>BNJU01000869.1_pt1 | contig 217013 bp, 266 predicted proteins | sample 8539281 | NCBI WGS metagenome assembly BNJU01 (sample SAMD00202456, study PRJDB9452) | human saliva metagenome | isolation source: human saliva | place: Japan
ACGGCATTTATGAGTGGCGTACATTCGTCATACGTATTATCATACCCCAAACTTATCCCGGAAATCCTGAAAATACCAAGAAACTACAAAATCCTACAATAATTCCTAAGCCGCCGATAGATATAGAAAATAAACCACTCTAATATACAATTCTCCCCCTGTTGCAGAAGGGGAGAATAATGTATGGTTGACGGAACTAAATGCGGCTAGATCTCCGAGAATTCTTCCGCCAATTCCCGTAGCCGTATCTTCAGCCACCTCCGTCTCTTCAACAGCGCCAGTCCTACCGGAATCTTGCGGCCGATGATGACGTTTTCCTTCAAACCGTGCAAGTGGTCAGCTCGACCAGATACGGCGGCGTTAATCAGCACGCGAGTAGTGTCTTGGAAGGATGCGGCTGATAGCCATGAGTCGCTCCAGATTGACACCTTCGTGATACCGAGTAGCAATTGCGTGTAGCTAATCAAGTTCTACCTTCAGCAGTCAATTGCTTTATTTGCATGACCACGCGGCCTTAGAAACGATGTCGCCAGTCACGAATTCGCTATCACCAGCATCTTCGATTTGCACGCGACTAAACATTTGGCGAACAATAATCTCCAAGTGCTTGTCAGCCACGTCCTGACCCTGAGCGGCGTAGATTCGCAGAACTTCGTTGATGATGTAGCGCTGGGTTGCCTCAACACCCTTAAGTCGCATCAAATCGTGCAAGTTCAATGATCCAGCCGTCAATCGATCACCAGCTTCAACAATATCGTTTGCCTTAACGACCAACTGCATATTGCCTGGGATTTCGTAGCGAGTTGGTGAAGCAGCCTCTGCCGCGATCACCAAAGTATCCTCAGCCGACTCAATCACACCGTCAAATGGCGCGATCAAAGGTCGAGTGTCGCTCTCGCCAGTTGCCAAGACATCGCCAGCCTTAACACTTGAGCCAGCCTTAACCACAACGGTTCGGCCTTCTAATGGCAATCGCTCAACCTTGCCAGATTCTGGTGTAATTTGAACGATATACTTCTTACCATCTTCCCAAACATCGACCAAACCAGCAACTTCCGTAATAAATGCTTGACCCTTTGGCGTGCGCGCTTCAAACAACTCTTCAACACGAGGCAAACCTTGGGTAATGTCACCACCAGCAACACCAGAGTTGTGGAAGGTACGAAGCGTCAACTGAGTACCCGCTCACCAACTGACTGAGCGGCGATAACACCAACTGGCTGATGATTGCCAACCAATTTACCAGTCGACATATCAATACCGTAACTTCGCTGCGGAATACCGTTAAGGTTGTTCGTTGATAATACAGACTGAATCTTAACGCTTTCAATACTTTCGTCGTCGTCAATTGAATCTGCGATTTCACGCGTGATCAATTCGTTCTTATTGACGTGACCTGGAATCGTTTCAGCAGCATAACGACCAGCCAAACGGTTTTGAGAAGTCAATCATCGTCTCTTCAGTTTCTGATCGGTAAATTGCGTAACCTTCATCGTCGCCATCAGTATCTTCAACGGTAAAGACATCTTGTGCAACGTCTACCAAACGACGAGTCAAGTAACCCGAGTCGGCAGTCTTAAGAGCCGTGTCAATAAGACCCTTACGTGCACCACGGGTTGCAATAAAGGCTTCAAGGCTAGACAAACCGCCGGTGTACGAGCTGCGGATTGGAAGCTCAATCTCATGGTTGGTTGCGTCCATCTGAACACCAATCATCGCGCTCGCCAACTTCACGTTGGAAATATCACCACGAGCACCAGAGTTGACCATCATAGAAATACTGGTGTCCATGTGCGCCAATTGGTCTTTCAAGAATGCCGTAATCTTATTGTCGACGTTTCGCCATGCGCTAACCGTCAAGTTATATCGCTCTTCCTCAGTAATCAAACCTTGGTCGAATTGCTCAGAAATCAAAGCCGCCTTAGCATCACCTTCAGCCACAAACTGAGGGATTTCCTCGAAGTGGACGTAGTCGGTCATACCAGTCGACACAGCCGCAACCGTAGCAAAGCGGAAAGCTTGACCCTTCATGCGGTCTGCAATCTTAGCGGTTTCTTCGGCGCCATACTTGTTAAAGATTTGCGCCAACACCTTCTTAAGCTGCTTTTTAGTCTGGACATTGTTATCGTATGGGAAATCTTCAGGCAGAATCTCATTGAAGAAGACGCGACCCAAAGTTGTTTCACGCATTTCACCTTTTGCAAAGATACGAATTGGGGTTTGCAAGTGAATCACGCCATTGTCGTAAGCCATTTCTGCTTCGTAAACAGAGCTGTAGGTCTTAACCTTGTCGGTCTGAGCTTGCGGTTTGTCATAAGTCAAGGAATAGTTACCAAGCACGATGTCCTGCGAAATGTGCAGCACTGGCGCGCCATCGGCAGGCTTCAACAAGTTGGCAGTTGCGCTCATCAATTCACGAGCTTCAGCCTGAGCCTCTTTTGATAGCGGCAAGTGAACAGCCATCTGGTCACCGTCGAAGTCGGCGTTAAATCCGGCACAAACTAGCGGGTGCAACTGAATAGCTTTTCCTTCAACCAAAACCGGCTGGAAGGCTTGAATTGACAAACGGTGCAAACTTGGTGCGCGGTTAAGTAGAACGTACTTACCTTCAATTGCTGAATCCAGCGCGTCCCAAACTACCGCTTCACCAGCTTCAATTAGACGTGAAGCCGAGCGAATATTGTGCGCAAATTCATTCTTAATCAACCAGCTAATCACGAACGGCTTGAACAATTCCAGCGCCATTTGCTTTGGCAAACCACATTGGTTAATCTTCAACTTTGGACCAACCACGATAACCGAGCGACCAGAATAGTCAACGCGCTTACCAGAAGGTTCTGACGGAAGCGACCTTGCTTACCCTTTAGCATATCGCTCAAGCTCTTCAAGCTGCGACGACCGCCAGTCGAGCTAACCGCACGACCGCGTGATGCTGAATTGTCAATCAAAGCGTCAACAGCTTCCTGAAGCATGCGCTTTTCATTGCGCTGAATAACTTCTGGCGCGTTAAGCTCAATCAACTTCTTCAAGCGGTTGTTTCGGTTGATAATTCGGCGATACAAATCATTCAAGTCAGATGTCGCAAATCGGCCACCAGACAACGCCACCATTGGGCGAAGATCTGGAGGGATAACTGGCAGAACAGTCATACATAGGCTTGATGGCTTAATGCCAGCAGATTCCATACTTTCAAGCATCTTCAAGCGCTTTAGCAACTTCTTCTGTCGTTGACCTTTCGCAGTCTCAGCTTCCTCTGTTAATTCAGCGATAAGCTTTGGTAGGTCAATATTGTCCAAAAGTTCCTTGACTGCGCTGGCGCCCATGCCAACTTCAATCAATTCGTCATATTCTTCTGGCAAATTGCGATATTCGCTCTCTGAAATCAAAGCGCCGAAATTCAAGCTCTCAACTGAGATTTCTTACCAACGTAAGCTTCTTCCAACTCCTCAACTTCACGGCTCTGCTCTTTAGCTAGTTGCTTTAACGTCAGCGCCATCTTCTTCAGCCATTTTTTCGTAGCGGATTTTGATAGCCTTACGAGCCAAATCAGTTTCCGCTTCCAAATCTGCCAAATATTGATCGCGAGTTGCTTCGTCAACGTTTAAGATGACGTAAGTTGCAAAGTAAACGATTTTCTCAATATTGCGAACGGTCATGCCAAGCAGCTGGCTCATTGCGCTTGGAGTGCCGCGCATAAACCAAATGTGCGCAACTGGAACTGCCAATTGAATATGTCCCATTCGCTCACGACGAACGATTGATTTAGTAACCAATTCACCATTCTTATCGACAGCAGCTTCGCGTGAACGTACACCCTAAGCTTTTGAGTCGTGTGATTGATGTCCTTAACTGGACCAAAGATTCGCTCACAGAACAATCCGTCACGCTCTGGCTTTTGTGTGCGATAGTTAATTGTCTCTGGCTTCAAAACTTCGCCGTAGCTCCATTTCAGAATGTCTTCTGGGCTAGCTACCGCCAAACGAACCGCGTCAAAATCGCTGATGCCCGTTGCGTTAAAATGCAGAATTTGCCATCTTACGCGTCCTCCTTTATTTCTTCTACTTCATCAATATCTTGCACGCTCATGCCATCGTCAATTTCACCGATGTCATCTGATTCGTCCAAGTATGTTTCTTCTTCCTCATTGTCAGCGGCAACGGTTTTTATCTTCGGACCACTTGAAGCAATAACGTGTTCAGCGTCAACTGTTGCATCGTCGTCAACCAAGTCAACTCGAAGACCCAAACCTTGAAGCTCCCTTAACCAACACGTTGAAGGATTCTGGAAGTTTTGGACCGACAATTGGTTCGTCCTTAATGATTGACTCGTAAGCCTTTGCACGACCGTAAACGTCGTCGGACTGAATTGTCAACATTTCCTGCAAGGTTGCAGCGGCACCGTAAGCTTCCAATGCCCAAACCTCCATTTCACCGAAGCGCTGACCACCGTTTTTGCGCTTTTACCACCAAGTGGCTGCTGAGTAACCATCGTGTATGGACCAGTTGAACGAGCGTGAATCTTGTCAGAAACCATGTGGTGCAACTTAATCATGTGCATCACACCAACTGTTGTTCGCTCCTCAAATGGTTCACCGGTGCGACCGTCAAACAATTGACTCTTACCGTCACGCGCCAAACCAGCTTTTTCTAGCTCGTCGGAGATCTTCTCACTTGGAACACCGTTAAATGACGGAGTTGCTACTCGGTAACCCAATGCTCGCGCTGCCATACCAAGGTGAGTTTCAAAAATCTGACCAGTGTTCATGCGGCTTGGCACGCCAAGTGGGTTCAAAACTACATCAACCGGCGTACCGTCCTCTAGGAATGGCATATCTTCAACAGGAAGAACTTTCGCCACAACACCCTTGTTACCGAAGCGTCCAGCCATCTTGTCGCCAACGCCAATCTTTCGCAATTGCGCAACGAAGATCTGAATTTGCATCAAAACGCCAGCCTTCAATTCGTGACCATTTTCACGACTAAAGATCTTAACGCCAACAACTTTACCGCCGCCCGCGTTGTTCATTCGCTGTGACGTATCACGAACATCCTTAGCTTTTTCGCCGAAGATTGCGCGAAGCAAGCGCTCCTCAGAGCTCAATTCCTGCTCGCCCTTTGGTGTAATCTACCAACCAAAACATCGCCAGCCTTAACCTCTGAACCGATTTGAACAATTCCGTTCTCGTCCAAGTGGCGCAAACTTTCCTCAGAAACGTTTGGAATATCGCGCGTCACAATCTCTGGACCAAGCTTCGTCTCGCGAACCTCAACGGTGTAATCTTTAATGTTAATGCTTGTCAATCGATCATCTTCAACCAAACGACGACTCATAATAATCGCGTCTTCCATGTTGTAACCACCCCATGGCATAAAGGCAACCAGAAGGTTTTTACCTAGGGCAATTTCACCGCCAGCGATTGAAGCGCCTTCAATTAAAATGTCACCCTTCTTTACCTTGTCGCCACGCTCGACGCGAACTTTTTGATTGTAACAACGATCGTCATTATTCTTTACGAAATGCTTCAACGTATAAATTTTTACGCCGTCAGCATATTTAACGTGAACTTCGTCGGCATCAGCACGAACAACTTCGCCGTCGCCACTAGCCTGAATCAAGTGACCACTATTCTCAGCCACAGCCTTCTCAATTCCAGTACCAACGGTTGCGGATTCTGGACACAATAGAGGAACCGCCTGACGTTGCATGTTTGAACCAGTCAAAGCACGGTCAACGCGAGTCTTTTCAATAAACGGAACCAACGCTGCAGTCGAACCTAAAATCTGACGGTGAGCTGCGTCCATGAATGTAACTTGGCTAGCATCAACTTGCGATGGCTGCATATTGCTACGGGCGTTAACGCGCTCGTCGCGGAAAGTTCCATCTTCATTAAGCGCCTCACCCGCGTCAGCGATAACCTCACCAATTTCCTGTGAAGCATCCAAATAAACAAGTTCGTCGGTCACTTTGCCGTCTTTTACGCGAAGATATGGAGTCTCGATAAATCCGTATTCATTAACACGCGCATAAGCCGCCAAGTTAAGCACCAAACCAATATTCGCACCTTCTGGCGTTTCCACTGAACAGATACGACCATAGTGAGTTGGGTGGGCGTCGCGAACCTCAAATCCAGCGCGCTCACGAGTCAAACCGCCAGGACCAGTCGAGCTCAAGCGTCGCTTGTGGCTCAATTCTGACAATGGGTTAACTTCGTCAAGTAGCTGCGACAACTGGCTTGAAGTAAAGAATTCACGAACAGCTGCAACAATTGGACGAGCATTGATCAATTGACTTGGGCTAACGCTTTCCAAGTCAGCCACGCTCATGCGATCCATCGCGTTACGCTGCATTCGAAGCATACCAACACGGAATTGTCGGGCAATCAATTCACCAACCAAGCGAACTCGTCGATTGCTCAATGCGTCAATGTCGTCGGCTGGCTCTTGCGTATTGTTCAAACGAATAACTTCACGCAAAATCGCTACCAAATCGCTCATCTGCAACGTACGATTTCTGCTGTATTTGCAACATCCAGACCCAAGCGTTGGTTCAATTTATAACGACCAACCCGCGAATAATCAAACCGCTTGAAGTCAAAGAACATTCGCTCAATCATCTGACGAGCATTATCAACTGTCGCCAAATCGCCTGGACGCAATCGACGATAAACTTCAATCAACGCCTCGTTTGCACCACGAGAAGTATCCTTGTCCAAAGTTTCGTCAATGTATTTTACGTCGCCAGTATCAATATCAGCGAACAATTCCTTAATTTCACTAGTCTTTGGATAGCCCAAAGCGCGCAACAAAGTCGTTGCTGGCATCTTGCGGCGGCGGTCAATCTTTACGTAAATTGCACCGTTAGAAGCCGTCTCAAATTCCATCCAAGCTCCACGTCCTGGAATGATTTTTGCACCGTAGTAATTACGTCCCGCTATTGTTTCAGCAGTGAAGAAAACACCAGCAGAGCGAATCAACTGACTAACAACCACACGCTCCGTACCGTTGATAACGAATGTACCGCGCTCAGTCATCCATGGATATTCACCAAGGTAAATTTCCTGCTCTTCAACTACGCCGGTTGTCTTGTTCGTCAATTCAACTGTTGCGTGTAGCGGAGCTTCAAATGTCAAGTTATTTTTCTTTGGCAAATTGGTCAGTGTTTTTTTGGCTCGCCAAAAATAATATTTGCCGAACTTTAATGACAACTTCTGACCAGTATAGTCGTCAATTGGGTTAATTTCTGAAAATATCTCACTCAAACCTTCTTCGACGAACCAACGCCAAGAATCTTTTTGGTGAGCGATTAAGTTTGGTAGCGGCAGGGCATTATCACCAGAGGTGAAATAGACGCGCTCGCTACTTGTGGTTGGTTTTTTGCCACAGGCGTAAACACTCTCGCTTTAATTAGTGGTTAATAGACGGCCGTGAAGATCTCTAATTCATAGCCCAAAATCACGATTTGCCACTCGCAATTTTCACCCGCCATGAATACACTACTTCTATAACTACTCATTATGACGAAAAACGTCAATAAAATCAAGGGGTTTTACTAGTGTTTTTCGATATTATCAATCAACATATTATGAACTTCGTCAATCGTCCCGTCAGCAGAAATTACCGAATTCCGTACGCCCTCGGCAATCTCCAAATATCCATCGTCGACTTTTTTTCTGAAAATCTTGCCCGCGCGACTCAAAAGTATCGGATTTTTCAACTCGCCACGCATAGAAATTCGCTCTTCCCGCTTATCACGGCTCAAGATCAAAATAACCATAACGTCTGGCTTCAGATATCTTTCATCAGTGAATAATTCTGTCAATCGCAAAATCTCCGACTCGTCATAACCTTCGCCTCGCCCCTGATAAACCAGCGTTGAAATATAATTTCTCGCGCTCAAAACAATTTCCCCACGCTCCAACGCAGGCTGAATTTTTTTCCCGCCATAATTCACGCCGAGCTGCAGAAAAATAGCGCCACATTCACCGCCGCAGAACGCGCCAGATCACCATTCTTAATCACTTTTCGAAGCTCATTTTGCTATCGGAGTAGATTTTTCCGGATCATCGCTTCCCGGCTCTTCAATCACGCAAACTGTTCGCCCGATTGATCGGAAATATTCCGCCAATTTCGCGACCTGCGTCGACTTTCCTGTCCCGTCATTACCTTCGATAACTATATATTTTCCCGCGTCGCTCATCATTACCTCGTAATCACGGTATGTGGCTTATTCAGATAAAGCATCATCTTTTTCGCCTTGCCGTCAACTTTTATAAAATGCGTGTGCTGGTGCGCCATTGACCTGGTTTTACTTCCTTGCGCTCGGGCGTAAATCGAATAGCCGTCATTCTCAAATTTCGCAATCTGATTCATATAGTCAATCTTTTCCTCGTCGCTCAAATTCGCCAGCGAGTCCACGTGCCGTTTCGGTATCACCATCAAATGATCGTCCACGCCGCAGCCATCCCAAAAATTATAGCCAAATCTGTTCTTAATAATCAGACAATGCGCAGTTTCACCAACAACCTGATCTGTGTGATGCTTTACCAATCGACAAAAATCGCAGCCGTCGGACTTGTGCTTTTTCCTGTGATCGATATATTCTTTCTCTTTCGTTCGTGAGCGAAACATTGAACCTGCCATCATCACAAAATCCCCTCGCCAAGTCCCGAAATTTCCATCGGTTTATGCCGACGATCCTTAAACGCCCGCGGCAGCATCATTTCTGGACGCCAAGTTTTTATCAATTCATCCAAATCGTCAGTGTGCTGATATTTGCCGCTCATTCCGCCGCGCCCACTAGCATATCCGCCGTCAACCTGACCAGTATGGTGAAAAATCAATTGTCCAATTCTCTCACCGACAGGCAAAACCACACTTTCATGCTTATTCAAATTGTAAATCTCAAGCGTAATCCGATTGATATATCCCGGATCAACCCAGCCAGCATCAAAACACACCGCCACGCCGTTTCGCCCCCAAGAGCTACGGCTTTTCACTTCAGCCGCGCCGCCATGCGTTCGAATTCCAACAAATTCGTGCGTATGCGCCAAAATTCGCTCACCAGGCTTCAAAACTATAATCGGATGATCTGGTGGAATATTCTTAAATTCCGAAAACCGTGCCGCTCGCACCATTCGGCGTGCGGAATTGCCTTAAGCGGACCCTTGAAGTATCGATTGACATCAGACTCGTCAAACGGATTATAAACTCGCGAAATATCATCATATTCCTGCTTATAAAAATTAAAGCCTAGCGTAAAATCTAAGCTGGCTTCCGATACGTTTTTTGGGTTGAACGGCGTACAGACAATTGTCCCGTCTTCAATCGCCGCTAATATATCTTTATTTGAGTACACGCTCACTAAACACCTCCCATTGCGTGATTTTTCTACCAAATCTTATTATGGCAAGTTTATGCATTCCTATCAAGCTTTCGGTAAATTTTACAGCATGTTAAACTGAAATTATGGAAAAAGCCATTATTGTAGCTTACGATAAAAACCGCGCCATCGGACAAAATGGCGATATGCCGTGGGGGCGAAGTTTGCCGGCCGACTTGGTGAATTTTAAGCGTTTAACAAGAAATAGCAATGTCATTATGGGCAGAAAAACGTTTGAGTCAATTGGTTCGCGACCGCTTCCAGACAGAGAAAATATTGTCATTTCATCCAAGCCAACTGGCGTCAAAAAAGTCCTTACGGCTATGAATTTACGAAGCGCCCTGGCTTTATCGCGATATCCGACTTTTATTATTGGCGGCTCACAAGTTTATAAAGACGCGCTAGGCATTCCAGAAATTGATACTATTTACGCCACGGAGATTAATGCCGAGTTTCCCAACGCTGACACTTTTTTCCCAGAGATAGATATGGACGCATGGGAGGAAATAAGTCGCACACATCACCCAGCAGACGCTGAAAATAATTACGATTTTGATTTTGTGATGTATAAAAGAAAATAACCTTCTTAAGTTGACAGTGTTTGGTATTTATAGTATGATAAAGCGCATGAATGAGCAATATAATCTACGCTTAGCCCCGACACCAGACGATATAAAATTCTGCCGAAGAAAAACCTCCGTAAAAAATAAACCTTAGTCACTCAGACTATAAGTGCAAATCACACTACACAGCAATCGGCGCTTTTATCGCTGGATGACATTCATAATTCTCCAGACGGATGTCATCAATCGTGAAATCATCAATATTCTTGATGTCTGGATTGAGCCACAACTTAGGCAGCGTTAGTGGGTTCCTCGATAATTGCTCGTCAACTTGCGCGCGGTGATTATTGTAAATATGTGCGCTATTTAAGTTATGGATAAACTCGCCAGGTTGCTTGTCGGTAACTTGAGCGACAATCGACAAAAGCAGCGCATAGCTGGCAATGTTAAACGGCACCCCAAGGAACATATCCGCCGATCTCTGAGTCAGCGCCAAATCCAGTTTGTCCTTCTCGCCGTTCTTGCCAGGTCTTACGTTAAATTGAAACATCGTATGACACGGAGGCAGCCCGCCAGCTTGGACGATATCATCAATTTCCGCCACATTCCACGCGCTCACGATATTCCGACGCGACTCTGGATTCGTCTTTATCATGTCAATGGCGTTCTGAATCTGGTCAATAGTTCCGCCCTTCCCATCCGGCCATTTTCGCCACTGAACACCATAAACGGGACCCAAATTCCCCCATTCTTCAGCAAATGCGTGATCATTCGCAATCTTATCAATAAATTCCTTCATTCCAGCGCACCATTCGTCGCCGTTAATTTCTGGTATTTTCTGACCAGTTTTTTCTAGGTAATTTTTATATGGCCACTCATCCCAAATATGAACGCCGTTTTGCGCCAAATATTCAATATTGCCCGTACCCTTAAGAAACCATAAAAGCTCATGAGCGACGCTTTTGAAATATAGCTTCTTCGTGGTCATAGCTGGAAATCCATCCGCCAAATTATATCGCGTCTGAATGCCAAAAATTTCCGTCGTCCCCGTTCCCTGTACGATCACCCTTCCGCACACCGTTATCACGAACGTATTTCAATGCGTCTAAATATTGCCTCATAAGCCCTCCTTGCCTACCTCAAATTATGACAAGATTAACGCGCAAACACAAGTAAAACTAGCCGTAGTTTTGATAACGTTAAGCTATGTTTAGAAAAATTTCAACTAAGAGATATTACTTATGCTTCAATTTGCACTACATAAGTTATATACTGAGTAGTATGTACGTGCGAACTGCGGCAAGAGAATACATATCCCCAAAGAGTCCAGAAGGACGAGATAATGTCGCCATGAATTATCTGCAGCTGCCGGTGTACGAGCTTGACGACAATGGTATGCAAATTCACGATGTTGTTTGGGGAGACTGTGAAATTGGTGATAGGCAGCCGTATGACTCACTCCTGATGGAGTTAGCTCGCTCGCCACTATTCCGACGGCTTCAGGCAGTCGAGCAGTTAACGTTGCCACCACACTTTGCAACTTTACCGAATACGACATATTTTTCCCGGTGGCAGCATATCTGGGGGAGTTTGGTATTTGTTCGCAAGATGACGGAGGGCGATGACCGATTCGATGACCGGCAAAGAACCGTTCTGGAGCTGAGGACATTATTTTCTGATGTCGGACAGACTGCTTTTTCACACTTGGGAGACTGGATATTTCAGGGTGTTCAAGGAGGCGAGAATCTACATGATCAGGATTTGCGGGAGCTACTAGAAGTATTTGGCGTTGATAAGCTACTGGAAAAATATGGATTGACGCTCGATGAGACGGTATTCCCAGAGATTGACGACTGGGTGGAGTGCCCATCGCCTGATTTGTGTGTTGACCGAGTTGATTATGGTCTACGCGAAATTCTGCGCTGGTCTGGCAAGTCTGTTAATATCTATCCGTATGAACATAGCCTGCAAAATCCACAGTCACTTTTTAGAATTAACGATCAATATATGCTGGAGGTGACGAATGAAGATTTTTGCACGGCGATTTGCAGCTGGGTATAGTATTTTTACCGACCGAGCACTGGAATCAACCTGTTCATCGTCTACAGCTAGAATTACTACAAACAGCAGTAAAGCGGGCCTTGTTAGAAAGTTATTTTAGCGACGGCATTGATCTAAGATATCCGGTACATCCGCGCGATCGGATATATGGTATTGATTCGGACTTCCGGTTTGCTCTGTCTATGGTTGGTGACGGTGGCGCACTATCTCGGACGATGCAGACTATCGCTTCCGATCAGCGCCAGGCATATATCACAGCCAGACGGCTCGACTTAAGCTCTTTGCTGTCCAAGGTTGGCTCATCATTCCCTGACTTCCCTGATCCGCTGAAATCATATTGCCACCCCTCAGAAGAGTTTGGTCTCGTTTCTCCACACGTAGAAGTCGCCAGAGATGATGAAGCGAGACAAGGAGTTTCTCGGGAAATGGGTCGTATTTCATTCGGGCTACCGCCAATGAAAATACGACGAATCGATCCTGCTGTTTCGATAGATGGACAGACTATACGACTGAGCGAGATTGACCCAAGCTTTGAAAACTATTTGACAGGACAAACTGAAGTGATGCAGCGCGGCTATCAGGCGGAGCTGATGGTCAATAAAAAATTTGGCGAAAAGATACTTGATCTATATCAGCGCGTTAATGACGGCTGGCCAGGCGCTATCCAGCAGCCGCGCAATTTAGATAACTTGCAAGAAATTGTGGGGCAAGCTGGATTATATGGTGCCGGTAATCGGTTTGACAACATTTATGAAATATAGCTTTGAGACGTGCCGTCTACTCTAATAGTCCGCAGAGAATTACCTATACTATTATCCATTATTTAAGGGCTACCACTATTAAAAAAGCACCAACAAATCTACGACAATTTAGTCAAGACTTTATCAATCAGTCCGTATTTTACGGCTTCATCCGGCGTCATCCAATAATCACGCTCCATGTCAGACTTAACTTTAGCCAACTTCTGACCGGTGTTTTTCGCCATAATCTTCGCTAGCATCTCCTTAACTTCCAAAGTTTCCTTCATGTCAATTTCCATGTCGGTCACTTTTCCGTGCGTTCCAGAAGATGGCTGATGAATCATCACCTTGGCATGCGGCAAGCAAAACCTCTTCCCCTTAGCGCCAGAGCTAAGTAAAAACGCCCCCATGCTTGCCTGCAAACCAATTCCATACGTCGCCACATCAGGGCTTAATAAAATTCATCGTGTCATAAATTGCCATACCGTCATAAACGCTGCCGCCTGGACTATTGATATATAGCGATATATCAGCTTGCGGGTCAACATACGCCAAATGCAGTAATTGCGCCACTACGCTGTTCGCGGTATGCTCGTTAACGTCTTCGCCAAGGAAAATAATTCTCTCATTCAATAATCTCGAATAGATATCAAAAGCACGCTCGCCGTCAGCCGACTTTTTCAACGACAGTTGGAATGAGATATGATTTTGGCATATTTACCCTATTTCTTCGTGTTTAGTTCAACCAATTTAGCAACGGTCTTATCTGTAATCATTCGGTTGGCAATATCGCGGTGAACGTTTGGATTGTCAAATTGCTCTAATATTTTCTTATCTTTGCCGTATTGCTGCTTAAAGAAAGTTAATTTGCTCTTGAATCTCATCACGAGAGCGTCAATCTTCAATTCCTTCGATAGTTCTGCCAATACCAGACCAGCCTTAACGCGCTTTTTCCGCAGCTGGACGAGCTTCTTTCTTTATCCACTCTTCTTTATCCTTTGAAGCCCTGAGTCTTCAAATAGCTATCCAAACTCAGTCCGCTGTACATCAAATTCTGAGTCAAAGTCACGCTCGATTGATCGCAATTGATCCTCAACCAAAAGTTCTGGCAGCGCCGCTTTACTCTTTTTCCGTCAATTCACCAACCAATGCGTCCTTAAACTTTCTCGTCAGCTTCACGCTCTTTTTTTGCGCAGTAAGTTCACGCTTTGATGTCCGCTTTTACTTCTTTCATCTCTGTAAATGGACCGCATTTTGCAGCAAATTCATCGTTTAGTTCTGGCAATTTCAATTCATTAACCTTGTGAAGTTTCACGGTAAACACAACGTCTTGACCTGCCAAATTCTCAGCATGATAATCCTCTGGGAATTTCAGTTTCAAATCGAACTCTTCACCAGCCTTATGACCAATCACACCTTCTTCAAATCCAGGAATGAATTGACCTTCGCCAAGCTTCAAGCCATATTCCTTAGCCGAACCGCCGTCAAACGCCACGCCGTCTTTCTTTCCCGTAAAGTCAATCACAGCCTCGTCGCCGAGCTTTAGCGGCACGCTTGACCTCTGATTTTTTTCAGAATAGTTTTTACGGATTCGCTCAATAACCTCGTCGACATCTTTATCCTCGACCTTGGCTACTTCTTTTTTTCGCTGTCAATTTTTTTATAATCGCCCAATTTTACTGGCGGAATAACTTCAACTTCAGCCGTAAATTCCAACTCAGAACCAGGTACAAACTTCTTCACCTCAACGCTAGGTCGATCCAAAAGCTTGCAATTTTTTTCCTGCAAAAACGCCTCAGCTACAGCCTTTGACAAAGCGTTCTCTAAGATCTGCTCCTGTAAAGCATTCGGATCAACATGCTTAGCGGCTATGTTTGCGGGAACTTTTCCTTTACGGAAACCTGGAACTTTGATATCGCGCGCCAACTTCGTCAAGGAAACCTGCTCTGCGTCAGCCAATTCGCTAGCACCCAAAGAAATCGTCAATTGAACTTTTAGTATCTGATAGTTTTTTTACAGTAGTCTTCATAAAGACTAATTATAACAGATATCAGACTATACCTCAAACAGAGCGTCTTCATCGCCATCGTATCGACGATCTTTGACAATTGTCACGATTCGTTCAGCGCCAACTTTCTGCTCATCAGACTCCACCAAATTTCGAACCGTGTATGCGCCGCTAGCAATTTCATCCTCACCCACGAACACCGCAAACGGAATTTGCTTTTTTAGCGCCGCTTTTATCTGCTTGTCAATCTTTCTACCAGTGATATCCAACTCCGCTCGCACGCCTTCGCTGCGCAATTTTTCGCGCCAAATCGTCCGCGCCAGCCATAGATTCCTTTTGACACCGGAATTATGTATACATCTGTTTTTAGACGCTAATTTAGGGCAACAAAGTCGTGCACCTCCAAAAATTGTTCCATCGTTGTTGCGCCCATACCAACGCCGACCGTAGCAATCGGTTCAACGCCAAATAGCCCAACTAATCCGTCATATCGTCCGCCACCGAAACAACGCTCGGTTATTCTCTGGTGAATTGTCAAAAAGCTCAAAAACCATGCCCGTGTAATAGTCCAGACCGCGCATCAAAGTAACGTCAAACACTGCATTCGTGATGCCTTTTTGGCTAAAGCAATTTCATCACTTCGCGAAGCTGCTTGACGCTTTCATCTTCCATCAATTCGCTCGGCAAATCATCAACAGACTTTCATGCTGATCATTTTTGCCAGCTTCGGCAGACCTTCCGACGCTTGACTACCAAAAATCTCAATCGCCTGACGCTTAAATTCTTCGGCAGGAATCTTATTTTTTTCTATCAAAGCAACTTCATCATCATCGTCGAACCAACAATATCAAGCTTCAAAAAAATTGGCTCATCAAACGATTTGATCAATTGGCGATTATTAACCCTGACCGTAAACATTTCCTGCTTGGCGCCAAAATTCATCACGCTAGCGTGACTCAGCTCAATAATCTCCGCGTCCGCCGCCGCGCCGTCCACGCCGAATAAATCCGCATTCAATTGCCAAAACTCACGCTCACGCCCACGTTGCGGTCGTTCATAGCGCATAAAATTAGCAATTGAATACAGCCGCGCAGGCATCGCTAATTCCTGACGTTTAGCCGCCACCATTCGAGAAATCGACGGCGTCATCTCAGGACGAATCGCCACCATTCGACCGCCACGATCTTCAAAAGCGTATGTTTGCTCGCCCGCCAATTCCTGACCAGACTTCGCCAAATAAATATCTAGCGGCTCCAACAGCGGCGCGCCATATTCTTCGTAGCCAAAACTCTCAACCGTCTTGTGCCAAACATTAAAAATGTAATTCTGCAGACGCTTTTCCTCTGGAAAATAGTCTCGCGAACCTTTATAACTTTGTGTAGATAAACTGCTCATGTTAGCTCCATTATGTCATTATTTCTTATTTATAGCAATCAAAAACGCCGAGGCAGAACTCGGCGCGTACAATCAAAAATCAGAGTCCTACCTCGGCAACACGTGTGAATGATGGAATTTAGGTAAAATCATACGCCTATTGTAGTAAATTTCATGCTTTTTGTAAAGTAGGAACTGACGGAGTTATTGCGAGAAATAATGGTGTATCATTAATTTATGGACAACATCACGCATCGTATCGCCGAATCTATTCGCGCTAACGATTTTTCCGCCTACCAACGCGAGCGCTATCCCGCCATTCAAGAAGGTGAGTTTGTTCGCTTTACGGATGAGGATTTTTCTGGCGTTGATTTCGACCAGTTTGTCATGGGCTTTTTCGTGTTTCAGAATTGTAATCTGGACGACGCAAAGCATATTTATGGGCAACCGATTTATTTTACCGATTCGTCGGTTCGGAATGTGGATTTTCGTGGTGTAAAAGCTATTATTGAAGCGGAGGATTGCGACTTCCGTGGTATGAAATATGACGAGGAAACGCAATTTGTCTATGACAGCGGGAAATTGGCGGCACGATCGCGCTTCATAAATTGCAAACTAGATAATAAAACTCGTGATTTTTTGAGCCAACAAGGCGTAGAAATCAACTAATTGTTTTCCGCCAGCACATTCTGCTGCAGCCAACAATACATCGCTACAGTCGCTGCCGCGCCGACGTTGATGGAGCGAGTCGAGCCGAATTGCTCAATCGCCACAATCTGATCCGCAGCGCCAGCCAGCTCCGCAGAAATCCCCGGCCCTTCTTGCCCAAATACCAAAACCGCGTGCTTTGGCAGCGACGTCTGTGACATATTCACGCTACCTTCGATATTATCAATCGCAATAATTTCCCTACCTTCAGTCCGCATTTTCTCAACAAACTCTTCCGTCGTCGCCAGATACATAATGTGAAGATATTTATCCGTCATCATGGCGCCGCGCTTATTCCACTGCCTGCGTCCAATTACATAAATCTGCCGCACGCCAAACGCATTAGCGCTCCTGACAATTGTCCCCATATTAAAATCTCGCTCGGTATTTTCCAGCGCAATCACCAAACCGTGATCTTCAGAATCCAACTCATTTATAATCTCCGATTCGCTCCGACCCTTAAACTTATCAATGACGTTTCTTTTATCTTCCATCTCTGTTATTTTATCAAAGTTCCTAAGCGAATAACAAAAGTTGAGAACCTTCTCTTGACTTAATCACCATAGAATGGTATAAGTAATATTGGTTTTCGTTAATGAGTTGAGATTACTCCTCATCCGAAAACGTTCATTGACAAGCAGCCAAAACACAAGGCGAGTTTTTACTTCTTCTAAGAACCTTAAAGATATAAAATCTCGTCTTGTGTGTGAAGAATACACACTTAACATACTTCGTAATGGAGACGGGAAGAAAGATGAAAAAGTGGACCATGAAACGTTCAATCTGGTAGATCTCCTGCGTAGTCTTAACTACGCCGAGTTGCAGCTTAGCTCTCTTATCGACAAGCTGCAGGATGATGAGGCTCGTACCCTCGCTCGTGGAGCTTATGGCACCCTGTACGGGGTCATCGTGTGCCTGGAAAACCAGGTACGGAAGACTGAGCCACAGAAGGGCAACTAGCCTTTCGGATATATGATGAGTGTGATCTACATTCTTTTTTATGACTGCTTGTCATATATCCCCTGAAATAATTTTAGAATAGTCTCGTTTGAGGCTGATTTTTTATATATTCTATTGACTTTTTTACACAAGTGTGGTATAAATGAAGGTAGCTTTCGTTGATGAGTTGAGTAAATCCTTATCCGAAAGTGAACTTTGACAGGCAATCGAACACAAGATGAGTTTTTATTTCTTTTTTGAAAAACCGTCATAAGAGGAATGAAATCTCATCTTGTGCTAAAGAACGCACATATCGCACACCCGCGGATGAGAAAACACAAGAAGGAATACTACAATGTGGAAATACCTCGCTGACGAACTTTGCAACAAGATTGATGCCCTCCAAGAAGACTGGGAGAAGATTAGGGAAGGCATCAATGCCATCGACCTTTCTGACTTCACGAAATCTGCAAGAAAGGATCTCAGCAACAGCAAGAAAGAACACACGACTTCACTCCGGAAAGTTATGGAGCTCACAGATCTCCTTTGCAGCGAACATGACTATAGTACAACATTGGCTATTTACATGCTCAAAGAGGCTCTTCACGATCTTGAAGACGCTGTTAGCAGCCTCCATGGCTGCGTCGTTGTTAAGGGGAACGCGGAGGTCGAAGAAAAACTCTTCGACGTCGCTGCGCGCAACATCTCCGCGGCCTATGAGGTCGCAGAAGAGATGAACGAGTTCCGTGACACCGACATCTACGGTGTGATTTACGCAATCCCACCGCACGCCATCGACACCGGCCTCAATAATACCTCAACAAAACGGCGGCTTATGCGCGCCGCTTTGTATGAGTGTGTCAGGAACGCTGAGGCGTGGCCTTGGTGATCCAGTAACGACTGGCGGTATATAGTCTACACGACAGGTGATTGTTCTTTTACGATTGCCTGTCATGTAGACTCTGAACTTATGATATTAAAAATCACCCTGAGCATGGGTGATTTTCTTTATAGTGAAAAAATCTCAATTCTTGGTGCGGATGAAAGGACTTGAACCTTCACGTACTTGCGTACACTAGCACCTGAAGCTAGCGCGTCTACCAATTCCGCCACATCCGCATGGGCTACGCGTCAATTATAGCCCAATTCTCACCCAGTATCAAGCTTGATTACGAAGCTTGCACCACGCATTTAACTCCGCCGCCAACTCCTTTGGTTGAGCCTCCGCTTTAATTCCTGGATTAAAAATTCCAGCTGGATCAAAGATTTTTTTCACCTTCGCGTATAATTGTTTTTCATCATCTGGCAGATTTTTATAGATAAAGTTAGCCTTCAATCTTCCGTCGCCACCAAATCCCGCAAACGAACCTTCGTACTTATTAACAATCTGAGAGATTTCCGCCAACAACTGAAGAATTTTCTGGCGTTCACTCACCTTTTTACTGTCAAACGTCGGATGTAGAGAAATATAATCGCTTGAAAAATCAACAAAAACTGGCAAATCCACGCCGTACTTAGACTCCAGCGACTTCAACTCGCTAAGAAAACTGTCAATCTTTTCTGGCGCCATTAAAATCCCTGAGAAAACGCGTGGCGTAATCATATGCGGCTCGCTTGGAGTTTCCGCCAAAGCCAAAACAGAGTGTAAGCTGAACAAATCCTGCTCTTCCAAGTGCAGAGTTTTTATGTCAATCGCTTCTGATGATTCCAATTTTTCGAGTCAATTTCTTCGCGGCTTTATTACGCGCTCTATCAGAAAAAGTCGTCAAAGATAGCCAAGACCACCACACCCTTAAAGCATTCTTTCGGCGCCCACTCAACCACTTTACCGACGACCGCAGCCTGACGGAAGAATCGCCCGTCGATTATTTCCACCGCCGACGCCTTATTTTTTTCATCGCTAATTCCACGGCTGATTGCGCGTCTGGCAACTTTTTTATATGATGCGGCAACGACTGAATATTCTGGACGAATAAATTGCGCCTTCATAATAACTTCGCAAATCACGCCCAGACTTCCCTGACTACCAATAAACAGCGGTGTCAGGTCAAACGACCCGTCTTTTTGCTTCACTCGAGAAATCCCGCTGTAGCCAACCGTATCTGGCAAAGCTGGATCCATTTGCGAAAATCAGCTCGGCGCTATCTGAGATTAAATTGTCAATCTCTCGATAAATCTCGCCCTCAAACGTCGATAGGCCTTTTTTCTTACTCAATTCGCGTCGAGATATGCGACCAGTCTGGATCACGTCGCCATTACTTAGAACAATTTCAAGCTGCTGAATCGTGTCAGCAAAACGACCATGCGCGCCAGATAACACTCCGGACGGAGCTGTGTTAATTGCGCCACCAATCGTGCCTTCTTCCGCCACATATGAAGTTCGCGGCAGACCCAAGCCTTTATGAGTAGACAAAGTTGCGTTGATTGCCGAAAGAGAAATCCCCGCTTGAGCATGAATCAGTTGCTGGCGAGGATCAATACCAATCACACGATTCATATACGTTTTTTCGTCAATTGCAATACCTTTATTCGTCGCTGCGCCAGTTTCATCATTGCCACAACCACGAACAAATACAGGTAAAACATGACCTTTCTCTGCCAATTGAGAACAAAATCGCATCACTTTCCTGATGTCGTTCATATTAGCCGCACGAACAATCATTTCTGGTCGGCGCGCCAAAAGTCCATTGTCAACTTCAACTTGACTCAATGCAAAATCCTGCGACACGACTTCGCCACTAAGATGTTCATTCAAATATTTCGCAACTTTATTCATCAACCCTCCTTAGTATGTTACTTCAATTTTAACATAAGCGCGGACAGTTGATAAGTAGAATTTGTTTTGATATAATCGGGTTATGCGGATGTGGTGGAATTGGTAGACACGCATGCCTTAGGAGCATGTGCCTCACGGCGTGAAGGTTCAAGTCCTTTCATCCGCACCAAGAATTAACGATTATTTTATTATGAAAAAATCACCCTAGGATGGGTGAACTTTTATTAATGTTCAAGGAATAGCGACAAGCAGCCTTTATGGAAAAGAACAACTTGCCGCTATCGTGGTGCTGGACTAAGGCTAGTTCAGTAGGCGTCGGATTTGGATTTTGAAATCCTCAATTCTGAGTTTATAGCTTACGCTGTTGAGCGCATAGTGACACACAGAGGCTATATATACAGAAAAGAAAAGAGGCGCCAGGCTTAGCTGGTGTGTTCGTTTAACCCTGTCAGCTTCAGCACCAACAACGATAGAAGGGAGGTCGTTCGCAATTATACTACTGAGCTTGTCTGCTACGGCGGACAAGTTTCTTGTAGAAATCTGCGGGGTCGAGAGACACGCTTGTGCTGCAATAGTAAACACGCACTCGTCAACACGAGTCAATGCATCTAGTAGAGCTTCGTTCTCGCCAAAAACATCGATAAACTCCTTTTTGGCCTGATGTATTGTTTGAAGCATCTCCCAGTTTTCTTGATCCACGCAAATTGTAGCATGGACTTTGGTTGGCTCTTCGAATGGCCAATTGATGAGCAAAAATCGTTCCTGAAATCTCCATCGCTCCATCTTTTCTTCTCATCCTCGCAGAGTGCGCGACTAAGTGCATTGTTCTTTAATACACAAGATGAGATTTCGTTTCTCTTTGCCATAACTTTCCTGAAAAGAAATGAAAACTCATCTTGTGTTTGGCTGCTTGTCAAAGTTCACTTTCGAACAAGGAGTAAAACTCAACTCATCAACGAAAGCTACTTTCATTTATACCACACTTGTGTAAAAAAGTCAATAGGATATGCTAGACGTAACTTGTCAGGACTTAAAACCTGAACTATAATTAGCTCAGTTGGCTAGAGCGCACGATTCACATTCGTGAGGTCACAGGTTCGAGCCCTGTATTTCTCACCATTTCAGAGTAAAAATCCAAATCCTCGCCTTCTTGGGCAATTTTTTGGTTCACATTTTTTAATTCCTGCCACAGACAAAAACCACTTTCCGCCCCCTTCGAAAAAGTGGCTTTTTGAGCTTGCACTTGTAGTCTTGTTAATAATTTCAAGTTCTGCGTCTGTCCCCAAAACCAAAAATATTTGATTGCGCCTTATAGCAACCGCGCCAATACGAGACGCTATTAATTCAATATGTCTTCACCCTTCTCTGATAACTAATCTTTTATGGCGTCGATCAGTTTCGCCTCTACTGAACTTATTTTTGCTGCAACCACTGTGCTAACTCCTTCCATACTACAGATATCATGTCGGTCTTTTCATCGTCACTCATCTCAGCTATCGTCTTGTTTGCGCAATCAACTTTGAAATATTTATCGTAGTCACGACCATTCTCGCCGCGTGGTTCGCTGAGTAATTCACCATGCACTTTGTACGTAAACGTCTTGATTTCTAGTCCATCTAGATACGTAACCGTACGCTGAGTGTATGCCCCTCTGTCATCTTTAAGCAATTTTACTATGTTTTCTATGCCGATAGTATCAAGTGCGTATTTCGTATAAACCCCTGGAAAACCTTTGAGGCTTTTGATGAACAGTCCAGAATCCATAACAACCAGTGGGCTCTTTAGTAGTTCGTAGTATTTTTGAGCTTTATCAATGGATACTTCTTCTTGGCTATCTGATTGAATTTCCGGTACATCAGGTAGCTCCCTGTCGGGTGCTGTGAGTGTTAGACCCGCCCCCAACAATGCCTGGTTTGCTCCAGCTAATTTATATTTGTTGGTTGTGGCGTAGGTTATATTCATAAAGCCCCTCCTTTATTGAATTATTCTTTTCTTTGCCATACAGCTCTTGCATAAAAACATTCTTCATTACCACTAGTATAGGAATTAGTATTGGAACAGACCATGATCGTATCAGCAACGAGGGACAATAGACTCATATCTGGATATTCCGACCCCTCAGGAAGCATCTTTTCTGCGCCTATTATAACCGTTCATATAGTCTCCTTGTTTACTCAACTCATCAACGAAAGCTACTTTTATTTGTACCACACTTGTATAAAAAGTAAATAGAATACACTCGACGTAACTTGTCAGGACTTGAAACCTGAACTATAATTAGCTCACATCACGAGTTCGTTAAATAAAACGGCAGATGTAATTACGGGAAATTAGCTCAGTTGGCTAGAGCGCACGATTCACATTCGTGAGGTCACAGGTTCGAGCCCTGTATTTCCCACCATTTTTGACAATTTTTCACCATAAAAAAATCACCCATACTCAGGGTGATTTTTAATAATTGGAACAAGCATGAAACTTGTGCTATAAATAATAGTCTCTATATTCCATATCTTCTAGCAAAGATTCCATTTTCCATTCGCTCTCTGCATCCTCATCAGATAACGCTTCTTCGCGGTCAGGATAAGTAGCGCACCACAAAACGCACCCCAATATTCCAAGAATACCTTCAGCCTTCGATGTAAGCTTTTTCACTTCGGCATCTAACCCTGACCCTCTAGTTGCGATGTCTCCAAGCTCCCCAATTATACGACTCAGTTCTTCAACATATCTTTCAGTATCAAAAGGCTGTAGCTCGCCAGACATAAATTATCCTCTCCTTAATAGTCATCTCTTATATCGATAAGCTCATTGATGAAGCTATTCATTATTTATATCATATGGACATAAAAAATCAACACAGCCGCCGCCAGATTGACTTTTTATTTATTTAATGTCAACCGAAAAAATAACACAAACTATAATTAAATACACTTCTTAGCGCCATCTTCTAAAAAAACTTTTTCACCTCTATTATTCCGTGATATAATTACTTTTAAAGGAAGGTCTGTGTTAATATCAGACCATATTTTTATGAAGGACGCTAGCAAGATTCGAAACATTGCCATTATTGCCCACGTCGACCACGGCAAAACAACCATGGTTGACGGGCTATTAAAGCAGTCGCGAACATTCCGCGACAACCAAGCCGAGATGAGCCAGGAATTGATTATGGATTCCGGCGATCAAGAGCACGAGCGCGGTATCACCATCACCGCCAAACAAACGTCAATTTTTTTACGGCGACTACAAGATAAACATCATCGATACGCCAGGACACGCCGATTTCTCTGGTGAAGTTGAGCGAACCCTGAATATGGCTGACGGCGTTTTGCTGATTGTGGATGCGCAGGAAGGTCCGATGCCTCAGACCAAATTCGTATTAGCGAAGGCACTTGAGCTGGGACTGAAGCCTGTCGTGATTATCAATAAGATTGACAAGCCAGCCAGGCGAATTGCCGAAGTTGAAGACGAGTTGAGCGATCTGTTTTTGGAGCTAGCGACCGACGATTCTCAATTGCAATATCCAATTTATTACGCAATCGGACGCGACGGAAAATCATGGAAAGAAATTCCTGCAAACACCGATGAAGACGCGGATTTGACACCAATTTTTGACGCGATTATTAACGACATTCCAGCACCAGACGTGACAGAAGATGGCGCGTTTCAATTGCTTGTTACCAGCTTGCAATATGACACATTCCAAGGGAAATACGCGATTGGGCGAATTGCTCGCGGATCTGTTAAGCGTGGCTTGCAAGTCAGTTTGATGAAAAAAATGGCGAAGTCGCGGGTTCGGCACGAATTGAGAAAGTTTTTTTGGCTATCGCGGATTAAATCGTGAGGAACTTGACGAAGCTTTTTGCTGGCGACATTGTGGCGCTGGTTGGCGTGGCTGACGCGCATATTGGCGATACGATTGCCGACAAAGAACAACCTGAAGCGTTACCAACAATTGACATTGAAGCTCCAACTTTGAGCATGTACCTCGGACCAAACACCAGTCCAATGAAAGGGCGCGAAGGCGAGTTTACGACATCCAGGCAAATTGGCGACCGGTTGAAGCGAGAGCTTGAGACCAACGTGGCGCTACGAGTCGAGGAAAACGGAATTGGCTTTACGATTTCTGGACGCGGCGAATTGCATTTAAGCGTTTTTAATTGAAACTATGCGACGTGAAGGCTTTGAATTTGAAGTTGGCCGACCGCAAGTTGTTACAATTACCGAGGACGGCGTCGAAAAAGAACCGATTGAAGAATTGCAAATTGAAGTTGGAAGCGAATTTATTGGCGCGATCAGCCAAGAGCTTGGCGCGCGACACGCCGAAATGAAATCTCAGGAAACGACCACCGCTGGCGCTGCTCGTTTAACTTACATTTTGCCAACGAGAGCTCTGATTGGTCTGCGAAACATTTTATTGACAGCCACCAGAGGTACGGTGATTACGAATTCCCTGCCTCATGGATATCAACCGCTTGGCGGAAAACTGCCAAAAACCCGCAATGGAGTTTTGATTGCATTTGAAGCTGGCACGACAACACCTTACGCCCTGCAAGCGGCGGAAGCTCGTGGCGAATTATTGGTCGGACCAGGAACAGAAGTTTACGCCGGAATGATTGTCGGGATTTACAATCGCCAAGAAGACATCGAAATCAACGTTTGTAAGGCCAAGCATTTGACTAACATGCGTTCCAAATCGTCGGATGGAACTGTGCAATTGACGCCATTTACGCAGTTTAGCTTGGAGCAATGTATCGATTTTATTGAGGACGACGAGCTTTTGGAAGTTACGCCAAAATCATTACGACTTCGCAAGCGATATTTGGACACAAACGAGCGAAAACGCGCCGCGAAACAATAGTTGCGTAAACCATAAAAATAACCGCCCCGTAATGAGGCGGCTATTTTTAATGTGAGCATCAGCTAATTGACAAGAGTTTCTTTGACTCGGCGAGAAGCAAAGAAGTACAAGATTACCAATCCTTCTACTATTAGCATTGTAATGATTGCAGTAATAAATGCTGGGGCATCCACTTCTGACTTTCCAGACGCATATATAACTACCGCATTTGCAACATTGCCCAATCCAGCCGTGGCGATCGTAGCAATAGCTAGCCACTTACCAAGACGCTTCTGCATTACTATAAACACAACTGCACAAATAGCCAAGACTACCAGTATAGGTGAAAATATCAAAGAAATGACGTTCTCTGGCTGGCTAAGATTCATTATCGCCTGGAAAAACACTGCTGTATTAACAAGGCTACCAATAACGAAACAAACCACAAAGAACATTAACCAACCCTTAACACCCTTCAGGGATTCCGCCATCACGACATATTGCACTGGCGCTGCTTGAGGTTGTGCAAAATATTGCTGACTGACTGGCTGCTGCTCATATGGCGTGTTCTGAGGTTGCGGTGCGGGACCGTATTGTGCGTTTGGATCAGGTTGTGGCGCATATTGCGGCTGCTGAGGTTCTTGTTTTGACATATTAACTTCTCCTTTTAAGAATATTGATATGCCAATTATACCACATTCTTAATTTCCTCTGGTAAAAAAATCCTTTGTCATGCTTAAAGCCAGCTTGCCATTTGTAACCCTTGTTATAGCCCAAATCTTTCATCAATTTGGTCGGAGCGTTCCTGAGATGCAACGGCACGGGAGAATTCGGATATTTGTGCGCCAATTCAAAAGCGCTGTACATTAAATCGGTAATTTCACGCGACTTCTGGCTACGAGCCAACGCAATAGCGCAATGGAATAAATTATACTTCGCCTCCGGAAGACCGACGCGCTCGACAGCTTCAAACGTCGCAATTGCCAAGCTCAGCGCACCATTGCCCGCCAGCCCAATATCTTCCGACGCAAAAACTACCATTCGTCGAGCAATAAACTCGGATCCTCGCCCGCGTCAATCATCCGCGCCAAATAATACGTCGCAGCCGTCGCGTCACTGCCTCTTAGCGACTTGATAAAAGCGGAAATCACGTCGTAATGCGAATCGCCTTTTTTATCATAGCCCGGAAGTCGCTTCTGAGCCGCCGCCTTGACCACTTCCGGCGTTACTTTTTCGTTAAAACTCAGCGCCAATTCCAAATTGCCCAGCGCCACCCTTGCGTCGCCATCCGATAATTCCGCCAAATAATCCAGAGCTTTGGGCGAAACTTGCTTGGACTTTTTCAGAACTTTCAGCGCTCTTTTTAATACGAATATAATTTCGTCTTTTGTCAATCGCTGAAGAACCAAAACCCGTGAGCGCGACAATAATGGAGTGATGACTTCAAAGCTCGGATTCTCGGTCGTCGCACCGATTAATGTAATTAGCCCACTCTCAACGTGCGGTAAAAACGCGTCTTGCTGAGCTTTATTAAATCGGTGGATTTCATCAACGAATAGAATTGTCCTGAGTCCCAAATTCCAATTTTGGCGGGCATGCTCAATTACCTGCTCAACGTCTTTTTCCGCTTGTAACTGCCGATAATTCAATAAACTCCGCCTTCACCTCGCGCGCAATAATCCGCGCCAACGTCGTTTTTTTCCAGTTCCCGGCGGACCCCACAATATCAAACTAACCGGCTCGCCATTCTTAACAATCCGCCTCAATAACTCGCCCTCGCCAAGCAAATGATTCTGCCCTATCACCTCGTCCAGCGTCTGCGGTCTCATCTGTTCAGCCAGCGGCTGCCTATTATCACTCATACTTCCATTATATCGCGAAATTCATAAAGCCAAAAAGTCGTCCGTCGTTTACACTTTCCTCACACAAAATGCTACAATAGATCTATATAAATAGGAGGAAAAATGGGAGCATTTGTAGTAATAATCTTAGTATCTATCGGGCTTTATGTGCTTGGTGGCATTAAAATCGTCAATCAATATCAGCGCGGCGTGGTTTTAACGCTTGGCCGATTTACTGGCGTTCGCGAACCAGGATTAAGAGTTGTCATTCCGGGATTACAGACAATGATGTTGGTCGATATTCGCTCAACTCCAATTGACGTCCCAAAGCAAGAAGTCATCACAAAAGACAACGTTACGGTCGGCGTTGATGCGGTGGTTTATTTCCGAGTTATCAACGCACCAAAAGCCGTGTTGGAAACCACGAACTATATTTACGCGACTAGCCAATTTGCCCAAGCAGCGCTGCGTGACGTCACAGGTAACGTTGATATGGACGATTTGCTTGCCAAGCGCGAAGAGATTTCCCAGCAGATCAAGGAAATTGTTGATGCCGAAACTGACAAGTGGGGCATCGATGTTGAGAACGTTAAGATTCAGAATATCGAACTTCCTGGCGATATGAAGCGCGCCATGGCCAAACAGGCCGAGGCAGAGCGCGAGCGCCGCGCCAACATCATCAACGCTGACGGTGAAAAAGCCGCAGCTGAAACATTAGCCCAAGCCGCAGAAATCCTAGCAAAAACTCAAGGCGCCATCAATCTACGAACATTGAACACCTTAGAGCGAATCTCTACAGAGCCAAGCCAAAAGACGATGATGTTATTCCCTATCGAACTCATCGACGCAATCCGTGGCGGCAAAAAATAGAACATTTATCAATAAATAAGCACTCTGCGATTCTACAGGGTGCTTTATGATTTCTGGTGGCAATTTACGCCAAAGCTCGAACCTATTTCGAGTGTAAAAACTGAGCCATGCAGGCTCAGCCCCAACGCCTGCGAGCGCACGCGCCCGCTCGCCCCACCAGAAAAACCCTTTGAATTATCTTTTTGAAATTTCCCCCGCCAATCTTTTTATTTTTTAGTTGAAAAGGGCGTTTTCTGAGTGGAAACGACCATTACCATGGCAGTAGAGGCGTTGAGGCGTCGCCAGGGCAGCAAAGCCGCCGCGCTACATACCCTAACTCGAGTATTAAATACGAATAACCTTTAGCAAATACCTGTGTGTTGGTTTCTTAAAATCAACTATATAGTTATATTAGTAGGTACTTGCAAATTTATAAAAAATGCTACATAATAGTAACCGATCCGGTCGCCAAGTGGTAAGGCGGTAGTTTTCTTACATACTACTTATCGCAGGTTCGATTCCTGCCCGGATCTCCACGAGTCAAACACCCAAGTCATGAGTAATTTTTTTCTTTCTACCGCATACATTTATCCCGTTTGTCCACTTAGTTTTAATCATGCTCGAATGTTTGTTATTACGGACGTATACAGTAGGTACGAGCAACTAAAGGGAAACTCAGTTTACTTCCCTATAGCAACTCATTTCAGCGGCAATACCGCCCAGCATATAGCTGCTCATTTTAGTGAACTTTTCGCAGTACCAGATCAGTTTGATATGAGTGACGCAACATACCGTTTATTTACTCATTTTTATAAGCTACCTCCCGATATCATCTTTTCATTCACAGATCCGCTTCAGATTCTTCATTATTACAATAAAGAAACGCTTCAGGAATTAACAAGCTTAAAGGTTAATGCAGACTATAAGCATCAGTATACAACGGAAGATCGTGACTTCAGCGCATTTGTTGAAGCAATCATTCTTAAGTATAAAGAAAGGTCTTCTAGTGAAAAATACAAAAGGCGACCTCTCACTTCAATATGAGAATGAGTCTTGGCGAGAACTTGCAAGAATGCTGATAGATACAACAGAGTATGTCCATCCGAGACAAAAGAACACTGTTCTGTCGTCTGTAAAGAATATCAGAAGCGACTGGAGTTTACTCCGTGATAATGGCTACGGCGCAACGTTCAATAATCAGATCGTTGACCCAATGTTCGACAGTGAATTATTTATGGTATTCGATTTATATATCCGGTTTCGAGATAGATTTCCTAATGAGTCACGCCACCCCAAAGACTTTTTCCATGGTCTATTTGAGCGACTGTCATCAGGCGGGGAGCCAGCAAATAACCTTGAAGCGATGATTATTGAATGGCTACCCTGTCGACATTTCATCGCCGAAGAACACCTTCGGAACTGGCTTGCTAAGAAAGCGCACGCAGAGAGTGTCTTGCTAGCAAAAAAATATCAGACACCAAAATATACGATTCTCGGCATGGGACTGCTTGATGGTCGTCGCATGTCTGCCTCTAAAGGTACAGCAATTTTGTCAAAAGATTTGATCGAGACCCATGGTGGCCTGAATACTCGCCTTATCATGCTACTACAGGGAGGTCATTTATCTAAGGATTTCACGTACGATGCCCATCTTACAAATCGAGTAGACAAAATGGTAAGAGGATTTGCTCGACATGCTATTAAAGTTAGATCAAACCTCACAAAAACTCCAAGCAAAAAGCCCAAGAAAATCATTGAACTTGAAGATAAGATTATTGCAAACATCGAGAGTGGGTATCTTAGGAATGCTCTAATACTACTTCTCGATACGTGTCCGAAGATGTTTATCGATCCATCGCCAACAGAAGCGTATTTCCTGACTGAGTTATATGAAAATTATATCGAACGCGTGTTTGCGCCAGGAGCACTAAATCATCATGAAGCATGAAGCGGGGCTATTTTCTCCACAGTTCGCTATTGACCAACGAAAAGTCCGAGTTGCAATAGCGGCGACCTGCAACCTTCACTGTAGCTATTGTGACCAGGGGTTAACTCGAACAAACAGCAGGATGGGAGCTATGGAGGATTTCCGGAGCACCAACATGCACGAGGGCGTTATTCCAGTGCAAGAGTACCTTCGATCACTTGAGGCACTTCGAGAATCAGGATATAACGGGGTCACTTTACCGGCGGCGAGCCTTTATTAAACCCTCACTGGCCTGAGCTTGTATCTGGGTCGAAAGAAATTGGTTTCGAGAATGTCAGGCTGACTACTAATGGTCTACTCCTCAGTACCTATATACGGAAAAATGGTAAATTACCAGACGCGCTTGACCTCCTTACTGTAAGTCTAGATACGTTTGATGATGCGGAATTTCATCGCGTAACTGGTGGTCACGTTACTAAGGTCCTTGAAGGACTTGAGCTTGTAATGCACACAAATCCAGAACTTCCAATTAAGGCGAATAAAGTCGTGATGCGGAGTAATCTTTCGAATATATCGGATTATTTAGTCCTCTGTGATAAGCATCCTGCAATTAACCAGCTCACGCTACTTAATCTTGTCTGTAAAGATCCGTTGGACGAAAAGGAAAGAGAGTTCTTTAGTGATGAATTTGTGCCACCTGCGGAGATTATGGAGACACTGGCAGACCTTGGGCTTGCCTTTACGGTCGATTCAAAACATGAGTACGTTACTACTACAGACAGTGGTCTAATCATAAATCTCATGGATACAACTCAGACATTGCGGTCGGCGATTTGTGAATCGTGCCCAATATACTGTCAGGAAGGGTTGTTCACGACTCGCATCGCAACTGACGGCACGATCCGCTCATGTGGAGATTTCACAATAGACTACCATATTTCAGATCTACGGAGCTAGGCGATGCTGCACTACGCCTCTCGATACGCGAGCTATTATCCTCCACCTCCCAGGAGGCGGTATTGTCTGACACTCTAGCTGGATTCTGTGAGCAGTACGATCTACAGCCCGTTCGAACGAAGTAGCACACTTGCGAGAGTTTGCTCATATGTAGCGATCCGGGAGAAGGTTTTGACTGCCATTTCTTTTCGGAAGTCCCTGTCTAGGGTATCCGCCTTGATGTGGTTTATCGCCGCGTCATAATCGTTAGGGGAGGATATTACTAGCACATCGCGATAATTAATAGCCGCTGCCTGCAAAAGTGAAACACCGCCAAGATCGACGTGTTGAATAGTAAAATCGAATTCAGTTTTTACAGTATCCTCTACATTTGTTAAATTACAGACTACAATATCTATACTTGGAATCTGCTCGGCTTCTGTGTCGCGTAAATGCCGCTCGTTTGACCTGGAATAGACGATACCTCCAGCAGTATAAAAACTAAAGGATTGAAGGCAATCTTTAAGCGCGTCTGGGTTCTTGGTTATCTCGGAGATAGGCACAAAAGGTATGCCAACCAATTGTAGCTCATTGCCCGTCCCGGGGGTTGCCGCGATCACATACCCGGCGTCAACTACTGCGCTGGCAAGTGGACCAATGGTGCGTTTGTCATAAACACTGAATAATGCGTACTTGCTCATATATATTATATATAGCATAATAAAAAGATGATAGAAATACCTCAGTCAGAATCGCGCTGCGGAGATTTGATACTGGTTTGTGGTCTTCCATGTAGTGGAAAATCAACCGCAATCCAGAATGCGCTAAGACATAATTCGGAATTGTTGTATATGAAATCATATACTACCCGCCCAAGAAGACCAGGCGAAGGTGATGATGAATATTTCTTTGTTGATGATAGTGGATTCGAGCAAAAGAAATCGTCAGTCCCGCCCGAACACTGGGAGGAATCAGAAACGTACGATAGAAGATATGGACAGGACACACACTTTTACAACCAACAAATGGAGCTTGGGCGGTTCGTTATAGGATGTTGCTACCCGTCCCTAGCTGAAGTAGAATCGCTCAGCCCCTATTACGAACAACACGCACAAAGGTTATATTTATAGACATTGATGAACGAGTTCGCCGTGAGCGTATGCTTCAGACACGAGGTTCAGAGGCGATCAAGCGGTTGAAGTATGACGCGGAGTGGAGCGCAGCGCCGGATTTCCTTGCACGAACCGACTACACTATAACGCCGCGCAACCATCTCGAGTATGATCTCGCTGCATTTGACGGGGTTGTCAAGCAAATTATGAGTCGTGAATAAAAGTTTCTATATGACGCACAACGCTAGTGAGGTCAGTATAGGCGTGGTCGGCGGCTGTCACTTTCACCACTTCAATGAGTGGTTGTCTTGAGCATAGCTCATTAACTTCATGGTAGTTGCCCATAGGGTCCTTGCTCGCCTGAATACATAATGTTGGCACTGAAATACTGCTAATAAGCTGGTTTACATCAATACACTTCTCCGCCATATAGGCGACTGGCAAGCCAATAATGACCATCTTATCGACAGCGGCACCATTAAGCACCGCATTCACTCCTATTATTGCACCCGCAGACTTCGCAATAACAATCGTTGACTCAAGTGACTTTATGTATTCTTTAAACCTGCATATCTCATTTTTAATATCGATTTCAGTCTGGTTATCCCAGTGAAGGTAGGGAAATATCTCTGACTCAATTTCATGACTCTTGAGATATCCTGCGAGTTGGTGTAGCCATTCGCGATTACGAGGGTTTGCACCTGCGAGAAGGAGGATATTAGTATTACTTACTGTCATATAGCAATTTTAGCGCAGTTAGTGCGATATGTTTAGCGTCCAAGCCAAAATGACGCTCAAGTTCCTGGATATTTCCTGTCGTTCCATGCTCGAATCCGATGCCATGTATGATAGACGGTCTTTTGGAGTCGGTTTGCCCCAGAATCGCGCCCGAGATGCTCGACTGAAGGAGTCGAGAGTTCCCGTTATATACCGTTAATAATGGACCTCCATCGATGACGCCGTCTGTAAGTGCGTTTTCCGGTTGCTCTTGATTGATAATATTTAAGACATTTGCTGCAATACCGTATTCAGCCTCCAGGAGTTTTGCTGCATCAATACTATTCTGCACCATACCGCCGCTCGCCGCAATTGCGACTGTCGGCTCCTTGTTCGGCCGATATGTTACGTAGCTATCGATGTTACGCCTATCTTTCTCATCGTATTCCATCGGCCTCGTCACCTGTGCGTGCAGTCGCACGTACGTCACTCCACTATTCCTAACAAGCGCATGAGAAAAAACATTGTAAAGATCATGAGTATCAGCTGGCTCGTACATGGTCAATCCAGGGATACTGTGAAGTCCGCCAGGCTGTCCGGATGACTGATGCGTACCACCATTCCGCTCTTGATATAGTCCTGCGTTTGCACCCGCAATCAACATATTAACACCTCCTTGAGCTGCTGCATTCATCTGATCCATTGCGCGAAATGCAAAAGAATCCCAATAGTGAAGAAGAATACGCGCATCTGGATTCATAGCAGATATTCCATGCGCCATAGCAACAGCATGCTGTTCTCTAATTCCAACATGATACAGCCGCGCGTAATCGTCGTATCTCATACGATTTCGGATGGTTTTTTTACAAAGTCAGGACTTATCATATAGAGTGGCGCAGTGCCGGAAATTGCGATAATTCTTTGGCCAAGTTCTCTATAGAATCGCTCGCGCCCATCATCCAGATCAAGCGTTTCGTCACCGTCATAGAATAGCCTGTATGCTTCAGAACCGGTATCGCCAAGAATATCGCTCCTAGGCGGGGTCTGGACTAAACCGCGCGCTTCTGCGTAGATTCTTGGCTCATCGTAATCTGTTTTTATGCGACAATTGAGGTTCTCGATAGCTTTATCTAGCAGATCATGATCAGTTACACCATAGGTATGGTAGCCGCTGTAGTGATCTTCTGCCCCCTCTATTCCCATGCCTTTTGTAGTAGAGGCAATTACACATGTAGGGCGATTAATAGTTTGTAGGTCATGATATACACGAAGAATTGCCTCAATATTGTGTCCATCGGGTATTTCAACGACATCCCAGCCATAGCCTTCCCATATATTTTTCAAATTAGCTGTACTATCAACGTCTTTAGTGGGGCGCGAGAGCTGTTTCTGATTCTTATCAATGATACAAATGAGGTTATTGAGTGACACGCTTGCAGCATGACGGGCTGCCTCGCTTACATTGCCTTCCTGCTCCTCGCCGTCACCAAGAAATACAATGACCTTTTTATCACTACCTGCGCTAATCGCTTCACAGGCCGCGCCAACTCCATACGACAACAACATACCCAGCGACCCGCTCGGTGTAATATCAACACCTGGCGCGAGTCGCATATCTTCGTGACCCTGAAGTCGTGATCCATAAGATCGATAGGTTTTCAGCTCCTCTTTTGGCATATACCCCATCATACTAAAAATAGGATATCTGACTGGTCCCTCGTGTCCCCGGATCAATACTATATCGCGGTCTGGATTATCTGGATCGTCAACATCAAACCTGAATTCACCACCAAAATACAGTGAGGTCAACAACTCAACCGAAGACGATGATCCACCAATGTGTCCAGTTTTTGCATGACGAATGGTCTCGAACGCGTCACGGCGGACACAATCGCTAATCTCATATAGAGCCGAAACGCGGCTATCCTGCTCGACATCAGGAAAAAAAATAGATCGTTCGCTTGACAAACTAGCCTCCTCTGAGTTTGTGATTTTAATATTTTATACATTATACCATAATATCCCCCAATGGTTAACTATCATCGCCATTGACTTATAGAAGGCGTACTGCCCCAGGAACGGGCAAGAGCAAAACCGTCGTCCGCAAAGAGCCACACATCCGAGCAGAAGAGTTAGACGAACAGTTGTCTAATTTGTTGCTCGATTTTGCTATGCCTACTAAGTGAGCAGACAAACTGCACGAGCTAATCCGACAAGACAAACAGCAAGACGGGATGTTGTTTAACGCCAGCATTAGTAAGTCACAAGAACAAATCGTACAGTTGTCTAGCAAATTGCAACGCTTGCTCGATGGCTATCTTGACGGCGACGTAGAGCGTGAACTGTACCAGGCTAAGCGGATATACTGAACGAAAAGAAGCGTTTGCAAGAGCAAATCGAGCAGCCTTCACTTGGCGTTTTGATGTAGGTTGAATCGATGAAAAGGTGAATGATTTACCGTCTCTATCTGTAAAATAACCAGAAGTGATGACCAACTCGCAAAAAAGTTGCTGTGTCTCTAAATCTTCGGGTCGAACCTAAAAATACAAAACAAAAATATCGTCGCAAGCGACGACCAATTTCTTCATTCCCCCAATAAAATATCGGGCTTTGGCTCCGCCAAAGTCTAGAAAAAGCCGCCCGACAGGGCGACCGTTTCCAATTTTGTTCCGAAATGGTGCGGATGGGGAGAGTCGAACTCCCATCTCAACCTTGGGAAGGTCACATAATAGCCGCTATACGACACCCGCGCTCGATAAAATTATAACACCCTTGCCAGATAGCGACAACTTTAGTACAATTAAATAGCAAGTTTGTGGCTCTTTAGCTCAGTTGGTAGAGCAGAGGCCTGAAGAGCCTTGTGTCCCCAGTTCAAGTCTGGGAGGAGCCACCAAATATTGCATTTCATTCACGACTTTGCTACAATTAATCGTGAACAACATGCGGGTATAGCTCAGTTGTTAGAGCGCTTCCTTGCCATGGAAGAGGCCAGGAGTTAGAGTCTCCTTACCCGCACCAATTCGATATTCAGCCATCCGAACGGGTGGTTTTTTTCGTATGTTAATCCTTAGATAACTAATTACATTTGACATAATACCCCCAGGGGGTATATGATTATTTTATGGATACAGCAGACATCAAACGACGAGCCCTGCATCGCACAAAGATCATATTAGGACAAATGCGCGGGCTCGAGAAACAAATTACCGACGATGCGTATTGCATGGATGTTTTGACCCAAAGCCTAGCAATACAAAAGTCATTAGCGTCGCTTAATAAACTTATTCTGGAGCGACATCTCCGCATACACATTGCCGATAAAATGACGTCCGGCGCCGAAGCTCAACAAAGTAAAGCGATAGAAGAATTGCTCAATCTATATGAATTAAATAATATAAGGACAAAATGATGAATCACGAATCTCATAATCATTGCAATACAAAAAACTCAACCAAACGTATGGCGCTAGCGGCAAGTTTACACTGTCTGGTGGGATGTATGATTGGTGAGATGGTTGGCGTTACCATCGGCACACACGCTGGATTTGCACCACATACCACGGTTATTTTAGCGTCAGTCTTAGCTTTCATCTCCGGCTACACCGCATCAATCATACCGTTAGTACGCGCCAAATTATCGCTCATAAAATCCTTAAAGTTAGTTTTCGCCGCTGATACACTATCCATACTGTCAATGACTATCGTAGACAACATAATCATGCTGATTATTCCGGGCGCCATGGATAAGAACTTAACTCATCCGATTTATTGGGTTAGCCGGCTAATTTGTATGTTCGCCGCGTTTGCCGTATCATATCCCGTCAATCTATATTTGTTACGCCGAGGCAAAGGTCACGCATTGACTCATCATTATCATCACATGTAATTTATTTGTTTTGATTTTCCCTGTTATCTCGCTTATACTTAAATCATGAAAACTTGGCAAGATGTCGCCTCTCTTTATCAAATTTATCCGCGCAGTTTTCTAGATACGAATGGCGATGGAATTGGCGATTTGAATGGCATTACCGAGAAGCTGGATTATTTATCATGGCTGGGCGTCGATTCGATTTGGATTTCCCCGTTCTTTGTATCGCCGCTGACCGACTTTGGCTATGATATCGCAAATTATCGAGCAATTGATCCTACTTTTGGTCAAATGGAAGACTTCCAAGCGCTACTTAAAAAGCTCACGATCTCGACATTAAAGTTATGATCGACCTCGTTCCCTGCCACACTTCAGACCAACATCCGTGGTTTCAAGAATCCAGATCTTCGCGTGATAACCCCAAGCGTGATTACTATGTTTGGCGTGATGGAAAAAATAATAGCGAGACTAACAATTGGCGAAGTCTATCTGGCGGCAGTTCGTGGGAATTTGACGAGCACACTGGACAATTTTACCTGCATTCGTTCTTGAAAACACAGCCAGATCTGAATTGGGACAATCCTGAAGTGCGTGCTGAAATGAAAAACATAGTGCGATTTTGGTTTGATATGGGCATCGACGGAATGCGCGTCGATGCAATTTGGGGAATTTCCAAAGACCCTGACTTTAAAGACGATTCTCCAAATCCTGATTTTTATGGCAATCCAAACGATTACGGAGCGTTTATTCACGACCACTGTAAAATGGGACCGCATTTTCAGGAATATTTGCAAGAATTAGCGTCAGTCTGCGATGAATATGACGACAAGCAAATGGTGTTTGAATTCTACCCTGATGATAAGCTGGGCGATATTTATCATCAATACGGCCAAATACTGACAGTTCACCCGAAAGCCTCGGCGTTTTTCATGGAATATCGCGATAACGAATGGCACGCTAAAAATATTGAGAAAAAAATCGAAAATTATTTGCAATCAGCAAGCTCAACCACGCCATTTTTCTGCATCGGAAATCACGATCAACCGCGAATCGCCTCCAGATTGGGCGAAGAACGCGCCCGCGCCCTCAGCTTCTTAAATCTCCTCACCCCAGGAATTAGCGTGGTGTATTACGGCGATGAAATTGGCATGACGAACGGAAAATTGACCGCTGATGACATTCAAGATAATTTTAGTCCCGCCAATTCTGTTGTCGATAGCCGAGATTTGGAACGCACGCCAATGCAATGGAATGATTCGCAATTTGCGGACTTTTCAAGTGCAAAACCTTGGCTTCCCGTTAATGAGAATCGCACGAAAATTAACGTTGATAGCGAAAAAATCACAAACGATTCCCTGCTTAATATGCATCGAAAATTATTAAAATTGCGCCAAACTCTCCCAATTATTAAAAATGGCAATTTGAGCATCGTGCAAAACACTGGCAACGGATTTATTCTCGGATTAAAAAGAGAGCTAGCCGGTCAATGTGCTTACGTTTTCATCAATTTCGCAGACGCAGAACAAAGCTTTTCCATTCCAGAAAACGCCAAGATTATCACCTCAACTCACTCTGTCGATTTAATTACTGCAGAACATCTCCAAATGACGATTCCAGGATATTGTGGAGTTTTACTTATTGTCTAGTAACAAAAACGTTCAACTAGAACACTATCCCCTTTTCCGTGTCGCACTCTTCTATGGGATAAATGTCAGCACATTGAGCCGCCAACTCTGCCATTTCCTCTTTAGTTTTCTTATTGTAGGCAGCCTCGGTGAGAGCTTCCAAGTCTGAATAGTAATCATCAAGAACATCTGGATCGCTGTTTGGCTAGAATTTTTCCGCACTCCTCCTCTTTTCACTTTATCTATAAACCATTATACGACACCACCAGATATAGTGGTAGAGTTAACTTCACAACACCACCAAACAACAGAGCCCCTCGCTCTACTCAATTAAACTATTGTTCACTTAGCGACTGAGTTAGTGGGTGACGGCTTTCTTAAAATTTATAGATACTCACGAGACGCACCCTGTTCTAGCTAATCTCCGTCACTCCTATAATTCTCGCTATTGAGTCGGATTGAGCTATATATTTCAATGCGGTCAGTGTAGTTGTTCTGTCTACAAGAGGTCATCAATTTCAGATTGCCAACCTCTTCAAACAGAAAAACCCGCTGGCTCTCTACTTCCAGCGGGTTTTGCTATACAACAAAAATCGTCCTGACAAACATCAGAACGACTTATAAGAATTTAATTTTCCAATCGTAGGAACTTGGTGAGGTGCGCCTCCCCATAACTACGACTGTCCACCACAACAGTTTTGTCTTGAACTGGCACCTCACCTATTCCTGGATGTGATAATATCATAAATCCACCCGGTTTGAGTAGCCTCATTAACTTAGAAACTGTGGAAAACTGTGGATTATGGTACGGTGGATCGGCAAAAATAATATCAAACTCCCCTGTTGAGCTCGCGCTTTCTAGCCAATTTACTATCGTTGTTTTTATTACAATAGATTTTTCTTCGACGCCCAAAATGCTTATGTTTTCAGCAATTACTCGCTGAGCGACTCGATCTCGCTCCACGAAAACCGCCGACTCTGCGCCGCGACTTAACGCCTCTAGCCCAACAGCACCAGATCCCGCAAAAGCATCCAAAACCCGCGCGCCACGTATTGATTCACCTAGCGAATTGAACATAGCCGAGCGTACTCGCTCGCCCATAGGATGTGTCGTTGAGCCGGGCGGAGTTTTTATGAATCGTCCGCCAAATTCGCCAGAGATAATCCTAACTCTCACTTTTTTCTGCCTCAAGTTTCCAAATAGACGCCAGCCAACCCAACATCACCGACTTTATAATAATCGGCATTAGCTCGTGATTTGTCTGCCAAGCAAGGTCCGTCGTCCAACCACTCTTGCTAAAATTGTCATACATTTTCATCGATGCCACGGCGTGAACCTGATCCAAATAATACTCACGATAGCCGTGATTTTTCACTTGCAATATCTCATCGTCACTCGGAATTGCGTCCTTAAAACGCGGATATGCCACCACGCTAGCTACGCCAGCCTCAAACGCCACGTGTGTCGTCATCATACCTTTGGCGCCCCAGAATTTCCAGTTGTTCTTAATCAGTTCAATTCCGTTATCGCCCTTCATGAGATTTCTTCAAAATTGAAGTTCGCGTCTCCAGCCCTTCACCGCCGCGAAGTTCTGCCATAGCCTGCTCCAGAGGAAAATGGTGAGCCGGAGTTAAACCATCGGTAATCGCGTGTGCCATCCAAGCCGTCTCAAACGCTGCTCGCTCGGAATTATTTGTTCGCAGTGCTCGGGCTAAATTGCCAATATGTCCGTCAATCATCTCCAAAAGTGCAGTGTCATTCGGATCGTCCGGATTTATAAAATGCCACGGCTCGTCCACGGCTGGACTCTTTCGCTTGACGCCATCAGGACCATTCTTGCCCTCAAAATGAAGAATGTTTTTAATATCAGGAAAATCACACCAATCAGGAAGAATTGGTTTTATATTTCTCCTTGCGACTCGATCTATTTTTTGGTGGACGCCAATAAATCGACCAGAGCCATCCCTAATTGTTGTTCCTGCGTACATATTAATTTAAAACAGTTAATCGCTGATAGCGACTGACGGCGCGCGCCAGATGATTATATTGTAGCAAATCTTGCCCCTCTTTGACAAAGCGTTCAGCTTCGACTTGAGCGCGAGAAATTAGCGCCGTATCCGCCAGCGAGGCAATTTTCAAGTTCAAATCCCCATGTTGCATTTTGCCGTAAATCTCACCAGGTCCACGCAATTTCAAATCAACCTCCGCCAAATAAAATCCATCCTGAGATTTTTCAATCTCCCGAAGTCGTTGACTCGGCTTATCGTGGCCGCTCATCATCAAATGACAAAAACTCTGATGCATCCCGCGCCCAACTCGCCCACGCAATTGGTGCAACTGGCTCAATCCAAAATTATCCGCATTCTCAATCAGCATCACCGTCGCATTCGGCACATTCACACCAACCTCCACCACGGTCGTACTGACTAGCATATCCAGCTCGCCGTCCGCAAATTTCTGCATCACTTCAGCTTTTTCTTCGGCAGGAAGCTTTCCGTGCAACAGCCCAACTCGACGATGGCTGAAAATAGTCTTGGACAATTTATTATATTCCGCCTCCACCGATTTTTTATCATTATCTGGATTATCATCAATCAACGGACAAATAACGTAAGCTTGGCGACCTTTAGCTAGCTCATTTTCAATCGATTCGTAAAGCTTCGGAGCTGATGCTGGCGACCAAATCTTAGTCTGAATCGGCTGGCGACCAGAGGGCAACTCGTCCAAAATGGAAATGTCCAACTCTCCGTACAACGTCAGCGCCAAGCTGCGCGGAATTGGCGTGGCGGTCATACTTAAAAGATGCGGCATAAAATCAGACTTTTCCAGTAAAGCTTGTCGTTGTTTCACACCAAATCGATGTTGTTCGTCAATCACCGCGAAACCTAATTTATGATACGCAACCTTTTCCTGAATTAGCGCGTGCGTGCCGACCACAACGTCAATGTTACCGCTAGCCAAATTGTCCAACAATTGACTGCGCGCCGCACCTTTCACGTGACCCGTCAGAAGTGCAACAGACACACCAAATGGCGACAATAACTCGTCAAGCGTCTTCGCGTGTTGCTGCGCCAGAATCTCCGTCGGCGCCATAATTGCCGTTTGAAAACCAGCCTTAGCCACCTCCGCAGCCACCAATCCCGCAACGACAGTTTTTCCCGAGCCAACATCTCCTTGCAATAACCGATTCATCGGATGATCAGACTCCAAATCTTGCAGAATTTGCCACGCAGCTCGGCGCTGAGCGTTCGTCAAAGGAAACGGCAATTGATCAACAAAACTCTTTACGACCGACTTATTAAACGGAATCTTCCAGCCTGTTAATCTAGTCTGTTCTTGCTTATTAAATTGTGCCGCCAATATCATCTCGAACAACTCCTCAAACGCCAGGCGCTCACGACCACGGGAAATTTCCTCGTGAGTTTTTGGCGCGTGAAGAAACTTAACCGCCTCAGATCGACTAACCAATTTTTGGCGCCGAATAATGTTTTCCGGCAAAGTCTCGGGCAAAAAATCCATAATCGGACGAATATTTTTCATCAAATCTTGTACGGTTTTCGGGCGGATATTTTTGATCGACTTATAAATTGGCTGAATTCCAGAATTATTTTCCGCAGCAGTTTTGGCAATTTCTTTCGCCAGCTCGACGGACGGATTATTGATTTGATAGCGATTATATTGCATACCAAATTGACCAGAAAAAATAAATTCTGCATCAGATTTTAATTGCGTTTCGCGGTACGGCTGGTTGAACCAAACCGCCTTAACCTTGCCCGATTTATCCGCCAAAACCGCGGTCGTGATTCTAAGTCCACGCCGAACAATACGCGTCGAAACCGACTCGCAGCGCGCCTTAACAGTAACTTTTCCCGGCTGAAGATCTGCGATATTAACCGCGGTTGAATAGTCGTCATATGCTCGCGGCAAAAAATCCAAAGCGTCAGAAATCGTTTTAAGACCGGCCGCCGCCAGAGCCTGAGCAGTTTTCGGCCCGACGCCTTTAATTTGCTCGAGAGGAGTTGTTAATTTCATCTACGAAACGGCGTTGATGCCTTCCAGGGCGTAAGCCGTATCTTCCCAGCCTCTCACGCCGATTGAATCTACGCCCATTTGCTTCACTGGAAAATCATTGCCGCCTTCTTCAATTTTGTCACCAAAGAACAGCGTTTCTTCTTTCGACCAGCCGTTCAGTTCAAGCAATCTGCCAATTCCATAAGCCTTATCAATTCCCGGAAGCGTGATGTCGGTACTGGTCGTACCACCAATTCGCACCTCAAGCCCAGGCAGCTTCTCCGCCACCTTGTCGCGATATATCGGACGGACATCCTTATATTTTTCAGCCCACGCATACTTATCTTCAGGTGTAGCTTGCTGACCCAAAGCCGACATAGTAATTTGGCTATATCGATCTTCAATTATTTCACCCGCAGGATTCTCGCACCAAATGCCCATTTCCTTCGCAACTTCTTCCAACGCCGCGGTTATCTGAGTTTTTTGCTCGTCAGACAAATCGTTCGCATACTGAATTTTCCATTCATCATCAGCGGCGTCAAATCGATAATATCGAGTTCCGCAAGTCGGCATCGCGTGGAACTTCTGAAGCAACTCTGGAGTAACGTTCAGCCTATCAATCACCTGCTTCTTTATCTGTTGAAACGTGCCGCCCGTAATCACGCAAACGTCATAATTCTCAAGCAATCGACTAAGAATCCCCGCCATACGATCGCTAATTGGCGATTTTGTAATTGCCAATGTGTCATCCAAATCAAAACCGATAATTTTCTTCATTATTCATCCCCTTCCATAATTAATACGAACGTGTTTTTACCCTTCTTTAATAACGACGTGTCATTGACGACTTTATTTTCGGCAAGTTTTTCTCCATTTAGGCTAATGGCGCCAGATTTTAACAATCGCTTTGCTTCGCCGTTAGAGCCAACCGCCCCAGATTCTACCAACGCTTCAATCACATCAATTCCAGCATCAACGCAAGGAATTTCTTCGGCCAAAGCGCCTAAATCATCGTCCGACAATTTCTTAAAATCGCCGCCACCAAACAAAACTTCAGTTACGCGCTCAACAGATTCACGGCGCGCGCTACCGTGAACAATGTCAGTAACTTCACGAGCCAAAACCTTCTGCGCCGAACGCGCACCTGGATTAACAGCGTGATTTTCGGCGATGGCTTCGATTGTATCGCGATCCAACATCGTAAATATCTTCATATATTCAATCGCACTCTCATCATCGACATTCAGCCAGAATTGGTAGAATTTATAGACGCTGGTTTTATTTTCGTCAAGCCAAACCGCGCCGCCTTCGGATTTACCGAATTTACGACCAGTCGATTTATTAATAAGCAGCGGTGCAGTCATTGCGTAAACTTCAGTGTTTTCTTTTTTACGAATCAGATCCACGCCAGATAATAAATTACCCCATTGGTCCGATCCACCAATTTGCAGATTAACGCCATACTGATTAAATAGATGCCAAAAATCATAGCCCTGAAGCAACGTGTAAGTGAATTCCGCAAAGCTCAAACCCTTGCCATTATTAATGCGCGCCTTGAAAAATTCGCGACTCACCAAATCTGCCATATTGAAATTCTTACCGATATCGCGAAGAAACGGCAGTAATTCCAGCTCAGCCAGCCAGTCAGCGTTATCAACCAAAGTAAAATCTCGTCCAGCAAAAATCCTCGAAACTTGGGATTTTAAGGCTTGTTTATTATGCTCAATTTCCTCGTACGGAAGCAGGTTTCGCTCTTCCGTGTCGCGCATATCGCCAATCATTCCCGTGCCGCCGCCAACAAGCAAAAACACTTTATGTCCGCGCTCCAGAAAATGTCGAACCATCATATAAACTGCCAAATGCCCCACATGCAAGCTGTCCGCCGAAGGATCCGTCCCCAAATAGAGCGTGAAATTCTCCGAATCGATAAGTTTGTCGTCAGTAAATGTGGTCTGATTCCAGAATCCACGCCATTGTAATTCTTCTGATAATTTCATATCACTCCTTTTCTATATATTAGTATAGCAATTTTACAATTGAAGCGAAACATATGCGTGATATAATAGAATTGTGAAGAAAAAGACTACGATAAGCACCGCCGGACACGGCTCAAGCGATAAGAAATCTCCGTCGAAACGGATGAACTTATATGCCAATTTGGCGCAGAAACATAAGACTAAAAAAGACAAGGACGCGCGCGAACGAGCGGAATATTTGGCGACTTTGCCGAAACATCCCGTAAAGCGATTCTTTTATCGATTACATCCGAAGCGGCTGGCGAAATATTGGTTCTCCAAGCGCGGCGGACTGATGGCTCTGAAAATTCTTGGCGTCAGTGTCTTGTTGATGTTGTTACTTATCGGCGGAATGTTCGCCTATTTCCGTAAAGACCTCGATAAAATTCGCCCTGGCGAGCTTGCTAAGCGCGTTCAAACGACTGTCACTAAATATTACGACCGCAACGACAATTTGCTTTGGGAAGATAAAGGTACGGGCAATTATCAATTGGTTGTCGAATCTGACCAGATTAGCGACTATTTGAAAAAAGCCACTGTCGCAATTGAGGACCGAAACTTCTATAATCATCACGGCATCAGTATTAGTGGCATGTTGCGCGCGATGCTCTCAACTGCTTCACGCCGCCAAGTTCAGGGTGGATCGACTCTGACGCAGCAGCTAGTCAAGCAAGTCTTCTTCGCAGATGAGGCCGGCGATCGATCAATTAGCGGTATTCCTCGAAAGATCAAGGAGATCATTCTCGCAATTGAAGTCGAGCGTATGTACAGCAAGACCAAATTCTGTCATTATACCTGAATGAATCTCCATACGGCGGTCGTCGTAACGGCGCAGAGTCTGCCGCCCAGACATACTTTGGCAAGCACGCTAAGGATCTGACGCTGGCGGAAGCGGCGCTAATTGCTAGTATTCCACAGAATCCAACTTACTATAATCCATACAACACCGCTGGAAATAAGGCTTTGATTGCCCGACAACATACAGTTCTGGATTACATGGCTGAGCAAGGCGTTATTACCAAGGATGAGGCTGAAAAAGCTAAAAAGATTGATATCTTAAGCACGCTTAAGCCACAGACCGAGCACTTGGAGAATATTAAGGCTCCTCACTTCCTATTGATGGTTCGCAATCAGTTGAGTAAAGAACTCGGTGAATCAGTCGTTGGACGCGGTGGATTGACGATTAAAACCACCCTCGACTGGCGAATTCAGGAGAAACTTGAAAATGAGATGAAGTCGTTCTTTGCAACTGGTCGACCAGACGCTGTGCGAATTAGTAACGGCGCCGCAACAGTCGAAGACGTTCAGACTGGACAAATCGTAGCGCTTGTTGGTAGTCGCGACTTTAATTATGCTGGTTCGGACAAGATAACGCCGCAGTTTCCTATATCCAGCCAGGTTCCACGATTAAGTCGCTTGTCTTTGCTCAATTATTCGACAAACACGACAGCAAGCAAGCATACGGTAGTGGCACAGTCTTAGCTGATGAGAACATTGATAAACTGTACGGCGCAACTCTAAGGAACTGGGACAATAAGTTTATGGGCGCCATCAATATTCGAAGAGCGCTAGCCCTATCTCGAAACGTTCCAGCTATTAAAGCCGCTTACATCGTTGGCGACGGATCCGCTAAGCCTGTCGTCGAGGGAATCCGCAGGATGGGCGATCCTAACTATTGCCGCCAGGAAGAAAATGCCGGCGGCTACGGACTCGGTGCAGCAATTGGCGCATGTGGAACCAAACAAACAGAATTGGTGAACGCTTACTCAACATTGGCGCGAATGGGAGTCCAAAAAGACATTTCAAGTGTTATTGAAGTAAAGAACAGCCAAGGCGAAACTCTGAAAAAATGGAAAGATGAAGGCAAGCAAGTTGTCGACTCGCAATCAGCATACATTGTGAACGACATCTTGTCTGACCGAACTCCTGGACTTCACGGCTGGATGGGCGTTAATGGCGTTCGAACCTCCGCAAAGACTGGTACATCAGACAAGGGTTCGCAACCAAAAGACCTTTGGATTGTTAATTACAGCCCAGCTCTGGTCATGGGAATGTGGCTCGGGAAACTCCGACACTAGCGTGATTGGCACATCAGCCTCCAACTACGGCATGCCGGTAATTAGAAGCGTTATGGAATTTGCCCACATCCAAGTTTACGCCAAAGAGGGTAAATGGAAGTCAGGTCAATGGTATGAGCGACCAAGCGGAATCCAAACTGTCAACGGCGAACTCTACCCGTCATGGTGGAATAAGAGGCAAAGTCAATCTACAGAAAAAATCACCTTTGATAAAGTCTCTAAGAAAAAGGCGACAAACTGTACTCCAGACGGCGCAAAGGAAGAAATTGAAGTGACAAAGATTATTGATCCTTTGACTAAGAAAGAATCAATTACCGTTCCTTCAGGCTACGACGCGAACGCAGAAGATGGCGTTCACAAGTGCGACGACACTAAGCCGCAAATTGGAGCGATATCATACACCAACAGCGGTAAGAAATATACGATAAATGTCGACGTTACAGCAGGAACTTGGGGCTTATCGGCAATCGAAATTACTGTGGATGGAAAGAGCATTAAGAGTTCAGAAATTACTTCAAGCGGCAAGCAGACCGCCACAGTAGAACTTGATACAGCAGGATCGCACACAGTTTCTGTAACCGTAAGAGACTCTGCATATTACACCGCCACTTCAACTGGCAGCATTCAAGTCAACTAAATAAACTATTGTTTATTTACCAAATTAATCAGCTCAGCCTCGTGTTGAGCTGATGTTTTTGAGCGGCCATTTGTGCGTTTTTTAGGAACGCTAGTCTTCTGCCTTACAGGTTTTTTTCTGTTCAACCACAAGCTTCGCAAACATCATTTTTCCAGCGTCGGTCTGCAAGCTTCGGATAATCTCAATCTTCTTCGTTTGCCCAATGTAGCGCTTGGCGTTCTCAACAACCACCATCGTTCCATCTTTCAAATAACCAACCGCTTGATGAGAGTCTTGCCCCTTCTGCGACAGTTCCAAATCCAGCTCGTCACCAGGCAAATAACTCATCCTCAAACTTTTCGCCAGCTCATTGATATTCAAAACCTTAACGCCGTCAACTTGCGCCACCTTATTCAAATTGTAATCAAGCGTCAATACCGCCGCATCCATTTCCTTTGCCAATTTCAGTAAGCGCGAATCCACACCTTCAGGCACGCGAATATTGTCATCGTAAAGCTCGAATGAAGACTTCAAAATGTCCTTAAGCTCCTTCACGACATCCATGCCAAATCGCGCCTCTCGCGCTTATCATGGTCTGCGCCGTCGGCTAGTAATTGCAGTTCAGTCAAAACACTCCTTGGTACAATAACTTTGCCCAGCAGAAATCCGGTCTTCGCCAGTTCAGTCACTCGCCCGTCCATGAGTACTGACGTGTCGACCAAAATCGGCGCCGCGCCCACAGATGAATTTCGTCGCGGTTTTGCCAAGAAATAAATCTCAGCCGCCAAACCAAGCAACATCGTAATTATTATCAATCCGTAAAAATCTTTCATTTTTTCCCTTTCTATTGTAAATAGTCAATCAGCGCCTGCCGCATATCACTGACGCCTTTTATAAATTTATCTTTATGAACTTTTGGCGCAATCGCATAAGTGAAGCCCAGCTTCTTCGCCTCTTTAATTCGAGCTTGCCAATTCGTCGCCGAGCGGACCTCGCCGCCCAAGCCAATCTCGCCAAACACCACGGCACCTTCGTCCAGACTTCGCCCAGCACTAGCGCTAGCAATCGCCATCGCTACAGCCAAATCAGCCGCTGGATCATTTAATTTCAGACCGCCGACCACATTGACATAAATATCTTTGTCCGCCAATTTCAACTTTGTTCGCTTCTCTAAAACCGCCACCAACAGATTCAATCGATTCAGATCAAAACCGCTCGCCGTGCGCTTAGGATAGCCAAAGTTCGTCGGATTAACTAGCGCCTGAATTTCCACCAAGAGCGGACGTGCGCCTTCCATAGTCGCCAGCACAATTGAGCCATCCAGATTCTGCCGCTCCGCCAGAAGTTCCGCCGACGGATTCTTCACAATTCTTAGCCCCTGCTCGTCCATTTCAAAAATCGCTGCTTCATTAGTCGATCCGTATCTATTTTTCTGCGCACGAACGACTCGAAAACCGCCATATCGATCACCCTCAAAATTCAGCACAACGTCCACCAAATGCTCCAATATTTTCGGACCAGCAATCGAACCCTCTTTGGTAACGTGACCAACCAAAATCACCGCCGTACCCGAAGCTTTGGCAGCACGAATAATTACATTTGACGAGTTGGTAATCTGACTAACCGACCCTGGAGCCGAAGAAATCTCGCTGAGCGAGATCGTTTGAACTGAATCGACAATTGCCAGATTATATCCGCCTTGCTGAATTGACGCCGCAATATCTTCCGCGCTATTACTGGACGCCAGCTGCATTTTTCCGAATCAGCCGCACCCAAACGCTCCGCACGAAGCTTCACCTGAGAAACCGATTCCTCGCCGCTTACATATAACACCGATTTTGTCTTGGCAATATGTGCCGCAACTTGCGCCAAAAGCGTACTTTTACCAATTCCTGGCTGACCCGCTACCAACACCACGCCACCAACCAGAAAACCGCCGCCCAAAACAGCATCCAAATCGTCAATTCCCGTACCTAATCTTTCTAGCCCAGACTCAGAGACGGCTTCGCGAATGCTGGAAGTTTTTAAGACCTTGCCGCGCCCAGCCGATTTGTCGACAACAGATGACCCGCCAGAAGCAACGACCTGCTCGACTAGCGAATTCCATTCCCCGCAATTTTCACATTTGCCAGCCCACTTTGAAAAACTAGCTCCGCACTGCTGACAAACAAATTGACTTCTAGCTTTCGCCATTATTTCGCCCCCTCCAAACTATCCAAACTTTTATTCAATTCATCAATCTGCACGCCTAATTCTCTAAGCCGCAAAACGTCAGAATTGTAAGAATTGATCTCAGAATTCAAATTGGCACGCCTTTCGTTCAACTCCGAGAGCTCCGCCTTCAAGGCTTGACGTTGACTATAAAAATCATTCTGCGACAAGAATCCGCCACTAACGCCTGCTCGCCGATTAAAGTCCGCCACGCGACTATTATAATCCGCCAAATCAGTTGAATATTGCGATAATTCTCTGTTCAATTTTTCCTTTCGAACCTTCAACGACTCGCTCAACTTCTGCGCTTCATTTTCTCTGGACTCAAATTTTTCTTGATATTGCGCATGCAATTTCACGACTTCGGATCTATCAGTAAAATATCGTCGATAATATTCTTCCAACTCATCGCCCAAATCGGCAAATTCCGTCCCTAAAATTGAGTGTAGCTCGTTAGCTCTCGTTCCAGGTTGCGCACGATCATAATACTCCATCCGCTCAGACAATTTTTTATTTTTCACATTGTTATAAGCCTGCTCCAAAAGCTCGCTCAAATGAGATTTTTCCGACGCACCCAACCTTTCCCAAGCAGCGTGCAACATCTCATGCGCCGCCGTCACTTCTTTCACGCCGTCAAGCTCAGAATTGGTCACGTTATAAATATAAATATCCCTAGACGACGGATTATAACAACCCAAAATCGCGTTTCCTTTTTCTACACGCCGACAATCTTCGTTAAATTCGTTCGCCGATTTGATTTGCGGATTAGAAACATAGAACATTTTCCTGCCAACATCCGACATCTTTACGCGATCAGCAATAGCGACAATTTCCGCACTCGGCTTATATTGCCACAGTGCAATCTCATCAATAATTTGCTGACGATTCATCATCACAAAAACTGCAACAGAAAGTACAATTATCGGCGTGAGGACGTTGAATATTCTACGCACGATTGACATTAATCACCACCTTATCATTATCAATTTTAGCCTCCAGCGTGTCGCCAGATTTTGCTTTATTGGACAGTAAAACATCGCTAAGTGGATCCGCCAGCTCCGACTGAATTGTTCGCCTCAAAACTCGCACGCCGCGTTGCTCGTCAAATCCTCGATCAATCAACCAACGCTTCGCCGAAGAAGTAATATCAAGCGTCATTCCATGTTGGCCAACAGCCTTGACCAAATCAGACGTGAGATTGTCAAAAATCTTTCGTACGACCGAACGAGAGAGTGGCTTAAATGTAATCACGTTATCAAATCTGCCAATCAATTCTGGACGCAAAAACTCCTCAAGCTCACGCAGAGCGGCGCGCGAATTTTTCTCGTGACGATTTTCACTGGCCGACTTTTTCTGCCCAGACGCACCAAATCCCAGCTCCGAATCCTGAATCATTTGCTCGGCGCCGACGTTGCTCGTCAAGATGATAATCGTCTGTCGAAAACTCACCGTTCGTCCGTGAGAATCACTCAACTTGCCGTCCTCCAGAATTTGCAAAAGCAAATTCAGAACATCAGGATGCGCCTTTTCAATCTCATCAAATAGCACCACGCTATACGGTCGACGACGAACTTTATCCGTTAATTTCCCGCCGTCCTCATAGCCAACATAACCAGCCGGCGCACCGACAAGACGACTAGCCGTGTGACGCTCGGAAAACTCGCTCATGTCAATTTTTAATCAAACTATCATCGCCGCCAAAAACTTCCCGCGCCAGAACTCGTGCCAATTCCGTCTTGCCCACTCCAGTCGGACCCAGAAAGATAAACGACCCAAGCGGCCCACTCTGACGATTTAGTCCAGCTTTATTACGGCGAATCGCGCGCGCCAGCTGCTCAATCGCTTCATTCTGACCAAGAACGCTCTGGCTCAGTCGTTTTTCCAAGCGAATCAAATCCTTCATCTGATTCAACGATAATCTATCAATCGGAATATTCGTCATTGCCGAAACCGCTCGACGCAAATATTCATCAGTCAATACGGGTTCATCACTGGCTTCATCTTTCAGCGCTTCGGCTTGCAATTCCAATTGCCTCATTTGCATCTTAAATTCTGCAGCTTTTTCATAATCCTCAGCTTCGACCGCGGCGTCAATTTTTCCAGCCAATCGCTTAATTTGACGAGCCAACTTATCCTTACGCGACAATTTTATTGGCGAACTAGACTTCAATAAACTCGCCGCCTCGTCAATCACGTCGATCGCTTTATCTGGCAAAAATCGCTCCGTCACGTAACGCTGGCTCAAATCCACCGCCTCAGTCAACATTTCGTCAGAAATCTGAACTTGATGATGCTTAGCTAATTTTCCTCTCAAACCTCGCATCATTTCCACCGCCTCTTCTGGCGATGGCTCATTGACCGTCACAGGCTGGAAGCGCCGTGACAACGCAGCATCTTTTTTTCGATATGTTTTTCGATATTCATCAAATGTCGTCGCACCAATTAACCGAATCTCGCCTCGAGACAACGCTGGTTTCAATACATTCGCCGCGTCCATCGAGCCTTCGGCCGAACCAGCGCCAACCAACAGATGCAATTCGTCAATAAACAAAATAACTTCTTGATGTTTTTTGGCTACCGCCAGAACTTTTTGCAATCGCTCCTCAAATTGCCCGCGATATTTCGTCCCAGCAATCATCGCCGTCAAATCCAATTGAAAAAGTCGCTTACCCTTCAAAAATTCGGGAACTTTATTATCAGCAATCCTCTGCGCCAAGCCCTCAACGACCGCAGTTTTGCCGACGCCAGGTTCGCCAATCAGCGCTGGATTATTCTTGCTACGCCGACCCAAAATCGTGATCATTCGCTGAATTTCCGACGCTCGACCAATCACCGGATCCAAAAATCCTTCGCTGGCACGCCGCGTCAAATCGACACCGAATTTATCCAAAACTCGCAGATCGCCAGAATTTTTACTTGCCACACTGCGTTCACTCTGCAGAGATTCAAATTGCTGTTTATCAAACACGTCTTCCAGATTTCCACGCAGATTGTCAATGTCAACATTCATATCCCGCAGCAATTTAGTCGCTCGCGCCTCGTGCTGCTGCAGCATTCCATAAACGATGTGTTCTGTGCCAATTTTTTCCTGCCCAAATTCAACCGCTAATTGCCAAGCAATCCTTATCAATTCAACAACTTCAGCACTCAAACCCTTACTTACAATCGTAATCACCAGCGGCTTTGCGGTCAGATTCAATGCCATTTCCGCCCGATCCAAAGTTACACCATTTTCCGCCAATATCTTTGCACCCAATGACGAATTTTGCGCCAACACACCAAGCAAAATATGCTCCGTGCCAACATATTCACTCCCCTCATTATGCGCCAGAAAACCAGCTCGCCCCAAACTGGCTCGAGCTGTTTCCGTCAGCCGAGGTTCTAATTCAGAAAAATCTTCTGACATATCGCCCTCCTTTCGTTTTCGGCGATTCGCAGAAGGCAGCTTATTCCGCCACCTCCTCAACTACGCTCATCAAGCTATCCTCAATATTCTTTCGAGGTTTTGGCTCTGCCTTAACAGGAGCTTTTGCTTCGATATCTAATTCATAGCCGGTCAATCGACTTGCCAAGCGAACATTCTGTCCAGCGCGACCGATTGCTATTGATTGCTGATCTTCGCTAACATAAACCGTCGCACGCTTCTCGTCTTCATTGACAGTCACACTCAAAACCTCTGCCGGACTCATCGCATTAGCAATAAATCCAGCCGCATCTTCCTCATATGGAATAATGTCAATTTTTTCCTGCTCGCCAATTTCATTCATCACAGCCTGAACGCGGGCGCCGTGACCGCCAACAAACGTACCAACTGGATCAACGCCAGGTAGCGCCGAAGAAACTGCCAATTTAGTTCGGCGACCAGCTTCGCGAGCGATTGCCTTAATCTCAACTGCACCAGTTTCCATCTCTGGGACTTCTTGATTGAACAAGAATCGCACAAACTCTTCGTTGCCGCGGCTAAGAATCAATTGCGGACCGCGACCTTCGCGCTCAATGTCCTTAATATAAACCTTAATTCGACGGCCAACGCCATAATATTCACCAGGAATTTGCTCGCTCTGAGGCATAATTCCGACAGCCTTGCCCAGCTCAATTCGCACAACGCGCGGCTCAACTCGCTGAACTGTACCGATAACAACCGTACCGATTTTATCCTCAAATTCCCGCCAAAACAACTTCACGCTCAGCTTCACGCAGACGCTGCAAGATCACTTGCTTAGCAGTCTGAGCCGCAACTCGACCAAAAGTCGTCACATTATGAGTTTCCATCACAACTTCACCGCCAAGCTCAGCCGTAGGATCTATCTCCTTAGCTTCCTCTAGGTCGATTTGATTGGCATCATTCTCAACTTCTTCAACAACAGTTTTAACAACCGACACGACAGCCGTACCGTTATTGATGTTCAAGCTAGCGCGAACCAACTGATCTCGCGTACCATTATCACGACGCCAAGCCGCCGCAATCGCCTGCTCAATCACGCTCAAAACTGTTTCTTCTGGCAAGTTTTTTTCCTCAGCAATCGTACGCACTGCCAACGTCAACTGCTTAATATTCAAATCTTCCATTACATTCTCCTTCTTATTAATTATATCTTTTTCCGTCTCAAACTTCCATAAACGAAAAACTCCGACCTGCCGGCCGGATGAGTACTTTCTCATTGTATTAAAAATTTTTCATTTTGTCAATTTACTTCAGTACATTTTTCCAAAATACCCGACATCGCGCTTTTTTCAGCTTCCGTTACCCACAAGCGATATTTTCGTTTCACAGCCACTTGTCGCGCAATATATTGACACCTAAAAGATTTATTACTCGGCAGCCAAGTTGCCGCGTCGCCGTCGCCTTTGGCCTGGTTCGCTGGACCATCAACCGCCAACAGATTTAACGGATCATTCGCCAATTTCTCTCGTTCTTCTGAAGAAATTTGCTGCGCGCGCCCTTTTGCCAAGCATCACTCAAAGCCACGACGTGATCAATCTGGACCTTAGAGCTGGTTTTTTCGCCGCGCTGAAATTGGATTGTTTGACCAGTGTACGGATCATTCAATACACCCGATAAAACTCGACATTTTTCATCAATTTTCTCATCAGTCAGATCTCGCGCCAGAATCACTTCTCGTACAGAGCAGCCGTTAATTTTACCCCAGCCGTTACCGAATTGCTTTCTGGAATAACCAGTCTTTGGCGCACGTCCTTTAACTTCTATCTTTTCCAATTCCGATTTGGCGTTCGAAGCACCAAATAATTCTCGTTGCGTTGAAGTTTGAATTGTCTGAGGTTCGGGTTGCGAAATTCGCGAAGCCCAAACCGCCACGCCGACTATCAAAATTACCAGCGCAATCACCACTTGCCGACGTCGTATTTTATTCACCCTCATGACTGTATTATAATTAAATTATGACTAAAGTTCCACGCTTACTCGACACATTCACACCAAATCATTACAACCTAACTCTCGATTTAACACGCGCCGAGGAAAAAGAATTTTATGGCACAGTTATCATTTCTGGCGATTCCACCAGCGAATCAATTTCGCTACATTCCAAAGGCTTAACAATTCAATCAGCCACAATCGATAATCAGCCCGCCGACGTTTCATTTGGTGAGTTTGACGAATTGAAATTATCCCAGCCTGAACTTAAAAGCGGCAACCACACGATTCACATCAATTTTTCCGGAACCATCACCGACGCCATGCACGGTTTATATCCTTGTTATTTTACTCATAACGGCGTTAAAAAACAGCTTTTCGCAACTCAATTTGAATCACATCACGCGCGTGAAGTTTTCCCTTGCGTTGACGAGCCAGCCGCCAAAGCTGAATATGATTTGACGCTAATAACTCGCCCAGGAATAACAGTTTTGGGAAATATGCCCGTAAAAAGCGAAGGAGAAAATGGCGATTCTCGCACGACAACATTTGAGAAAACACCGCGAATGAGCAGTTATCTTCTGGCTTTCGTCATCGGTGAATTGCACAAAAAAACTGCCCGCACCAAATCTGGCGTCGAAGTTAATGTCTGGGCAACACCAGCTCAGAATGAAACTACCTTAGATTTTGCGTTAGACATCGCCACTCGTTCAATCGATTTTTATGACGAATATTTCGGCGTCAAATATCCATTGCCAAAATCCGACCACGTTGCTCTTCCCGACTTTTCCTCTGGCGCCATGGAAAACTGGGGTTTGATTACTTACCGCGAAAGTTGTTTGCTTGCGGACCCAGAATTGACCCCAGAATCATCCAGGCGATTTATCGCGACTGTGATTGCGCACGAGCTCAGCCATCAATGGTTCGGCAATTTGGTTACCATGCAGTGGTGGAACGACTTGTGGCTTAACGAAAGTTTCGCCAATATGATGGAATATGTAGCAATTGACGCGCTTCAGCCGGATTGGCATATGTGGGAAGATTTGCCACGAATGAAGTAACGGCCGCACTCAGGCGCGACAGCTTGGACGGCGTTCAATCGGTTCAAGCCGACGTTAATCACCCAGACGAAATCAGCACTTTGTTCGACCCAGCAATTGTTTATGCTAAGGGCGGACGGCTGCTTGTTATGGTTAGAAAACTTATTGGTGAAGAGGCATTTCGCGCTGGACTTAAATCGTATTTTGAAAAATTCGCGTATAAAAATACCGTCGGAAATAACCTATGGCAAGAATTAGAATCAGCGAGTGGTCAGCCAATCGTCAATCTGATGAACGCTTGGATTTCCCAACCTGGCCTTCCTGTCGTATCAGTTTCAAACAGTCGCGACGCGGCGATTTTAAGTCAGGAACGATTCTTCATCGGCGAGCACCAACCATCTGACACATTATGGCCGATTCCATTATTCGCAAACCAGCCACTTGACGTAAAAATCTTGAATCAAAAAGAAGTCACCGTTTCTATTGAAAGGCCATTACAATTAAACTGCGGCTTAAGCGCCCACTTCGTCACCAAATATGATGAATCCACTCGCGAATATTTATTGAAAAACATTACAGAATTGCCAACCTTGGATAAGATTTGTATCTTACAGGACGCAACAATACTCGCCCGCGCTGGATTTGAAAACTCGGCGTCACTACCTCCATTGGCATTGTCGCTAAAAACCGAAACCAACGAAAAAGTATTCGGTATGGCGGCTGGCGCCTTGACGGAGCTACGAAAATTCGTTGATGATAATGACGCCGCCAGAGATTCATTAAAGCGAATTTCTGGAGAATTTGCGCGCGCCACATTTGAGGAATTAGGCTGGGATGAAAAAGATGGCGAATCGGACGACGACCGTGAACGGCGCACCACGGCTTTGAGTTTGATGATGTATAGCGAAGATGAAGAAGTTTTGAACGAGGCGAAAACGCGTTTTGACAATAATAAATTGGAAGACTTACCGACAGAAATTCGAGCTTTAATTATCAGCGCAAACGTGAGGCATTTCGAGACGCCAGAGATGATTGAAAATCTCTTTGCTGCATATAAAAACACGCCGTCAAATGACCTGCAGAATGATATTGCAATTGGACTAACTTCTACCAAAAACCCTGAAACGGCAGAAAAAATTCTTGCCAACATTAAAGATTCCAATATTATCCGCCCGCAAGACGCCAGCCGTTGGTTCGTGTATTTGATTCGGACCAGAGAAAGCCGCCAGATTGCTTGGAATTGGCTAAAGGAGAACTGGGCGTGGGTCGAAGATACGTTTGGCGAAGATAAAAGTTACGACGATTTCATTCGCTATGCAGCTACAGCGCTACTAACGTCTAATGAGCTTGACGATTTCCGACAATTCTTTGAGCCGATGGAAAATATTCCAGCCCTCACCAGAACGATAAAATTAGGAATTACCGAAATATCAGCACGCGTCGAGTTGATTGAGCGAGATAAGGCGGACGTGCTCTCTACTTTGCAAGCAACACTGTGATATATTATGCCACATTTTTGACAAAATCTATTGACATTTTATACTATTAGTGATATATATATTAGCTTTTGTTGACGGAACAAATGTTTTGTCCGAAAGCGCACTTTGACAAACAGCTACGCACAAGGCGAGTTTCTATTCCTTTTGTAGAATTTCAAAGAGGGACGGGATCTCGTCTTGTGGTAAAAATTACCACTCAACCATCCATGGAGACGAGAAGATAGGAAAGGAACCATGATTTTCCGCGAGGAGAGCGACGGCAAATACGTACAAGGAGTACTGTTCTTCCAGGGAGATGGACCCCTATATGAGGCCAAGCTCGATGAGGAGTGTTTTGCTCTTCTCAAAAAGGCCACAACAATCATAGCCGAGCTGGAACATATGCCAAGGATTAAGGAAGATAGGTCCAGACTTATTGCGCTAGACGAAATAGACGGGACAATCTTCACGATTGCCGCAGCAGCAGACACGCTGCCGCGTCGTGCAAGAACTCCTAATCTGCACAATATCGAAAACTGTGCGATCTTTCTGAGTGGAGTAATTCCATGGTTAGCAAACGCCACCGGATACCACCAGAAAGTGGAGGAGTTACGGAGTATTGCCTCGTATTTCATTCAGCTTGCCCTAGATTCTATGGAGCACATCTCACGTTATGAGCACCGTAGGATACAAGAGCTGCTCTACTATAGATGGCACCCTTATTCCTAAGTTAGGATAACGAGAAGTAAGTCTTCAGGAAAAGTGGCAAGCTGTGAACATTTTCGCGGTAATTTTAGTAGCTGTTTTGTCATTTTTCCTTGAAGTTATTAAGTCCCAACTGGGGCTGTTTTTTATTCAAACACCACACACTCTTCAATTACAGGCGGATTTCCATCAACAGAAATCGCCAGCATTTGCATATCGCAGCTTTCATATTGCGCATTTTTGGCAATGAATATTTCAGCAGCAAAACGCATTTGTTGCTGTTTTTTATTTGTAATTGCCGCCAAGCCGTCGCCGAAATTGTCATTTTTACGATATTTGACCTCTGTAAAATATAGAATATTATCTTTTTTACTAACAATATCAATTTCACAATATCGCGTCCGCCAATTCCGCTCTATAATCTCATGACCATCAGCCGCCAACCAATCCGCCGCCGCCTGCTCACCCTTATCACCAATTTGACGCGTTGTGTCTTTTTGCTGATTTTTAGATTTTCCGTCATCAGATACATTCTGCGAATTCGCCTCAACATTAGCATATTTAGCCAACGGCGCAAAACTCAGCCGATGCAGCGGAGTTACGCCCAGATTATCAATAGCTGCCCGATGCTTCACCACACCATAGCCAACGTGTGAAGAAAAATCATATCCCGGATAAACATTATCCTGCTCTGCCATGAATTTATCGCGAGCCACCTTAGCAATAATCGACGCCGCCGAAACGCTCGGAATCAGGCCGTCGGCTTTCGCTATAATTGTTACATACTTTTCTAGCGGTGTACCCGCCAAAAAATTGACCGTCCCATCGATAATAATCTCATCAAACGTCGAGCCGTTTTTCTGACATTTCGCTTGAATTTCTTTGACCGCGCGCCGCGTTGCCAGCTTAAGCGCCTCGCTCATCCCTATTTCATCCAGCTCCTCAGCAGAAACCCAACCCAACGCCCAAGCCGACGCTTGCTCGCGAATTTCCTCGTCAAGCAATTCACGTCGTTTTTTGGCCAATTTTTTACTATCATCAAGCCCTTCAATTTCAGCGCCACCTAAAACCACCGCACCAATCACCAACGGTCCAGCCCACGCGCCGCGCCCGACTTCATCAATTCCCAGAATCACCCGACAATCTTCCCTTTTTCGTCATAAAATCCGCAATAATCCAGCCAATCCAAATTGTTGCCGCGCCTAATGTATTCGCCAAAATATCCCAATTCGTGTCGTCCAATTTTATACTCGCCAAGCCCATCTTGACCATAAATAATTCCGCCAACTCATTAATACAACCCAGCGCCGAGACTAAAGCAAATACTGAAAACGCCGTCACCAACCAATGCGCTCGCCATTTCATCGACGAAACCAAATACGCCCAAAATAGCCCCGTAAATAGCCCACCGCCAACAAAGTGCGTCGTAAAACTAGTGTCCTGTCCGTCAATTAACGGCGATGGCAAATACCAAGATATGAAAAACAACAAGCACGCTACGTAAAGCAGCCAGCGATATTTTTGCTCATTATCAAAGCCGTTTCTTCTCAAAACATAAGGCGTCGCCACAGCTAAAGTCGTCGGAACAAGGACGGATATATAATGAAATATTGCCATATTGAGATTATAACATGAGAAAACCGCCTCAGATTAAGAGACGGTTCAACGATTAGCCAATAGACAATTACGCGTCTTTATGGCGAGCTGCAACTTCAGCAGCCTTAGCATCAAGTTCAGCCTGAGCAGCATCTTTTTCAGCTTGTTTTGCAGCAGCAGCCTGAGCAGCTTCTTCCTTCAAGCGTTCAGCTTCCGCTTCTGCCTTAGCGTCATGAATGTCATTAACAGCAGCACGATCGAAATTCTTAGCCGTCAAGCGAGCTGACTTACCGCTACGCTGGCGAAGGAAGCTCAAGAACTTGCGGCGAACCTTAGCACGACGAACAATCTCAATCTTCTCAATCAGTGGACTGTGCATCAAAAATGACTTTTCAACGCCAACGCCTGAAGCAATCTTTCTAACCGTAATGCGTGATGTGTGTAATTTTTTATTGTCGGTGCGGATAACAACACCCTCGAACATCTGAATACGCTCTTTGTTGCCTTCCTTAATTTTCTGGTAAACACGAACTGTGTCACCACTGCGAGCATCGACAACTGCTTGCTTTTTTTGTGCTTGGTTGATTTTGTCAATCAATTGAAAACTCATAATTTTTTCCTATCTTCCGAACTCGCTCCGACTGGCCACGCAGTTGTACCTCTGCGGCTCCACATCAAACAAGGCTCGAATATTTAACTCTCGTACAATTACATAAGATAATAACACAAATCTGAAGAAATATCAATTAAATAAAATTGGAGTATAATATAGTTATGGATTACAATAAATTAGCACTCGAACTACACGAAAAATACAAAGGTAAAATTACGACTAGCCTCAGAGATAAAGAGGAGCTTAATCGCGACAAGCTTAGCGCCTATTACAGCCCTGGCGTCGGCGCAGTCAGCCAAGCAATTGCCGAAAATCCAGCCGATTTACCAAAGTACACTTGGACAAACAATTTAGTCGCCGTAATCTCAGACGGCTCAGCAATTTTGGGTCTGGGCAATTTGGGACCAAAAGCCGCCATGCCAGTCATGGAAGGAAAAGCTTTGCTATTTAAGCATTTTGCCGATGTCGACGCCGTGCCAATTGTGTTAGACGTTCACGAGCCAGAAGAAATTATTGCCACAGTTAAAGCCATCGCGCCAAGCTTCGGCGCCATCAACCTCGAAGACATTGCCGCACCAAAATGTTTTGAGATTGAAGAACGATTGAAGGCAGAATTAGATATTCCAGTCTTCCACGACGATCAACACGGCACGGCTGTCGTTGTGTTGGCGGGCTTAATTAACGCCGCTAAGTTAACAGAACGAAACCTGGCAGATTGCAAATTCGTGGTCATCGGCGCAGGCGCAGCTGGCACGGCAATCATAAAATTGTTAAATCTTTACGGAGCAAAAAACATCGTAGCGGTGGATAGCCGAGGAATTGTCGGAAAATCACGCACAGATTTGAATGCTGAAAAAACCGCGCTATTGGAATACGTCGATGCATCGCAATCTGGCTCAATTGAAGACGCCATCACCGACGCAGACGTATTCATCGGCGTATCGCGCGCAGGACTTCTCACTCCAGAATTAGTCCAAAAAATGGCGAAAGATCCAATCGTATTTGCACTAGCAAATCCTGTTCCAGAAATTATGCCAGATGTCGCCAAACAAGCTGGCGTCGCAATCATCGGTACGGGTCGTAGCGACTTCCCAAATCAGGTCAACAACTCCCTGGCCTTCCCTGGAATTTTCCGCGGCGCATTAGATCACGGAGTTAAGAAAATCACCGATCAGCACAAATTAGCGGCCGCCGAAGCACTAGCTAACTTGGTTGAAAATCCAACCGTCGATAAAGTCGTTCCAACTGCGTTTGATGAGGGTGTCGTTGAAGCTGTCGCAAATGTCATTAGATAAGCCTAAGCACCAGCACCGTCAGCTGCCTCAATGCGCCTAGTCCGCCCAGTAAATACTGGCAATAATTCTTCCTGGTTATTTTTGTCGCAAGCACCCAAAAGCATTAATAAATGAGTTACACCGTTCTCTTCTAGTATCTTTCTCACAGACTCATCATCCACCTTATCCACAGCGATGTGCGACACATACATCCTTAGTGCGTCAGATGTTTGGGCTTTCCAGCTAAAGATACTAAAAGGATACTTATTTTTATCTCGATATCTTAAGGTCGTCCAAGAATCACGTAATCCAGAATCTGACGTTGCAACAATTTCTGCCGCTAATTTTAATTTATTATAAAGACTGGGCAAAATACTCTTCTGCTTTTTCTTAGTCTCATAGCCAGACATTCTGTGTTCAATTCTCTTGGCTGCTTCAGTACGAGCATCGACTACTATCGTAACATCATTACCGCTTCTCTTAATATATAAAACCTTAGCCATTTCATCATCTAACCACGGAAATGTTTCGTGACTAAGCTCTATATAATCCCCAACCTTTAAGTTAACCTCAGTAGCCTGAAAATCCTGACCACTCACCTCGCAATTATCCTGGCGTGATTGCTTCTTCCTCTTTCTCTTCTTCGCCTTATTCAAAGATTCAGCGGCGATTTTAGGTGCCACTTCATAGCTATTCAATTTCTCCGAAAGCACACTCAGGGCGTCGCCTAAAGCCTCACTCAGATGCTCTTTAGCCATAGATTCAGCAAGACTACGAACCACTGGAATGTTTTCCTTAATTGTCGCTTCTTTATATTGCTTGGCTAGTTCCTCTTTGCTTGGCAATTTTATGGATTTTATAAACTCAAGAACACTGTTGGCAAATTTTAAATCACCCTCAGGATTAATACCATTACATTCCTCATCTTCAACCTCCTTAAGTTTCCGACGCTTAAAGTCCTCCAAGAAACTACTCAACTTCATCTTGCCATCATTACCTGGAATGTATTCAGGTCTAGTAATTGTAAAATCATCAGGTAAACCAAAAGCCCCATCCTTAGTAAGGCTATCAGTCACAGCCTCCCTTGCCTCTGCGATAAAGTTCATATATTCACGATCTGCAAGTTCAGGACTAATTATTTTATTAGCGTGCTGCCATCGTCTTACGTCGGGAATCACATACTCTTTAGCTTTGCAAAATTCTGGAATATTCACTTCCGCCAGATTTTCGGGAAAAACTACACTAAGATTTTCCCTTATAAATTTCTCGTATGTTCCATTAAATATACTTCTTAATGATTCTTTGACTTCCTCTATATCAAAATCTATCTCTATGCAATCTGGAAGCTTGTTATACTCCTCCTCAATTTGCTGAAACAACCCAAGAACCTTCCCATAAGATTCTTGATATTCACCGCGCAACTCCTCACCTTCAACAAGAAACGGTACATGCTTAATAATAGACTTTACATAATCTATAATTTGACTTATGTAGTTTTTATTAAGATCCTCTGTATGAGATAGTTCACCTTTAACAACATAACCATCCCGTTGTCTTTCGCTCATAAACTAATATCTTATCAGTTTATGGCTATAAAGTCAATTATATTACTCTATTGACTTCTTCTAATGTCGTTTCACCACGAAGAGCCGCCAACACGCCAGCCTGAAGCAATGTCACCATGCCGTCTTCTTTTGCAGCCTTTTCAATCGCTTCCGTGTGAACATCCTCGACATCGCCGCGCAAGAATTTCTGAATGTTCTCGCTCACAACCAACTGCTCCATTACTGGAATTCGCCCCTTGTAACCGAACGGCACGTCGTCTGTCGGCACCGCACGCCAAAGCTTAAACGTATCCAAATCTGGACAATCAACATTCTCTGGCAAATCTTTCAAAACCTCTTTTACCCATTTACGAGTCGCCTCATCTGGCTCATATTCTTCCTTACTATCATCCCACAATCTCCTCACCAGCCGCTGAGCAATCACCAGCCGAACCGCCGAGCTAAAAATCGGGTTTTGTCCAATCATATCGATCATACGGCTAAACGCCGCCGCAGTTGAATTGGCGTGAAAGCTGGACAGCACCAAATGTCCCGTAATTGACGCCTGAATCGCAGTCTTCGCGGTTTCATTGTCGCGAATCTCACCAACCATCACCACATCTGGGTCAAGACGCAAAACACTACGCAAACCATCAGCAAACCTCTGTCCATTTGTCGTATCAATTGGAATCTGAGCAATCCCAGGAATCGTATTTCTACAGGATCTTCCAGTGTAATAATCTTTCGATCTGGCGTATTAAGAGCGTTCAAAATGCTATATAACGTCGTAGACTTTCCTGAACCAGTTGGACCAACCATCAATAACATCCCGCGCGGATGAGAAATAACTTCATCAATTTGCTCGCGCTCTTTCTTTGAAATGCTCAATAGATCCAAGTTCAACATTGACTCATCAAAATTAAACAATCGAAGTACCAGATCCAACCGTACACCGTCATCACGGCTTCCACACGCAAATTCAGCACGTGCGATACGCCATCTCTATGAATTTCCTGCTGCATATGTCCAGACTGGGGCTCTCTGGAAGCGGTAGAAATATTCGCGCGCGACGCCAAAGTCGCCATAATCACTCGATATCTATCTCTGCTAAGTTCCGCCACCGTATGCAAAGCTCCGTCAACACGCATACGAATTCGAATCGACTCACGCTGATTTTCGATGTGAATATCCGACGCGCCCAATAGATCCGCTTGGTCAATCAAATAATTAAACACGTCATTCGTGCCCACGGAAGCCAAAGTCTGAGTAACCTGCGCCAGAGTATCGCTATCACCTTCCTTGGCAATTTCGATGTTATCGTAAATCACTTTTTTTGGCGGATCAAACCTAAGCATAATTGACCGAAACGCCGAACCAGAAATTAAGAAGAAGAAAATTCGCTTGCCATTTTCAACATACTGATCTCGCATCCGCTTCATCAACGACTCAGAAGTTTGCGACGTAACACCAAATCGATAAGATTGGTCTTCCTCGTTAAAGGCCAACGGGACCAGCCGACCCTTATACATTTCTTCTATCGTTAAAACATCCTTAAGTAAGGGTAAAGTCTCTTCAAATTCCCGCCCATCAAGATATTGAAGTCCTAAAATTGACGCTCGACGACGAGTAGCTTCCTCATCCTGCTCACGGCGTCGCGCCTGAATTTTATCTTCGTCCATATGAAAATTATACCAAAAAGCTTACGGTTTTACGAGTGATATAATAGTGATATGAATCCAGAAATTACTCTGTTAGTCCACAATATTCGCTCAACGCATAATGTTGGGGCAATTTTCCGCACGGCCGAGGGATTTGGCGTGAAGAAGATCATTCTTAGCGGCTATACACCGTATCCAGATTTGAGCTTATGCAGCAAGGCGCCTGCTTGCGCGCTTGTCGATGGAGAAATTCGATCTGAAGATCCCCGCCTGCCGCATATTCGCGAGAAAATCACCAGCCAAATTCATAAAACTGCTTTGGGTGCGGAAAGTTTGGTGCCGTTTGAGTTTTATGAAGATATCAATGATTGGATTAAAGAAAATCAGCGAACAGAAAACTTGCCAATCATCGCACTGGAGCAATCAAAAGACAGCGTGATGTTGCCAGAATTTCAGCCACCTGAAAAATTTGCGCTGCTACTCGGAGAAGAAGTCCACGGAATCACGCCAGAACTTTTGGACGACTGCGACTTCACCATAGAAATCCCAATGTTCGGCCAAAAAGAATCATTCAACGTGTCGGTCGCAACAGGAATTGCACTATTTGGACTGGTTTTCCCGAGAATGAAATAATCTCAACAACGAATAAATAAATCCCTCAAGTCTGATTATTGACTTTATTAAACATATGTGTTATATTTGTATGAGCTTTTTTCAGAATCCTCTGAAGAAAGTAGTCTCTACTTGGAAGGATCTATGATGTATTCTAACATCGTTACACTACTCACTGCCATTGCGATTTTGTATGTGACGATCTGGTCATATTTACACTACGGCAAACTACGTGGCCGTAGATACACTGCTATGGCAGCAGTATCTGTCATTGTGCTCCTGCCGGAATATGTTCTATACATGGTAAAAGCAGCGCCAGCGCCCTCTTCGATGTCTTCAATGGGAGCAACATTAGCTCTTGTTGCGTGCGTTTTCTCATGGGTAGTCTGTGATATCGCTGGCTACAGGAGAGAGCGAAAGAGGCAGTTTTCCTAAGGGGGACATTAAGTCCCGCTGACAGTATATAGTTAGCCCGTCGTAGAGCAACCAGCTCCGACTGAGGCTCTGTCAGCGGGCTAACTATCACTTTAGAACTACACACTCTTCACCCAGAGTGTTTTTTAATTGGCTTAATAAATTGTCATTAGCATCCACCTTAAACGGCAGACGCATGGCTGATTTTTCTTTCTCGCCCAGTACCAAAACCACGTCAGTCGTGCCAGCATTCTCACCGCAAACAGACTTCATTTTCACTAACCGCGAATGGTCATTCGGGTCTTTAATATACACAAATAACTTTGAAGCGGGAATTTCTGGCGCAACATTAACAGGCGCCGAATGAGTTTTTGGCTGCGGTTTGGTGGCGTCATTCTTTACGGCAGACTTCGGAGAAGCTCCATTTTTTCTGATTACGATACGCTTCACGGCGCTCTTTTTACAGCAGAGCTAATTTTTTTGGCGCATCCATTTTACGGCCAGTCGACTCATAGCCATTGATATCGTTATCCGTAATCGCAATAATATCATCGGCAATTAGTTTACTTTCATTGCCCAAATTTCCGTCACGATCTCGCGCTGAATTTTTACCAGAAACTCGAATCACTGCGTCCTGAACCAGCTTGGCGCCAACTTTTTCATACAGATTTGGAAAGACAATTATTTCACCCTCGCCGAACTTATCCTCAATTCCCACGAACGCCATCTTCGAACCGCTTTTGTGACAATTGTACGAACGGTGCTAATAATTCCCCCGACCGTCATCATTCGACTATCGTACTCAGGAACTAATTGCGTCAATGGTTGAGTTTGCTCGCTCAAATACGTTTCATATCTATCAAGCGGATGTGCCGAAATATACAACCCCAACAATTCTCGCTCCCACATCAAGCGCTCTTTATCGTCGTGTTTTACAGGAGCCTTCTGTAGATGAAGAGTCGATTGGACACTCGCCGCATCATCGCCGCCTAACATTCCAAACAAATTGGTCTGCCCACTGGCGGCTTCTTTTTGGAGCTTGGACGCAAATGACGTGATAGAATCCAGATTGAATAGTAAATCAGACCGATCGCCCATATCATCAAACGCACCAGACTTAATAAGCGACTCCCAGGCTTTTCTGTTGAACTTGCTGGTTGAAACGCGCCTAGCAAAATCCTCAACCGACGTAAACGGTCCATCTTCGCGCGCTCGCAGAACTTCCTCGACCGCACCAACGCCAACGCCCTTCACTGCCGACATTCCGAAACGAATTTTATTCTCATTCGGCACCACAGCAAACTCAACGAATGACTCGTTTACATCAGGGCTCAGCACGCTAATTCCCATGTGCTTACATTCAGTAATTTCAATTGCCAGACGATCAGTGTCGTCATGGTCGCTAGTCATAAGCGCCGCCATAAACGCGTCAGGATAATGCGCCTTCAAATAAGCCGTCCAATAAGCAATCAAACCATAACAAGCAGCGTGCGACTTATTGAAACAATAGTTGGCGAACTCTTCCAGCTGAGTCCAGAAAGTTTCCGCAATCTCCTTAGTCGCGCCACCAACTTTAACCGCACCTTCGACAAATTCAGGCTTAACCTTTTTCATCAAGTCAATTTCTTCTTACCAACAGCCTTACGCAACGTGTCAGCCTGACCACCAGTAAATCCACACCATTCCTTAGAAATCTGCATAAACTGCTCCTGATAGACCAAAATTCCGTAAGTATTTTTCAGCGAGTTTTTCATTCCGGAATGTAAATAAGTTATCTCTTCCTCACCGTGTTTGCGCCTAATAAAACTGTCAATAAACTGCATCGGGCCCGGACGATAAAGAGCCACCATAGCAATAATATCTTCAAACGTAGTCGGCTTTAGTCCGCGCAAATATCGCTTCATTCCCGCCGATTCCAACTGGAACACGCCAGTCGTGTCGCCGCGCTGGAACAGCTCATACGTTTTTTTATCATCAAGCGGCAACTCCGAAAGATTAATCTCTTTCTTGTAAGCTTTTCGGATAATCCTCATGGCGTTATTAATAATCGTAAGGTTCGAAAGACCCAAGAAGTCCATCTTCAATAGACCCAACTCTTCAACCTCGCCCATCGGGAACTGAGTTGCCACCACACCCTTTTGCGCCATTTCAAGCGGGATATAATTGACCAACGTATCTGGCGCGATCACCACGCCACAGGCATGAACGCCGTGGCTACGAATCGTCCCTTCCAGCTGAATTGCATAGTCCAGAACTTCCTTCGCGGTCGGATTATTTTCATATTCATTCCTAAGGTCCGCATCCTCTTTAATACTCACAGATAGCGGAATATGACGCCCCTGGTTTGGTGGCGGAACCAACTTCGCCAAGCGGTCGCTCTCAGCGTACGGAACTTCCAAAACCCTGGCAACATCACGCACCGCCATACGACCAAACATTTTACCAAACGTTGCGATATTACTGACGTGATCTTCGCCGTATTTTTTCGCACAATATTCAATCACTTCGTCGCGACGCGTATCCTGAATATCGACGTCGATGTCGGGCATAGAAATACGATCAGGATTAAGGAATCGCTCAAATAGTAGTCCATATTTCAGCGGATCAAGATCTGTAATGTTCAATGCATACGCAACAATCGAACCAGCCGCGCTACCACGCCCCGGACCAAAAACAATTCCTTGAGATTTTCCCCAGTTGATAAAATCCTGGACGATCAAGAAATAGCCCTCATAGCCCATATTTCCCATCACACCAAGCTCCATCTCAGCGCGCTCACGAACCTCATCAGATAACCTCGGAATAATCTCGTCAGGGTCCAACTTTTCAGCCTCCTCCTTCGAAGCTCCATTGTAACGCTGCAGCAAACCTTGATATGTCAATCTAAGCAGATACGAATGTTCATTCTCGCCGTCTGGTAATGGATATTTTGGAATAAGAATTCGCCCAAGCTCAATCTCAACGTCACAGCGATCAGCTATTTTTTTCGTGTTGCGAATAACTTCAGGAAATTCCTCTCCCCAGTGGTCAATAATATCGCGCGGATCCGTCAAATGTAGCTCAAAATCTTTCAAGCTCATTCGCTTTTCATCGCTAAGATACGAACCAGTTCCGACACAAAGTAAAATTTCATGCGCGTCTTGATATTCGTGCGTCAAATAGTGACCATCACAAGTCACCACCATTTCAATATCAAGCTCCTTCGAAAGCTTGATTAAACCCTCGTTGATCTTCGCCTGCACGTCCCAGTGCGTGTTCGACTTCGGGTGACCATGGTCCTGTAGCTCCAAATAATAACGATCCCCCAAAATCGACTTATACCATTTGGCAATCTCACGAGCGCGATCATAATCATCTTCTTTCAGCGCCACGCCAATTTCACCGCTCGCGCAACCACTCAGAACGATAAGGCCTTCATTCAACTCCTCCAAAAGTTCATGATCAATTCGTGGCTTATAATACATTCCCTCCAGATTGGCGCGCGTCGACAGCTTCATCAAATTATGGAAGCCCGTATTATTCATCGCCAGCACGGTCAAGTGAAAACGCTGCTTATCTTTACCTGGATCACGATCAAATCGAGAACGAGTCGCCACGTAAGTTTCAATTCCGATAATCGGCTTAATGCCAGCTTTCTTGGCGGTTTTATAATAGTCCAAAATGCCGCTCATCGTGCCGTGATCAGTTACGGCGGCAGCCTCCATCCCGAGCTCCTTAACCTTATCGACCAAGTCATGAATCTTAGTCAATCCGTCCAGCACCGAATGAAAAGTGTGATTATGAAGATGCACAAAATCTGACGGCTTCAAAGCCGCCGACGATGATTGTTCGCTTTTCCCCTCAGTCATTAATAACAATTATAGCACGCTATTGACGACGTTGCATTGTCTCAATCAAGTGGTTGATAAAATCAGCCAACGGCGGGAAAATGTCGGCAAATTGCCCCAAAATCCAAATCAATATCGCAATCAATAACGTCGCACCCAAAGCACTTCCCAGACCAAAGAAAATTCCGCGAACAAAATTCACCCAGTAAACTTGGTGGCGAGATTTATGAAAATCAAAGAACAAATCCTCCAAAATCGCCCGACGAGCACCGTTTTCGTTATCACGAACAACTTTTTTTACTAGCTTATTTGGCTGTTCTTTGGCTGACTTTTTCACTCTTTTTTACCTTCTTCTTTGAAAAAAATTTCGAGAAAAATCCACTTTTTGAAGCGAAGCTTTTGGCTAGCTCCACGCCGATAGAAACCGTACTTACAATTCCATTTAAGTTAGCAATTCTCTGGCTTATCGCCTCCACGTTCTGCTGAGTTTGGCGAATTTGACGCGTTAATTTGATGATGGAAATTGTCATAGCGATCATCATGATGACAAAAATTACCATCAAAATCACTAATATAATAAGCAATCCGTTCATGCTATTTATTATACATTATTTTAGGCGATCCGCCAGATGAGCGCGTAATTTATCGCCGAAGTTAGGATCACGCAGCCCAAAGTCAATCACTGTTTTTAGATATTCCAACTTGTCGCCAGTGTCGTAATAAGTGCCGTTCGTAATCTCCACGCCATAGAAATCAAATCCGTCGTCAATCATTTGCTGCATAATCGGCTGAATTGTAAACTCGCCGTTGCCGTCAAATTCTTCCTTGGCTTTGTCTAGATAGCCGAAAATCTCACCTGGAAGCAAATAGCTACTGACGCTCGCCAAATCAGAAGGCGCGTTCTCCTTGCCCGGCTTTTCAACAATGTTCGTCATTTTTATAACGCCGTCTTTCACTCCTTGACCATTGATGACTCCATAACGATCAAATTCCGCGTCATCGGTGATTTTCTTACACGACAGAACCGCTCCGTCTAGGCTTTCTGACGCCTCGATCATCTGTTTGAAACGACTTGGACTAGCTGCAATAAAGTCATCCGCAAATGTGTAAATTACAGGCTCGTCATGATGAATCAAATGCGAAGCGCAAGCCAAAGGCGTTGCATTACCGTACGGACCTTTCTGGCGAATATAAATAAAGTTCGCCATATCAGCCAAATTTTGCACCGCGTCAATGAACGGTTGCTTTTTAGGGCCGCCAGCGCGCAAATTAGCCAAAAGCTCTTCATTCGGCTCGTCAAAATGATCCTCGATTGCTCGCTTATTCGCGCTACCGATAATAATGATATCTTTAATGCCAGCTTCAACCAATTCCTCGACAACGTATTGAATAATCGGCTTATCAATCAGCGGCAACATTTCCTTTGGCATGGCTTTGGTTTGTGGCAAAAATCGCGTACCAAAACCGGCAGCAGCGATGATAGCCTTAGTTGGTTTTCTCATATTTCAGCTCCTATCCCCTATTATTTCAGCAATTCTAAAGTCTTTCGCGAATCAGTTTTTGCGCAAGGCTTGGGTTGGCTTGACCCTTAGACTTCTTCATAACTTGACCAACCAAATAGCCAATAGCTTTATCTTTTCCAGCCTTAATGTCAGCAATTGACGCCGCCGAAGCTGGATCGCCCAGAACTTCGTCAACGATTGCAGCAATCGCCGATTCATCAGAAACCTGCAGCAAATTCTTCTCTTCGGCAAGCTACGCGGATTTTTCGCGCCAGCCAGAAGCTCATTGAATAACTCCTTCGCATTCGTGCTGGAAACTTCAGACTTCTCTGTCATTTCAGCCAATTCTATCAAATCGTCAACTGCCACACGTATAGATTCATTGTCTGTTTGCGCGTCACTTTCGTCAGAAGCCGTCAATGCACTCGCAAACCAATGCGCGACTCGCTTAGCGGAAGCCTCGCCAGACTTTTCCTGAACTTCCAATGTAATCTGGGCATAATCCTGATTAGACAAAAGCGAATTGATAACAGATTTATCCAAGTTTAGCGCGCTCCATTTTTCCCTATATTCACCAGGAAGCATCGGCACTTTGGACTGAATTTTAGCAATCACCTCGTCAGTCAACACAACTGGCGGAATATCTGGATCTGGCATATAACGATAATCCTGAGCGTCCTCCTTTGACCTCTGAGAAATAGTTATCTGCTTGTCATCATTCCAGCCTCTGGTTTCCTGAACAACTTCTTCGCCACGCTCCAAAATATCGACTTGACGCTTGAACTCGTACTCAGCGGCTCGCTCGACACTGCGGAAGGAATTGAGATTCTTAATTTCTGCGCGTTTTCCAAGCTCTGCCGCACCCTTCTTTGCTACCGAAATATTAACGTCAAATCGCATATTTCCGTGATACAAATTGCCATAAGTCACGCCCGCGTAAACCATCAATTTATGAAGTTCCGAAACGTAAGCTTTGGCTTCCTCGGCTGAATGCATATCCGGCTCAGAAACAATCTCAATCAGCGGCGTGCCGGCGCGGTTAAGATCAACCAACGAATAGCCGTCATGATGCGTCAATTTACCAGCATCTTCCTCCATGTGAGCATGATCAATTCGCACACGTTTCAAAGAACCATCTTCCAGCGGCGCATCAACATATCCAGCCAAAATAATCGGATTATACATCTGTGAAGTCTGATAGCCCTTTGGTAAATCAGGATAAAAATAATGCTTTCGATCAAATCGGCTAACGTGCGCAATCGGCGAATTCAAAGCTTTTCCAGCACGAACCGCCAACTCAACAGCGTGCTTGTTCAAAACTGGCAACATCCCCGGCAAACCAAAATCAATCTGATGCGTCTTAGTATTCGGCTCAGCATCGCGAGCGTCATTATCGGCCGGACTAAATAGCTTGGTTTTCGTTGCCAGCTGAACGTGACATTCGATACCAATTGTCATTTCATAATCGTCATATACACTCATTATAATGCTCCCAAATCTTTTAATGCCTGTTCAAAACTCGCCATAGCTCGACGAAAACTCTGCGCCGTTACCGTTACGCTAGTTTCGTGGGCAATTTGATTACGCAATTTATGCGCCGCCCAAAGCCCATTTTCATCGCTCCAATATCCCTTGCGAGATTTCATACGTTCGCCCATCGTTTCGCCAGCCACGCCGCAGTCGCGCATAGCTTTGTCCAGCAACTTGTCCGCCTTCATTATCGCCATCTGCATGCTTTCCGATTTTCTAGTTTCGACATTGCGCAAAAATTTGCCGCCAAACCCTCTGGTACATTTCTTTATCAATTTGACCGCGACCACGAGAAGTCAATTGAATGAAAATCATCAGCAAGGCGCCGATAATCAACGCCGCAACAACTATCGCAACCATCAATCCGTCCATCAAATCTTCTCCACTTCCGAAACTAGCTTCAGCAAGTTCTTGTCCGACTTGTAATCACCAATAAGCTGCACGCCAATTGGCAAACCTTCATCACTATTTCCAACCGGCGCCGAAACCGCAGGAAGTCCAGCCAAACTTGCTGGCACAGTCATAATGTCCGCCAAATACATTTTTATCGGATCGCTAGCATTCTCTCCAATCTTAAATGCAGGAGTCGGCGCAACCGGCATCAATAGCGCGTCATATTCGGTAAATAACTTCTTAAATTCGTCAATCAACAACGTCCTGGCTTTTTGAGCCTGCATGTAGTAAGCGTCAAAGAATCCACTTGATAATACGAAACTTCCTATCATAATTCGTCGCTTATTTTCGGTCATGAAGCCTTCATTTCGACTGCGACCGTAAAGTTCCGCCAAAGTTTTTACTTCCGTCGCTCGATGACCATATCGCACGCCATCATATCGCGCCAAATTCGATGACAATTCCGCTGGCACAATTATGTAATACATCGCCAGGGAATGTTGCATCATACTCAAATCTACTTCTTCAATTTCGTAGCCAAGCTGCTTCAATTTCTCCGCATAATCAAGCGTTTTTTGGCGGACTTCCGCGTCCACGTCGTCGGTCATACATTGCTTAACTAGACCTATTTTTTTCTTTGCAAATTCTGGCTGGTTATTCCAAAAATCAGGCAAAGTCGTCATATCTTTATCATCGCGACCAGCCATAATCTCCATCACCAAGTCCGCGTCTTCAGCATTCGTGGCAAAACAGCCAATTGTGTCCGTGCTTGACGCCATCGCCACTACGCCATAACGACTAACCGCTCCGTAAGTCGGCTTAATTCCAACCACTCCGTTAAAGCTGGCCGGCTGACGAATCGAACCACCGGTATCTGTACCAAGCGCAAACGGAACCACGTCAAGCGCCGTAACTACCGCCGATCCACCAGATGATCCACCAGCAACTCGCGTTTCATCTGCAGCGTTCTTCGTTGGGCCAAATGCCGAGTTTTCCGTCGAACCGCCGTGCGCAAAAGCATCCAAGTTTGCCTTACCGATGCAAATCGCACCTTCCGCTTCCAATTTCTCAACAGCCGTCGCCTGTAGTGGCGCATTAAAGTTTTCTAGCATTTTTTTGAAGCGGCAGTCGTCGGCGCACCAAACGCCAAAAAAATTATCCTTCACAACAAATGGCACGCCCGCCAATCGTCCAGAAATCTCGCCAGCATCAACCTTGGCTGCACGCTCCAGCGCACGCTCTTCCGTCAAGCTAAGCAGCGCATTATATTCCTCAATTTCACGCGCTCGTCGCAACGCTTCTTTTACGTTCTCGACCGCGCTCTTGCCGATAAAATCACTAATCTTACTCATTACAATACCTGCGGAACTTTCACTTGGTTATTCTGTTTTTCTGGCGCCAAATCGAGCAATTTCTCAACGGGAATCCCCGCCTGAACTTCATCTTCGCGCCAAACATTGCTCAGTCCCGTAACTTGATAAGTCGGCTCAACACCCGACACGTCGAGCTCGCCCAACTGCTCAATATAGCCAATTATATTTTCCAAATCTTGGCGCAGTCCATCGGTTTCGTCATCAGTCAATGCCAGACTACTCAAACTCGCCAAGTGCTGAATATCGCTGGTAGAAATAGTTATCATATCAATATTATACCACTAAAAAAAGCCGCCCATCAAAGTGAGCGACTTTATTTTTCCAAGTTTTATTACATTGAGTAATCTTGGTAGTTCTTATAGCGACTGTAGTCTGATGGAATAGTCTTTACTGAGCTACCTGTGTCGTGCGCCTTAACAGCAATTGTGATAGCGCCAGTCAATAATACGACAGAAGAAGCCACAATCAACATCAAAGATAAAGCCTTTGACATGTTACGTCCTTTGACAATTTGACAAATGAAGTAAGCGCTAGTAGCAACAATTGCAAGAGCTAATGCGTATGGCAAGAATTCGCCCAAGTACAAACTCTTATAGAATTCGCCGCCGTCACCAACGCCGATAAATAGCAATGAGTTGATCAAAATGCTTACCAATCGAGCAACCAAGTCGACAGCTGGAATGATCAAAACCGCCAAACCGCCGTAAGTTACCAATTTGTAAGCTGTTCGCTTTGTGTAGCCTTCACGCTCTGGAACGGCTTTTGATACGCGTGAAAATAGGACTAGCGACAATACAGCCAAAAGCACAGCAAACACTGACGCCGCAATAATTCCCGTTCCCTGAGTTACCATTGATGGGGCGAAAAATCCGCCAACACTTCTTAATAACATTGATGTTGAGTTCGTCCATAGACCAAACACCTTAGTTATGATGTCAATCAGCAACATGATTGAAATAATCGCTGAGCCCATTGCCAAAGCGTATTCCAAAGTTAACATCTTTGCCTTGCCCTTATTTGGGTCTTCATATGCGTATTGTGGATATGCTTGATAAGCATTTGGTTGCATCGGCATTTCTGGTTGCGCGACGTTTGTTGGCTGTGATTGTTCTTTTGTTGCCATAATCCCTCCTAATCTAATAATATTTTTATTCTACATCGTATGACGAATTTCTGCAATTAAATCACGCAGTTCTGCCGCTTTTTCAAATTCCAAATTAGCACTATGTAATTCCATTTGTGCCGTCAGATCTTTAATCAAAGCCGGATATTCGTCTTTTGGAATTTTCTTCAGGTTAAGCTTTGGCTTTTTATCAGATTCTTTTTGCGGAATAATCGAGCGCAAACCATCGTCAATTTTCTTCTGAATAGTTTGTGGCGTAATATTATGCTCTTCGTTATATTTCTGCTGGATCGCTCGACGTCGATTCGTTTCGTCAATTGCTCGACGCATACTATCCGTAACATTGTCGCCATACATAATAACTCGCCCATCAACGTGCCGCGCCGCCCGCCCAATCGTCTGAATCAAAGCCTGCTCACTACGCAAGAAACCTTCCTTGTCGGCGTCCATAATTGCCACCAAACTGACTTCTGGGAGATCCAAACCTTCACGCAATAAATTAATTCCAACCAGCACATCATACGTTCCAAGCCGCAAATCTTTCAGAATATCGCCACGCTCCAGCGTATCAATTTCGCTATGCAAATACGCCGTCTTCACGCCGTTTTCCGTCAAATAAGCGCTCAAGTCCTCCGCCATTCGCTTGGTTAATGTCGTCACCAACACGCGATGACCTTTTGCAATCGTCTGGCGAATTTCCTCCATCAAATCATCAACCTGCCCGTCGGTCGGTCGAACTTCAATCGGCGGATCAAGCAACCCAGTCGGTCGAATAAGCTGCTCAGCTGGCTTTGGCGAGTGAGAAAGCTCATAATCTCCCGGCGTGGCGGAAACATAAATTGCCTGATGAATATGCTGATTGAACTCGTCAAATCGAAGTGGGCGATTGTCCAGCGCGCTTGGAAGACGAAAACCATGCTCAACCAAACTTCCTTACGGGCGCGATCACCGTTGTACATTCCTCGAACTTGCGGCAATGTCATGTGCGATTCGTCAACCAAAAGCAGCCAATCGTCCGGAAAATAATCAATCAAAGTCGCAGGCTGCTCGCCAGGTTCTCGGTCGGTCAAATAGCGCGAATAATTCTCAATTCCCTTCACAAAACCAGTTTCCTTCAGCATCTCCAAATCATATTTGGTGCGCTGACTTAATCTTTGCGCCTCTAAAAACTTGCCGTTATCTTCAAACCATTTCAGCCGTTGATTAAACTCATTCTCAATTCCAACAATCGCTTTTTCAATTCGCTCACGTGGCGTCGAATAGTGGCTGGACGGAAAAATTGTCAATTGATCTGGCCGATCCAAAATCTCGCCAGTCAAAGGATCGATCTTCGTCAGCCGCTCAATTTCATCGCCAAAGAATTCCACGCGAACCGCAGTATCTTGACCTGCCGGAAAAATATCCACGACATCACCGCGTACCCGAAAAGTTCCTCGCGCAAAATCAATGTCATTGCGTTTATACTGAATGTCGGTCAATAGGCGGATAAACTTGTCCTGAACTCGGCGCTCACCAACGGTCAATTTAATAGCCATGTCGGCATAAGTTTCTGGCGAACCAATGCCGTAAATACAACTCACACTCGCCACGATAATCACGTCGCGGCGCGTCAATAACGCAGAAGTCGCAGCGTGCCTAAGCCGATCAATCTCATCGTTGATTTTCGAATCTTTCTCAATGTAGGTGTCGCTAGAAGCGATGTACGCCTCTGGCTGGTAGTAATCAAAATAACTAACAAAATAATGGACTTCATTGTCCGGAAAAAATTCCTTAAACTCAGAAAAAAGTTGCGCCGCCAAAGTCTTATTATGAGCCAAAACCAGCGTCGGCACATTACGCTTGGCGATAATATTCGCCATCGTAAACGTCTTCCCTGAACCAGTCACGCCCAGCAAAGTCTGCTCGCGCTGACCTTTTTCCAAACCATCGACTAATTGAGCAATTGCTCGCGGCTGGTCGCCCGTGGGCTGATATGAAGAAGAGAGGCGAAATTTATTCACCTCTCTATTTTACTATATTTATGAAAACTAGTCTTGGCTATAAGTTTGAGACGAGCCAGAAACTTCACATTTGCCGTCAACCAAACGACTCGGAACCGACGCAGATTTCAAGTCTGAGCACGGCATGCCACCTTGCTGTGTGCCCGCAACAATTGCAATTTCACCAGTACCATTCTTTGGTCCGATAATAGTATAAGCGTTCGTCAAGCCATATACTGCTGCATATTTTCCATACGCACGGTCAATGATTGGCTCATACACAGAACCTTCACGCTCTGGAATTGGTTGACCGACCTTAGACTTCAAGAACTTTTTCAAAGAGCTATCAATATCCAATTTATCAACATCGCTTGCTGAAGTTAAACGAATACCCGTGCCGTCGCCTTTGGTTCGGAAATCTTTATATTCTTTCTTTGCCTCGTTTGACGGCTCCTCGCCTTCACCGCGAGTTTTTTCCAGTGAATCAGATGAGTCTTTCTTTGTTTGGCTGGTTTTTACCGAAGCGCTAGAATCCTTGTCTTTATGCATAGCACCAGCAATTATCCAAGTAGCCATAGCAACAATGATTATGCCCATAACAATCACCGCCGCGATCAGCCATTTGTTAGCCGTTGATTTATTTTCCATAAAACCTCCATTTAGATTGTGCTTTGATTGTATACGATGGATTATTTGCCGTCAACGTATTGTAACCATAGACATTTTTATGATATAGTAATAAAGTTAAAATCATAAAATAAAAAGGATAATGATGACACCGAAAAATGTTTGTATTCCGCGCGAATTGCAACTTCAGGCTGCGATGTTCAGATTAGGAAAAGTCGATGACGAAATTCATGCCGGCTATGAAATTCTCCAAAAATATCATAAAACCGTGACTTTTTTTGGGTCGGCCAGGATAACTGAAGATAACGAATATTATCAAAAAGCCAAAGATTTAGCGTTTCAATTAGCTAAAGAAGGCTACACAATTATCACCGGCGGCGGTGGCGGAATTATGGAAGCAGCAAACCGCGGCGCTATGGAAGCTGGCGGAGAATCAGTCGGATTCAACATTCGCTTGCCACACGAACAATCATTGAACAACTACACGACAGATTCGTTCGCATTCACTCACTTCGCACCACGAAAAATCGTTATGACACTTCTGGCTGACGCGTATGTTTGTTTCCCTGGTGGATTCGGCACAATGGATGAAATTTGTGAGATTATCACATTGACACAAACTAAGAAAATGGCGCCAGTGCCAATTGTTCTGTTTGATAAAAAATTCTGGGGCAAATGGGATGATTTTGTGCGCGAAAATATGCTTCCAAATAAGTTAATTTCTGACGGCGATGAAAAAATCTACACAATCACCGAAGATATTCCAGAGGTGGTTAATTTAATTAAAAATCAGCGAACTTGTTGCGACCGATAATTATTTCTTAGGTTTCGGCTCAATCCAACAAATTCCACCCTGGCAAACCACTCGCTCTACGGCTGGATTATATGTGCGCGGGTGGTTTTTATATCGGCGCGTAATCTCAAACCCCAGACCTCGCTTGCCATACGTTGTTTGCTGCTTTCCCAGAGGTAACTGGCAGTGATAATTATTTATAATGTCAATCGGATTAAACGAAATCACTTGCCCATCAACATCTAAAAGCACCCACTCGGAAGCCTTAAACGGCGCCCATTTGTCCACTTTCGGCGCAATAGCCATTAGTGATTGATAGATTTCTTCCGCCGTAGCGTTTGACGGATCCAGACCTAGAGAGCGAATAATCGAGTGCGCTCTAGCCAATATCTCCGCAATCAATCGCACATCACTATCATCCCTAGTCATCTGCCTGAGCTCGGTTAATGCTCGACGCTTTTTTACGTCACCGCCCAACAATTTTTCCCAAATTTTGCGCCATTATAATTCCCTTTCTTGAATTAGCATAGCATGAAGCACCGTGCCGGCATATAAAATTCCAGCCTTTGCTCCAATTTTCATAACCACCGAACTAGCGTTCGCACTGCCCATAATCACAGAGTTTTTCAAGTTGCCGCTTCGTGCCCATTCGCTCAAAAATCCTGAAGCAAAAGCGTCGCCCGCACCAGTTCTGTCAATTGACGGCCTATCGTCGTACATCAGCGCTCGCACGATGGTTTTTCCGTCGCTTGCAATTGAGCCGTTTACGCCGTCCGTCACCAAGACGACCGGAACCAATCTCAAGCCTCTTCTAACCAAGGCCTCCAAATCCTCGCCAGACACCAACTGTTGCATTTCTTCTTTGTTTAGAGTTAAAACATCGACATCAGACAATAATCCCAGTAATTTATCCTTTTGCGCCAATTCTCTCTTCCCAGGATTAAAGCAGATCTTCATATCGCGACGCTTGGCTTGTTGGAATAATTTGTGAAGCATCGGCATATTTCCCGCCAAAGTTGAAACGTATAGCCAATCCGCGTCCTCTTCAGACAAATCAAAATCCGCCTCATGATAATGCGTCGAAGCGCCGCGGTATGTTAAGATCGTTCGCTCGCCATTTGAAGCTAATAGCAACACCGAATATCCCGTGCTGTATTTCGGCGAATATCGCACCAAATGCGTGTCAATATTTTCCTTATCCAAATCAGCAATCACCGCTTGCCCAGCCGGATCATGACCGATTGCGCCCATAAAACTAGCATAATGACCTTGCCTGGAAAACGTTACCGCGGCGTTCGTAGCGCCACCGCCAGTCGAAAAATGAATCTGGTTTACGTCGGCTTTTGCCCCTAAATCTAGTCGCGCAAAACAGTGTTCTGGACTCTCACAAACTGGCGTCAGTGCGTCCGATTGACTTAAAAATACGTCTTGAATCGCCGCACCAACCGTAATGATTTTCGCCATTAAACCACCGCCTTTCGCACGGAATTAAATGCCTTAATCTTTGATTCCACCACTTCCTGTACAGCAGCATAAACTGGCGGCATTAATTTAACGATAGCGTACTCATTTGGATTTTCTCGCAAGGTTTTCTCCAGAGTTGTTCGGAAAGCATAGCGCATATCAGAATTGATATTGATTTTAGAAACGCCAATTTTCGCAGCATCCTCAAAATAATGCAGCGGCGTGCCAGACCCACCGTGCAACGAAATCTGACAATGAATCGCCTCACGAATGTCAGCCAACAAATCCAAATCCAACACTTTCGGAACTGGATATTTGCCATGCAAATTGCCAATCGCTGCTGCAAAAGTATCAATTCCAGTCGCCTCGACAAACGCACGCGCACCCTCTGGCGTAGAGAAAGTCTTTTTTATCTCCTCGTAATTTATATCTTCCGTATGGACATTTGAGCTCCCGCCAAAATAATGTGGCTCAGATTCCACTAGCGCGCCAGTAAACTTGGCGTATTCAACAACTTCACGAGTCTTCGCAATAATTTCCTCGTCCGAAGCGTCGTGATTTGCCTGAGAGATATCAATATGGACAAACTCATATCCAGCGTCAATCGCTCGCTTACAACCCTCAACCGTCGGACCGTGGTCCAAATTCAAGTACATTTCAATTCCGTACTCAGCCTTATAATTGTCCACCAAATCACGAACGTTCTCTAGACCCATAGCCTTCACTTCGGCGTCAGAAACCTCAACCAACACTGGCGATTGGAGCTTTTGTGCCGCCCGTGCCACCGCAATCAACGTCTCTTGATTGTCAATATTAAACGCTCCAACAGCAAGCGTTGCGCTCGTGTTCGCTGCATTAAATGACGCGCCCGCGTCGTGTTTTTCCGAATCTCTGAAATCGATAATCCCATACTGCCCCCTAAAATACTTATGGTAATTATATCAATTACCGCCCGCTATGCCAAGAGAATTGACATTTTACGTAATTAGTGATAATATAAAATAACTTTCGCTCAAGGCTTTGTCTTAGGGTGGAAGAGTCCTTTGTCCTCGAGCATCAAGAAAGGAAAAAAAATGAGCCCTATCGCGAAGATGGCTAAATTTATGTTCGATGCATCTATCACCATCGTCGTGCTACTCGGTGCGGCATGGTTGGTGATAACCATTCACTTCTTCGTAACCTACGGGCCACTTGAAGCTGTCACATTTGCCCTAGGGAGCTTAGCGCTCATCTCGCTTATCTACGGTATGATACACCACGGCAAACCGTAGATAAGCACACACCCGTCAGGACTACTGCTTTGAGGTCTTTAATTAGATCTTGGCAGTAGCTCCTGGCGGGCTTTTTACTGGAGAAAATTGACAACACTACGAACAATTGAATCGACATCCAAACCGTGCTTTTGCCACAATTCAGACATTTTGCCCGACTCTCCAAACGCGTCATTAACGCCAATTCGCTTCATCTTCACCGGCAAATTCTCACTAAGAACTTCTGTCACGCTTGAGCCAAATCCACCAGCGATCTGCCCTTCTTCCGCCGTAATGACGGCTTGGCATTTTTGAGCCGCATCAAGCACAGCATCCTCGTCCAGCGGCTTGATCGTCGGAAAATGAATCACTTCCGCCTGAATGTCATATTCATTCGCAAGCTTTTCTGCTGCCAACAACAATTGATAAGTCATCACACCAGTTCCAAACAAAGCAACATCTTTACCACACCTCAGCGTGTAGCTTTTTCCAATCTCAAAAGTAGATTGGTTTAAGAATAACGGCGTTTTTTCTCTTGGCAATCTTACGTAATTCGGGCGTTTATCTCCAGCCATTGCCGCCGCCATTAGCTTGGCCTCATTAGCATCACCGGGCGCCAAAACCACCATATTAGGCAAACTTCTCATCAGCGCGATATCTTCCAGCATTTGATGCGTCGCGCCGTCCGGACCAACATTAAGCCCCGCATGAGAACCGACCAGCTTGACCGGCTGATTATTAAGGCAAATAGTCGTTCGAATCTGTTCCCAGTTGCGACCCGGACTAAACGCCGCATAACTTGCCGCAAACGGAATATTTCCCATAGCCGCCAATCCAGACGCCACGGTAACCAAATTCTGTTCTGCTACGCCAACTTCAATTGCCCGCGGTTTCCCGATTTCCTCATAAAACTTGCCAAAGCCAACGCTCTCCATTAAATCCGCACTCAGCGCCACCACCAAATTATTTCTTCGCAATATCCACCAAGCCTTCGCCAAAGCCAACGCGAATTGCCGCAAGTTCTGAATTCTGCCAATTCTCCATCAAGAAACTCATTCGCCGCCTCTTTCACTCAATTGAGCAAGCGCCCGCTCCGCCTCCTCGGCGTTTGGAGATTTTCCATGCCAACGGTAATCATATTCCATAAAATCAACGCCACGACCAGAAATTGTATGCGCGATTATCACACTCGGCTGCCGAGATTTTTTTGCCTTATCAATCGCCCGAATTATCGCCAAATAATCATGCCCGTCAATCTCCTGCGCATCCCAGCCAAAACTTCGCCATTTGTCAGCCAAATCACCCAGCGGCATCACCTTTTCCGTATCGCCACCAATCTGAATATTATTTCTATCGACAATCGCAATCAAATTCGCCAGATTATATTTTTTCGCAAACATCGCAGCTTCCCAAATATTCCCTTCGTCAAGCTCGCCATCACCCAAACTGCAGTAAACGAATCGCTCAGAATTGCCGCCCAAATATTGCAACGAATACGCCATGCCGGCCGCCTGGCTCAGACCGCAGCCCAGAGGACCACTAGTCGTTTCAATTCCCGGTAAACTGCCACGTTCTGGATGACCTTGAAGCTTGGAACCAAATTTTCGCAAATTAGCCAACTCTTTTTTATCGAAAAATCCCCGCTCCGCCAGCGTCGCATATAAAAGCGGAGCATAATGACCGTTGCTCATCACGAAAATATCCCGATATTCCCAATTAGGATTCTCAGGATCTAGTTGCATGGCGTGAAAATACAAAACCGCCATAACATCAGCAAAACCCAAACACCCAGCAGAATGCCCCGAACCAGCCTCAGATAATTCGCGAATAACAGATCGACGTAATTTCTGTGATATTTTTTTCAGATTCGTTATAGTATTAATATCCATTAAAGCACGCTCGTTTTATTAATCTCCTGCTGTAATCTGGAGAAAATAGCGCGAGGATCTGACGATTTCTGAATAACGCCGCCAACATTCAAAACGTTAACGCCGCCCTGAACCAAACTGTATGCATTGTCTACAGCCACTCCACCATCCCAGCCGATTTCAACACTAGGATTAATAACCTTAATAAGTCGTATTTTTTCTAGTTGCATAAGACTAGCAGTTCCACCAAATCGCCCCAACTCACCGCTAAAAATCATTACGTGATCCGCTAACTTTATCAATTCCTCAACCGTTCGCGGAACCGTCGGCTTTAATAGAGCTAATCCCGCCATAATTCCAGCTTGACGAATCTGCATAAGCGCGGTTTTTACGTCACCAGTAGCCTCTGCGTGAATAATAATCATATGCGGCCTTAAGGCAATCAACTTCGGAACATATTCGGCAACATCATTAACCATTGCGTGAATATCAATCATCCAACCCTCCGGCGCCCACAATTCAGGAATGCCAACAGTAAGCGTTGGAGCAAATTCGCCATCAGAAATATCAATGTGAACACGCTCAACAAGCCCAGTTATTTTATTAACTTGCTCTTTGTATTGTTCGGCATTCTCCGCCAAAATCGCTGGTGCGATTACAGAATTACTCATGACAATTCATCCAATTGCGCATTACGCCTATTAAATCGCGGGGCATTCGCGTAAGGAGTGTTCAGCCACGTTTCCACAATCCCCTTCCAGGCAGACTCATTATCTTCCAAAACTCGCGCTGGCAAACATAGAACATTCGAGTCGTTATCTTGGCGCGTCATTTTTGCCTCGAAAGCATCCCAAATCACGCTGGCACGAATTCCCTTAAAGCGGTTGGCCGCCATACACATTCCTTGACCGCCGCCACAAATTAATATCGCACGCGGATCTTTACTATCATCGCCAATGACCTTCAACGCCGCCGCCTGCGCGAATTGCGGAAAATCGTCATCAGGATTTAATTCTACACCGCCAACGTCTTGAACGTCATAGCCATTCTTAACCAAATAGGCAAAAAAACTTTTTTTCCTTCAAAATAAAGCCACGATGGTCAGATCCGAGATAGATTTTCATAATTTTAGTATAAGCATTTTCGGTGATTTTTGCAAGGAAAAGTTAGGTATTTTATCAGAGGTAGGGTATAGCTATTTGACAAAAAGTATTGACATTTCGCGGCTGGTATGATATATATATATCAGCTTTTCAAACCGTGAAAAGCAACTAACCGGGGAGTTCACCCCGGTTGAGGTCGCGGTTCTGAAAGGCCGCACCTCAAAATTTCTCTGAAAGGAGAAATCGTGTCTACTGCTCGTAGTACACTCATTATTCTGCTGCTTGCCGTGTTCGGGTTGACCGGGTTGACCGGATGTGCAGACGTCAGCGACGTCTGGACTCAGGACCTTGTCAAGGCGGGGTTCACCGACCCCGTCCCCATCAATGACTCGGGGGAAGCCGCAGGGGTAATCATGGCCTCGGCCGGCAGTTGTAGGATTCGGTTTGTCATTGACAGGCAAACCGACACAATATACGCGGAGGTCCCGGGCAGTGATATCTCTGACGAACCTTCGTTCGTCAGAAGCCCATCACTTGAAATCTTGAAGCAGGACGAGAGATTCTCGTCCTGCTTCGGAGAAGATTGAGGCGCCGCGCCAGCAGAAGGCGCGCTAAGATAAATATTCTGTAAAAGCGCCAAATCCCGGCGTCCCCGCACCACCACGGTGCGGGGTTATTTCCTTTTTGGAAGATGTCCTTATTCACTCTTTTTCAGATAATACGCCACATCCGCCACTAGTTCAACCAGCCGGTTCGAATAGCCCCATTCATTATCGTACCAGACCATAACCTTGATCAGATTACCACCAACTACCTTCGTCAACGGAAGATCGACAATCCCCGAATATGAATTGCCGATAAAATCGCGACTCACCAAAGGCTCCTCAGAAACACCCAAAATGCCTTGATAGAAATTACTCTGGGCGGCTTTTTTGAACGCGTCATTTACCTGCTCGACAGTCACATCACGTCGCAGAAGCGCCGTCACGTCGCTAAGCGACACCACTGGAGTCGGTACGCGCACGCTAAGTCCGTCAAACTTTCCAGTTAATTGCGGCAAGGTTTTAGTTACAGCAATTGCGGCGCCAGTCGTAGTCGGGACAATGTTTTCGGCGGCATTGCGACCTTCTCTAAGATCCTTGGATGGCGCATCCTGAAGCTTTTGACTAGCCGTATAACTATGCACCGTCGTTAGCATTGACTTTTCAACGCCAAATTCCGCGTCCAAAATCGCCATAACCGCGCCCAAAGAATTGGTCGTACAGCTAGCATTAGACACGATTGGTGTCGCGTTTTTCACCTTGTCATCGTTAGTCCCTAAAACAATTGTATCGACTCCCTCAGACTTCGTCGGACCACTGATAACCACACGCTTTGCGCCAGCCGTTAAGTGCTTGCCTGCGCCATCTTTATCGGTGAAAAATCCTGTCGATTCAATCACCACATCAATTCCCAAATCTCGCCACGGCAGATTTTCTGGATCTTTCTCAGCCAACACCTTAACCGACTTACCCTCAATAATCAGCTCGTTTTCCGTAAAATCAACTTGACGTCCGTACTCACCGTAATTGCTATCATGCTTCAACAAATACGCCAAAGTTTTCGTGTCAGTCAAATCATTGATCGCAACAATCTCTAAGTCGCTTCGCTCGTTAGCAATCTTAAACGCATTGCGTCCGATTCGCCCGAAGCCGTTAATTGCTATTCTCGTTACAGCCATATCGCCCTCCCTGTTAGATATTTTCGCTTTAGCTTTTCTTAATTATACTACAAAGTTGTATAATATAAACATGACGCGCGAAGAGTTATTATCAATCGCTGAACAAAAATACGACGAAGTGCCAGTATTGGTTTTAGCGAGCGCAATTGATTATGCCACGGAAAAGCACGCTGGACAAAAGCGCAAAAGTGGCGAACCCTACATTAATCACCCATTGGCGGTAGCGGGAATTCTGATTGAATGGGGCATGGATATTGATACGGTTGTGGCGGGAGTTCTGCACGACACCGTTGAAGATACCGACGCAACTTTGGACGATTTGGAGAGTTTGTTTGGACGCGATGTGGCGTTTCTGGTGGATGGCGTAACCAAAGTTTCGCAAGCTCGCGCCGGAATGCGAAATTTGGATAGTTATTTACCACACACGAAGGACAATTTGACCAAGTTGATGATTGCCGTGGGCGAAGATGTGCGCGTGATAATTATCAAGCTAGCCGACCGCCTGCACAATATGCGAACACTACAATTTATGACACCAGAAAAGCAGAAAAAAATTGCCAGAGAAACAATTGAGGTTTTTGCGCCGCTGGCTGACCGCTTAAATATGGGACGAGTTCGTGTTCAATTGGAAGAGTTGAGTTTTAGATATTTGATGCCGAAAGCTTTTCAGGAAACCAAAAAAATTTGATGGACAGTCGACTGAAAAGATCGCAACGAAAATTGGATCACGTTCGCCGCGAAGTTGAAGCGCGGCTGAAAGCGGAAAAGCTGGTTTTTCAGATGGACGGACGCGTTAAAAGCGTTTATAGTCTATTTAAGAAATTGGACAAAGTTGGTGATATTGATAAGATTTACGATTTGATTGCCCTAAGAATAATTGTCGATGATTTATCGACCGGCTATCTGGTTTTGGGAATTCTACACGATATGTATCAGCCGATGTATGAAAGAATAAAAGATTACGTTGCCAATCCAAAACCAAATGGCTATCAAAGTCTTCACACAACCGTGCAAACTCCGAGCGGACAAATTGTCGAGTTCCAGATTCGAACCAAAGAAATGCACGAATATGCCGAGCGCGGATTAGCGGCCAGCTTTCACTATAACGAGCAAAAATTGACCGACGCCTATAAAAAAGGAAAAATCGGAACTATGCCAGCCGATTTGTCGTGGATTCGCGAACTTCAAGAAGCCGCCGCTTTAATTAGCGAAGGAAAGCGATTCGACTCCAACAAATTCCGAATGAAGCTGTTTTTCTGATAGGATTTTTCGTATATTCACCAAAGGGCGATATTTATGATTTGCCTCGCGGAGCGTTTCCCTGGATTATGCCTATCGAATTCACTCCGACATTGCGGCGCGCGCAAGCGGCTTTAAGATCAACGGCGTAATGAAGCCGTTCAATTACAAATTGAGGCACGGCGACACGATTGAAGTCTTAACAAGCAAATCCGCTCGTCCAAAACCAGATTGGCGGGACGTCATAATTACGCCACACGCCAAAGACAAATTGCGCTTACAATTGTCCCGCTCAAACGGCATCTTACAACAATTAACTGGCGGCGTTTCCTCGTTCTTCCGACACAAGTAACGCTCGCCAGTCTCTCGGTTTTAATCAATAATCAAACGTGATTTATTTCGTTCCAACGAGTAATTGACTCGCGGATAATTTGCTTTGCCCTTTCTACGTCGCCGAAGCCCTTAACTACAGTTGAGCCAGGCTTCTTCAAATCCTTGTAGTGATTGAAATGGTGTTCAATTTGTTTCAACAATTGTGAAGGTAGATCTTCTAGTGAGTTGATTGCGTTGCCAGTGTTTCGGTCGTCGGCTGGCACAACGATAACCTTGTCATCAACTTCATTGTCGTCAACGAATTCCAACACGCCGATAACTTTTGCTTCCATAAAAATACCGGTCGTCAGCGATTCGTCGGTTATAATTAGCGCGTCCAATTCGTCGCCATCTTCATCCAAAGTCTGCGGAATGAAACCGTAGTTTGTTGGCTTTGCAAAAATAGCTGGCTCAACACGATCCAACTGCATCACTGCAAGCTCACGATTCCACTCAATTTTATGACTTGATCCCTGTGGAATCTCAACAACTACATTTACGATGCCGTTTTCGACATCACCAGGTGTTAAAATTTGATTAAAATCTGCCATTTTTTACTCCTCTCTGGCTTTTTCTTGTAAATATTCACGAATCTGCAGCGCTGCCACCGCACCTTCACCAACCGCCGAAGCGATTTGCATAGTTGCCCCCGAGCGTACATCGCCAGAAGCAAAAACGCCAGGAATATTAGTGTGCAGGTGTTCGTTAGTAATGATGTGTCCGCCCAAATCCAGCTCAACGTCCGAGTTTGTCAGGAATTGTGTGTTCGGAATTAGCCCGATAAACACGAATAACCCATCAGCGGTAAATTCTTTCTGCTCGCCATTCTGGGTCGATTTAACGCCGTAAAACTTATCGTCCTTGACAATAATTTCATCAGTTGTCGCACCGATGTGAACGGTAATTTTTCCATCATCGACATATTTCTGCAAATCTTTTTGCAAAATGTCACTGGCGCGCAACTTACTGCGAACCAACAAGTCAATATGACTAGCGTATCGCGTCAAAAATATTGCCTCTTGCACCGCTGAATTTCCACCGCCGACAACGATTAGATTTTTATCACGATAAAACGCACCGTCGCAAGTCGCACAGTAATGCACGCCTCGACCATATAATTCGTCTTCGCCCGAAACGCCTAATTTGCGGTGATTCGAGCCAGTCGCTAGCAAAACTGACTTCGCGCGGACAGATTGACCGTCAATTGTCAGCTCCAATTCGCCATCAACTTGCTTCAATTCCGTCACGTCGCCATACTCAATCTTCGCACCAAATCGCTCCGCCTGCTGTTGCAATTCAGACGCCAATTTCATTCCCGTAACACCCTCGGCAAATCCAGGATAATTGTCAATCTGATCAGTAATCGCCGCCATTCCGCCGACCACGCCACGCTCATATAACGTCGTGTCAACATCTTCGCGCGACAAGTAAATTGCCGCCGTTAACGCGCTTGGACCAGCGCCAACAATAACAACATCTTTAGACATTAAAACCTCGCGATCGATAATATTGCTTCATCACTTCTGGCATTTCTGGCTCTGGAATATCGGCTGGCTTTCAATAGCCATCACCACAAACTTAAGCGGAGAATTTGCAGGGATTTTATCACCCTGAGCTTTGTCTCCGTAAGCCTTGTTGGCTGGAATTGTTAATTCACGCACGCCGCCAATTTTCATACCAATCAAGCCCTCTTTCCAACCCTGAATGACTGCAGTATTTGCCGGGCCATCCATATTGAGCGGAGCTTTCAGTTTGCCGTCAGCGATTGATTGATCGAAAATCTCACCCTTAGCGTTCCAGCCAATGTAATAAACAGCCAACTTGGTGTCGTCCTTAACTTCAGCGCCTTCGCCCTCAACCAAATCTTCCTTAACAAGCTCTTTCACGTCACCGGCTTCAAACGCACCAACTCGTGAACTAAACTCAGAAAACTTGCCGTAATATTTCTGGCTCAATTCATTAGCCTGAGCTTCTACTTTCTTTTTCCGCTCGTCAGTAGCCTTGGTGTATTCATCCTGAGCTTTCTTAAACGCGGCTTGGTCTTTGGCTTCATTTCCAGGCGCCACCATCATAGCGACAAATCCGCCAACGGTCCCCAAAAACATCATGCCGGCAATAACCCAAATACCTATTCTCTGGCCTTTTGTAGTTGCCATATTCCTCCTTTATTTACCTTTCAATTATAGCAATTTTTATCAAGCGCAACAAATCACATTAAACCTGAGCGGCGTCGAATTCTTCCGCAGCCATGGCGGCAATCTCCTCAATAATCGGCGCAATATCTTTATCTTCCAGCGTCCGCTCAGCGCTCGTAAACTTTACATTCAAAGTTACAGTTTTTGTCGAATCGTCATTTTTTGGCTGATATATCGCAATCGGCGTTATGTCAATTTGTAACTCACCGTGTTTTTTCGCAACTTCTTCAGCGCAAACATAAACCTTCGCATAATCAACATTCGAATCCATCTTCAATGAAATATCTCTGGCGGTCGACGGAAAACGACTTAACGGCTGGTAATTATAGCCCTGATTTTTACTCAGATTTTCCTGCAATTTTTCAATATCAATAGAAAACGCTGCCGTGTAATCTGGCAATTTGAAGTTGCGTCGAGCAGATGAAACCAGCTCGCCAACAATCCCCAAATTGTCGCCGTTATTCGCCACAATCCAAGCGCTGCGTTTCGCATCAAATGGCGCTGGAACGTCGCTGTCAGATTCCGTAATCTTCACAAAATCAACCTCAACACTCAAATCCTTCATCAGCCTTTCAGCAATTTTTCTCACCTTGTAAAACGGCGCGCCAGCTTGAGGTTTTTTATTCGCATAAACTCCGTCAATGAAAGTCTTTTCAATCGGCAAATTCTCATCGTTAAAACCTAATTTCTTATCGTGAATTTTGCCAATTTCAAACAACATAAATTCATCATGCCCAGATTTTATATTGGCGTGAACTTTATCCAGCAAACTCGGCAAAATGCTAATTCGGTAATATTGCAAGTCTGGACTAAGCGCGTTACTCAAGCGATACGCACGGCTCGGATCTTGCTCGGAATTTTTCAAAACTCGCTCATGGACAAAGCTATACGTCAAAACTTCGTTTGCTCCAGACCTAGACAAACTTTGGCGAATTCTCTGTTTCAATTCACGACGCTCATTCTTCGGCGCAGGCTTAATGCTTCGCTCTGGCAAATGACGCGGCAATCTATCAAAGCCATATAATCGCCCAACTTCCTCAACGATATCCTCAGGAAGCTCAATATCTGTTCGCCAAAATGGACTGTAAACCATCACGCCAGCTTCGCCATATTTATTACCATCGTCAACGATAAATTCAACGTTCTTTAGTAGTGCTTCAATCTCATCCTCGGCAAAGTCGACACCCAGACGTTCTTCGACAAACCTTTTAGGAATCAACAATCCACCGTGCCAGTGCTTGCCATCGACCAACACTTGTCGCAATGAAGAATGATTCTTAAATAGCATAGGACTAGCTTGCTCACCACCAACCATACCAATTAACCATTTTAAGACAGGGGCAATTTGTGCTGGCGATTGCCCCTTATTAAACCTAGTCAGGGCGTCGGTGAAAATTCCGTGACGCATAGCCGTGCGACGTAGCGCGTACATATCAAAATTGGCACATTCAAGGACAATATTCTTCGTTTCAGCCGAAACTTCAGTGTCAGCGCCGCCCATAATTCCCGCTAGCCCAATCACACCTTCGCCATCAGCAATGACAATATCGCCAGCCGTCAACTCATATTCCTTGCCATTGAGCAAACCAACTTTCTCGCCATCGCGCGCCATTCGCACGCCAAGTTTATGCCCGCGCAACTTGTCGTAATCATAAGCGTGAGTCGGCTGTGCCGTCATAAACATCACGTAGTTTGTCGCGTCAACGATATTGTTAATTGGCTTTCCGCCCATTGCGACTAATTGACATTGCAGCCACAACGGACTTGAATGGATATCTACATTTTTTATAGCAATCACAGAGAATGCGGGCGCAAGCTCATTAGCTTCATTAAACACTTCAAGCTCTGAGCCATCGCTATTTGCGAATTCTTGAATAGCATTATACCAGTCAGGACTATTAAACTGCTGATGAAAAATCCCAGCAATTTCACGCGCCACACCGAGTTGCCCAAAACAATCCGGTCTGTGTGTAAACATCTTATTTTCAATTTCCAGAACGTAATCATCCAGCCCAAACACTTCCGCAAAACTTGCGCCAGCCTGAAGCGTAACGCCCGCCGGAATATCACGCTCATTAATCTCGATAATTCCCTCGTGATCCGTACCAATCGCCAGCTCGTCAGCCGCCGCCAGCATACCCTGACTTAAGATTCCGCGTAGCGGTCGCGCATCCAGTACGAACGGCTCAGCGTCATCAAAACTTGCTGGGACGGTGCTTTTTGGCGGCACCAAATTGCCCACATATCAGCATGAACATTCGGCGCACCGCAAACCACTTGCACGTAACCATTGTCATCCCTTGGAACGTCCGCTACGCCACCATCGTCAATTTTAGTCACACTCAAACGATCCGCATTCGGGTGCTTTTCGCACTCAACAACTCGCACAATGCGCGCGCCACCATATTTGGCTTTCAGGTCAATCACTTCCTCGACACCACCAAGCTGCTGATTGACACGCGACACCAACTCATCAACTGGCGGCAACTCAAAATTAATCAATTGTTTTATAAGATTTAAGCTAACTTTCATACTAGTATAATTATATCATCTTACCGGCAAGTAATCGACCTTAGAAAATCCGCAGTGCAAATCAACAATTATCAAAATTATATAGCATAATTAGTTGGCATCTCGTTCTGTTATTGATATATATATTAGCTTTTGTAATCACAGAAGCCGATGTATCGCCTAGTACATAGGATTGAGACATCTCGATTTGTGAAGGATCTCTCCTTCACCCGACTCCAAGAGGAGTTATCATGGCAACTGGTCGCCCTCAAAAGGGATTGAACAGCAACCGCAACCACCACGACAGCTTGAGCCAGAGTGGTAGCCAGCGGTTCGGCAGTTCGTCGAACAGCCAGCCGAAGACCACCTTCAGCGGGTTCCCTACGCCTAAGTCGTCGACCCCGAAGGCTGACACCCCCAAGTCGTTGATCAACAACTACTCGGGAGTTTCGAACAGCGAGGCTCCGTTCAAGGCCTTCTAGTTCACCCCCCCTCTGGCTGTTTCATGCAGCCAGAGGGGTTATTTACACTTGATATAATAAACTCATGATCCACAGCTTACATTCAGCATATTCTTTACCAGCGAACCACGACACGTGCCACCTGTTTGAGCATCTGATTATTAGGCGATTCTTAAAGGAAACGGAAAAAGCTGGCGGCAACCGAGCTTTTACTGGAGAGTTAGATGGCACGACTAGCGAATCAAGCGTATTTTTTACGTCCGCACTATTCACAAGCGAGTCTAATACATTATTTGAAGAAATCATCAACGATATTACACCTTTTGAGGTGTCTCTTATTCAACAGTCCATCTCGCACATAGAAGCCGAGATGCAATCCAACATTGATATAACAGACATGACGCTACTACAAGAACAGCTCGCTCTTTGTCAAAAATATTTTATCTATAGTCAAAAAACCACTCCCAGCAATTCACGCCCAAAATCTAAGATTTCTCCTCTTAAAATCAGCCATAGTCCGAAGGATTTTACAGACGTTAAGATTGATATAGAAATTGCCGACGCCAGCGATGAATTGACTGCCGCATTTTTCTGCACATACCCAATACTTTTAGATCTAGTGCGCGATATTTGTTTCGATAAAATCTCATCCTACCCGTCCAGCCCCGGAAAGTTTATAGCGTACTATGACGGAAATTACACCAGCCAAACCTACACCGTAAAAAATACAGACCTTGCTCGACTGAGCTCAAGTGAAACTATACAGACATATTTACAAAGCTTTAACATATCCTCGCACGCAACCGACCTAAAAAACCTTGCCGAAGCTTTCACGTCTGACCCATTTTATATTTCAGCGCCCATATATTTTTATCAACAAACCGCCACACCACTATCCAGAAATGACCTAGCGAAAACTATAAACGTCGCAAACATGAACGCAATTCTAAAACAAGTAAAGGCGACGATAATTCTGGATTATTAGCTCTAGCCGATTTTCTAGCAGAGAAAAGATTCTGAAGAGGAAATATTAACACTGCCAAATTTTGCAGGATTATTGTGAATGAAAAGGTCATGAAAGGTTTGGCAACGCAATAAACCAACCACTCTTACAGTGATTGTCTGACTGGTGTTTTCTCGATTCGTAAAAGTGACTTCGTCTCCAAGTTGATTTTTTGGCGCTTTTCATTGTTCATAGTATGTCGCATTGACCAAATATTGTCTCTTCATTACAATTGAAATGTGGTTAAAGCAGTATCAAAAGCGCTTATTAAGAATAAAAATGGTAAATATCTACTGCTTTATAGGGGAGAAACGCACCCTAATTTCCCTGGACATCTTGACCTTCCTGGAGGAGAAGTAGAATCGGAAGAGACCTCTAAGACGGCGACTGCACGAGAAGTACAAGAAGAGACTGGTATATGTATATATCCAAATGGCTTAAAAAAGCTATTTGTTAAGCAGTACAAAAACACAAAACATGTACTCTTTGAGACAGTCATAGATAAGACTGAGGCTGACATTTCTGTTAAGTTAAGCTGGGAACATAAAAAATACCGTTGGATGACGTTATCGGAACTATTAGATACTAATATTCCAGAAAGCGCAGATCCTTATTATATAGATGTTATTGATTATTTAAAACATTTATCCGAGGCTTGATCTGTCCGACATATTTTCCCATATTACGAGCAGACTTTGCGCGCTCTTTTTTTATTAAGATAAATCTTCCCAACATTCTTACTGCCCCTATAGCAAGCCTTATGATCTCCTCTAATTTCTGGATATATCTGGGCTATAGCATAATTACCCTCGCCATAGTAGACTCCTTGAATATAATTATCCGCCAATGAGGATGACGGGCTTAGATGATTTCATTAAGTATATTATAACATTATTCGACTATTAACGGGTGCGAGATTGCGAAATATACGCCTGTAAAATTGTTTTTAGATCCACGCTGTGGCGAAAGTTTATATCATCAATTTTATCCAGATCAAACCACTCTGGCGTGCCGTTAGTATAAGTCTTCTCACTGTCGGTTATGTTGTCGTTATTGATTTGCCCGCGCAGCTGACTGTGGGTAAAGTACAGTTGGATTGACTGATTGGCTTGCGACTCAGTGTTGCGCTTGAAGAAAGTGGTTGCTTGATGAATGATTTTATCTGGTGTGATAGTTAGTCCAGTTTCCTCCTTAACTTCACGGACAATTGATTCCTCGATCGTTTCACCTTTCTCGACGCCGCCACCAATTAGGCTATAGCCGTCCCATTGCCTAGTCAAAAAGAATCTTATTATCCTCAATAATCACCGCATACACGCCGACGCGAATATTTAATTCGTCAACAGGAACGGTGTATTGATTACCGAAGACGTCTTTACAGATGATGGATTTAATAAAAGTCACCTCTTTCAGATTATAAACATCCTCTTGCTACGAAACGGCGCGCGGATGTTGTTTGTGGTTTTATTTTTAGCATACACAATAGATGCGGGTCTAGACATGTGATATGCCGATAACACTAGGACGATTGTGCTATTTGATTTATTACGCGATATCCTGTGTATTATTCTCAACAATAAATATCAACCCAAACTCGACCGATTTCTTCAAATAATTCATCTTTAGTGTTTTCATTAAAGACAGTATAGCTTGTTCGGTATCTTAAGTCAGATACCAGTTACACTAGCCCAAGTCACTCGCATTTGTTCAGATGGATTTCTCCAGCCCTAGAGGATGCGCACCCTCTCGTTGTCCTACTTTTGAACCTCGATGACGTGAACACCGAGCTTCTCCTTGTGCGGCGGGTAGATCTTGCGAAGGAGGTGCAGAGCCTCCCTCTCGTCTCTCTGCCTGCGGCACGATCTGCTGCCACGGCTCAGCCGCCAGCATGTCGGCAAAGCTACGGTAAATACGTATCGACTTGATCCGTACCACGCCCGATGTGTGACCGGTCTCGAGCTGTAGCAGCTCACCAGCCTTCAGCCGCTTGATGCTGTTATAGCCGACTCTCACCTCGAGAGTCTTCTTGCCGGACATGATTGCGTCGTAGTATGGACGCTTGATGCGCATCTTACGCATAGGCACTCCTTTCTTATTGAGAATAATTCCCCACTGCTGAACGACGCTGGCAGGCGCATACCCTCCCGGGAACACGCCCTCCAGGCTCCAGCCGTGACGCTGGAGACAGACGACCTGCCATGGCTCAGGAACGAGGTGGATGTACAGCTTGCGACCGTAATCCTCCAACAACCCTTGAAGGTCGATAATGAGCGCCTCAAAAGCTGCTTCCGACTTCGCCACGAGAGGCATCAGCTTGATAGGCTGACCCTTCTTCGGGGTTGCACCAGCGACACCAACAACCTGACCGTTGCACTCAGCGACAAAGATGATCTTGAACTTGACGTTAACGTCGCCATATTTCATACGACGGTAGCCAGCGAAAAGGGCGTCAACCCAACTGTCGTCCACTCCTTCGAAGTCGTCACTCGTCTGCGACAGTATGAGAGCTCGCGCGCTGTCGGCGTGCTGACTCTCGTTAAACGGAACCACAGAGATGTTCGGCGAGTCGAACCCCGCCTCGTCAACGAGCTGCTTGTACAGCATGTGCTCATCGACGCCAATCTTGTAGTGGTTGCGAGCCGTGCCAGTGACGAGGAAACCCTTCCGGAGGAAGAACTGAAGCGCCTTCTGGTTCGGCGACGCGACAGTGCAGTACAACTGCCGAGCATCGAGGCTGCGGGCGAAATCTTCAGCATGCTTGAGCAGCACACTTCCGACACCCATCTTTCCTCGGTATGCCGTGTCAACAATGAGAGGGCTGATCTTGACAGTCCCCTGTTTCTTGTTGACAACATGAATGACACCCACGGGTTGTCCATCACTCTCGGCGATGAACATGTGCTGTCCGACCGAGAACTGGCCGACGTGGTCAACACCGCCTGCCATGTGCGCATCAAAGATGCGCCGTGCGTGTGCATAGTGGTCACCGTCATAAAACGGTGTGAGCGCCCGGATCATAATATCTGCGACGAAATCGAAATCGTCCGCCCTTGCCGGGCGTACGATGATGTCATTGACCAGCACTTCAGTCATAGTACGCCTTCCTGTGATGACTACGATTTTTGACGTAGCCTTATAAGATGGTCATTATTATATCATTAAAATATTTCAAATTCGATACCTATCACGCCATTTTCCAGCTGGTCGCTGAGAGAATAAAATTCAGAAATTTGATTTTCTAACCATTCGACATTATCACCGCCGAACTTTCGCGGATTATTGTGAGAAAATAAGTCACGAAATGTCGCACATCTAAGCAAATCAACAACCTCAGCGGCAACAGTTTGCTCAGAATTATCTCTATTTGTAAAAAAATAATCCGATCCCCTGATTTGGATTCTCTGTCGTTTGGCGTCATATAGTCGCGACTCGATAGTCTTATTGCCAGAAACAATAGCGTTAAACGGCTCAGTCGCCAATTTTAATTGGTGTGTGGTCATAAAATTATTTGCCTTTCTTGCTATAATTAAACCATCATATAAATAAATATTCAAATATCTACACTTCCATAAGAAAGGCTATCAAATGACCAAAAAACTACTAGAAATAGAACGCAAGCGCCAGCTAACGGGCAATATTGAAGAGCTAATCGGGCGGTTGCAAAACATCGGTTTTGATCTAAAGAGTAATCTCCGCGAAATTGATACGTATTATTCCCGTCCTGATGTCGATTTTATGCAGACAGTTGAATGCTTGCGGATTCGCCAGCGTGATAGTTTTGCTGAGGTAACGTATAAGCCAGCAACGACCGCTGTGACGCATACGGAAAATAATGTAATCATTAAGCCCGAGACAAACCTACCAATTCAGTCCGAAGATGCGGCAATCGCCAAGCAGCTACTAGCAAACCTCGGTATGACGCAACTGGTTGAGGTCAACAAATATCGTCGCTCGTTTCAGTCCTCTGATTTTCCACAGACAACGGTGGCCATCGACGAAATCAAAGACGCCGGGACTTTCGTGGAAGTTGAGGTTTTGTCAGATGATGAGACTAGTGCGCTGATGACGATTAGTGAAATTGAGGCCAAACTCGGTCTGGAGTCAATGGAAATTGTGACGCAACCTTATAGAGACATTTGTATGGGCTATTAAGAAGATCACCACAAACTTCACAACTCCACTCGCAACCAATATAATATACCCATGAATACTTCACGAAAAAACCGCATCATAAAAATTACTATTTGGGTAGTCTGCTCAATTGTCGTTATAACTGCTTTATTAGTCGCCGCAGCTTTCTTTTGGCCAGCAACATCCAAGCAATTGCAATCTTCAAGCTCTGAAAAATTGAGCTACAATGATGCCATCGCCGCCGCAAATCGTACTGTTAGCGAAGACACTTCAAATACCGACGTTAGACCAGAATGCCGATCGATTATTAAAACCCACGGCAAAAAAACCGCCAAAGCCGTTATGATGATTCACGGTGTAAGCGCATGCCCACAGCAATTTGCAGACTTGGGCGACACCTTTTTCAATGCCGGCTATAACGTCTATATTCCCCGTGTCCCCAGCCACGGTCTGACAGATAACAAACGACACGGAGAAATAACCATTCCAGCAATGGCACAATTTATGAACTCCAGCACCAGCATAATTAGTGGTTTGGGTGATGAAACGGGAGTTATCGGACTTTCTGGCGGTGCAAATATGGCGACCTGGATTACTCAGTACAACAGCCAAACCATATCACGAGCGCTACTTCTATCGCCTTTTTATCAGCCTTCAGCGTCGGAAACTCCTTCCTGGAAAATTCCGCTTTTACGAAATCTTTACGGACGTAATATTCTTTCAGATTCGTTCACGGGTAGCAATTTGTCATATCGTGCTCTTGGAAAATATATAATAATCGCCAAGAACTATAAATCCGACCTAAAAGCTCCAGGGTTAAAATACGTCGGGGTTGTAACGAGCGAAAACGACACCGCAATTGATAAAAATCTCGCAGTCAGCATGCCTAAGCAAATGGCTGCAGCTTCTGGCGCCAAATTCCAATATTATTCAATTCCGGCCTCATTTGACATCGGTCACGACATTGTAGCCTTAAACCAAGACGAGGTTAAAGCATGCCGACAAATTATATCCGTTCTATTTGGATATGTACGAAGGAAAAAACGTAAAATTAGAATCAAAATAGAAAATTACTATTTACCTTGCACAGCTAAAATTCGCGCCTGAATTTCATCCAATTGAGCATCGTCCATTTTTGGACCGTCAGCCGTGGTTAACCAACCAGGATATTTCTCATAAAATGCCTGCTCGTGTGACACTGGCGAACCAATTCCCTTTGCCAAATCACCATGAAGCGGCATCAATTTGGCATGCACATGCGCTACGCCCGTGCCCTCAAAAATCAGCGCTACTCGTGGGGTATCAAATGCTTTTTCCAAAATACCAGCAACCTTTTTCACTGCCAGCATCATTTCGGAATATAAATTGTCATCCAAAGAAAATACGTAATCGCCCGGATTATGCTTCGGAATCACCACAGTAAAACCTGGCGTGTTCGGAAACGGTGTTAAAAATGCTAGGAATTTATCATCTTCCCAAATCTTCCAAGATTTCATTTTTCCAGATACGATGTCGTCAAAAATTGTGTGATTCATAATTACTCCTTTATGCAAATAAATCGTTTAATGCCTCACTCACCGTTGGATGAGTGAATATTTGGTCACGCAGCACAGTATATGGCAGGCCATTATCCATTACAGTTTTGATAATATTAATGACTTCTGGTGAGTTACGACACAATAAACTAGCACCCAAAATTTGTTCAGTGTTTGCATCAATCACCGCACGCAGCAATCCTGTTGTAGCATTATCAACATGCAGGCGTGGAATCGCCATAGCAGGCAGCTCTTTTACGATAATTTCGCACCCCGTCGCACGCGCCTCAGCCTCTGTCATACCCACCCGACCTAGCGGCGTTTGCATGAAGACCGCGTACGGCAAGGTTTTTTGTTTGGCGCGAGTGTACAGACCGTCACCCAGCAACTGGCTTCTCACAATCCGAAAATCGTCCAGCGACGCATAGGTAAATTGTGGCCCGCCCGTTACATCGCCCATTGCCCAAATATGCGACCGACTAGTGCGAAGTGTTTCATCAACCACAATTGCCCCGCGCTCATCCGTCGCTACACCAGCAGCTGGTAAATTCAAGCTCATCGTTGCCGGGCGACGGCCCGTAGCCATCAAAACCGCATCATAACCAGCGTAATCATCATGATTTACTGTGCGAATCGTCGCAGTAGACTCACCCTCAATCGCTGTAACATCCACACTAAACACAATCTCAATACCCTGTGCCTGCAATGCTTCAGTAGCAGCCCGAGCAATTGCCGGATCTTCACGCGTAAGTAAGGCATCACCCCGCTCAAACACCGTTACTTTTGTACCAAGTTTGGCATAAGTTGAGGCAAATTCTAACCCAATATAACCGCCACCAATGATAGCTAGCTGTTTTGGCTGCGTCATTCTATCCAGCAATTCAGTACTGGTATACACAAACGGCTTATCAACACCTGGAATATCTGGGATGATTGATTCCGCACCGGTGTTAATAAAAATCTGCGGTGCACTAACTACTAGCTCGTCGCTACCCGCCACAACCTTCACAGTACGATCATCTACGAACGATGCCTCACCCTCAATGACGCTCACTGTCTCACGATCCGCAAGCATGTGATAGTTCTTCTCATTCAACCGCGCTACCACTGTTGTCTTATGTGCCATCGCCTCATCAAAACTTTGATGATGTTCGGCTGCATTGACTAGCACCTTAGTAGGAATACAAGCAATATTAATACAGGTGCCGCCATACATCTTTGGCGACCGCTCCACTAGCGCTACCTTTTTTTCCGCATTTGCCAGCGCTACCGCCAATGTCTTGCCAGCTTTGCCAAAACCAATGATAAGTGCGTCAAATTGTTGTGTATCCATTTTACCTCCTCCTATCTTTTTTAGCGATCTCTCTCGCTGCAACAAATTCTCTATCGGCACACAGAACTGCCTCTTTTATTACAAGTTTTTGAGCTACTACTATTATCGTGTGTAATAGCTCCTTAAAACTGTTCCAAAAAGTCCAACTTACCGCTTTCAAAATACCAGCAACCTTTTTCACTGCCAGCATCATTTCGGAATATAAATTGTCATCCAAAGAAAATACGTAATCGCCCGGATTATGCTTCGGAATCACCACAGTAAAACCTGGCGTGTTCGGAAACGGTGTTAAAAATGCTAGGAATTTATCATCTTCCCAAATCTTCCAAGATTTCATTTTTCCAGATACGATGTCGTCAAAAATTGTGTGATTCATAATTACTCCTTTTGAAGTAATTATAGCATTTTATGAAGTTTTCAGGTCGGACAATTTAAGTTCCATTCTACGACAAACCAGGACTAGCCATATCGTCGCAAAAATCCCCAATAAAACTTCTACTATCACAAACCAAAACTTGCCCATTGCGTAACCTTGCGCCGCTATAATTGCCGCAAAAATCGGAAAACTGAAAGATGAGATTCGCTCACGATGAGTTAAATAGCTCAAACTCGATGGCAAAATAAACATTAAAAGCACCATCAATATCACGATGCCACGCGAGAAAACAAAATGCGCCGCGTGCATCGTATCGTTCGGGCAAAGCGCCACTCCTATCATACAAATCGCAAACAATGAAAGTATCCAACCAGATATCCGAGCAGAGCGAATTTGACCAAGTTTAAGATAACCACGATTCATAAAAAAACCCAATCGTCGCCATAATCAGACCAGATAAAAACACTCCCGAATTGAACGAAAATGCAGACAAACGATTCGAGGTGGTTTCGCCCAATCTGCTCAAACTCCAGTTCGTCCACCGAGTATCATCAGAAAGCAGCATCGCCACGATCAAGCCCACAGCCAAAACGACACCATTAAGAATACAGAGCGCCTGAAGGCGATTCTTACACAAAAAATCCTTAATCTGTCGAAGTTTCATATTGCTTAAAATTGTTCCAAAAAGTCCAACTTGCCACTTTCAAAATGACGGACATCTTCGATTCCATACTTTCATCATAACCAAGCGGTCGATTCCGCAACCAAAAGCAAATCCCGTATATTCATTCGGGTCAATTTGTGCCGCCCGAAGGACATTTCGGATGAATCATTCCGCAGCCCAATAACTCAATCCAACCTTCACCAGAGCAGACTTTACAGTCAGGATTTTTTCCTTCACAAAACGGGCAGCTTAACGCAAACTCGAAGCTAGGCTCGGTGAACGGAAAGTAAAATGGATTAACGCGAACGTCCAGCTTCTTGCCGTAATATTCCTGCAAAAATTCTTGCAATATAGCAATCAAATTGCCAACATTAACCCGACGCGAAACGTACACGCCTTCGACTTGATAAAACGTATGCTCGTGGCGCGCATCCAAATCTTCGTTGCGGAAAACACGATCAGGAACGATAGCGGCAATAGCCTCGCCTTTTTCCAAATTGTCGTGATATTTCGTCAATACACGATTTTGCATAGTCGACGTATGCGCCGGCGCAATCAAACGATCGCCATTAGAATCAGTCTCTTCGGTCATAAACGTATCGTAATCGTCGCGCGCTGGATGACCTTTTGGAAAATTCAGACTCTCAAACATATGGAATTGATCATCAATCTCTCTGGACTCTTCCGTGACAAATCCCATGCGATTAAAGATCTCAGAAATGCGCTCAATTTCAGCACTCAGCGGATGAATCGTACCTTGTTCGCTCAGCAAAAGTTCAGGCTTGGATGAATTCATATCCATCGGCGCCGTAACGTCAATCGGTTTCAAGTCAACTTTCCAACTCTTCCAGTCGCACAGCAATAGCCTGTTCAATTGCTTGCTTCAGTTCGTTAATCTGCTTGCCGAACGGACCACGCTCAACTGACGGCAATGACTTGATTTGATCATACAATTCCCTAAGTCGTCGATCACGTAAAAACTCACGCGGAGACTTGGATTGCGAAACCGCCAAAACTATTTCTCTTCTCAATTCATCTAAGTCAACCATTTTATCGTCCTTGCATTAAAAACATTACAATCACCACACCAGCCATAATAGCAATTAAAATCCACGCCCACGCCAAAGTCGTCGTCTGTTTCGTGCCTTCCAAATATCTTATATCGTCAACGCCGTCCATAGTTGCCTTTTCTTGCAAACTCGAAGCTTTTGTCTTCTCTCTTAATTCCGCCGCAATTCGCTCTTGCAATTCACTACGCTGATCTTGTTGATTTACAAATAATCCCATAACTACAGTATAGCAAATTATGTTATAATAGTCGTGATATTACTTTAAGGAGGGAATATGGCTACGAAGAAAACTTCAAAGAAAGCCCCAGTTAAAGCCGCAGAAAAGAAAACCGCTGCCGCTAAGACTGAAACCAAAACGACCGTCAAGCGCGTCGTTGCTGAATCTACCGCTAAAAGCAAGCGTGTCAAACTAGATTCTAAATTACCAAACAACTTAATTAACATCGTCATTGCGGAAGTTATCGGCACGTTCATTTTGACACTTGCCGCATTATTCGCATCAGATATTTTGTCATCGATGTATGTCGGTTTTGCATTGATGTTCATCGTTGCAATTATCGGCAACATTTCTGGCGCACACGTAAACCCAGCTGTCACGTTTGGTCTATGGACGATGCGTAAACTAAAGACCATACTTGTACCATTTTACTGGGGCGCACAATTCCTCGGTGCAATGGCGGCTATCGTGCTTGTCGGTTCATTAACAAACGGCGGATTCGCCCTAAGCTTCGACCAATTCACTGCGTTCTCTTGGAGTATCTTCGCGATGGAATTAGTCGGCACTGCAGTTTTTGTATTTGGCATCGCCGCAGTTTTGCAGCGCAAAGAAATCAAAGCAGCTGGTCAAGCTTTTGGAATTGGCTTAGCATTGATGATTGGTCTTGTCGTATCTGGCTCAATCTCTTCGTACATTAAAAGTACTGCTATTGCAAAAATCCAAAAAGAGCAAAGCACTGCTCAAACTGAGAAAAACGGCCGCACTTACCCACGCGAGATCTACATCTCAGGTGCAACATTGAACCCAGCAGTTTCTTTGGCCGTTACAGAGAAAACCGATTCTCAACTACGCAGCAACGGAGTATTGCCAGCTGAAGGCGAAAAAAGCTATTCACGCTTTAGCCTGGAAGTAATTGCCGCTACCCTAATCGGTGCAGCATTAGGCGGTAACCTATTTCTACTCGTCAATTACCGAAACAAAGACGAAGAATAGATTATAACTTCACAATAAAATATCCCGCTTAATCGGCGGGGTATTTTTTATGTCAATCTTCCTGAGTCGGCCGATCAATCAGCTCCGGCTGCGCTTGATTATCGCCACCAGAAATTCGCACGACATCCTTATCGATCTTCCCCAACTCCTTGTACGTATTGTTATAATGACCAACGGTCGTGCTTAAACTCTTGCCCATTTTCGTCATCAACTCATCAAACTTTTTAATATGAACGCCCAATTGCCCAACTCGAACTTGAATGTCTTTGGCTTGCTCTTCAATTTGCAAACTACGAAGCCCCTGAAGAACGGTCTGCAGGTATGCCAAAAAACTAGTCGGACTAACAATAATCACTCGCTTATCTCGGAATGCATATTCAATCAGGTCGCGACTCGAACCGCCCTGACCAACATTGTTAATCAGAAGATCGTAATACAAAGATTCGCTAGGAATAAACATAAAAGCAAAGTCCATGGTATTTTCGCGCGGACGAATGTATTTACTAGTCTCGTCAATTCGTCCCTTAAGGTCAGCTTTTCACCTTATTTAGCCACATTTCACGCTCAGATTTTGTCTCAGCGTTAATCATCCGATTGTAATTCTCCAAAGAAAACTTACTGTCCACTGGCAATATTTGACTCTTGTCCAGAAAAAAATAACCGCGTCAACAATTTCACCGTCCTTGAAGCGATATTGCATTTGATATTGCTTGGCTGGCAAAACATTATCCAGCACGCTTTCCAGATAAAACTCACCCAAAAACACCACGCTGCTTTGGATTCTGTAACACGTTTTGCAAGGTTTTCAGATCGGTCGCCACATCGACCACGCGCTTATTGGTCTCATCCAATTTCGCCAATCGCTGCGTCACGTCAGCCACCAACTTCGCGCTTTCTGACAATTGTTTCTGCACGGAAGTCTGAACTTGCGCATTACTTCGCTCCAACTTATCGCTAACGGATTCATTCAGTTTCGCAATCGTCCGCCCCTAATTCCACGACATCGGTTTTAATTAGCTCGACGGATGATTGATTTTTTTAGCTCGCTGATTTTTTTGATTGCAAGACAAATAAAGTCGCACCCAAAACCAATAGTAATAACAATTAAGAGAATAATGATAATGATTTCCATACACTTAGTGTACAGTGATTATAGCGCCAAGACAACTCGTGCTAAGATTGCGAATAAAGTCATAAATAAAATTGCTGCGCCGTTGCCACGAATTCTATTCAACCAGATTAACGACAAATATACCAAAACTGTCGCCAAAACTACCCATAGTAATGACAAAATCCAAGATCCGCCAGCCCATAATGTAGCACCCCACAACGACACAGTTGCCGCGATTACTACCAGCAAAGGTCGCTTGATACCAAATACCGCCAACACCGGCACCAGCATAATTCCCGCCAAAACCAGCGCAACGTAAGATGCGATGCTCGTGCTGTTTGCACAAATAGAAATATGCTCAGCGTTCGCGCAAAATACAGGTGTAATCATAAATTTATCAAACGCAAGCGCCAGCAACCAGATAGCCACGCCACTAGCAGCTAAAATAGCCAAAATTCTCAAGAAAACTCGCCTTGAAAATGGATACGTGTAATCTGATATTTCTTCACGGAAAATAGCTGACAATAATTTCATACGTAAATTGTAACGTAAACTTGTCAATATTGCAAATGTATATGCTTAAATATTATGCTTTTTCAGGAGATTCATCGGTTTATACCAAACAATCCCTACGCAAGCAATCAATAATCCGCCAATAACGTCAAGTGGCGTATGCACCAGAGCGATGACTCGACCGACACATATTAAGATTGTCATAACCAAACAAACAACAGCCAGCTGCCAACTCTTCACTCCGAAAAATACCGCCAAAGTAATTGCCATTGTAAATAGTGCGTGATCAGACGGAAAACCCGGATTATTAAGGAATGACGCGCCGGCAGATACACCCAGAATCTCGAACGGGCGCATTTGATCTGGTTGATAAATTGACCCGATAATTTTTGCCGCCACGTAAGCAGTCAAGCCGGCCATCAGCACCTGGCTATAAACTTGATACTTCTCTTTATTTGGAACCAATTTTATCAGCGCGTACGCACCAATTAGCACGACTGGCACCACCAGTCCGTCAGCAATTAATTTCACGATCCATTGCAAATCCATACTACCAGTATATCGCGTCAACGCTGGCCAGTAAACGCTTGCGGAAATCATTTTTCTATAGTACAATTATGTTTGCCGTTGGGATGTCGCCAAGTGGTAAGGCAGCGGGTTCTGGTCCCGCCATTCGGGGGTTCGAATCCCTCCATCCCAGCCAAATTTGAAATTTAGCGGCCAATTATTTGGCTGTTTTTTTCGTCGATAAATTTGCACAGATCAACAAAATCCACATCATGAATACCAGAAAAATCGCAGCCACACTATTCACATTCTTTATCGTTGCACCAAATATCACCGCCGCATGATCATTCGCAAACGCCAAAAAACCAATTGCCGTCATAATCCCCAAACTCAAAAAACCAGCCATTCTGCTCGTCAGAGTAATTCTTTTTGGCATATTCATATCAATTAAAAACGGCAACGACGTGAGCTCAACAATAACCAATATTATCGCAATCGGGAGACTTAAAGATGACGAAACCCCCGCAGAAGTAAGGACTGCAGAAAACTTCTCAAACGTAAATAATTGACATAATAATGGCACAATTATCAACAGTCCTGTAGTCAATTTAACAATTTTATTCACTTTTCTAGACATAGTTTCAGTATAGCTTGCGCACCAAAAAAGCTCAAGCTTGTTGTATTTTTTACGAAAGCACTTGCACTTTTTATAAAAACGTCATAAAGTTAAATCAGCGAACGTTACAAAAATAAACACCAAACAGTACCTTTCGCTCTACGACAAATCCACCACAACTTAAAATACCCCTTAAAATACCCCGTCTCTATGGGGTATTTTTATTGGTCAATATTCGCGATTGTTCAGCGCGCCACTCGGCAATTTTTCCGTGGTGTCCGCTCAATAAAACATCCGGCACACGTAAGCCTTTAAACTCCTCGGGTCGTGTATATTGTGGAAATTCCAACGTTTCTCCATCTGAAAAACTTTCAATTTCCGCAGATTTTTCACCGCCCAAAACTCCAGGAATCAACCTAACAATAGAATCAATCATCATCATCGCCGCCAACTCTCCGCCTGTCAGCACAAAATCGCCAATACTCCATTGCTCATCAACTAGTTCTAAAATTCGCTCATCAACACCCTCGTATCGCCCACAAATAAATATCACACCCCTGTCATCATCGGCTTCTTGCTGGGCTTTAGCCTGCTTCCAGCGCTGCCCGCGCGGACTCATTAATACCACCTTCGCTGTTTCATCTTGAGATTTCGCAAATTCCACCGCTTTCCATAACGGCTCAACCATAAGAAGCATCCCGTCACCACCACCATACGGCGTATCATCCACCTGACGCCGCGGCCCCAAACCAAACTCCCGCAAATTCACCGTAGTGAGCTCCACGATACCGTCTTTCTGGGCCTTCCACATCATGGAATTATTAAAAACCCCCGTCATCATTTCCGGAAAAAGCGTAATAACTTGAAATTTTCTCATCTGTTACAGTGTACCAAGTGTTGACTTTTTTGTCCAGGTATGATATATATATCAGCTTTTGTTCAACCGAGCAGAAGTAGCCCTTACATAGGAAGGAATTGTCATGCGTCGGAGCGTAGACAGGTGGAAGAGGTTTCTGACAGAGATTGGATTGCCTAGCCCCTCTACAATAGAGACTTACGAGGATTATACCGTCATCACCGTATGGACCGATACCCGGACAGAAATTGATTCTGACCGGTTATCGAATAACCTCGCTAAGGATATTTTCCCGGGGACTGAAGTGAATCGGATTATTCTTAACCCTCAGGAAGGAGGTACACACCCGATAGACGCAACATTCATCTCAGAACGTGATAGATGCGCCATCCGATTCTTTAGCCCTACACCAGATGACGTGCTCATGTTGAAGGAGAGGTTCCCTCAGATTGATTGGGGAGTTAAAACTAAAGTCTCTATATTCAGTCTCCTTAGAGAGATTGTCGGTAGTGACTTGGCGAGGAAGTTCCTCCTGTCAGATACCACCGCAGTATGCCTCAGGCGTATCTGCGAACTCGAGAAGTATGGTGAGTGTCGGAAGTTTCTCCCGCAGCACGTGGAGAACAGCTACCATGAGCCGTGGTGCAATCCGAGCTCCGAATGGGAGCTCACCCCGCGCAAGGGCTAACGCCCGCCAATGAGAATAGCTCGCCTTGAGACACCAAAGTCTCGGCTTGAGCCTCTTGGCGGGCTATTTTCATGTCTTTTTACAGAAATTATTCCCCACCAAAAAACCGTCCCAGTAAGGACGGTTTTTTAGCACAAATAAGGCTCTCAATGGTTTCCCATTGTCTCGCATAGAGCTGTTCTCGCATAATGTCTGTGCTTGAACTGGTTCTAATTATATATCAAGGTCGTCGAGTTCTGCAAGCTCTTTTCTGGTGTTTTCTGCGTAAGATGATCCATTTTCCACAGTTTCATCTGTTGAGTTATCCACAGAAGCATGATCGTTATAGCTATTACTCTCACGCTCACCAGAAAAACCATCATTGTTAACAATTTTCAAGTTATATCGAGCGTCATTCTTTGCGCCCAAAGCTCGCAGAAGTGTACGCAAACTCTGTGCCGTACTGCCGCGCTTACCAATAACTCGACCCAAATCTGCTGGATTAACTGTCAATGTTAGTAAAACGCCCTTTTCATCAATCGTTCGGTCTACTACGACATCTTCTGGATGTCCAACCAACGCCTTTACAGTATATTCTACAAACTGCTGATCTATTGTTGACATTCTGCCCCTCCTCCTGGAATTAAACTGTATTTTCATTATACACGAGCGGTTTACGCCGTGCAAACTTTAATTATTTCTCGCCAAATTCTTTATATTTAGCAATTGCAGCACGGGCAGCTTGCTGTTGGGCAACTTGCTTTGACGGACCAATGCCTCGCCCCATCATATTATCACCAACAAAAACCCCAAGAGTAAAGACCTTATCATGATCTGGACCTTCTTCGCTCAGGACTTTATATACCGGCGTTTGATTGTCAACTCGCTGAGAAATCTCCTGCAAATATGACTTCGGATCACGCCAACTGCCCGACTCCAAAATTCCATCCAACTTAACAATTATATGCTTATGAATAAAATCGCGAGCATCGTCAAAGCCGCGCTCCAAATAAATAGCGCCGATTACCGCCTCAAACGCATTAGCTAAAATCTGTAAATGAGCCCTATCCGAGCCGTTCTTCTCGCCCTTTGACATGCGAATCAGCGGACCATAACCCAACTTATCGCCAGCATCGCCAATACTTTCCGTTCGCACCAAAGCTGCCCGCCAAGCAGTCAAAAATTCCCTCTGGCTCAGAAAAAAATGCGTAAACAGATATTCTGTTACCGCTAATTCCAAAAACCGCATCACCTAAAAAAATTCCAAGCGCTCATTGTGATGATGAACGGATTTTTCGGTGCTCATTCACATAGCTACGGTGAGTCAAAGCTGTAATCAGTAAATCCAAATTCGTAAATTCAAAACCCAATTTTTTTCGCGCGCAAAATCTTGATATGGCGCAGTGTTCATTCCGTTCATTTATAAGTTCTCCTGTCTAATTCGTTTCATCGCCAAAAGAATCAGCTTGCCAATATCTTCATATTCAACTTCATCCAGCGCCTCATGAAAACTGAACCATTTAAGACCATTCATCCATTCCTCCTTTTGGAGTTTCTCGTTAGGATCCAGCGCCTTAACTAGATAAACTTGCGTTGTCATCAATACCAATTTATCAATTCGACGATAACGAAAATTCACCTTGCCCAGCCAGCCGTGAAGTTCAATTTTCTTCAGCCCAGTTTCCTCGCCGATTTCCCTACGAGCCGTCACTTGAGCCGTTTCACCTGGCTCAATATGACCTTTGGGAATTGTCCAGCGGTCGCGAGCGTCCTGATATAGCAAAAATTCCGCCTCGCCCTTTTTATTACGACGAAAAATCACGCCACCAGCAGTTGGCTCGCGTACAATTTCCTGAATCAACGGCTTCTTACTACCGCCAAAATATTTTTTTATCTTATCAAAGTTGCTTGTTCTCACTGTCGGACTCCTCCACGAGAGTACGGAGTGCCGTGCCAAGCACGCCATTCACAAACTTACCCGAGTTATCCGAACCGAACGCTTTTGCTAATTCTACCGCTTCGTTAATCACCACTTTTGGCGGAACGGTATCTGCACAATATAGCAATTCATATAAACCAATCCTAAGTACCGCCCGGTCAATCCGCGGCAACTGACTAATAGGCCATTCTGGCGCCAATGGCTGCAATTTCTCATCCAATTGACTCTGCGTCGAAAGTACGCCGCTGATCAAATTATCGATAAATTCAATATCGTCAACCGATGATTTATATTCAGCCAAATTACGCTTTAAAATAGTCTTATAATCAACATCGCTATCACCAACCTCTTTGCGAAATTCATGTTCATAAAGTGTTTGCAGTGCGACAATTCGTCCCAAATGACGGTTTGATGCCATTATTAAGCGTCCTGTTCGTAATTATTATTTTGTTGTTTTACCAGTTTCACGCTTGGTTGTCTTCACCTTAACTGGTGAAGTTGCGTTAACGCGACGTGCCAATTTTAATACCAAGTGGCTGCGACGAAGACCAGTTTTACGTGGGCTACTCTGTTTCTTAGGTTGTGCCATAATTTATTCTCCTCTTTTAGGTTGTCATAAAACTTACGTACCATTATACCTTTTTTATTGGACAATCTCAAGAGCTTGTCTGCAAATTAGATAATAATATTGACTTTTTTTATGTCGTTTATGGTAATATAGCAAATATGAACACGGAACGATTTACATCACAAAACAACAATGAAGACGACAGACCTGTAATAGAAATACCAAAATCTGTAGTTAAAATCGGTGCAGTAGCATTAGCCACGCTAGGCATAGCTGGAGTTGCAAACGCCCTAGGCTTATTCTATAGCCCTAAATCACCAGAAAAAGGACCAAGCCCTGCCCACCAAGTAGCTCAAGTCGTAGAGGATTATAGCAATGGAATCATCACGGAGCTGCCAGAAGATACAGAAATTCACACTGTCACTCTTGAAGAGGGAGAAAATCCGACTTCAGCAGCCGAAGCGGCTATGGAAGAATATAACGAGGAAAATCCTGAAAATAAGATAGACCCTAATGAGGCAAGAAGCTCCATATATGAAACTGCTGCCTACATGAAAGATCTCTACAAAAAGCAAGACTGGCAACTTAGAGATCCAACCAGGATCTACCGTCGACGTTGCCATAGGTGACATAAACGGTGACGGAAAGCCAAGCATAGCCATAACGAAAATAGAAGACAAATCTAAATAGACCGTTTTCTAAACCACAATATTCACCAGCTTACCTGGAACATAAACCATCTTTTTTTAGGTGGTTTATTGTTTGTGAATTTCTGGACATTTTCGTCAGCTAGAGCTGCCGCTTCAACACCTTGCTTGTCCATATCACTCGGCAGTTCAAGTTTCGCACGAAGCTTACCATTCACTTGAACTATAATAGTCATCGTATCACTCTTTAGATATTTTTTTCATCCCACTTTGGCCAGTGACCAACGTGAACCGTATCATCATGACCCATTTCATGCCATAATTCCTCTGTGATATGCGGAGCAAAAGGCGCCAAAAATCTGAATCAAGCTTTTCTAATGCAAATCGCCATTCATCTGACATGTCAATTCCGTGCGATTCTTTTTATCTTATACAGACCATTGACCATTTCCATCATCGAAGCCACGGCCGTGTTAAACTTCTCATCTTCAATGTCACGAGTAACTTTTTTAATCGTCAAATGAGTTAATCGCAATAATTCTTGAGCTGTTTTCACATTCGCACCAAGAGAGCCGTTTGGATTCTTACCAACGAACTCCTGAACCAAGTTCCATGCTCGATTTAAGAACCTGTAAGTTCCCGGAACTCCACGAGGATCCCATGGCGCGTCCATATCATAAGGAGCAATGAACATTTCGTAAACTCGCAGCGCATCAGCGCCATATCCACTGTCCATAATCTCCATTGGATCAATGACATTACCCTTAGACTTGGACATTTTCTGACCATCTGGCGCCATAATGTAAGCATTGTACATCATTCGCTTGAAAGGTTCTGGAGTCGGAACGAGACCGAGCTTATAGAAAAATCGCATCCAGAAACGACTGTATAGCAAGTGAGCCACGGCGTGGTCGGCACCATTGTAATAATCAACCGGCATCCAATGGTTAATTCTCTCAGGATTCCATGCTTCATTATCATTGTGCGGATCAAGATATCGCAAGAAATACCAACTAGAGCAAGCATAGCCATCCAAAGTGTCAGTCTCGCGTCGACCTTCTACCCAATTGTCCCCGTCAGGCTTGTTTTCCGTAATCGGCACAGTTTTTCCAGTTTCAACATCCACCCAGACTCGTACCCAATCATCAACCTGGGCCAAAACGGAAGTATTACCGCCCGTTGGCTTAAAGTTCTCCACCTCTGGCAAAATCACCGGCAAACATTCATCAGCCACGGCAATTGGCGCACGACCATCAACATGGACAATTGGAATTGGGAGCGCCCCAATAGCGCTGACGAGAAATCAACCAATCGCGCATTTTATACGTGGTTTTGCTTCGCCCAGAATTCTGCTGCTCCAGCCACGCAACAATTTGCTCGCGAGCATCCTCGCTCCTGATCCCGTTGAATTGACCGGAATTTACCAACTCGCCTTCACCAGAATAACAGCCAGCATCGGCTGAATGCTCAGGCTTATCAATAACCTGGATAATCGGCAAGTCAAATTTCTCGGCAAACGCAAAATCGCGCTCGTCGTGCGCTGGCACCGCCATGACTGCGCCGGTTCCATAGCCACCCAAAACATAATCCGCCACCCAAATCGGCAATTTTTGACCATTGACTGGGTTTATTACATAACTGCCAGTAAATACGCCCGTTTTCTCTTTATTCTCTTGGCGTTCAATATCCGATTTTTGTTGCGAAGCTTGGACGTACGCTTCAACCTTTTCGCGCGTATCAGAATTGACCAACTGAGAAATCAGAGGATGCTCCGGCGCCAAAGCTACATACGTCGCGCCGAATAACGTGTCAGGACGAGTTGTGAAAACTGTAATCTTGGAATTTGACCGCTAACCGCAAACTCAACTTCCGCACCAACTGATCGACCAATCCAATTCTTCTGCATGGTTTTAACCATTTCCGTCCAATCAAGCGCATCGGTTGCCTCTAAAATTTCATCCGCATATGCCGTAATTCGGAAGAACCACTGTTTAAGGTTGCGCTTGGTCACAGGATTACCGCAGCGCCAACATTTGCCACCTTCAACCTGTTCGTTAGCAAGCACTGTGTTATCAGTTTCGCACCACCATTGCGGCTGCTCTTTTTGATATGCCAAATCGTGCTTGTATAATTGCGTAAAAATCCACTGAGTCCATTTGTAATATTCTGGATCGGCTGTAGAAATTTCTTTTGTCCAATCATAACTAAACCCAAGTCGCTTCAATTGCTCCTTAAAATGAACCTTCGCTTCATCGTGCGCTACACGCGGCGCTTTTCCGACTTTAATAGCGTAATTTTCAACCGGCAAACCAAAGCTGTCCCAGCCGATTGGATGATAAACATTATAGCCCTGCTGACGCTTGAATCGTGCCTTAATGTCGGCAAATTGAAAAGTACGACCATGTCCAATGTGAATTCCAGCCCCCGTAATCCCCGGAAGCATGCTCAAACTGTAATATTTCGGCCGAGTAGTGTCGTTAAAATCAACCGCGTAAGTACCGTCAGCCTCCCATTTGTTTTGCCATTTTTGTTCAATTTCTGTCGGATTATAGCGTCTCATATCTGTAATTATAGCAAATAATCCCGCTCATTACGAACGGGATTATTATTAGGCACTTAAGCTATTTACCTAGTCGAGGTTGATGACAATCCGCTCGAATACCCTTCCATAAAACCTTCTACAAACTCTTTCAAGCTCTCAGCACTCGAAGGAACCTTGATTTCCTCAGACTTGTTCATATTAATGTCAAATGAAATTTCTACAGAAGCCTTCTTATCATTACCCTTAAGCTCTACAGCCTTTAGCTCATGAGATGACCTATCAACCCACACTTTCAATGAAGATTCGTCAATAGGTGTCGATTCGTCATTACTATCGTAGCCATTCGATTTTCCACACTTACTGAATGCCTTACCGACTGATGAATTCTTAAACTCTTCATCAAATTTTGACGAATTAGATTTATTATTACCTTGCAATTCAAAGCCGCGTCCGCCATTACGATCACTAATCTTTGAGTCTTTATGGTGAATAAACTATTCTTTTGATAAATCTGAGCCAATTCCTTACGTGCACTTTCGTCACTTTGGATTTTCTTCAGAGCGTTAATTCCACACTTGTATTCGCTACCGATTTCATCTGGAGAAATCTTCATCCACGTGTCGCTCATTTTATCTATCTCAGAACCCATCTTCTCCAATGTCTGATCACGGTAAGTTTCTATTTGAGATCTTGATAGGTTGCCGCCAGACGAAGACTCCATAACTACCTCAAGCAAAGTGCCATACAAATCCTTAAAGTTATTTATCTTCACGTATATCGTTCCGTCATTATCAAGAACCGCATCACCCTTAAGAGGGATATTTTTCTCAACTCCCTTAATATTAAGCTTAGCGTCAATATTCGCCTTTGACTTCCCCGAATCAGTAGCAGTCTTTACGTTTAGCTCTATTTTTCCTTGGTCGCGCATGTCAATGACTACCTTACCGTCGGCAGTCATCTTCTTTGCCATAATAGCATTAGACACAGCGTCCGTAACCATCTTTTCTGGATTCTGCCACCACAAGAAATAAACTAGCACAGCAGAAATAATAGCAATAAGAGCTATAACTCCCAACACTATGCCAATTATCAATCCCGTTTTCTTCTTTTTTGGTTGCATCGGTACGCCATTATATTGTGGCTGCGGTGCAGGTTGATTACCTTGATCCATATTCCCCCTTGTTTTATATACCTTGAATTTAATATACCACATTAATCTTTAAATTGTGAGAAAAATTGGTTTTTCCTAGCAATCCACTCCGGCGTTTGCCTGACTAAGTATTTATCGTCCTCAGTGCTATGAAGGTTGATTTTTATAGATTCCTCTAGCCATACGCCGCCGCTTGAACCCTTAAACAGGGCAACGCCTTCAGATTTCAATTTGTCGCGCACGAAAGACCCAGCCTCGATGGCATTCTTACACTCCTTCACCTGACAGCCTCTTTGGCGCGCAGCTGGCGCCAAATATTGATTAGCTTTCTCGCCAACCGTCACAACCCAATCCAACAAATCCGGACTACAGTGCGAACCAAGCTCGGCGTGAGCTTGCTCGAAATCCCCTTTAAGCCATTCATATTGCCAAGTACAGCAATTCGCTGCGGAGTCTCAATTCGATACAAAGACTGTAAAGCCGCCAAGGCAGTCAACGGCGTCGAACTATAGCTATCATCAATCAACCAAGTATTGTCCGCACCCTTCAGCAAATTCATCCTGCCAGGCAATGGACGCAAATTCTCTATACCCTTTTTTATATTCTCCTCAGTTTCACCAAACGCATAACCAATAGCCGCCGCCACAATCGCTGGACGAATATTATGCTCGCCAATTAGCTTAACATTGACCTCTAACCCATTAGGATTTTCTGGCGACATAATAAAGCCGTGATGTCCGTCTTTCAGGGAAAAATTACGATCGTCAAAATTATACTCCGCCACAGGATCACTTCCGTAAGTAGTGATATTAGGATTTGTCAAAAAGCTAGCAAAACGCCCGTCAATGTCATCACGATTTATCATCGCCATTCGCGAGAAATTCGCCAGCGAAATCATCTCATTCGCCACTTCCTCCAGGGAATATTCAACCTGCATTCGACCATTCGTCACAGAAGTTACAACCGTAATATCTGGCACAACATAAGCCTTAAACCAATCGTTATAGCCAAGTTCCTTTGGATTAAATTCCTGAACAATTACCTGAACTTCCGGTTTTTCGGCCTTAATTCTCTTCTTTACGGCGCGCATCACTTTCCACCATTTGAACAAGCCTTTTTCAGGCATTTTCACGCCCATCATCTGAAGAAAAACGTCAGCCTTCGTCTTCGGCTCTTCATTGCGAAGCTGAATATCAAATTGTTGCGCCAAAACCGTACCGATAGCTATTTTTGCACTAGCTTTTCCAGCGCTACCAGTTATCGCCACAAGCTTCACATCTGGATGAACAGCAAAAAATTCTCGCACTAATTTTGCTAGTTTTTCTTCCCTCTTTTTTTGAAACAGTAACCATAACTATATCATACCATAAGCATTATAGAAGAGCTGCTACGCGCCCACCCGGGGCATATTTGAATATGTGTTTGTCTTTCAATTGGCAAGCATAGGAGAATGCCCCTATGCGTACCAGCTCATGTTTAATTATGCATTATCGCCCAAAAAAACACAAGCGTCATTTCTCATTTACGTATTCTGGCAAAACTTTCCCAGCTAAAACTACCGCCATCAAAACTGCAAATCCACACATAATTGACGGAATTCCGATAATAGTCGACGGATCAATGATATTGACAAACGTCGTAGGCGCCATGAATAGAGCATACCCTACAATCAACGAACCTAGAGAGCGCCGAATGTATTTACTGGAGGTTTTACTCCTAACATATGCATAAGCAATTGCCGCAAATAATAGGCCGTAATAATACAAACCATACCACATTCCGACGCCCGGCTGGTTTTCAAAAATCACATAATTACCCAGGCAAGCCCCAGACTTAATTCCGTTAGCCTCCAATAGAAAATAGCTGATAAACATTGAGGCAAAAGTGTAACCAAGCACAGGAATCCATCGCCTCTTATCGCCAGAAATTTCATATATCAAATGAATGCCCAGAGGCGGAAGTATAGTAATTGCAATATAACCAAGTTTAGCCCAGCCGAGATTATCCAGAATAATCGCACCTTCACAAACATTATATTCAGCCCATTGAAACAGCGCCAAACAAATCAACAGCATAATCACAATCTTCGTCACGGCATTCAATTTATATTTCCAAAAAGTATATATTGCCAGAATAATTTCAATTGTCAACGTCGCCAACATTACCGCTGGAGAAAAACAATAGAGTCTCGGTTTTTTAATCTTATCCATGCGTAAATTATACATTAATTCATCCCTGCGTTTTCTATCATCCTCAACAACTCTTCTTCATCAATGATTTTTCGTGCCGTATTGCTCAGCCTTTTTCAATTTACTAGCACCGACCTTACCGCCAGCCACCAAATATGTTGTGTCTTTAGAAACTGCGGTTTGAAAAAAACTCCACCGAGATTACGAATTTTATCCGCAGCAGCGTCGCGTCTCATAGATTTCAGAGTACCCGTGACGACAAAAACTTTTTCCGCTCAAACCACCAGCCTTTTTATTAAACCGAGGAACAACACCTAGCTCAGTGAATTTATTGAGCAATTTTACATTATCCTCATCAGCAAACCATGCCACCACAGATTCAGCAACAATTTCACCCACGCCATCAACTTGTCGCAAATCATCAATAGTCGCTTTTACCAAATTTTTCCATACTTTTCAAAATGATTCGTCAAATCAATCGCCGTTTGCGCGCCAATATGACGGATTCCCAGACCGTACAAAAATCGCTCTAATTCTGGACTTTTTTTATCAGCAATTGCAGAAATTAACTTTTGCGCAGAAATATCAGCAAACCGATCCAGTTTCAGCAAATCGTCTTTAGTAAGCGTAAAAATATCCGCCAGATCGCCGACCAAACCATTGTCAATTAAAATCTCCACGTTCTTTTCGCCAAGCGTATCAATATCAAGCGCACCCTTAGACGCGAAATGCGCCAAAGCTCGCTTCAAAATCAGCGGGCCGCTAGAGCCCTTAACTCGGTAAACAGCCTCGCCTTCAGGTCGCACAAATTCCAACTCTGGATATTGCCGTTTTAATTCTGCTTCATAATCAATTGGTTCAGAATCTGCAGGTCGTAATTCCTTCAAAACATTCTCAACTTGCGGAATAATATCACCCGCTTTAAAAATCACCACAGTGTCGCCTCGTCGAATGTCCAAACGCTCAATTTCATCGGCGTTATGCAAACTGGCGTGCTGCACCGTAGTTCCCGCCACCACCACTGGATCAAACACAGCCACCGGAGTTGCCGCGCCAGTTCGCCCAATAGAAATGACTATATCTCGAACGATCGTTGTAGCTTCTTCAGCCGCATATTTATAAGCCACCGCCCCACGCGGATTTTTTCCCACCATCCCGAGATTGTCATATATCTCTCGATCGTTAATCTTAACAACCAGCCCGTCCGTATTAAACGGCAAGTCATGACGTTTATCGCTCCATTCGTCAACAAATTTCATCACGTCGGACAAATTGTCAAAAACACTGGCTTGCTGATTACGAGAAATCCCCAGCGCCGTCAAAGCCTCGTAAGCGAAACTATTCGTCGAAACTTCCGAACTATCATCGCGAATCACATCATATCCACGAAAATGCAACGGGCGCGCCGCTACCAGTGCAGGATCTAATTGACGAATTGTCCCCGCAGCCAAATTGCGCGGATTAGCAAATGTAGGCAACCCTAGAGATTTCTGTTTTTATTAAGCTCCTCAAAATCCCGTTTCAACATGACAATTTCGCCACGAATCTCTGTCCGCCCATGTAAAAAAATCTCAAAACCCGCCGCTTCACGCAGACGAAGCGGTACGTTTTTAATAGTCCGAACATTATTCGTTACATCTTCGCCAACAAAACTATCGCCGCGTGTCACAGCTTGGAATAGCACGCCGTCGACATAAATCAACGCGCACGCCAATCCGTCCATTTTTATATCCGTAAAAAATTCATGTCGCTGACCCGGTATCAATTTATCAGTTCGCTCAATCCACGCCTCAACTTCACCTTTATCGAAAACGTCATTCAAACTGACCATTCGGCGCGCGTGCTCGACTTTTTGAAAACCGTCGAGCAGCTTATTTCCAACTCGCTGCGTAGGACTATCAATAGTAATCAGTTCCGGATGATCCGATTCAATCTTCTTCAGCTCATCCATCAGACTGTCATAAACCGCATCGCTCACGCTCGGCTTGTCTAAGGTGTAGTATTCATAGCTATAACGATTTAACAGGTCTTTAATTTCGTCAATTCTTGGTTTTTTTGGTGTCACTTTCAACCACCTTTCTGTAGAACAAATAAACATACACAGAAATCATAATTATCGTTACGTAAAGTAAAATCAAGCCAGTTGTCGGGACAATTGGCAACCAGTCGATACCACTAATCCATCCCTTCAGCGCGCCGTCAAGCAGAATTACCGGAATCAGAACGACCGCCCACAAAAGCACAGACAAAACAACAGCCCACGCAAATCTCAGCAAAATTCGTAATCTTCTCCCCGTCACAATATCGCCCGACAAACGCAGCGCGTGAAACGGGTACATTCCCGGCAATGTTACGATGATCATCGCAAAAACCGTAGAGGTCGCCCAATAGACGGACATTGCCACTATCAGAATCGCCGCACCGCCAGCCGCCATCAGAATCGGCGTTTGATTTAACACTCCTGAAGCATTAAGCGCGCTATAAATAATCACCGCCACTGCCGCCGGCACCATTTGAATTAGGAAAACTCCGATGACAATTATCAGCGCAATTATGGGCGATCCAGAGCTATACAAACCGTCGCGCATTTTCGGTTTTTTACCAATTAAAATAGCTCGCGTTAGCCAAACGGACGACAGCCAAGTTAATAGTCCCAGAAAGATTCCCGCCGCTTGCTGCACATTTCCACCAGCCGTTCCACTACCAGAAATATAACTAACCGCAACGCCAGAGAACAGGCTAATTGTTGTATAAATTCCGCCGAATCCATTTGACTCAGCCTGATTCATCACGTCTTTAAGTTGTTGATATGTGTCTTGCGACATGACGCTGGCTAAGGCAAACGTCAATATCGACATGACGATAATTAACGCCAGGAAAGTCTTCTTATTGCGCCACACTAAACGGCAAGCTTCGCTAGTCAGCGACCAATATCCTGGAATTTTAAGATCTCGTTGGTAATCTCGTCGCTTAGTTAGCCGAAAACTACGGTGAGGTCGGCGCTGCAGAAAATTACGCCGCTGCTGATTTAATTTGCTAAAGTCCCGTTTAATACCAGGCCATACACCTTTTTTATGATCAGCATTTGACTGCTTAGGATTCTTGACTACTCGTTTTTTGGAGGTTTTCGTTGCCATAATTACATCTTTGTTGCGTTATTTCTCAACCTTGCAATTCTATCTTCTAGCGGTGGATGAGTGCTAAATAGTTTCGAGAAAAATCCAGGTTTCAAAGGATTATTCATGAACAAATTGGCAGTAGAAGAACTTTGTTTTTGCATTGGTCTGCCGTATTGGCGCAATTTTTCCAACGCGCTTGCCAACCCTTCAGTATCTCGTGTCAATAGCACTCCTGAAGCATCCGCCAGATATTCACGCTGTCTGCTAACCGCCAATTGAGTTATCGTCGCCAAAAGCGGCGCCAATATACCCACAATCAACCCGAAAGCGTAGATGATAGGATTAACATCTCTGTCGCGGTCGTCGCTATAAAACATCATTCTAAGTGCCAAATCCGCAAACAACCCAATTGCGCTAACCAAACCAAAAGCAATCATACTCACGCGGATGTCGTAATTTCGCACGTGGCTCATTTCATGCGCCATAACAGCCTCCAGCTCACGCTTGTCCATAATATCCAAAAGCCCAGTAGTTGCACCAACGATGGCATGATTCGGGTCGCGACCAGTCGCAAAAGCGTTTGGAGCTGGATCGTCAATAATATAAACTTTCGGCATCGGCATACCAGAAGCGATAGACAAATTTTCCACCACTCGCCAAAGTTCAGGAGCGTCATTTTTACTAATTTCCTGAGCGCCAGTCATCATCATAGCCAACTTGCCAGCTATAAAATATTGCAGCCAAGCATACAATATCGCACATATGAAAATGATGAGCGCTAGCGAATAGCTGTCAGTTGCCACTCCAATAAACAGACCGATGACTCCAATAATTATCACAAACACAGACATAATTAATATTGTGTTGCGTTTGTTTTGAGAAACTGCATTGTACATATGTTAATTATATCAAAAATCGCCCGCTAAAAAAATAGACGAGCGATTTTTCATTTCAGGGTTCGATTAGAACTTTTACTTCAACTGGATTTTTCGACACTTGCACGGTCCTCAACGTCGAAGAATTCTTTAGCTTTGGAATCCAAACATTCCCGCGATGATATTTGTTGGGAAAGTCTGAATCTTCGTGTTTAAGTCGCGAACGCCACCGTTGTAGAATCGGCGAGCTGCTTGGATTTTATCCTCAGTGTCAACCAATTCTTGTTGCAATTGCAAGAAGTTCTGGTTTGCTTTCAATTCTGGGTAAGCCTCAGATACGGCGAACAAGCTCTTCAAAGCGCCTTCCAAAGCGTTTTTTCAGCCTTAGCGGTCTCAGCCACGCTGCCAGCATTCATAATTGCTGAACGAGCTTCGCGACCTTCTCAAACACTTCTTTTTTTCGTGTGTAGCGTAGCCTTTTACTGAATTGACCAAATTTGGAATCAAATCAGTTCGGCGCTTTAGCTGAACAGTAATGTCGCTCCATGCTTCTTCTACGCGGTTGCGCAACACAACTAAACCATTATACGCACCGATTACAACTCCTACGAGTACTAATAAAACTACCACTGTAACAATAAGTACAATTACCAATGGACTCATTTCTTACCTTGTCTCTTTCCTATTCAATATTACTTTCTTTATAACTTTGGTGCGCAAGGCGGGAATCGAACCCGCACGACTTTGGTCAAGGGATTTTAAGTCCCTCGCGTCTACCAATTCCGCCACTCGCGCTTATTTATATGCAATCCAGACACCTACGCGCCAGACTGCTTATATTATACTATATTCGCTAAGTAAATTGTACAATTTTGCAAAATAAAAAATAGCCCAATACTCAGGACTATTTATCAAAAATTGGAGGCACGTACGAGGGTCGAACTCGTCTAAAAGGTTTTGCAGACCTCTGCGTAACCGCTCCGCCAACGCGCCACCACTTTTATTATATCAGATTTTGCAAAACATATCACGAACAGATCGTCTAATAGTTGCAATATGTTTGGTGCGAGCGAGAAGACTTGAACTTCCACGAGCGCAATGCTCACTAGCCCCTCAAGCTAGCGCGTCTACCAATTCCGCCACGCCCGCATAACCACTTACCATTATACCCGATTACGGGGTTTTGTAAACGGACTTTTTCTCTGTCGCCCAATATTGAACATCGACATAGCGATCGACGGGATTGACAACTTCGGTACTTGCGTCGAGAGCTTTAACGTTCCGAATATGGATATAGTCGAACTTCGGCTGATACAAGGCAATCGCAGGGGCGTCCGCTTGCCAAGTGGCAGTAAACTTCGCGTAACGATCAGCGCGTTGCTTTGCCGAGATTTTAGATCGGCCGCTCTCCAAAGCATCGTCCGCTATCGCGTTATTGTAATTGGAGAAATTTAAACCATTGTTGGTTGCCTGCGAAGAATGCCAATAGGCGTAAACGTCGGGGTCACCACCCAAGGAGAGCTCATAAACCAGCACGTCAAAATTGCGCGGCTGCAAAACTGTCTGAAGAATATTTTGAGTGGCATCGTTCGGATCGACAACTTTAATATCCGATTCTATATTCAGCTCGTCATACCAAACTTGAGCCAAGTACCTAGCGACCTTTTCGTAATTGCTATTCTTCAAAACGACCACGTTGAGTTTTAACTTATCATTTCCCTTCTGGCGAACATTATTCACACTCTTCCAGCCCTCAGCGTTCAGTAGAGATTTCGCTTTCTTGACGTCATAACTAGACGAATTCGAACTCTTTCCCAGGAATTTGTTAAGCGTTGGACCAGATAATTCCTCTGTAGACAACGACAAAGATTGGCGCAGCTTGGATATATCGACACTGAGCGACAAAGCTTGGCGAACAGCTTTTGATCGCAAGAACTGACTGTTGTTATTAAACAGCGCGTAAACTCCGTTATTCAAAGAATGCGCTTCTGCGACGTACATAGACTTCACCTCGGCGGATTGATCGTTATAAATCAATTCTGGAGTTCCTGTAATTTCTCGCGTACGCAAACTTTTCGCAATATCATCCTGTGTCGGATATGCGTACAACTGGAATCGCTCTAACTTAGGCGTGCTGCCATAATAATTGCTATTCGACTGCAAATATAGCACTTTTTTACTGCCATCACTAGTTACGTTCTGTAGCAACCTAAAGGCGAATGGACCGCTGGATATAGGCGACTTATTAAAATCATGTTCACGTAAATTCGACGGTTTAACGTCTTTTAATATATGCTTAGGGATAATCGGGAATGTCAAAGCATGAACAAACGGCGAATATGACGACGGCAAGATGAACTTCACCGAATCGTCAGACACTTTCTCGAATTTTATGGATTTCCAGCCTGATATTTCAGCTCCAACTTCTGGATTCGCTAATAGTTTCAATGTAAAAATTACATCGTCCGCCGTTAGATCTTGTCCGTCCGACCACTTCAATCCCTTCTTCAGCTTAACCGTATATTCAGTTTCTTTATCGTTCATGCTGATACTATCCGCCATGTCAGCCTTTATATTGCCCGTTGAGTCATATCGATACAAACTTGAAAATAGCAATTTCGCGGCGGATTTTTCAGCATTGGTTTTTGCGAAAATCGGATTTAGATTTTCCAAAGGACCCAGCACACCCTCAGAATATGATCCGCCAGAAGTGTACGCCATTGTCGTGAAAGAATTGCGAGAAATGTGCCACTGCACCGCACTGGCGCCAATCATCACCAATACTAGAATAATCCAAACAGAAACCCGACGTCGCACATTAGACAAACGGTCCAACCTGGATGTCACGAATTTATGCGCATGACGCAAGCTTCCCTTTTCAATCTTACGCAGACGCTTATTGACATCTTTACTGGAAACTTTTAGCCGCGCAAAACGATTCCATGACGAATTATCCGAGCTCAAATCTATTCTCCTATTTTTGCAATCCCGGCAAAATCATACTTGCCAAAATCGATAGCACAAAAATCACCGCAAAAACAATAGTTACATCAAACAAGTTTTTGTCAAATCCGCGACGAGTGGTGAATAATTCCCCAGACGAACCGAATCCTGCACCCAAACTTGCGCCTCGTTGCTGCAACAAAATTGCGATAATCATCAGTACGGCAGATCCAAGCGTCACGTACGGTAAAATTGTATCAATTGACATATTACTCCTTTTCTTCCCGCTGCAAAACCAGCGCGCTACTTATAATATAGTTTACCAAACTCAATATAATCCCGGCAATAATTGAATGCGCAAAAGTCATAGAAATTCCTGGCGCCAAAGCGAGCGAGATATAAACCATAAAGCCGTTCACAATTAAGGTAAACAGTCCTAATGTCAACAAAATCGCAGGTAAAGCTAAAATTGTAACAATTGGCTTCAATACGCTATTCACTACCGAAAATATCAACCCCGCCATCATAAATGTCCACGCAGAGGTTGTACCCGGAGTCTCATTTCCAAGCAGCCGTACCGCAACCCAAATACCTACCGAGTTAAGAATCAGCCGAATCAAAAACGTCGCAAATTGTCTTTTCATTAGTCTTATTATATATAATTTATGCTTTATTGTCGATTGGTCGCCCAAAATTAAGACAAGTGCTTAATCAAATTCGCCTTTTTCGCGCCAACTTCCGCCTGCAATTCCGCATAATCCGCCTCGATAATTTTTTTCACACTACCAAACTTCCTCAACAATTTCGCGCGTGTCTTCGGGCCGATCCCTGGAATTTCTTCCAGTTGGTTTTTCGTCTGATGTTGACGCCTCAGCGCTGTATGATAACTCACAGCAAATCGGTGCGACTCGTCACGAATCCGCTGGAAAAGCTTGACAATATCTGTCGTCGCAATAGAACTTTTTGTAAAATTGTCCCGGCTGGAACTGTCATCGATAGCAGAGCCTCGTAGATTCTTGAATGAGATCCGGCGTTGCGCTGAGCGGGATGTAAATTCACTACATACACATCATTATCTTCGTGAATAGCAACATCTTGATGAATAGATTTTTGCAACTCTTCAATGCGCGTTACGTCAATTTGCGAGCCAGTTTTATGAATAATAATTTCTTCCTCGCGTTTGGCGATGCTAATAATCGGCAATTTTATTCCGCGCTCATCCCTTGCCTTAATCGCCGCCGAAAGTTGACCCTTTCCGCCGTCAATCAACAACAGATCCGGACGACCCCAGCTTTTGATATTTCGCTCTCCAAGCCGCCTAAAAATCACCTCGTACATATTTCCAGTGTCGTCGTTTTTTTCACCCACCTTAAATTTGCGATATTCCGCACGATCGCTCGCACCATTTGTAAAGACCACCATACTCGCTACAACTTGACGTCCGCTCATATGCGAAATATCATAACCCTCAATTCGCACTGGAATATTTTTCAAGCCAAGTAGTTTCGCTAAATCAGCCAGAGCCTTGTCTTTTGAAATATCCAAAAATTCTTTGTCGCCAAACATAACGCGTCGCTGAAGCTCTTGCATAGCGCGCAACTTATTCCTCAAACTTGCCGCCCGTTCAAAATCATGAAGTCCCGCAGCCGTTTTCATATCACGCTCCAGCTCCACAGCAATAGCTTTGCGATTTCCCTTGATATAACTTATCAATTTACGCAAACCAGCTTTATACGCGTCCGAACCATCACTTATCTTCGGACTTAAACCCAAATCCTCGTCCAACTTTGATTGACCGGGGCGTCTTTGGTGAGTGAGATACGGAAAAATTCGCCTCAAATAGCGCAATGCCTTTTTTAACGCAAAACCATTGTAAAATGGACCAAAATAATCCGCACCATCATCGGCAGGATTCCGCGTAAAACTGACCGTCGGCCAATCGCTTTTCATATCAATCCGAACATACATCTGAGACTTATCATCGCGCAACAGAACGTTGTATCGCGGCATATACCGCTTGATCATCTCACTCTCTAAAAATAGCGCATCGACTTCGCTCTCAGTTTCAATCCAATCAGTATCAAAAATCTCCGCCACCAGCGCCATAGTTTTATTATCTCGCCCGCGCGAATCTTGAAAATACTGACGTACGCGATTTTTAAGAACCGCCGCCTTGCCAACGTAAATCACCTCGCCGCTCGCCGACTTATGAAAATAAACACCGGGCGTTCGCGGCAAAGTTTTCAGCTTGGCTTGCAATGCTTGATTCATTAAATATATTACAATCTAAACACGGCAATTATGCAAGTATTCTTCTAGCAATTGACTAATCTTCCAACCACTTTTTGAGAACTATCGCCTGATTGTGTTCCGTATCTTTGGCGCCATATAACAGTATAACTGCAGATTGTTTGTTCCAATTATTCTTTGCTTCGGCAGCCGCAGGATTATTATCCAGCTCCTTCATATAACGGCGAGAAAATTCCGGGAATTTTTCTGGATCGTGATTAAACCATTTACGCAATTCGTCGGTCGGGGCAATTTCTTTATTCCACTCGTCCAATGCAGCTCGTTCTTTGCTAATTCCGCGCGGCCACAATCGATCGACCAGTACACGATAACTACCGTCTGACGCGGTCGACTCATAAATCCGTTCAATTTTATACTTTGTCATAATTTCATATAACTACAAATTATTGATCAGATCAATAAAAAGCGAAAGCTAGCCATTCTTCAATACTTATTCGACGCTACGTAAATATTCCTCCAAAAACTCACTCCAGTCAGATACATTCTTCTCGCGGAAGTAAGCGCGAAGAAAATCAACCATAATTTGATGACGATTTCCCGCTTCTATTCGCCCCGGCTCAGTCAACATCAAACCTTTCAATTTCAGCAGCTTCTCAAAGAAGTGATTAATGAATCCGTCGGTATCATGCGTATTGCCATCAGCGTTATATTCGTGCGCCGCCAAATTGATATTCGGCCAGACTTTAGGGTCAAAAATCCGACTGCCGTGATGACAAGCATAAGTCAACGCCCGCTCAATGCCGACCGCACCAATAGCATCACACATATCAGCGTCAGACACCAATTTCCCCGCCAGTCGCTGCGGTTGTATGCCGTTCAGCCGTTTGCTATAACCAATCGCCGCAATATCCTCTAACACAGCCTGACTTAAACCATCATCCACCTCTGCCTGCGCCATAATATCTACTGCGTTCGTCAATTTTTCTGCCTGCGTTTTACCGACTAATTTATAATCATCAACATCATGCAGCCAAGCCGTCAATAGCACTTCTTGCAGGTTCACTGATTCACTGCATTCGTTAGCAAAACGCTCTGCCAGCAACGCTACTCGCTCGACATGATCATCAGCATGTCCCGAAGTATCGCTGCTCAGTAACTGCCGAACTTTAGTCTTTACTATTTCAAGCTGGGAAATTTGTCGATTGTTCATACTCATATTATACATAAAGCGGAGTCGCCTACTGATACTTATTAGCATACAGAGTGCAATATTCTTCAGGAAGATAATTCATATTAAACCACCGGGCTTCCATTATTTCAAAGTTGCATTTTATGTCATAATCAGACGCGTGCGCCGCAAAAACTCGAACTGAAAATTTGACATATGATTCATGAGAATTAGCTTTTCCGAGATATCGCAGATTATGTATCTTTAATCCAATTTCTTCCAAGACTTCTCTAACGGCAGCCTGCTCATAACTCTCATTATGCTTCACTCCGCCTCCTGGTAGAGCCCACTTTGGCGGCTAAGACGACCCCTAACTAACAAAATCCTACCATCATCACGATAAACAATCACCCGTACGCGGTCTTTCTGCGGTACAATCCTAAAAATTAGCGATATGACGCATGCAACCCCACGAAAAATTGCCCGCCCGAATGAGCTGAACATCTCGCCAACTATCGATCCTTTGCGAGACATAATTAGTAAAAACTTTCTCCTTTGGCGACAGTTTATTCTGTGGTTACGCCGTCAAAATCTTCTTCGTTAGCCTCCGCTTCTTCGCGAGTCGCCCGAACGATTCCATCTTTATGATGTGCTGGACTATAAATAGTATAAAGCTTAAGTGGCTCCTCGCCGATATTTATCACATTATGCTCAGCTCCCGCTGGCACAATAACCGCACTGCCGTCGGAAACGATATATTCATTGCCATCAATCAAAACCTTACCTTCGCCAGACTCAAATCTGAAAAACTGATCATTCTCCTCGTGAACTTCCGAACCAATTTCCCCGCCAATAGGCAGGCTCATCAACACCAATTGACAATGCCTGGCAGTATATAGAACTTGACGAAAATTATTATTTGCCAATGTAAGCTCTTCGATATTTCCACTAAAACCCTTCATAAATCACCCTTCTATTTTTTTATTTTGCAGCTTTTTCCAAAGCGTCAATCAACGTCTGCTTTGGCTTCATGCCGATCATTTCAGCAACTTCCTCGCCGCCAACAAAAATCTTCATATTTGGAATTCCCTGCACGCGATATTCCATAGCCAATTGCGCATTTTCCTGGCTTGCTTCAGTGTCAACTTTAACAATATCAAACTCTGTTTCTTCAGCAATTTGATGCAAAAGCGGAGCCATTGCACGACATGGCGGACACCACGGCGCCCAAAAATCAACTAGTACAGGACCGTCGCTTTTTAGCACCTTATCTTCGAATTCTTGCTTCGTTGTAATTTCATATAAAGCCATTATTTCCTCCTTTTCTGGCATTTTTTACAAACTCCCGTCACAACCAACGGGCCGTCAATATAACAATCGCTAATTTCATGCGCAATCTGTTTTCTCATCTCATCGGCAATTTTAATATCCATCAAGCCATCGCAGACACTACACACAAAATGATCGTGATCGTCCTTACGAATATCATATCGCAAGCAACCCTTTTTTGTCGGCGGCGCCAAACCAATCATCCCGTCGCCACACAGGCGTTGAGTTATTCGGTGTACCGTCGTGTCGCTGACTTCAGGATGAATGTTCCGCAATTCCTGAGCAATTTCCGCATTCGTCGCGTGATGTTTGCCCTTTAAAATCGCCATCACATCATTCGTGTGTTTCGTTGATCGCCTAACAATTTGCGTCATATTCCTATTGTAAAGTATTTACAATAAATCAACAAGGCTTTTGCTCCACAAATTGACTTATATCTATATATTCCCTTATAATAATCAAAGTCTATGAACTCCCGCTGGCGAGTTCCTCTAATATACATTTTTGAATAATTAAGAACGCTCAGTTTTTCTGTGCAGCTTATAAATATTAATTTATTATCGAAAGGAATTGATTTGAAAAACAAACCAAACAGCAAAGAAATATTTCGTCTATTTTTGGAAGACATCAGAGCCATACAAACACCGCCGAAACTTGGCAATATTTTTTGCAATGCTGACTCTCGTGGTTACCATTTTTGTCGGGCCGCTCATAATTGCTCAGCTTCTTAGTGTCATCCAACACAATCAACTGCACGACGCAAAAAATCTATGGACACTAATTGCTTTATACAGCGTCAGTGGATTATGGTCTAGCGTCATCGGCTGGCGATTAGTTTTATATCTCGCCTGGACATTCGAAACCGCCATGCAGCGAGATTTATACGCTCGATGCTTCAGCAAACTGACCAACCAAACACTATTCTTCCATTCAAATAAATTCGGCGGGTCGCTCGTTAGCCAAACAAACAAATTAGTCGGCGCGGTAGAAAGTTTTTGGGACACGATAATCTGGTCAGTTCTGCCGCTAGTTGTTTCACTGGTCGGTTCAATAATTATCCTATCAACTCTCCTCTGGCAATACGCGTTATTCTTACTCATCTTCTCAATTGTTTTCAGCATCGTCGTTTATTACGGATCCAAGCCAATGGCGAAATTGACAAAAAAAGAAGCCAAAGCCAGCAATAAATTGAACGGACAATTAGCCGACGTAATCTCAAACGTCCTAGCGGTCAAGTCATCTGGCGCCGAAGCTACGGAACAGAAATTTCACAAAAACCGTCAACTCTTGGCGAAATTCAAGTCTCGACGTAATGCGCGGATTCTTAAAAGTCAGCACCGTGTATTCGTCAATCAACATGGTTATTAAAATTGGAGCAATCGCCTTCGCAGTGTACGCAGCCCAGAATAATTTGGTATCAGTGGCGTCTGTTTACCTCATCATCACTTACACTGGTAGTGTCGCGCATGAACTATGGAACATGAATGGAATTATGCGCAATTACAACCGAATTATCGGCAACGCAAATGATATGGTAGAAATCTTACAAACGCCAACAACATTGATTGATAAAAGCGATTTGAAGCTAAAAGTTACAAACGGCGAAATTTCCATGGATAAAATAACTTTCACGCACGACGAAGGTCAAGGCGACACTCTATTCCACGACTTTTCTCTGGAGATTAAACCGGGCGAAAAAATAGGTTTGGTTGGAACGAGCGGTTCTGGAAAAACTACACTCACCAAATTGCTATTACGCTTCGCTGATATTGACTCGGGAAAAATTACCATTGATGGACAAGATATTTCCGAAGTCACCCAAGCAAGTTTGCGCGCCAAAATCGCTTATGTGCCACAAGAGCCATTACTATTCCACCGCTCCGTACGCGAAAACATCGCTTACGGTCGACCCGATGCAACGGACGCAGAAATTGAAGAAGCCGCCAAAAAAGCTGGCGCTTACGATTTTATCGTTGGACTTAAAGACGGTTTTGACACAATGGTTGGCGAGCGCGGAATTAAATTATCTGGCGGACAGCGACAACGAGTTGCAATTGCTAGGGCAATTCTAAAAGATGCGCCAATTCTAGTCCTCGACGAGGCGACTTCAGCGCTAGATTCCGAGTCAGAAGCGTTGATCCAAAAATCCTTGGAAACATTGATGAAGAATCGAACCTCAATTGTCATTGCCCATCGCTTATCTACAATTGCTAAGTTAGACCGTATAATTGTTCTAAAGGATGGGAAAATTGTCGAGAATGGATCACACGATGAACTCATCAATAAAAAACGCGGTGTTTACGCAAAATTATGGGCGCGGCAATCTGGCGGATTTATTGAAGAATAGCCCAATCTGCATACGCCAATCATGCTATAATTAAGGCATGGAATCTTTTATTCACTTGATAACTAGCTTTGGTGTATTGGCAATTTTATTAGTAGTTTTTGCGGAGTCTGGTCTACTAATCGGCTTCGTCTTACCTGGCGACAGTCTGCTTTTCACCGCTGGGTATATGGTTCAGCAGAACATTCTACACATTGACATTCACATTTTCGCGCTTTTGGTTTTTGCGGCGGCAGTGCTGGGTGACAGTGTTGGTTATAGTTTCGGTCACAAAGTTGGACGCAAGTTGTTTGAAAAAGAAAATTCCCGATTCTTCAAGAAAAAATATTTGGAGCAAACAGAAAAGTTTTATGATAAGCACGGCTCAGCGACAATCGTCCTGGCTCGATTTGTACCAATCGTAAGAACCTTCGCCCCAATCGTTGCCGGCGCCAGTAAAATGCACTATAAAACATTCTTAACTTTTAATCTTATTGGTGGATTTCTCTGGTCGTCAGCATTCGTTTATCTGGGTTTCTACGCTGGTGAGTTTTTGACCAAAGCGGGCGTAAATATTGAAGTTGCTGCAATTCTCATCATCTTCCTGTCTGTCTCACCAATGGTTATTCACGCTTTGAAACAGCCAAATACTCGCGCTTTGCTAAGAAAACAATTGTCGGTTCTCCTCTCGAAAACCAAGCGTAAAAAGTAGTCTTAAAGCATCTTTTTCAGATATTTGCCAGTGAACGAATTTGGTACCTTGGCGATATCTTCAGGCATGCCGCAAGCCACAACGGTACCGCCACCAATTCCGCCCTCTGGACCCATATCAATTATCCAGTCAGCTGACTTTATGACGTCCAAATTGTGCTCAATGATAATCATGCTATTGCCGCCCTCAACCAATTGCTGTAAAATCCCCAATAGTCGCTTTACGTCGGCAGAATGAAGCCCAGTGGTCGGCTCGTCCAGAATGTACATAGTTTTTCCAGTAGAACGCTTGGAGAGCTCTGTTGCCAATTTAATTCGCTGCGCCTCACCGCCTGAAAAAGTAGTTGCTGGCTGACCAAGTTTAATATAGCCAAGCCCAACCTCGACCAATGTCTGAAGTTTACGCGCAATATTCGGCACGCTGTCAAAAAATTCCGCCGCTTGATCGATTGTCATATCTAGAACATCAGCAATCGTCTTGTCTTTATACTTAATTTCCAGCGCCTCGCGATTATAACGCTTGCCATGACATTCGTCACATTGAACGTAAACGTCCGGCAGAAAGTGCATTTCAATTTTTATCACACCATCACCCTGACAATTTTCACAGCGACCGCCTTTAACGTTAAAACTAAATCGTCCAGATTTGTAGCCTCGAACGTTAGCCTCAGGCGTGCTGGCGAAAAGTTCGCGAATCCGCGTAAAAATTCCAGTGTAAGTTGCTGGATTAGAGCGCGGAGTCCGACCAATTGGCGACTGATCTATGACGATCGTCTTATCAAGCAAATTCACACCTTCTATAGCGTCGTGCAGCCCTGGCGCTGTCGTTGCGCGATTCAGCTCTGCCGCTAATTCTCGCGCCACAATGTCATTCACCAGCGTCGACTTTCCGCTACCAGAAACGCCAGACACTACAGTCATCAACCCCAAAGGAAACTCCACGTCAATGTTCTTAAGATTATTTTTCGCGAGCGCCACGAACAATCAACTTTCTATCTTTCACAACTTTGCGACGCTTTTTCGGAACGGCAATTTTTTCCGCCCCAGATAAATAGCGACCCGTTATACTATTCTCATTTTTCGCAACAATTTCAGGCGTCCCCATTGCCACTACTTGACCGCCGTTCACACCAGCGCCCGGCCCCATATCAACCAGAAAATCACTCTGGCGAATCGTGTCCTCGTCATGCTCGACCACCAGCACAGAATTTCCCAAATCACGAAGGCGCTTCAACATATCAATCAACTTGTCGTTGTCGCGTTGGTGAAGTCCAATTGACGGCTCGTCCAGCACATAAAGCACACCCTGAAGTCCAGCGCCAATTTGCGTCGCCAAGCGAATTCGCTGCGCCTCGCCACCGCTCAATGTATTAGCCGCTCGACTTAGCTCCAAATAGTTCAGTCCAACATTACTCATAAATGCCAAACGAGATTTGATTTCCTTCACAATCAAGCGAGCAATCGTCATTTCTTGCTCAGTCAATTGAAGCTTATTGTCAAACAAATCCAACGCATCATCAACACTCAAATCACACACGTCAACGATATTCAATTCATGAACCGTCACCGCCAAAACCACAGGTTTCAGGCGCGCACCTTTACAGGCATAACAATCTCTCTCGCGCATAAATCGCTCAATATCTCGTCGCATAAAATCGCTATCAGTTTCTTTCCAGCGTCGCTCCAGATTAGGAATAACACCCTCGTAAGTTGTATCGTAATGTCGACCGCCGCCCAAATCAACGCGATATTTTTGGTCGCCAGTTCCGTATAATATTTTATGTTTAGCATCATCAGAAAGCTTACCTACGGGAACTTTCAAGCTAAATTCGTGAGCTTCAGCAACAGATGCCAATCGCTTCATATTCCAAGCGTCAGAATTCATTCGATTATACGGTCGAATTGCGCCTTCGGAAATTGTCAAATTATTATTAAAGACCAATTCTGAATCAACCTCCAGCCTCGACCCCAAACCCGTACATACAGGACAAGCTCCCTGCGGCGCGTTAAAACTAAACAATCGCGGCTCCAGCTCTGGAATATCGACATCAGGATGGTCAACACAAGCGTATCTCTGCGAAAATGTCTTCACTTCATCACTGTCCGCATCCAAAACCTCGATAACTCCCTGGCCCAAGTCCAGCGCCTGCTCAACGCTCTGACTCAGTCGAGATCGCATTTCCGCCGTCAACGCCAACCTATCAACCACCAGCTCTATGTTATGCTTGTAACTTTTTTGCAGCTCCGGAAATTCATCCAGCGCGTACACCACGCCATCCACACGAACCCTGGCATAACCAAGTCGCTGATATTGCTCCGGAATGTGCGCAAACTCACCTTTTTTATTCTTAACAATTGGCGCCAATAGCAGAATTCGCTTATCGACAAATTGTCGTAGAATCTCGTCAATAATCACCTCGGTCGTGCGACGCGTCACTTCATTGCCACAAATCGGGCAATGCGGCACGCCAATTCGCGCAAACAAAAGCCTCAGATAATCATAAATTTCTGTCACCGTAGCTACGGTCGAACGCGGATTGCGGCTGGTCGACTTCTGGTCAATTGAAATCGCAGGACTAAGCCCTTCAATCGAATCAACATCAGGCTTATCCATCGTCCCCAAAAACTGACGCGCATACGAATTAAGACTCTCCATATAACGACGCTGACCTTCAGCGTAAATCGTATCAAATGCCAGGCTGGATTTCCCAGACCCACTAAGCCCAGTAATCACCACCAGCTGATCTCGCGGAATCTCAATATCTACATTTTTCAGATTGTGCTCACGAGCACCCTTAACACGAATTACCTCTGTCATAACCGCTATATTATACAGGTTTTTAACTATTTTTTCCAGTCCAAATATCGACGCAAATCAGAGTTAAAACACATTACGCTTATGATTGCAAGTCAATATCTTATTTGCTACAGTTAGATCTATGAGAAAGCTGGGCATTTACTTAGTTATAACACTCGGAGCGATACTACTCGCGCCTTTTTGTGATTGACCAGCTATTTTTTTCTTCTTTTTCCTAGGAAAAAAATCCCCTCACGAACATCAGCCTGCCCGCAATTTTAATGGTTATTTTCTGGGCAATTATCGTACCGTTGGCAATTATCCTCAGAAAATCACTTTCTGTCCTGTTCTGGGAATTCATTAGCATTGCCGGCGAAATCGCACAACGACGAATCAACAGAAAAATCCGCTACTTTACGCCAAATCAAAAAAGCGAACTTATTTTATTATCAATTTATCTACTTTCCAGTACGAAAAAGAGCAAGCCTGATCATGAAGTCAAAGCACAAAAGCTCGCTCCATCTATGAGTTGATTTTACGGTCGTTTTCTTAGTGCTAATCCGCCAGCTACAACGGCGATAACAGCTAATCCACTAACTAGCCAAATAGAGTTTCCTGTTTCGGCAAGAATGCTTGAAGATTTTCCTGGTTTCTTATTGGAAGTGGATGACGATGCCGCAGTAGTTGAAGTACTCGAAGATGAAGAGCCTGTGGATGGAGTGGCAGCTCCGCTCGTACCTGAGCCGGCACCGCCAGGGGTTACAGGTGGAGGTGTCGGTAGGGTTCCTAGGCGATAGATATTGTTATTTGGCGACACGACCAGCAGTTTGCGACCGTCAGCCGACATATCAACCTTATCGCCACGACGAGTCTCAAAAACTTTATCGCCCCATTTCTGCCAAGTTTTACCACCGTCAGTTGATATAAGCATCGGTCCAGCCGGATCATCTGGGGCGGTAGGCTGTAGTGTAGCTATTATTTTTTTACCATCATTACTGATATACTCTATTTTATTAGCAGAGTCACTACCTACATGAGGGTACTCTGGGATTAAAGACCAGTTGGCACCTCCATCCAAAGACATATTCCAGCCATCAGTCATACTATTAGCATCATCGCTAAACACCACATTTTGAAACACCTCCTCTTCAATGACCGACCAAGTTACACCATAATCAGTCGACCACTCCAAAAAAGATCTGGTATAATCTCTGTACACCATTTTCCCGCCATTAAATATTCTACTAGGACACTTATTACCCTTCTGAATCCACGTCTGTCCGTTATCAGTAGAAATGTAAAGAGGTGGAGCACCCCACCGACCACACCTAGCCAGAGTAGATCCGTCGGGGCTCATATAAGCCCCGTAGTCTTCACTCGTCGGCGTACTTAAGGTAGACCAATTGCGACCGCCATTAGTCGACAAATAAGTAACGCCATCCCCTCCTATCAGCAGCTTGGATCCATCTGTGTTTGAACTAATATACCAGCCGGGATCATCTGGAACATTGAAACTATCCCAACTCACCCCGTCATCCGAAGACACAAAAAGCTTGGCTTTATTAGTTCCGTAATTTATACGTAGGGCAAATATTTTTGACCCATCCCCACTAATACTCACGCTTTGCAGACGACCATCTCCCGATATAACTATATCCTTCCACGTATACTTAGGAGGCTCCTCCGCCCTAACCAAAGGCGACAGGATCGCCGACACTGATAGTGCAAATGCAAATATTAAGGATAACATCCCTCTGTGCATTATGTATTTTTTACTCTTAGTTAACATTACCCCTCCAATTTGTTTTTTCACTACACAAAGCTATTACCACAACTTTAGCATAACCATATACCAAAAGTCAACGAAGTATAGAGGATCGCGAGACTGACAATAACGTCTACAGCCGTTTTCTCAGCACCAACGCACCAGCTGCGACAGCTATAACAGCTACCCCACCAACTACCCAAACAGAAACTCCTGTTTCGGCAAGGTTTGATGATGATTTTCCTGGTTTTTTACTGGAAGCGGATGATGATGCAGTGGCTGAAGCACCCGAAGACGCAGAGCCTGTGGATGGAGTGGTAGGAGCTGATGGAGTGGTAGTTCCACCTGTACCTGTACCGGTACCACCGGGAGTTACAGGCTGAGGCCTTGGTAGAGTTGCTAGGCGATAGACGGACTTATAATCTGGATCTGTAAATTGTGCTGTTGCGAATACTCTAGAACCATCAGCAGACATAGAAACTGATGAGAAAGAAACCCCCTCGTCACCCCATTTCTGCCAAGTTTTACCTCCATCTGAAGATACAAAAACCGGTACAGTTGGGGTGCCATCAAATGTAGCAAATAGTTTTTTACCGTCGTTGCTAATGCCGCTCAACACGACATCGCGTATGTCGTTTATAGGATACTCGGGCAGATAAATCCAGTTGGCACCGCTATCTATAGACGTGCGAAAACCGTCAAACACGCTTTTACCGTCAGAACTGAAGCTAGTACGACCAGCAGAAACCCCAATCGCAGACCAAGTCATGCCATAGTCGGTAGATTGTCGTAATGTACCGTCATTACTCCGGCGAGCCATCTTTCCGCCATTAAAGACATAGTCGGGATATTCATCTCCCTTTGGAACCCAAGTATTGCCGTCATCAGTAGATATTGCCATAGGATCATTATAGAGACTATGTTCAAAGTACATGACCAGCGTGGAGCCGTCTGGGCTCATCAATACATGCGCAGTATAAGGAACAGACGAATTACGCTTAACCCAAGTTCGACCACCATCGGTAGAAACATAGATGGCATTTTCACCATACTTCCCCTTTACGACCAACTTAGAGCCATCGGAGCTAACTAGTAGTCCATTCGCGCCCTCTGGTGCAGCGAAAGTGCTCCAGCTTGCACCATCATTCGCAGAGACCAGAAGATTAGCACTACCGCTAGCTAAATCTCTACGCAAGACAAAAAGCTTTGATCCGTCAGGACTAACGCGCGACTCCGAAATATCTCCCTGTCCAGGTATGGTTATGTCCCTCCAAGTATACAGCGGTGCATCTTCCGCCTTGGCGAACGGTGCTAATATTGCGGACAAAGAAAGTGCGAACATGGAAATAAATACCATCACACCCACATATAGTTTATGACCCCTACTCTTAAATGACATCAGAGCCACCCTCCTTAAATTAAATTACCTAATTAATATTCCACTTTATCTAATTGTTTCAATTTTAGCATAACCATATTTCAGACATCAACAGAAGGCAGGACAGATTCCAGCCATAATTGCAATTCTTGCAAAATAAACTGCTGTTCATCAGTCACACTAGGCGCCAATCGTTGCAGAGATTTCATAAATTGCGGCATTTGCGCCTGTAAATGCCCAGTTCGCCATTCTTCCCATTGTCGCAACTCATCTTCACTGAGCAAATTAGGGAAATTTCGTGCTTTATAATGCAACAATAGTGGAGACAATCGCTCGTCCTGGAAATCCGGATGAAAATCAGCCAACTCGCGCTCATCAGCATTACGCACAGCTTCAACGCGAACTCGATCACTATTATCCAAAAACCCATCGTATAATTGCGCTTCTGGATCGGTCATTTTCTTAAACTCTGGCTTATTTTCAAATATACTACGCAGCCTTTCGGCAAAATCTGGATGAGAAAGTAAAATATCTTGGTGCTTCTGTACAGTTTCCGTATCCAGAGAAATCTTCTTCCAGCCATCGCCCTGAGTCAACACACCAAGCGGCGAAACTGCCGGGCAGCGATTATATTGCAATTCCTTAACTGGCAATTTAACGAAATCTTCAGCTTGCCTTTCTTCCCATGTTGCAAATATCTTCGCCGACAATTCCTCAACGCTCAGATCAACAAACGGCGTCGGATCATAGCGCAAATCGTAAACAATCACGCCACCATTTCGGCTCGTGGTTAGCGGAAAAGCCACAGTCGTTTTGGCGAATTCTTTATCATAACGACCACTCGCATAAACAAAAGGTTTTTTATCATCGACATTCACCAGTTTCTGAACCAATTTCTTATCGCGCATTTTCAGCAAATAGTCGTACATTTGCGGCTGATTCTGCTTAATCAATTTAGTCACAGCAATCAATGCGGTCACGTCAGCCAGCGCATCATGGGCGTTTTCGTGTTCTATTCCGTTAGCTTTCGTGATGAGCTCCAGGCGGTTACTCGGCTCACCTTTATCGTCAATTGGCCACTCAATTCCCTCAGGTCGAAGCGCCCTGGTCAAGCGCACCACATCCAATAAATCCCATCTGGATCGACCGTCTTTCCAGGTCCACTCGTATGGATCGTAAAAATTTCGCCAAAACAAATGACGAATAAACTCGTCGTCAAAACGAATATTATTAAATCCAACAGCAATCGTATCAGGCGTAAATATTTCCTCGCTTAACATACGCGCAAATTGAGCCTCAGTATAGCCCTCTTCGACAGTTTTTTGCGGCGTTATGCCCGTCACCATCAACGCATCAGGACTCGGCAGCGTATCGTCATTTAGTGTCATGAGAATATTGTACGGTTCACCAATCAGCTGCAAATCCATATCAGTTCGCTGACCAGCAAATTGCATAATTCGATCTTGTCGAGGATTAAGACCGCTAGTTTCAAGATCGTAGAAGAAAAATGTTTGCGCCATATTTATATTATACCATCAAGCTCACGCTAATTTACACCAGCAGAATCTATTGCTCGACCAATGTAAACGGCATAGATTCGCCAATCTGAATCAAGCTTTCGCCAATCGCCCCCTGACGCAACAATTCGTGAGTAATTCCCATTTTTCGCATAATATCTCGCAAGCGATTAACAGATTCAAACTGATCAAAATTAGTCCGACGAGCAAACTTTTCAATCTTAGCGCCCGTAACAATAAACTCAATCTTCTCATCTTCATCGTCAGTCTCATTAGATTCAGCGTCAGAAACACGTCTTACGGACCAAGCATCAGAAATGACCTGATCGTCCAACGAAATCGTCGGCAAATCTTCCTCTTTTTCATCAACAATCTCAGCTTCACGCTCTCGATATTTAGCAACTTCATCACGCAACATTCGTAGAAGCTCAGTCACTCCGTCGTGCGTCTGGGAAGAAATCGCTACGACCGGCGCGCCATTAGCTACTTTTTGAAGGGCAGTCGACTGCATAGCAATAATCTCATCATCCAAGCCTTCGCATTTGGTCAGTGCTATTATCTCTGGACGCTCCGCTAATGATTCAGAATATTTTTCCAGCTCGCGACGAATTGCCTGATATTTCTCCGCCGGATCATCGCTATACACATCAATCATATGAAGCAGCACGGCCGTTCGCTCGACATGACGCAAAAACTGATCACCCAAACCTTTACCTTCTGATGCACCCTCGATCAACCCCGGAATATCAGCGATCAAAATCGACCCATCATCAACATCAGCCACTCCCAGATTCGGCGTCAAAGTCGTAAATTCATAATTAGCAATCTCTGGGCGCGCATTAGAAACCACACTTAGGAACGTCGACTTACCAGCGTTCGGAAGCCAACCAAACCAACATCAGCCAATAATTTCAATTCCAACTCTGCCTCAAATTCCTCGCCAGCCTCACCAAGTTCAGCAATTTTAGGTGTTTGGCGCGTACTGGACGTGAAGTGAGCATTTCCAAATCCACCGTCTCCACCGCGAGCCACCACCGCCTGCTGCTGATCTTCGGTCAAATCCGCGATTATCATACCATCGCGCTTCACCAGGGTGCCCATCGGCACCTTAACGATTAGCGGCGCACCACTTTTTCCTCGTTTATTACGTTTTCCGCCATCACCACCCTTTTCGGCTTTAAGTTCTGGCTTATATCTAAAATTTAAAAGCGTGTTAAGATCTTTCGTCGCCAAAAAAACAATATCACCACCACGACCGCCATCACCGCCATCAGGACCACCCTTATCAACATATTTCTCATGACGAAAACTGACTACACCATTACCGCCTCTACCGGCGTGCACTAAAACTTTTGCAATATCTACAAACATATCTTTAGTATACCAAAAAGCACCCCCGAGAGATAGCGGAGGTGCTAATATTAACTAGTTCTAGTGGATATATAGATAACCGCCTGCACCGTTGAGTGTACGGTGAGTAATAATTCCATAGCCTGCGTAGTTCATGTCGCTAACGTAAACCACACCGTTTTCAACTCGTTCAACAATGCCAACGTGACCATAATATCCGGCAGTAGTCTGGAATATTGCACCAGGCGCTGGCGTATTATTAACTACGAATCCAGCGGCACGAGCACTTGTAGCCCAAGTATTAGCATTGCCCCAGAAACTACCAATCGGACGACCCAGCTGCAAACGACGCTCATATGCATACCAAGTACAGTTACCAGCCGCATAACGGTTGCCAACAGAAGCCGTCAGCCAGCTTCGACTTGCACTCGTGGTAGTCGACGACGAAGAATATCGATTGCCGTATGACCTACTTCGCGGAGCAACATAACCAGGTCGCTCATTTCTGGAAGTTCACCTCCAGGCAACACAATTCTAGAGCCAGTAGACAACTTCGCACCATCATCAATGTCATTATACAGAACGACGCGTTCAGCACTTGTCTTATACTTTTCTGCTAGAGATTGGGCAGTATCGCCGTCTTTAACAGTATAAACAACACCGTCAACAAGAGGCACAATTAGAGTCTTATTCGGCTCTACGGCGTCCGAAGTTGTATTATTAGCCCAACGAAGCGTCTGAGATGAAATCTTAAACTTCTTAGCAATAGATTCCATCGTATCGCCCTCTTTGGTTACATAAGACGAAATACCACGTGCAGCCGAAGTGTCTGGCTTAACAATATCAGGTTTTGTTATAACTTCTGTATCATTCTGAGAAAGATTCTTCTTAATTGTTAGTGAAGTTTCAGATTCACGCAAATCACCAGCCGAAGGCAATTCTGCCGTTTCTGCCAAGTTAGTCACAGCATTAGCTGCCGTTAATTCATCTACTGAAGCTGTTTTAGACTTAGCAGACTTAGATACCGATGAAACACCAGTAGTTTCAGATGATGCCAAAGTTTTTGATCTTTCAGCAGATACGTTACTACCACTATTGCCGTAGACCAAAAATGATATAGTCAATAAAAATATTCCACCGTAGATTGCAAATGATTGCAGTTTACGTTTTTTACTCCGAAGAGATGTAAAATGGTTACGAATAATCGTTCTCCTTGCGCCAATGTTACCACTAGCACCTCTACCAAATTGTCTTTCTTCTCGCAATAGAACAGGATATGTTGTCGACCTAATTGATTATTATTATTCTACATTAGTTTTGCTATATCCGTAGCGACAATTTTGGCAGGTCATTTATCGTAATTCACCCCTGTTGATAAATTAGACAAATGATCTAACATCTATTTTACACAACATTGACAATAAAGTCAATAAATTTTTATAAAATGCGTTTTTGTCAAGAAATCTGGCACTTCTTTTGACAGTGAGCCTTGACATTAGCCTCGTGCTCTTCGTTGGTCTTTGCAAAATACGTAATATCATCGTCGCCACTCAGGAAATATAGATAATCAGAGTTTATCGGGTCGGCAGCGGCATTCAACGCGCTCAAACTAGGCGAAGCAATTGGTCCAGGAGTTAAGCCTTTTTTTGAATGCGTGTATTATATGGTGACTTTAAGGTTTCGGCGAGCGCTCTAACCCCTGTTTTGTCAGCAATATATTGATATGTCACATCAGAGCCCAACGGCATATTGGCTTTCAGGCGATTGTAAAACACACTAGCAATCTTACGCTGATCTTCACAAGTTGCCGCACCAGACCCGCAGCCGATCGATTCGCGCTGAATAATCGACGCTAGTGTTATCCCTTGATATAAGGTCAACCCATGAGCTTTAAATTTCTCCTCCAAATTGTATTTCTTAACAATTTTCTCCAAATGATCAATTGATCGCTGTAAAACCTGTTCTGCAGTTTCGTCTGGGGAAATATAGAATGTTTCACCGTAAATATACCCTTCAAGCCCAGCATTTTCCGGTCTACCCGCAAAAACTGGACTGTCATACTTAGCGGCAAATGCCTTTTTTATCTGATCATCCGAGAATCCCGCCTTAAGTAGCACAGATTCAACCTCTCTGCCATCAGAATTCTTTATTTTTTCATTCAAAGTCGATCCAGGATAAAATGTTATAGCAATCTCATCAGTTTTACCGCTAGTCAAATGATTAATTATCTCATCGACGGATTGCGAAGATTTTACAGAATAAACGCCAGCCTTGAATTTGCTTGCCGAATTATGAAGCCTTGTGTAAATAGAAAAAGCTAAAGAGTTTTTGATAATTTTATTATCCTCTAAAGTTTTGGCTATATCACTAGATCCCATACCTTCTTTAATATTAATTCTGAAGGTTTGCTGACTATTTACGTCGACAGGAGAAAGCATCTGCTTGTACCACACTGTTGCCCCAAGGGCGCCGATTCCAGCGATAGCCACAACTATTGACAATACTAATAGCCAAATACGTCGTTTACGAATTTTCATAGTTCTCCTCCAAAAAATCCTGCAAAATTATGCTAGCAGCCTCCGCATCAATCTCGCCCTTATCCTTAATTTTATTTCCCAATCTCTGCTCGGCCTGTACGCTCGTTAAAGATTCATCCTGAAAAACAATCTCCGTATCAAGCTCGATGTCTTCAAATTGCTTAACAAATTCTTCTACAAATTCCGTCTGCTTCGTTGGTTCACCAGATTGATTTCGCGGATAGCCCACTACGATCGTATCGATGTCATGCCTCAATACTAGCTCTGTTATTTCCTGGACAATATTTTCATTATTCTCCAACCAACCAAACGGCACAGCGATCTTCACCTGCGAATCCGCCATAGCCAAGCCAATTCGCCGAGATCCAACATCCAGCGCTAAGAAGTTTTTACTTGACATCTTTTATCTTAAACTCGACATTAATCTTATTGATATCTTTTGGAACAGATTTAACCCAGAACGGCGAGAATTTAACATCGACATCTTCGACACCTTCGATAGATTCAATAGCAGACTGAACCTCTCCGTAACTCTTGCCTTTGGCTTGATCCTTTACGTTCGCTTCTTTAATATCTGGGCCAACCTTGCCATTCGTAGTTAAGCGAACAGTCTGTGTATTATGCGCCTTAGAAAATTGCGAGAACGCAACCTTGCTTACTCCATTGTCATAAATTCTCTGTGATTTCTTACCAGAAATCTCCTCTTTAAGTTTTGCTTCCACAAAGTTTTTTAGCTCATTCTTATCAATAGCCAACGCACTGGCGGTAATTGTCGATTTCATAGTCACAGCTCCGGTAGCTTCACCATCCACAGCCACGCTCGAGTTAGGATCTGATCGATTTTCAACGTAGCTTTCAGTTATAACCGCTGCCGAATCACCGAATGATGACAACAATTGCTCCTTTAATCCATCAATTTTCTTTTCACTCAACTTGCTTTTTGCCGATTCTATATCACTAGCCGTCACAACCGTTGCAGTTTTATCGGTACCGCCACTAGTAGCAGACCGTAGCGACGCAGAAATATCATCAACCGAGATACTCATACTGCCAGTGGCTGCATTATACTGAGCCCCGCCCTCACTGGCGGTAATAGACCCAGAAGCAGATCCCGGACATTTATATCCTGGACAGCTCCATCCCAACGTAGCCCCTGGAACAGTCACAGAAGAATTCAAAGTATAAGATAGTCCGCTATTTTTCAAAATTGTACCAGCTGAAATAGTCACGCTACTTGACGACGAGTTACTAAAGACAACCACTCCAGTAGCTTTTTCTCCGACATTCTTCTTGCCCGTAGCAGAAAATTCAACACTGACTTCCTTTGCTAATTCTTTCTTTACAGGCTTAATGACATTAGATTTTGCGCTTGTAGAAGCTGTTTCATTCAAGCTGACGGTATCACTGACTGTCACACTAGTAGTCTTTGCCGAAATAACGACCGTGGCATGTGGAGCAAACCAAATTGCCCAAACCAAAAATACGATCAAAAGTAAGACACCACCGCCTATCAATAAGAACTTCTTACGAAATGTATTAAAATCAGGGACTTTTGGTTTTTTAACCATCTTTTTCAGAGAGTCCAATCCCTTAGATTCCTTCTTGTTTGCGTCAGCTATAGCATTATCTACAGCAGAATCTTCATCAGATTTCTTTGATCTTTTTGCGGAATCCGCCATATCTCCAACCGCCAGCTTGCCGCCATCAATCACATCATTGTCGTCATCAACTTTCAGAACTGGAATCTCCGCAATTTCTGGCTTGCTCTGAAGCGTTTTTGCAATAGGAATTTTCGCCGTTGTCGCCAATCCAGCCAAAACCGAATCATTCGTAATCAACACAATTCTCTTATCTGCCGAAGTTGCTGCCCGAGCTAGTAATCGAATATTAACTGCACTCTGTAAAACGCCAATTCTTCGAGGTGGCACTAACGCAATAATTCTCTCTTTCGACGCCTTAATCTTACTAATTATCGTCGTAATGTCGTCTTCTACATCGATATAAATAACGTCTTTATTCATTTTTAAATCTTTAACAACCTATTTACTTTTTTCAACTAAACTATTACCGTCTTGACTACCGATAATTGTATCATATCCAACTCGCAACAAGCCCATTGCGGTTACAAATGTGTGATCGCTAATATCTCCGGTTTCGTCAACTATCCCTGTAATATCACTTGGATTGATATATTGAACTACTGGTTTCTTAGTAAAAGGCAGGTCTTCTGGCCAGCGTCGAGTTTTCAGAGCTTCAGTAATTTTCTGCAAGCTCGATCCGCCGCCACATAGTAAAATCCTATTCGGCAAATAATCGACATTATCAAAATCGCTCAGCGCCAATTCAACACCTGATAACCAAACTTCCAAAGTCTTGTCAATCGCTGCGTCAACTTTTTTCTTTACGCTAGGTTTCAAATTCTCATTATCAATATTCAGCTTCAGTTTTTCTGCATCTTTGAAGCTTAAATCCAGGTCAGCAGCGATAGTTCTAGTGAAACTTCGCCCACCAATACCAAACATCTTTGTGCCTTCGACTCCGCCGTCATTAACAACTGCAATATCTGTCGTGCCACCACCAATGTCCGCTAGAATTGCCGTGAAATTGCTATCCGTATCCGATCCCAAAACGCTCCTACTCACCGCAAATGGCTCGGCAGCCACAGCCACCAAATCCAGCGCAAGCTCGTCCGCAACCTTCTCCAGCGCGCCGATATGAACCATCGGAGCAAACGCCGTGTAAATCTGCACCGCCACATCTCGCCCCTGAAAACTAATCGGGTTCGAAACTTTATAGCCATCAATATGGATACTCACCAGCGCCGAGTTGACCAATTTCACCTCTACGTCTTCATTGCCAGTTTCCAGCGCAATTTGAGCCTGAGCTTTTCCCTGGGCTCGCTCCTGAACTTTCTCGATGATAAATTCCATCTCGGCAATATCTAATGGCTTATTCGGCTGCGGCCTGCGATAGCGAATAGTGTTCGTCACACCTTTGACCAGTTCGCCCGCAATGCCAATAACAACTCGCTTTGCCCTGAACACCAGCTTGATCTTCAGCCTCAGACAGAGCCTCCTCGCAATTCGCTACAACCCCAGCAATATCAGCAATTGCACCACTGTGCATATCGCCCATTTCCTGCTGTTTTCGCCCAACGCCAATAATCTTCAGCTCGTCATCTTTAACTTCAGCGATCAACGCCTTAACCACTTCCGTACCAATATCTAAGCTAACCAATAGCTCGCGACTATCTTTATCAGACTTCTTCAACATGTCTTTCAATGCCATATAAGAAATATTATATAACGCTTGTGATTTTAGAGCAACAGTTAATTATCTATCTTAAAACAGCCTTGATTCGACGAATTCCAGCCGAGCTAGATTCCTCTTTGGTGATTTTGAATCGCTTGCCATCTTCAGCCAAAACTCCAGTGTGCTCGACATGCGGACCGCCGCAAACTTCAAAACTGACAATATTATCACCCTTGCCAATAGAATACACCTTAACTTCGTCGCCGTAACGCTCGCCGAACGCGCCAATTGCGCCCATGCTCAATGCCTCGTCCGTCGGATAAACAGCAAAGCTAACTAGCAAATCTTCATCAATCCAAGCATTAACCTGGTCTTCAACCGCTTGTTTTTCTTCTGGCGTCAATTTATCGTGATTAAAATCAAAGCGCAATCGATCGGCGGTAATATTACTTCCGTGTTGCTGTAAATCTGGCGCATTCAAAACCTTACGTAACGCCGCACCCAACAAATGCGTCGCCGTGTGATATTTCAGATGAATAGAGTCGTGACCTTCCAAACCGCCGCTAAATTGTCCCTTACGAGCCGTCTTAGAGCGCTGCCTCTGCTCATCCATTTTCTTAGCAAATTCCTCGCGCCAATTGTCCGAAAGCTTAATTCCTTGTTTATACGCCTCTTCCGTACTGAGTTCCACTGGGAAACCGAAAGTGTCGTACAAAGTGAACAATTCTTCACCAGTCAAGCCATCGTCAATGTAGCGTTGCATTTGTCGCAAGCCTTTTCTCAAAGTCTGACGAAAAGCTTTTTCTTCCTTAACGAGGACAGCAATTATATTGTCGCGATTATTCTTCACCTCTGGAAAATCAGCTTCGTACAAATCAGCAATCGTCGGCACAACTTCTTGCAGGAAATTCTGCTCAATCCCCAAGTCAAAACTATAACGAATTGCCCGACGGAGCAGACGACGCATCACATAGCCCTGCTCTTTATTACTTGGCACACACCCATCAACCGCCATAAACGTCGCAGCCCTCAAATGATCAGCAATCACTCGCATACTTTCGGTATGTGAAGCGTAATCCTTGCCGCTCAGATCTTGTAGCTTTTCAATAATCGGCCAAAGCAAACTAATCTTAAAGACGTCAGGGTCGTTATTTACTGCAGCCGCGATTCGCTCAAGTCCAGACCCATGGTCAATATTTGGCTTATCGAGTGGCTCAAATTGCCCCTCAGCAACTTTTTTATACGCCATAAATACGTTATTGCCAATCTCCATAAATCGACCACAATCACAGTTCGGATGACAATTTTCACCAAATTTTTTGGATCATGCTCAATGAAATCAAACTCATAAAACATCTCACTATCCGGACCACACGGATCACCAACCGGAGTAGTTTCTGGACCGCCATTACGACTCCACCAGTTTTTACTGCCGTCATAAAAGAAAATTCTTTCACCTGGATTTACACCACGCGCCGCACCCTGCTCTTCACTGCCGATATCCGCCATTTTTGCATCAATGCCCTTTTCTGCAAATTTTTTCTGCCACAACTTAGCCGCTTCAACATCTTTCTCAATATTATATTCCGGCGCACCAATAAAACACGTTACATACAATCTCTGCGGATCAAGACCAATTTCCTCAGTCAAAAACGTCCACATCCAACCAATTTGCTCTTCCTTAAAATAGTCGCCCAAACTCCAGTTTCCAAGCATCTCAAAAAATGTCGTATGACGATTATCGCCAATGTCGTCAATATCCTGCGCTCGCAAACACGTTTGAGAATCGGCAATTCTCTTACCTTCGGGATGCGTCTCACCAAGCAAGTATGGAATCATCGGCTGCATTCCGGCGCCCGTAAATAAAGTCGTCGGGTCATTAGTTAAAATCAACGGCGCACGCTCAACAACGGCGTGACCCTGTTTTTTATAAAATTCAAGATATTTACTACGTATTTTTTGGGCATTCATGAGTGTTATTATACCATAAAATAACCCCACCTTACAGATGGGGTTTATAGATCAAATCGCCAATCTCAACAGATTATTCAGCTACTTCTTCAGCCGGCTCTTCTTTTGGTTGATTCTTGCGAAGTTTTTCTGGATTACGGATGGCTTTGTGCTTGTCAGCTGAGACTTCCTTAACCCACTTTGGCAACTTAACACCAGCTTCTTTCAATAGCTTAACTACGCGTGGTGTTGGCTGTGCGCCATTGTCCAAATATTTCTGAGCCAATTCAACTTGGATATTTGATTCTTTAGTGTGCGGGTTGTAGCTACCGACATAAGCGACTACACGACCGCTTGATGGATGACGATGTGCTTCTTGTACCGCCAAGCGATATACTGGATAACCTTTGCGACCCAAACGTTGCAAACGAATTGCTAGCATAAAATTAATTCTTCCTTTAACTCTACGTTTTATTATTCCTTACTTTAGAACAGTTTACACTATTTCTCCCATAACGTCAATCTGTTTTCACGATTCCGCCACCCAAACATTCATCGCCGTCATATATTACCGCAGATTGACCCGCGGCTACGGCACGCTCCGAAGCAGAAAGGTGCACAATATCTCCGTCAATTTTCGCGTCGAATAAAGTGCCTCGATGACGCAACCGGACTTGTACATCCTTATCTTTATGCGGCGCTTGATTAATCCAATGAATATCCGCCAGCCTAAGTTCTTTTCGCCACAAACTTTCATTATCAATTGAGCGCGACACGTAAACCTCATTTTTCTCCATATCCTTGCCCACAACATAATAAGGCAATCCACCGCCGACGTTCAGCCCATGACGCTGACCAAGCGTATAAAAAATTGCGCCGTCATGTTTACCAACGACAGATCCCGTCTGTTGATCAATAATATTTCCCGGCGCAGTTTTAACATATTCCGACAAAAACTCACGAATTCCAACTTGTCCGACAAAACAAATTCCCATTGATTCCTTTTTGCTAGCCGTCCACAAACCACGCTCTTTCGCCATTTCGCGAACTTCCGCCTTAGTGAAATCGCCCAACGGAAATATGGTTTTTGATAAAGCCTCCGAAGTTACTCGATATAAGAAGTAGGTTTGGTCTTTATTATCATCACGGGCGCGTAATAATTTTGCTGACGAAGACGATTCATGAGCAACACGCGCATAATGCCCCGTCGCGATATAATCTGCTCCAGCCGCCAACGAAGCCTCCAAAAATATCTTAAACTTCACTTCTTGATTACACATAATATCTGGGTTTGGCGTGCGGCCTGCTTGATATTCGCGAATCATGTAATCGACAACGTTTTGCTTATATTCTTTCTGGAAATCAAAAACTCGAAAATCAATGCCCAAGCCAACCGCCACACGCTTGGCGTCAGCAACATCTTCCGCCCACGGACAATGCATTCCGGGAAGATCTCAGACCAGTTTTTCATATAAACACCCGTCACATCGTAACCCTGCTCAACCAAAAGTGCCGCGGCCACAGAGGAGTCCACGCCGCCCGACATTCCAACAAAAACTCTCTTACTCATCTGGACAGCCCCAGGGCGAATAGCCCAATTCTCATTAACTCACCCATTGCCAACCACCAACCCCACGGCGTCAACCACCACCACGAACTCCAGTTTTTATCAGAAGCGACAGGATGACTTCGAATCTTCACATCGTTAAATTGCGCTGAAAATTCGAGTTGCGCCCGACGCATATGATAACCACTCGTCACTAGAATCACATCTTCAATTTTTCGCGAATCGACAATTTTCTTCACCTCGGTGGCGTTTTGCCTGGTCGTCTCGGAAGATTCGTCCATAACAATGGCTTTCTCAGGAACGCCGCTATTAATCGCTCGCTGGTACATAGCCTTAGCGTTGGACGGACCAGTCTTATCGGCCGCCGCGCCCGACACAACAATCAACGGCGCCCAGCCTTCTTTATACAGCTTAATAGCCTCGTCGGTTCGCGCATTCGTATCGCCACCGCTGACAACAACTATCGCATCAGCCTTACGACAATCGCCCTCACCCACGCTTTGACATTTACCCAAATCATTCGGCGACAAATATGTGCTAAGCCCAAAAATTACTAAAGCAGCAAAAATCATTAAGCCAACTAATTTATGAATCATCGACGAGTCCTCTTCATTTCCGCCTGCACAGCTTCGATGATAAATTCGCCAGCTCGCTTTATACTCTCATCATTATTCAACTTGCCTAAGGTAAGCCTTAGACTTCCGTCAATCTCTGATTCGCTCAGACCAACACTCGCTAGTACATGAGAACGCGTTCCAGAATTAGCCGCACAAGCACTACCCGTAGCCACTAAAACCCCGCGAGATTCTAATAAAAACACCAATCTTTCAGCGTCAATTCCAGAAAATGATATATTCAAAAAACTCACCAAACTTTTTTTCATATCTGATGATATCAACATATCAGGAAAAGCTTGCTTCAAGTCTTTTACCAACTCTTCCCGCAACTTTCGCAGTCGCTTCACTTCAGCAGAACGTCGTTTTTGTGCCAATTCCAAAGCAGTCGCAAAACCAACCACTCCAGCAACGTTTTCAGTTCCGCTGCGCAATCCTAATTCTTGACCACCACCAAAAATATTCGCTTTCAACGTAACGCCAGGTCGCACCCACAGTAATCCAACTTGCTTTGGACCATAAACTTTCGCCGCAGACAATGTCAATAAATCAACACCCAGCCTTTTAATCTTCACGTCAATTAAAGCCGCCGCCTGCGAAGCATCTGTATGAAAAATCAACGGTAAAGGTTCGCCATTTTCTTGGCGCCTGAGTCGCTCAGCTTTTACAATTTCCGCAATTTCTTCAATTGGCTGGATATAGCCCAGCTCATGATTCACTAGCGCAATACTAACAAATCCAACATCTGGCGTTAACATTTTTTTAACCACGTTCGGGTCTATTCGTCCATTTTTCATTGGCGGAATTAGCTTCACTTCCGAACGTGCTTTTGCGGAATTAATCACCGAATCATGCTCAATTGCCGAAATTAAACTTACGCCATTTGCTGCATTGAACGCCAAATTAACAGACTCAGTTGCTCCAGCTGTCATTATCAATTCATCAGCCATCACACCCAAGCAGCGCGCCAGCCGAGCCTTCGCGTCTTGATATTCACGCTTTGTAAATATTGCTGGAGCGTACGGACTAGACGGATTAAAAAACTTTTCAGAAAAATACGGAAGCATCGCCTCAATTACCAACGGATCCATTGGCGTGGCAGCAGCATGATCAAGATAGATATAGTCTTTATTCACTTTTTTATTATATCAAAGCGGCTGACCGGTTTGCGGATCTTTCTTATACAATTGTCGAGAAACTCGCTCGTAATATTCCTTAGTTGCCAAGACAAAATTCTGAAGCTCGTCGCCCTCCAAGTAACTATAGCGATAATTCGGCTGAATCTTCAAGATTCCCTTTGGTTGCACTTCATAACGTGTCGTCAATTCTTGCCGGCCACCCTTACCATCAGCAACTTCTTCGTACCAAATCCAGGTATCTTTATCTAAATTAAAAAATTCTCGTCGCGCAACATACGCCGGCTTCTCGCCAAAAATTGTTGCGCCAATTTCACTTTCCAATTGGATTAGCTCGCGCTCGGTAAATTTCTTTAATGGACGATCTTTTTTACGGAATTTCAATAAAGACACCGCGTCACTATCATCAGCAAAAACCAAACTTCGTACTTTTTTCAAAAACTTAGTCACTTGCAGCTCTCCTCGGCTTTGCCTTTACGGAAGTGTTGAAGTGAAATACCAATTGTCTGCACGGTTTCAAGCGGACTGTTGTTAATATAATCAAGTCTTTTTTCATAACCGCCAAGTGCTTGATTGCATAAATCAACCGCCTCATTATCAGCAGAGTTTACCTTGATAATGTTCTTAATATCCTTCCCGTCAATAGCAGTCTTCCCCAATTCAGGACTTACCTTAGAATTGTCACCGCGCTGCTCGGCATCAGAAAAAATAACGGCAAGTTTTTCGCGAGCTTCTTTTTCGCGAGCTTTAATTTCAAGTGTTTCTGTAACACATTTCGGCGTACTATTCATTTTCTCCACTTTCAAATGCCAAAAAGTTCTTTTGTGTTGCGAAGAGTAGCTTGGCTTAAAACATCAAAATCAATATTTCGCTGCTTTGTCCAATGTTCAGCCACTAATCTCACATATTCTGGCTTGTTTATATTACCACGAAACGGTGCCGGTGTCAAGAATGGCGCATCAGTTTCTAGCAATAATCGCTCCAGCGGGATTGAAGCAAACAATTCTTTCTGCGATTGGTCTTTTGTGAATGTACTAATTCCATTAAGTCCAACGTATAAATTTCGCGAAAAACCTTTTTCTAAATTGTCACGCGTATCGGTAAAACTATGCAAAACACCGCGCAGCCCAGGAAAATTATCGAAGATTGGCCAAAAATCACCCCAAACTGACGGCTGATCCTTCGCACCATCGCGAACATGAAAACTTACCGGCAAATCATAATCTATTGCCATTTGAAGTTGCGCCTCCAAGCCCTCAATTTGTGTTTCCCGCGGACTGTTATTGTAATAATAATCAAGTCCAATCTCACCAATTGCCACAATCGGAGAATTTTCCGTCTTATTCTCCAGCAAAGTTTTGACATCCCTCCAGCCATCTTTCGTATCGTGCGGATGAACGCCGATTGCCACCCAAGTAAACTCATGATTCGCGGCAAATTCCACAGCTTGGCGGCTACTTCGTTGGTCAGTACCGACACAAATCATGCCAATATTCGCCTCGACCGTTTCTTTGTAAAATTGCTCGCGATTGTCCGTAAAAAATTCCGTATCGTGCAAATGACAATGCGAATCTATCAGACGTAAGCCCTCAGTCGTACTTTTCTTATCAGCCTCAATCATAAACTATTTAACCTGAGATTCTGTTTTCGGAGCGCGTGGATCTGGCGTGTGAATATATTTGCGCGGGAATAAAGGCGTCAATTCTGACGGCACTACACCACTAGCAAACATATCATGAATTTTCTCGGCGGTTTGCGGCATAAATGGACGAAGCATGTCAGATACTTGCAATAATGTGCCACAAGCGTGCGCCAAGATCTCGCTCAAATGCGACTCTGCCTCTGGATCTTTATCACGATTTTTAGCAACTTGCCAAGGCTGAACTCGCTCGATATATTGATTCAAAGAACGAACAATTAGCCAAATTTCGTCCATCGCTTGGTCAAACATATAACTTTCCATCGCCTGACGATACGGCCCCATGTCGTGCTCTGATTGTGGAGCGTCGCCAATAACGCCCGCTTGATAACTCTGCACCATTTTAGCGACTCGCTGAACCAAATTACCCAAATCATTGCCAAGCTCACCATTATACGCAGCTTCAAACTTTTCCCAAGTAAAGTCGCCGTCATCTTGCGTTGGTACGTGGCGCAAGAAATAATATCGAAACGCCTCGGCGCCGTAATCTGGAATAATATCGGCTGGACCAACACCATTCCCAAGACTCTTTGACATTTTCATTCCGCCAGAATTAATAAATCCATGAACAAGCAGAACCTTCGGAAGCGGTAAATCTAGCGCCATGAGCATTGCTGGCCAAATACCAGCATGGAAGCGGAGAATATCCTTGCCGATGACTTGCACATCAGCCGGCCAAAAAGATTGCCACTCTTCTGGACGATCAGGATAACCAATAACCGTAATGTAATTACTGAGAGCGTCCAGCCAGACATACATGACTTGATTATCATCACCAGGAACCGGCACGCCCCAGCTAAGATTTTTACGCGGACGAGAAACCGACACATCTTTCAAGCCATCTTTCATCAATTCCAAAAACTCTTTTTTACGGAATTCAGGCACGATTCTCATTTTATTTGACTCAATTGCCTGACGAATATTGTCCGAAAAAGCACTGGTTTTAAAATAGTAATTTTCCTCACTCAAGCGCTGATACGGAGTTTGATGATCTGGACAAACCCCATTATTATCGGCAGCTTCTTTATCTGTAACGAAAGCTTCGCACCCCTGACAATACCAACCTTCATATGAACCTTTGTAAATGTAGCCAGCCTCAACGAGTTTTTGCCAAATATATTGCACCGCAGCAACGTGATGCGCGTCAGTCGTTCGAATAAAGTCCGTCACTGAGATATTCAGCTCGGAAATCATATTCTTAAAATTGACGTGCGTTTGATCGACGTATTCTTGAGGAGTTTGATTTTGGCTGGCAGCTTTGGCGGCAATTTTATTGCCATGCTCATCCACGCCAGCTTGAAAACGAACTTCACGCCCGTTCTGTCTGGAATATCGCGCCCACACGTCTGCCAACATATAATCCATAGCGTGCCCAATGTGCGGCAAGCCGTTTACATAAGGAATAGCAGTAGTGATGTAAGCGTGTTTCTTAGTCATAAAGAAATTATAACAGATTCAACAGAGTGTTGCCACTGGCGTAAATGTCAATCATAGTATGTTATAATAAAAATTGAAACAATACTTAATAGGAGGAGATTGTGAAGAAAATTTTAAAAAGCTTAGTGGCAGCAATGATCGTAAGTGTCACCATAGTCACAGCAAGCACACCTACAACAACCCATGCAGCAAGCGGAGATTGGCGCAAAGACTCAATCGGATGGTGGTACAGAAATTCGGACGGCAGCTACCCAAAAAGCAAATGGGAGAGGATTGGCGACAAATGGTACTACTTTGATGGGCGCGGATATATCATTCACAGTAAATGGGAATATATAAACGGACATTGGTACTATTTTAACACTAGCGGTCATATGACAGAAAATACCTGGAAAATGATTGGCGACAAATGGTACTACTTCGACACTAAAGGTCACATGTTGCACGACCAGTGGGTCGGCGACTACTACGTCGGTCAAAATGGCGATATGTTAAAGAATGCCGTCACACCAGATAACTATGTAGTTGGAAGCGATGGAAAATGGGATAAGAGGTTTTCAAGAGAATTAGCAGAGAAAGCCAAAAACCGGTTCAACAGCAAAACACTAAACCTATATAGGTCCGATATTTCTAAATATAGCGAAGCCTATAGTATCACCTTTGGAAAAAGAGATGAATACAATACAGCACTTCAGCTAATCGAGACAATTTACCCAGAATACAACGCTGTAGATAACGCGAAAAGGGCAATAAAAAAGATTGTAGACGACCAGAATAGCCCTAACAATCCCGCGCTATTGGTATTTCGACACTCGAAACATTCAATAACACGCAGCCTCACTTCCCATGACGTTAGCGAAAATACCCACAGTTACTATATGTTCTCAGAAGAAGAGGTTAATAAGGCTTTTGCGGCGCTAAGTAACGAAATCGACTTTACTAAATTCTTTAAAGATCAGGCTATAAAGACTCTAAAGAATATAGAACACGCCTACAGTATCTCATCAAAAAATAACTATGAAAAATTCCTCGCTGCTAGAGGGTTTACTAAAGAGGAGATTGATAATGCATTTAAGTCTGTAAAGATAGATTTTGTAAAAAATGCCCAGCACGTAGCCAATAGAACCTTACATCTCAACAAGAAATCCATAGATTCAAGATCGTACATCATAAAAATATTTAACAGATAAGACTTACAATTATCAATTTACTAAAGAAGAGGCAGAAGAAGGAGTTAATCGCCTGAACTATGACTTTAAAATCAATCTGCGCAACCTTATTGAAATTAATTTCATAACCAATAACGATATCTCCTCAAGAGAATCCATAGTAGCCCATATAGTAAAGTACAATCTGTTCGAAGAGTCTGAGACCCGAGAAGTATTAAAAGAATACAATATTAATTACACTGAGCGAGCACGACTACGAGCTATAGACATTCTGAAGAATGGAAAATATAGTAGAAGTGACTTGATAAAAACTCTTACTGATCAATGGAAGTTCACCAAAGAAGAGGCCACTAATGCTGTTAAGGATTTAAAGCACGAGAATTTGATAGATTAATTCAGTCTTTTAGCGTAAAGAACGGCTCAGTTTAAAACCACTGAGTCGTTCTTATTTAATTCTGCCACTCTTTCAGCAATCTCTTCCAATCTTCAATCGCCAAATCTTCAGCGCGAGCATCTGGTGAAATTCCTGCATTTTTCAGCAATTCTTCCGCCACAATCTTATCAATCCCCAGCCCACCACTCAAACTAGACCGCAACTTCTTTCGCTTCGCAGAAAATCCAGCCTTAACAATTCGGAAAAAATCTCTCTGATCTTCTGGAGTAATTAACGGATTATTACAAGTTCTTAAAACCACAACCTGCGAGTCAACTTTTGGCGGTGGCGTGAAAAATTGCCTAGGAACTTCAATATCCAGCTCCGCTTCGGCAAAAACCTGAACACTCACAGACAGAACACTCATATTCCCAGCCTCTGCCGCAATTCGCTCGGCAACTTCTTTTTGCACCAACAGCACCGCGATGCTCGGCTTATTTTCCGCAGTCATCAATTTCTCGACAATCTTGCTGGTGATGTAATACGGGACGTTAGCTACGACTTTGTATTTTTTTGGCAATTGATTCAGGTCAAATTGCAATATATCCTGATTCACTACAGTTAATTTTTTCCCAGGAAATTGCCCTGGTAATTTTCGTGCCAAATCTGCGTCAAATTCCACGGCGGTCACCGAATTAGCTCGAGCCAACAAGCGACTAGTCAAGGTACCTAGTCCTGGTCCAATTTCCAATACAACATCATCACCCGTCAATTCGGCCGCTTCAGCAATATCCGCTAAAATCTCCGGATCCTTCAGCCAGTGCTGTCCGAGCGATTTTTTTGGTCCATGAGAAGAAGCCATTTAGCGCCCATCCCCATTAGTCCAGTCAGTCGCCAAGTCGAATCCGTGCGGATGTTTAACTGCAAATCCGCCAGTATCGTAAACCTTGCCCGGACCCATGCTGGTCTCAACCACCGAACATCGTGGATAATTACCATAATTGGCCGCCACCAAAATATAGCCATCCTTATCAACCTTCGCGCCATCCGCCCGCACCGTATAAGTACCGCCGCTGCCACAAGCTTTTATCACAATATTCATCGGCAAATCATAATACGTCTCGCGATGTGCTACACCCTTAGAATCGGTAAATATCTGCGCGCCCTTGCTTTTCGTCAATGGATTTTTAGGCTTCGTACCAATTATTTCAATCTGCTTCTTTGGCTGCTTTGTGATTTCGCTAGCAACTTCCTTACGACTAATCTCGCGCTCATTCTCTACCTCAACCTGATAAGTCACCTTCCGCACACCTTTTTCCCCAAGCTGCTTAACACTCTTAAATCCAATCGGCTGAGAATCGTCCTTAATCTGCTCAATATCAAAATTAACATCAGCTTCTTCGGTTATCGTTCGCTGTTTTGATCGCTCAATCTTCATCACCAAACCAACACCGTTCACCAAAAGATCGTCAGAATTCGTAAAATGCGTCTTATCTTCGCGATATAAAGTCAGCCCAGCGGCCTTCGCAATCAAAGCCGGCGTTTGTTCGGCAGTGGTTACCTTTAGACGCTTATTTCCATCAACGATTGTTATTGGGCGAGCGCGGAAAATATTGACCTGGTATTTTGCGCCTGTCAATTCCATATCAATATTCGGTTCAACCGCGTCAATCTTTTCGTCAATCGTAATCTTAGCCGCACGCAAGGCCTGTCGAACAGTCAATGCGCTTGTGATAATAGTCTTTTTCTTCGCCGCGATCATAAATACGAACCAAATGCTCACCGGAAGTCTTTCCATCAGCAAACGAAATCATCGGAGTTGCAATCGCAATTAACACAGCTAATCCAATAATTTTTCCAAAAAATAAACCTTTTGCGCGCATAATAATTTGACAATTCACACAATGTGTTAGAAAAATTATATCAGATTTTGGAACTATTATCTATAGATATCCTGAAGTCCCATTTTAACCTTACAAGTCGGCCACGGCTGCCAGCCACGAGCCTTGTAAGTTTGCCACGCCTTTTCGTCCTGCACATCAGCTGGGGCGTCAGAAGCTAATTCATACCCACCATACCTTCCCCAGGTTCGTTTGTCAAACTGATATGCACCGTAATATCCATTTCCAGTATTCGATGTATAACTACCCTCGCAACTTCTCAATCTAGCAAGCGCTTCAGAAAAACTGCCAGAAAATGACGTAGAGATTTTCGTCCCCACAATCTCAATCTGCTTCTTTGGCTCTTTTGTCACAACACTAGCAATTTCCTTACGGCTCACCTCCACACCGTTCTTCATCTCGATTTCATAAGTAACATTTTTCTTACCATTCTCGCCCACCTGTTTTACTTCGCGATATCCCGAATCTCGATTCGCGTCTTGAACTTTTTCAACCTCAAATTTCACATCTTCTTCTGCTGTTATGGTTTGCTTGCCATTACGCCAAAGCTCAATTTTCATTCCAGGAATAATTTTTGCCGAACGATCCACGGACAGCGTATCATCTTTCTTTGGTTCGATATTCTTCTCTTTCAATAGCTCGCTAACCGTCTTAGCATGTGTACGAATGACAGATTCTTTGCCGTAAAGTACAAAATTAACCATCGACGCTCTGTCAATTTTCATCACCATGTTTGCGCCATCAACCGCCATATTATCGGAATTGGATAGAGCAGTCTTGTCCTCTTCAAAAACTTCAATTCCAGCGGCCTTCGCAATTAAAGCCGGCGTCTGCTCGGCGGTAGTTACCTTTAGGCGCTTATTTCCATCGACGATTGTTATTGGACGAGCGCGGAAAATATTAATATTGTACTTCTCCGCCACCATCTCCGAATCAAGACTCGGCTCGACTACGTCTTGGCGTTCATCAATAGAAACTTAGCCAATTTCAAAGCCTCGCGAATCGTCCTCGCTTTTGTAACAATCGTCTTTTCTACACCCCTGTCGTAAATCGTCACCAACTTTTCGCCAGCCTTAGCCGCTGGCTTAGCGGCATCAGCCAATGCTTGATTGACAAAAAATAAACCACCAACCAGCATCAATATCGCGCCAGAAACGAACGTAATTTTCTTAGAATAGTGTTTTGCTTGTAATCTTATACCCATAAGTTCACACCCACAATGTAGGTACCCTTATTATATCAAATTTTCTCCAAGCGTGCGAACTCGACGTTCAATTTCTTAATATTTCCATTGTCAAACTGAACCGTAACACTTAACCCTTCGCTGTCAATAATTTTCCCCGAACCAAAACTCGGACTGCGAACTCGATCACCAACTTCCAAACCAATATCTTCCGAATAAAAATCAGGCTCTACGATCGGCTGAGCTGGTCTATCAACGCCACCAGCCATCAAGCCCATCTCATCCAAAAACCTCGATGGCATATTGTAACCGATCTGACCAAATTGCGTACGAGAGCTGGCACAGCTAACGAACAACTCTTCCCTCGCCCGAGTCACGCCAACATAGCACAATCGGCGCTCCTCTTCGACGTCATCAGCGTTACCGCTATCAAACACTCTTGCATGCGGCAAAATCCCTTCTTCCAGTCCTGCCAGAAAAACCACCGGAAACTCCAAACCTTTAGCCGCATGAAGTGTCATGAGCGTTACTTGTTGATCGGCAGTTGTATCCGTCGAAGACATCAAAGCCATCTCTTCCAAAAACGTCGCCACATCAACGTAAGCCTTCGCCTCCGACAAAAGCACGCCGATATTTTCCATTCGCTCCTCAGCTTGCGGCGTTCCGTCGTTTATAAAATCTTCATAGCCAGTACTTTTCATAATTTTTTCAATCAGTTCGGCTGGAGATCCGTCAATTTCCTGCTGCAAATCATACAATTTTTGACCAAACTCTAGCAACGGACGTTTTGCGCGCGCTGTCAAAGTATCCGCCGCCTCAACCGCCAGCAGCCCGCTAATTATATCTTTCCCTGACGCGTCATTCCAATCCAGAAACTTAGAAATACTTACTGCTCCAACACCGCGTTTTGGCGTATTCACAATTCGCAAAAAACTAACTCGATCACTCGGCTGATATAACAATCGAAGATATGCCAATAGATCCTTAACGACCGCTCGATCCAAAAATCGCAGACCGCCGACGATTTTATACGGAATATAGCTCTGACGCAAGGCTCGCTCAATTGCGTAACTTTGCGCATTCGTTCGGTACAACACCGCCACGTCACCATATTGACGACCGTTCGCAATTTGCGCCTGAATCTCATTCGCAATCGCCAAAGCCTCCTCAGACTCATTGTATAATTGCCATAATTTTGGCTCAACACCGTCGCCATTCGCTGTCCATAAATTTTTATCAGTTCTATGAACATTATGGCTAATCAGCGCATTTGCCATATTCAAAATCGCGCCAGTCGAACGATAATTTTGTTCCAACTTAACCACCGTCGTACCCGGAAAATCACGCTCAAAATTGAGAATATTAGTATAATCAGCCCCGCGAAAACTATAAATCGACTGAGCGTCATCACCAACCACGCATAAATTGCGACGCGAATTCACCAGTAGCTTAATTAGCGCATACTGCACCGCATTCGTGTCCTGATACTCGTCAATCAGAATATGCTCGAATTGCTGCTGCCATTTGTGACGGATGTCTGGATTGCTTCTCAATAATTCCACGGTTTTTATCAATAAATCGTCAAAATCCAACGCCGAAGCATCTTTCAAAGCTTTTTCATAAGCAAAAAACAATTCAGCTATTTTTTGCTCTCTTGGGCCGCGAGTCGAAGCCGAAAAATCCTCAGCATTTCGCATTTCATTTTTAGCGTTTGAAATAACCGAAAGTACAGCTCGAGGTTTAATATCTTTATCAGTCAAGCCGCGAGACTTCATAATTTGCTTCATCAAGCTTATTTGATCGTCGGTATCGTAAATTAAGAATCGCTTGTTCAGGCCAATATTTTCACCATCCATCCGCAACATTCGCACGCAAATACTATGAAAAGTTCCCATCCACGGCATAAATTGCCGATTTTCAGAATCTTCACCCAATATTTGCGCCAATCGCTGACGCATTTCCTTCGCGGCTTTATTAGTAAATGTAACCGCTAATATTCGACTAGGAAATATTTTCAACTCACCAATTAAATAAGCGATTCTATGAGTCAGAGTTTTGGTCTTTCCGGATCCAGCTCCAGCCAAAATCAACAACGGCCCATCAACGTGCGTCACCGCTCGAGCCTGCTCGCTATTTAATCCGTCAGTAAAATTAGACATATATCTATTTTAGCAGCAAAAAGTACGAAACAGCACCGCCAGCCATACCAATTGCCAAAAATAGGACAATAAGCAACGCTATTAATAATCCAGATTTTTTCTTTTCTTTGTCGGCTGAAGGTTTGACTTCTGTAGATACGGCGGCAAACATCGGTGCCGGCTCAGAACCCATAGTTTCTTTTTCAGATAATTCGGAAGATTCAATCAAAGAACTATCAATGTCGGTGGATATTTTATCGTCTGAATCTTCGGTAACGCCAGCCTCCTCAATTGCTATAATTTCTGGACTCAAATCCATTGGTGAGTCGGGCGCATCACCCAAAGAATTTTCACTCATGCTGTAATTAGATAAATTGGTATTGTATTGATGTTCCAATTTTACATCTTCAGAATCAGCAGACATAGACGCATCTTCATCACTATTCATCTCAGAATTAGTCATAGTTTGGTTAACAGAACCAAGCGGTCGCTTCTCCACTTCAACATTAGCAATAAACGGAGACTCCAGCGGCGTAGTCATCGGTGTAGCAGGAGCTTCGCTACTACTTACAGCTAATGATTGCGCTATCTTATCAGTCAATGACAATTCCTCAGCAGGCATATCTTCAATCTCCGCAAAAGTAGATTCATTATGCACATCTTTAAGATCGGGAGTGCCACTAAGATTATCTGGTTGAGCAACTATATCAGACATTTCTTTCCCTGCCGCAGAATGCCTATTATTTGTGCTAATCACGTCCACCAAATCAGGCGAAGGCTGAATCGTCGTGCCAGTTCGGGATGGAGCGGGAGCAGCAGGTTTGGACAGCACTAACAGATGAAGGTCTAACAACATCCATAAAACGACCAGTTGGACGCTTTGCTATAACAGACGTACTTTTTACTTCGCTAGCAGCCACGCCAGGAGCTCTGTTAGCTATTGAGTCGTTAGCAACTTTCTCGCTCGTAGCACTATCAACCTCTTTAGGAGTCGTATTGTCACTAGAAGGCTCTTTTTTTGCTTCAGGCTGAGAGATCGATGATAAAGGAGTAGAAGCAACAGACGAAGGCGTAAATGGAGTTACCGGAGGCGCAAAGCTAGTACTAATAGAGTTCTCTGACGCGGGTTTTTCTTCTACGGGTGCAGACGCAGAAACCTCGCTATTATTTTCATTAGCCACCACTGGAGCTTCCTTTTCTCGCTGCTTATCCATAAGAGAGCTTACCGCTCTATCCAACTCATCAAAATCAATATCTGTCATATGCCCCCTATTTTTTAACCTTTATGTGCTTTCGAGATTATCTCCTTAAATTGATATGCATCCAAACTGGCTGCCCCAACCAATAAACCATCAAGTTCATCAATTACTAAATAATCCGCGGCGTTTATTGACGTAATACTTCCACCATAGACAACTCGAACTGATTCCGCCGCTTTTTTACCATACAAATGAGAAATATGTCGTCGAATCATCTGTGTAGCTTTCTTTACATCAGACGCTTTAGCGCTGTCGCCAGTACCGATCGCCCAAACTGGCTCATATGCAATAACTACTTCATCCAGCTCGTCCGCCGTCACATTAGCCAGACCGCTAGTCAATTGATCAGCCAGAACATCCTTCGTTTCGCCAAGAGTCTTCTCTTGAATCGTTTCACCAACACACAGAATCGGATGAATACGATTTCGAATTGCCGCCTGAACTTTCAGTCGAATGTCTTTTTCGCTTTCAATGAAAATATAGCGACGCTCCGAATGCCCGATTATAACATAATCGGCAATTCCACGAAGATGCGCCGCTGGAATTTCTCCCGTGTACGCCCCCGAATCTCGCCAATAGCAATTCTGAGCCGCCAACTTAGCGATTCGACGATTAATTTGCAAACTCAAACTCTGCAGCGTCAAAATAGTAGGCGCCAGCACCACTTCAACATCTCTATGCGATGGCAGCGTGTTCATCAGCTTATGCAAATATAAACTAGCCTCCTGCATATTGAAGTTCATTTTCCAGTTACCAATGATTAACTTTTTTCTCATGAGATAATCCTTATGCTTAGTTTATCACCTCAAACCGTATGCGTCTAGTAAACTTTCAATTCCAGGCAATTTTTTACCAGCCATCAAGGCCATGCTAGCTCCGCCACCAGTGGAAACATGGGTAAAATTGGCGCCGTCATGCCCGTCCCATTTCAATATAAAATCAGCCGTATCTCCGCCACCAACTATTGAAATAACTCCTTTATTCTGAGCAATAGCTAACGCTACTCGCGCTGAACCAATTGCAAAATTATCAATTTCAGCATAGCCCAGCGGACCGTTCAGATAACCATCTTTGCATCAGCCAGTATTTTCGTGAATTTCTCAATTGTCTGACTTCCGATATCCAGCGCCATATCTGAGTTCTTTATTTTATCAATATTAACTTCTTGACGAGGAAAATCTTTAGAAATCTCTGGCGCAACCGCCACATCAATCGGCAATACCAAAAAATTGTCAACATTCTCTGCGCCGACCTCAGCCGCCGCCAAATCATAAATTTCCGCGACAACCTTTTCCATTCCTGGCTCAAACACACTCTTGCCGACATTAAATCCACGACAATGCAAAAACGTGTTTGACATGGCACCGCCAATTAAAATCCGATCCGCCTTTTTAATTAGACGCTTAATCAGTAATATTTTATCGCTAACTTTCGCGCCGCCAATAACCGCAACCAACGGACGTTTTGGCCTGTTCATCGCGTCGGTGATAGTTACATATTCTTTTTCTAATAATAATCCCGCTAGCCCTGGAACACACAACGTAATCGCATGAGTGCTGGCGTGTGCCCTGTGTGCGACCGCAAATCCGTCTTGCACAAAATAATCCGCTCGGACAGCGCGCTGAATTGACTTGGCAAATGTTAAATCATCAGCCTCCTCCTCGTCATAAAAGCGTAAATTCTCCAACATAAGAATACTGCCTCGTGGCGCGCGGCGAACGGCTTGATGAACAGCTTCGCCCACGCAATCATCCAGCAATTCTACCGGACGGCTCAGCAACTTGGATAAGTGATCTGCGACAACTTTCAGACTAAACTTAAGATCCTTGCCTCTTGGTCGCCCCAGATGAGATATGATAACAATCTTGCAATTCTGCTCCAGCAAATATCGGAGCGTGGGCAGCGAAGCGCGAATTCTTAGATCATCAGAAATCTGACCGCGCTTTGTTAGCGGCACATTATAATCTGCTCGCAGAAGAATAGTTTCCACGTAGATCAACGTCGCGAATTGTTTGCTTCGGAAATTTTCTGCCCACCCAAATTCTCCTTATGACAATGTCTTGACTTGGATATTGTCAGTTTTGCCTGGCTCTGGATTGTGACCGCTAACAAGCACAACCGTAACTGGGTCTGCACCAAAATAGCCTTCTTGTTTCAACTCATCAGCTAACTTAGTTGCTGCATTTGGGTCGTTTGGTCGAACATATGGACGAGAAGCGTACCTTAGCGCCAACTTTTGCGCAGTCTTCACATCTTCGGTTACGCAAACAATTGGTAGGTTCGGACGATATGCAGCAACGTTAATTGCAGTAGCGCCAGTGTGCGTTTCCGCAATAATAGCTCGAGCCTTAATTCTCCTTGCCAATTGAGCTGCTGTGTAGCTTAAAATCGCGTCAGTTTTTTCACGCATTTCAGCCTTTTCTACCAACATTACTTCGCTGTGTTCTTGAGTGTAGATAATGGTCTTGCGCATTGCGCGAACGGTTTCAACAGGATATTTACCATTGGCGGTTTCGTCAGACAACATAACCACGTCAGCGCCTTGGATTACGGCATTTGCAACGTCGCTTACTTCAGCGCGACTTGGCTCTGGATTATCAACCATACTACCCATCATTTGTGTTGCAACGATTACTAGCTTGCAATATTTACGACACAAGGCAATAATTCGACGCTGTACAACTGGGACAATTTCCGCACCAGCTTCCACCGCCAAGTCACCGCGAGCAACCATAATACCGTCACTAGCCTTAACGATTTCCTCCAAATTCTCTGGATCAACGGCAGACTTAGTCTCAATCTTGGCAATAATATTGGCTGTCGAGCCCAGGTTTGTCAATCGACGACGCAAATCAATAATGTCATCAGCTTTTTGAATAAAACTCAACGCAACGTAATCAAAATCTTGGTTCGCGCCCCACTCCAAATCGTTAATATCTTTATGAGTAAGAATGTCACCGCCAAAATCTGTGTCTGGCAAGTTCAAACCCTTGCGGCTCATCAAAAAACCGTCGTTCTGAACTTCTACGCGAATTGCAGTTGGGCTAACAATTTCTCGCACAACCGTCCTAATCTTGCCGTCAAACATGTAAAGTGGCTCGCCAACTTTCATCTTCTCTGCCAAATTGTATTGTACTGGCAAATTGAAGCTGCCGTCATGCTCAGTAATTTCTGAATCCAAGACCAACATATCGCCAACCTTAACATTCAGCATGTTATCTTTCAAAACGCCCAAGCGAATCTTCGGACCTTGCAAATCTTGTAGGATTGCGACAGGCTTGCCTAACTGTTTACTAGCTGTGCGCACCCAATCGATCTGCTCAATTCGCTCCTCGTTAGCGCCGTGGCTAAAATTCATACGGATACCGTTAACGCCGGCCTCCAACAATTGGTAAACCTTTTCTTGGCTGAACGTTGCTGGCCCAATTGTTGCTAATATTTTTGTTCGTTTAAATATATTATCACTCATTTTTAAAATTATACCACGAAATAACAGTGATGAAAAATGGCGCCAAGGAACCTTATAATACTTGTTCAATATCGAGAATACGTTTAATAAAATCAACTATAGCAAATTCAAAATAAACAAAAAACAGCTGACCTCTAACATACACCATTGCAAAATACAGCTCAACAACATAGTGCCTCGACAGGAAAAAAGAGCCAGTTTATAGACTTGGCTCAGGTCTTCTCGCGAGCTACCCGATCCTACAGGTCCTGATGTATCCCGCATCGGCGCACGTAATAGTAGTAAAAGAGCTACTAAAACTCTCGTATGTCTCGAATTGGACTGCGACGCACGTTGCGTATTAATGGCAATATAGCACTAAACAATCCAGTGAGAATACACGTACTTACAATAAAGATTATCTGTCGCATATCCACGGCTATAAGTCGTATCACTCTATTTGAATTAATAGAACCGAAGCTATATTGCGCCTGTGCCGTAAGCTGTGGTGCAAATTGCTTATCCAAGAGATACGCACCGATAAAGCCGATAGCAAGAGCGAACACAGCTACTAATATAGATATAATTATCGTATATAGTATATATATCGACACGATATCAATACGATTAAAGCCAATAGCACGAAATACCGCCGTCTCATGTCTATCATCCACAATTGTACGACTGATAGTAATCCACATAATAAGCGCAGCCAATACTATAACTACCAGCATAGCATAGATCGACCACTGCTTAAATATATTCTGCATATCATCCAAAGCAACGCTATTACTAAATGCCAAATTAGATTGATATAAACGACCAATCGGCTTACAAGAATTATCATACTGGACAGTACAGCCCTGCTCATCTATAAACTTTTGCGCATCACTGGCATTTGCAAACTCAACAAAACGATGCTTATTATCCTCATTGCCCATAATATAAAGTGGCTCGTATGTAAATAAATCAGCATAATCGGCTTTATTAGGTAGCTTATCGTATAGTGAGCGCGGTATAACCTGCCCAACACCTTCCGTGCGTAATACTCCAGAAATCATATCGTTAGTAGTGCGAGCCTTCTCGCGCTGCTGTTTCTGTTCTGGATTTAGCACTTCACTATCGCCAGGAGACATACCAACCACTTTAAAAGTAATAAATTTGCTTACAGCAGTTGTTTCTTTACCAAATCTTGCATCAAACAGCTCTTGGTTTGCCGCCTGCTTCTTCTCCTCTGCCGTACGTTTGTCGCTTATTACAGGAGTATTTTCACATGTTGTAGGATTGGGCAGTCCATACAAAAGGCTTGGCTTTTTATAATCCTTGTTATTTTGATTTGCTGCGATCTCTTTATTTTGCCGCAAGGTCTGCTGTATCAACTCCAGCGAGGCGCTATTTCGGTAACACATTTTAAAACTCAAGTTAGTTATATTGTCACGAATATTTTTAAGGCGCTCAAATTTAGCCTCAGCACTCGCACTTGCCGGCAACTTTTCCAGCTTCAGTAAGCGCTCAATAACATTTTGCGGTAAGATTATAGGTAAACTCGACCCGTCAGGCTTCCAGCCAGCATTGTTAGGAAGCATAATATTATCTGTAATTTCAGGTGGTGCAATAACAATACTTGAGCTATTTACAGGAGGATTTTCATAATTAGCATTCACCTCCGCTTCATCCGAAGTGTCAAAGAACAACTCTTTGCCGTCAATAAGAGGTACTAGTGCTGAGCCTTTTTTTGACACTATAAAATTCTTCAGTAAAAAAATTTAATAGCACCATATTCCTTAGCTAAACGAGAGAGTTTTTGCATCGTCAAAAAGCCGGCATGGCGCTATATTTCTCTTTTAGTAATTGAGCGGTAATACCGTTTTGGTCATTAATAGATAGCTGCACAGTACCGTCAGCAGACTGTGAATATGGCGGCCGATCATTGATATAGGAATATTCCAGATTAAGTCGCTTTTGACTCGGTAGCTTTTTTTGTGAAACGAGTAGTTCATAGCGTTTTTTTCGCCTCGGCAATAAGATTAGGGTCACGAATAGTCTTATAAAACCCATCGACATTTGATGGTGCGTTAGTGACACTTACGATGTAACGACTAGTCAACCCCTCTTTACGAAACGAATCAATACCACGAAAGAGACCATTAGCAATCAGGGAAGCTGAAATAAGGACGCCGAACAACATACTCGCCAACAATACCGTAATAAATGTACGTATTTTACGAGCGCGTAATTTTGTATAGGTCAACAGTACTATATCGGCTAGCCTAATCATACAATCTCCCATCTTTTAGGGCAATGACACGATCAGCCTGGGCGGCAATTTCATTATCGTGCGTAGCAATAATAATCGTTGCATGATATTGCTCTCGAATTTGCTGGAATAAACTAATAATATCGCGACTGTTGGCAGAATCCAGATTGCCAGTTGGCTCATCTGCCAGAATAATAGCCGGTCTATTGAGTAAGGCTCTAGCAATAGCAGCGCGCTGAATCTGCCCACCGGAAAGTTCGTGAGGGTGGTGATTTAGTCGATCATACAGACCAACTTGTCGAGCTAATGATTCAATACGTAGCTTGCGCTCCGCCTGCTTCATGCGCTGAGGCATTGAAGCGACTTCAATATTACGGCGCAACGTCAAAAAAGGCTGCAGATAAAACGATTGGAAAACAAATCCAATTGTCTGGTTGCGAAACTTAGACAGTTGACGGTCATTCATACTGGAAACGTTTTTCCCTCCTACAACAATCTCACCAGACGTAGGCTTATCTAGTCCACCAAGTAAATGCAGTAAAGTGCTTTTACCACTGCCGCTTGGACCAACAAGAGCCACAAATTCACCTTCGTGAATGTCTACTGAAACATCATCGATAGCTCTAATTATTTGCTTGCCAACTTTATACTTCTTGATTACATTCGTAGCCTTGATGGCGATCGGTCTGAAATCAAGGTTCGTAATATTATCAGCCTGCGCGACTAGAATATCCGTATTATTACATTCCATATAAAATTACCGTTAGCATTATTATAGCCGATAGCTATCCGTACGGTCAACATAACCACATAAACTAGCCTACCCATTTCCTTAATGCTAGAATATAAATATTATGCCAGAAATAGATAAATACATTATCTCAAAAATTCTATTCTTTATTTTCGGGTCAACCACTGTAATTATTTTCTTTTTATTCTATACGGGAGCATTTGTAAATATCGTTGGGTCCATAGAGGCTGCAATTACGATATATTGCATAAACACCGTCCTGCCGATACCCGTAACAATCTGGTATGCAATCGAGCGCTCACATAAACCGAAATATAAGGAGAGCAACATACTTGAAGCCTATTCTGAAATGATGTCTCGGACTGACGATGAATCCGCCGCCAAAGAAACTACGAAACGACAATGAAAAAAGCTCGCCACAATAAGCAATTAGTTATTTGCGCAAAAATAGGTTATTAATTCGCATATTCTAGCATACTTCTCAAGAATAGACGACAACCCCGTCTATCACGTATACTGGTATCTAGATATTAGAATAGATTCTAGCGAGGATACCATATATGCACGACAACGAATTATGGCAAATTTACAATAACAACGGCACGCCTGTAGACGGCAAGGGTGCGCCCAAAGAAGAATTTAACTCTGATAAAAGCCTAGTCATGAGCAACGCTCATGTGTGGTTTTGGAAGATTGACGAAGGCGGGGTGAGCATACTGCTACAAAAGCGTTCATTGACAAAGCCCAATAAGCCAGGCTGGTTTCATATTTCGGCAGGCGGGCATATCAATATCGGAGAAACACCAGTGCAAGCAGCTGTGCGAGAGACTAAAGAGGAAATGGGGCTTACGATTGATGAATCTAAGCTGCATTTTGTGCAAGCTGTTCGCATCATCGAGAAAGACCCACGAGACATCGTAAATGTGTTTCTTTACCAGCTCAGTGGCGATGAAAACTTCACCTTTGTCGATGGCGAGGTTGATTCGTACGAATGGCGCCCGCTAGATAATTTCAAAGAAATCACCCGGGACGCGGCGGCTAATAACTTAGTTCCTCAAGGTGAATTGTATTTCGGAACACTTATCGCGGCACTTGAGTATGTTAGTCAGTAATAGGTAGCTCCAGCCCGGAAAACCCTTTGCATATTTTTGTAATTTCCCCCGCCGTAATTTTACTAGAAAAAGGTAAAGGGTTTTCTGGGCGGGTGTGCGGCAAGAAAACGACTGGCAATAAACCCCATTCGCGCGCACGCGTGGCGCACATACTGGCAAATCCGTTTTACTATGGGCACTTTCGCTACTTAAGCGAAATACACGAGGGCAAGCACAAAGGCATTATCTCAAAACAGTTATTTGACCGAGTGCAAACGGTTTTTGGAACGGCGCGGCAAGTCAACAAGATAAGGCTGATCTGCGCGCTTAAGGCCAAATATTGCTCATTAGTTATGTTCATTCCACCTCCTCTTTATATATTTATCTACGTCACTCGAAGATTCCATACTGCTAATGTCCTGATCCTCCAGCCATAGCTCATGTAGTGAATCATGATAGTCTATAGCCAGCATTACACCCATTTGCTTTCTTATTTCAGAAGTCACTCTATATATATGCTCTGACAAATCATCAAAATTAACGTCATTTTCTAAAGATATTGTCATATATATTTTTCTGCCAAACTTATTAAATGCATCTTTATAGGAGGGTATGTTTTTCGTAATATCTCTGCCAACCTCTATATTGCTGCTTATTCTTATTGATTTGAGTCTAGCTCTACCACCAAACTGTTTGCTAACTAGGTTAGCTATATCATTCCTAGACTCTCTTTCCCAAACACGATCTGGATAGGTATCAGAGTAAGCACTCTCGCCTTTCTATAGTCAGCTCTATTCCACACTTCAAACCTAAGACTACTATCATCAACCGGATAAGCATCCACATACGGATCGCCTTCAACTCCAATACCGCCACCCTCAATGCGATAATTTTCTACTACAAACTCTTTCCCATACTTTTCCTTAAGGTATTGCGCCATTTTATATTGCTCCACCAAGGCACCGCCATTGATGAGCAGGTAGATAACAGCTATTAATATAGCAACTCCAGCTATAATCCAGAATTTTAATATACGCTTTCGGGTGGATTTTAGTTTAGAGTGTACTTTTTGCACAGGAGTGTTTTTAGGCAATCTTTTACCGTCCTGGACCTTTCTAACGTTTGCGTGTTTTGTTTTTATCGCGCTACTCTTTATCATTAGATCCCTACCCTGCTGCTACTACTATCTTAGCATCATTTTATAGTAAGCATAAGTTCCTTGCAAGATTAAAAACAAATAAAAAAAGACCAGTAAGGTCTTCTGTCTGTTACATGGTGACCTTACCGGGAATCGAACCCGGATTGCCAGGATGAAAACCTGGTGTCCTAACCGTTAGACGATAAGGCCACGACTTCAGATATCATAACAAATTATTGTCGAATTGTCTATAGCAAATCAGCCACTTCTCCGCCGTTATCTATTAATGTATAATATTTCCATGACAAAGCAGAAGAAAAAGCGCAATAAAAAATATTCTGGGATGGACGCGACATCTCAGCGACCAAAGGTAACAAGGATTACAGCAACGAATCGCTCCAAATTATCTCAATGGTTTTTTGATCGAAAAAAGCTCATTCGCACCATTGGCGTGGCGGGACTCGTTGTAGTTGTCTTAATTATCGTTATTTCTGGAATACTGAGTTTATTTCGTTAACGAACCGGCAACTTAAATCCAAAGGTACTACCTTTTCCTTCTTCTGATTCAAAGATCATTTCGCCGTCGTGCGACAAAATAACTTTCCTCGCCAAAAACAGGCCAACACCAGTGCCGTCTGGTCGCTTTTTTCTGGCATTTGTGCCGCGGAAGAATTTGCCAAACAGATTTGCTTGCTCTGATTTCGGTACGCCAATTCCCGAATCTTTCACCGTAAATTCAATCGCGCCATTACTATTTTTTAGAGAAATTATTACCTTTTTGTGCGGATTTGAATAGTAAATGGCATTGTCGATCATATTCAGCATAACTTGACGAATCTTCTCAGAGTCAGCCGTAATCAATGGAACTTTTTTATCAATCTTTAGGTCCATTTCGACAGACCTCTGATCAGCCACAACCTTAAGCAAAGCAACTTCATCCCGAAGAATTTGAGCAATGTCTATCTTCTGCTTATCGATATTAAATTTGCCAGTCTGAAGCCTAGAAACATTAAGAAAATCGTTTATTAGCCTCACCATACGCTCGCTGGAAGAGAATGCCTCTCTAAGAACTGCACGTTGCGTCGGTGTAATCTTCCCCAAATCACCCTCCAGCATCATATCCAGATAGCCTTTAATACTAGTCAACGGTGTCCTTAACTGATGTGAGGCCATAGAAATAAATTCGTTCTTCGCTTCGTCCAGCCGCTGAAGCTGTCGATTACTGAACCTCAACTCTTTCGTCGCCTCGTCAATTTTACGCTGCAAACTCTTATTCAGCTCATTAATTTCTTCCAATGACAAAGAATTTCGAATCGACACCGCCAATTCCCCAGCAATCGATTCCAGCATTTCAATATCGCGAGAACTATACCCCAAACTCTTATGCTCGCCCAGAAATAGAATTCCTGTTTCTTGATTTTGATGCAGCAGCGGCATAACAATTTTCGTGCGATGAATATCCAAAAGTTTCTTCAGTTCTGGATCTTTTACTTGATTTGCCAAAATAACTTCCGGAAAACTACAATTCTTATAATAGTAATCCATAATCCTGTGAACATCTTCCTCAACAACAGATATTCGTCGCCGACCCGCCCGACCGTATATTCCTTTTTCTGGAATACAAAACGCCACTTTTTCTGCCTTAAGAGAAGTCGCTATATAATTGCCAACACGTCGAGTTAGCAATTGCAGATCTGCTGTATAGGTTAATATCTTGCTAATCTCACGCGTAAACGTATCAGCATCATATTCTCCGTAATAAAAAACTCTATCAGTAAATTTATCAAAGATTTTCTTCACTGGTTGATATACGACCGCCAAAACCATAGCCAAAATCATATTCATGAGATTTACGTGACTATCAACCGTCAGGCTGCGTTGGAAAACCAAAATTGAAATGACATATGCAGAAATCACGTAAACGACAGCTAGTGCGATTAATAGCAACATATACGAAACGCTTCGAGCCACCGCCATTTTTACGTCCATCAATCGGTATCTGACAATGCTATACATAATTGCAAATAAGAAAATAATCGTAGCAATTGGACCAATCCATATATATCGATAATCACCAAGCGCCGGAAGAAACAGATCCACTACAAAGCCAGGAATGCTACATATCAACAGACCAATCATGTAAATCGCGACTTGCTTGCGTCGAACGGGATCTGATTTGCGCCACGCTATATGACCAAAACACATAGAAATCAAGAAGAATACTGAGAAAAAAGTTGCAAAAATAACATAGTTGACTGCATGAATCGGAATTCGAGAAAAATCTACTGGCGTGACGATTTCTGATGTATTGATAATAAACTCAGGAACCAAAATAATATATAGCGAAAAAATCGTTATCAATATACTAGACGCGCAAATAAAACTCTTCGTTGATCTTGTCGATGGAAGGAATGACTTTGTAGTGAAAATAGCCAATGCAGGGCAAAAAACAGCCGAAGCGATATAAAACCATCTGGATGCGGTGTCCAATGCTGCTTCATTGTCCGCCAGAGAAAACACTTCAAGTCCAGCTGACCACACAGCCAAACATAGACAAACCAAGAAAAACCAATACTTTGCATCATGACGATGCTTCGACTTCTTAAGTACAAGCACACCCAAAATTAGCGCCATCAACGCAACCAATCCTAGCACTAATGCTCGTATCATCATACTAATGCTTATTATAGCATTTTATTCTACGTTTCAATCGCAAAAACTGTGTAAACGCCGCTCGCAGTAACTGTGACTTCAATAGATTCTTTTGGTATGCCAGATTTTTGGAGCAGCTTAAAACCTTCTTTAATTGAACGCATCCTAACTTTTGGAACCCACCCCATTAGTCCATGCAAAAATTCTTTTTGTGGGCGATTTACGTTCATATTGCCAGTGATCATTAATCCGCCGGTTCGTAAAAATCTCAATGATTCTCGTGTCAATTGTTTATAAACACCGTCTGGCAAATATTCTCGCAAGCCAGAATCTTCCGCGATATCTAGCTTACGATTTCCCAAAACTCCCTCCAAACTCAAAGGCTTGCCAAGCTTGCTGAATAATCGCTCGCAATGAACTTCAATCTTATCTTCCAAATTCCATTTCTTCGCCAAGCTTTGTGCTGCCACTAGAGACAACGGATCTTGATCTAGCAGGATAACCGTTGGCGCCTCACCCGTTTCATTCTTAAGTTTTTTCAGCATCTTCAAAGTCGCCAGTCCCGTTCCGCAACCAAAACTCATCACCAACATATCGTCAATCGAACGATTCTCTTTTTCTGCCACTTTCTTCAAATGATCAATCGATAGACTATTCACTGTTTCCACTCGCTCACGAATACCAAGCGAATCCGCACAATGCCGAATAACATCAGAAAACTTCTCCGTCACTGGCGCCTGGATAAACTCTCGGACTTCACTAATTCTCTTCTCTACTTCTTCAATAGCCGTCGCTTTATCTACGCCGTTATTGATCTTTTCTTGGACCATAACTTCCGTCAGCGGCAAACCATTAATCTTCTCATCAAATACCGACTCATCCAGCAGTGGACCACCCATAGTTGGATATTTACCTTCTGACAATATTTTGCCATTTTCATCAAAAACACTCAAATCCTCAGCTTCAGAAATTGTCAAAAATGTCAGTGCGGAACCTCGCTGATTATGCCACGGCTGCGAAGCAGTTTGATATTCGCCATACAATAACTCATCGCGAACAGTCTCCAGATAAGTATCTACAATATTACTCCATTTATTTTCTCTTACAAAAGGAATCTTTTCTAGGACACTCGCAAGTGCTACCGCCGCCAAATTTATATGGATAATATCTTTACGAACATCCTTTAATTCCGCTCCGCCTCGTTCCAGATAATTGTATATGTCCTGAATTTTATCTGGATTATTATATGCAGGATCGGTCTTTTTCTCCAATTTTAACCCTGCATCCCTCACTCCTAAGATCCGCAATTTCCTTGTTTAATTTTTCATTGGCTTCATGATCAACTCCATTAAGAAAATCACCCGCTTCTGCAATACACCGTTCGTTCCTAAAGTTTTCCATGCCAAAAATTATAACATAGTTTATATGATATACTTAGAGCATGATAAAAATCGCTATCATTGAAGACGACCCAACCATCAGCCAGATGTACCGAATGAAGTTCGAATCGGACGGGTTTGACGTTCGCTTGGCCGCCAACGGACAAATTGGCATAGAAGTAGTCGAAAAGTTTCAGCCAGACATTATTTTGCTAGATTTACAAATGCCGGAAATGGACGGCGCGGAGGCTTTGAAACGAATTAGATCTAAAGATTGGGGAAAAACTATTCCCGTTATTGTCCTCACTAATCTCGGCGAAGAAGAAGCTCCGCACGATTTGAAGAAATTAGGAATTCATAGCTACATCGTAAAAGCGAACCTCACACCACGCCAAGTCGTCGAGCAGGTCAAAACCGCCATAAAAGCCGCTTAGCTTTTTGATTGATTCGCAATTTTTAGACAAGCCGTAATTACATTATCAAACAACGCAGAGACTGTTAATGGACCAACTCCGCCTTTTTTTGGTGTAATAATTACATCATTACGTTGACGCACTTCTTCAGATACGTCGCCAACAATTTTTCCATTTTCCGAAGCAGTTCCCGCATCGACAACAACCGCCTTAGTCTTAATCATCTGGCTTTTAATCAGCCCTGGAACTCCAGTTGCCGACACGATAATATCGTAATTTATCAATTGAGATAAATCGTCACCTTTTTCAAAAACCGTCACATCAACGCCAGACTTTAGCCACATCTTCTCAAGAGGCGCACCAACCAAACGGCCTCGCCCAACAATTGCAACTTTTTTATTTTTCAAATCAACGCCATATCCAGCCAGCAGCCAGCTAATAGCCGTTGGCGTGGCCGCCTGAAAAATCGCCTTTTTACGCAAACCGTCAACATCTTTATCTTCTCGAATACTCTCGAGTAATTTCTCAGTCTGATCAGAATTACTAATCGGCAATTGCAGAATTATTCCTTGAACGTCGTCTCGATTGTTCAATTCTTTAATCACTTCCAAAGCGCCGCCCGCAGGGACTCGATGAATCTCCACGTCAATCAAAATATCATCGCCATACCTCTGCTTCAAACGCATGTACGTTTCAATGACTGGATTTTCGACATCAGTAACAATTGCCAAACGAGGATTAATATGCCAAGCCTGCCTTAAAGCTCGCACCTGTTTCGCCTGGCGCTCCTTGATAAATCCAGCTAATTCTGAGCCATTTAGTTCTCTCATTGTCATTAAGTATAGCAATTTTACCATCTTGAGTACAGATATAGTGTGTGCTATAATTTGAGAAGCTTGGTTGTGGCGGATGTAGCTCAGCTTGGTTAGAGCGCTGGATTGTGGCTCCGGAGGCCGTGGGTTCGAACCCCATCATTCGCCCCAAGTTTTACGACAATTTATTCACACCGATAAATTATTTTTCAATAAAACGGTAGACATTTTTATTGATTGTTGTATAATGAAATTGTGGGCCAGTAGCTCAGCTGGTTAGAGCACCTGCCTCTTAAGCAGGGTGTCGAGGGTTCGAGCCCCTCCTGGCCCTCCAAGAAAATAACCTCACATTGAAGTGAGGTTATTTTCTTATCCAAACGGATTATACCCGCGAGAAGGTGGTTCACGAAAAGTAGTTCGATTAGCATTGAAAGATTGGCGAGAGTTATTCGCACCTGACGGAACACTGTTATTTTGTAGACCATTGACTCGTCGATTCCCGCCAGACAATCCCGTGTCAGCTACATTACTAGAATTATCAGATTGAACCGATCCACTCACTCCTGAACTAGGAGTACACCTTCTATTATCAGAATTATTGGCCGATATCGAAGATTCGTATCCTTTAATATATCGACGCCCTGAATTCACGCTACGATTAGCGGTTAGCATTCTGCCCGTATCCCCATACGCTCTAGAGCTACTATTGCTCAACGTATTCATACGACCATATAGCCTTTCCATCATTTCCCGCGTCATTTGCGGCTTCTGACTCGCGTCCATATATCCCCCATTAGTTATATGAAGTGGCGCCCCGAGTAGGATTCGAACCTACGACCTTAGGCTTAGAAGTCCTCTGCTCTATCCAACTGAGCTATCAGGGCGTATTCACATTATAACATCTTTCTGCTACAATAGTAAAAGCTTGCGGGTGTAGTACAGCGGTTAGTATGCAAGTTTTCCAAACTTGAGATGGGAGTTCGATTCTCCCCACCCGCACCAAGTTAGACAATTTCAATCCATAAAGGGCATCGATGGATCCATATATTTATACAGAAAAGCCAAAATACCAGCCGCACGACATTGAAGATGCGTCCGAATTTTATGACGTAATTGAACGAAGCAGCTTAACACATCAATTGTCTGAAAACCGACCGTATGTATATTGGACAATGGAAATTTATGACAAATCCAACGGCATTAAAGGCGGCGGCGGACTTGGAGTTTTAGCGGCGGACACGCGACGTGTAGCTGAAAAACTAGAAGTTCCATTCGTAGTGGTGACACCGTTTTATCGTAGCGAATCACACCAAAAAATCACCGACCTCGCACAAGAAGAGTTTTCGGAATCCGTTTCACCTCAAGATTACGGATTTGAATATATTGACGAAGTTTTCGTAAGTTCAAACGGATTCCCAGATGCAAGCTTAAGCATTTTCAAGAAGACGCTCGGTTCAACGCAATTTGTTACAATTTCAGAACCGAACTTTGGGCAATTGTACGAAGGCGACGGATCTGGCGATCATAGATTATACCAAGAAGTAGCGCTGGGATTTGGCGGCTATAAAGCGTTAAAACTCCTCGGTATTAAGCCAGCCGTCATCCAGCTTAATGAGACCGCAACGATTTTTGCTGCATTAGCACGACTAGACGAGCTATGCGCTAACGGAATGAATTTATACGAGGCCATCGTTTACGTTCGCAAGCACACACTTTACACGAACCACACGCTTCTTCAAGCGGCCGAACCAGAATTCCATCGTTCGCAATTTGAAAAATTAGTTCTGCCAAATATAAAAAGTAATGCCGTGCGTTGCTGGCTAATGGAGCAATTCCGTAATGACAGACTGAGACCGAATCTTTTGGCAATTGAACTTACTGAAGCGAAGAATGGTGTAAGTAAACTACACGCCCGTGTAGCAAATTTCCGCGATCGCAACAACGACAAAGTTAAGTTTCAAGCCATTACTAATGGAATAGATCTTGAAACGTGGGTGCTGCCTGAAACGTTGCAAACATATCGCAATCACGACATTATTGATAAATTTGGGCTACCAACGAGCGATTTCTGAAAAATTAAACTCGCTGAGTAGCGCGGATTTGAGGTATTTGAAAAAACTCGGTCGAAAGGAATTGAATAGAGTCCTATTGAGTCGCAAAGATCAGTACGGAAAATCCATACAAATCCCAGAAAATGCAATATTATTCGATTTCAAGCGAAGATTCGCCAATTACAAACGACCTTATATGCCGTTTGAAAACCCAGATTCATTGCGCCAAATTCTCATTAGCCACAACGCGCATTATATTCTGACAGGAAAAGTTCACCAAGGCGACGTGACAATGTATCAGAAATTGCTCGAGGTATTAAAATTGATTGACAACGATCTAGTCCTCAAGGAGCGTGTTCATTACATACAAGATTACGATGAAGAGTTGGGGCGAGCGTTAGCAATCGGATCGGATGCTTCGATAAATATTCCTATTGTCGGATTAGAAGCGTGCGGCACTTCATGGGAGAAAGATATCGCCAATTTGAAACTCCTCATCTCCACTAGTGATGGCGGTGTTGCCGACGTCCAGCCAATCGCTTGCCTGGAGGTTACCGGGAGAAACTACGAAGCCGAAGTTTCATCTCTGTACGTCAACATGCATAAAGCTGCCGCTATTTTTGAAAAAAATGACCAATTGCTAGAAAAGCATATCCGCCACCAATTAAGCAACTATTTGCCAATTATCTCTGGCGCCCGAATGATGAAAGATTATCTCAAATTTATTTTTCCAAAACCGCAAATCCAGCCTAAAAAAGAACCGCAGATCAAGCGAATTCCTATTCAATAATCACTTCAATCTCAGCACCTAGCGAATTTAAGCGCGCCGCCAATTCCTCGTATCCACGATTAATTGAATATACGTCGCGAAGAATCGATACGCCTGGAGCAGCAAGCATTGCCAAAAGTATCACAACGGACGGACGAAGCGCTGGCGGAGCAACAACGTCGGCCGGCTTCCATCTTGTTGGACCGGTGATATAAACACGATGTGGATCAACCAACTCGATTTGCGCATTCAGCTTGCTTAGTTCTGTAAAGTAAATTGCTCGGTTCTCGTAACTCCAGTCATGAACCAACGTGCGACCCTCCGCCACCGTCGCAATAAGCCCCAAGAACGGCAGATTGTCCATATTGATTCCAGGAAACGGCAAGGCGTGAAGTTTATCTTTTGCTGCCTGGAGTTTGGAACGCTGCAATTTAATATCAACCAAACGAGTTTGCCCATTATTAGCAAAATATTCCTTGCTGAGTTCAAACTTAAGACCCATTTCCGCCAATGTTGCCAGTTCAATTTCCAAGAACTCAATCGGCGCACGACGAACAGTAATTTCCGAATCTGTCACTGCAGCCGCCGCAATAAAACTCATCGCTTCAATCGGATCTTCGCTCGGATAATAGTCCAGATTTTTACTAATTCGTTTACGACCCGTGATTTTCAAGGTTGTCGTACCAATTCCCTCAATTTTCACACCCAACTTCTTCAAGAAGAAGCAGACGTCTTGAACCATGTAATTTGGGCTAGCGTTGCGGATGATGGTAGTGTTTGGTGACAACGCCGCAGCCATAATTATATTTTCCGTCACTGTATCGCCACGCTCCGTCAACAAAATCGTTCGATCGCCAGAATTGACATCCGTTTTTGCGTGATAATAATCAGTTTCCGCCGTGACATTCATTCCAAAATGCCTCAAACCACTAAGATGCGGCTCAACTGTGCGCTTCCCTAAATTACAGCCGCCAGCAAACGGCAATTTGAAATCGTCATATTGATGCAGTAGCGGACCAAGGAACATAATCACAGTCCTAGTTCTCTTCGCCGCAGCAATATCCATATCTTCAAGTTTCAAGCGCGCTGGCGGCACGATCTCAAGATCACTACCGTCCAACCAGCGAGTTTTAACACCAATCGAGTTCAGAACCTCGATAATTCGGTTAACCTCTTCAATTCGCGCCACTTTCCTAAGCGTCGTCTTCCCCTTATTCAACAAACTTGCACAGAGAAGACCTACTGCGGCGTTTTTACTAGTCTTAACTTGTATCTCACCAGACAATTTTTTGCCACCAGTTACCTTAAAATTCATTTTTCCGGAATGATTTACGGTCACAATATTGTTATTAAGCACTTCACTAATTCGAGCAATCATCTCAATGCTAATATTCTGACCCCCGTTTTCAATGCGGTTGATAGCACTCTGCGACGTACCAATCGCCTCAGCTAATTGCGTCTGTGTCAAACCTTGTTTTTGACGATTTTCAGCGATTAAATTGCCGATTTTTTGAAGATACCTGTCTTTTTATCATGCGTAAATTATATCACTAATGATATATATAAGCAATGATATAATAAATAGTAACGGAGGTTTAGTCATGAAAGACAAGCAAATTGAAGAACTTATAAAAGCAGAAAAAAAGCGCCAAACCGACGGCCTGGAACTGATTCCTAGCGAGAATTACGTTTCGTCAGATGTGCTTCAGGCGCTCGGTAGCGTTTTCACTAATAAATATTCAGAAGGCTACCCTGGTCGGCGTTATTACGGCGGACAAGAAAACACTGATCAAGTCGAGCAGCTGGCAATTGACCGCGCTAAGAAACTTTTCAAAGCAGATCACGCTAACGTCCAACCACATTCTGGCGCGCAGGCTAATGAGGCGGTTTATTACGCTTGGTGCGAGCCTGGCGATACTATTCTGGCTATGGATTTGGCTCACGGCGGACATCTTACTCACGGCGCCCCAGTTACTCGTAGCGCCAGAGAATACAACTTCATTCGCTATGGTATAAAAATATCGACACTGGCGAAATTGACTATGAAGAAATTCGTCAATTGGCACTTAAACACAAACCAAAGATCATTTTGGCGGGATTTTCGGCATATCCACGAGAGCTAGATTACGAAAAATTTGCCGAAATTGGCAATGAAGTCGGCGCTATGTTAATGGCGGATATGAGCCACATCGCAGGGCTAATCGTTAGTGGCGTTGCCAAAAACCCGTTCGACTATGGCTTTCATGTAATTACCACAACAACTCATAAAACTCTGCGTGGACCACGAGGCGGGCTGATTCTTAGTCGAGGAATAGTTGGCAATCCATTGAAAAAACCAGAGAAAACTCTCGAGAATTTACCTACGTTGATTGATCGAGCGGTATTCCCTGGCACACAAGGCGGACCGCACATGCACACCATCGCTGCAAAAGCCGTAGCGTTCGGTGAAGCTTTACAGCCAGAATTCAAAGATTACGCCGAGCAAATTGTTAAAAATGCAAAAAGATTGGCGGAAGAGTTGCAAAAGCGCGGTTTTAAGTTAGTAACTGGCGGCACCAGCAACCATTTGATTCTGGCAGATATTCACAGCAGCTTCGGCATTGACGGCAAGGAAGCGGAAATCGCCATGGATAAAATCGGTCTGACGCTAAATGCTAATGCAATTCCAGACGACCCTCTGCCAAGGTTTAGGCCAAGCGGTATTCGCTTAGGCACGCCAGCTGTCACAACGCGAGGTGCCAAAGAAGACGACATGGAAAAAATCGCGGAATGGATGAGGCAGTCAATAGATAATCGCGATAATGACGATGAGTTGGCTGAACTCCGTAAAGAAGTCGTAGAATTCTGTCATACTCTACGCGATATTTAATGTAAACCCGCGCATAAAAAAACTCTGGCTTAATGCCAGAGTTTTTTTATTACCTGCACCGAATTACGGAGCACAAGTACCAATTGTTCGCTCCTCTACATGACTTGTTGAGAAGTTGTAGTACTTAACGTGCGCACCCGTAGCATCACCCGTAGTCGGACATGGAACATACTCAATAGTATTAGCCTTTTCAGGACGGGTAGATAAGCTGCCAGATTCTACAGTACTTGCGTCCAAGTAGTATGGTTCGCCAGTCTGTGAAACAGGAGGAGTACCAACAGTCTTATCTGTTAAGGCTTGCAAGTTAGTTGGGTACTTGCTCTTTGCTGTGTTGTATAGCTCAGCTTTCTTAGCAACAGCGTCAGCAGCAGATTTAGCAGCAGATGTCTTTGCCTGGTTTTGCAAACCGTTGTATGCAACCAAAGAAACAACTGTCAAAATTGCGATGATCACGATAACGATCAAAAGCTCAACTAGTGTAAAACCTTGATTTTTGATATTCTTTGTAGTCACGATAATGTGCCCCCTAAATTGTTAGTTTGATTTGTAACTTGATAATACTACAACGTTTTTAAAAGCGCAAGCGTTTTTTTAATATATATATCGATTCTGTGTTGGACGCAAGAATAAAGACTCTGTTGGACTATTCCTGTCTTCATTAGTGCCGTCACCAATCTGCCCATTATTATTCAATCCCCAGCAGTAGGAGCGCTTATTTTCCATAATGACACAGCCACGGTTAGCTCCAGCCGACAAACTAACAATCTTCTCTCCCGCAGGCAGTCCGTCCTTAACTTGCATAGGTTCATATGTCCATCTAGTTCCGTCGGGGGAATCATCGTATTTCCTGTTTGCCCCCAATTGTCCCATTTCATTATTTCCCCAGCAATACACTTCCTTTTTTGTGTTATTATTCATTAAAGCGCAAGAATGAGAAATACCGACCTCAACCTGCAGAGCTTCTCCAGGTAGCCCATGAACTTTCACCGGCTGAAGGTGCTTTTTAGGATCGTTAGGATTGCCACTCCAACTCCCTGGAGATCCAGATTGACCAAGCCCAGCACCGCCCCAGCAATATACTCCATGTACTATATCTATATTTGCCTTAGCGACAGCGCAGGCGTGAGTTACATAATTAGGATCTTTTTCCCACCAATATCCATCCTGAGATATATCAATCACATTTTCCAGCTCCTTAACTCGAGTAGCTCGACTATAATTATCGCCAGCTATTGGACCAACACCCAGCTGCCCAAACTTAGCCTGCCCCCAACAGTAAGCCCTTTTTTCGGTAGTTATAACACACATAGTCCGTGAACGAGATCCGCCAGTTGATAACTTAGTAGCAGAATAATTGTTAGGGAGCCTATCAAATCCACCTGAATTAATCCGTGCTGGTGTTGCGCTGAACTTAGGGTTGCCCGGACTACCGTAGCCCAACTGCCCCCTGTCATTTTCACCCCAACAGTACACCTTACCTGATGCAATAGCACATGAAGTATTACCCGTCCCTCCAATTGCGCTAATTTTATCTCCAGAAAAATCCGAGATTGCAGGTGCGCCAACAACTTTAATCTCAATAGGTACCACAGAATAACTACCCCCAAAATCGCTATTACCCAATTGTCCGAGCCTATTATCACCCCAACAATATATTCTCCTGCCAGTACTTGATTTAGTTAACACACAACTATGGTGCTGTGCTGTAAAAATATCAATAATCTCACCATTCTTCATATCGCCAATAGAACGAACTTTCACTGGAATATTGGAGTTATTGGTAGTTCATCTCCTAATTGACCCTTATCATTACTGCCCCAACACCATACATTATTTGATAAAATCGCACACGTACGATTAGTACCACTTACTATGCGCGTTGCGTCAATATCAGCTGGCCAAGTAACCGATTTTTTTACAACAGCAGTATAAGTTTTTAGGACTGTGCCACTACCATTTGTTATTTCAACGCGACCGGTGGATGAGATTTGAGCGGTGGCAGCCGACAAAGCCACACCAGACGACGCACCTTTAGTTGACGCCTCCAAATCGCCAACTTCAAAAGTCGTTCTTAACTTGCTGTTCTCAAATACATATCTATTACCAGGAAAAGTTACAGCCCCCTTGCAATTGGTTTCTGGGTGAAGTGGCCCAATTCCACCAGGAACCGAACTCCATGACTGCTCAGTTCCATTAGCATCCAAACAAGCATTAGCGTAAGCCGTACCTGCCTCACCAGCCTCTTGGGCTAATTTATAATAGTATTCTTCCTGAGAGTAAATATACGACTGAGTCACAACCCTCATAGCACCAGCCAAAAGCGCCAATATAAAAAGTGCTCATAAGGATAATCAACACCAAAGAATAGCCGTTTTTTTGTCGAATCATAAGTTATTTATCTTTCGTATCATTAATGTTTGAGAATCGGAAACCTGTTTACTTGGCGATTGTATTGTTAAAGTAACCTCTACATTATCCGCACCGTCAAGAGCTTTCTTATCGCTATCTGGAGCATCACTATTTTTACTTATCAGCGTTTTTCCATCATAGTAATTAATCTTAAATTCCGAAACTCCAGTCGCTAAAATCGAATCTTCGCGAAGCTTCATGGCTCGATCTTTAAACTTATCAGCATCCGTACCATTCATACAAAAGTAACCCGCAGCAGACCCTGAATATGGCGTTGGAGGATAACTGGAGAAATCAACTAAATCATTATAAATAGTCCGTCGATGCAATTCTCCATTCTTCAAAAAATATATGACTATCTTTTTATACTTCGGCTGCTGAGTCTTATTTGCACTACAGTCAAACTTTGGAGTTCTTAGATATACAATCTCCCTAGAATCGGCGCCTCGTCCCATATTTGTAGCATATTGGAGCAATATAAGTGAGTTTTTTTCAGGGTCAGCGATGGCACTACTTGAATATGGATTACTCCTATATCCCCACTCTCTAGGTGCCGCACTAGGGAAATTTTTATCGGTAGCAAACGTATCCTCTCCATCATAACTGCTCACCTTAAAGCGCGAAGCTTGACGCACGTCAGTTTCAATTGCATCCATGGAATTATGCATATTTCGACTAATCTCAACCTTCGCCTTGCTAATAGAAGCGCTTTGATTTGCTGAAATTAACATCTGGCTAAATACGCCGACGACCATTGCAATGATGACCATCACCATTGCCAATTCAACTACAGTAAAACCGCCCTCATTAGAACGCCACATACGTCGCATGTACCACCTTCTTTCCGCTACCTATGCCGGAGCTTGGCAACCCATATTCTACGATAGATTCCACTTTGATCGGCATTCCCAGGCTAATTGTTCCACTCTTACATCCGTATGGCGCTGATGCATATACTTGCTGTCTAACCATTCCAGGCAGCCCATCGACATTAACCGTACTACTCATAACCGAATATCTGGAGCCCGGAGTTCTAGTGCTCGGAGGAGGGTCTGTACATTTAAACCAAGACGGAGCGGAATCATTCGCGTAACGACGCATATTATTATATGCCAGAAGACTCGCCTTGTTGTACTGGGCATTCATGACTGATATCTGGCTAACTTGTGCTTGCATACTCAAAATAACAATCAAAAAAATACTAATTACAACCAGAGTAACTGCAACTTCGACAATAGTAAATCCATCACTTTTTTCCGCTAGTCGCGCCATATACTATCCACCTTCTTCTCTACTCCTGTTGAAAACTCTTTATATATAATGCTATATTTCACACAAGTTACCGCTACAACATCAGACACAGGACCGGACACGGGCTTCGTGCAATCGCCGTCATCCACATTCGAAGCTTCATACAATAGCTCACCATTATTTCCGCCAGCCCAATCACTACGATTACACTTGATCGTCTCCTTTTTCAGAGAATCACCTCCTACAATTGACGAAATCCTTAATTAAATCAGCACAGGAGGGATATTCGTGACCGATAGAACTAACATTTTTATATTTATAATATCGTTCCAACCTCAAGGACAGTTCAGACACATCAGCCCTCTGCTCCTGATCTTTGGTTAATTTCAAAAATCTTCCACCACCAACAAAGGCAATGCTAGCCAAAATCGCAACAACCACCACTACTATCGCCAATTCAACTATCGTATAACCACCCGACCCACGATTCATATTCAATATTGTAGCGCAAATCTACAAAAAAGCATATGCTTATTATTAGGAAAGTTCTAGCGGCTCTTGTTCGATTTTTATGCCAAATTTATCAAAGACAATTTGCACAATTTCCTCGCGAATCGCTGCCAAGTCACCATATCCTGTTGCCGAATCATTCACAAGCACCAACGCGTTCTTCTCATAAACCCGCATGCCGTGACTGCGATAACCCCTTAAGCCAGCCTTATCTATCAACCAACCTGTCGGGATTTTATATCTCCCGTCAGACATTGCATAATTTGGAATATCACTATATTCTCTTTGCAATTCTTCCAATTTCCATTTTTCAACCAGCGCATTTTTGAAGAAAGAACCTGCACTTGGCAATTCCGCTGGGTCGGGCAATTTTTCCGAACGAATATTAAGAACTGCCACGCGAATCACTGACAAATTGACCTCACGAATATCATTCTCGTCAATATATCTCTGTAAAGAGGCATAATACGGCGGTTTCGGCTCTGCTTTATTTAGTCGCAAAGTAATATTCAGAATGCAATATCGTCCTTTTTCCTTACCACGAAAAATGCTATTTCGATAAGAAAAATCACATTCGTCAGCGGAAATAGTTACAATCGTGTCGGTTTTTGAATCGTAAGCCTCCAGACTAATCAACGTGTCGGCAATTTCTTGACCATATGCCCCAACGTTCTGGACCGGCGCAGCTCCAGCCGTTCCAGGAATTCCCGACATAGCCTCAACTCCCTGAAGTCCAAGCCCAATAGCCTTCTCAACAACCTCGTCCCAGACTTCGCCCGCACCAATTTTCACATCAGTTGCTTCGTCAGTTTCAGAGATAATCTCAAAACCTTTAATCTTATTCAACAGTACGATTCCTTCAAAAACCTCGTCATGCGTAATCACATTACTGCCGCCACCCAACACAAAAATCGGCAAATTTTCCTTTCGGGCATTACGATATAGCGACACAACATCACCAGCAGAATCCGCCGTCGCCATATAGCGAGCCTCACCTCCCAATTTCATAGTCGTGTATTGTCTCAGTGATATATTAGTCATGACGTCCATGCATATAGTATATCATTTTACTCGACCGTCATCTATGATATAATAACTTCATACGCACCCGTAGCTCAGCGGATTAGAGTACTTGGCTTCGAACCAAGGGGTCGCAAGTTCGAATCTTGCCGGGTGTACCAATAATTGACAGAACACTCACTTTTTGGTGAGGATTTTTTTATTTTTACGCTTATTTATACTAAGTTATTTATTTCTGGTATAATTTCAACAAACATGTATAAAATATATTATTTACAGCAGCTAAATAAGGGATAAAAATAAGATGTATATAGCGTTAAATGTAATTAGCTTTATTATAAGCTTTATCTTGACTATAAATCTCACAATGAACATAGCTATTACAGTTTTTAGGCAGATACCTTTTCTTAAAAAAATGATTACAATAAAAGTAATTATTTATCCTGCAGAGATAAGGAGGATCTTTATAAGGAGAGTAATTCTGGGGAGAGTGTTGCTATCGGTAATAACAATTTGTGCACTAACCTTAATTTCGGTCGACGGATTAAGAATAGGAGTTATTATTGGTGGCTTACTCGGCTTTGCCCTTTCGTTTAGCGGCGATAATGAGGTCTTTGTTAGATTTGTTAAAGATATCGACAATTGGGATATGCATTGTAATTCGGTAGTATTAAATGATAATTGGATATATTTTAGAGACATCGTCTATACAATACGAGAGCTAGAGAAAGAAGTTAAAAAAATGGAATTATATTAGATACAAATTCTATAAATAGATATTCTCTGCCAAAAAAAGAGAAAAATAGCAGTCGCTCAATTGACGGATGAATTATATGCCGCCTTCAGGAGTTCCGTCCGGAAAAAGTATCCAGCTCAGAGATAATCTTATAAATAACGATGTTGACAGCTGGCTGGATTTAATAGAGTCACGTAATAGGTATATCGAAAAAAATAATCAAGATACAACGGACATACTAAATAAAAAGAAATGATATATTATCTAAATACAAACCAGACTTCACAGACCTAGGACTCTAAGCTATGGATAAAAAAATATAAATAATACAAATAAAAATCTGGTTTACTGTATTAGCTACAATTCTGATTGCATTATCATTTTTCATTCCCGCTAAATCTGGACTCCCCCATAGAGACTATAAAGGTTGTGAACGAAAAAATAGTATCTGCTTTACCACTATAGTAAAAGGGATTTACGATAGACCTGACGGATCTAGGATCGTTACTGTATCGCCATCGTCAGATATAAAAAGATATAGTTAAAAAAATCAGACTTTAGTTTTTAAAATTAACGATTCAAACGACAATATCTCCATTGGAAACACTGTTGTTATAGATGCTAATCAAGACACAAATAAAGCATCCATATGGATTGAGTACAATACTAACCTATTTATAAAATTAGTTCAAACATTATTCGACGTATGGCACGGTCCAACCGCCACTATAGACCTAAATACATATACAGAAATTCCATCTGATAAAAAAAATAAAAAAACTTAGATCACCGCCTTATATTATTTATCAACATCATATATATCGTTATTCAATAGTGGATTCTGAACTCCCGGCGACATTTGCGCAGATTGCGAACCTAAAATTTGGCGAATTTGATCGGCGGTGATAATTGTAGTTGAGCCAGGCGCGACAGTTCCCGCTAACATTTGCTTGGCGACGGTATTCTCGACAGCTCGCTGGACGACGCGACGCATTGGACGAGCTCCCAATCTTGGATCATAGCCAGCCTCGACCAACAATTTCTTACCTTCTTCCTCGACCGCAACTTGAATTTTTGCGGTGCCAAAGTCTTATTAACTCCCGCTAAAATCAAATCAACAACCTGCAGCAATTCCTCTTTTCCTAGCGGACGGAACAGAACAATTTCATCAAAACGGTTCAAGAATTCTGGGCGGAATAAATTGGCATTAATCAGCTCGTTGATAAACGTCTGCTCGAACTGCTCCAATTGATAGCCCCGCTCAATATATTCACGAATTCTATCCGCACCAGCATTTGACGTCGCAATTACAATCGTATCGCGAAAACTAATTTCTCGGTTATTTTCATCGCGAAGTATTCCCTCATCCAAAAGCTGCAGAAGCGTCGTCAGAACCTGCGGATGAGCCTTTTCAATTTCGTCCAAAAGCACGACAGAGAACGGGCGCTTCTGAACCTGAGCCGTCAAACTCCCTGGATCTCGCGCGCCATCCGCAATCAGCCTAGCCACGTCATCCGGCCTGACAAATTCGTTCAAATCCAAGCGAATCATATTGCCTTCACCGCCAAAATAAACATCCGCCAAAGCCTTCGAAAGCTCCGTTTTACCAACACCAGTCGGACCAAGAAATAGGAATGCGCCAATCGGTCGATTCTGATTTCTAACACCTGTGCGCGCGCGGCGAATAGCGTCAGAAACAACTGTCACGGCCCGCGTTTGATTGATCATTCGCTGATGAATTAATGACTCCAAGTTTAACAATTTTTCCTTTTCGTCGCTCAAAGATGCTACCGAAATTTTTATGCCAAGAGTTTTTTCGATCGCATCGTCCACAGATTGTGCAGTTACTAGTCCGCCACTCGCATAACTTGCCGCCGCTTCCAAAATTTTCAACGCCTTACCTGGCATTACTAAGTCCTGAACATAACGATCGCCAACACGATACGCCTCCGCCAGCGCCTGATACATATACGTCACTTTGTGCTGTGCCTCAAATAAAACCAATTGATCGCGCATGATTTTCATAGTTTCGGGTTCATTTGACGGCTGAATTGCAATTGTGTTCAAAGCGTGAGCAAGCTGCGGCTTAGTCTGGGAAATTTGCAAAAATCGCTGATCGTCCATCGTTAAGATCGTCCTAAGCCTGCCCGCCTCCAGAATTGGCAATAACACATTACTCAGGTCAACCGAACCGACACCTTCTTCGAAGAATAATTGCGCGTTGTCCAGACATAAAATCACGTTTTTCGACAGAAAAGCCTCGTTCAAAATCATCGTGACTAGATTTTCCAATTCCCCGCGACCCGACGCTACACTAATCAACGACGACGCGTCAAGCATAAAAACTTGCTGATACATAAGCGAACCAGGAACACCTCGATGTCCGTCAATCAGCATTTCCGCAAACGCCGACACGACGGTGCTTTTTCCCGCACCATCAGCACCAACCAGCGTAATATTCTGCCGCCCGCCAGAGCTAAACGTTTTAAGCATCTGCCCCAGCGCCTCCTCGTGCGCAGCTAACTTAGTTGTAAACGCGCCGCCAGATACACTGACGCTAATATTCTGAGCAAATCGACTCAGCAGTGGCGTATAACCAAAAGACCAATCTCTAGCAATTCCACCCGTATTTAGCGGCTTCTCTTTATATTGATCAATCAACGCCTTTATTCGCTCGTACCATCGAATAGCCTCCTCGATATCATAAAAATCGATCTTCATATTCGCCAGCAAAGAATCGTGCTGTGGCAATTGCTTTACTATCGCCGCCGCCAAAACCGCGCTAGTAATCTTCGGACTTTCCGTGCTCTGCCAGATTTCAATCGCCGCTTTCCAAATTTGCTCCGTTCGATTCGGATCGTCGACGGAAATATTACGCAAGAAATTCGGCGTCAAGCCCAGCCGCACTGCCAAAAATTGCCCGGCTCGCGTGCCTGTAATCGCCTCAGCAATATCAATCGGCGTCGGTCTGCGCGGCAATTTGCCCAAGACGTCCGCCGCCATCACATCGTCAATTGTCTTAGGATTTTTACTAATCTCCGCAGTCTTTAAGTCTTTTTCCCACCAAATCGACACCATAATCATTGGACCACTCAGACCAAATAATAGCCAGCCAATCGCCCCGTGTTCAATCAACGACCACAAACCAAGTAGCACCATCATAATGCCGACAGCTATCGCCACGATATGCCAAGCATTGCCAAACCTTACAGAAAATCGCGCTTTCTGGGCTCGCAAACTGTCGTAATTAAATCTCGGCTCTATTTCCATACAGAAACTCCCAACTGCCATAAAATAATTCCGATAAACGGCATCAGCGGCAACGCCAACCACATAATAATTCCTACAATCATCCACAAAAATCGTAACAATATCATCAATATTCCAATAATTATCACCATCGAGCGCACCACCGCGCCAATTACTCGCGAGAACATCTTGTCAAAAAACGCAGATAGCTGCACGGATAAATCGCCACCAACTGGAGCGGCTGAAATCTGGCGAAACGGATTGAATAAGGTTTTCAAAAGTAGCCCGACTGAGAAAAAATCTGCGGTTCGTAAAACCCCCAGAAAACTTTGTCGGATATATTGCAACAAGCCATTGCCGTACCACCACTGAAAGATACCCACCAAAAACATATTGATATTGTAGCACATCGGCCCGGCAGAGTATAATAGACAATATGGCAAGACAGATGATTAGTACTATTATTGGCAAAAGCGTCAAGAAAGTCGCTAAATTACGCGGTGGCGGTTCAGCCTTGCCGGGTTTGGTGATTGAAAAAATTGACCCAAAATTTATTCAGAGAACGTTGGCGGATTTGCCGCAAGGCGTGGTGATTATCAGTGGAACGAATGGAAAAACGACGACGACAAAAATCGTCGTAGAGTTGCTGGAATCAGTTGGACTGAAAGTCTTCACTAATCGCACTGGGAGCAATTTTTCCCGAGGTGTGGCAGCGGCGCTACTTGATGAGGTTAATATCCGCGGTAAGCTGGACGCCGACATTGCAGTTCTGGAACTGGACGAGGCTTGGGCGGTTAAGTTCGTGCAAATTGTTCGCCCGCGCTTTTCCCTGCTTCTGAATGTTATGCGTGATCAATTGGATAGATTTGGAGAAATTGACAATACAGCCGCATTGCTTCAAAAAATAGCTGAAGCCACCAGCGACACTGTCGTTCTCAACCGCGACGATCCACGGATTTTTAAGATTAGCGAACATATTCAGGCTAAAAAAGTTTTCTTCGGCACAACCAGCGAATTACTTCAATTGATGCCAACGGATGACACCCTAAAATACGGAAACGCAGTCGCGAATCAAAGCGTGGCGGCTGATGTTTTATTGAAAAAAATTAACGCTCAACAGGCGACTTTTCAAATTGACAATAAAGAAATTGACGTAGATCTGCAACTCACTGGAGTTTATAATCTTCTCAATGCGGCGGCGGCGGTTGCCCTGGCTCGACAAATCGCGGGACCGGAAATTACCGATACGATTTTATCTGCGCTGGAAAACATAAAGCCGGCGTTTGGTCGTGGCGAAACGATTTACCTGAACGGCACGCCAATTGAGCTTATTTTAGTGAAAAATCCTAGCGGCTTTCGGTTAGCGCTTCTGTCGTTTGCCAAAAATAATAGTGCTACGATGATCGCCGTCAATGACAATTACGCCGACGGACGAGACGTAAGTTGGTTTTGGGACGTCGATTTTTCGCTGTTGAAGAACGTAGCAATGATCAGTGGCGTGCGCGCTTACGATATGGCTTTGCGACTTCAATATGACGATATTCCGATTGGGAAAATTGACACCAATATTTCGAAAGCCCTGGAAGATTTCATTAATACTAATCCCGATGAGCCAAAACAGATTTTTTGTAGCTACACAGCCATGACAGCAATTCGTCGCCTACTGAGCGAAAAAACCGACGTGGAGGAAATATCATAATGAAAATAACAATTGCGCAACTTTATCCGCGAGATATGAATCTTTATGGCGACTGGGGTAATACATTAGTCCTAAAAAAAGCGACTAGAGCGACGCGGCTTCGAAGTTGAGATTATCGATCACAATCCAGGCGATTCGACGGATTTTTCTAAAATTGATATTTTTGTTGGCGGCGGCGGACAAGATTCTGGGCAGACGATTATTCAAAATGATCTTCTGGCGCGAGCTGATGAACTGCGACAATTAGCAAAAGACGGCGTGCCTATGTTGATGATTTGCGGAATGTACCAATTATTTGGTCGATTTTTCCGAACACTCAAGGACGAGGAAATTGTTGGCGCTAATATTCTGCCGATTGAAACAATTGCTGGCGACGAGCGGATGATTGGCAACATTGTCATCAAAAGTCAGGAATTTGGCGATATCGTTGGCTATGAAAATCACAGCGGACAAACTTTCTTAGATAAGACCACCAAACCTCTTGGGCAAGTTATTAAAGGCGCCGGCAATAATATGACCGACGCAAATGAGGGTGTTCGCTACAACAACATCATTGCCACTTACCTCCACGGTCCGATTCTACCCAAAAACCCGCAAATTGCAGATTTTCTTATTGGCGAAGCACTAGAGCAACGCGGTGTAAGTTCAGATTCGGGGCTGGAAAAAATTGACAATACTTTAGCGAATAAAGCGAGAGAGACAGCGTTAAAATTATCCAGATAATTCATGAAAAAAATCTGTATATATCTTAAAAAGCTATATGCATTTCTTCATAAAATGCCCGGTTGGATTTGGCTAATTCCAATCTTAATTTTAGCCGTCAACGTTCGACTTACCTATTTAACAAAAGCCGATATTTGGCATGACGAGGGATATACGGCGGCCATCATTCAGCAGCCAATCAGAGAAATTATCGCCATTACGACCACGGACGTCCACCCGCCGCTTTATTACGTTATTATGCACGTTTGGCAATTGATTTTCGGCAATTCCGTAGCTTCGCTCAGAGGGTTTAGCGTTACGTGTGGAGTTCTGATGATCGCTCTATTGTTTCTATTACTCCAAAAACTTTTCTCTAAAAGAATCGCCGTATTTGGAAGTTTTTTAGCAGCGCTAGGACCGTTCTTAATTCGCTATAGCGACGAAGCTCGAATGTATGCACTAGCAGCACTTTTGGCCGTAGCAATGACTTACGCATTCGTCGTGGCGGTCGAGCACAAAAATAAGAAGTTTTGGTGGACGCTATACGGAATTTTAGTAGCACTCGGTCTTTATACGCAATATTTCCTAGCATTAATACTACCCGCGCATTTCGTATATATTTGGCTAAAACTTGGCGGAAATCGCACTGCCATAAAAAATATATTTAAGGACAAAAACGTTTGGCTTGCCGCAGGAACATGCTTTTTACTATTCCTTCCCTGGCTACCAGTTATGATCTCCCAAACCAGCCGAGTAAGCGGTGGCTTCTGGATTCCCGAAGTCACCAAATTCACCATCCCGACAACACTATCGATGTTCTTAACTTACGATGACAGAATTGTCCGCTATTTTGGGTTGCTACTGCCGCTAATTATAATCGCAATTTCATTCATCCTAGCCAAAAAACACCCAAAATACCAAGCAGCAATTTGGATTTTAACAATTTGGTTGCTACTACCAATGATCATCGTTTACATACTCAGTCAGAGTCGACCAGTTTACTTAGATCGATATTTCACTTATTCAGCGCCGGCGTTTTACGGCTTGATTGCGGTATTCATCGGGCTTATTTTTTCTAGCAAAAAATGGTGGTCTATTGGAATATCCATTGTTCTGACATTATTTATCGGTCATTATACGTGGCATGTCGGCAGTAAAAATATCGTAGAATCATCCTGGAATAGCACCAACACGGCCATGAATCATATAAATGAAAATATTCAAAGTAGTGATGCTATTATTTCTGGCGAGATCTACACTTATTTTCACACTTCCTATTACAACCGCACAAATAAAGAAATTATACTTCTGAAGCCGAAAGAAGAACTGGGTTGGGTTGGCGAATGGGGATTAATTAAAAAATTGAATACTCCAGAAATTAGTTCTTTAGAGTTAGTAAAATCTCCAAGAATCTGGCTTATTCTTCGCGAAAAAACATATGACGAATGTAAAAAACAAGTTCCGCCCTATTGGCAATTAAAGCAAGAATTCCATGATGGCGACTTGATTATTGGACTATATGTGAATAAGCTTTAATTCTCTTTATCACTGCTATCGTCAAGGCCGAGCCACCTTCTCACAGTATCTGGAGTAACTTCGTCTAGATACGGAAGATGCTCCAGCATGGCGGCCTCAAAATCTGGTGTTCGTGGATAATAAGTCATTTGCGCCACGCCTATAACTGTACGTGATCCAGGCAATCCCGGCTTAAATATCTCCGAATATGGAGGAAGGTAATTATCGTCTTCGGGGGTATCTCCACTACTCTTCTGTGATGAATTATATTCGACACTCATGATACTTTATATAATAACAGATGACTTAAAAAAATAAAATAGCCGACCAAACTTTCAGCTATTTTAATAATTCGAATGATCATTAAGTTGGTCGGGGTGAAAGGACTCGAACCTTCGACCTCACGGTCCCAAACCGCGCGCGCTAGCCAACTGCGCCACACCCCGAAGATATCTCTATCATTCGCTCTGATCTATCTTAACATATATCGCTAAATAAGTACAGAATAAATTTACAAACAAACTTTTATACTTCGTGAAGCATAAAAATAACTTGGCAAGTAGCCTACTTCAGGATAAGATATATTGTATGAATTACACAAAACCATATACACCTCCAACATTAACCGTAGACGCAGTAATTTTTCAAATAAACAACAATACCCTGGAAGTGCTATTATTAAAACGACCAAATGAACCTTTTAAAGGAGAATGGGCTCTCCCTGGAGGATATAATGCCAAGGGAGAGACGACTACAGATGCGCTCGAACGTGTAGTTTTCCAAAAGACAGGCATAAAAATCAAAGACGACCTACGATACATTGAACAGCTTTACACTTTCGATACGATTAATCGTGATCCACGAGGACATGCAGTATCTGTAACCTACATGGGTTGTGGACGCAATATTACATACAATGAAGATTTAGAAGTGGCATTTTTTGACGCAAATAAATTACCAAAACTAGCATACGATCACGCCAGCATCATTAAATACGCTAAAGAACGCCTAATTGCCAAAATGACATATACCAATTCGGCATTTGCTTTTCTGGATCGAAGATTTACCTTAACACAACTACAAACAGTTTACGAGATAGTTTTTGGTCGTGAATTTGACAAGCGTAATTTTCGAAAAAAATTCCTCAGCTTAAACTTAATTCATGAAACCAATAAGCTGTGGCGAGACGGCGCGCATCGTCCAGCAAAATTATACGAGTTCAATTCAAGCGAGCTCGAGAATTTAGATCGTAGTTTAGACTAACCTCCCTATAAAAATTTAGAAAATTTATATTTTTTATAAATTAGTGTTGACAATACAATAACTGGCTATTAGACTAGATAGTAAGTGTAAACTATACATTAAGTAAGGAGGATTTTTAATATCATGGAAAATACTAAATATATACTTATCGGGGTTGATCCGCAGAATGATTTTATCGGTGGAAGGCTTGCCGTTGCCGAAGCAGAGCAAATCATTGAACCTATCAACTCCATTGCCGACGAGATACGAAAACACGACGGCACGGTTGTATTCACCCGAGACTGGCATCCCGAAAAAACACCACATTTTGATAAATGGCCAGTTCACTGCGTAGCCAACACTAGAGGAGCTAATTTTCACAAAGATCTAAATATTCAGCCCGACGATATTATCATCAATAAAGGCACTGGTCAGACAGACGGATATTCTGGCTGGGAGGGCAAAAACGAGACGAACGAAACGTTAGAATCTATCATAACGCCAAAAACACCCCATGAAAAAGTTAAAGTATTTCTCGGCGGATTAGCAACAGATTTTTGTGTAAAATCTACCGCCCTAGATATCGCCGAACATTTCAAAGATGACAGGCGTATTACTACATACCTACTTATAGACGCCATCCGCGCTGTAGGATTGACCTCAACAGCCGAAGAAGAAGCATTATCCGCAATGAAGGAGGCTGGAATATTAGCAATATCAACTGAAGAAGCAAAGAAGATAATTCAGGAGGCACTTTAAATGGAGAAGAGTTCAAAAATATCACAAGGATTAGATTATTACAAAGCAACTATGGGGATGAACGAGTTCTTAAAACATCCTGAAGCAGAAGTTACTTTCACACTGAAAAATCGCTCCCCTAATCTATTATCCGAATTTGTATCCCCAGTAGAATTACAAGATAGACTAAACGAGCTAGCTGAAGGATGGCAGCCTGATGAAGTAGCCTACTTAGCCGGACTACAAAACCAAGACGGCAAAGCGACATTTTCGCAAGAATACCTTGATTTCCTAATAAGTAACCCCTTACCTCCGGTCAAGATCGGATATGATAAGCGCGGCGACCTAGCGGTTGAGGCTACGGGAAAATGGCCCCTAGTTACATTCTGGGAAACCGTTATCATGAGCGAGATAAATGAAATATATTTTCGTAACAAACTCGCACGTGAAGGTTACTCTTTGGAAGAAGTGTATGCCGAAGGAGATCGCCGATTAGACGAAAAGATCAAATTATTAAAAAGCCGCCCAGATATTAAATTTTCTGATTTCGGCACACGACGACGTTTTAGTTATGATTGGCATAGGCACGTAATTGAACGAGTTGCAAATGAACTCCCTGACAATTTTGTCGGAACTTCAAATATATACTTGGCGCATAAATTAGGATTAAAACCAATTGGAACTTTTGCGCACGAAATGCCAATGGTCTACGCTGCACTGGCAGATAAAGCCGGAAACAACCCACTAAGTGGTCACAATCAGGCACTAAGAGACTGGCAAGACACATACGGCGACGAGCTATCAATTGCCTTAACTGATACATTTACAACCGACTTCTTCTTTGCTGACTTTACGCCCGAACAAATGACTTCGTGGAAAGGACTACGACACGATTCTGGCGACCCAATAGAATTTGGAAATAAGGCTATTGAAATTTACAAAAAGAACGGAATTGATCCTTTAGAGAAAAACTATCGTCTTTAGTGACGGACTTGATGTGGATGAAATTATTCGGATAGCTGATTACTTTAAGGACAAAATAAATGTAACATTCGGCTGGGGTACGACTTTGACTAACGACCTTGGAATTACACCCAATAACTTTGTTATGAAAGCCACAGAAGTCGATGGAGTATCTACGGTCAAATTGAGCGACACCCCTGGCAAACATACAGGTCCAGGTGATAAAATTGGAGAGTATAGTAAATACGTAAAAGCAGCTTTGGCTAAAAATGCACTGAATAATACTCTAGTTGCTGTATGAAAAAACAATGCCAATATCTATAAATCGTAAATTATGGTATAACGGTCCAAATTACACTGCAGACAGTGTAATAATCAACCCAATCGCACAAAAAATTCTTTTGATCAAACGATCCAGCGGTGAATGGGCATTGCCTGGAGGGTTCATCAATTCCGAAGAAGACTCCTTTACCGCAGCAATTCGCGAAACAAAAGAAGAAACTGGAACAATAATTAGTGGTAGTCCAATATTAATATACAAAGGGCTGATTAATGATCCACGCAACAGCCAGACGTCATGGATTGAAACTAGTGCGTACTTGTTCATGGTCAACGAACTATCAGAGGTGTCAGGACGAGACGACGCTATCGACGCAGCCTGGCTACCGCTCAATAATTTGCCTAAATTATACGCATCACATAATGAAATAGTAACCAGGGCTATTGATTATTTGTCTTGTCGGTCACTAATTAAGATAGCAGAGTTTTCCGAAAATTATCGCAATATTAACGGCGGTCATATGCAATACGACAAAATTATCGCCACAAAAAATGATCATTCGGTATTTATTAAGCGAACATCAACTAGATACGATGGTATTAAGCGAAATAGACTGCGCCAATATCTGAGAAAAGAAGCGTTCACGATGTCCTATCTGCGATGCCATGGATATAGCGGAATTCCACCCAGATCAATATTGCGAGACGATGACACTTTCATCATGGAGACAATGACGCCCAACGAAGGTTGGCTATGGCGAGCAAAGAACGAAACACTAGACGCTTATGTCAAATCAGCGAAGGAAAAATTTAACGAGTTGGAAAATATACCATTGCCGCCTGATACTTTTGATATCGAATCATCACGCGATAGTTTTATTAAAGAAGGGTGGGCTTCGTTAGACGAGCAGAAAATAGCTAAATTGAGAGAGTTGTCATTAGGATTCTTAGACAGATTAACGCCCCATAGCCAAAATATAACTAAGAAATTATTGGCAGACTTACCCACCTTACTAAATGCCGGAGGTCGACATAGCGATATAAAAAAATTAGTTTTTTGTCATCACGACATTCGACAATCAAATATGGCTTGGCGTCCCAAACGCGGCACTAAGTTAATCGACTGGAGTTGGTCTGGACCTGGAGAATCCGGTAGCGACATCACTAGCCTACTAATCGACCCTACATAAAAGCGGTCATAATATTGCAAACTATTACAAAGAAATAAATTTAGATCATTGCCTGACCTTAATGGGTTTCTGGCTAAACCATGCAACGTGGCCGTATCGCGGCGACGACACTCTTAGATTTCAACAATTTTTATCGGCGTTAAGTGCATACGAAATATATACAACTATTTAAGCATTCACGGCTTCAATCTCAACCGACAGCACTTCTTTTCTGATTGGCAAAGATTGACCGGGCTCGAACGTATAAACCAGCAATTGACCAAACGGCATTTCTACATTCGCCATCTCGGCTTCTGGAACCTGGTCGAGATGTTTAATTAAAGCCCGAATAGAATTGCCGTGCGCCACCAATAAAATATTTTCACCATTCTGCAATTCCGGCAAAATCTCTTGCTCAAAATACGGAACAACCCGCGCATAAACATCTTTCAAAGTTTCGCCGCCCGGCACTGGATAATCCCAACCGCGTCGAATACCATTAAAAGCCTCTTCGCCAATTTCCGCTTTAACTTCCCATTTATTCTTTCCTGTTAAATCGCCGTAATCGCGCTCATTTAACTCAGTTGCATGCGTTGTTGGTAGATTCTCGACTCCGCACCCTTCGAGTAGCGCAGCCAAAGTTTGTTGTGTGCGTTTTAATGATGAAGTGTAAGCTTCATTAAATACCACGCCTTTCAATAAAGCACCTAATCGCACTGTGTCATTATGACCTTTTTCCGTCAAATTAACATCCGTCCAGCCAGTCCACTTACCGAGCAGATTCCACTCGCTCTCACCGTGCCGACTAATAACTAATATTCCCATTATTCCCCTCCAATCATCGGCGCAAAAAAATCTACAACTTCTTTTTTCACGCCATCATTATCAATAATTTTCGTATTTACGTAACCGAATTTATCAATTGCCCAAAATCTGATTGCCCAGAGCAGCGACATGTCTTCAAAATCGACATCATTTTTGGCAATAAATTTGCTAGCCACAATTTCCGATTCCTGCAATTTTATCTCAGAAAAAGCATCGTTTTCTAATTTCGTAAAAAACACAAATTGATGCGTCAAAAACTCATCAGAATGACGCGAAGCAATCATGGCAAGCTTCAGATCCTTAGGATCGACTTGAATATCAACTTCTTCTTTTACCTCGCGCACTGCCGCTTCCAACGGAGATTCTCCAGCGTCAACAATGCCACCAGGCAGCGACCAATGGTCTTTATAGCCAGCCTTGACGATCAATAGTTCGCCCTGCTCATTTTCAATCAACACCGCCGCACTAGAAAAACGTCTGTCCAAACTTGCCAGCCAAGCCCGTCGCTCTTCATCTGTAAATTTCATTATTTAGCAAACTCAATTGCTCGCGTTTCGCGAATCACGTTAACCTTAATCGTGCCAGGATACTGCATTGTCGACTCAATTTTCGTCGCAATATCTCGCGCCAATTTAATCGCCGACAAATCATCAATCGTCTGAGGTTTCACAATCACACGAACTTCACGGCCGGCAGAAATCGCGTAAGCCTTATCAATTCCTTCAAAGCTCGTAGCGACATTTCCAAATCGCGCATTCGCTCCGCAAAATTCTCAGCAGAAACGTTACGCGCACCTGGACGTGCAGCCGAAGCAGCGTCGCAAACTCGAACAATAATTGCCTCTGGAGTTGTCGCTTCGATATCATCGTGGTGTGCTTCGATTGCGTGAACAATTCTCTCGTCCATACCATATTTACGAGCCAATTCCGCCCCAATATGATGATGTTTACCCTCAATTTTATGCGACACTGCCTTACCTACATCATGAAGAAGTGTAGCAATTTTTGTAATGCGCACGTCCGCACCAATTTCCTCAGCGATCATCCCCGCAATTTGCGCCATCTCAGTCGAATGCTTCAGGACATTCTGACCGAAACTGGTACGAAACTTCAACTCACCAAGCAGCAACAACATTTCCTTCGGAATCCCAACCACGCCAGTTTCGCGCATAGCATCTTCACCAGCTTGTCGAACCTCTTTTTCAATCTGTTTTTTAGCTTTAGCAACCACCTCTTCAATGCGTGCAGGATGAATACGACCATCCTTCATCAGTATCTCAAGACTCAAGCGAGCCACTTGTCGGCGAACAGGATCAAAACTCGACAAAATAATCATGCCAGGTGTGTCGTCAACTAAAATATCGACGCCAGTTTCGCGCTGGAGCGCCTGAATATTACGCCCCTCCTTACCAATAATTCGGCCCTTCATCTCGTCATCAGTCAATTTGACCGCAGTCACGGTGCGCTCAGCGGTAACTTCACTACTCATTCGCTCCATCGCGGTCACTAGGATCATTTGCGCTCGCTCTTCAGCGTCATCCATTGCATCATGTTGTAGTTTCGACACCAAACCGACCAAGTCTTGCTTAATGTCACGCTCAGTCATCTGCATTAGCTTATCGGCAGCGTCTTTTTTCTTCAATCCAGCGATTTTTTCCAATTTCTCTTGCTGTCTGGAGCGGATGTCGCGAATTTCATTTTTAAGATTATCAACTTCATCCTCATGCGCGCGCAATTTTTCTGCTCGTCGATCAAGCTCTTCCAGCTTATTGTCCAGAGTCTTCTCGCGATCCGCCAAACGATTTTCGGTCTTTTGCCATTCCTTGCGACGTTCATTTTCAATCTTAAGCGCTTCGTCCTTAGCCTTTAAGACAATATCGCTCGCCTTAGTTTTTGCATCCGCCAGATCTCGCTCAATCTGATTTTTACCGTTAATTTGGCGAGTTCGCTGATATCCAACAAGACCGGCAGCACCCGCGCCAGCTCCAACAGCCGCGGCAATAATTACTTCTATCATTATCATTCCTTTCCGATCAGCCGCCCCTGAGTGTTCGTCTCAAGGAGAAATATCAACAGCCAATCAACTTCAAACTATCTAATTCGGCGAATCAAAAATCACAAACCGCCGTAATTTAATTATACACGGTTTTGACGGTTTGGGCGATAAAAATTATTTTCGCGGCGCAGTGATATTCGCGGCAGCACCGTACTCTGGCATAACAATTTTTTCGTTCTCACCAGAACGCAATTTATCCAAAGCCAGATCACGCCAATTATCACCCATCGCACCAACAATAGGAATATTCAAGCTGTCCGCCAAGGTATTCATAACCGTCAAACCAATTCTCAACCCCGTAAAACTTCCTGGTCCTTTCATCACGCCAATGCCGCTTATCAGATGCAAATCGCCAGTCTTTTTCTTCCAAAAAAATCTCAACAAATTCCGCGCCAACGTTCGCCCAGCTTCCCATTCAAAAATCCTGACGATTTTTCTCCATTGACTATTGTCAAAAAAACATGTTGATGTTGAAGTATCCAATAAGATTATCACGCCATATTCTCCTTTATTTTTCCCAAAAGTTCATCAGATTTTTTGCCGCCAGGATAAAATTCCACAAGCCGCGCTTCTTCGCTAATCGCAGTAATTTTTATCACTAGTCGATCACTCGGCAATGCATCGTCAACAGCGCCAGCCCATTCAACTACAACCACCGAATTAGAAGCCGCCACTTCGCGAATCTCCTCGCTCATAATTCCAGCATTTCCCAATCTATAAAAATCGTAATGCGCCAAACTCAGACCGCGAGGTGAATCGTACACGCGCGAAATCGTGAAAGTTGGACTTTGAACTGGCTCGTCAATCTCTAAAGCCTGTGCAATTCCCTTCGTCAATGTGGTTTTCCCCGCGCCAATATCACCGACCAATTCCAGAACTTCCCCACCAGAAACAGCCCGACCAATTGCCGCGCCCAATTCTCGCATTTTCTCTTCACCAGAAATATTCACTCTTTTATTATACTACGCTAGCTTTTTTTTGGCGATAATAGTACAATAACCATAAGAGTTATGCGTGTTTCAGACCAGACAATTGAGAGCATTCTGAAACAAGGTGGGGTTGTTGATGAGCCGCAGCTTGCTGATTTGAAATTGATCGCTGAACGGTCGAAGCAAACATTGCAAGAGGCCGCTATTGAGCAAAAAGTCATTTCTGAGGAAGATTTGACAAAGTTGATCGGCGATTATATCGGTGTGCCTTTCGTGCGAATTGAGCCAAAGGATATTCCCGAAGATGTATTGAAACGAATTCCTGAACATATCGCACGCCAATATAATGTTGTGCTTTTTGAGAAAAATGAAGATGACAGCTTGTCGCTTGCGATGGAAGACCCAGACGACGTGCAGGCATTGAACTTTATCCAGAAAGAAATTGGCTACAACACTAAGGTTTCCTAGCGACAAAAAGCAACATTTTGGACTGTTTGGAAAATTATCGCGGCAATATCAATGCCGAACTTGACGAGGTTATTGCGGTACAAAAAGACGCTTCTGCCGAAGACCAAAACGTCAGCCAAGACGATTTTGCGGAAAATTCACCAATTGCCCAAACTGTTAATTTGTTACTGGAATATGCCATAAAATCCAACGCTTCTGACATTCACATTGAGCCGCGCGAAGATTACGTTCAGGTTCGCTACCGAATTGACGGTGTTTTGAAGGAAGTTAACAAATTGCCACGAAACGTTCACGGCGCTTTGGTGAGCCGCATTAAAATTCTTTCTAATCTAAAAATTGACGAACGCCGCGTGCCACAGGACGGGCGATTTAAGATAAAAGTTTCAGGAAAACAATACGCGCTTCGTGTTTCGACATTGCCGATCGCTGACGGCGAAAAAGTGGTTATGCGTATTTGGACGAATCAAACCAGGCTGTTAAGCTGGATCAGCTTGGCTATTGGGGGCTGTCGCTCGCGACCGTAAAAGACGCAATGGCTCAGCCGAACGGAATGATCCTGGTGACTGGACCAACTGGATCGGGAAAATCGACCAGCTTGTTCAGCGTCTTGTCGGAACTCAATACTCCAGATGTCAATATTTCCACAATTGAAGACCCAGTAGAATATAAAATCCCAGGAGTCAATCAGACTCAGACCAACGCCAAAGCTGGAATGACCTTCGCATCAGGACTAAGGGCGCTACTTCGCCAAGACCCAAATATCATCATGGTTGGAGAAATTCGTGACGGCGAAACCGCAAACCTTGGTGTTCAAGCGGCGCTGACCGGGCACTTGGTGTTCTCCACTCTACACACAAATAACGCTGCGACATGTTTGCCACGCCTGCTGGATATGGGAATTGAGCCATTTTTGATCGCTTCAACCGTGAAGGCGGTGATTGGACAGCGGCTAGTTAGGCGCCTGTGTATGAACTGCCGCCAAGAATATACTCCAAACGAAGAAGAAATAAAGTATATCACCGAAATGTTTAAGATAAATACAGAGTCGATTAAAAAAATTCACAATCTCGAAGAGCAAGCTTTTGAGGATAAAATTGGTGGCGACACGCCCATGGGGTCAACAGATTTAGGAATTGAACACTTATGGAAGCCAAACCCAGAAGGTTGCGACGAGTGCGGACATAACGGATTCAAGGGTCGCGTTGGCATTTACGAGGTTCTTGGCATTTCCATCCCTATCCAAAAAATGATCACCGCCAACGCCACCAGCAACGATATTCAAGATCAAGCGATTTCCGAAGGCATGGTGACAATGCAGATGGACGGACTTATTAAATCACTGCGCGGGATCACCACCGTGGACGAAGTTTTGAGGGCAACAAGGGAGTAATATTATGCCAATTTTTGAATATTTACTTGTCAACAAAAAGAAAGAAACCGTCTCTTCAACTATTGAAGCAGCCGACAAACTTTCTGCTATTAACAATTTGAGATCACGCGGACAATTAATAAAAATTGAAGAAAAAGGCGCAAAAAAAGAGCTTAGTTTTTCTTTCGGCAAGAAAAAGAAAGGCGCCAAGACTGAAGAATTAGTGATGTTTACTCGCCAATTAAGCGCCATGGTTTCAGCTGGCGTCCCTATTCTTCGCTCTCTTAACTCTATGGCAAAACACGCCGAAAGCGCTAATTTCCGAGACACGATCAACGCCGTAATTAAAGACATTGAGGGCGGCATGTCTTTTGCGGATGCTCTGAGTAAACATCCAGAAACCTTCAATGATATTTACGTGAACATGGTTGCTGCGGGTGAGACCGGAGGTATTTTGGACGATATTTTAAAGCGCCTGGCTCTGCAACAAGAGAAAAACTCCTCCATGAAGAAAAAAATTAAAGGCGCCATGACATATCCGATCGTACTTTTAATTATTACGATTATTGCCTTCTTTATCCTGATGATCTTCATTATTCCAGTCATCGGTAAAACCATCAAAGATATGGGCGGACCTGACGCCAAATTGCCACTTCTTACTGAGATTATGCTCGGAATTAGTGATTTTGTAGTGTCGTTTTGGTATATAATCATTCCAATATTTGCCGGAAGCATTTGGCTATTGATTCGCTACATTAAAACCCCAAAAGGTCGCGTAAAATTTCACAATATCATCATCAAAGTTCCAGCTGTCGGTCCAATCGTCAAAAAGGTGGCAATCGCTCGCTTTACTCGAACCTTTTCTGCTCTTATCGGCGCGGGCGTGGCTGTTCTTGAAGCATTAGATGTGACATCGCGCGCCGTCGGAAATGTCGCCTACGAAAAGTCCCTAAAAGAAGCCACTAAGCGAGTCCAAAACGGCGAAGTTTTATCAAAAATTATTGCAGAGCAGGACAATCTATATCCGCCAATCGTAGCGCAAATGTTATCTGTCGGCGAAGAAACTGGACAGACAGATAAGGTTCTGGTTAAAGTCGCTGACTTTTACGAGGAAGAAGTTGACACCGCGATTGATGGAGTGAGCTCTATTATTGAGCCAGTGATGATTGTCGCAATGGGCGTCGTTATTGCCCTGGTGGCGGTCAGTGTTATGGGTCCAATTACAAGTATGGCGGGTCAAGTTAAGGAATAATAGTTTTTCAAAAAATCTTATGCTATAATACTGACATATAGGTGGGAAAAAATAACGTGTCGAGCATATTTTATAGAAAAAAACCAATTATCGGTCTAGATATCAGCCGAACAAGCATAAAAGTAATGTCGATTGATAGAAATCGGATGCTGGTTCATGGATATGGATCGATTAACCTCGATTCTCAAAAAAGCGACGGAAATTCTGCAGACAACACTGAATATTTGGCGCAGAATATCAAAACGTTATTGAAGAAAAACGTCGTAGGACAAATTAATAGCAACCGCGTGGCGCTGGGCATACCAACTAACCGAACATTTTCGCGGACATTTAGCCTACCCGTGAAAGAAGAAAGCAATATTCGCAGTGCGGTAAATTTGGAAGCCGAACAATATATTCCAGCGCCATTAGATTCTCTTTATTTGGACTATCGAATTATCAATCGCACGAAAGATGAACTTAGTGTTCTGATGTGTGCCGCACCGAAGAAAATGATCGACAGTATGCTAGATGCCACAAAACAATGCGGCCTGGAAGTTGCAATAATTGAGCCGAACATTAGCGCAATCGCTAGACTTCTGAAGCGCACAGAAGAAGGAATGCTCCCTACTGTTATCGTCGATATAGGCACATCAACTACAGATATTGCAATTCTAGATTCCGATATACGTGTGACTGGCGGCCTAAATGTCGGTGGATACACGCTAACCTTAAACTTGGCCAAGAAAATGAATGTACCAATTGAAACAGCTCATCAATTTAAGGTATTAAACGGATTAAATCCCGGCCCAAGGCAAGCCAGAATCGTAGGAGCCTGCACCCAAGTTTGGAAAAAATGACCAACGAAGTTAAGCGCGTTATGCGATATTACACAGACCGCTTCCCTAATGAGAAAAAAATCGAGCAAATTCTCATAGTTGGCGGCGGCGGTAATCTTCCAGGAATTGGTGATTTTTTCACAAACGAGCTATTAATGCCAGCGCGCGTGGCAAGTCCGTGGCAAATGCTCAATTTCGATGGACTAGAGCAGCCGGCAAAACAGCTTCGCTCCCAGCTATCACCAGTTGCGGGACTAGCCTTAATCAAGCAGGAGGATATTTATGATTAACCTTCTCCCTCCTCAAGAAAAAAAGCAAATCAGCGCCGGACGAGTAAATGTTATCTTAAGACGATACTGCATCATATCATTGATATTTGCAGGTTTGCTATTCTTAACTATTGGCGGATTTTATCTATTCTTAGAAAATAGCCGCGCCTCAGCTCAAGCCAACATCGACGAAGGAAATGCTAAGCTTGCTCAATACCAATCGACGCAAAAAGAAGTTAGCGAGTTCAAGAAAGACCTTGATTCAGCTAAAGCAATCATTAACAGCGAAGCTCATTACTCTACAATTATTCCAAAAATTGCACAATATATACCATCAGGCATGGTTTTGGATTCTCTAACACTAGACACTTCAGCGTTAGATAAACCATTGTCATTAACAGCTCTTGGAAAAATAGGGATGACGCTATTCGAATAAAAACTAGCTTAGAAAAATCAGAGATATTTAGCGACGTTCACCTGGAGACTGTTGTTTATAGCGGCGGCAACCAATCGTCAGACAAGCCTGCGGATTATCCAATCACTATAACAATTAGCGTTACGCCAAAGCCAGAGGTATTAAAGCAATGAAAAAAGTTCTAAATGCCAGCATTGCGCGAATTGTCTTGTCGTTATTATTGCTCATAATATTATCAGCAATGGTAGGACTAGTTATTTTCGCCTATTCATTCTTAAGTAAAACATCAGAAGAAGTTGGAAAAATGCAAACCGAAGCAACTGCAGTTGATGCAAAAATACAAAGTTTGCTAGCGTCAAAATCTCAGCTCGACCGCAATTCCGACACGGTTAAAAAAGCAAAGAATATCGTCTCAGAATCGAAACTTTATCAATATCAGAATCAGATTATTCAGGATTTAAATACCTACGCTGACCGCGCTGGCATTCCGATTAAATCTTTCTCTTTCCAAAATGAACCAACAGCCTCTACTAAGACAGCGACATCTAGCAAGCAAACATCCGCCAGCCCTGCCGGAGTGAAAAGTACTTTTGTATCAATTCAATTGGGAGATCATATAGATTACACGAAATTCCTGCATTTCCTTAGTCTTATTGAAAAAAATGTCACTCGAATGCAGCTTTCAGGTGTGTCAATTTCCAGAGGCGCAAATAATCATGAAATATCAATCCAATCACTTGAAGTAAAGGTTTATACACGATGAGTCCATCAATATCAGAACAGCTCGAGCCAATCGTAAAATCACTATCCAAATTCCTGTGGCGATTTCATGTGATAATATATAGCGTTGTCGTAATCGGAGGCGTAGCAATCGCGATATTTCTTTTGAGCGGACTTTTAGCAGTTCCTACTGAAGAACCACAAACCGCATCAATAAGTTTCGATAAAAAAACCATGAAAGTGATTAAAGATTTTCGACCATCAACTTCAGCAAACGACTCATTTAGTCTGCCAGCTGGTCGCTCCAATCCGTTTGCCGAATAGAACGTAACCGTTTATAATATAGTTATGCTTATATCCGCAGATCGCTTCCTTGATATTCCCGTCATGAGTCTTCAGACGGGCTCCGAGCTAGCGCGAACATCGCGGGAAATTATCAATCCGAAGAATCTATCTATAATCGCATATGAGCTTGAGGGGCGACTTTTGGACCAATATCCTAGCCTGCTTCGCATTGATGATGTCAGAGAAATCGGACCGCTCGGTATGATTATCGATTCAACAGATGAGATCATTGGCATTGATGACGTGATTGCTATAAAAGAAATTTATGACATCAATTTTACATTAAAAAGACAAGTTGGTTATTGATGAAAAAAATAAGAAAAATCGGAAAAAGTTATCGGATATACGTTGGCGGCTGGGAATTTTATTATACAACAACTCCGAATTCGGCGACCGTTCTTGAAAAGTTTTGGCGACACAGAATTGCTTATTCATCGTTCTCAGATTGTAAAAGTAACCGACGATAAAATTGTTGTAAAATCAGCAACCATCTCGCACATAGCCGAAAAAACACCTATTCCGCAGATAAATTCATACGAAAATCCATTTCGCAAGCAGCCTCGTCCACAACCAGAATCTACAAAAGTTGATTAATCTTTTGGGTTTTCAAGAGCCTTCTTAATGTCGTCGTAAGAAAAAAACCCTGCCTAGCCAAATATTGCATGAACTTCTGTTGGTCACTATATCGATAACGTTTTTTAGTAATAATCTTCTGCAATTCCTCGTCATCAGAGCGAATATTCTCTTTAACTAACGACTCAATCGTTGTATTATCAATTCCCTTTTGCGTCAGTTCCAATTTCAAACGACGAATACTAGCGCCTTTCTTCATGAACCGCTGCTCAAACCAAAATCGAGCAAATTTCATCGTCCAAATATTTTTTCTCAATAAGACGATCCAAGACGCGCTCGGTAATCTCCAGCTTTATTCCAGGACGCTCAATAATTTTTCCAGTTTTCGCTGAAAGTCGGCGAGTCGCTAGCGTTTTCCGACGCAGATAATCGCGCACTTCTTTGATGGCTCGCGGACGCATTAAACAGTATTCTATAGACCTAGCATACAACTTACCAAACTGGCTATCGCCTTCTAGCTTCGAAATTTCCTCTTCCGTATATTCGCGACCAACCTTAATGCCTAGCTCGCCGACCTGGAATACATCCAAGCTAAAACAATATTTCCCGTCAACGCTTACATTGACACGATTTTTATCACGAGCCTGAAGAGAAATATCGGTGATTTTCATAAAACTATTATAGCGCCAAAACTATACGCTAGCTACCGGTGGATTATTCGACCACCTCAACCACTTTGCCATGTACGCCGTTGTAACAAGCAGCAGCACGCGGCTTAGTAATAACCGGCAGTTGGCGCGGAATGGCACTCATATCGACATCGCCAAGCGTACCAGCCTCGACAATGCCAAGCGTAATGTGTGGACGAAATCCATCGATATCCAGCCCTGGATGAATGTCGTCCAGTATTTCAAGCAACTTCCGACGTACTTCAACCATCCAGGAGGTTTTCTGTACGCGCAACTCAACACAAACACAATTACCAGCTTCATCTGGCAAAAAGTTGACACCGTCAAGTACCAGTTTGTCTAGGGACGGCAGCGCGGCGGCAGCTAACTTGAGACGCGGTATATCCTGCTCAGTCACATTGATTAGCGTTGCGTGCGGAATAAACTCACCGAAATCAAGATTCATTTTTTCCGACAGTTCTCGAATGTAAGCAGTCTGCTCGTTATCAAAAATAAGATTAACTGACGCCATGTGGTGTTCGGCTGAATATCTGGACTCTACTGCTCGCATTACCTTTCCTCCTCCTTCACTTTATCACGCACTTTCTGATCAATTTCCGCCAGAACCTCAGGATTTTCTTTCAAATAAGTCTTCGTTTTATCGCGCCCCTGACCAATCGTTTCGCCGTTATATTTATAAAACGCACCCGACTTTTCAACTATACCGTGCGTTGCCGCCAAGTCCAGAATATCGCCAGTTTTACTAATTCCCTCGTTGTACATAATGTCAAATTCAGCCACGCGGAACGGCGGTGCAATCTTATTTTTCACAACCTTAATTTTCGTGCGGTTACCAATAACATCATCGCCAACTTTGATTTGACCAATTCGACGAATGTCAATTCGCTGCGACGCATAAAACTTCAACGCATTGCCACCAGTTGTCGTTTCAGGATTACCAAACATCACGCCAATTTTCATACGAATCTGATTGATAAAGATCACCGTGGCTTTTGATTTATTGATAATTCCCGTCAATTTACGTAGAGCCTGACTCATCAATCGAGCCTGAAGACCCATATGAGAATCACCCATATCGCCATCAATTTCAGCCTGTGGCGTCAAGGCAGCCACCGAGTCGACTATCACCAAATCCACCGCGTTCGAACGAACCAGCGTCTCCGTAATTTCCAATGCTTGCTCGCCGTTATCTGGCTGAGAAACCAACAAATTTTCCGTGTCCACACCCAGACGCTTGGCGTATGCTGGATCAAGGGCGTGCTCGGCATCAATAAACGCTGCCGTTCCGCCCTGCTTCTGAATTTCTGCAATAGCGTGAAGTGTCAATGTTGTCTTACCTGAGCTTTCTGGACCATAAATTTCTATGATACGACCTTTTGGATATCCGCCACCGAGCGCCAAATCCAAGCTCAAAGCACCAGAAGGAATTACTTCAACATCGACTTTATGAGCCTCGCCTAATTTCATAATTGATCCGTCACCAAATTGCTTGGTGATTTGATCCATTGCTAGACCAAGTGCCTTAAGCTTACCTTCATCAACTTTTTTATCCGATGCCTGACTTGACTTTTCTGGATTTACTGTTTTACTGTCTGATTTTGCCATAGCATTCCCTCCTTAGTTACTTCCTTTATTATACCGATTTGTTGCAAGATTTGCTATAATTACATTCATGAATAAGCGAAACGGTTTTACTATTATTGAACTTTTGGTTGTAGCGACTTTCTTGATTATTATCGCAATCTTAGGTTTCTCACAATATACAAAATTGACCAACGAATCAAATAACGCCAAAAAACGCACCGCGATTAACGCTATGCATTATAGCCTGGAAGAAGGTTTTTACGTTAAAAATGGCTATTACCCAGAGAAGTTAGAAGAAGGTACGCTTCCGACTATGGATCCAGCGTTGTTAAAAGATCCGCAAGGTAAGAAAATTGGCGAGAAAGACAGCAGTTATCGTTATGAATCTTCAAATTGTAATGACGGAAAATGCAAGTCATACAAACTTGTTGCGACGCTTGTCGATGAAGACGACTACGTAAAAGAAAGTCGCCATAAATAATTAGCTAATCATCACAAACAGGGCGGCCATTCTTGAAGTCTTCAATGGCATTGTTGATTATCGCAATTTGCTTGCGTGGATTTGCCACAAAATGGAATATATATGTCGTTTCTTCACCTTCGGTACTGAGGCGAATCGTGCCGTAATTGAAAGAGTCTGAATAATGCCTGATTGGCGGAAGCTTGCATCTTCAATACTGCCTAAGCTCACCGTTTGCTCGTGCCTATAAAATAAGCTACCCTGGATTTCCTGAATTACACTTTCGTTGGTCATGTAAAAATGATTTTGCAAATATATCCACAAGGACACCGCACCGCCAAGCGCCACCAGCCCAATAAGCAACATTGCCACGCCAAACACATCGGTTAGTGACGGCATCGGCGAGATAATTGCGTCACGAGCAATTGACGGATAAAACATCACAAACACCATAATCATCACCACCAAGAAAACTGAGATACCCGTCGGAATTAGCATACCAATTGGATGGCGTTTAATATCCAAAATGATATATTCGCCTTCGCTCAAATTGAGATTCGGGTATTGCTGAACTGATTTTTCGTGTTTTTGCTTCAGATCGTCACTAATAGTAAACGGCTTCGGATCAATATCCCTGGCAACATGTACGACTTGTGGTTCATTAGCATACTGACTACGCAATCGCGGATCAAAATTCTCCCCATCAATAATTTCTGGTCTTGCCGTCACATAAGAATTCGTCTGCGCCACAACAGGAGCTGGACGACCAGTCTGTGGTGGATGATGGTACAGTGGTCGACCATCAGCATCATACGCAGCAGGCTGCGTTAAATCTTCTGACGAGGATGTTTGCGGATTCATGCCTATATTATAACACGACAGAACTTAAGATAATCTTGTTTTTTTGGCGATAAACTTTTATAACTATTGTTACTACACTAATTGCAACCATTCCAACAGCTACAGCAATACCAAACCACGACGATCCACCCCTGTTATCTTCATTATTATCCTCAGACTTCCCCTGAGCTTCCCTCAACTTCACCTCATTCATACCACCATTCTCCTGAAGTTTTACTCCTTTTCCATCAGAATCTATGGTAGCTATTTTCTTTTTGTCATCACCGTTTACTTTATTACTCGAAGACACGTCAACAGGTTTACGATTTGTATTTTCTTTTTTACTATCATCTTTCTTTGCTTGATTCTTTTCATACTCTAACATCTGATAATAGCCATATTCCTCCAAATATCCCGGATCAGAATCACAAGCATCACCAATTCCATCCTTGTCATAATCAGCTTGATCTGGATTCGCCACATCTGGACAATTATCAAATTCCCGTTCATGCTCATCGCCATCATCGCTAACAGTCAAAGTCGTCGTTGCTACGTTCGTTAGTCCAGAACTGTCAGTCACCCTAAGTGTTAACAACCCAGAAAACTCCTTAGTAAACGTATAATTGACAAAAGGCTTATCCGTCGTCACGTCATACACGCCGTCTTGATCGATATCCCATTCATATTTCACGATTTTACCATTGCCGAATAAGAACCAGCGCCATCCAATTCTAATGTATCGCCAATTTTCGCCACATATTGACGATTTATCCAGGCGTTCGGTTTGTTTGTCACATTTTCAACTGACGTATTAATCTGATCAACGATCTTATTGCTATTATCGGCTTGTAAATATGCGCCGCCCGTTCTTTCAGCCAAAGACACCGCAGATGCCATCGCATCATATCCAGAAGTATCAATAATATATATTTGAGCTGGATCAACAGCATAAGCAGCATCAACGATAGATTGTTCGGTTAGCTCAGTAACTGGTTCTGGATCCTTAGCTGGAGCGTCACCAATCACAACCATAATCTTCTTTACTCCCGCTCGCCACTGTAGATTCAGCCTGTCTTAATACCAGAATAAACAGATTCTTTCCAGTCACCACCATTACCGAGTTGAATAAAATTAACAGCCTTGTTAAGCGCCTCGACATTGCTCGTAAAATCTGTCTCAATTTTGGATGGATAGTCATCAGAGCTTCCGCCACAACACGGATGATCTTGATAAGTGACTAGTGCAAATCTAGCACTCTTGGTTTTCGAACTGATAGACTCAACTATATTTCGAATGTTATTTCTAACAGCGCTAATTGAACTACCCATCGAACCAGTCGTGTCAATAACAAATACTACATCAATATCGCCATTCGTTTTCGTTATTGGTTTCACCAAATTAGGCAGCGGTACTTTTTCGCGAAGCGCTGACATATAATTGCTATGCCCAAAGAAATTCGGGTGATACCACGAGCTCATATTGAATGCATTTGGCTCAAGGAATTCATGAATCCAACGATCGTGATTCTTCTTAAATATTGAGGCGTCTGGCTCATGTCCAGAAAACCGCTTTGGCAAACTATCAATAAAAATCACTTTCTCTTTACCGAGGCTTTTATTATATTCCTCAACCACCTTTTTCTGACGTAAATTACCCTCCAGCCCTAACTTGCGCACTTCGCTAGCAACCGAAAAATCGGATAGTTTCTCGCCATTATCAAGTGCTAGTAGCGGGTATCCTAAGAGAACTATTTTCGCATCTGGACGTAAACGAGAATTAAGCGATGATAAAATGCCTCTAAGATTTAGCTCTAAATCTTCCATATTATTTCTTGCGTCATTTATCTTTGTTTTGCAATCTGAAGCAGATCTTATCACAGCAGTAAAACAAGACTTAACAATGCCGTCAAAATCCAAATCATTTCCACCAATCGTCATCATTACCATATCCGTGCTGCGATCCACGCTATCAAGTTGTCGTCGAATCGTATAATTACATCTTATATTGACTCTTTTCTGATTTTTTCCGCGCTTAGAGCCAATCGCACTACTTATGATCCTATAGGCAACTTTTAAGTCGTTATTCGGTTTAATATTACAGATATCCCTGTCTTCCGCGTATTTAATAATCTGTTCATTCGTTGCTAGCTTGCTCGGATCATCACTAATCGTTTTTACAACACTACCCGCATTCTTATCCTTCAAGAAGGCATTAATTTTAGCTCCAGAACAAGCGCGATTTATAAGCGTTACTGACAGTCCGTTATTGCTTAGCCATCTTTTATACATTTCCGCCCAGTTATTACTGTTGCGATGACAGACAGCAGGACCATATTCATACCCATCAGCGCCATTTCCGGCCGAATAAGAATCGCCTAATAATGTAATCGTAAGTTTCTTTCCTGCGTAATTATAAGGAACAACCTCGCCTTGTGCCGACTGTTGTATAAAAAGGCCAGAAATAATGGCTACAAAGAAAGATAATATAATAACTCTAATTTTCATATTAATCACCCAAGCCCTCAACACTTATATGAACACCATTGTTATACTTATCGTTTAGTATAACGCTAACCCAGAGAGAGTATTCCCTACCCTCTATATCTTTATATCCTACAAAATATTCCTCCCCAGACCTCTCTTTGTCTAGCTTCCAGCCAGAATCTTCAGCGTATCGTTGCAATCTATTTAACAAATCACTCACCGACTCATTCTGGGGCATCTCATAATATCTATCAACTGATAGAGATGTACTCTTTTTTAAAAATCCGCGTTCTGTAGGTATGCGATGTCTTTCGCGTGACGATTTCAGCTTTAAGCCCAAAACGCCCTTTTCAGCCATTGGATCTCGTGCCATATTCCACACTTCCATATACGCTGGCAGCCAAGTTAAAAAATTGACCAGCCACAAACCAGCCAAGATTACTATCAAAATTATAAATCGCCGTAGCCAGCGTCTAGCTTTAGAATTCTTAACCGGTGATGTCGTTGCTTGTTTTTTGCCCATGGCGGCTCCTAGTTAAGTTTGTCTGGTTTTATTAAATCACAAAAAGCCGAAGAATACGATAACTATTTTTCCCAAATGTCGCTTCG
>BNJU01000920.1_pt1 | contig 216921 bp, 294 predicted proteins | sample 8539281 | NCBI WGS metagenome assembly BNJU01 (sample SAMD00202456, study PRJDB9452) | human saliva metagenome | isolation source: human saliva | place: Japan
TCGCACGCGTGACCACGCGCATCGTCAACGAAGTGCGCGGCGTGAACCGCGTGCTCTATGACTGCACGGGAAGCCGCCGAACGATAGAGTTCGAATAATTAAAAATAGCGCAGAGACCTTGTATATCAAGGCTCTCTGCGCTTATTTATTCCCATGACCCCCGTTTGACCCCTTTTCTACCACAGGATCACTCTCGATGCTGTCAATGATCATATCTCGCTCCTGAGGATATAGATGAGCGTAAGTTTGTAGTGTCGTCTCGATTTTTTTCATGGCCGAGGCGCTGTGAAATCGCTCATGATCGGTATGCCGCGATGGATCAGATACGACGCATGAGAATGTCTGAGATCATGCAGACGAATTTTTTCTACGCCAACTCGTGCAGCTACACGCTTCAGTTCATGGTGTAAGCCCCTTTGCTAGTTTCAAATAGTCGCGCGTTCGGACTGATTGAGTGCTGAGCATGGATAAATTGTTGGACTTCCTTTGCAAGAAATGCTGGGATGGTAATATCACGGCGGCTCTTTGGTGTCTTAGGCGGGCCGATTAAATCCTTGTTATCTAGCCTTGCGTAGCTTTTTGTTATGTGTATCAAATTCTTGTCAAAATCGAAATCTTCCAGGGTTAATGCCAAAAACTCTCCAAGACGCATCCCGTCCAGAAGAGGACTAAAAAGAGATTCTGTATAGTGGGGGTAGTAGTTTGCAGCTGATGAATTTTTGAAAACTCATCAACTGTCCAGAACCGCATCGCATTGGCATGGCTCTTTCCGATCAGCCCTGCTCGCTTTACCGGGTTGGTTGACAGACCATAATAATTCACGGCAAAATTGAAGATAGCCGTGACTTGATTGTTGATGGTTCGGAGGTATGTTTCTTGGTAATTGCCTTTTACTAGCTCATTTTGCCACTGCCGTATTTTTGCAGGAGTGATCTGATCGCAGGGTAAGTCTGCAAGAACGGCAATACTTTTGCAAACATATACTCTTTGCTTCGATAGGTTGTAGGTCTTATGCGCGGTTTTATGTCCTCCATGTACAAATCATATAAAGCTCTGAAGGACATAGAAGGTGAACCTCTTTTTTGCCGATGAAAATCCTGCTCAAAAAGTAGGGCATCTTTTTTCTTTGCGAATCCTCGGCGTGTGGTCTCCTTTTTTTCACCTGTCCAGTCGGTATATTTGATCTTTACGTACCATGTTCCGCGCTTTGTGTCTTTATGGACGGACAAGTGATCATCCCTTTCTCTGATTTATATATTTATGATATACTCATTTTGCTGTCGCACCTCAAATCTAGCGATAGGTGGAGGGAGGTGTGTTTCGGTGGATATTCTTATATCTTTGATGGTGGGTATTGTGGCAAGTTTAATTGCTGCCTTTATCTACGATCGTATCCGTTAGCGACAGCTTAATCTCTGCTTGTGCCTATTGGAGTGACTACCCAAGACGGTACAACAAAAGCCCCCGCAGGTGACTAATCTGCGGGGGCTTTTGCGGTGTAGAATGATGGACAATCATTCTTATATCTTTGTAGCCCCAGTATAGCACCTTTAAGAGATTGTTTTCAAGCAGCAGAGAGCCTTCCTTTGGTGTGATAGATAGGCAATCTATTTCAAAAGCCCCAATACCTCATTTTTTGAACAGTTTTATGTAAATCCGGAGGGCGCGGGATAAAAAGGTACTATTTTTTTCCCGCTGCAGTCCCCGAAACGCTTTCTTCCTTATGCTTCAGATAGCTGATAAACTGCCGCACTTCACTTGCCATTTCTGGTGTAATGTCCCTCTATATCTCTGCAAGACTTCTTCCTGATAGGAAGGAGTCTTTTTCTTATGTGAGCGGTGAAGGATCGTTTGTCCGACCGAGCAAATAGTCTAGGCTAACATTAAAGAAATCAGCTATTCGGATCAGCATTGTCAGTATCTGGATCTCGTTTCTCGTTTTCATAAAAATTATATGATTGCCGACCGATGTTCAGTATTTTCCTAAATCTGTTTGGCTTTAGGTTATGTTGCTCACGCAATAGTTTCATTTCTGTTCATCTGCAACCCCCGTTACATTATGTCAACTATTTGTAGCAACTTCAATATATGCAACATAATATAGCTGAATTGAATAATTAGCTACAGTATGTTGACAACAAGGAAAGATATGCCGATTATTTTGTTGTCAACATAATGTAGCAGAACTGGGTGGTGAAGAAATGAAGTGGTTGACAGAAATGCGTGTTAAGGAAATTTGTCTCAGATAGAAGTAGCGAAGAAATGTGCTATTAGTCGTCAATATTACAATTTCATCGAAAAATGGTTTACGTCGCCCATCGCCTGAGGGTGGCTAAAAGCGTATTGCTGATGTCTTGGGCTTTGGGAGTGAGTGGTATCGGTTGCTTGAGATCGGTGAGAGGGCAAACAAAAAGCCCGCAAATGCGGGCTGAGAGGATGGTTCGTATGGAAAAGAAGAAGCCTACGAGTAATTTTATACGTCCAGATGAAGTTGCAGAGATTTGCGCGGTCTCCATGTCCAGAGCGTATAAAATCATTGCTGAACTCAATGCGGAGTTGCGCAAACGCAGGGAAATTCACGATTCGCGGAAAAACAAATCGTCATTTTTCGAGGAACAATATCTTGAGTTTGATGAGCGAGGAGGGGATTTCCGTGCTCGATGGGAAACTCATGATGTCAAGTTTGCTGGAGAGCGTCGTACATGCCTTGCACGGCTTGATTACGGGCAAAAATGGATTGTCAGCGACGTGAATATGACAACGCGCACGTTTCGAGATTTTATTCGTAGACTTGCACAATACGCGAATGCACAGAGGGTCGAGGTTAAATATATGTGTGACGGAGTACAACGAACCGATACGGCACTGCTGTGTCTTAGAGTTACCGAGAAGCGCAAAACGGCTATAACTTTCGGCGTTTGCTGGAGGCCTATGGCGTTAGCATTACCAACGTTCGAGGCTAATGTTGAAAAAATATCCGCACCGATGGGACGGTACGGATACGTGAAACGGAATCTGCGCCACATACGAAATGACGATCCACTGTCGATGCGTATAGAGTGCACAAACCCTCCTGTGAAGTATATCAAATATCAGAGGGGGACAAGAAGAGTTTTATTAAGGCAAGGGAGAGATACGATGTCGCATGAATTTGTTGAGAAAGATACATCGGATTATGTTGTCGGGCTCGAAGAGAGAGTACGCCAGCTTGAATCCCGTGAGCCGAAGGTGGAGCGTATCGTCGAGATCACGCCAACAGATTATGAGAGCTTGAAGCGAGAAAATCGCAAAATGGAATTGCAGATACAGAAGTATAGGCAGCTCCTGACCATTGGTGAAATGTCGAGTTTGTCCCAACTTATTGATCAATATATCGAAAGCAGTAAAGAAGCAGCTGAAGAAACTATCTGCCGAGATCCACATGACAAATTTTGACAAGTCGCACATCCAACAGGTGCTGCACCTTGTTGACCATTTGAGTGGAGTCCAGAAAGAACTTTGTGCAGCCATTGCCATGTATGCAGCGGGCAGTACGAAAGCAACTCGTTGTATGAAAAGATTGATGCGGATATACGGCAGATTAACACGATGCTTTTCTACGCAGACGGATGTCTGTACCATTCCAGAGACACGCCTGGAAGAGTTTCATCAGACGCTCCTTTGTATGATCGAGGGTCATTGGAGGTATTGTACCCTCCAATGAGCAGGGATGACATTCGGGGAAAAGCTTCGCGTTTTACGGGAGGAGCGAGGCTACACCAGAACGGATCTCGCTGCGGCGACCGGCTTCGCCCGTCGATCTATCTACAACTGGGAACAAGGCAGAAATCTGCCTAAGGTATCGCGACATAAGGTCTTGAGCCGTGTGCTGCGTGTTGATCTGTCGTATTGGTGGGGTAGTCCAATAGGCTGTCACCGGCGGATGTCAATAGTTTTTAGGAGATCGCAATATGGATTACCTCATGGGTCCAATCTTTGTCATATTTTTGATCTGGATGCTTTTCCGTGGTCATTCTCTAGAGCATCCATATCTCCATCCCTATTACACGAGGGGAGGGAAGAAAATTTATGCACCCGATCACTGGATCAAATCCAACAAAGGGAAGATGTTTATTGGCTATCGTCCCGTTGCTTATGAGCGTGACATACAGAGTGCTTGAATCCGACAATGTTCCCATTACAGGTTGTACCGTATCTGGTGGAACAGAAAGAATCGAAGCTGGTCTATATCAGAGGCGTATATCTTAGTAAACAAGAAGCCCTTCAGGCTTTGCGTGAGGTTTCAAAAGGAAGCAAGGCAAATATAGTCTTAGAAAACGAACAGGTTATCTATCATATTCGAGAAGAAATGCTCGAGATGGGCTTATTCCGCGTTCGTGGTAAATCTATTCTTCTTGGGCAAGTGGAACTCGTAGAAATACTGAATCATGAATATTTTCAAGAGGGATGTGGAATTAGGTCTCATATCAAAAGCATTATAAGGATAAGGAGATCAATCATGAATCTTGAAGGAAAAGTTGTCTTCATCTCGGTGCGATCACCGGTATTGATGGATAGTAGAATATTTTCGCCGCTGCAGAACAATGGCTGCGCGAGCAGGATTGTACTGTCCTTAATCCTGCCGTGCTGCCGCCAAGCGGCATGGCATGGGAGGCATACCAGCATCACCAAGAGCAAATGGTACGAGAGGCGGATGTTGTCTATGTGCTCCAAAATTGGGAGCTGTAGCAGAGGTATGAAAGAAGAACTGAGCTCTTTTGTGAGAGCCTGGGCAAAAAGAAAATCATATATGAGCCGAGAGAGTTTGGGATCGTATGATGTCGCTTGATTCAAATGACTGCAAAAATGGGGATTATGAAGAATATGCCGATATGGGGCTCATTTCCGATGAAGGTGTTGTCATTGGACAGCATGAGACCATCCTAGGCAGTGCAGTAAACCCAATTAACCAAGATACTTCCTTTGAGAAGAAGGACAGCGATACACAACTGGTTTATCGAACGGAATATGAGCGTTATGCCCCTATACTTACGTGATAATTCCGGTAAGCATATATCAGTTATGGTGGATGAAATATCTCGCAGAAGCGATCGGTTTATTATCCCGACGCTCCCTGATGGTTGGAATTTCCAGCGTAGTCGTGCATGATACTAAAGGCACGTATTGGAAGACTACGGCAGGTTATCGCAAGATTATTGGAAATACGGTGATCAAATTTGAGCCAACGGCAACAGACGATACATCCGTGTGCTGGAACCCTTTAGACGAAATACATGTGGGATCGCCTGACGAGCGATTTTGTGGCAGAGGCTCCCGTCAGCTTTTGATTCGGATGGGGAAATTAAAGGTATGTGATGACGTTGTAGAAAAGGTTGCTGATGTTCTTACGGAAATTATTCTGCATCTCAAAAACACATATCACGCTGCTCAGAAGCCCCTGTCTCTTTATGATGTTGCCCAATATATACAGGATCATACGGTTGGGATGATCGATGAAGATGGGACTCCTGTTTATGCTTGGATGGATTTGGATGGGGAATTATATGACGACCCTATGGATTATCCATATATGTCTTTAGAGAAACCGGAAAGAGTGCAGAAGGTCATTGACCACAAACTCCACGACATCGTATCAATACCGAATGATAAGGTGTGGTATATCCTGCCCGTCATCAATGCAGCACTCAAAGATTATCTTGATCCGGTGCTTAGACGCCATACGGAAAGCAGTGATTTCTGTATAAGAGATCTCATAGAATCACGCACAGCCCGTATCTTTGTATCTGGTGACACCTCCAGGGAATTCTTGCAAACCATCTCCAATTTTTCGTGTGTTCTTGGAAATGCTCGGGATATTTGGATTTAAGGGAAAGACAGTGAAGGGAATTCATAGATGTTTGCTTTTAATGGATGAGTGTGCATCTTTAGGTCGTCTAAAAATATTTAGTAATACCGGACTGAATTATATCTCTCGATGCGGGATAAAGGCTGTTTTGTTTGATGATCTGTTGCAGCTTGTTAAAGCTTGTGGCCTCATGACGGATATACAGGTGGTTTCTATCTCACATGAGAAGAAACAAATACGCAGTCACTGTGGACGAGCAAAGTGTCCGTGTGGATGGTGTTAATATCAGGAATGCGATCATTTTCTCTCGCGCATTTATGAACCGCCCTAAGCAGAGTGACCTTATTCATTGCCATAATGTCTAGCATGATCTTGAAAATTGGAGGCTGACGATGGGTAACGTACTTGACGAACGTATTCGCCAATATCCAGAGAGCATACTTGATCGCGGTTATGGGATGGTTGGCAAGTATGTCATGCAGGATCGGGAGCTGCATGTGATTGCGAAAGCAATCTACTCTATGTGTGTACGTTCGGTAATGGGGCGTTCCCAGGGCGGGACAGAATCTGTGATGATCTGCAAATCAATAAGAGCACCTACGCAAAATACATGAAACAGCTGGTGGATTACGGATATATTACGATCGTACAGACACGCGGCGAGCATCAGACCTTTTGCCGTAACGTCTACGAGGTCAATCTGAATCCACAGCGCGTTCCTGGAACTCGTGCAGAAGAAGCAAAAAAAGAGAACATACCCCATCAAAAGCCGTGGATGATCTCACCGTGTACGGCGAAACCATACACGGTGAAACCCTTTGAAAAATCACTGTGTCCTATTTCACCGTACACGGTGAAACCAGCCACTAATAATACAAGTGTTGTTGTTGCTTCTCTGATAAAAATAAAACAACAACAACATCAACAACAACAAGACAAGTAGATAAAGCTGAAGAAGTGAATGTAAATATTCACCCTAAGGGAGAAAGTAACTTAGAGATACAGGGAGATATGCCGGCCGACTCAATCGACGGACAAATACGGAGCTCGCCGGAAGCGAGCATACGGGATGCGTCGGCAGATGTACTGAGGATGATCGGTGAATTTGGTGTAACGGAGTACGTGGCAAAAGATTTCCTGACACGATACGGAGAATATGCGGTGTTGGATCAGTGTCAACGACTGCGCCGCCTTGTGGCCGAAGGGAAGGTAAAAATCCTGGCGGCTGGCTTTCGCCGCGCTCTGGAAGAGGGTTATGTCGACGGGAAGAGAATTGCCGAAGAGCTTGCGGCCAAAGAAAAACAGCGGCGGATGGAGCTGATTGCCAAGCGGAAAGCGATCATGGATGCAGTCTTCGAAGACGAAGAGGAGGATGAGGAATCCACGCACCTTGTCTTGCCGGACGAGTGTAAGGGTCTTACCGGGCGAGAGATGGCACAGGCGTATATGAGCCACATGCGGGGGAGAGGAGGCTGATTTTCGATGAGGTTTGACAGCGTGAGTAAATTTCGGTGTCGTGCTGTGTGTCGCTGCGTTTTATGTGTTACGGCAGCAGTCCTATTGCTCGTGTGCTCTTTCCCGTGTGATTCAAGCAGCAGAGCTCCCTGTTACGTCTGCCTTTGGCTGGCGTTACCATCCCATTACGGGGGTATGGTCATTTCACAGCGGCATCGACCTAGGCTACGCAGCTGGAACGCCTGTTTCTGCACTCTTTGACGGAATTGTGACACAGGCGGGAGACTATGGTGATGGTTACGGAAACCAAGTGCTGCTGTATCACCCGGAGATTGATGCATACACACGTTATGCGCACATGTCTGAGGTGGATGTGACAGTGGATCAGTATGTCCCACAGGGCGGCATCCTCGGGCTTGTTGGAGCGACTGGGCGTGCGACGGGACCGCATCTGCATCTCGAGTACATCGTACGCGATTCGAGCGGGGCATACACCTATGTAGACCCGCTGATACTTTTGGCCATAGGAGGTTAGAGGAATGTACGAAAAGAACTTGCTCGGACTGCATCTGGCAGAGACCATGCTCAGTGACGCGATATCGCAGAAAAAGCGACGCGAGCTGATGGAACTGAAACAATTTGTATGTGAAGTAGCAACGCATGATGATCCGGCATGGACACGGATGATTTTTCGCTTGACGAAGCAGGAGATGGACTATGTGCTGGTCGATATGGTCGTCCAGTCGCTTCCTGTAGATCGCCAGACCTTTGTCGATTTGAAATACCGTCGTCGTGAGATGGTGACGAAGCAAACGGCTCGGCTGCATGTATCGTCATCTCAACTGGGACTGTGGAATGCCGAGATCAAACGACGTGTTTTTGGATGCACTGCAGTATCGGCTGACAGAGAAGGATATCTTCTTGCGAACCAAGATTGTCAACATGTTAGACGTCCTGGGGACGATGATTGACACGAAGGAAGAGCTGGATCCAAGCGGTGAAGTGGTCGATCCGTACTGGTATCGTTCGATCGTCGAACATTATGACCGATACAGTCAGTTGCTGCAGGAGCTGGATGATTGTATGCAGCGTCCGAATAGTCGTATGGCCGATGTCGTTTCTGCACTTGTCGCTCATCCCTATGAGTTTCAGGTCGTTCTTGCCGAAAAATGCGGTATGAATCCAGGAGTGTTCAGTCGTCGCATGCGCAGCTTCAAAAAAAAAATGCGGGTGTATGTGTGTTGATGGAGTTTTTTAGGACATAACGACGTACATTTTGTCCAAAAGATAGGAAAAAATGGACTTTCCTCTGATATACAATGTTTTTGGGGGGGAGCGCATGAAAAAGAAACGACGAGCTGTCATCTTGGCCGCACTCGGCCTGTACTTGTTCTTTCTGGTTAATCCGTTTCAACTCTCTCTGCCGAAACTCCTGTACGTCAACACGACGGCCAGTCTGCCCATGGGAATTTATCTGGCCATTCCGGGGGTTGGCATCCGAGATGGTGATATTGTCGCTTACGAACAGGAGCCGCAGGAGATGGAAAACATCCGTCGCAATGGTTGGCTGCCAGAGGGGGCAGATCCCGTCTTTATCAAGCGTGCAGCGATTGAGGGCGGGAGCTATAGTGTAAGCCCCTCTGATCATCTCTTCCGGGTGAATGGGCACATTATTGGCACGGCAATGACAGGTGACGGGAAAGGTCATGTGCTTTATCCACGCTATGGAGTATTCCTGATCGGAGATGGAGAGTTTCTCCCGTATACCAAAGCAGCGAGAAGCTATGATGGGCGCTATACAGGTACGGTTTCGACAGCACGTATCTATAGCCGCATCATTCCCTTGCTCACCAGATAGGAGCGGTATATGCAGTTCTATCGATTTGAGTGCATCGGATCGAATGGGTATGCCAATATCCGGGATAGCATGCACGGAATTCTGTATAGCTCCATGAATCATCATGGTGATGCGTTTGCTCGAGCCGTCGACGAGGCTGTTGATAATGCCGTTCGTTTTGCTGCTGATGTCGATTATCCTTACGTTTCTGTTCGTCTGCGGATCATGATGTATAGCATCGTGGCCACCGTCGCGGCAAAGACAAAGGCGTTTAACGCCTTTACATTTCAACGGGACTTAAAGCATCTGACAGCAGATCCCATTGTGCGGGAGATGGACTGGCGCGTATGTGCGTCAAAAGAATGGCACATCGGGAATATGGTACATGCTGATCGGGACAGAGTACATTTGCATGGATGCACTGGGACAGTCTGTGACGCTGCTTGCTCGACGAGAATATACAGAGCCCATCGAGGAAAAATCCAGCATCAGGGTGCTTGCGCCACGCTTCATGGTCAAGCAGGATGGTGTTATTTTCTCACTATAACCGGGAGAGAGCGGAAGGAGAACAGGATGAAGAGCATTAAAAGACTCATCGCACTGCTTCTTATCGTGGAAGGAGCCATTATCGTCTATTGCCTGACCGGGCAGCCTACGGAAGAGGAATTAGCAGACTATGACCAGGCAAGGCATGATCTGGTGCAGATGGACAATGAGATCCAAAGCATAAGCAACGCTCATTATGCAGATACTCATGTCTTGGAGCACCTACAGGAAGTATTGGCCGCGCGGGAGGGGAACAGTAGATTCTTGGAGATTGCTGTCGGTGATATGCCGGAGGAAAAGTCCCGAACGTATAGCACTCCGCCTCCTCGCTACGTCGCTGTGACAGTTGTGCCAGGGAATGACGAAGAATTGCGGGCACTGCAGCGGAACATGAAAAATAGCGGAGGTTTTGAAGATGTCTCCATTGATGGCATGGATCTGGATCCGGATGGATTCAGAACGGTACAGGTCTCGGCACGGAGGGCAGCGAGATGAAAATAAGGGAACTCTGTGCGTCCATCGCAGGAAGAAATCGAGAAGAACGCCGCGTGCGAATCGCTGTATGTATTGCCGTACTCGTGAGCCTGATGGTCTGCGTCAGTATTGGAGTGGCATATCATAAGCGCATGAAAGTGCAGGATGTCCACGCCACCATGGAAAAGTGGCAGGAACAAGCCGACTATATCAACGCCCAGAATTATCGGCCGGTACACGCGAAGCAGCTGGATGCTGTTGCTGCGGAACTGCTCGGCAGGATACCAGCACATAACATGGGGATGATCTCTTATCACGTATTGAACCAGCAAAATGGGAAAAAAGAGTATCAAGCCTATGTGCTGTCCGTTCGGGGGACGTATACAGATACACTCTCGTTCTTGGAGGACTTTCGTGCAAAAGATGCGCTGATTACCATCGCATCGGTCAAGATGTATCCGGTCAACGACCAAATCGAAACTGAGGTGTGCTATCGCGTCTACCTGAAGTAGAAAGGGGTGAAATGTCTTGGATGAGAGGAAAGTGTATGGACTGAGGTGGGGAAGAGTTATCGCTTTATCCGTGATACTATTCTGCTTTCGCCTTTGGTGGAAGCTGGTATCTTAGCCATGATGCAGCAGTGACTCGCGTCGAGCATGTATCAGCTGAAACCCCGCAAATGGTACATGAGAAAATACTGGCATCCACACTTCCTGCCGAAGCGGACGGGGTGATGCAGGAAAACAGCGTGGTGTTTTCCGAGGCTGTCCGTTCCAACAATCCGTTTTTGATGCGATCCGCACAAAAGTCTGGTGCAGCAGTGCCGACAAGGACATTGCCGAACATCCCCGCAGTTAGTTTCCCGCGTCCTGCTATCCCGTCCATCGCTGCACGGCCACTTTCTCCACAGGAGAGTGTGCAGCATGCAGGAGAGATAGCCTCTGCGCCACAGAAAGAACCTGTGAAAAGAAATACTCTGACCCGATCGCATTCTTCCGCACCGATGCCGGCAGTGCCGTTCCATCCGATGCGATTACATATTACGGCGGCGATCATCTCACAGTCGGAGGACAAAAGGGACAATCATCGGCAGGAGAGAAATAGCGATGTCTGCACTTACATGGAAAAGTGTGGCTTGGGTGCTCACGCTGGATGTATTGCTGATATACGGATTGCAGGTGGAACATCCAATCTACGCTCTGATACTTGCGCTCCTGCTGTGGAAGATCGTCCAGAAGGATATGTCCGTCGGCACGATTGATACGAGACTGCTCCTCCTCCTGTTTATCATTGGTGCGCTGCTCCACGAATGGCAAGCACTTTCCTATTTCTGGCAGTGTGGACTGGCAGCGGTAGTCTTTGTTGGATCCCACTACGCTGAACAGACGCAGCGAAGGACTTCTTATCTTCGCTGCGACCTGATCGGTCTGATGATCGTTTTGCTGTATGATCTTCTTGCACTTCCACTGCCTCATCCGTTTTATCAGATGATATTCCATCCGTCCGGTGTGTGGGCAATTTGTGGAGAGATTACAGCACTTGCTGCCGTGGTTTTTCTCTTGCGTTCACATATCGAGAAAAGCATGAGACATCGAATCTTCTATGCGATCATCTTCGGGATCTGTAATCCTATTGTATCCCTTATCTCTATGCTGATCGGCAGTCTGATCCGTCTAGGAGAGACACGCTTAGGCATTCGCCATAATCCGATGGATGAAGAAATGTTAGGAGGTATCTACTGAAAAATCGATCAATTATTTCATCGGCCGGAGCACTTCACCACTCCGACCACGTCCCAGAGCCCGGCAGAAAAAGCTGCCCGCAAGTGGGATGCGCGTGAAGGGGAAATCATCGAGCAGAACTATAATCTGCGCCGTATCTCTTCGGCTTGATCCTTGTGATCATTGCTCTTGCAGGGGCACTCTGCTATAAGGCCGTCACGGAAAACACACTGGTCTAGCGTTGTCGAGACCGACATCAAGACAGGGAAGTGCGAAATGGTCGGAACGGCGAACTCCATGGCAAACTACACGCCAAACGACGAAGTGTATAGCTATTTCATTCGTCAGTTTGTGCAGGACATTCGCAGCGTCCCGTTGGATGAGGTCGTTTACAACAAGCAGCTCAGTACGGCTTACAGCTTCTTGACAAAAGATGGCGCAAATATCCTCACAGCGCGCATGGAAGCGGAAAACCGAGTACAGAAACCCACAATGCAACGGTGCAGGTAACAATCAACAGCGTCATCCCGATGGAGGGCGGCAAGAGTTACCAGGTGCGCTGGTCAGAGGTCGAGTATCGTGCCGGAGCCGGCAAAAAGGAAGTAACTCCGTATACGGGTGTATTCACGGTTGAGCAGATCAAGACGGATGATAAGGAGAAGCTGGCGGTCAATCCGCTTGGCCTCTATATCAAAGACCTCCGGTGGGAACGTGATACAGAGACGAAGACTACGCCGGATCAGAAAAACGATCAGCAGACGAAGACTCCCATGAACTAAGGAATGAAGAGGAGAATCCATGATGAAAATGAACAAGAAGAATCTTAAAGCTCTCGTTTGTGCGTTTGCGTGTTCTGCCTTCGTCACAGGTACAGCAAATGCTACGTCGTTGTCCGAATATCGTGCAGCCCACACGACGTCCTCGCAGACTCAAACAACGGATGCGAGCATCAGCGCAGCAGCACAGGCATCGATTGCACAGAGTGACCGCCTCCAGCAGGAACTGGATCATCTTACCGCCGAGCTCGGTGCACTGAAGGATCGCAAGGGCAGTGATGTGGAAGAGGCTCTTCGGGCGCTCGCGGCACGATTGGCAGACGTTGAAGCGAGCCTTCGTGACCAGGCAGATCTCCAGTTTGAGTTGATGCAGATGGTGGATAAGGGAAATAACGAGCAGTATGGCAATGCCAGCTACTCGCCATCCGGCCAGCCGCTTGTTAATCCGAATCCCTACGGAAAATCAGCGTCCTATACACAAGATGCGGCCAATGCACAGGGGAATAGTACAATGACGTTTTCTTATGCGCCGGATCAGTTATACAAGGTCTACTGCCGTACGGGCTATCTGACCGACATTGAGTTGAAAAAGGCGAGCAGATCACCTTTGTCGGCGGCGGAGATACCAGCTCGTGGGCGGTCAATGCGACGACTGTCGCGGGTGTTCCGCACATCTACGTCAAGCCCGTGGTGCAGACCAGTACGACCAATCTGATCATCAACACCAATAAGCGGAGCTATCAGCTGATCCTCACTGTGAGTGACTGGTACAACCCCATGGTACGATGGAGCTATGGCCTCGAAGATGCACAGACAGCACTCATCCAGCAAGCCAAAGGATGAACAGACCATTGCAGCGGATATGAGTGTAACGAGTGTCGATAAGCTGAACTTCTCCTATAAGTGTACGGTGAAAGGGAACAAGAACTATCTCCCGGAAACTGTATTCGACGACGGCGAAAAGACCGTCATTCGGATGAACCCCGGGGTCAAGCTCCTTCCGGCACTCTTTATCCGGGAGCCTGGGAAAAAGGATCTCAGTCTTGCAAACTTCAAGGCGAAGGGGGAACTGCTATACACTGGATCGTGTCATCGACCGTGCGGAACTCCGATTTGGCGAGCGGGATATTGTCACGATCGAGCGTAAGAAGTAATCCGTGAAAGGAGCTGACTCCATTGAAGATAAAGGAGATTATCGGGAATCTCTCCGAAGTCGTCGGACGAAAACTAAACAGAAAAAAGGATGCAGAAGGGCTCACAATTCCCTGGGGATGAATTGATCAGGAGATGGATACGAAGACCCCGGAAGGGAATAAGTCCATGCTCAAAGGGCAGCATGAAACTGTCCTCGGCATATCGAAACCCGTCGTTACGGGAATCGTTATCTTTTCTTCCTGGTCTTCGGTTTGGCATTCTTTTATGCAGCAAGTGACGACAGCGGACAGACGGAAAAAGAAGACAGCACGCGTGGAGGATATTGCTGATCCATCCCGTGTGCAGGGCGGCGCATCGGCAAAACTGTCCGATGACTATGGGCGCTTGAACGAGCCAATGCAGCACATGGCCGTGCGCCGGCAGAACGGGCAAAACGGACAGAAAAATCCACAGGCGCAGAATCCGGCTGCGCCGCCGATGGAGACGCAGCAGAATCCGGAGACCGTACAAGCGATTCCCCAGCAGCCAGGCTACGCCGGTGCACAGCGACCGTCGGTCGTTGTGCCTACGCCCGGTGGGGCATACAGCCAGGGATACGCGCTCCCTCGCAACAGCGGGCGGATGAAGAGACGCAGCGTAAACGTGAGGAGGAACGGAACGCAGCGGAACGCTTGAAAGAACAGCTGAAATCAGCAATCGCCTTCGCCTTCGAGGGAAAGACACAGCAGGATGCGGGCAGTACGTCAGATGGTACGGAATCTGCATCTCCGGCAAATGACAACAATGCAGCGCGTGGGAATAACGTACCAATGCGAAATTCTGCATCAACCTATACCGAGCCGTCGGATCGTACGGTCATGGCAGGAACCCTGATCCCGGCAATGCTGATGACCGGCATCAATACCGATGCGCCGGGACCCTGTGATCGCGCAGGTGATGGCCGACGTATACGATGTGAACGGCATCAATCTGATTATCCTGCTGGAAGCCGTGACTGGGGACGATTGGACAGCTTGAGGGCAGCAGTGGTGGTAAAATCCCGTCTCAGGGCGGATCGGCATTTCTTTGATACCGTCGTCTTGCCAAACGGTGGATCGTGGAACATCGGAAAATCCATGATGGCCGTTGATGGAATAGGTTATTCCGGTGTCAATGGCAAACTTCATCGTCATACGGGGAGCAACTTCATGAAGGGGCTCTTCAACAGCGTCTCGACAGCACTCTCACACTGCCGTAGATCGTCACGCTGGACGCGTCGGCATTTACCGCACTCACTGACACACAGGCACCGACGGCGACCGTTGCGCCGGGGTATACGTTCAACATCTATGTGACGCAGAATATCGCGTTCTGAGGGCATCAATGATGGAGAAAAAAGAGGAACAGAGCACAGCCGCGCCAGCGAAAGTGGTTGCGGGACTGAAAGCAGCCGATCCCGCCATGTGGCATCGTATCATCATGTGCGTCCTGATCGGTTTTGCCGGGCTTGCCGTGATTGGCGGTGTTGTTGTTGATTTTGTTCTTGATCGCCAGGTACAGCAGTTCCGTTCCACACCTATCGTTGGCATGTCGGAAAATGCCATCCTTCCCGCCGGACACTATTATATCTATCAAGCGTACTTCGACGATGGCAATCAACGACATTATCTGGATAGTTCTGCCTCGGCGGTGTTGTTGTTTCGTCGTTCCACCGGCGGGGACGACGGAGCCGGCAGATGTGATGGAGATGGTGCATTACGATCCGGTTGCTATATGCTCGATGTTGGCCAAAAACGGTGGATGGGCAATCCGCCAACCTCGGTATATGATGACCTCCGAAAGAAAAATGCAAGGCACGCCAGAGCTCTTGACGGGATCCAGCTCCTTATCTGATGAGACAGGGAGCTGTTTTTCGGAAGCGGAATCCATGGAAAGGATGATGAGCCTCATGACAATCGATGAGGAAGTCAATCGCGAAGCACAAAAAGGCCTTTCTATACAGCACTGATCTTTGCCGTTCTGATGCTCTATTACGCAATGGTATGCTACACAGGCAGTCGCAGAAGAATGTGGCTATGATCCGCTGCTTTGGGAGTTATATCAGCATCGGCAGCAGCAAGATATATCCGCCTTGATTATCTTCTGTGGTCGTAGCGACGAGTATATCAGCCGGGCAATACCTGACATTCTTGATGCGTATTCTGCGCTTGCCCAGATTGTGCCGCTGATCCCGATGGTCTTAATGTATTTCATCATTTGTTGGTGCAGACATCGCACGGAAGTGCATCCTTCTGCGTCGAAAAAGGACATTGACCAGTCTGATCTTGGGTCAGTGCGCATCGAAGAACGGCGGTGTCTATGAGTATCGGAAGACGAAGAAGAAGTTCCTGGACTGATCCCTTTACACAAAAAGAGAAGATCATCAAGGATTCCGGTGTCGTGGTCGGCATCAACCCTTATACGCATAAACTATGCTGCATGACGGCGTTGGAGCATGCTTTCCTCATGGCATCCGACGCGCAGCGGAAAAGGTGTCTGCACGATTATCCTGACTGGCTTGATCTGGAAGCACTGCATCTTTTTTTGATCCGAGCGGAGAACTGTGAACTTGACAAGCGGCTACCGCAAGAACGTCCTGAAAACAGAAAGTGCTCAATTCCAGCCGCTTTGCTACGGATGGATCGGCAGCACGCTGGAACCCGCTCGCCGAAGTCAACTATAGGACAACGGAAGAACTATCGGATGTTCAATCCATTGTCTCCGTCATGCGGTGCGCCCCTGATGGCGAATCCAAGGGAGATGAGTTCGACAAACCTGCGGCAGCTCTTTCTCAACGGTGTCATCCTGCATCTTCTGTATAAGCACGACCGCGAAAATCGTCCGCTGCCATGCCCAACCGACATTATGTCGTTCCTGTCCAGTCCGGACAAGTCGACGGAAGAGCTGTTTACGGATATGCGCGATTATCCGCACATCAGCCCCGAAGAATTGCGGAAGTGCCGGAGGTCGGGGAGGATGAAGCCGTTGAAGCGACGAAAACGGCATCATCAAGCGGAAGAAGAATCCGCTCACGAAATCTATGGTGAATCACATCAAAGATTTTCGCCCATTTGCACATGAAAGACGCCCTTGAATAAAGGTGAAGTCGATCGATGAAAATCCGCGTCGTCCCTTGCAGCAGAAAAATAGAGATAAGGCGAGAAGATCCAGTGAATTCTGCTCGATGAGGCCGGATTATCAGTGAGCGAGCCATACCACATGCTGCTGTCGCATCCAAAGTGCGGCAGAGTGCGCGGCGAACATCCCTGAATGGTGCGCAGCAGACCACAGCCTCTATCATGCGAGACAGCGCAGACGTCTCTTGCGATCTCATCAAGATCCGGTCGTCCAGAATAACACTGCTGTCTCGGACTTTGCGACTCGGGATCTGCTTGACCCGCAGCAAGAAGTCTCCTCTATCTCTGTAGTGGAGGTCAAAGACATTGCAGCCGTCAAGCCAATCGCACGTCTCTTTATCCAGATGATCTGCTCAAAACTCATACGGGATATGAAATTTGAAACGGATCCCAGTCAAACCAGCGCCGAAGAAGCAGCGTCTTTGCTTATGCTGGATGAGTTTCCGCAGCTCCGCAACATGAAATGGATCGAGCCGCCCTTGCCATCTGTGCGGGCTATGGGATCAAGGTTTGTATCGTCTGCCAGGATGTCAATCAGCTCAACAAGGAGTACAGAAGGACAACTCCATCGGCTCCAACTGTCACGTCCATATCTACTCACCCGAACATCGACTCGGCGGTGCAACGGCCGAGGCAATCTCAAAAACGCTCGGGAAGCGAACCATTCCACTACGTCGCATAGTGACGGCGGAGGAGGTTGGTTCAAAGGCTTCGGATTCTGTCTCTCAGACGGGAAGAGAACCTCATGACGCCCAGACGAGGTTAGTCACATGAGCCCGAGAAAGAATTGATCTTTGTTGCGGGGCATAAGGCATCTTTTGGCGACAAGCTGCGTATTATGAGCATCCGTTCCTCATCAAGCGCACACAGATGAAGTGTCCGGCGACAAGCGATACGGTAACGCGTGTCACAAATTTTTGAGGAACTATTTTCAGGTGTCATGCAGCAGATCAAGAGGCAAAAGGAAGAGGGATCTGCCGTGTGTTGGAAGATCGGGGCACGAAAAGCCGGGCTTTTCCCTATCAGGAGTATGTCTGCCAGCTTGAGGAGAGAGAAAAACGAGAGCAGGAAATTGTCTCCCCGTATCTTTGGGCAAGAAACCGGATCAGGAGGAAAAATGATGCGCAGGAAGAAGCTGTCCAACAGCCTACAGGGACAGGCGAAGACCATTCGCAACATCCCGACCATTACGAAGGCAAAGAAACCGGCGATCATCGGACACGGCCAGAAGGTGCGGAAACGGTAGACACTGCACCAGAAGAGCCGGCACGGGCAGGGGATGTGAAAAACGAGCAACGTTGCCGTGCGCGGGAAATAGAGAAAAAGAGGCAAGCCGAAAGAACGTCCTGAACGGAAGATGCACCCGTCACAGATGATGTGTCCGCTGCTATGGGGCTGGTGGAGAACGATGCAGCCATCGCTGCGATACAAAGACAGGGAGACGATATCGCACCAAACGAGGAAAAAGAGGATGATCTATTCTCGAGTATCCTTTTGGGCGGAATTGATGATATGGACGACGCATCGCCGGATGATCTCGATATGGACGATGAGTTTACACTCACCGAAAGTGACATTACTACAGAACATGCCGTTGAAAAATTGCGGGAAAATTCTCGGACGACAATGAATAAGGAGGAGCCAGAATGAACCGCAACAGCGAACAGTATCAGATCACCATGGATGCGCTCATCACTTCGATGCAGCCCATCTTGCCGTTCATGAAGGATAAAAACGTCTTTGAAGTGTACGTGAACCGGATGGAAAAGATATGGACAGACAGCCTCGGAAAAGGCCGTGGATACACGGAAAAGAGCATCTCCCGAGGATACGCGGGAATCATCATCAACGTTGCCGCCTTGACCGATCAGCTGGTCAAGCCGGATCGTCCTCAGCTGATGCGGAAATTCCGTCAAACCCGTTCTTTCCGAAGTGCTGTTTTGAAGGGAATTTGCCGCGCATCGTCCCTGCGCTGACACTCAATATCCGGAAACATCCAGAAACCATCTTCACACTCGAGGATTATGTTGCTCAGGAACGCTTTACCGAAAAACAGTATGGATTTCGATCGATGCAATCCATGCCAAGAAGAATATCATTGCAGCAGGAGGATCAAAATCCGGCAAGACCACCCTTTCTCAATGCCATCCTAGCTGAAATCTCAAAAACTCGAGGATCGTGTCATCCCTCATAGAGGACACACTGAGCTGCAGTGCAGTGCTGCGACTGCGCGCACAGATGCGCAACGGCGACATTCGCGATGGAGGATTGTCTGCGTCAGGTGCTGCGCATGACACCGGATCGCATCGTTGTCGGCGAGGTGCGCTCTGGGGAGGCATTGGCACTCGCTTGACGCATGGTCTACAGGACACGGTGGGGATGCTCCCACTGTCCACAGCAACTCTGCCGTGGATACGTTGCTGCGCCTGGAGAACATGACGCAGCGTGTCTCCGGTGAAATCCGCAGCAGTCGACCATCGCACAGGCGGTGAATTACGTTGTCTATCTCAAATACACGGGAAATAGTCGGAAAGTACAGAGATCCTCGAGATTGACAGTTGGGATCCCGCTGCGAAAAAGTATAATTATACGCAGTCGCATAAAAATACCAAAATGAAAAACATAGGAATTTTACGGGTGCCATTTTTGATGTACGATAAAAATGTCCGTATAGAATGCTCATAGCGAGGTACATCTATCATGAATGTTAAGCAGAAAATCTACGCAGCGGGAAAATTTGTTAAGGAGAACAAACTCCTGATGCTCCAGCTCGGGGATGATGCTGTCGTTCTGACGAATGACGTATCGTTTGCCAGCCAGGCAGACGACACCTCTCTGCTGTTACGACACCCCTTGAGAAGTTCCAGAAAGACGATCACGGGTCCGATTGCGATGGCGATCGGAACGGCAGGTGCTGCGCTTCTCGGTCTTTCGGTCACCATGAACTTCGAGAATCAGATCGCAAAACGCGGGGTTCAGGGCGTTGGCGGTGTCGGTCCTGGCATGGGGCAGCATCCGTGGTCTCTCGAAACTCGAACAGGGCTTCTCCTTTGAGGGTGATAAGCACTATGGCAGACAAAGAAGAAGCGGCCTGGCTCCTGGTAAGGCGATGTGGACTTCTCCGGGACCGACGGAGCCTTTCGCTTTTGGCGCGGGGGTCCAAAGTTTCGTCCTTGTGTGGAACGCGATGTTTGCCGTGTCTCTATCCTGGAATCCTTCTGGTCTTTACATCCTTTATTTTCACCTTCCTCTGCATGGCCATCTACGTTTGCAAGAGCGACGCGTTCAGTGATTGCAGCATCAAGTCATATATGAACACGCTATTACAGGTACGCCCAAGAAGCGGAGGTCGGAATAGAGAATAAGAACGTCATCGATTTTCCTGTTTACGCAGAGCATAATGCACTGTGGGGCTGTGGAGCACATGGTCACATTACTGCGTTCATTGACCGTACGTGGGCAGAGAAAAATGGTGCGTTGGATGTTCGCACCGTGTCGGAAGCTACGATCCTCGCGGAGAGAGCAGCAAGACATGGTGCCTGATCACATGGGAGATCGATAACCATGGAGCTCGACATCCGCCGAGCAAGGATCTGGTCGAAGAGGCGCTTCGGCGTATCAATGTCATTCACGGAGCGTGCAGCGAAGAAGAGAACGAGCTGGGCGATGCTGGGCGAAATACTACATGAAGGCGGTAAAGTCTCATCTTCCGAAAACATCGCTGATCGGGAAGGAAACCTGCGGGACGTTGGGGCGGAGTTGTTACACTTCACGGCCGAGATTGACCGTGCGGTTGTCATGGAAATGAAGCGGGCACGATTCCCTCTATCCAGCATAGAGAGTGCTGTCCTCCAGTGCAGCCCACGCCGGGAAGCTGTTGCTTCGTATTATCAAAATGTGAAGAAAGGGAAGATCAAGACATACTATCCAAGAGAAACAGGGACGATCAGCTTTCCTGTCAAGATAGTGTCTTATGGCTCATCAATTAAGATGAGCTATTTTTCTATCAGAGAAACGAAATGCAGAAAGAGTATGTTGTATCGACGAATGGATGATACAGAAAAGACATGGCATCACTCAATAATTTGACTCCAGTCCACCGCGATCGAAGAATGGCTCCCTGGGAGGTATTATCCGTCCGTCGTCGCGAGGCAGAAAGACGGGTCGATGTTCAGCATCATTACATACGATCCGTATACGACAGATTTATCTTCACTGCCGTTGTGGGAGTTCCGTCGCGGTGGGTCGTGGAATGAGCACCAGCATGCAGTGGGTTCACGCACAGACTACCTTATCATCGGTTGGAACCGTTTGAGACGAACGGCCGCATTGAAACGCACTGCGTCCCGGTACATGGCTGCGGAAGTGTAGACTATTTTGATCAGGAATACATCGCTTTCTGGCTGACTTCCAAAAGCTCACAGCTGCGCGGCTGCTGGAATATCAGGAGATCATGATGTACTCTCTTTCTCGCTTTCTATGGGGAAGATCGACAGATGCCGGATTGTCCGCTCTATATGGATGCGCTACCTCCCAGAACGTAGATTTTGAGTTTGGCAGCAACGACGTGTTTATCAATGGCAAACGCATTTGTGCCGTCTCCCGTTTGCTCCGGATGAGCGAATGACCTACCAGCAGCTTGAGCATGTGACCTACAGACACGTGCGGAGGATGCTTCTCTTCAACAAAAAACAGGCAAAACATGACCTCCTGAAATATACGTCACGCTGGTTTCCAACACGTTCCGTCATTCGTCACATGGCAACAGACGACCTTTGTGATCACAACGGATATTACACAGATACGCTTCTTCCCGCTGGACGAGGAACGACGCCCTTCCAAGCCGAGCTCGAGCGTATTAAATCAGGCCGAGCTCCCCATATCGTGGAAGAATTCAACCAAAAGAGGCTTTTGGGAGCATCCCTGGCTTTTCCTGCCATGCGTATCCGCCGGTCACCGGCTTTCATGATCTGTCAGAATTTCTTCATGCGACCATCGAAATAAAGGAAGAGTGAAGATATATTAGAACAGGCGGAAGGCAGATTAAACGCGACTGCATCTGAAAAAATCGAAGGAGGGAAGGATAAATGTATCGTTTGGATCGTTTCTGGTCAAACGCGAACCACTGAAATATACGCTGCCATGGGCGAGGGTCATCGCCGGGATCCGACGTTGTCCTCAACAAAGACGGCTCAATACAGACCACATTCCGCTATCGTGGCCGGATCTGGACTCGGCGATTAGGGCGCTTCCATCATGACACAGCAACTGAACTCCGTTTATGGCAATGGAAACAGGATGGGTTATGTTCTTGAAGCCCAACGCATTCCGTCAACGGACTACCCAGATTCTTGCTTCCCGATCCGATCACCAAGATCATGGATGACGAGCGAGCCTGAGAGCCGACGATCATTGTGTTGGATGAGTGTTGGATATTCTTCGACAATGTTAGCCCAGTTTGCGGCAAAACCGCGAGTGGCCTCAAAGTCCCGCAGCGAACGCCTCCGTCATCTTCGCCACGCAGTCCACCACCGATATTGTCAACAGCCCCATCTTTCATACCGTGCTCGATACCGCTACAGCAGAATTTTCGTTTGCCGATCGAACGATGCGCTGGTAAAGCCAAACTGCTGGAGAATCCAGGGACCGTCGGGCCTCAACAAGAGACAGATTTGAGATCCTCGCGCTCACCACGACGTCACTCATTATTAGCGTCTCTCCTTACGGATCACGTCTCTTTCGAGCCCGCACCGGACGCCGGTCCAGCTTTCGGGTCGCTGGCTGCGCCAACACTGAGGTCATTGTCATGAGCGACGATCTTTCGCGAATATGGCGCAGAAGGATTTCAATCGCCGCGCCGATTCGCTCCAACATACTCGAGGAGAAAAACAGATGATGTACTTCAGCGGAAATCTCGTCGTTCTCGTAAACATCTTCACTAGCGAATGAGGTGCTGCTGCTGTCGTAGCGATTCTGCTGTGGCTTCTTTTGCTCTTGCGCTTGTCTTTACTCTTTTTCAACATCTACTGCACCAGGCAGCCCAATAAACGCGGAGGTGATCTAAACAAAGCACAGGAAGCATCAAAGCACAGCAGGAACTCCTGATGGCCCAGAAGCATTTGGGGAAAAGTGAGTACAGTACATTCACACGGAAAAGGAAACGAGTGGGCAGAGGAGAAACTATCACAACGCTACCATTCTGGAGATTTACTCGGGAAAATCATGCGGCCAGGCGTGACAGAGAGGTGGAAGATCGCGCCTTGGCGGGTCACAACGCTGAGGCAGTGCAGCATTACGATCACGATCCGATCAGCGGCGATCCGGCCTTCTTGGAATGTGGCTACGACGTAGCGGCTGTCATATCCGCCACACGGGATAAGTCCCTCGATGCCGGCAGAAGCTTTACGGACGCGCGTGCCAGGATGGTGTATAGCGAAAAGTCATAGAGGCGGCCGAACGACAACTGGGCAGAGCAAGGCAAAAGGGACAATGCGGGAGGCGAAAGAGAGTTATCTGCGCCGCCTTCTGCACAGTGGGAAGACGCTGATGACGATCCAGCGCGGATCATGCCAGATCGGCTCGCCATGATCCGGCAGGACAGCTCTTCCTATTGTTCGACAAGTCTTGAGCAGCATGCAGACCGCCGGAAGATACTGCATACCTCAGTGCACCCTTTTCTGCCCTTATCAGACGGAAAGGGAACGTTATGAGGCGATAGATACACATCATGCAGTCATCGCATGGAGAGCGGCGCGTGACGTGCATCGTTCCTTTCGCCCGCGCCCGACATGAAAGGAAAACAAACGATTCGTTCTCACAGACATGGATGATGCACGTATTGTCGAACGCATCTATCAGGATTATCTCCGAAGACTAAAAAGAGGAGAACTGAGTGAGATGACAGGAACATGCTCTGCGGCTCTTTGAACGGACGAGAACCAAGCATGCGTGAAGGAATCGTCACGCATCACCGCTTTATCCTGCATCTTCTGAGGCTGGTGAAGTTTGCCTGACGTAAACTCTTCTCCATGGTCAAAGATCAGATACTAGGCAAGACTATGATATAGATCGGTCAGCTGAGGAAGAGCGCTGCCGACCAAGAGAATATACGGGAACAGGAAAAACTGACACTATGTTGTGATTCCGCGCTCCGACATGTGGAAGTATCTCGAATCTCGAGTACCAGTACCAACGGAAAGATTGAGGGGCGATCCGATGCCGTACAACATCACCATGGAGGTTAAAATCGTTAAAGCACTCCTCAACGATGGGGCAGAATCCATGAAATCTAACACCTATCCTGTCACGCTACAAGCCCAAAGATTGGGCACAGGAGCATCCAAATCAGCCTCTATCCATCCTACGTTCTGAAACAGACTGAAAAGCAGCGCAGGAAAGAGAAGCACTGCAGGAGAAAAACCGCTCGTTCGAGCGCGGAACGTCTCAGGAGAGGTATAATAACATGGAGTGCAGAGGGCAGTAGCCCTTTCGAGGTGGTGGCGTGGCGGTTGCAGTCGGCATGGCATAGAACATCGTTCTGGTACTGCCGTTGTCTGCGAAAGATGGAAAACTCGAGGGACAGTGACTGAGCGACGTGTCGCAAAACAGCGGTCCCTTTTCCTTTTTCATCTGAAACTCCTTTTTATTGCGACTAAATAAAGTTGCAAAGAAAAGAAGAGTATGTTAAAATGACCATGAAGAAATTCACTGCAAAACATAGATTTTTGAATGAATTTGTGGGCTACTATGGAAGTGACAGATCTTTCATAGGAGGACACAAGATGGACGACAGACGATGCTGCGGAACGAAGTCAGAAAACACCTGGGGAGGTGGGCGATGACGCAAGAAGTACAATTTTCAATACGATGGCAGTTCCAAATATTCCCTTGTGGAACAGTTCAACCTGCATGACCGTCACCGGATGATGCAACCGCCGTTGCATCGGAAGATGTATGGCAGGTATTTCATACCGAACTGGTGGCAGGATGTTAGCGTGACACCGCCGCTGTGGCGCGGCAAGACAACCAGTATGCAATACGCTGCGTCTGGCGACGCGTGATACCGTGGCTTTCGCACTGGCGATGGAAATTGCAGGATGGCCAGTGGATTTTACGGCCGATGAGCTGGCGGCAAACACGTACTGGGCGGAACGCAGCAGTCACTGGATGCCAGATCCAGGAGAAAGCTGCCGCTTTGATACGGGAGCGGCATATAGAACTCGGCGGACTTTTGTATCGCCTACAGGTGGAGCAGGCGTTGTACGATGCGTCTTGGTCTGCCACATGCCAAGATCTCCTCAATAGAGGAGTGAATATACCGCAGAATGCATATTGCCGTTATTATTCTGAATGCGCGGTGCATGAAGCGCATCAAAGATATGTTGATGCGCTCGGGAACGCAATCCGCAAGTTGAGCACGAAAGAGCGCAGAGAGACAAGGAGGCGGAGCCAAATGACTGAGGAAGAGATCCTGCATCAGCCACTTTGGCGAATGAGTACGAGACGGACTATTTGCGCCGGACACAGCCGGAAGAGTGGGCGGATGGTGCGAGGGATCGCGAGCAGTATCTTAGAGATTACCAGACGACGGTGGTACGATCAGTTCGCACAGATGATGCGGAGTGAGGCCTGCAGGCGGGACGGCGCGATCGGAGGAACCAGCAGAGCGCCGACGTGATGAAGCGGATCCGAGCGTACAGCGTCCCCGCGGAAGTGCGGGAGATTCTGGCGCGAGGCAGATGCTCCGAATGGCGGCAGCACCCGCGCAGTGGAAGTCTTCCATTGAGATCCCGCAGAGAGTTGGAACGAGACCGCAGAGGGATCTTCTGAAGTCCAACACGTACTGTCAGGGAGGTACGTATCACGGAAGCGAGAATCCCGTGATGGGCACCTTTCTGTCGCGCGAACTTATGTCTGCGCGTGATGGAATGGCGCAGGAGGAAAACGGGATGGGCTGATCGGACGGCACTGTGCAGCAGTTGCTGTAACGCGCGGAGCTGCGCCGGAGCGACGTCGAGCCAGGCACAGGAAGCCGATGCGCAGTCTGTGACACATCGCCGGATGTCTGGAAGAGCCCTCGATGGAGACGTCGATCAGCATGGTATATCGCGGGCCATCATGCGGACGATCCGAGTGGTGAGTTCTGCATGAGATTACTCGCGACTGATGATGCACCGATGGCAGTGCGTTGGTATCCCTCGGAATCGGACAGCAGTGATGTGCGCGAGATATTTTCACTGCAGCTTGCAGAGCTGTCCGGACGGTCTGTGCGATGACATCGCACGGGCGTGGATCGGTACTCTGCAGCGGAGGCGCGTCGGAATGAAGAGTTTCCATCGTAAAGAGTCCACGACGGAAGCGAGGTAGGCATGGAGTCCGCAGACACTATAGCGATACTGCATCGGATGATGCAACAAGGGAAAAGACGGAAGAAGGAACGGCAGAACGAGTCGTGCAGCGGAAGAACAGGAGTGGAGAAACAATCGCGGAGCAGCCTTTTCCTGATCCGGAGGTGATAGTGGCCGGACTCGATCCTGAGGAGCCTCGCTCCGGAGCGGCAGAAGGCGAACAAGAAACTATACCGTTGATCTATTGGCACGACTCAGGACCTGGCGGCAGATAAGGACGACCACAGCGGGCGCGCGAGCGTATTCATCGCATTCCTCGCGGCCGTGCGCAGATCGCAAACGACCTGGAACAGAGCGCGAATGGCAATCGGAAGAAGAACTTGCTGTTCTGGCGGTCATACTCCGGCTTGGGGAATCCCGGAGGCGTTTGACACACGTACTGCATCGTGGCACAGTGAGTGCGGAATAGGCAAAAGGCATCGCGACGGACGCCGAATGTACATCTGCCCGCGCATCCACGCTGGATGCGTTCTACACGCCGCCGGAAATTATCCAGGCCGTCCGCGAGGGGCTCATAAGGCGGGATTCCAGGCAGGAACATCCCTCGATCCGTCGACCGGAACAGGCGCTTTCTGCAATCTATGCCGGAGGATATGAAGAGAGAAAGCATTCGCGCAGTGCGTGGAGCTGACCTCCTGTCGGCGAAGTGATTTCGCCCGCGTCCCTCGGACAATGCCAGGATCATACAGCGACGGAGCGCACGCGCTTTCCCAATCATTCTTTGATCTTGCGCTATATCGAACGTTCCGTCTCGAGCACTCAGCATCATCACCGATCATGAATTCTTTATCGAAGAACCACTGTCGCGGCATGATTATTTCTGATGATGGACGAGGGTCACGTCCGTGGCCTTGTTGTTAAGCAGTCACACGTCAGCGGAACGATGGACGTATAGGACGAGACGCTGCGGCGCGAACTCGCCTGCGGCGTAATGCGAATTCGATTCGCGCGGTGCGCCTTCCGGATCAGCCGTTCGCGGGCGCGACAGATGCTTTCAGACTCTTCTTATCTTTCGCAAGCGGGAAAGGGAGCTTGCTGCGTGATCACGCGCCGCTGCCGGAGTGGGTACAGCCGATCGACAGGAACATACGTTATCACGGTGGCGAAGATATAACGCCAGAATATGACGTGAATCACTTATTTCATGCGGCATCCGGAGAATATCCTCGACACTTCCTGTGCAACGTACCGTCTCGTCAAGCTCCGTACGTCGAGGGACATGATGGCAAGGGCACTCGCGAGGAACCATCGGCTGCCTTTCGTCTCTGCCGGAACAGACCTATCAACCATCAGCACAGCCGCTTTCCCATACCGAAGGAGTGAAAGATGCCCCGAGAAGAATCACTCTCGGGTATTAAGTGGAGAAGGATGGGAGCACTGCTCCATTACTTCGCCGCAAAGGGGAGTGCAGAGGCGCGATTTTTGATGAGAAGACTTCAGGTACACATGGCGATGCAGATTCGGATCGCATCCGCGCCATGTACGATGCAGAGCTGCTGGACTGCAACGATGCGGAGCTTATACAGCATCAAACCGAGGCCAGCGAGCTCTACGACAGCTAACCAAAAATATGGCAACATTTTCAGGATACACGTCTGCGGCGTCACTTCGGAGACGACGCCTCCTATCCGCTTCTGGACTTCTCTGGAAGTCGTCGAAGATGGAGAGCTTGTCGGTCTTTTCGGATATTTTCTCCAAGCGGACAATACACGCCTATACGCCACCAACTCCATGTGGACACACCGAGTGAGGGCGTTGATGATCTCCATGCAGGAGAAAGGCCGGTGACATTCCTCACATGTCGTCCTTGACCGATCTACCCGCAAAGCGAAATCATCAAGGATCTGGAGTATGTCAGTATTCTTCGAAGACATGGAGACGAACTCCTATGTTCCCGCTGATGAGCATCTATCGGAGATGTTCGTGCGCATGGAAAAGCTGCGCAGCAGCGACAAAAATGGCAGCGGGAAATGGAAGGAATCGCCAGAGAGCAGACCTTTCCAATCCCGGAAGCTCTTTCTCACGTGGCAGTCGGACATGGCTCTCCATGAAAAACTATATCAAGTAGGGTGAGTGGGGTTCGAGACTCACGGATGAGGAAAAGAAAGACCTGTTTCGTGGAGAAAACAGGGATACTTTTACTTGTCATGTCTCATACAGGGAATTCACCAGGAACAGTATTTCCGTTTCCTGGACAGAAATGCGCCGGAGTTTTGCCCAACAGCTGAATGATCCACCTTTTTATCTGGAATGTCCAGCAACGATCTCCGCTTGGCTCTCACGGTAAACGACACGCACCGCATCTTTTCAGATACACTGAATGTTACTAGCATCAGAGAAAGCGACAGCGGCAAGTTTATTACCGATAAGATGATGGGCTTTCTATCAGAAATTCTCTGCTCATCAAAATGGAGCGCATCCCGAGGTACTGGAAACAGCAGCTCGCTATTGACCTGCAGGAATACCTGCGCAGTTATGAGTGAACGCCTGAAACAGGTATGCGAGAATAAAGCACGATCCGCCTCACTGCTCATCTGGTGCAACGAAATTGGGCGGGCAGAAAAGAATTATGCTGCGCTCGAAAAGGTGAAACCAAAGGATCTCACAGCCGATGAAATTAAAATCAATCTGGGGCGATGTATCCCCTGCAGACGACATCGATCAGTTCATCGCAGACACGCTGGAATGCCGTCTCTACAGAGAATCGTCTCAGTATGCGCGGCAACAGGAGAGTGGAGGGTCGAGAAGAAGAATCATGTCTCCTCCAACAAGGTAAAATGTACTCCACCTACGGAACGCAGAACACGAGTGCACTTGACGTTCTTGAGGCAGCACTCGAACCATCGTCAGATACGCATTCGCGATGAGGAAGGACGCGTCAATCGAGAAAGCGTCTCTGCTGCTCGCACAGAAGATGGACGATCTGCGCGATGCCTTCGTCAAAATGGGTGCATCAGATGAGGATCGGAAGCATCGCCTCGTCAGCCACTACAATCGGTACTTCACAATATCGTACCGCGTACGTTTGATGGGGGCATGTCTGACCTTCCCGGGATGAATCCTGCGATCGAGCTGAAAACCGCATCAGAAAGAAATGCGGTTGCTCGTACCATGTTCGGCGGAACACTCTTCCGCCTCGCGTCGTTGGTGCAGGAAAGACCTTCGAGATGCATGCGTCGGCGATGGAATCCAAGGCATTGACAGCAAGAAATTTCCATGATTATGCCTCGACATCTGACGAACAGTTCGGCGCAGTTCCTGCGCTCTGTATCCAAATGCAAAGATCCCGTTGCAACGCCGAAGCGACTTTCAGAAGGGAGCGGGCAGAGTTCTCGTGCGAAAATCACAGGACAGGACTGGGATGCCGTCATTAGTGAGCTATGAACAGTTCGGCAAGATTCTCTTCCCCTAGAGCGGCAGGAGCAGTTCGTCAAACATGAAATTGAGCAGCTGACCGATTCATTGGCTCAGATGGAGCAAGCGGGAACCGCAGCGTATTTACGATAAAGCAGACGGAAAACAGATCAAGACACTTCGGAGAAAATATGCAGCGATCATGGAGGCGCACCAGATCGTCAGATGCGACAATCACGTTTGAGTAGCTGGGCGTTGATCGACCGTAGTGTCGATGAGGCACATTTTTATAAGAACCTCCGTTTACGACGAAGATCCAGGGCTGAAACGCAACGGCGCAGAGAAACCACCGATCTCCTGGCCAAGATTCAGTATCTGAACGAGATCACCAATGAACGGGGCGGTCGTTCTGTGCTACCGGCACACCAATCTCTAACTCCATGGCCGAGCTGTATACTGCGTAGCGGTATCTTTCGCCCCAGCCGACTGGAAGTCGCAGGGCTTTATCATTTCGACGCACTGGGCGAGGCTACGTTCGCCAGGAAACGACGACCATGGAGATTGATCCTGCCGGCAGGGCTTTCGCGCAAAGACCCGCTTATTACGGTTCACAACATTCCCGGAACTCACGAGCATGTTCAAAGAGTTTGCGGATGTAAAGACTGCTGAGGGCTGAAACTGCCCGTACCGAATATGAGATTGAGATCGTCAAATCCGATGCTTCCGCCGTTCAGAAAGACCTGGTTGACCGTTTGGCAGAACGTGCGAAGCGAATCCGTCAGCGCAACCCGATTAAGTTGCGTGAGGGAGCCGATCCGTCGAGCGGAAAGCGGCATGGACAACATGCTATGTTGTTATCAGAGGGCAGTCCACCGCACTGAATCCGCGCATGGAATGCGACTACGAAGATAACCCGACGGGAAAAGGCGTTAGTCTATGGCGAATAATGTTTATCGCATCTATGAGAGCGGACGACGCGCAGAAGTTCACGCAAGCTGTCTTCTGCGACCAGTCCACCCCAAACAGCAAGGCACCGTACAACGTCTCATGATGACCTGGCGAAAAGCTCATGGATCGCGGCATTCCAAAGGAACAAATTGCCTTTTTATCCATGACTACGACACGCCCGCAAAGAAGGAGCAGCTTTTTAGCCAAAGTGCGGGAAAGGTGATGTGCGCGTTCTGTTTGGCTCGTCAGACAAGCTGGTCGACAAACATCCAGAATAAACTCATCGCATCACATGATCTGACCGTCCGTGAAGCCGAGTCAGATCGAGCAGCGTTTTGGCCGTATCGTCCGGCGGGCAACGAAACAAGCAAGTAAAAATCTTCCGTTATGTAACGGATTCCACCTTTGATTCTTATACGTCGGCAGACCAACGAGACAAAGCAGCGATTCATCTCACAGGTATTCACGGAGCAGATTCCGCACGTGAAGCGGAGGACGTAGACGAGTTTACGTATGACCTATGCGACAACTGTATAGGCCGCCTGTACGGGGAATCCGCTCTACAAGGAACAGTTCGAGCTGAGGAATGACCTCGCAGAAACTCGAGGCAGAACGCAGTATTCTGATGACCATGCACGCACGGAAAATCAGCTCAACGTTCATCTGCCTCGTCGCTATCAAGACAGCGGATAGCTCTGTTCAAGCACAGTGCAGAGTGAATACACCAAATGTGCATCTACAGGACGAATCCCTTGTCTTGCAGGGGTAGACGATATCGGACACCGGAAGAGATCGGAAAAAGCATTCGCCGAACTGCACGTGAGCCATCTGACGGCAAGCTGGCCGAAACACCGCGCGGAGAGTATCGCGGTCTGAAGCGTAATCCGTGGTGCGCGGAGATAAGCGCGGCATGGAGGTCGCACTGACCGGCATGAGCTCCACCGCTTTCCGATCGGGCCGACAACGCCTGAAGAGAACGTCTCACGTCTCGCAAAATGCGCCGAGCGCATTGACGAAAAACTGGCATCAGCAGCGGCGGAATTGATCGGCTGCATCAGGAGGTGAAGGACTGCAAGGAAGGTCTTGAAAGCCGTTCGCAAAGGAGGAGGAATACCGGCAAAACCCGTCGGATGAACGAAGTCTCTTCAGATTGAGGAGCAGAACAGGAAAGAAGAGCATGCGGAAACCAGCGATTAGAGCAGCAGAATGCTGCCACCTGATGAAAGGAGAACATTATGCTTTCGTGGATCTCTATGTGTCGTTGGTGGCGTTGGTGATCGGGCCTGTATCTTGCCGCTCGCCGAAGCGACAAGAAAAAGGATCACACCGCGATCTTCGCATTAGCGATGATCCGCGCCTGGAGAATCGTGTGATGAATTCGATGATGGCGTGAAAAAGAAATTTCACTGAAATGAGACAGATTGCTGGCAAGTGAAGTTCCTACGTCATGCAGTGAGAGCAGAACGATTTGACGAAAACGAGGAGGAAGTTATATTAGATATAGAAAAGGTGTTGGTAGACGGCCTCAGCTCCCAGCTAAATCTGGAGTCGAGAAACCCCGTTTGTCAAACTCTTTGCTGGGCTAGGCGGGCCTTTCTTAGCGCTTTAGAACGACGAGGATAAACAGCGTCACGAGAAGCAACGCAAGCAACCGTTGACGTCATTGTCACGCCCTCCTAGGGGCCAGATTGACCGCCACCGTCTTGGCAACACTAACAGCATATCATCATGACAGCCTTGGCGCTGTCTGCTGGAGCGGAAACTGACATCAGCGGCGACAGAACCAGATAGAACCATACGCATACCCCACTAAGCAGCGCAGCAGTAGACACTGAGGCCGCACTACAAATCAAGGTCTCTAGCGTGTTTGGCTACGGCCTGCAACTTTGAGAACTTCCGCCGCCGCATCCTATTTATTCTAAATAACGAGGAACGTATCGCTGCCGTACGAAAAGGAGATAAAAAGAGCGGCTACAAACCGCTCCTCTTGTCTTACTGTCCCATCTTCTCGATGAGGGCAAGTCTCGCGCCCTGCTCCCATCTCTGCGACCCAGGTACAGAGTGTCCCTCTCCAGCGTCTGCTACAGACACATCGAGAACGGCGTGGCGGAGCCGCGCAAATCGAGATTAACACCTGCGCGCAAATCGCCTCACCAAGAATCATCGTCCCATCCTCCGAGAAATCCGAATCTCTTCGAGATCGAGCAGAATGCCATACCTTCTGACGATTTCGCTGAGCCGTCCAGAAAAGCTCGTACAGAGCCCGTGCCCTCCGCAAGCATCCTCGAGGGCCTCACTCTGTAATCTGCTTTGTTTTGCCTTTGCCATCTGATTCTCCTCCTCATTATCTCAGAGGCTTTGCGCCCTCCCTCTTTTACGCCACTTCAAGAATGCAAGCACTGGGAAACGGTGGTGCCCCGCCAATGTAATCCCTTTTGTAGTCCTCCTTGCACCTCGTGCATGAGTTAAACCCTTATAGTCTCGCGATCGTCCCCAATCGCAGGCGCGTCCTCTTCCCCGCACCTTCGTCGTACTCGTCTAGGATATCCCAGAATACTTCGTATACGATAAAACCTCGTCCGCATCGCCTCATCATCGGGGCAGAACGCGTCGGCGACGTAACACCCGCGAGAGTCTGCGGGTCCATCGATGTAGGCCCCTGCCCTGCATAAGGACGAAAACGCCTGCTCTCATGCTCACAGTCATGCTCAAATTTCATTTTGATTTCTCCTTTTTCTGGGCTTTGCGCCCTCCCTTCTTATGCCCATCCAGTTCATTTTCTTCTCACGCAATCATGTTCCGTCATTTTTCGCGGATGGATCATGTCGATATTTGTGCTGCAAAATGATTCTCAACCAGCTAGCTATGAGGAGCAGTTGCCACAGGACCAGAGAGACACATAGCTCTTTTGGATGTCCTGCTCGTCCATTTCGGCAAGAGACGCCCCCTTCGCGCGATCTTTCCGAGTAGACGTACCAGAGCACGTCTTTCCGGAAAAATTCGACACGGGAAAGTTAGTCTCGCTGAAATTATCGACGAAATAGAACCTTCAACCTTGAAGCTGTATCTCAAGGCTTATCCTGGTGAATACGTGCATAATAATCTTCCCTCCGCTAGTGACAATGGCAAAGGCTGTGCCTGCAAGTCGGGCCGCCCTGCCCTTATCTTGATTACATTATACCTCCTATATACATATTTTGTAACAAAATATGTTATATTTTATTTATTTATAGATCATAATTGAGCACCAGATCATGATCGAGCGCTTATACTCGTGCTCCAATCTCAGAGGGAGGGGATGCAGCCACGAGGAAGCCGCTGTGGTTCGTGATGGAGGTCCGCCTCCCATTTGTGCTGATGTTACAAGACAGCTAGCACTCTCTCCTTCTTCAGCATGGGCGTCGCATCCTCGATGAGAGCTGTATAGAGGGCGGTCGGGGATAGCCTCTGACGATGATAAGTAAAATAGTACGAAAATACGTGATAAAATACATTTATTCCGAACTACTGACATAGAGCAAGTTCTTTTTATGTGCAAAAGAGCGGATCCCTTTTCCTGTCGTTTATACTAAAAAGAACAGACAAGGAAGAGAATGCTATGCACTATATCAGATTATTTTGTCCCTTGTGCGCCTCACTGAGCGTCCTCCCCGCCGGCAGGGGAGAAGCCGCCGACCCCTACAGCGTCATCTATACCGATGCCAGCTTCTATAACGGCGACATGGCGGCAGCGACCGATCACGAATGCCATCTTGTACGGCGTCGGGCAAGCTACAACGTCGATCCACCGTCACGGCTGGCACGTCATGGAGACGGAATCACTTCTACATGGGCGTAGCAGTCTGCCGGTGCGATCGGACCCATGCAGCCTGCTATGCCCGCCACGGCGGCCGGCATTGACCAGTGAATCCCATGATCCGCTCGCTGGCAACATCCTCGGCGGAACGATCACCGCACAGCTCGACAACCGGCGGCTCGAAGAATATGGCAAGTATTGCCGTCGCCGCCCAGCAACGCGGCAGTGTTACCACAGTACGGTGGAGTGCTGCACCAGAGATGCATCGACTAGGCCAAAGCAATATCGTGCCCAGATGAACTTCATCAGATGATCAATACGGGTGAGGAGGGTTTGCGAATCAACCAAACCGCATTTCGCTTGAACCATCGGCGGCTGGTTTACACGCGCACAGATGGGCGTGCAGGACACCACAAAACTGCGTTTGTTTCGTCAATGCACTGCTTCTATCTGCCGCCTAACCTCTATTATGCAGCAAAACGAATCGCCAAAGTCAAGGAAGTGATCAGTGCACAAAACGGTGTCCATTGTCGACTCCTCCCTCCGCTGATGCACGAGCCAGGGCACAGCGTTGAGATGGTGAAAACGTCTTGATCGATATGGAGCACTGCTGAGCGTATTTTCTATTCTGATGCAGAGCCGTTTTCCACATCATCGACCAGGAAAATGATGATGACAAAAGAATCGCTAAATTAACTTAAAAATGCAAAGATAGGATTTTTTATAAACTTTGCTACCTAGTAGACGGTGAGGAGAATTGTCAAAAAGGAGTGTTTTACCATGACCATCCGAAAACAGTGGCGTGCAGTCGCATTTGCATCCTTGCCTGCTGTTGTTTCGCCATGATTCCGGGCAGGGCATCACAGGTGAGGCGGCGATTACGTCACACGACCAAAAAGAACATCGAGGAAGCGATCAAACGGGCTATCCAGACCGCAAAGATCCTTCCCGACTGAGGAGAAGGAGCTGCTTCCATGATCCTCAACCCAAGAAGATCGGCATGGCAGAGATCAGGCATGCGCAGACGGTATACAGCAGAAACACAGACCTGATGAGAAGATGGGGCAGGAGGGCGTCGGCAAGACGAAGACAAAAGGGCGGGACGAATCAATCCTCCTCGATACTGTTCGCGAGCAGTTCCCGTGGACGCAGTAGCCCATCCTCAACGGCAACACGACCGTCGCTACAGGTATCCTGACGAACGCGCTGCGAGAGACACTGCGGCCACATTCAGACGGCGCAGTCTGCCCAGAACACGGCAGGTAAACATCGAGACTGCAAATCCATGGTGAAGCCCTCCCAATGCGTCGAATCAGGCGGAGGAACTACGGTTGGCGGTGTCGGGCAACGCTTATCAACGCCAACAGGTGCTGGCACTCGCCCAGATGATGAAGATGGCACCATGCTGCCGCTGAGGCATCGTACTAGTAGAGAACTCCAGGCGCGACCATTGAGTCGAATGGCATAGCGCAATCTTTAAGTCGGCGGTAAGCGTTTTGCCAGCACTCGCGCACAACAATGAATGGAGTGGTGGAGGCACCGATGCACTGAGACACTGCGGCACATCCTGCTGTTATTTGTTCGTCGTTGTTCTTCGTCCCGGTGACGGCACAACAGCATCCGCCGCAGCGAGTTTTAGCTCGACATTGGCTAAAGGCGGCGACAACGCCCAACAACCTCAACATGAATGGCGTTTACCGTCATGATCATCGACCATCGCGATCGCACCTGCGGGCACTGGCGATTGCCTTCAACGTCGAGACGGCCAACAAGACGACACGGAATCATCCGGTATCGGGCCAGCTCAACCGGCATACGGTGCCTGCGAGCGTTCGGCGGAGCCTCTGGCGGTGATCAGGCACCGTCGAGTACCGGATGCACGTCACGGACGAGGACAGCAAATGGTATGACTTCCGCTATTTACACGCACCTATATCGACTATACGTAGTCCGGCGCAGTCAGCCATGCCCACGTTGCGAAACCTCATCAATATAGCAACTCGTCGTGAAGATTCCTTTGATCCTAATGTATGATAGACAATTCGTCCAGATACCCTGAGACAGGGGCTCTATCTTCTTCCTTGGCATCCTGAACTGGTACGGCCACGGATTGATATCAGGCAGCCTGCAGCTTGCGCTGAACGGGTATCACGCGCGGCTATGGTGAGGGGATGGCTCCGGCTCACCATTGCAATGCAGCCGCTGAGCGGTTCACAACGGGCATGGGTGCGTATGGTGGCGTATTTCGATCTGGTCGCCGATCTCCGCTGTTACCATCCTCTGCCCGGTCACGTTCATCCGCTCGTCTTGTGATTGAGATGCCTGCGGCGGCATTGAGTTCTTCACCGCGGCGATGATCACCATCCCTGATTCATTCGCTGCGCTCCATCGGAAGTTCTCTTGAACGGGGCCTGCGCAGTGCTCAACCTAAGGACTAAGGTCGTCATCTCCTCTCACGGCACGGAGCAGCAGATCCTCACGTGACTACTGTGATGAATTGAAGATCGCACAGATCCTTCTAAGGGCGGCATTATCGGCAATATGCCCGTCCTCATCCAGGTGCCGTTGTCGAGCGCCCTGCTGTATTCTCCTCATCAAGTTGAAGATCCTCGACCTTGGTGCAGGGATCTCTCAGCGGCTCTCCCTTTCTCTGAGACCAAAAGGAGCATGACACAGACCGCAAGACACCTCCGCCGACATGCTGGGTTACAGGAGCGATACATTGCCCGTGGAAATGACCGTTGCGGCGAATATAAGACGCCTTCAGAATTCCTGCTGGTGGTGGAAATGTAGCGTTAGTGGCCTGAAAGAGCGGCAAGGCATCGATGATGTGGCAAGAGCAGCAGGGGAGGGATGAAGAACACCATGCCAGGGCAAAGCGTTGCTGCATCAAGGCGGCCTTTTGAGCGGTCATGGCGTCCAAATAGGTTCTAATGCCGTGAACGCATCCGCTCATTTGCCAGGGTCAAACCCGGTTCTTGAAAATTTAATGACAACCCCTGTAAGGCTCCATATTTTACGGGGTTTATTGTTGCTATTCGTGTGCTGTATTTTGCGTTTCAGCGATGAGTAAACCGCACGCGTTTGAAATTGGTCATAATGTCCCAGTTCGCGCGTGAAGCGCTCCACCCGGCCTGAGCATTTTGATCTGGAGATTTCGCCATGGTATAGATAAGGAGAAAATGGCCAACGTTCGACCAGTCGAATGCGTTTATCCCTCGAGGTCTCTGAGGAGTAGATTGTACCCAAATTGCGACACCATATTCTTGTTTTATGAATTTTCAATCCTTTCGAGCCGTTATTTCCGTTCAAGACGTTTTTCTGTTCATTTTTCGTCCATATTTTTCCAACCCAGACAAATTCATGAAATCACTCTCCTCATCGTACCGATATCCGGTGACCCAGAGCGGCGGAAGACAGAAATGTGTCGATCAGGCGGTTGAGATTGTCCCTGCTGCGATCAGATTAATCGTGCTGGCGGTGTAGGTGCCGGGAAATGTGACATTGAAGGCCTCAGCTGAATCTCCGGCGCAACGTTTTCCTGTGCAGCGGTCAGATACGATCAATCTCCGCACGAAAAGCAGCCCTGACTGTGCTCCGTCTGCGTTCTGCATGGCAGCGATCTTCCTGATCCGAGGCACGCGCCTATAGAGGAACTTTCAGCGCTGCTTGACTCTGTACTTGCTGGATATGCATTTCCTTCTCGTGCCGGTTAGTATTTTCACGTCCACCTCCTTCTTTCCAGGCTTACATATGCCTGTAGCCGTACTAAAACTGATAACTGTATGAGAATGTATTGTTATAAAGCAAAAAGATAGGAAAATTTACGTTCAAAATGAATACAGAGCCCAGGCGAGAGATTCCACATGAAATTGAGATATAAGGTTTTGTCCTTTCTTTATTTTTGCATCATCCATGACCCGTGAGTGCGGCTGCGGCTCTTTATGATGGATACGGCGATATCGAACCAGGACCAGTCCAGTCAGCGGGCGATCCCATTCGCGGTGGTACGTCATATCACATTGATATCGGCGGCGAGGCATGGTCGTTCATACAGGCAGTGACTGCGGATTACATAATTACTATGGTCTGTTATTGGAGATATTGACCCACGGGCAGCAGGTTTGAGGACCGCATGGTGACCGACCAACACCGATGGTATTCCGAAGCATGGGGAGTATTGATAAAATGCAGTGGCGATCAGGTCTAGACCGCGGAGACGAAAATTCTATCTGGACCCATCCACTGGAAGGCTGAACAATGACCTGCCGATCGTCCATCGACGGTCTGTATGCGCTGTGGCTTCCGACAGAAGATTACCCAGCGAGCGTCAGGAAAGCGCATGGTCTCGGGATGCGGCATTTCAGCCTGCGTGAGCCTGGCCGTTAGATACACCATTGTCTCTCGCGTGTACCAAGGCAGCGACATTACTGCGATCATCCATGACGTGGACATCCAACAACGGCATCCTGATGAGCGCCAGACGAAGAGGAGCAGCGCGACCATACGGTACCAAGATGCGCAGTTTCACCGCCATAATTCATCACCTTACTGGGGCGCGTTCTCATCAACGGCTCACATGCCAATTCTTCCCACCCGCGCAGTTATGGTGGATCTCGGTTTTGCAAAAGAGCGTTTTTAACCGAGTACCCCGGACAGCGCATGATCATCGAACCGATCTCGCTGGTTTTCACAAACGGATGGGAGTACTGAATTGTCAACAAACGTCACGGACTGTCTGGCATCTTTCTCCCATCATCTCGGTTTGTCTCGCTCTTGAGATCCCATACCGAGCTTTACTTGCTGCTGCCCAGCCCAGCGAACTTGCGCGCAGTGGGACATGGTCATGTCAGCGAGAACAGGCATGAACGGCATTCGCGCCTGATCAAATCTGTTTTTTCACAGCCGCCAGTTCGATGCAGCCCGGTCATGTCAACATGGTGGTGGATGACCATCCATGGCAGACCGTCGTGAAGAGGCAAATGAAGAACAGCAACGGGAACTTCCGCGGCGCGAGGGGCATCGATGAGGCACTGAGGCAATCCGCCGCGTCGAGACCGGTGGCGTGGAGCATCCTTCCAGACCCGCACTGGCAGGACGATAATATGGTGCGTGTCAGATCAGCGCCATGAACATCACCGTCTGGTGCGAAAGAGCGGGATTCGAGCTGCCGCCGACGCTATGCGGCAGACGACTCGGAGGCCTTGAAGCGAACCTGGGGTATCAGTCGACTCTGCAGGGCTGTCGAAGATCGACTCCGCCGGCAACGACGCCGTGGCCGGAGAATGCAGACCGCCGTAGCGCGTCATCACCCGCTGGAACTTTATGCGATGCAAAACGGCAGCTGGTGAAACTAGCAGCATGAAATGCGACCAGCGGCAGATATTGGCGCAAGGTCGTGACGGCATCAAACTCCATCCAAAAGACCAAGCACGTCCCTTCAGGTCGCTATTTTGCTGAAACTGCCCTGCCCGCTCCTGCTTTGGTCATGATGGGAGACAAGCTGCCTGCTGGTCATCACAGCTTGGCATAGGCACGTGATTCACTCGCCCGGCACATAGCACAGAGAGGAGATTAACAGAATATTAAACGATGGAATGGTCAGCAGTGACCGCAGCACTGCGCATGCTTTTATGGGAGCTGCCGGCATCGGTTATGTGTGGTCAATTCCGCGCACAGAACAAGGATCCACGCCGAACTATTACAGCCCCACGATCTCCGTGCGGACTGTGCACCGTCCCCTAATTGAGACCCTGAAACGACCAAAGTCGAACGGAGGCAACGTCGGCGACTCACACGCAGCATATCAAGTACATCCTGGCGGGACGTAGTTCGCTCTCGGCCTCGAAAAACTGACGGTCAAATCCCGCATCGAGGAGTGAAACGCCAGAAAGCTCCTCGGAGGAGAGCAGAGAGCAGGATGAAGGATCAGATCCTTTATCGCTCCATGGCAGAAAAACTGCATCGAGTCATTAGACCTTTCATCCAGAAGCCTTTGAGCGCTTGATGGCGACGATGGTGCTATGCGCGATTGATCACTGTACAGACGAGCAAATCTGGCGTCGGACAGCTACACAGCGCAACGCAGAACACCATCGACGTGCTACCAGGACATGCGGATCAGACCGCGACGGCACTCAAACGGGTACCGCAAAACCAGGGAATCAGGCGGTCGGAGAGACAGGCACTGCTCGGTGGGCAGGAGCGTATCGAAGGCAATCAGCAGACGGCTACTGCGCAGCTCTCGAACGCCATGGGGATTCGATCCAGATCCCGTTCAACGTCGGGAGTGCAGTGACACGGCAGACAGACAGCAGCAGAGTAGCAGGATGAACGGCCCTATCACTTTTAATCCCGGTGGATCCTGGAGATCGAGGATGCCTGGAATCCGCGAGGCGGATACAGGAAGAAAATTTATCAGTCACAGCCAATGCCGGATGATGCAGAGGAGGCATGTGCCGGAAGAAAATGACAATATCATCCCATTTCGTGAGGACATGGCGGCGACCTCTGCACGTGATACGCTGCGGATCGAGCGGCGGCATCTCGCATTGCGTGCAGGTCGTCCTGCAGAGCGATTCTCCGGAGAGAGAGAACGCGCAGGCGAAGAGCGCGTTCATTTTGCGAAAGCTACAGAACTCGGATTCTCGTCCTGAAGGGTCAAGGCAATACTGTACTGCGCAGGGAGAAAGAATTTACGGCTGCAGCGGTGCTGAACCAAAACCGTCATGCTGATCGGGAGAAAAGAGACATCATTGAAATCGGGGAAATTTCAGAAAACCAAACTGGCGGGCAAGCAGGCTCTGGTCAGGACATTCCTTCGCGCTCCGCCGCAGGAGAGGATTCGCTCGTCGTTTCCTATCTGGACAGTATCGCCCATGCCCAGACGGCCTGGTGGCTCACCTTCTTTCCGCCGGAGGAGCGCCACGGAAGAAAATGAAGAGACAGGCAGCGGGAGGATTCGTCGCTGGCAGGATCTGCTATGCCCAGGCGATCCGTCACATATGCACCGTGCAGCAGCAGGAACGCGATGCTGAGGCGCACGAAGCGAAGGAAATGCGTCCATCCGCGGCGCGGAGCAAAGGAGGACAACATGCAGAGCGTAATGGTCAGGTTCTTGCAGCAACGCGGATCGCATCCGCTGCGGGTCTGAGGATATATCAGGACAACGCAAGAAGGATGCGGAGGTTGCTGACCAGCAGTGGAAACTGGAAGAAGCGGGCGGCATGGTCGGCGACAGTGAGAAATGCTGTCACGACATGTTGAACGGTGAATGCAGTCGAAGGAACGGGAGGCACTGACGGCACAGGGAAGCACGGGCAATCGCCGACAAGCTGGAACGCAGAGGAACATCGCGTGGAAGAGCAGGAGGAGCAAAACCAATGGCAGAGAGCAGGGAGAGGCTGGAGGCGAGGAACCCCAGGCAGTCGGCAAGGAAAAGACGACACAAAAGAGCTGGTCAGCGAGGCGGGCAAAGCCTCAGTGACCGTACGCAGGTAGCCCATGCCAGCGGAATGCTGTCTGGCAGAAACCGTACGAAGAGCGGCAACATATCCATGCGCCTCGTCCTGATCGGTCAGTGTGCAGGATGGAGAACATAAGTCGTTCTACCCGCCTGTCATGCGAATATGCGCCCGCCGCCCAGCATCGCTGGATGCTGGCAGTCATGACAATCGCTGATCTCCCGCAAGGAGGCGGGAGCAAACTCGACATCACCATATCCGGCGATGCGACGCAGTCGTTACCTTTAGAAATGCCTAATGTAACAGAGAAGCAGCCGCATACGACAGCCCTTTCACTGTGCGGCCGTCGGGCCAGGCAGCTGCACCGCGCCGACACCGGAACTGCGCGGATGCGCCGGTCTGCATCGATTATGATCGACTATCTGCACGGCGCGCCGAGCGCGGCATCGTCTCACGACAACCATCTCGATGGCCGTGACGCAGCGGCGCGGCCAACAAGAGCCATCATCGGTGCGAAGCTCGCGACGTCGTGAACCGCTGACTACGGTACCTAGCATGAAGGCAGTCGCCGAGGCCAATCGACGGCTGGACGCAACTCGCGCGCGGATGTCCAGGAAGTCGCTTCCCGCGATGACTACGAGACCTCTCATCCAGCTGGTGGCAAAGGAGATCCGCGAGCCGTCCAAAGAGACAAACTTATGTCATTCGTGGCATGTACCGGGCGCTAAATGAGCTGAAATGGCAGCAGAGCACGGGGCGGCGCGATGAAGGCTCTGTTCCGCAGGCGGTGTTCGATTCGCTGGCGTGCAGCGGGAAGATGCCGTCGCAGACACTTTCCTTATCATCGCAGCCAAGGGTGGGAGCAGAATAAGGCGCAGGAGGCCGCCCTTCGCTGAAGCGAGGAAACACAACGACGGATGAAGAAATCTCATGAAATGTACCGCGGAGATGGCTGACGACATGCCCGCAGACGATGTTGATGGAAGACTGCGCAGTTGCAGAAAGTGAATCATGAGAAACGAAAGCTGATGTTTTTGCAGTATCCGCTGGTAAGCTTTCAAATTTCTGAGAGGAAAGCAAAGACAGGAATTTTCCATCCCTGTCACGTATACCAGAGATGAATGGAGGCGAAAAGATTTGCGGAACACTAGCATGTATTTATGCGGCACATCGTCTAGAAACTGTATCTGTTTGAATGAACAGGGAGTATAGGAACGACGAGGAGGAAATGGCTGCGCAGTGCAGCAAATGATCAGCCGGAAACGCCGAACAGGATATGGTGATCACGTGCCAGCGGATCGCGCACCGAATCGTTTTGTATGCGCGTCGAGCCGGAACCGTGGTTCGAATTGAACTGACCGGAGTATGCCAGCGCTAACCCACGATAACCTCATTGTCTCCGTGAAGGAAGAGCACTCACTCATGTCGGAGTGGTGGCAGTGCTCGAGCGTGCAGCAGTAGCTAGCGATCACCGTCGGCGTAGATAGTCGACACAGGGTGTCCAGCGATATTGTTTCAGTAATGCGCTGCATATCGCGTTGAGAGGCACGTCGCGTGCCATCGGGAGAGCGGAGCGTTCCTGATACGGGAGAGACGCGGACAAGGGTGCGTGCGGATATGGCGACAGCGATTCCTGTGTCCTCATTACACGAAGCGCGGCGGCCGATTCGCTGAGAAAGTTCGGCGTGCCGGGCAGCATAAGGCGTTACCGTGTGTACGGGGCAAAGGAGGCGCCGTCTCGGTTCAGCTTGATGATTTGCCGCGCGATCTCGAGGCGTCACGGTGCAGCACACGCCGCGCACCGTCCGACACTGATTCATCAGCCCGAGAACCTTCCGCTGGAAATGTTCAAGACGCTGCGGTCCTGTCATATCGCCATCGGTGAGCGGCACGATCGGAGTTTCATCACGACGGGAATCTCCCTGCTGCCTGACTTTATCATGATACGGTATAACGGAAACGGCCGACGCGATCGAAAGCGGGTGCTGGATCCGTTTAAGAGGGACTTCGGATTGCAGAGTGTGACACGGCAGGATTTTCTCTCTGCCATCTGCGTGGATGCCATGCGACAGGCGGAGAGTGATGCGGCCAGCGTCCTAGCTTTCTGCGCCGGCACTTCCGAAGCGAGGCGGAGAAAACTGACGATGACGGTCAGTCCAAGAGCCATCAACGAAGCGTGGAGTGTCGTCGCTGCTAAGCAGGAGGCGCTCTCATCCTGATGCGCGAGAGGCACTGGTGGCAGTGCGGGCTGCGGCATTCCGCACACGGGCGAAGATTGCGCTCGCTGCACCGACGATCCAAGAGGGCTGCCGCTGAGGGCGAGGAGGGGCTGGAACGCCGATTATCAACAGCCCGCTCTTTTCAGCGCTGCAGGAGCGACAGGTGCGTAGTGGAGAGAAAGGATACTCGGAAATGGCAGAGAAGCACGATTGCAAAGCTCATCTGGCTCTCACGGACAGCGGGAATTTGAGGAGTTTGTCGCAAAGCAGAAGAATCACAGTCGGACAATATGCATCCTAGTTCAGCAAGTCCATCTTTCGCAGCACGGTGGTAAGATCGTTGATGCCGGGAGTGAGTACAGCGGGAGCAGGGACACGTCGCTCCGCCGTCAACCAGCGAGTTTCAGAAACAATGGAGGAGAACGAAGCGGGACCGCCCTCGTCGATGAAAGCATCCGACGACTCTGCGCTGAGGAGGAGGACACGGAGGAAGAACCAACGGATCCAGGTGATGACAGCATTCCCGGAGGGGTGCCAGTCAGAGGCTGTTGTCGCGGAAATCGCTCGCGGTGGCACTGAGGCAGGAGGCGCAGGCGCATGGACAGCGCACAGCTATAACGGCAACCCGAGTGGACTACGCGCGATTATCTCTGTGAAAGCATGACGACTTTTTACGCAGCACTTTGCGAACAAAACGCGCTATGCGCGAACCTAAAGCATCTGAGCGATCTTTTTCGATACGAAACAGGTTGTGATAGGAGCGCTACATCTCCCGACGAACGTGCTATCCTCGGATTATTTTGGGGAGTTGACACCGGAGGATTGAGCTTTCATCCATGAGGTGCAATCAGGCTTTATGAACTCCGTGGGAGTGCGATAATGATGGAGCACAGTAGAACTCGAAGACTAGAAGAGGTGCTTTGTGAATATATGATGGCATTCGTACCGAGCGTAGTGAGGAGGAAGAAACCAAAGCTTCATGGATTTCTGAAATGAGCTTACCTCTCAGAGACGAAGATGCCATGGCGACAGCTGCGCGTTAGTTGCATTCGCGACTAGTCGAGGAATGTGTTATTGATGTGCCTGAGGGCTGACAGATGATTGACATTACAAATGCGACATGGCGGTAATCGCTTGGCGGTTCAGAGCGAAAACGTACATTGATCTATGACGGGAGCACTTTGCATGGTGGAAGTTTCTGATCCGTGCCTGTTCGACAAAGAAAACATCACTATCAGCTATCAAGAATCAGTTTTCCGAACATTGATCGGCGCAGCATCTTCGCCATACTCGGTGGTCCCGGCACAGGAGACATTCTTCGCAACGGCTAGACCTTATGAATAAGATGAGCATTGTTGCTGTTTGCGCAAGCCTTCTTTTGTCAAAACGGCGAAGGGAACTTTGGTTGAATTTCAGCGTTCCTTTCCTCAACGACACAGACAGCTCCCGGCAGGACGTCAACTTCGTTGAAGATGATGGATGTTCTCGACCATTCACCGCGTGCCCAGGATCGAGAAAAGATCAAAGACTACTTCGGGGATACGTTCGTCAGACGCATTCATTGGCAATGTGGAGATCGCTATCTCGGATAACTGCGTCGCTGATTGATGACGGATGGACATTATCCTGCACCCGATTTACGCTGATCAGGATCATCCTTTCGCCATTGAAGTCGGATGAAAAACGAGAGTTGCGCAGATGGACGAGTGAGCGAAGCAGGAAGAGTACACTGAACTCGGTTTATCGAATGAATAACAAGCGTTCTTTTACCACGGAAATCTTCTTCAAGAACCCACCGGATGGACCGACCGTGCGATCCAGCGCACCGTGCCGAGAATCAGACGGCATCCGCATCAGATCGACCGGCTGATTGACGCACGAGCGACCACCGGACACTCAAGAGACATATGAAAAAGTCCCTGCCAGTTCAGAAGCAGCTGATCCCTGCCTCCGGCTCTATGCAAATGCAATGAGAGACGTGGAGCCGCGGGCTTTGTCTCGGCATATGGGAGTCGCAGCTGCGTACAGAAAATGTGCAGCCGTGCGTGCGCTAGGAGAGCGGCAGCCGCATGAAAAGTGTTCCCGATATCACGCGGCACGCTTTGTACATCTCTAAAAGCACATAGAGGGTTTTGAAACAGATTGACTCGAAATGACGAAGGAAAGGAGGGCAGGGATGAAGAGCAGATACATTCGTGTCTCCGACAAAAGTCAGAACCTGATCGGCAGATTGAAAAGATGAAAGCGATCGGCATCGAGGAGCGGCTTTATCTTTGTGGATCGATGAGCGGGAAAGACTTTTCACGGCCGGTCCTACCAATCCATGGAAGCGGGTTCTCCGTGCAGGGATCTGCTGTACCTGATGCGCTTGATCGCTTGGGGCGATTACGACGGATCATCGATGAGTGGAAGGATATGACACGAAACATCGGTGCTGATATTGTCGCTGGAGCAGGAATCTACTTTTCGACAGCCGCAAGTTTCTGCGAGATGGGGAACTGGGAAAACTGATGCGAAGACCAGTTTCTAGTCTGCTCAGTTACGCTGTTGGCAGGAGAGCTGCAAAACACGCACGCGGCAGCGGGAGGGATTGATCTTGCGCGACGGAAAGGCGTGCGTTTCGCCGGCCACGGGTCGAAAACGACAAAGGATTTCAGAGAGATCGAACGATGGAGGAACGAGAGTGACGCAAGGGAAGCGATGCGCACGTGCATGAGCCCGTCGACCTCTATCGCCGCGTAGAAGAATGGTAGGAAGAGCTACGATGAAGCGATTACTGTTGTTGTTCCTCCGTATGCTGGCCTATATGCCGGCAGGCGTTTGCCTCGACATGGCAGGAGGACGTGAGGCCGTTACGAGCCATCCGAAAAGTCCCATGAGCGTGTATTGCGAATGCCTGCGAAGACTGAACAGACATGGGAAATGTACCGAACTGGCTGTAAGTACGAAAAGCCGCGTCAGCAGATATTTTGAGAAGATCATGGAAGGAACGCCGCCATCAGGAGACGTTCACCGTGTTTCGGTGACCGTACGAGCGTCATACACATGGAGGCTTTCTTCCTGACCGATGACAAGAAGCGATGGACTGATCTTTAACTATACGCGAAATCGGTTGGCCATCAAATCGGCAATCCGGGAGAGGTTGAAGGGTGCCAGGTCATCGACATGAATTATCCGACGTTTATCACACGGCCGGGACATCCTGTACGTTGACACGCGGTTCCGTTGAACGGGGCGGAAAGACATACCGTTACGATTATGCTTTTAGCACATAACGATGATATTAGGACCGCACCAACTTTGGTGCAGTCCTTATTATCGTCCCAGACCTCTCACCTTTTCCTGTGTTCGTTGCAGCATGCCCATTTATCGCCTGTCCATTCCAGCGTTTGTGGTCTCTTGTTGATAAACGGTGAGAAAAGCAGTCAGCCTTTTATACATGGTAATGAAGTCGGCTTATCGACATTCAACAATTTCGTAGGCATGCTCAAATCATCGCGTCGGCGGCAAAACTCGTCGAATGTACCGGGCGCATGACCATCCGTATAGACCATACGGCATACATCCACAGAGCGATGCACAATGAGAGATGTAGACATCCACCAGATCCTCGCCCGGCGGAATACTTTCGCTGAAAGACGGATCTTATCAGACAGCATTTTAGCGTTGCTCGCGAATATCGACCGGCTGTCCTTGATACATAATTTGATAGTCTTGGTAAAAAAGAGTGAGGGCGGATGCCTCAAATCGATGCTGAACATGTGTTCACTTTTGGTGATTTTACGATCCAAAATCCCGCAGATTTATTTTCACTAAACTCGCGAAAAGCAATAGTAGAAAGCGATGGATCAACTGCACGAATGGCATCATCCACGAAATCTTTCATTTGTTCCATGGATACGTCAGATTGCAGCCAACTCTCATCTAAGTTCTTTTGGTTTCCGAACTACGGAAGAGGTCGTTTCTTCATATTTGTCTAGAGCATAGCTCCCTTGAACACAACAGGTGCCTGAAGTCGCATGCTCAGCCAGACATCCAGCATCAACTTTTCCGTTATTCATTTCAACTCGTCACAGTACTCATCGCCCAACTTTATAATGTTCAAATATAGGGATCAGCTCCGTCAATATGGATGAATCGAAGGATTCGCCGTTTGCGTAATAAACAGTGCCGCTTCCAGTACTATCGGCTGTCACCGTCGGCCCGTAAAAAGATCGTTGATTGTCTGATCTGTCGCACAGAAGTCCGAGACGATTTTCATGATCTACTGTGTTCAGAGACGGGATAAGATGTTCTGGTCGTTCTGCAATATGGAGAGGAGAGGTCACATAAATTTGTGCTGTTTGGGATCATACTCCTACCCACAGCCCCAGATAATCCGGCAGCAGTGTCGTATCAAGATGCAGGGAGCATCTTCGCAGATCGCGCAGATAGCCATATATGTATATTGCCACTGTCCTCATCCTCCTTCTATGTCTTAGTCATATCTTTATCGGAAATGATGCTTGCAACAACGAACGAGCGTCTATAGATCACGATGCATCCGCTATTTGCCTCTTCCTTTCGTTGCACTCAGACTCTGAGTAACCTGAAAGTGTCAGTATATCAGCTGATGTTGTTCACGCTTTCAACCACAAAACGCGATTGTAACCGTTATTCTCCGAAAATTTCATAAACGCATCCAGATTGTCTTTCCTGACGATTTCCCGAAAACAACGGTTGCACCGGAAGCAATTTAGAACGTCCGTTGCATGGATCTGACTCACCCACTTGAAGATCAAAACACCATAATCTTTCAGGACGCGCATGCAATCCTCGAACCTCGACGCAGATCGTCTCGGCAGTGCTTTCGAGTACACTCATACTTGATGCCGAGCCATGAACTCTTTCCGGCTCTGCGGAGGGTGCGGCGTCGACGACAAGTCGGACCTCGTCAGGAAATGATCTCTGAAAATCAGCGATTAGATCAGGGTTGACCTCAAATCCGCGCCCATCACATAGAGCTTCGGCAAGCGCGATTGTCTCATGAACACGGGCCGCAGGATGCTCCTTGCTGAACCAGAACATCCGAGGACTGCAGCAAGCGTCACGTCACTTTGTTTTATCGTTTGCTCACCAGCTTCTGGATTCTCGTAGATGTTGCGTTGACTATACCGCAATGCCGTCGCTACATCCTCCAAGCCCGCATCTCGCCCGGCTCGACAACAAATTCATCATCAAGCTTTCGAGAGATAGTACTCCCAAATTCTATCCCGAAGGATATCTCTCGTAAATTTCTTCTCGCGTCATTCACGCCAGTGACTGCATGATTGACCCTACACTTTCAAGGCAACTTTCACCACCCCAATCCGTGTAGCAATAGGCTGAGGCTTTTGTTGTTTCGAGGTGGATTTTCAGCAGAGGGTACATTGTTTCGCAGAATGCGTCCCACACCCGACATTTGTATGTTACAGATTCTCCTGTTGCTTTCGACTAATCCTCCGGAACAGGTTCGCCAGCCGCTGCCTGAGCTGCCTGATAGCGAGCAGTGTCGCTGCCGTCGGTATCCGCTGCGCGTCCTGCAGCCGTTCGCACCTGTCGGTGTGAGACGGCGATTGTTCTGACGTAGATGATCTGCTGGTCGTGCATACAGTTACGCCTGTGTGCAAGCTCGCGCTATTGATCCGCCCGTTTTCACACAATAGGATTCCGCATCAGATTTCGCAACCGCAGACGGTACGCAAGCGTGTCAGCGCGTCTGCAAGTACGCCCTCCCTGCCGCCGTTCTCTATCTTGCGGTCACGGTATTTTCGGCGATGCAGTAGGTGTACCACGGGACCCTGATTCCCGCCTGTCTCCTATACGCGTTGAGCGTCGGGACGACTGATCTTTTGACGGACGCATGACCTCATCCGCGCGTCGTCATATTGCGACAGTAGGCTTGTCCACCCTATCGTGTCGTGAGTGCTGCCGTACATTCACTTGATAACCCTAACCCGGCAGAACCTCCCAGCAGAATCCTGCCGCTCTGGTGTATTTCGTCGTTCGCTCGAAATGCCATCCGCAGTTCCTCCGCAGTTTCTTTCTCCCGCTCCTTTTTGCTCTCCGCAGGATCCTCGCGCACGCCCTCGCTCGAAGAGTATTTTCTCCGGTCATCGGTCAAAATTCTGCGACAAGGAAGATCTGACGGCGACGTTGGGGCACCCTCTACGATTGAGCATCGAGACGTTGCCATGATTTGACACTGAGGCAGTTCTGCCAGTCTCTGCGTCGCCCATCTGCCATTTGAGGTATTGAATTTCGGTTCGTCCGATTTCAAGCACCGCTGAAAAATCCATCCCACTGCTACGAAAAAGCACCTGGGACGTTCTCCCAAACGAAGAACCGAGGATACCGCCTCCACCGAGTATTCGTCATTCGAACAAAGTTCAGCTGCTGCTTTGAACAGCCGCCGGTTCACTCATCCATCCCTTTTCTCCCCGCACACTCAAATCTTGACACGGACTGCCCGCACAGACGATCGTCCACAGGCTCTATCTCGTCGAGGCTGATTCGCTGATGTCCGCGAGGGACGTGCGCGTCGTCACAGAGCACGGAAACGGCTGGACCTCGCTCGCCCATATAGGGCAAAACCCCTGCATGAGCGCGCAGCAGCCATCCGCCGATGCCGTCAACAGACGCTGAGTGTCACTGCCGCACCTTCAGTCCGCGCCGTTCCACCCATCCTCATCGCCGCGATAAAAATTGCCACACTTCCCGCGCTTCCTCGTTTACACCTCTCTGTAATCACGGTGACACAAAATCAGGCTCCGTGTCATACCCGGATAGATGTCAGCGTGCCGTGACAGACCACCATCGAATCATCCCGATGACACTTATATTCTGCATCCATCACAAGAAAACTCACAAACGATTCCGCTGTCCTGCGTTATGGGACTCACGCTATAACCATCACCGCACCTCCTGAAATACGATATCCAGTCCGCTCATTGTATTCGTCCATGTTCTTCACCTGATAATCTTCAAACCGCTCGCAGCCCGAAAGATGATCTTGTTGTTCACCCACCGCTGCAGTCGCCGTCGTCTTCGGTGCGTGTGCTTTGGTCGCAGATCGCGACGCACGGGTCATGCAGCCGTTATCTTCAGCCAGTACACCCGCCGAAAATCCTCCGTGTTCGTGCCCAGTAGTCTGAGTACGTACACCTTGCGCTTGCGGTAGTCCGTCACCGTGATTTTCCGCGAACATCCGCAGCATGCGGGATGATCTCATCCGTGATTGTCCCATGCGAAATGGGAGATGATTTTATACGCATTCAGTCGGCATGTCTCCGCCGTCAAGAGTCGTGCATCCAACCTGTACACACCATGCTTCGCTTATGCGCCAGCTGTCCAGAGTAGTTTTCACGTTCGCGCAGCGAGTAAGTTCGACTAGAGCTTGATGTATCGCCCCCATTCCAAAAATTCGGAGAGTCTGCCACCTTCAGGCTTGTCCTCTCTCTTCCCCGCGACAATCACGAAAACGGCACGCTCGGCATCCATCGTGGAGAAAACCGTAAGCCGTTGTAAAGCGGCATACGTCCGATAGATATGTTCACCGTCGCAGGCATGTTATGTGTTCCTGTCCCACGATCCTCTGCACCGATGTATGCCACTGTTGAGCAATCTGCAACTGCGGGAAAACGCACGCAGCATAGATCTCGTCAGTCTCCGAATAGATTCGACCCATGAGGAACATCATTCGAGCTACATGACTCTGATTCCATGATCTATGCTGCGGCTAGTTTCATAAGGCATAAGATTTAGAAACTTCGTTCCATCTACATCGACTAATCCAACATGCACAGAGAAATCCTTTATAAGTGTAGGTCCTTTTGATCTTGGTAAATTTTTCGATGCATGAAATGCTCTCTTCGTGACAGGAACATTCCATACCGTACATTATGTCAACCGTATCCTCAGAGAGAGATGATACATTCCGATCCTCCGCTCAGAGGAACGAAACACCCGTGCAAAAATACTTACGCCCATTGCACTCAAAATGACAGCTGAACCATTTGTTCCATTATCTCGTTCCGCATGATACGTCATATTTGTTGCCCCTTTTGTAGTACTCTACGATTCTGAGTGCAAGGCCCTGGCCAAGTCACTTTCAAAGAGTTGATGCGTCTATAGATCACGATACATCCGCTTATTTGCTCTTCCTCTTTCTGCTGCATCAGACATGAGCGACCGATGTTTTGAGTGCAGAATTATCGTCCCGCATGGTGGCGACAAGGCTCGGCATATCGCCTGACCCCGGAGACAGCCTCGGCGATAATACCGGGTCTGTCTTTTTACTTTTTCCGGCGCAGCGATCTTGTAGCGTCTCATGTCGTTCCGATCGGTTTTACCGCTTTTGGCGAGCGCATCCATTTGCACTTTGGCACGGTTCATTCTTTCCGTTGCACGATCCAGCCGTGCTTTTTAGTGCATCGTATCGTTTCTGATACGGCGCATTTTTTTCCGCATGATGCCGAGGGCGATTTTTTGATTTTTCCTTTCCTGTGGGGCGTCAATCTGTGCGGCCAGACGTTTTTGCCACGCGTCCAGTTTTTGCTTTCGCTCGGCCAGTTCCTGTGCTTTTTCGTCACGCGTCACTTCGTTCATCGAGTGCACGCTTGCGATCCTGATACTCCGCATAGGCATCCCGATCATCAGGATGGGATCGGCAGCCTTTGAAAGGCTGCGATTTCTGCTCCAGTTTTGTCCGATCATTTTTGCAGATAACCTTCTTTCTTCTTCCAAGCACGAAGAGCTCTCGCAGCTTTTTGAGTCCTCCCTTGTGTAGATATTTGCGCCCATCTGCAAAAGCACGATCCATGGAGAGGACTTTCTTTTGCCGCTTCCAGTTCACTTTGCAGGCGTTCCACCTCCTTCTTGTAGCCATAAAACCGTTTGCGCATGATGTCATACAGCTGACGTGCTGTGGTAGGTATCCCTGCTGATTCTCTGCGTGCGCTTTCCGCAAAGAGTCCCTGCGCCAATGCACGCATGGTGACCTCGATGCTTTTGCGCCGCCTTTGCGAGATCCTTGCGAATTTTTGTGTTGGCGAGCAGCATGCTGCGTGTGATGAGCTGGATCTGCTTTTTGTATGTCCGTATTCTCCAAAGCGGTTTCAAGAGCGTCAATTTTCTTTGAAACAACTGCTGTTCATACGTCAGATTCGTAATTTTATCGTCGAGTGCCGGGCAGCTGACGGTATGCAGCCAGTTCTTCCGGCGTACCCGTTCTTCGGCGCAGATAGATTTTCTTTTGAACTCTGTCCAGTGACGGATGTCCGCTAAAATTTTCTTTGTAGGCCTGATACGCCCTCTTTTCTCCGCCGTCATGTGACTGATTTTTGCGCTCGTGCATCGTCAGCGGAAATGAGCATCCGTTCCAGATGCTCATACGCATGTACGGCTTCAATAAAATTGTTGCGAAGTTTGCCGACATGTGACGTCGATCGTTTTCACTTTCGGCAAATTCCTTCGATGTAACGATGGCCTGAATGGATTTTTGAAGACGTTCTATTCTTTTTCACTGTGTGCATCCCTTCGATGCTGTGTGCAGCGCGTTCGGCGGCAAAAAGCAACCTGGTATTCTTTTTCAGCGTCCGATATTTTTGATGCGTTGTGCCTCTACGCTGTCTTCCTTCAACGTACCGTTTCCACATGTTCCTCAGAATTGATGCAGAAGATTGGCGAGAAGGACATCACCATTCATACGGGCTTCCCTGTTCCTGTGCTTTGAGACTTCGGCGATCGATGCGGCACGGTGACCATACTTCCAAAACACTGTTTGTGATCTCTTCGTAGGATGCGCGTAGGTGAGGGACATAGGTGCGGTCTGCCCATTTCCGGTCGATGGGAGCACCGTGACTGCGGATCGATTTCTGTTCTATCCTTTGCATTTTTACGCAGCGGATAGCTGAAATAGGCGGATCGTTTTCGCTCTTTTTCTTTCGGCCTCATCGATCAGACGTGTCGAAAACACAAGATGAACGTGAAGATTATGTGTCCCATCGACATGGCACCGATCTTATCATGCACGGCAAGCGTGTAGTAATGATTCGGCAAATTCTCCTCAATGAAGCGGTTCACGATCTCCATATTCTGCTCGAGCGTCAGTTCATTTTGCAGCGCAAACTCGATCTCTTTGTAGCGGGCAGCGTTTTTGGTGAGTATCGATCTGCTGCGCGAAAAATACAGTGGGCGAACCTTTCGCCCAGGCGGAAGACGATGCTGCTTTGTATACACAGTCTCCGCGCTCAGAGAACTTTTCGCGATTGATGTATTCGACGTGCGCAGCGCACCGATCGTATCTTTCTGACGCGCAAAAATTTGCTAGGGATTCTGTGGGCGGTTCGCTCGGCGTATTGCCTTCGTCCGTCAGATAAACCCCATCGCACAGGGGATTTTCGTTCGGTTCGAGGTGTCCCAACAGATCGCCCGCAGCAGCTGGCACGGCAGCGCAGCGTCCTCCTGTTTAGGACGTACCATGGAGTTTGGGCAGTTGGCGCACCGTGGGTAAGGCTCTGATGGAAGGAGCATGGGCATCAATTCGCTGATCTTCGTTAGGTCGGGCTTTGAAATGTTTTTGCGGAGGATAACCTTCCGCCTTGTCTTCAAACCGTTCTCGCTCATCATTTTTCTCCTTTCGTTTCTTATCGAGAATGGACCGCATGAGGCATCCTCGAACGTGATGGGAAAGATCGTTGAGCACGGCGGCATGAATGCATTTGGCGCGGAATGTTGTAGCTGCCGTTTACAGTCAGCGGTTCCTTCATCGTCTTTTTGCAATCATGAGAGCAATGCTGATTGTGTCATACGATGGATCCTCTGTGAGGGCGAGTCCCTCTCCGTATTCGTGATTTTCCCGAAGGGCTCGAATAGAGCAGCCATGTTTTTCTCGCCCACAGCATTCGCTTTTTGTGTCGATGAGATGACGTTATCCATGTCCTGCGGCAGACGTTCGCCTTCATTTTTTGTACTTGCCTCGATTGATATAGTCGGTATGAAGGGCGGCCTTGATCTGCTTTTTGTTCCGGGATGTTTGTCATTTTTGACGGTAAAGTAGTATAGAGCCATGATGTTTTTCTCTCAAATCGACAAAAAGCGGCGGTGTGCTGTGTCCCAAGTTTTTCAAAATGGGAAGCCAAATTCGATGAAGTATTGCCCACAGAATGCCAACCGCAGGTTCAGGGAACGCAGGTGACCGACAGAAAAATTTCGTTGCTGTGCATGGGGAGAAGGGGAGCAAATTCGTTCGAGGAGAACGAATCCGCGAGCGAAGACGAGCAATAAAATTGCGAAAACCGACCCCATACACAGCAGAAATTTCGTCCGCGCAGCGGCGTAAACGGCACTCAGGCGCAGCGTTTCGGGCAACCGAAATGCACAGTGCGCCCAGACTAACTCTGTTAGTCCTATTCTATCAAAAACAAGGATTGAAATGTGGGCAAGATGTGGGCAAGATGCTTCCCATTTTGAAAAAAACTGGGCGGTTACGTGTTATACTCGACGTGAAGAGCATGCTGTGGTAAAATGGGGTGAGGCAGTGGAAAGCAAACAGCAAAAGCTGGCGCGTCTTAAACGGCAGTTGGTGGAGACCATGAGCAGATGGATGCGGTTTCAGCAGACATGGATGCGGAACGTAAAAAGAGTCCGTTTTGGGAAACTTTTGCGCGTCGGTCTCATTGCCGAGGAAGCCGGTATTTTGATTCCCACAATGAGAACGATCTCTACCTGTTGCTCGTGATGAACCGTGAATATCTGTGTCATCACGGTGAGGTTGGGACATCCGGTGCGTTTGCCGCAATGCACAATTTGGGTGAGTTAAAAGAGGAAAGGAATTGATGCTGCAATGGCGATGAACGTAACGGCACGTCTGGCCAAAAAGCAAAAACAGCTTGATGGAATGTTGAGCAAGCAGAAGGCGATGGAAGAACAGATTCGTCATATTCAGGAAGAGATGCAAGGTCTTGCAAATGAACGGGTGAAGCAGTGGACGGATGCGCTGCGGGTGGAGCTGAACGAAAAATAGTTCCATCGATCTCACTTGCGTGCCTGTTGCCGAGGTGGCAGCGTGGCTGCTTTCGCGTTACAGTGATCGTGGATCGACGACATCGGAGGGAGTGGTTTCAGCAGCATCTGTGCATGAAACTGCCGAGGGAAATCCTTCTGGTGATGTGAGTCAAGCGCCCACACCGGAGGAGACATTCCGTTCTGAATCTGCTGTGTAGTGACTTTGACAGAGATACGACGAGGATGGTAGTATATGGACAAGCGACAGCTTTATGGACGAGATACAACGCGCGTTGAAGGAGCATCAGCGATGGTTGGACACAAATCATCAGTCCGGTGCTCAGGCAGATTTCTCCAACTGCGATTTTTCGCAGCTTCGATTTTTGTCATGAGAAACACGGGAGCTGCATGAGTTTTCGTTCCATGAATTTTTCGTGAGCTGATTTTTCCGGTGTTTTCTTTGAACGACTGCATTTTAGGACTGCGACCTTTACGGATGCAGTGTTAGATAATGATATAGTGACAGATGTTCATTTTGAACATAATGATTTCTTAAAAGCTAAGTTGGTGAATGCACGTCTTTCCAAATGCGACATAGAAAAGAATGATTTTCAGAATGCTTTTTGGGGATATGCCCGAATTGGTGCTTGCACGTTCTCGGATAACGATTTCCACCCGCGTACTTAAATAGTGTGAGCGTAGTACAGTCCTGTCAGTTTCTAAATAATCACTTCTATGCTACCAATCCTTCTTGTGCAGATTTCTCCAGTACAGAGTTTATTGGCAAACTACTTTTACGAAACAGTGATTTTTATGAGTGCACGTTTGATAATTCATCATTCGAAAAATGCAATTTCAAGCAAAGTGGATTTTTGAACTGCTTCGTCGAAAAGTGTCAATTTAAGCAGTGCGAATTGAGCAGGAGTTTATCCATTCTACCTTTACTCCACGTAATGCACCGGCGATCCATTTCGCTTGTGATTTAAGCTCTCAGACCATCTGTGGGAAGAACTTGTTCAATGGTAGATCCTTTATGAAAGTGGATGATTTTATAAAAACTTTCTGATATGCCGGCTACAACGAAAGAGGATAAGGTACATAAAAATGTTACTCTCGCTCGGAAAGATGCTCAAAGAAGCGTGTAGTCGAGTATCACAGACGTGATGATTATGTCAGATGATGGAGGTATTACGATGCAGTATTGCAGATGCACAACGGTTGAATGACTTCATCGCACTCCGTGGAATGACGATTGATGATGTCGAAGCGGAATGCAGTACGAAAGGAAGGCGTGACGTTTTCCAACGTTTGGTAACGGAGGGGGACCGACGCGTGAGTTCTTTTTGATTGGTGAGATTGGTCGGGCGATCAACGTCCCCAGTCCAGAATTTGTAGAAATGCAAGATGGAAGAAGGCGATGGACAGATGATCTTGTTGCAATAAAGAGAAAAATAACTGATGCCGCTCGATTATGATGAAAGTCATTACATCGACCAGAGCTTGGGCATCGAAAAGTTAAGAGAATACGATCTGATTTAATCCATAGTGATTGCATTATGTGCAAAAAGATAGATTTTCTTTAGCCCCTTTCAATATATACTGTATATGGTATGTCTTGAAAGGAGGCTTTATCTATGCGACTATTTATCGCAGAAAAACCGAGTCTTGGTCGTGCTATTGCTGAAAAACCTGGGAAAGGTGTTAGCGAAAGATGGCTGCATTGAATGCAGCGGTGGACAGGACATCGTGACATGGTGTTTTGGTCATATCTTGGAGCAATGCGATCCTGGTGAGTATGATGAAAGGTATCAAAAATGGGTGATGGACGATTTGCCCATCATCCCGGAGAAGTGGAAGCTGAACGTCAAAAAAGATGCTGCGAAACAGTACAAGATTATCAAGGAGCTTGTCAAAAAGGCGGACTACATCGTCAATGCCGGTGATCCGGATCGTGAGGGACAGCTGCTGATCGATGAAGTTCTCCAGCATCTTGGCAACAAGAAACCGGTGAAGCGAATTCTGCTGAATGCGCTGGACACAAAGAGTGTCGTCCAGGCACTCGGCGATCTGCGTGACAACAAGGATTATGCCGGACTGCGGGACAGTGCACTTGCCCGCAGCCAGGCAGACTGGCTCGTCGGAATGAATCTCTCGCGTGCCTATACGATCATCAGTCGTGATGCCGGATATGATGGTGTGCTCCATGTTGGCCGCGTAGACACCAACGCTTGCGCTTGTCGTGAGACGTGAGGAAGAGATCACTCATTTTAAGCCGACGACACATTATGTTTTACGCGTCACTGGCAGCATGAAGGTGAAAACATACCGACGGTATGGGAAAAAATGAAGCCCGGACATGGAGGGACTGGATACGGAGCATCGGCTGCTCTCAAAGGAGATCGCTGAAGGACTGCTGACGAAGATTGAGCTCGCAGCAAATCACGGAGACGGTGCCCGGATCACGAGTGTCGAGCAGAAGAAAAAGCAGGAAGGGCAGCGACTCTGTACAGCCTTTCCACATTGCAGGTGGAGGCGGGGCGGCGATACGGATTATCCCCGCAGCAGGTGCTCGACACCATGCAGTCTCTCTATGAGATGAAGCTGACGACCTATCCGCGTTCCGATTGTGAGTATCTTCCTACGAACCAGATGGATGATGCGGGCGTCATCCTGAACAATCTCGCCGGTATCACAGAGTTGTCGGAGATTGCTGTCTCATGCAGACACGGCGATCGTGTCCCGCGCGTGGAATGATATGAAAATCTCTGCCCATCATGCGCTCATTCCCACAACCATCGCAGATATGGCGAAACTCTCGGATGAACAGCGGAAACTTTATCTTCTTGTGCAAGGCATATCTCGCACAGTTTTATTCGATCCATCTGTGGAAGCAACGAGGATCGTTGTTGCGTGTATAGACGAGGAGTTTGTCGGGACAGGAAAAACGATCCTAGATATGGGCTGGAAAGAAATCTATCGTGGGGACAAAAAGGACACGGATGAGGAGGATGAGGAATCCGCTGTCCTTCCGGCGGTCGCAGAAGGGGATGTCCTCAGTTATGGAAAAAGGAGAAATCAAAGAGAAAACAACTACGCCACCAAAGCGTTTCACGGATGCGACACTTCTCCAGGCGATGAAGGAAATCCATAAATATGTCAAAGACAAAACTCTTGCCGCGAGCCTGAAAGAGTGCAAGGGAATTGGTACAGAGGCAACGCGTGCAGGGATTATTGAGGGACTCAAGAAGGCAAAATTTGTAACCACGACGAAGAAGTATCTCACGCCCACGGATATGGGACGCAGAGTCATATCCATCCTGCTCGATAAGATTACTTTATCCCGATACAACGGCTTCTGGGAAGCCGATCTGGATCGGATCGCGGAGAACGAGATCCCGTTGGATACGTTCGTTGGAAAAACAGGTAGAGATCATCAACACACTTCTTGCCGATGTGAAGACCATGAAGATCGAAGTGAATAAAGATCTTCCTGTCTGCCCAAACTGCGGCAAAGTGATGCGGCTGCGCAAGGGAAGTATGGGAACTTGGGCATGCACCGGTTATCCCTGCATGTAAGACCAGCGCACCGGATAACAAGGAAAGCCGGACTTTGCGGCGAAAAACAGAGAGACTTACCGAAAAATGTCCCTGCTGGGGGAAGACACTGCGGCAGATCAAGGGGAAAGTTTGGGACGTTCTGGTCGTGGAGGATCGCGAGAGCTGCAACGCTTCCTTTGCCGATCACAAAGATAAACCCGTTATCGTGAAATGTCCGGCATGTAACAAGGGGTACCTCAGACGTGCTGAGAGTAAAAAGAAGAAAGGCTCATATTACTGGTACTGCTCCGAGCGATGTGGGAGCTGCTCCAATATGGGATAAAGACGGTCTTCCAGATTTGAAAGGAGACAAAGAATAATGGTACAGATGGTTGCGTATGAATGTCCGAATTGCGGACATCGGCAGGATCATCCAGGCGCATGTGACAGATGTGGAGCACAGACGAAATAGCTCTGTTTTGTCCCAATAGACTGTTATGGTGTATTTATGAAAATAACCATATTGTTTCCTAACAGTCTATGGAATCCTTCTGGGGAGCACGTTAATGTTCACGAAATATCCAATAAAAACATCTGAATCACATAGTAAATACCATATCTGCAACATATATACATCATAGAATCATCATAACGATTCATGAGTATTTGATAGGAGGAACATAATGAACATCATTATAGTGAGCGGCCGACTCGGCGCTGACGTGCGTGAGTATACGACCCCGAGCGGAAAAACGGTTGTCCATTTTCCGCTTGCCGTGCGGAAGAGCTTTAAGAAAGATGAGCGTGGAGAATATCCGGTCAATTACTTCAAGATTGAAGTATGGGGTGCAGTAGCCGAATCCTGCAAGAAGTACCTGGGCAAAGGACAGCTCGTCAACGTACGGGGGCGGCTGGACACCGGCACGTATATTGACAAAACCAACGGAGAGGCACGTCACTATACAGTGATCGTCGCGGCAATGGTTGAGTTCTTGTCGCCACGTCGCTACAACGGCGAACAGTCAGCACCTCCTGAGGATCTTGCCGACGAGTCTCTGTATCGTCAGATTATGGAGCCGTATGACGAAGACGATCTGCCTTTTTGAATATCCGCTGCATGAAAAAAAGACGAGTTGTGCAAATGGCATGGCTCGTCTTTTGACTGTAATTTCGTTGTTGGCTGATCCGCCACTATGATCTATTCTCTTCTATTTGTGACCCTAATTTGACCCCTAAAAGATTGAAAAAGACGTAGAATATGTATAATATGGAGAACTGAGAGAAAAAGAGTAGGCGAAATACACGGTTGGAGATATAATGTTAAAATGATGTAGTTGAGTTCGAGTGAGAGAAGAACGATTTGACGAAAACGAGGAGAGAGATTATAATAGACACCGAAAGGTGCTGCCGGTAGACGGTCAGCCCCTATTTAGATCTTTTGGTTTAGAAAACCCGCCTAAACTTTGCTGAGGGCTAGGCGGGCTTTTCTTATGCTTTTTAGAACGACGAGGGATAAACAGCGTCACGAGAAGCAACGCGAGTAAATCGTTGATCGTCATCGGCATCGCCCTCTCTATGGGCTAAGATTGACCGCTTACCGTCTTGGCAGCACCTTTTGACAGTATATCATATATGACAGCTTTGCGCTGTCTTTTTTGTTGGAGACGAGACAACATTGATCAAGGAGCATCCTATGTACCACTACCACCATCTTACTTTGCATGTCGGCACTCGGAGAGAAGAGGTCGGAGGTATTTATTGTGTTTGCAGCTATTGACATGCTGTCTGCTTTTTCGCCATACTTTCTCTTTTGTCAGCGCGAAGAGCGTGAGGGCATAGCTCAGCTGGGAGAGCGCTTGCATGGCATGCAGAGGTCAGGTTCGATCCCCTGTCTCCACCATATCGACACTACGGATGCAGAGAAATCCTGCATCCGAGTTTTTCAGTAAATATCCACCCGCTATGCGGGTGGATATTTATTACAGAGAAAAACGCATCGCTGTGCGATGCGTATCTCTCCGATGGTGCGCCTGGGGGATTCGAACCCTCGACCCACGGCTTAGAAGGCCGTTGCTCTATCCAACTGAGCTACAGGTGCATGGTCGGGATGACAGGATTTGAACCTGCGACATCTTGCTCCCAAAGCAAGCGCGCTACCAAACTGCGCTACATCCCGATACCGCATTATTATAATGAGCGGTTAGGGAAAAGTCAACTCATCATTTTACGATGTGCTTTCCCCCGAGAAAGCGCGGCTGCCAATAATCGTTGGAGAGTTCATCGATGCGTACGCCCTTGCTCGTAGAGGCGTGAATGAACTCCCCCTTGCCAAGGTAGATGCCGCAGTGCGATGCGCCCTTTTCGTAGGTCTCGAAGAAGACAAGGTCGCCGGGCACGAGTTCCTTTGTACTCTTGGTGCGCAGACCAAGTTTGTACTGTTCATCTGCGGTGCGCGGGATCGTGATTCCCTGCTTCTGAAAGACATATTGGAGGTAGCCCGAGCAGTCAAATCCCTTCGGGGTAGCCCCGCCAAAGACATAGGGTGTGCCCATATACGTCTTTGCCGTCTTGATGAGATCCTGCACCTTGTTTGCGGGCAGGATTGGTGTCCCATTCGGTGCGAGTGGGATTTTTTTCGGCGCTGGACGCGGCACGTCAATGCCCCAAGGGCGTTTGGCTGGTGCGTTGCGCAGGGCACGCCACGTTGCATTGTTGACGACGCCCGTGATTTTTTTATCTTATTGTCGCGTTGAAAGGCGGCAACGGCACGTTCGGTCTCCCTTGCCGAAGTTGCCGTCGATCGATTTGATTTGGTAGCCGGCATTCTGCAGAGCACGCTGCAGGACGAGCACATCGTGTCCATGCGAACCCTCGCGCAGGGTGGGGGAGGCGGATGCCGTTCCTCCGATGAGAAGCAGGGCGATGCCCATGCAGGCGAGGAGGCGATACAGGCGATTCATCGCGATCTTCCTTTCATGCGGTTATGCGTGCTGTACGTGCTCGAGTCCCTGACCGAGCAGCTTCATTACGTGGTCGTCATCGATCGAGTAGAGTACTTCTGCCGTCACGACGGAATCTTGACCAGCCGCGCACTACGGAGCACACGGAGCTGATGGGAGATGGCCGACTGTCCCATCGTCAGGCTGTCGGCGATGTCATAGACACGCATTTCCTCCGTCTTTGTGAGCAGGGAGAGAATTTTGATGCGGGTCGGATCGCCGAGTGTTTTGAAGAGGTCGGCGAGATGCTGTGCTGTATCTGCGTCGATCGATTTTACGGGGGCGGAGGTCATGCGTTCCCATATCCTTTCGCGGGGTTAGTAAATCTTATTGATTTCAAAGCCATTTTCTTCCAGTGCGTGCACGATGCGGTCGACGTGATCCCTGTCCATGCGCCTCTACGGTAACGGTCAGCTGCACCTTTTGGAAGCTGTCAGTCACCATGGTCTGATCGTGGTCGAGACGGATGACGTTCGCGTCCTGCTCTGTGAGGATCTGAGCGACGTTGAGCAGCTGTCCGGGCTTGTCGGGCAGCTGTACAGCGAAGCGGAAGACGCGTCCGCGTGAGATGAGTGCCTTGGAGATCAGTGCGGAGATGGTGGAGATGTCGATGTTGCCGCCGCTGATGAGGACGGCGATCTTCTTGTCCTTCATGTGGAGCTTTCTGCAGTGCAGCAAGTGAGAGTACGCCTGCGCCCTCGGCGATCAGCTTGTGTTTTTTTCGATGAGGGAGAGCAGGGCACTCATGATCTCCATCTCGGAGACGGTGATGATCTCGTCGAGATAGCGGCGGCAGAACGTGAGCGTGAGTGCGCCCGCCGTGCGTACGGCGCAGCCGTCGGCGACGGTATCGGCAGACGGGAGGGTGATGGTGTGTCCGCAGGAGAGCGCTGCTTTCATACAGGCGGCGTTTTCCGGCTCGACGCCGATGACCTTCACCTGCGGGTTGACGGTTTTTGCCCCGAGGGCAATGCCGGAGGCGAGTCCACCGCCGCCGATGGGGACGAGGATGGCATCTACGTCCTTGAGCGCGTCGATCACTTCAAGGGCGATCGTGCCCTGTCCGACGATGACGTTGCGGTCGTTGAATGGATGGATGTAGACGTAGCCATGCTCTTTCTGCAGTTCGAGGCTGTGCGCATAGGCGTCGTCGAATCCGTTGCCGTGGAGTACGACGGTCGCGCCGAGTGCCCGCGTCGCCTCCACCTTTAGGATCGGTGTCGTTGCCGGCATGCAGATGACCGCCTTGACCCCAAGCTTTTGCGCGGAGTAGGCAACGCCCTGCGCGTGGTTTCCGGCCGATGCGGTGATGACGCCGCGTGCGCGCTCCTCCTCGGTGAGCATGCTGATGCGGTTGTATGCACCGCGCAGCTTAAATGCTCCCGTCGTCTGGAGGTTTTCGAGCTTCAGATAGGTCGCGTTCCCCGAGAGCTCAGAGAAATAGTCGCTGTATACGAGCGGCGACTTGCGGACGATCCCCTCCAGCCGTTTGGCGGCGGCGTATATATCAGATATGCCTGTGGATGCGACGATCTCTTCATCTGTCGGTACGTGCTGTTCTTCTCCCATGATAATCTCCCCTTGTCTATTTAATGAAGTTAGTCTATCATGTTCATTGAAGCGCGTCAAATTCTTTTCCATCGACGAAAAAGTTGTCGGAATAAAGAAGGAGTTTGCCCGTATTTCGCGAATAAAATAAGGAAAAGAAAGCATGAAATACCGTGCTTTCCGTGTCAAGACGAAGCGGAGGTGCGCGATGGGAGATTCCCCCTATGGGCGCATCCTGATTCCTGTGGATGGGAGCGAGGATGCGCTGCGTGTCATTCGTCCGGCGGGAGAGCTTGCGCGTGTCATGGAGGCATCCGTTGATTTCCTCTATGTTTCCCCGTTTGACGAGAGCACGGACGAGGGGGATGCGTCGTGGCTTCCCGCGAGTGTTGTACGCCCCGCGGCAGAAGAGGCGCAGGAGATCTTTACCGTGGCGGAGTCCTTGCTTCCGCAGGAGGTCGCCCGCACATGTCATCATCGTGCGGGGATGCCGGCGGAGGAGATCCTGCGCTTTATCGACGTGATGGGGATTCGTCTGGTTGCCATCAGCGGGCGCAAGCATTCACGCGTGAGCGGTCTGCTGCTCGGGAGTGTGATGCAGACTGTCTTGGAGCGTGCACATGCATGTGTCCTCGTGGCGGGAAATGATTGAAGTATAGGAACAGTGAGGAGGTACTTCCATGATGAAGAATATTTTGGTTCCTGTCGATGGTTCCGAAGGAGCAGACCGTGCGATTGAGCAGGCGGTGACACTGGCGAAGATCTGTGGTGCAAAGCTGAATTTTCTCTATGTCGCAAACATCAACCAGCTTGCGATCAATGCCGTTCTGTCGGATGCGATTCTCGACTCGGTGACGAAGGCGGGGAATGTCGTCCTCGACCGCGCGATGGAGATGGTGCCCGAGGGGATCGAGAAGGAGTCGTTCTCGGATACGGGATCGCCCGCTGTCGTCGTCCTCGATTTTGCAGAGACGAACGACATCGACCTCATCGTCATGGGCAGCCGTGGCCTTGGGGTTGTCAAGGGGGTTCTGCTGGGCAGCGTCAGCCAGTATGTGGTCGAGCAGTCCAAGTGTCCTGTTCTCGTGGTAAAGTAATGACCGTTGGTTGATTCTTTCAGCTGCCGCACAGTTGCGGCAGCTTTTTTTCGATGTAGGATGGGAGGGAATGATGGAGGATCAGCGCTTTGCGCGGACGGAGATGCTGCTTGGCGACGCAGGACTTGCACGCCTTGCAGCGAGCTCGGTGGCCGTGTTTCGGCGTCGGCGGGTCGGCTCATTCACGGCAGAGGCGTTGGCGCGCGCCGGTGTAGGAAGTCTGACGCTCATCGACCACGATACGATCGACGTGACGAATATCAACCGCCAGATTCACGCACTCACCGAGACGGTGGGAAAAGCCAAGACCACGGTCATGGCAGAGCGCATTCGAGCGATCAATCCCCATTGTCAGGTACGCGAAATTCGTGCGTTTTATCTGCCTGAGGAGGCGGATTCCTTTTTTGCGGCGCATTATGACTATGCCGTGGATGCAGTGGATACGGTGACGGCGAAGGTGGATCTTGCCGTACAGTGTCAGGCACGGAATATACCGCTGATTGCGAGTATGGGAGCGGCCAACAAACTCGACCCCACGCTCTTTGCGGTGATGGATATCTATCGCACCAAGGGTGATCCATTGGCACGCATTCTGCGGAAAAAGCTGAAGGAACGCGGCGTGCGGCGTCTCACGGTCGTCTGCTCGCGCGAGCGTCCGAAGCGTCCCGCCGCGGGCATCTGTGCGCCGGCACCGGGACGGCATCTGGCACCGGGCAGTGTGTCCTTTGTACCGCCTGTGGCGGGGATGATTATGGCGGGGGTTGTCGTACGTGCACTGACGGGTGCAGCGGTGGAGGTATCGTCATGAGGGTTACGGTTCTCGGATGTGGGCGTTGGGGCTCGTTTCACGCATGGTATGCCCAGCGTGTCGGTCATGCGGTGACGCTGTGGGGGCGCAGCGGGTCAGAACATCTCGCGGTACTGGAGAAGACACGGACGAATGAGTTTCTGACTCTCCCACCAGAGGTTCATCTGACGGATGATCTCGCAGCGGCGCTGCAGACGGCGGAGATCGTCATCATCTCCATCCATGCACAGGCACTGCGTGCCTTCCTGCACGATGTATGCGCACGCGACTCTGGCGAGGAGCTCCGCACCAAGCGGATGATTCTCTGTATGAAGGGCCTTGAGATCGGCACGGGAAAGCGCCTGACCACCGTGGTCAAGGAAGAGCTCGGCGCAGACATACAGCCCGTCGTCTGGGTTGGCCCCGGGCATGTGCAGGACTTTGTGCGCGGCATTCCGAACTGCATGGTGCTTGCAGGGGAGGAGCGGGCGGTGCTGCACGATCTGGTGGAGGTGCTTGGCAGTCCCCTCATCCGCTTCTATTATGGGGATGATCTCCTCGGCACAGAGGTCGGGGCCGCGGCGAAGAATGTGGTGGGGCTCGCAGCGGGGATGCTCGATGGCTTTTCCTACGGCAGCCTGAAGGGGGCACTTATGGCGCGCGGTGCGCGTGAGCTCTCGCGTTTGGTGCATGCGATGGGGGGCGATGGGGACACCATCTACGGGCTGTCGCATCTTGGCGACTACGAGGCCACGCTCTTTTCCCCGCACAGCAACAACCGCCGCTATGGGGAGGCTGTCGTGCGCGGTACGGCAGGCGACTTTCATAAGATCGCCGAGGGTGTCTACACCGCTGAGGCATTGATGGCTCTTGCCGCGGAGTATCGTGTTGAGCTGCCCATCTGCACGACGGTATATGAGATCGTCGCGCATGGATGTGATCCACGTGCACAGCTGATGCAGCTGTTTCTGCGGCGCAATAAGAGCGAGAAGGAGTAGGGGATGGAGGAGCGAAAGCACATTGATGTCGTCGCAGGAGCGATCCTGCGTGACGGGAAGGTGTTCGGCGCATGCCGCTCCTATGGAGCGTATGCGGGGACGTGGGAATTCGCGGGCGGAAAGGTCGAGTCGGGGGAGACGGATGCGGCGGCACTTGTGCGTGAGATGCAGGAGGAGCTCGGCGTTGTGGTCACAGTGGAGGAACTCCTCGGCACGGTTGACCACGACTATCCGGAGTATCACATGAACATGCGCCTCTACCTCTGCCGTCTTGCAGCGGGAGAGCCGCAGCTGCGTGTCCACTCCGAGGGCGGTGGCTCGGGCGCGCCGATCTCTACAGTGTCCCGTGGTTTGCAGCAGACATGGATCTCATCCGGAGAATTGAGCCGCGTCTGCGCTGACGTTTGACAAGAGGCCGTGCGGAATGCTATAATACATCTCGTATTTCCCCAAGCCGAAGTGGCGGAATTGGCAGACGCAGCAGACTCAAAATCTGCCGCTGTGTGAGCAGCGTGCCGGTTCGACCCCGGCCTTCGGCACCATTTGAAGATTAGCCGTTATGGCTTCCGAAAACTCCCTAAGAGAACGTGAAACTCTTAGGGAGTTTTTATCCATACACTTGTATTTCTCATACTGATTTATTGGTTGACACAGCGCGTGGAAGCGCGTATATTTAACAGAAAAATTTAAGGAAGTACTGATAAATTCAGCACAGCCATCTTACGGTAAGCACTGATAAATGGGTGAATTTTTTCAGTACTTTCTTCGAAAAGTGGAAAGGATGGGTTCCCTTGGCGCATTATTATACTGAACCGTCGCATACGTTCGGAGAGTATCTGCTCGTACCCGGCTACTCCTCGGCGGAATGCTTTCCCCGCAAATGTTTCCCTGCGCACGCCGCTCGTCAAATTTCGTCGTGATGAAGAGCCGGCGCTCACGATGAATATCCCGCTGACCTCCGCGATCATGCAGGCGGTCTCCAACGACACGATGGCGATTGCCCTCGCCAAGCAGGGCGGTGTATCGTTCATCTATGGCTCGCAGTCCATCGAGGCAGAGGCGGCGATGGTCTCGCGTGTGAAGAACTATAAATCGGGCTTTGTCAGCAGTGACTCGAACATCAGTCCTGACACGACACTCGGCGGAGTGCTCGATCTTCTCGCTAAGACGGGACATTCGACCATGGCGGTCACGGAGGACGGCTCCGCGAACGGCAAGCTCGTCGGCATCGTGACGAGCCGCGACTACCGTGTCTCCCGCATGTCGCTCGATACGAAAGTGCATACGTTCATGACGCCGTTCGAGAAGCTCGTCTGGGCCGATGCGGATGCGACCTCCCTGACGCTCGCCAACGATCTCATCTGGGAGCACAAGCTCAACATGCTGCCGCTCATCGACAAGAATCAGCGCCTGCGCTATATGGTGTTCCGCAAGGACTACACGGACAACAAGGAAAATGAGTTGGAGCTGACCGACGACAACAAGAGCTACATCGTTGGTGCGGGCATCAATACGCGTGACTATACGGAGCGCGTTCCTGCGCTTATCGACGCGGGCGTCGATGTCCTCTGCATCGACTCCTCGGAGGGGTTCTCCGAGTGGCAGCGCATGACGATCCAGTACATCCGCGAGGAGTTCGGTGATTCGGTCAAGGTTGGCGCGGGCAACGTCGTGGACGGTGAGGGCTTCCGTTTCTCGCAAATGCGGGGGCAGACTTTATCAAGGTCGGCATCGGCGGCGGCTCCATCTGCATTACGCGCGAGACGAAGGGCATCGGACGCGGACAGGCAACGGCACTCATCGACGTGTGTGCCGAGCGTGACAAATACTACAAGGAGACGGGGGTCTACATCCCCATCTGCTCTGACGGCGGCATCGTCTACGACTATCACATGACGCTCGCGCTTGCCATGGGCGCGGACTTCCTCATGCTGGGGCGTTACTTCTCACGCTTCGATGAGAGCCCGACGGACCGCGTCATGGTGAACGGCACCTACTATAAGGAATATTGGGGCGAGGGCTCGAACCGCGCGCGCAACTGGCAGCGGTATGATCTCGGCGGGAGCAAGAAGCTCTCCTTTGAGGAGGGGGTTGATTCCTACGTCCCCTATGCAGGACCGCTGAAGGAGAACGTGCAGACGACGCTCTCCAAGATCCGCTCCACGATGTGCAACTGCGGTGCGCTCAGCCTCCCGGAGTTCCGTGACAAGGCAAAGCTCACCCTCGTCTCTTCGACCAGCATCGTCGAGGGCGGCGCACACGATGTAATCCTGCGCGACAAACTCGGACGGGATTGACGAAGATCAGAAAAGACGCACGATGCGTGCGCCTTTTCTTTTTTCACATTTTGTGGTAATATCAACCATAGGATTTTGGGGAATCACGGATGAAATGACATTTGGCTGATCCGGTACGAATTCATTTCTGCAGTATGGCGGAGGAGATATGCAGCAAGGCGCAATCTTTGATATGGATGGGCTGCTCTTTGATACGGAGAAGATGTATCAGCACGGTTGGCTGGTCGTAGCCGATGAATTTGGTGTGCCGCGCAGCCCGGAACTGGGCAAGGCATGCTGCGGCACGAGCGGTGAGACGATGGCGGCGGTGGTGCATTCCTTCTATCCGACGGTGGATGCCTATGCCTATTCGCGCCGTGTGGCTGAGTACGTCCGTGACGAGGCAGCGAAGAACTTGCCGATCATGCCGGGGGCGCGTGAGCTGCTCCATTATTTTTCGCGCGCATGGCGTCCGTATCGCAACGGCAAGCAGTTCGACGGTGGCGCAGATCGAGAAAAAAATCTCGCGCAGAGCGGCCTGAGAGAGTACTTTGATGCCATTGTCGGCGGGGATATGGTCGAGCGGGGAAACCCGCCCCGATATTTTTTTCTGCGCGCGGCTGCGGCAATCCAGATCGCACCGGCGGACTGCTATGTCTTTGAGGATGGCTACAATGGGCTGCGCGGTGCTTCGGCAGCGGGCTGTGGCGGTGATGATTCCCGACACATTGCCGCCGACGGAGGAGATGCGGGGGATCTGCACGGGGATTTATCCATCGCTGCACGCGGCGCTGGATGCGATCAGCAAGGGAAGCTGTGACTATTTCCATAGTGAGGTAAGGTAATGGACGAACAGAAAACCATGATGTTCTCCTTCGGGGAGGATAAGCCAAAGGCAGATGTCGTCATACGGGATGTGAGTGCGGCGATGCGGGAGAAAGGGTATAACCCGATCAACCAGCTGGTCGGCTATTTGCTGTCCGGCGATCCCGCGTATGTGACGAGTCACCGCGATGCACGGAGCAAGATACGGAGCCTTGAGCGGGACGATCTGCTCGATGAGCTCGTGCGCTTCTATCTGGAACACGAGAAATGAAACGCTATATGTCACTCGATCTCGGTGATGCGACGATCGGGATTGCGGTCAGTGACCTTCTCGGGCTGACGGCGCAGGGCGTTGAGACAGTGCGGCGCACGACACTCGAGGCAGACCTTGCCCGCCTCGGACAGCTCATGCAGGAGTATGAGGTCGATGCACTCGTGGCCGGTCTGCCAAAGCACATGAACGGCGATGAGGGCGAGCGCTGCAGCATTGTGCGTGCCTTTATGGCGGAGGTGGAGGAGCACTTTCCGGGGACGGAGGTACACTACTGGGATGAGCGCCTCTCGACCGTCGCTGCCTCGCGCACGCTCATTGCCGGGGATGTCTCACGCAAAAAAACGCCGCAAGGTGATCGATAAGATGGCGGCGGTCTATATTTTACAGGGATTTTTGGATCGACAGAATATGGGAAATCACGGATAAAAAGATGCGCCGGGAGGCGTGCACTGAATTTATCCGTGCTTCCTTGATTGAAGGAGCAGAGAAGATGACTGAGCAGGAAGAACTTCACGACGAGGACGTTATTGTCGTTATCTCCGATGAGGAGGGAGTGGAGCACTATTACCGTGAGGAAATGATCGTGCCGCTCGGAACGGAGCGATTTGCCGTGCTCGTGGCACTCCACATGGATGCAGATGGAGCCCTTGAAGACAGTGATGATGAGGACGAGGCGACGATTGCCAAGATCATCGTGGATGAGAGCGGCGAGGACATCTACACAGATCCGACGGACGAGGAGTTCGAGGCGGTCTGCCGCGCCTATGAGCGTCTTGCAGAGCAGGAGGAAGAATAAGGGATCGCAGATCGCCGCCGCATCAGCGGACCATGATGTTCTGTGGAGCAGGAGACTGCGCGGGCCTACGACACTGAGACAAGAGAGGATGGATTTTGTTGCGGGAGTCATTGCAGGAGTTGTGGCAGAAGACACGCGACTTTCTGGAGCACGCCGAATGGCAGGAGGCTCTGCGGGCGGTTTACCGCGGAAAGGGAACCCCAAAGCAAAAGAAAATGATATTTGGCGGGGCGGCTGCGGTCGCCCTCCTCTTCCTTGTTTTTGCGCTTTTGATCGCGTCGCCGTCCGCCTCGCCCACCAATGAGGGGACGCCTGTGTACTTTACCGTACGCCCCGGGATGAGTGTCAGCAGCATCGGCAAGGAACTGCATGAACGCGGTGTGATCGACAGCGAGATGAAGTTCTGGTGGACGGCGAAGCTGAACGGACTTGAAAACAAGGTCAAGACCGGTACGTTCGCCATGCAGACCGGGATGACGCCGCGTGATGCGCTGGAAAAACTCGTCTATGGCAATACCGTCACGATCCGCTTCGTGATTCCCGAGGGGTTCGGCGTGAAGGAGATCGCCGAGCGGCTGGAAAAGGAAGGGCTCGTGCGCGCGGATGACTTTATGGAGCGCGCCAAGACATTTCGCCCCTATCCCTATATAGAGCAGCATGAGAATGTGCGCTATGCGGCAGAGGGGTTCCTTTTCCCCGACACCTATGAGCTGAGCGATTCGTTCGATGCCGACTCGATCATGACGATGATGGCAGAGAATTTCGATCATCGCCTGACGAAGGAGATGCGCGACCGCGCCAAGGAGATGCACCTCTCGATCTATGAACTCGTAACGCTCGCATCCCTCGTGGAGAAGGAGGCGTATCATGATGAGGATCGCCCGATCATCGCGCAGATCTTTCTGAAGCGTCTGCGCCTCGGTATGCCGCTGCAGGCCGACCCGACGGTACAGTATCTGCTCGATGAGCCGAAGGAGGATCTCCTCTACAGCGACACGGAAGTCGCGTCGCCCCTATAATACCCTATCAGAATGTCGGCCTGCCGCCGGGGCCGATCGCAAGCCCCGGTACAGCGTCGCTGATGGCCGTGCTGCATCCCGCACATACGAACTATCTGTATTTCGTGGCGGATCGGAATGGAAAGAATTACTATGCAACGAATTATGCGGATCACCTCGCTCTTGTCGATCAGGTGCGCTGATGCAGTGAAGGTGCTCCGATGACGCGCAGACCTGAGCTCCTTGCCCCTGCGGGGACGATGGAGAAGCTGGAGGCGGCGCTCCGCTATGGTGCGGATGCGGCGTATCTCGGCGGACGGCAGTTCGGCCTGCGTGCCTTTGGCGGGAACTTTACGCAGGACGAGATTGCGGCGGCCGTTCGCCTTGCTCATGGGATGGGAAAGAAGATCTATGTGACGGTCAATGTGTTCCCGCACAATGAGGATCTGGTGTCACTGCCGGACTATCTGCGCTTTCTTAAGGAGGCAGGGGCAGATGCCGTCCTCGTTGCCGACCTCGGTGTCTTTATGTGTGCACGCGAGGCGGCACCCGGACTTCCCATCCATGTCAGCACACAGGCGAACAATGTCAACTGGCGCACGGTGCGCGCGTGGCAGGAGCTTGGCGCGGCGCGCGTCGTGCTCGCACGCGAGCTCTCGGCGGCGGAGATACAGGAGATTCGGCGGGCGACGGACGTGGAGCTGGAGCTGTTCGTGCACGGTGCAATGTGTATCTCCTATTCCGGACGATGTCTGCTCAGCAGTTACTTTACGGGGCGCGATGCGAACCGCGGAAGCTGTGCCCAGTCCTGTCGATGGAAGTATGCACTGGTCGAGGAATCCCGTCCCGGAGAGTACTATCCCATCGCCGAGGATGAGCGCGGCACCTATATCATGAACTCGAAGGATCTGTGCCTGCTCCCGTATCTGGACGAGGTCATCGCATGCGGCGTGGACAGTCTGAAGATCGAGGGACGCATGAAGAGCGTTCACTATGTGGCGAGCGTTGTGAAGGCGTATCGCACGGCGCTGGATGCCTGCCTGTCGGAGCAGCCCTACCATGTCGAAACATCGTGGCTGGAGGAACTGAACAAGGTGTCCCACCGTGCATACACCACGGGCTTTTTCTTCGGAAAGACGACGGCGGAGGATCAGATCTATGGATCTTCGTCCTATGAGCAGACCTCGGAGTTCGTCGGGCTGGTGCGTGCCTATGATGCCGTGACAGGACTGGCAGAGGTGGAGCAGCGCAATCACATGCGCGTCGGACAGGAGATTGAGATCTTTCAGCCGAAGGGGACGTCCTTTCGCCAAATTCTCGATGCCATGTGGGATGCGGAGGGGACGCCGATCGACGCCGCACCGCACCCGCAGCAGATCGTGCGCATTCGGCTGGTGCATCCGGCAGAGCCATACAGCATCCTGCGCCGCGATGTGCCAATGAAAAAGGGAGATGGGTTATGAGCACGGTGATTCGTCGCTTTGCGTGTGCCGAAGGGCGCGTGCAGGGCGTGGGCTTTCGTATGTTTGTCCGCCAGCAGGCGGTGATGCGTGACATCACGGGTTGGGTCAAGAATATGTCGGACGGCACGGTGACAATGGAACTGCAGGGCGCAGCGGATGCCGTCGAGGCGGCATTTGACGCCATGCGTGCAGGAAATATGTTTATCCACGTGAATCATCTCACGGTCGAGGAACGCGCTCTGCTTGAGGGGGAGCGCAGCTTTGACGTGCGCTATTAGAGGAGTATGATGGGAAAAAAATATTGGTGTTGAATGGGCCGAATCTCAATATGCTCGGGACACGTGAGCCTGAGATTTACGGCGCGCTGACACTCGCCGACATCAACGAACGCCTGCGCCGCCGCGCGGAGCGTGCAGGCCTTGCAATCACATTTCTGCAGTCGAATCACGAGGGCGTCTTGGTGGATGCCATTCAGGCAGCGCGCGGGAACACGGACTACATTATCCTGAATGCCGCTGCCTTTTACGCATTACAGTATCGCCATCCGCGACGCCATTTCTGCCGCTGAGGTTCCCGTCATCGAGGTACACCTCTCGAACATCCATCAGCGCGAGGAGTTTCCGGCATCACTCGGTGATTGCGCCGGTCGTTTGGGGGGCAGGTTGCAGGGCTGGGGGCGGAGAGCTATATGGCGGCACTTGAGGCAATCATCTGCCGCATGGAGGGATACAATGGAGATTGAGGGACGAGTCGCGCGTCTGCGTGCGCTCATGGCAGAGAAGGTTCTGGACGGGGTGCTCGTCACCAAGGAGGAGAGTGTCCATTATTTCAGCGGCTTTCGCGGTGACTCCACGGCACTTCTCATAACCCCCGAGCGGCTTCTTCTCATGACAGACAATCGCTATACGGAGCAGGCGCAGCTGCAGGCACCAAGCTATGATGTCGTCGAACAGCATGAGGGACTGAGCAAAAGGATTGCAGAGGCGGCGCAGGAGCTCGGGATTCTCGCGCTTGGCTTTGAGGGCGGCGCACTGACCCTGTGATCGGTATGAACAGCTGAAGCCCATGCTGGGAGAGATCTCCTTTGACACGTCGCTCTCTCTCGATGCACTGCGCATGGTCAAGGATGCGGATGAGATCGCTGCCATTCGCCGTGCCTGTGCGATTGCCGATGCGGCATTCGCGCACATCATCACCGTCATTCGCCCCGGCATGACGGAGTGCGAGGTGGCTGCTGAGATGGAGTACTTCATGCGGCGTGAGGGCTCGGAGCGCCCTGCCTTTACGACGATTGTCGCCTCGGGGGTGCGGGGCAGTCTGCCGCACGGCGTGGCAAGTACGAAGGAGATCGCGCGTGGCGAGCTCGTGACGATGGACTTCGGCGCGGTCTATGAGGGCTACTGCTCGGACATCACGCGGACCATCTGTGTCGGACGGGCAGACGCGCATCAGCGCGAGCGCTATGATGCCGTGCTCGCGGCGCAGGAGCGTGCACTCGCGGCACTGCATCCCGGGGTCACAGGGATCGAGGCAGACCGCGTGGCACGCGATGCTCTCGCTGAGAAGAATCTTGCCCAGTATTTCGGACATGGGCTTGGACATAGCCTAGGGCTTGAGATCCACGAGGAGCCGCGCCTTTCGAAGTCCTGTCCTGTCGCACTGCAGGAGAATATGCTGATTACCGATGAGCCGGGGATCTATATTCCGGGCTGGGGCGGAATCCGCATCGAGGACACGGTGCTCATCACGCATGACGGAGCGGAGCCGCTGACGCACGCGCCAAAAGAATTTATTGAAATATGTATATAAACCCGCTATAATGTGTAAAGGTATAACAGATATGGAGGAACGAACAATATGATTAACAGCACCGATTTCCGCACAGGCCTGACCATTGAGTACGATGGGGGCGTCTGGCAGATTGTTGATTTTCAGCACGTGAAACCGGGAAAGGGTGCCGCGTTCGTCCGTACGAAGATCAAGAACGTCGAGACCGGTGCCGTGGTGGAGCGCACGTTCAACCCGAACGAGAAGATGCCTGCGGCGCATCTCGAGACGCATACCATGCAGTACCTCTATGAGGCGGACGGCGTCTATACGTTCATGAATACGGAGACCTATGAGCAGACGGAACTGACGCGCGAGCAGTTGGGCGATGCGCTGAACTACCTCATGGAGAACATGGAGGTGGCGGTGCAGCAGTTCAAGGGGCGCATCATCGGCATCCAGCTGCCGAACTCCGTCAATCTGAAGGTCGTCGAGTGCGAGCCGAGTGTCAAGGGAAATACGGCGACGGGCGCGACGAAGATGGCAAAGGTCGAGACTGGCTATGAGGTGCGCGTGCCCCTCTTTATCAACGAGGGAGATGTCCTGCGCATTGATACGCGCACGGGCAACTATATCGAGCGCGCCTGAGTATAATCATATTAAATTTGGAGGGTATGAACATGGACAATGAGAAGGATGTTGTAAAGAAGGAAACAGGCCTTGGGACGATTCGCGTCGCCGATGAGGTCGTCAGCATTATCGCGGGGCTTGCCACGACGGAAGTCGATGGAATTGCGGGCATGAGCGGCGGTATCGCCGGCGGTATCGCTGAGATCTTGGGACGTAAGAATTTCTCCAAGGGGGTCAAGGTCGAAGTCGGTGAGAAAGAGGCTGCGGTCGATCTCTACATCATCGTCAAATATGGCATCCGCATTCCTGAGGTTGCCCTTGCGGCACAGGAGAATGTCAAGCGCGCCATCGAGACCATGACGGGGCTGTCTGTGGTCGAGGTGAACGTGCATGTGCAGGGCGTCGGATTCCCTGAGGAGGAGCCGAAGGTCGAGGAGTCGCGTGTACACTAAGTGCAGTCGGGGGCTAGGAACCATGGGGATTCTTAACCGTCTGCTCCTCTTGCCGTATGCGATTCTCGGCATGGCACTCGCCGTTGCCGTCGCAGCGGCGGCACTGCGTATCCTGCCGGAGAGTATCTGGTTGAATGAACTTCGCTATGCACTGTCCCGTCAGGAACTTCTTGCAGGCTGTGCGGTGTATTTTCTGTTCAGCCTAAAGTTCTTCTTTGCGGTGTTTTCGCGTTCCTCATCTTCTACACGTACGGACGGGGAGTTTATGGTGATCGAGACACCGGCCGGTTCCGTTCAGGTGGCACTTCCTGCCGTACAGGGCATTGTCGAGCGTACTACGCTGGCCATGCAGGAAGTGCGTGAGGCAGCGGCAGTCATTGTGGTGCATGAGCAGCGGAAGGACAGCGCAGATCCGCCCATGCATATTGAGCTGAAGATCAGCATTGCGGATCACGCAGCATTGGGACAGGTGACAGAGCAGCTGACGCAGAGTGTGCAGCAGCATATTCATGAGGTCCTCGGTGTAGCCGAGGTGCCGGTCAAGATCAGTGTGACGGAGATCGGCGCGTCCGGTGCGGCAAAACGCTCTGTGGCGTAGTGGGAGGTGCGCATGAAAGAATATCTGCTGCAGCTCCTGCAGGAACAGTGGATGTACCATCGCGGACGGACGGGCGGACTGGTGCTCGGAACCCTGTTCGGCGTCTGCGTCCTGCTGTTTGGGTTTTGGAATATTGTCTTTGTGATTCTCTGTGCCGGTATCGGCATGTATATTGGGTTGCAGTCAGAGCATCGACGCTGGTCAGAGATCATTGATCTGTCGGGACTGCGGAATCTCTTTCGGAGGATGTCATGAGCCGCAGACACGCGCGTGAGGCGGCGCTTTTGACACTTTTTCAGCGGGAGTTCGATCAGGATCGGCCGCCGACTGTCGCGGCAGGGGATCTTGCCAGCGACGCTGTAGACGGGTTGACGGAGAAGGATCTTGCCTATGCGAACGGGCTTGTGCAGGGCACGTGCTCCGTTCAGCCGGAGATCGATGCGGCGATCGAGCGTATGGCGAAGGAGTGGAAGCTCCATCGCATGGCGCCCGTGGATCGCAATCTCATCCGCATGGCCTACTATGAGATGTGCTATCAGGAGGAACGCATTGACCCTCCGATTGCCATTAACGAAGCAGTGGAGCTGGCAAAAAAATATGGGTCGGACGATGCGGGCCGCTATGTAAACGGTATCCTTGCTGCGCTGCAGAAATCAATGGGATAACTGATGAAAAAGAATCCGTTGCACAGTCGGTGCAATGGTTCTTTTTTTATCGTCATGGGGGAGAGGTGATTATGACCGTTCACAGTGTCAGTGATGTAACGCGCTATATCAAAGGGATGTTTGAGCATGAGCCAATTCTGTCGGATCTCCTGATTCGCGGCGAGGTGTCCAACTACAAACGCTATCCGTCGGGACATGCCTACTTTACCCTAAAAGATGCAGGCGCAAGCATGAAGTGCGTCATGTTCAACGGCTATGCGCGAAATCTGCGCTTTGCACCCGAGAATGGGATGCAGGTGATCGCGGGCGGCAATATCTCCGTCTATGAGCGTGACGGAGCATATCAGCTCTATGTCAGCTCCTTGACACCCGAGGGCGCGGGGGCGCTCGCCCTCGCCTTTGAGCAGATGCGCGACCGCCTCGCCGCTGAGGGGCTTTTTGATGAAGGACATAAACAGCCGCTGCCGCGCTTTCCGCGACGCATCGGGATTGTCACGTCGTCGGCGGGAGCGGTGCTGCGCGATATCCACAATGTCTCCAAGCGACGCTGGCCGGGCGTGCAGCTCATCCTTCATCCCGTTCTGGTGCAGGGCGCAGGAGCGGCGGAGCAGATTGCGGATGCCGTGGCGTTTTTCAATGAAAAATATCCGGTGGATGTCCTGATCGTTGGCCGCGGCGGCGGGAGTGCAGAGGATCTCTGGGCGTTTAATGAGGAGGTCGTCGTCCGCGCCGTCTATCGGTCGCGTATTCCCGTGATCTCGGCCGTGGGGCATGAGACGGATACGACGCTTGTGGATTTCGTCAGCGATCGGCGTGCGGCGACACCCTCGCAGGCGGCGGAGTTTGCCGTTCCTGATGCGGTGGAGATGGAGCGATTCCTCATGGGGCTGCGCGCACGTCTCGACGCGGGGCGGAAGCGACAGATCGATCACGCCGGCGCGCGCCTGAACACGCTCGTTCAGCGGCCTTGGTGCACCAATCCGCGCATGTTGCTTGCCCCGCTGATGCAGCGCAGTGACCGCGCCACGGCAGAGCTCCATCGTGCGGCAAAGGAGCAGAGCGTCGCAGCGCGGCATCGCCTTGAGCTCGTGCTGAAGCGACTGGAGCTGCTCAACCCCTGTACGGGTCCTCTACCGTGGGTTCAGCATTGTGGAGAAGGACGGGCGTGCCGTGAGCCGCGTGAAGGACGTCACGGCGGGTGACCGCGTGAACATTACATTTGCGGACGGCAAGATATCTGCCGTCGTGGAACAGGCAAAGGAGCAGCAGAATGGCGCGTAAAAAAGAGATGGCGTTTGAGGAAGCACTGGGGGCGTTGGAGCAGATTGTTGCTGAGATCGAGGCGGGTGATTTGGCCCTCGCCGATCTCATGGCAAAGTACTCCGAAGGAATCAAGCTCTCGGAGTTCTGTGCCACGTCGCTGCGGCGCGCGGAGGAGACGATGGATCTCCTCGTGCGGGAGACAGCGGACGGCGTCGCACAAGAACCGCTGAAGATCGGAGGCTGAGATGAAGGAACGTTGGCGGGCGCGGCAGGAGCTGGTGGAGCGTGCGCTGCAGGCGGAGCTGGATCGGACGGATGTGCTCGATGATACGCTGCGGCAGGCGATGGCGTACAGTCTGATGGCAGGCGGGAAACGTCTGCGACCTGTGCTCCTCATGGCGGCAGCGGATGCGGTAGGCGCGGATGGCGCCAAGTTCCTGTCCGTGGCGTGTGCACTTGAGATGATCCACACGTATTCCCTCATCCACGACGATCTCCCGGCGATGGACAACGACGACTATCGGCGCGGCAAATTGACCAATCACAAGGTCTTTGGCGACGGCATTGCCATCCTTGCAGGTGACGGACTTCTAACGCTCGCGTTTACGGTCATCCTGCGCCAGCAGGATGTATCCGCCGATACACTTCTGCGCGTGGTGGATGAGATCAGTCGTGCTGCCGGTGCTGAGGGCATGGTGGGTGGACAGGTGCTCGACCTGCGCGCAGAGGAGCATCGCATTTCGATGGAGGAGATGCGCCGTGTCCACATGGGCAAAACGGGGCGCTCTTTTCGCGCAGCGCTGCGCAGCGGCGCAATCCTCGGTAGGGCGTCCGAGGCACAGCTGCGGCACTTACGACGTACGCGGAGCAGTTCGGGCTTGCCTTTCAGATCACGGACGACATTCTCGATGTCGTCGGGACGGCAGAGGACATTGGAAAGCCCGTCGGAAGTGATGAAAAAAACCACAAGTCGACCTATGTTTCCCTGACCTCGCTCGAAGAGGCGCAGGAACTTGCAGCACAGACGGTGAAGGATGCGTGCGCGGCGCTCCGTGATTTCGGCACGGAGGCAGATTTTCTGCGTGAGCTGGTGTCCTATCTTGTGTATCGGAAGCAGTAGGGGGCACCGTTGAAGAAAGAGCGTTTGGATGTGCTGCTCACCGTACAGGGGCTTGCACCGAGCCGTGAGCGTGCGAAGCGTCTCATCATGGCAGGACAGGTGCTCGTCAACGAGCAGCGTGTGGATAAAGCGGGCGCAACCGTTCCCGCCGATGCAGTACTGCGCGTCGTGGGAGAGGATCTTCCGTATGTCAGCCGCGGCGGACTGAAGCTCGCAAAGGGATCGCTGCGTTCGGCATTTGCCTTGCGGGGCGGACGGCGGCAGACATCGGTGCGTCCACGGGCGGATTTACGGACTGTATGCTGCAGAATGGCGCGGTCAAGGTCTATGCGATTGATGTGGGATATGGACAGCTCGACTGGAAACTGCGCACGGATGCACGCGTCGTCAACATGGAGCGTACGAACATCCGCAAGGTAACGCCGGACATGCTGGATCATGCGCCGGACTTTGCCTCGATCGATGTGGCATTCATCTCGCTGGATAAGGTGCTCCCCTGTTGTGCGGACGCTCCTCTCACCGGAGGGAGAGGTACTCGCCCTCATCAAGCCGCAGTTCGAGGCGGGAAAGGATCGCGTCGGAAAGAACGGTGTTGTGCGTGACCCTGCGGTGCACGAGGATGTGATTGCACGCGTCCTTGCCACCGCAGAGGGGCTGGGCTTTGTTCCGCGCGGACTGACCTTTTCTCCGGTCAAGGGACCAAAGGGGAATATCGAGTATCTCCTCTATCTGGGGATGCAGGGCGGACGTACGGCTATCGCGGATGAGGAGATCGCCGCTGTGGTGGAAGAGGCACATCGTACACTGGATGGATGAGATGCGGAGCGGATTATGTTGACGGTTGCAGTTTTTTTCCCTATGTCGAGCGTCCGGAGATGCGGGATATTGTCCTGCGCATCCGCAGCTTTTTACGGCACGGGGCGCGCGTATCATCCCACGCGTGCGCGTGCGGCGGAGTTCGGCATGGAGGAGTGCGGTGCAGACGACATCGAGCGTCTGCCCGCCGACTTTGCCCTGAGTCTCGGCGGAGACGGTACACTGCTCGGCATCTGCCGACGCTACGCGGAGAACCCCGTGCCGGTCTGTGGCATCAATTTGGGGACACTCGGCTTTATGGCGGATATTGAGCTCAATGAGCTGGAACGGCGTCTGGGACAGCTCTGTGCGGGAGATTACCGCGTGGAGCAGCGGCCGCTCTCGCGGGCTATGTGACGCATCCATGCGGCGAAGAGCATTTTTCTCGGCTATGCGATCAACGACATTGTGGTGACCAAGGGCGATGTGGCGCGCGTTATCACGCTGGGGCTGACGGTGAACAGCACACCGCTGGTTGCATGCAAGGCGGACGGATTTATCGTTGCCTCGCCGACGGGCTCAACGGCCTACTCCCTTTCGGCGGGCGGGCCAATCATGAACCCGATGGTGCGCGGCATCCTGCTCACGCCCATCTGCGCACATACGCTGAACATCCGCCCGCTCGTCATACGCGAGGAGGACGTGGTGCACATCCATCTGCTCGATACGCGCCAGAGCATCATCGTCACCATCGACGGGCAGGAGACCACGCCGATCCGTCCTGATGATACCGTAACGGTGCGCTGTTCCGACGTGCGGGCGGGCATCATCAAATTTGAGGACAAAGACTACTATCAGACGCTGCGGACAAAACTCTGGAGAAACTGCTAGGAGAGAGCGGAATGAAACGTCGTCGTCACGACCTCATCAAACAGATCATCCGTGAAGAAATCATCGAGACACAGGAGGCACTTGCGGCAGCGCTCTGTGCGCGCCATGTGAACGTCACGCAGGCGACGATCTCGCGGGACATCAAGGAGCTCCTGCTCATCAAGGTGCCGGCAGGCGGCGGACGCTATCGCTATGCCGTCGCGCCGCAGGAGGGACAGCGTTTTTCCGAGACGCGCATGCGTCGTGTCTTCAAGGACAATGTGCAGAGCTGCGATTTCAGTGAGAACATCGTCGTCGTGCGCACTGCGCCAGGGGCAGCGGGAACGGTGGCATCCGCGCTCGACGCGTCGGCATGGTCGGAAGTCATCGGAACGATTGCAGGCGACGACCATATTTTCGTGCTCATCCGCCCGAAGGAGGCAGCGGCGGATATCGTTGCACGCATTCAAAAACTCATGCACTGAAAGGAGGGATGTGTGGTGCTGCACAGCCTACGGATTCAGAATTTTGCCCTTTTGGAAGAGGTGACCGTCGAGTTCGGCACGGGGCTGAACATCCTCACGGGTGAAACCGGTGCGGGCAAGTCCATTCTGATTGGTGCACTGGGGGCAATCCTCGGCCAGCGTGTCCCTGCCGATGTCATACGCAGCGGCTGTGATTTTCTGCGTGTGGAGGCTGTTTTTTCCATCGAGGAAAACTCTGCCGTGTCCGCATTGCTCGCCGAACAGGAGATCGAATGCGATGATGAGCTGATCATCGTACGCAAGGTATCACGTGCGGGGAAAAGCTCCATTCTTGTCAACGGTGCCCATGTGACGCTGACCTTTCTCAAAAAACTTGCGCCGCATCTCGTGGATATCCATGGACAGAACGAGAACTTGGCACTCCTGCGCGAGGAGGCGCAGCGCAGCCTTCTTGAAGGCGGTGATGCCGATCTCGCGGAGCGTCTGTGTGCCTATCAGGATGTCTATCGGGACTGGAAGGCGCGGACGAAAGAGCGTGAGATGCGTACGGAGGAAAATGCGGAGATCGCCGAGCGTCTGGATATGCTCCGCTGGCAGGAGCAGGAAATCGCAGAGGCGGAACTCACAGAGGGAGAGGATGAGGAACTCGAGGCCGAGATTCGACGTCTCTCCCATGCGGAGCGCTTGGTGGAGCACGCTGCCGAGGCGAGCAATCTCCTCAGTGAGGATACGGAGGAGGGGGCTGCCGTCCTGACGGCACTATCGCGCGTCACACATGCGCTGGAGGAGATCGCGCGCTACGATGAGAGCCTTGCGGGGGCGCAGGCGATGATCGAGGAAGCGTATATCTCCCTGCAGGAGGCATCCTATGAGGTGCGGGACTACCTCGAGGGCATCGACGCAGATCCCGCCTCGCTGGACAAGATCCAGCTGCGCATGGATGTGATCGAGCGCCTCAAGAAAAAATACGGCGGCAGCATCTCTGCCGTCCTATCGCGCCTCGAAGCGCTGCGCACAGAGATCTCCTCCGCCGAACGCTATGATATGGACATAGAGGAACTGGATGCGGCGATTGCAAGGCTCCGTCAGCGCATGGAACAATGCGCCGCGGAGTTGACGAAACAACGGCAGAAGGTCGGTGCGGCACTCTCCGCGAAGATTGAACGGGAGCTGCAGGGGCTCGGCATGAAGCAGGCACGTTTTCACATTGTTGTCACGCCGGAGGAGCAGTATACAACCCGTGGTGCAGATCGCCTCACGATGCTGTTTTCCGCAAATGTCGGCGAGGCGGAAAAGCCTCTGGAGAAAATCGCCTCGGGCGGAGAACTCTCGCGCATCGCGCTCGCGATCAAGTCCATCGTTGCGGCACGGGATACCGATGGGACAAGCATGGTGTTTGATGAAATCGACACGGGGATCGGCGGGCGCACTGCGCAGATGGTCGCAGAGCGGATTGCGTTCGTCGCGCAGTATAAGCAGGTGCTCTGCATCACGCATTTGCCGCAGATCGCCTGCATGGCGGATGTGCATCTCTATATCGCAAAATCCGTCGTCGACGGAGCGACGGTGACGCGCGTCGAGCCGCTCAGTGAGAAGGAGCGCGTCCGCGAGATCGCACGCATGGCATCGGGCGATGATGTCACCTGGGCGGCACTTGCGAATGCCCGTACCATGCTTGCGGGCGCAGCGACGAAGAAGAAAGAGTTGAAGCAGTTGGAAATAGGAATGAGGTCTGGATGAAGTACAATAATGTAAAACGTCTGATGATGGTTGGGCTGATTGCTTCGTGCGCAGCGTTTGCCGCAGCGGCGGAGGCAATGCCGACGGCAGAGCCGATGGTCGGAATGCCGTCGCCGCTCGTGGAGTATCCGAGCGTCCGCGATGCATGGGCAGTGGCAGGACTGCCGGTCTACACACCGACCCTCCTTCCTGTGGGCTATGCGCAGAAGAATGTTATCGTAATCGACAAAAGTCTCGCCGAAATCTTTTATCGCAACAGCGACGGCAAGGAGATCCTCTTCCGCATGGCGGCGGGGAATGCAGATATCAGCGGTGACAGCACGGCGTACGAAGTGAACCAGGTCGTTCAGGCCGGACGGCAGTACATCCGCGTCAAGGGGACGGGGCGGATGGTTCGTCTTGCTCTTTGGTCGCGTGGCGGGTATACCTTCTCCCTCTCCTTTGAGGAGCCGGTTTCCGTTGAGGCAGTGGAGGCAATCGTCACCACGATCGCGTGGAACTAAACCCCGCGTCAAAGTTTTTGCGCGAATTGAAAAAATTTATTTGCACGCCCGCGATAGCCGTGTTATACTGTTAAACAGATTGTGTGAGTGGGATAAGAGTCGCCGTGTATTTCGGTATGTGTTGGAGAGGTCTATGGAGGTTATTTTAGCGGAACATCTCGGCTTCTGTTATGGCGTCAAACGCGCCATTGAGATCGCCAGAGAGAACGCTTCCCCCGATGGGACATCCAGTACACTCGGTCCGATCATCCATAATCCGCAGATGGTGGAACGCCTGAAAGAGGAGGGCGTCGGCACGGTCAGCACACTGGACGAGATGCAGGATGGGACGGTCATCATCCGTTCGCATGGCGTGGGTCCGGCGGTGTATGCACAGGCGGAGCAGCGCGGTCTGAATCTTGTGGACGCAACCTGTCCGCACGTCAAGAAAGCGCAGCTTTCGGCAAAGCAGCTCTCGGAGGAGGGCTATACCGTCGTCATCATCGGCGAAAAAAATCACCCGGAGGTCAAGAGTATCTTCGAGTGGACCGCACAGCGGGCACACATTATTGAGAGCGAGGAGGAGGCAGCGGCGCTGCCAACCTTTGGGAAGCTCGGCGTTGTGTGTCAGACAACGTTTTCGAGTGATCGCTTTCGGCGCATCGCGTCTGTCCTTCTGGATAAGTCGCGCGACATCAAGATCCTGCGTACGATCTGCACGGCGACGGATATGCGTCAGTCGGCGGCGATCGAACTGGCAGAGACGCGTGGATGCGATGATTGTCGTCGGCGGGAAGAACAGCGCAAACACGACGCGGCTTGCCCAGCTGTGCAGTGAAAAAAATGTCGAACCTATCACATTGAGACAGCAGATGAACTGCAGTCTGATTGGTTGAATCATATTAATAAAATTAGTATTACAGCCGGTGCTTCTACACCGGACTGGATTATCAAGGAGGTTTTTAAACAGTGTCAGAGCAGAGCATGAAGGAACTTTTGGAACAGGAAGATATGCCCGATATCCAAGAGCGCACCGTGGTCAAAGGGGTTGTTGTCCAGGTATCCCGCGATGAGGCGTATGTGGATATTGGCTACAAGCAGGAAATTCCCTGTCTCCAAGAGGGATCTTGCCGTTCCTGCGCCGGACGATGCACGCGACGTCGTGAAGGTCGGCGATGAGATTGATGTCTACATCAAGTCTCTCGGCGGCGATAACGGCGGCAGCCTCTCGAAGGTCGAAGCTGACAAGATGGCCGCATGGAAGGACATCGAGGTCATCAAGGAGAAGGGCGAGACCGTCGAGGCGAAGGTCGCCAAAGAGGTCAAGGGTGGACTTGTCGCCTACGTCATGGGACTGCGCGGCTTCATTCCTGCCTCCCAGATGGAGCTTCACTTCGTGAAGGATCTCTCGGTCTACGTTGACCAGACGGTTGAGGCAGAGATCATCGAGATCGACGTGCAGAAGCGCCGTCTCGTCCTTTTCGCGCCGTAAGCTGCTCGAGCGTGACCGCGCGGAGAAGGAAGAGGCTGTGTTCTCTGCCATCGAGCCGGAGCAGATCGTACGCGGTACGGTCAAGCGTCTCGTGGACTACGGAGCCTTCATCGACATCGGCGGTGTGGATGGTCTGGCACATATCTCTGATCTCGCGTGGCATCGCGTCAAGCATCCGTCAGAGGTGCTCGAGGTTGGGCAGGAGCTCGACGTCTACGTAAAGAGCGTGGATCGCGATGCGAAGCGCATTTCCCTCTCGGTCAAGGATACCCTTCCGGATCCGTGGGTCGAAAAGGCAGAGAAGTACGCAGAGGGCGACTTCATCGAAGGCAAGATCATCAAGTTGACCGACTTCGGTGCATTCATGGAAATCGAGCCGGGCTTTGATGGACTGATCCCGATGGGCGAGCTCGCCGAAAAGCGCATTGAGCGTGCGGACGAGGCAGTCCACACGGGCGACGTCGTTGTGGTCAAGGTGCTCCGCATCGACACGAAGCGCAAGCGCATCTCCCTCTCCATCACGAAGGCAAAGCGTGATGCAGACAGTGCTGACGTCAAGAAGTATGCGGCGGAGAGTGCATCTGAGGGTGACGAGACGGTGACGGACTGATCGTCTGATCGCATAACTCGATAGAGACTTGAAGGAGTGACATTATGTCACTCCTTTTTTATGATTACGGTTGCTTATAACATGGCATCAGTGTTTTACGAGGAAGAGAAACCTCTATAGGGTTGTTTGACGAAGCACCTGTTCTTCGTCGAATGACCCTATTCTTATGCGTATGTGCCATATTGAAAAAAAAGCGGGTTGTTGCTATAATAATACGGTAGATTGGTACGTTATAAGGTCGGAGGTGGCTGTTATGTTTCGTCCATTGCCATTTAATCTGAAAGGAGAATGCCGAGAAGGGCAGGGAGATGCTGAGCAAGGCGTTGGATACGGTGATGGAACATTCCTTCAATCCGTTGGACAAGGTCGGCGGCGTGCTCTTTCCGTTTCGTGTCGATGTGATCGATACGGAGACGCAGTACGAGATCTTTGCCGAGCTGCCGGGCTTCTCAAGGATGCGATCGAGGTGTCGTACAGTGAGGACGGCCGGCTGAAGATCAAGGCGGAGCGCAGTGCGGCCGATGTTCCGGAGACGCGGTACCTCTGCCACGAGCGCAGGACGGGGGCTTTTGAGCGCTCTTTCCTCATCGACGATGTAAACGATGCGGATGTATCCGTTTCCTATGAGGCGGGCATTCTTCATGTGATCCTGCCGAAGCTGGCGGAGAAAGCAGTCGCGCCGCATCTTTACGATACAATAATTTGGACGGGAGCAGATCGAGAGAGGTAGAACGGGAGGACGTTATGTCGGAGGATCGCGATTGGGAGCTTTTTCAAGCAGAAGCTCAAGGCAAAGACGGAGATCGATCTGGATCTCTACAAAGAACCGCAGATGAAGCGCCGTATCAACAATCTGATCACGCGCGCCGGCTACAAGGAGTGCAGCGAGTACTTTGACCATGTGTGCGGGAACAAGGATGATTTTGCTGCGTTTATCGAGTATCTGACAATCAACGTGTCGGAGTTCTTCCGCACGCCGGAGAAATTCGGCAAGCTCGAGACGGATGTCATCCCTGACCTCCTAAAACGCTCGTCGAAAGCTCAATATCTGGAGCGCTGGCTGCTCCATCGGCGCGGAGCCGTACTCGCTTGCCATCATTATGAAGGAGATGACGCCCGGGACGCGTCACCGTATCCTGCCTCTGATCTCGATATCGAGATTCTGGCGAAGGCGAAGCGCGGCGTCTATACGGCGGACGAGATCAAGAGCATGGCGCCCGAGCGTCGCCGCAAGTACTTTGATGTCGTGGACGGCGACCACTATGCCGTCAAGCAGGAGATCAAGAGCATGATCGAGTTCAAGCGACACAATCTCCTGCAGGATAAGTTCGAGACGGGCTTCGATCTCATTCTCTGCCGCAATGTGGTCATCTATTTCACGGATGAGGCAAAGGAGCAGCTCTATCGCCACTTTCTTTGAGGCGCTGAAACCGGGCGGCATTCTCTTTGTCGGTGCGACGGAGTCGATTCTCAACTTCCGCAAGATGGGGCTATACGAGCTTTTCAGCCGTTTTTTTCTATCAGCGGCCGCTCGAGTCATGAGCGGTGCACCGCAGCTCACGCAGGAACAGCGGCGCGCGCTGCTCCTGCGCGAGGTCAAGTGGGCAGAGGAAAAGTCAGCGGCATACCGCGCTGCGTTCGCACGTGCCGGTGTGTCCCATGCTGACGTGCAGGATTTCGCAGATATGTCACGGCTGCCGTTTTTGGATGCCGTGGCAGAGGAGGGGCGAGTGCCCCTTTTTTCATGCTTACGCTGCCCTTATCGGGGCTTATGCGCGTGAGTGTGCTGCGGGATACCGCCGATGCGGGCGGGCAGGTGCACTGCTATACGCAGGGGGATGTGGCACGGCAGGTGCAGGCAGCGACAGATATGCTCCGTACCTGCGGTGTGCACCGTGCGAGTATGGTGCTGCTCGTTGGGAATGCTGCGGACAGCCGCACACTCGATCTCCAATATGCGCTCGACGGACTCGGCGCGACGGTTCTCCCTGTGCCTCGGCGGCAGATGCTGTGCGGCTCATGGACGCCGTTGTGCCCGATACGGTGATCGCATGGGAGCAGGATCTTCCTCTGCTCGAAGAGATATTGGAGAGGATGGCACTCTATCGGCTGATCTCCATCGGTGCATATCCATGTGCGCAGGAGCGTACGCAGCGGATGGTAAAGCGCATGGGAGCGCGTCATACGCACATCTTTACACGTGCCTCGATGGGGGTGCTGATTGGATGCAGCGACGATGATGGTGCGGGCATTCATCTCGATGGACGTCTGCTTTTTGCCGAGGTCATCGATGCAGCAGGCCAGAGCTCTGCTGCAGATGGGGCGTGCGGGGAGCTCGTTCTATCGTCGCTGACGGCTGAGGCCGAACCTGTCCTGCGCTGTCGTACGGGACTGCACGTGCGCCTCTTACGAGAGCAGGATCGTAGGGGATATGAGCAGGTGCGGATGGTGGAGGAGTGATATGATGGCAGATGAACGACTGATTGCTGCACTGGATGTCCATACACGCGAGGCTGTAGAGAGACTGGTCGGACAGTTGGGGGACAGTGTTTCCTACTACAAGGTGGGCATGGAGCTTTTCTATGCGCTCGGCGGTGACGTTGTCACGTGGCTGAAAGGAGAGGGAAAGAAGGTATTTCTCGATCTAAAGCTGCACGATATACCGAATACTGTAGCAGGCGGGCTCTGCTCTCTGCTGCGTCTGCGTCCCGACATTCTGAATGTCCATACGGCGGGTGGTCTGCGCATGATGCGGACAGCAGCAGAGGCGCTGCACCGCGCGGCAGAGGAGGAGGGCGTCCCCTGTCCGAAGCTGATCGGTGTGACGGTGCTCACGAGCATGGATGCGGAGGACTGGACGGGGCTCGGTCATACGGGAACCGTCGCGGATGCAGTGCTGCGCCGTGCAGTGCTGGCGCAGGAGGCGGGACTGATGAGTGTCGTTGCCTCCCCGTGGAGGCGGAGGCGATTCGACGTGCCTGCGGCCGAGATTTTTTGGATCGTGACACCGGGGATTCGTCCCGCCGGTGCGGCGCATGACGATCAGCGCAGGGTGATGACCCCGGCGGCGGCACTTCGCGCCGGTTCGTCGCAGATCGTGGTGGGGCGTGCCATCTATGCGGCGGAGGATCCGCGTGCGGCCGCAGAGGCTGTTTTGAAGGAGTTGGAGGAGATATGATGACGCAGGATGAGGTGCGCGCACTGCTGGTTCAGACGGGCGCGATTATGGACGGGCATTTTCTCTGACATCGGGGCTGCACAGCCCGCACTATGTGGAGAAGTTTAACGTGCTGCAGCATCCGCAGTATACGCAGCAGCTCTGTGAGGCGATGGCGGAGAAGTTCAAGGATGCGCGGATTGAGACGGTTGTTGGCCCCGTGACGGGCGGCATCTGCTTGCGCATGAGACGGGAAAGGCACTCGGAACCCGTGCAATCTTCACGGAGCGCGTGGACGGCAAGATGACATTCCGCCGCGGTTTCTCCCTGCGTGAGGGCGAGCGCGTGCTGATTGTCGAGGACATCGTGACGACGGGCGGCTCGATCAAAGAGGTGATCGACGTGGTGAAGGCGGCGGGCGCTGTCCCCGTGGCGGTCTCGATGCTTGTTGACCGCAGCGGCGGCAAGGCGACATTCGGCGATGTGCCTGCGACCGCCCTCCTCACGATGGATGTGGAGACCTATACGCCCGAGCACTGCCCGCTCTGCGCCAAGGGAATCCCCATGACGAAGCGCGGTCGTACGGGAAAGTAACGGACGCGTACGATGGCGGAGGAGTTTACGAAGGAAGTAGATGAGGCGCTTGCGTCATGGACAGTGCTCGATACACTGCCGAAGGAATTGGATGGGTTTACGCTCTCTAAGATGCGGCAGGAACATGAGGGGCAGTATGATTTTTTTCGCTATGACGCGCCTGCCGAGCACCGTGCGATCGTGGGCTTCTATGACGACGGCACAAAGACCTACAAGGTGCGCGTTGCGGTCGGGGTGGTGAGTTTTGCCCCTGCCCTCCTTTGTCTGTGGAGATTTGGAGACGTTCGGGCGGGAGCTCACGGAATCTGCCGCGTGTGACGGCGGAGCTGCATGCGGAGGCGCTGGCGACGCAGGAGCTTGCTCCCGTGTGCGATGCGATCCGTACGTGGGCGTATGGAGCAGCTCTTGCCGAGGAGATGGAGGGCTTTTCACTCTTCGTCCGACCTGCGGCTCCGGCACAGCTGACGAACGGTTCATTCCTCATCATCGACTATGTGGACTTTGCCAAGGGGAATGACGTCGGCATCTATTATAACTGCTATCGCAATGAGTTCTTCGGTGAGTATCACGTGGGAGGGATGCCCTATGTGAGCTATGACTTCGATGCGTCCGATCTGGAGGAACTGGAGCAGCGGCTGGAGCTGCATCTCGTGCGCTATCTGCATCTTACAGCGGAACAATGGGCGAGTGAGCAGGAGGAAAATCGCGGATGATGGAAACGGGAGGACATTGTGCAGAGAGATGAACTGAGCAGTCTGCGGGCGGATGTACTGGCACGCGCGCGCAATGCGTTTGAGCGCATGGATGCAGTCGCGGAAGAGAACACGAAGAAGGTGCTCGATGCGATGCGGGAATGCCGTGTCTCCGATGCGCATTTCAACGTGAGCGCGGGCTATGCGTACAGCGATCTCGGGCGCGAGAAACTGGATGAGCTCTATGCGCGTGTCTTTGGTGCGGAGCGTGCTCGTGCGGACGCAGTTCGTCTCGGGGACGCACGCTCGCGACGGTCTTGTTCGGGATTCTCCGTCCCGGCGACCGCCTCGTCTCCATCACGGGCACACCCTACGATACGATGCAGACGGTGATCGGGTGGGCGCATGAAAGCTGCGGATCGCTGAAGGGAGTTCGGCGTCTCTACGATGAACTGCCCATGCATGAAGGGGCGCGTGGATCTGGACGGTATCGCACGTATCGTGACGCCCGAGACGAAGGTGGCACTCGTCCAGCGTTCGCGCGGCTACAGTGAGCGTCAGCCGCTCAGCATCGCAGATATCCGTGCCGTCAGCGCGCGCATCAAGGCGGCGAATCCCAACTGTATTGTCTTTGTGGATAACTGCTACGGCGAGTTTCGTGGAGACGGAGGAGCCGACGGCAATCGCGGATGTGGACATCATGGCGGGGTCTCTCATCAAGAATCCCTGGCGGCGGACTTGCTCCCGACGGGCGGCTATATCGCAGGGCGCAGTGACCTCGTCGAGATGGCGTCCCTACCGTCTCACTGCACCGGGTATGGGCGATGAACTCGGTGCAAGTCTCATCTCGAATCGCCTCCTCTTTCAGGGGCTGTTTCTTGCTCCCCATGTTGTGGCACAGGCACTCAAGGGAGCGGTCTTGCTGCTGGTATCTTTGAGGGGCTTGGCTGCCGTACGTTTCCACGCTTTGACGAGGTGCGCGGCGACATCATCCAGGCGATTGAGCTCGGGGATGCGGCGCGGATGAAGGCGTTTGCACGTGCCATTCAGGCGATGTCTCCGGTCGATGCGTTTGCCGCACCAGAGCCGTGGGATATGCCGGGCTATACCGATCAGATCATCATGGCGGCAGGGACATTCGTGCAGGGCGCGTCGATCGAACTGAGTGCCGATGGCCCCATGCGCGCGCCATATTGCATCTATCTGCAGGGCGGGCTGACGTTCGAGCACGCAGCGCTCGGCGTGATGGCGGCCGCAGAAGCCATCCTGCCAGAGTAGATTTCACTCGGGAGGGAATGAATGTGCGGGACATTGCTCAGAGGTCGAGGAAGTGCCTCATTTTCCTCTCCGCGCCAGTACGAGCGAACGATTGAGCAGATGAAGCGATTGATCGCCGACGAGGGCTTTATCCTCGTGGAGGGAACCTGTCCTCTCGGAGAAGAGAAAAAAGATGGATGTTGGGTGGACGACATCATCGATCATGTGATTCAGTGTCCGACGTGCGGACAAGTATTCACCTGCGTTGTCAATACGTACCGCGGCGGGGGATCGTTCCATCGAGGACGGTAGTATAGTTCTCAATGCGCTGCAGCTCATTCGCGAGGATGGGCTGTTTTTGTGTGTTCAGTTTTTCGGATATTTTTTTGCAGTTTTAAGGATATTATTCTATCGCAAATATTTGTATAATACATACAATTAAACAAATAATAGTGATCGTGCGTATTTCCGATTGGAGGAGTGAAAATGAGCGTAGCGATAGAGATCGAGAATGCCGTCAAGAAATACGGTGATCTCACGATTATCCCGGGGATCACGGAGCATATCCGAAATGGAGAGTTTTTTACCCTGCTTGGTCCCTCAGGCTGCGGCAAGACGACGCTCCTGCGCATGATCGCAGGATTCAACAGCATCGAGGGCGGCGACATCTGCTTCAACGAGAAGCGCATCAATGACATTCCCGCACATCAGCGCAACATCGGCATGGTGTTCCAGAGCTATGCGATCTTCCCGCATCTCACCGTGCGGGAGAACGTAGAATATGGGCTGAAGCTGCGTAAGGTGCCAAAGGCGGAGATGAAGGAGCGCGTCGATAAAATCCTCGACGTGGTACAGATCACGGACTATCAGGATCGCCTTCCCGAACGTCTCTCGGGCGGTCAGCAGCAGCGCGTTGCACTTGCCCGTGCCATCGTCATCCATCCGAGCGTACTGCTCATGGATGAACCGCTTTCCAATCTCGATGCAAAGCTGCGCGTGGAGATGCGTTCCGCGATCCGCGCAGTACAGAAACAGGTCGGCATCACGACGGTCTATGTCACCCATGATCAGGAGGAGGCACTCTCGATCTCCGACCGTATCGCTGTCATGAACAAGGGCGAGATTCAGCAGACGGCGCGTCCGCAGACCATCTACGAGCGCCCGTGGAACATCTTTGTCTCGACCTTCATCGGGCACTCCAATCTCTTCCGCGCTACGGTGAAGCGGGCGGGAGAGAAGACGAGCGTCGTCTTCCGCAATGGCTGGGAGATGCCCATGGAGGGGATCGAGGATGCGGCAGAGGACGGCATGGAGGTCGTCGTCTCCGTGCGCCCCGAGGAACTGTCCATTCAGTCCGAAGGACTCTCGTGCGAGGTGCGCACAAAGGTGTTCCTCGGCAAGTACATCAACTACAGCCTCGGCTTCGCCGATGAGATGATCCTGCCGCATCAGGCGTCCATCGAGTTCTCACAGGATCTCGGCCATGCTGAGCAGCAGCTGGAGGTCGGGGATACGGTCTGTCTGCGTCCCAACGCAAAGCGTGTCAATGTCTTCACGGCAGACGGCTCACGCAATATTTTGAAGGATGTGGTGCACTATGAGTAAGCATGGCGTGCGCCTCGACTTCTGGACGGGCATCACGGCTCTGTCGATTGCCGTGTTCGGACTCTTCCTCATCTATCCGCTCTTTTCCCTCTTCATCTCGGCGTTTCAGGATGCCGTCACGGGGGAGTTCACGCTTGAGCACTTCACACATTTCTTCGAGCGAAAATATTACTATCAGTCGATGATCAACAGTTTCAGCGTGACGGCCTGTGTGACGGTGCTTGCCATCGTGATCGGAACGGCACTCGCGTACTGTATGACACTCTTCCGTGTGCGCGGCAAGACGGCACTCGAGATCTGCATCATCATCTCGTTGCTCTCACCGCCCTTCATCGGCGCGTACTCATGGATTCTCATCGGCGGGCGCAGCGGCATTCTGACACAGTGGCTGCAGACAACGTTCCACTATGAGTTCCCGTCGATCTACGGCTTTACAGGTATTCTGCTCGTGCTGACGCTGAAGCTCTATCCATTCATCTACCTCTATGCCGCCGGTGCGATGAAGAGCATCGATGCGGCGCTGGTTGAGGCAGCAGAGAGTCTTGGCTGCAGCGGCATCCGCAAAGTGGCGACGGTCATTGTACCGCTCATCACACCGACCATTCTCGCAGGTGCACTCATGGTGTTCATGAATGCGATGGCGGACTTCGGTACGCCGATGCTGATCGGTGAGGGGTTCAACGTCATGCCCGTCATGATCTACTCGGAGTTCATCAACGAGGTCGGCGATCAGGCGAATTTCGCGGCAGCGATGGCGGCGATCATGGTCGTCATCACTTCGACGATCTTCCTGCTGCAAAAGTATGTGGTGAGCCGCAAGTCGTTTACGATGAGCTCCCTGCGCCCGATTGCGGTGAAAGAGCTGCACGGTGCACGGAATGTACTGATGCACGCCGCCATCTATCTGCTCGTCGCGCTGTCGCTCATCCCGCAGCTCGTTGTGGTCTACACCTCATTCCTAGAGACAAACGGTGCGGTCTTTACGGGCGGCTACTCACTTGAGAGCTATACGACGATCTTCAGCAGCCTGGGGACGGCGATCTCGAACACCTATCTTTACAGTACGGCGGCCATCCTCATCATCGTCTTCCTTGGCATGACGGTCGCTTATCTGACAACGCGGCGCAAGAGCCTGCTCACGGACATCATCGATACGCTGACGATGTTCCCGTACATCATCCCGGGCTCTGTTCTCGGTATCACGCTGCTCCTCGCGTTCAATGAAGAACCGCTGCTCCTCTCGGGGACGGCACTCATCATCATCATCTCTCTCGTGATCCGTCGCCTCCCGTATACCCTGCGCTCAAGTTCGGCGATTCTCTATCAGATCAGCCCGAGCATCGAGGAGGCATCCATCAGCCTTGGTGCGTCCCCGCTGAAAACCTTCTTTAAGGTGACGGCGGTGATGATGCTCCCGGGGTCATGAGCGGCGCGATCCTCTCGTGGATTACGGCGATCAATGAGCTCAGTTCCTCGGTCATCCTCTTCACGGGTGCGACCAAGACCATGTCGGTCGCCATCTACACGGAGGTCATTCGCGCCAGCTACGGTACGGCGGCGGCATCTCGACGATCCTGACGCTCACGACGATCGCCGCGATGCTGATCTTCTTCCGCGTGTCGGGCAGCCGCGACGTTACCCTCTAATGCGTTTTTTCGGGCACGTTCCCGATGATGTTATAGGTTTGGCAGTTTTGTCAAAGGAGGTCATCTCATGCGATTCAAAAGGTGATTGCCGCCGTCGCGGCATCCCTCGTCCTCGGCACCGCGCTCAGCGGCTGCGGCGGCGGGAGCGGTGGTGAGAAGCAGGCGGCAAAGGCGGACGACAACAGTCTCGTCATCTACTGCCCGCATCCGCTTGCCTTTCATCAACCCTCTTGTCGAGGAGTTTGAGAAAGAGAGCGGTGTGAAGGTGGAGGTCATCGCCGCTGGTACGGGCGAGCTCTTAAAGCGCGTCGAGTCCGAGAAGGCAAATCCTCTCGGGGATATTTTTCTGGGGCGGCTCACTCAATACGATGAAGCCGAAGGCGGCACTCTTTGAGAACTATACTTCGGTGAACGAGGATCACATTCAGCCCGCGTTCAAGAACACCGAGGGGCCGATGACGCGCTTTACGGATATTCCGAGCGTTATCATGATCAATACGAACCTCATCGGCGATGTGAAGGTTGAGGGCTATGAGGATCTGCTGAATCCCTGCACTCAAGGGCAAGATCGCGTTTGCCGATCCGTCGAAGTCCTCGTCCTCCCATGAGCATCTCATCAATATGCTCTATGCGATGGGGAACGGCGATCCCGGACAAGGGCTGGGACTATGTGGAGAAGCTCTGCCGCAATCTGGACGGCAAGCTCCTCTCGGTTCGTCTGCCGTCTACAAGGGCGTTGCTGACGGTGAGTACGCTGTCGGTCTGACCTTTGAAGAGGGCGGCGCGAAATACGTCGCCGACGGCGCTCCCGTCAAGCTTGTCTACATGAAGGAAGGCGTTATCTCAAAGCCGGACGGCATCTATATCATCAAGAATGCAAAGCACATGGAGAATGCGAAGAAGTTCATCGACTTCATCACGAGCAAAGAGGCACAGAGCATCATCGCCTCGCAGCTCCATCGCCGCTCCGTGCGTGACGATGTGGATCCGCCTGTCGGCCTCCCTGCCGAAGGATCAGATCAAGATCATCGATGATAATGAGCAGGTTGTCGAGAAGAACAGAAGTCGTGGCTGGACAAGTTCAGGACATCTTTACGAGCGTCCAGTAAACGCTGTGTGAGGATAAAGATACCGAGGCGCAACACCTCGGTATTTTTTTGTTTTTTGTCCAAATTTGGTATAATAGAGTCGGATGTTAATTATTTGCTGTGCTGTATGAGGAGGGAGTGCGTGCGGAAATTTCAAGATGAGGTGCGTAGTGCACTCCTCCTGTATGCCATTGTACCCGTCGTGCTCATCACGGTGATCTGTCTGTTGCTGGCAGCATTATACTGGCAACGGAATGTTGCCGCCCACACGGAGGAGGAGGTACGGGCGACAGGGCAAATCTTTACGGAGCTGACGCAGGACTATGAGGAGCGTGCCGCAGCGATCGCAGCGGGTGGACTCGATGGATTCCATGCGGGAGGAAATGGGCGAAGTGCCGCGATGGAGCGCATCTACGCGCAGCTCAACCGCTATGGCGCACAGCCGCATTTCTTCCTCCTAGACGCGGAGCGGCACGTGCTCTTTTCCACAGAGCAAGAGGTTCCGCCCTATCTTCTGCCTCCGTCAATGCACTGGGGCGTACTCTCGCGCATGGAGCGGCAGGAGGGGAGCGTAGCGGAGTTTGTCCCAAACGGCGCGCAGGATTGGGACTATGTCGTCGGGCAGGCAGTTCGCTATGCTCCTAGCACGGGGGACGCTGCATCGACAATCGAAGGCTATGCCGTCTTTGTCGTGCCCGCGCGGGAACTGGGGCAGCATTTGCAGACGGGGGAGAAGTTACACTTCGTCATTACCGACCGCGCGGAACGTGCACCATTTGTCACAATGCCCACACTGCGGGACCGTGCGTTTCAAAAAATCGTGCCCGCGTTGGACGGCGAGACGGGGCTGGTCAGCGTGGATGGGCAGCACTATTATGCGGCATCTGAGGTGTTGGACGGGGATTTACCATCTATGCGCTTTTTGCCGCTCGGCAGTCGAATCGCTCAACTTGCGACGGGGGCGGCGATTCTTCTCGGCGTCTTTTTGCTCATGCTGCCGCTGATTGTCGTCAGTGTGCGGCGTGAGACGCGCGATAAGACACAGGCGGTCAGCGAAATCGTGGATGCGTTTCGCGCGGTGCGCCACGGCGATCTGCAGAGGAGACTTGCGATCCGCTCAGATAATGAGTTTGAGGAGATCGCCGCCGCCTATAACCGCATGGCGGAGAGTCTCGTCCGCCTGATGCGTGAGAACGAGGAGGAGGCGCGCGCGGGGGTTATCTCGGAACTCCGCCAGCTTGAGTCACAGTTCAATCCGCACTTTCTCTTTAACACGCTTGAGAATATCAAGTTCATGACGAAGCTCGCCCCCGACGATGCCGTGCGCATGATTTCTGCTCTTTCGACACTCCTGCGCTACAGCATTGACAATCGTGTGCGGCAGGTGACGCTCGCCGAGGATCTCTGCCATCTGGAACGCTATATTGAGATTCAGCGGCTGCGTTTTTGGGGCGCGTTTTTTCCTATCGCGAGGAGATGGAGGAAGGGGCAGAGACTTGTCTCGTCCCGAAGCTGTTCCTTCAGCCCGTTGTGGAAAATGCCATCCACTATGGTGCGGATGCAGAGGGGAACATAGAGATCGTGTCGCGGATGACGATGGAGGCAGAGCAGCTGCATATTGTCATTGAGGACAGAGGGCTGGGGATGGATGCAGAAACGCTGCATCGTCTGCGGACGATGATGGCGGAGGGAGAGAACCGCTCCGTGCATACGGGGCTTTATAATATCGACCGTCGGATTCGCCTGCTCTATGGCGCAGGATACGGTGTGCAGATTTCGTGCCCACCATCGGGCGGTACGCGCGTGGAGATGGTGCTGCCGATTCGGCGCAGCGGAGGTGAGGAAAATGCAGCGTGTGCTGATTGTCGAGGATGAGGAGATCATCCGCAAGGGACTGGTATGTACCATTGACTGGGCGGCGATGGACTGCGTTGTCGTCGGTGATGCCGCCGACGGTGCGGCTGGGCTGGAGCTGCTGCGTACGACGCATCCCGACATCCTCCTGACGGACATCCGTATGCCGCGCATGGATGGGATCACGATGGCAGAGCACGCACGCGATGAGGGGATTCTGCCGCAGCTCATCTTTCTCACGAGCTATGCGGAGTTCGACTATGCAAAAAAGGCGATTGAACTCCATGCCGCAGATTATTTGCTGAAACCGGTCAACGAGGAAGAACTAGCAGCGCTTCTGCATCGCCTTGCAGAGCACGGCAAAGAAAAAACACAGCCTGCTCCGCTCTTGGAGGGCTCTGATTGGGCACGATATTTTTTCGGATGACGGGCTGAACCCCTACGTCCGCCATGCGATGGAGCGGATTCGCAGCGATTATCATGAAAAACTCAGCATTGAACAGCTGGCGGAGGAAGCTGGTGTGAGTGCGAGCTATCTCAGCCGCAAGTTCAAGGAGACGACGGGACAGACATTCCTCGAGGCGCTGACGCGGGAGCGTCTGCATAATGCAGTAAATCAGCTGGCATCAGGAAAAATATCGCGTCTACGAGGTCGCCGAGGCGAATGGATTTGGCGACTATAAGAATTTTTTGCAGTGTATTCAAAAAGATATGCACACGTCGCCGCGTGCCTTTATGCAGGAGCGGCAAAAATAGAACCACGTATGAAACGTAGCTCTATTTTCACGAATCAGTTTCTATTCGGGGAATGCGACGACGAGAAGCATCTTAAACGGCACATCTTTTGTCGCATAGACGGAATGCGGGTGGTTGGCGGGCATGACGATGCTCTCACCGGCGTGGAGTTCGTATTTCTCACCGTCGATGGTGATGATGCCCGCGCCGTCGAGCGCTGTGACGAACGCGTCTCCCTTGGATTCATGCGTGCTGATGCCCTCGCCCTTGGCGAAGGCAAAGAGTGTGATGCCGAGACCTTTATTCTGGACGAGCGTCTTGCTGACAACCCTGTCCATCTGCATAGGCGACCTGATCCTTGAGCGTGAGCACCTCTGCGTGTGCAATATTGTTTAAGATTGACATGGGAATCCCTCCTTTGTTGGTGACAGTATAGCATTTATTTCGTCAAAAAGTCAAACAAAGGAAAAAGAATAATATTTATTCTCATATAGAGAAAAGCAATACTGTTTCTCTATTGCGCATTTTCGGTTGTCAAACGACGTGTCATGCCCTATAATAGCGAATGGATTGTATTTAAGAAAACTGATGGGAGGAGTTATCATGGCGCTCAGTCGCGAGGAAGTTATCGCAGAGGTCAAGAAAGCTGGCAGAGGCACCGTCGGTCTATGCGGGGCTGAAGGAGAAGGCAGAGCATTTTCTCCGCGCAGCGGGAACTGCAGAGGAGCACGCTTCCTTCCACAAGCTGGTCGAGGAATTAAAGGGCGATGTGCTGACGATTGATCAGCTCATTGGGTTCACGGATTCACCGGACGGCGTCAAGGTCTTTGGTGAAAAGAAGGCGCAGGAACTGAGCATTGCTGCGAAGAAGGCAAAGGAGCAGGGCGAGGATACCTGTATATGCCCTGCCTGTCAGGCAGGCAAGGCGATTCTCGCCAATCAGGCGGTCATTGGCTAATCAGACGAACGGGAGGAAAGGAGCTGCTGCACGGATGTGTTCGTGTGACGGCTTCTTTTTTGCGGAAAAGGGGAAGGCATGACGGTTGCCGATGTCTATGTCAACATTCCCGTTAAGAGTATTGCTACGGCGTTTACCTATGTCGTGCCGGATGCGCTGCTGCAGATCGATGTAGGATGGCGTGTCTTCGTTCCGTTTGGCAAGGTGCGTGTCGAGGGATTCGTCGTCGCCGTACGTCCCTACGATGCGGCCCGTGATGGCGGCCATCGTTTGCGCGCGATTCTTGAGCCCGTGGATGAGGAGGCGTGGTTTACGCCGCAGCTGCTTGCAGCGGCACAGGAGCTGGCGACATTTTATCTCTGCTCTGCGGCGGAGATGATGCGGCTCTTTATGCCGGGTAAGAGCGGACTGCGTATTTTTTTCCGCCTATGTACCGGCGGAGGATGTGGATGAAACGCATCCCATCCTCATGGATGCGGCAGCACGCGCTGTTTACGACTGCCTCTGCGCGCATGGCGAGCAGCGCGGGGCACAGCTGCGGGCGGCTTTGCCGGCGTGCGATGTGGATGGGGCGTTGGCAAAGCTCCTCCGCTATGGTCTTATACGCAAGGAATACCGTGCCGATCGGCGTGACAAGGCAAAGTATGAGAAATACTATACCGCGGGTGAGATTACGGAGGAACTGCTCCGTGCATTCACGCGGAGGCCTGCGCAGCGGCGCGCATTGGAGCTCTTTTGCACGGCGCGCGAGCACACGCTCGCAGAACTGAAGCAGGCAGGGATTACGACAGCGACCATCCGACATCTGACCGATGCGCATATCCTCACGGAGCACCTGCGCCGTCAGGTGCGTGACAGCTATGCGGCAGGGCCGCGTGAGACGCGCGGAGAGACGCTGACGGAGGCGCAGCAGCGTGCCGTCGCCGCGCTGCAGGCGGGCGCTGTCGCGGAGACGTTTCACGGCTATCTCCTTCATGGGGTGACAGGGAGCGGCAAGACGCGCGTCTACATGGAGACGGCGCGTGCGGTACGGCGCGCGGGGCGGCAGGTGATCGTACTCGTGCCGGAAATTGCGCTCACGGGTCAGCTCATCACGGCGTTTCAGGAGGGGTTTGCCGGAGATATTGTCGTCCTGCACAGCCGCCTTTCGCTCGCCGAGCGCAACGATGCCATCTTCCGGGTACGGCGCGGCGAGGCGGGGGTCATCATCGGCGCACGGTCTGCGCTCTTTACGCCGGCGGGGAATGTCGGCTGCATCATCCTCGATGAGGAACAGGATATGTCCTATAAGCAGGATGAGTCCCCGCGCTATCACGCACGCGTTGTCGCAGAAATCCTTGCACGTCGGCATGGGGCGATCCTCGTTATGGGGAGCGCAACGCCCTCGCTTGAGACGTATGCGCGGGCGCTCTCCGGGGAACTGACGCTCCTCCGCATGCCGGAGCGCATCGGTGCGCAGCCCCTGCCGCGCGTGCGTGCCGTCGATATGCGTGCAGAGCTGCGTCGCGGGCGGCGCACGATCCTCTCCAACGATCTGCGTGATCTCCTGACGGAGACGCTGGCGCGCGGTGAGCAGGCGATCATCATGCTGAATCGGCGCGGCTATTCGACGTTTGTCCTTTGCCGTGCCTGTGGCCTCGTACTCTCCTGCCATGCGTGCGGGCAGCCGCTGGTCTACCATGCCAATGGTACCCTCGTCTGTCATCACTGTGATCTGCGTGCTGATGTACCTGCGGTCTGCCCCAAATGCGGCAGCCGCTGCATCAAATATTTCGGGGCGGGCACGGAAAAGCTCGAGGCAGAGTTGGCACAGCTGCTCCCACAGGCTCGTGTGATCCGCATGGACCGTGATACGACGGGACGCAAACACGCCCATGAGGAGATCCTTGCGCATTTTCGTCGACGCGATTACGACATCCTCCTCGGCACACAGATGGTGGCAAAGGGGCACGACCTGCCCGGCGTTCAGACGGTCGGCATCATCAGTGCGGATGCGAGCCTCAATCTTCCGGATTTTCGTGCGGCAGAACGATGTTTCATGCTCATCACGCAGACGGCGGGACGCGCAGGGCGCCATGGTGCGCGCGGCGAGGTCATTGTCCAGACGTACAATCCGGAGCACTATGCGGTGCAATCTGCCCTGCGGCAGGACTACGAGGCGTTTTACGCACAGGAGATCGTGCTGCGGCGGGAGCTGTTCTATCCGCCGCTAAGCCGCCTCGTCAAACTCCTCTTTCACCACATGGATCGGCAGCGTGTATGGGATGCAGCAGCTGCATTCGTGGACGTGTTTCAGAAGGCGTTTCATGGGCGACAGGGATATATGGTGGTTGGGCCTTCCCCGGCACTCATCGCACAGGAACGTGGGGAGTATCGTTTTGTCGTACTCATCAAGGCAGCCGACTTGGTTCCTGTGCAGGACTTCCTGCGGGAACAGAGGATGCATCTGCGCGATGATGTTGCCATAGATATCGATCCAATTACTATTTTTTAATTGGAAACTATTGAATATAATTCAAAATCCTGCTAATCTGAGAGAAGAAGGAGTTCGTGACGTTATGTGGTGCAAATCCTCTGCACAATGGAAGAAGGTCTGCCGATGGTGACGGTAAATGGGTATGCGAAGATCAACTTGCTGCTCGACATTCTCGGGCAGCGTGAGGACGACTACCACGAAATCGCGACGGTGATGCAGTCCCTCGCACTCGCCGATACGCTGACGCTCACCAAGCAGGAGACGGGGATCACGCTGACGGTTGACCTGCCGGGACTCGAGGCAGACGAGCGAAATCTTGCCTATCGCGCAGCGGCACTCCTCATGCGGGAGTGCGGCGTGCACGGCGGCGTTCATATCCGCATCGACAAGAGGATTCCCGTTGCCGCGGGACTTGCCGGCGGGAGTGCAGACGCAGCGGCTGCGCTGCGCGGGTGAATGAGCTCTATGCGCTCGGACAATCCGATGCAGAACTTTGCCGTCTTGGAGCGCAGATCGGCTCGGACGTACCGTTCTCCCTGATGGGAGGGACGGCGCTTGCCACGGGACGCGGCGAGGTGCTCGAGCATCTGCCCGCCGCATTCGATCTGCCGGTCGTCCTCGCAAAGCCGCCTGTGGCGGTCTCAACCCCATGGGCGTACCGCTCCTATGATGCGAATCCGCCGGCGCAGCATCCGGATCGTGCGGCATTTCTGCGTGCGCTCCGTGCAGGAGATACGGCGGCGTGCCTGCGTATGGCAGCAAACGTGCTCGAGCCCATAACGGAGGCGGCACATCCCGTCGTCGGCGACTATCGCGCGCGCCTGCGTGCGGCAGGGGCGGCCTGTGCGATGATGTCGGGCAGCGGCCCCACGGTATTCGGCATATTTACTGATGCAGGTGATGCAGCGCGTGCGGCAGAGATGATGCGGCAGGAGACAGATGCTGACGTACATCTGACGCATACGATGGGGCAGATGTGAGGGTCAGCAGTAAGCAGAGGGATGTAGCTATGCAAGGAAAATTATCGCCGGTTGTGGTCAACAGTTATCAGCCGCTGCGCGAGATCGTCTGTGAGGTGCTGCGCGATGCAATTCGCGGCGGCATTCTGAAGCCGGGCGAGTGGCTGAAGGAAAACGATCTTGCCGATGAACTGCTCGTTAGTCGTACCCCCGTGCGCGAGGCGATTCGCAAGCTGGAACAGGAAGGCTACGTCGTCACCGTCCCACGGCGCGGCGCCTACGTGGCGAGTGTCTCCATCCGTGACATCAACGAGATCTTCGAGATCCGTGCCGCACTTGAGGTGCTGGCGTGTGAGCTGGCGGCAGAGCGCATCACGGAGGAGGAGCAGGAGCGGCTGGAACGCCTCCTGGTCGCCATCGGACGCGCGATCGAGGAGCACGATATGGAGCGTATCGTGCAGACGGACATTGAGTTTCACGAGCTGCTCTATCAGGCAGCGCGCAACGAGCGCCTGCTCGCGATCATCGGCAATCTGCGCGAGCAGCTGACGCGTTTTCGCACGATTTCCATGTCGTATCCCGGGCGTCTCAAGGCGACACTGGAGGAGCACCGCTCTCTTGTCGATGCCATCGGTTCGGGCGATGCCCGCCGTGCGCGCAAAATGGCGGCGAAGCACATGGAGAACTCGGAGCAGACGCTGCTCTGTGCGATTGAGGAACAGGAAAAGAAGACGGGGACGCCCTTGCTCAAGCGGCGCTCTAAACGGAATGGCAGCGATGCCGAATAGGCAGCGATGGAAAAAAGGAGGCGTGTCATGTTGGATTTTATAACGGTGATACTGGCAGCAGGCAAGGGAACGCGCATGAAATCGAAGCTGCCGAAGGTGCTGCACCGCGCAGCAGGAAAACCGATGCTGCAGCATGTCATTGATGCAGCAGATGCGGCGGGCGCACGCCGCAATATTGTCGTCACGGGATTTGGCGGCGACACGGTGCGCAGGGCGATCGGGGACAGTGTGGAGTACGTTGAGCAGAAAGAACAGCTCGGGACAGGGCATGCCGTTCTGCAGACGAAGCCGCTCCTCGGCAGGGAGCACGGGACGATCATGGTGCTCTGTGGCGATACTCCGCTCCTTACGGCAGAGCTCTTGGCACGGTTCCACGAGGAACATGTCCATGCGGGGGCGAAGGCGAGTGTGCTCACAGCCATCATGCCGAACGCCAAGGGCTACGGGCGTGTTGTACGCCGTGACAATGGCGAGGTCCTGAAGATAGTCGAGCACAAGGATGCGACAGAGGAGGAACGTCAGATTCACGAAGTCAATGCCGGGATCTACTGCTTTGATGCACAGGCACTCTTTTCGGCGTTGACCAAGGTGACGAATGACAACGCACAGGGGGAGTACTATCTGCCCGATGTGCTCAGCATCCTGCGCGACGCGGGCGAGAAGATCTGGGCGGTTACATCGGACGACTACGAGAGCACACTCGGCATCAATTCACGCAGCCAGCTCGCCATCGCCGAGCGTATTCTGCGGAGACGCAAGACGGAGGAACTGATGGCGGACGGGGTGACGATTATCGATCCGCATACGACCTTCGTGGACGCCGATGTCCGTGTTGGTATGGACACCGTGATCTATCCATTTACCTGCCTCGAGGGCGATACGGTGATCGGCGAGGACTGCTGTATCGGCCCCCATGTACGCTTTCAGAATGCCGTGATCGGCAGTGGTGTTAAGGCCCACTATGTCTATGTGCATGATGCACAGATCGACGACCATGTGGATCTTGGGCAGTTCAATCACATCCGTCCCCGACAGTCATATTTCTGCGGACGTTAAGCTTGGCAATTTCGTCGAGGTCAAAAACTCCGACATCGGCATGGGGAACAAAAGCTGCCGCATCTCCCTACATCGGCGACTGTGATATGGGCGCGCACGTCAACATGGGCTGCGGCACGATCACGGTGAACTACGATGGGAAGAAAAAGTACCGCACGGTGGTCGGAGATCATGCTTTCGTCGGGTGTAACTCCAACCTCGTTGCTCCTGTGACGGTTGGAAATAATGCCTACGTTGCTGCAGGGATCGACCATCACGCATGACGTACCCGCCCTGACACGCTTTCTGTCGCACGTGCGCGCCAGAAGGAGATCGAGGGATGGAACGACAAACGAAAATGAGAGCCTCTCTCTAGAAGACGGTGAAAAAGACCTTCTGTGACTCTTCCCAAACGATAGTGTGCGTGCTATACTATATATGAATCATTGGATTCAGTGACAGCCGTATGTCCGGTATTTGGGAGGAACAGAGAGATGAGTTTTCCGGCCGATAATGTATGCATCTTGACGGGAAATGCGAATCCACAGTTGGCACAGGCCATTGCGGACCGCATCGGTATCCCGCTCTGCGAGGCGTTTGTCGGACATTTCAACAATGGTGAGATTCAAGTGATGATTGAAGAGAGTATCCGCGGGAAGGATATTTTCATCATTCAGCCGACCAGCTATCCTGTGAACGATAATCTCATGGAATTGCTGATCATGACCGATGCATGCAAACGAGCGTCAGCACACAGCATCACGGCAGTTGTTCCCTACTATGCGTATGCACGACAAGATCGAAAGACACGCGGGCGCGAGCCAATCTCGGCGAAACTCATCGCAGATTTGATGACAACGGCAGGCGTGACGCGCGTTGTTACGGTCGATCTTCACGCGGGACAGATTCAGGGATTTTTTGATATTCCTGTGGATCACCTCGCTGCGGCACCGGTACTCGCGAATTACTTCCGTGAGCAGGCTATCGAAGATCTTGTCGTTGTTTCGCCGGATCTGGCGGTGGACGCGTGCGCGTATCATGGCGGACTTTCTCCATGCGCCGATTGCCATCATCGAAAAGCGGCGTCCGTGCCCTGGCTGTGCCGAGGTCATGAACCTCATCGGGTGATGTCGAGGGAAGACAGCACTCCTGATTGATGATATTGTCGACACAGCAGGCTCTCTCTGTGAAGGAGCAAAGGCTCTTGCTGCACGCGGTGCAAAGCGTGTACTTGCGGCATGCTCCCATGCGATTTTAACCGATCCGGCGATGGAGCGCATCAATGCATCTGTGATCGATCAACTGGTCATTACAGATTCGGTTCCTCTCGCACCGGAGAAGGAGTCCGAGAAACTTGTTGTACTCTCACTTGCACAATCGCTTGCTGATGTCATTGTGCGTATTCAGAGTCATCGTTCAGTGAGCTTGTTATTTAACCATCACTGAGCCTGTTTTTCAGATATGGCAGGAAGAAAGGGCGTCCGTGGTGGCGCTCTTTCTTCGTTTAAGAAGGGCAGAGAAGGGGGGGCCAGACATGCCGGCACGAGAATCCAAAGAGCATCGTTTTCAGGACTATATAGGACGATTTGATCTTTGGCAGCCTTTGACAGATGACCAACGCATACTTTTGATTGAGCATACACATTATAAGTATTGTCTTAAGGGGGAGATCGTTCATCGTGGTGCTCTTGGGCATCTTGGCACCCTGCACATTGTATCCGGTGTACTGCGTGTCTACGTTGTCACGGATGAGGGGCGTGAACTGACGCTTTGCCTCATGCGGGCTGGTGAGGTCGCACTTCTGTCAAGTGCGGCTTTTCTCGGCAGCATGTCCTGTGAGGTTGCTATTGAGGTGGCAGAAAACACGGAATTGTTCAGTTCAGAGACGGGGATCTGTCATAGAATTTTAGATGCAAACATGAATGTACGGATGCTGGCGTACGAGAGTGCCGTTCATCGTCTCTCTGAGATGCTGTGGCGGTTTCAGCAGATGCTCTTCACCCCCGCCGACCAACGTTTGGCAAAATTTCTGCTGGCAGAGACCGAGCGCACCGCAGGAAGTGAGATTCGCCTGACCCATGAACAGACGGCACAGGCGCTTGGTACGGCACGTGAGGTCGTCAGTCGTCTGATTGGTGAGTTTGCGCAGGAGGGCATGGTGCGTGCCTCACGCGGCTGTATTCACATTCTTGACCGTGCGGCACTCCGCCGCCGTGCCGATGAAGGTGTGGGGGATCGTAAGCGATGCTGATCTATGCTCTTGTCGTCCTTGTCCTGCTGCTGCTCATACTACTGTTCCGCTATCTGCCGCATCGGATCTTTATTGTCTTTGTCGCGCTCGCTGCAGTACTCTGTGCCATCGTTGTCCACATGCAGCTGCCGGAGCGCGCCCCTGCTCCTCTGACGCAGGAGCAGCGCGCCGCAATCGCACGGGATCAGGATTACTTCATGCCGTGGTGGGCGGCGTATCAGAAGCACATTGCAGAACTTGACCGCAACTGGACGAGCTACCATCAGATTCTTACTGATGCCAAGGAGGGAAATACTCGCCTTTCGGTGACGTACGAACGCCTTGTGGCACTAGAGAAATCCATGCAGGATTTGCGCAGCCGCATTGAAAAGAATGCACCGCCAATTGAGCTTTCAGATGCCGTCTACGATCATCTTGCGGCTATTCTCAGCGCGACAGATGACTATGCAGCAGCACAGCAAAAGGCGATTACGCTGACGCGCGCTGCGGCTGACCCTGCCACCATCAAGGAGAAAGATCCTGCACAGCAGGGGCGCCTCTTGGAGCTCGTCATGCTGCGCGAATCGCCTGTAGCCCTCTTCATCGAAGACGATATAGCTGCCGTACGTGACTATTTTGCACCCATTTCGCCGGCACATCATGTCGATGGTGCAGATGATAATACTGAGACGGGCGAAAAAAATATCGACAAATAGATTCTTTTGCGATATAATGCGCTATGTATTGTGCGCTCGTAGTCCAGTGGATAGGACGTTAGCCTCCGGAGCTGAAAGCGTGGGTTCGACTCCCGCCGAGCGCACCATGGTGAATGAGTTGCCCTGCGGGATTCCGTGGGGCTTTTTCGTTCTCGAGAGAAAAGGATTTTTTTCTGGAATACGAAGAATATTTACAAGAAGAAGATTTTTGCTTTTTCGTTAGGAGATGAATCAATGGCGCGAAAAGAGGTGCAGGCAACGGCGCGTCCGGTGCTCATGCGCAGCTTACATTTAAAAAAAGGACACATTCCGGCAGTTCTTTTATGAGAGTTCGCTTCGCTTCTGGCAGACAGATTGGCAATGATATTGCTGAACTCAAAGATGAGACTGCATCGATTGTCAACAAGAAGTATATGTTCTCCTCGGAATGGAAACGAGCGGAGCACAAAGCTTTTCTGAAATGGATTTCAGATGAGTTCAACGCCGAGGATGTCTCGCATGAGCAGGAGGAGCGTCTGCGCCGTCTGGTGGCAGAGTATCCCAAAAATTCGTGCTTATATTCGCATCGAGGAAGATCAGCTCATCTTTGACCATGAGCGTTTTGCAGAGGATGTTGTGGCGGGGCGTTTCAAGGAGACGATCTTCGGCATTACCTTCGATATTCAAAGCGTCATTGAGACGGCTATCAATACAGGATCGGTAGCTCTCGACTTTCCCATTGAACCGTTCAAAAAAATCTCTCTCTATACGGACTATGTCCGTGCCAATATCCAGCCCTATGCAGACCGCATCCTGACAGATATGAGTCTCGGTCATTGGGATCTCTACGAGGAACTGACAGATGAGGGGCGTGAAGACAGTGTCTGTCTTCGTTTGCCGCCGACAGATTTTCTCGTGGCTCGTCCGCCGCAGATGGATGTCATCATGAACGGAACCTGTGCGATCGACTTTGGTACGCGCAGTACGGTCGTCGTCTGCCGTGACCGCGAGGCACGTCTCCTGCGCATCGGCAAGGGGGACTATTCCAACGAGCCGACGATTCAGGACTATGAGAATCCGACGGCGATTGAGCTGATCGATATTGAAAAGTTCAAACAGCTCTACCGTGCGCGCGAGGGACGCCCCTACACGGAGTGGGCGCAGGTGACCGCGTCGCACCAGGCGGCGGATGCGATCTTTGAGCGTCAGTCGACGGAGGGCATTGCTGTCTACTACTCCGTGTTCAGCGAGCTGAAACGCTGGACGCGCGACACGGCGAACTCTCCGATCCTGAAGGATCGGCATGGCTATATACAGGAAGTCAAGCCCTACGCAGAGACGCAGCCGCTCGATGCGGGCGGCTTCGACCCCATCGAGATCTATGCTTATTACCTTGGGCTTTACATCAACAATATGCATCGCAATATCTATCTTGATTATATCCTCTCCTTCCCTGTGGGATATGAAAAGAGCGTACGCGAGCACATCCGCCTGAGTTTTGAGCGCGGACTCAGAAAGACTCTGCCGAAGGCACTCCTCGACGATGCGGAGATGATGCGTCGTTTCCGTGTATACGATGGGGCAAATGAGCCGGCTGCATACGCGATCAGTGCTCTTGAGGCGTACGGACTTGAACCGAAACGTCCGGGCGAGGAGGTCGCCTACGGTGTGTTTGACTTCGGCGGCGGAACGACAGACTTCGACTTCGGCGTGGAGTCTGTGCCGGAGAACGGGCGGCGCAAGTTCATCATCGAGCAGTTTGGCTTCGGCAGCGATATGTATCTCGGCGGAGAGAACATCCTCGAGCTGCTTGCCTACGAGGTGTTCAAGGACAATCCCGCCCGAGATGCGCCAGCATAAGATCACGTTCGCGCTCCCGCCCGAGAGTGAGACGTTTGCGGGGGCGGAGGCACTCGTACGCGAGACGCGCGATGCGGCGTCGCATCTCAACAATAAGATCCTCGCCGAGCGGCTGCGCCCTTCTGGGAGCGTGGTGCAGGATATGAGGAGTTTGCAGCAGGAGACGCATTTGATACAGAAATAACCCTGTTCTCGTCGGAGAAGACAGGGAATGCAGGAAATCGTGCAGACGTCTGCCTGCACATCGATGTGAAAAAACTTGAGCGGACACTTGAAAACCGTATACGGCGCGGTGTGGATAATTTCTTCCAGGCGATGGCGGCAGCGTTCAAGGGACGTGATATACGGCAGGTACACATCTTCCTCGCAGGTAACTCCTGCAAGGCACCAATGGTTCGCAAGCTGTTCGATGAGTACATTGCCCGTCAAATTAACTCTCTGCAGCAGTTGACAAAGCCTTTGCGTGAAAAGCAGGATGGGAAAAAGCAAGATGTATCGAAGTCTGCTGTGACACAGGGCAAGGATGCACCGTTCCTGCTTTATCTCCCTCTCGGAATGGAGCATGATGATAAGGAAGCGGGCAAAAGGGTGCTGGACGGATTTGATCGTCTTCGTACAGGAAAGACCGGTGTGGCGTTCGGACTTCTTCGCTGCCGCAAAGGTGGAAAGGATGTCAAGATCATCAACAAGAATGTCGATGAACATGACGAACTTCTCTTTCCGTATTTCCTCGGCAGCCTGAATGAGCACGGTTGCTTCCATGTGGATATTGATGCACGCATCGACTATGGCGTGTGGACCTACTTTACTTACGCGGATGAGGATGAGTTCGAGCTGTACTACACGCAGGAACCGCGTGCGCTCAAGGGGCACATGAAGGCGGCTGAGGTGCGCATGGTGCGGTGTATGATCGACGACAGCGATGTGAGCGACGACGACGATGTCGGTGTCTATATCCGCAAGAGATCGCCAAACACGATCGAATATACCGTTGCCTCAGAGCACGTGCTTGCAGCAAAGAATTACAAGGGAACGATTTATACGGTTCGTCTGGGCTGATGACCTTCGGGGGAGGTACGATGCGATGAACCACCTGCCATTTAAAAACTACATGGAAGATGCGGTTGGATATATGTTGGATCGATTGGCACCTCAGTATCCTGATATCTGTATGTGTGACCGATGCAAAACGGATATGATGATGATCGCCCTCAACAATTTGCCGCCGCGCTATGTATCAACGCATAAGGGAGATATTCTGAAGCGCGTCGAAGGTATGGAACCACAATATGAAAGTAGAGGTGCTTGCAGAAACGCTGCGTGCGATGCAGATTGTTGATGGACAGCCGCATCATGCGCGTGATGAGGAGGGGTTTGAGCGTGCCGATCGCTGCAAGAAAACACTCGCGGGGCGTGGCTCTGCGGGTGTTTTCTTGCAGTTGCGCGGCAGCTTCTTTTTTGATAAAATAAAAAGGCACGGCAAAAAACTTCGATGTTATCCGTGTTGTTTTTTGTGTTTATCACAGAGAGGATTCTTTCATGTTCGCACAGATCAGGCGCGATATTCGCGTCGTTTTTGAGCGTGACCCGGCGGCGCAGAGCGTGATCGAGGTGGTGCTCTGCTACGGCGGGCTGCATGCCATCTGGCTGCACCGTATCGCCCACGCACTTTTTGTGCGCGGCTGGGTGCTGATCCCGCGCCTGATCTCGAACTTCGGGCGCTTCCTGACGGGGATTGAGATCCATCCGGGAGCGACCATCGGCGAGGGGCTCTTTATCGACCACGGGACAGGTATCGTCATCGGGTGAGACGGCGGAGATCGGGCGAAACGTCACGCTCTACCAGGGGGTGACCCTCGGCGGAACGGGCAAAGAAAAAGGAAAGCGACATCCGACGCTCGGCAACAACGTCGTCGTGGCATCGGGCGCGAAAGTACTTGGCTCGTTCACGGTGGGCGACCATGCCAAGATCGGTGCGGGCTCTGTTGTCCTGCGACCCGTTCCCGCACATGCCACCGTGGTCGGCATCCCGGGGCGCATTGTCGTGATGAAGGGGCAGCGCGTCCGTACAGAGGCAGAGCTGCTGAGGGCGCGTGCCTACTCCATGGACTGTGAGGAGAGTGCCGAGGAGATCGCAAGTGAGCTGGATGTCGACCTCGATCATGACATGCTGCCCGATCCCGAGGCGGAGACGATCGAACAGATGCGTCAGGAGATCGCCGCACTGAAGGCGCGGCTGGATGTCCTTGAAAAGCATGAATAAGGAGATACGATGATTACTGTTTACAATACAATGACCCGTAAAAAGGAAGAATTTCACCCGCTGCGTGAGGGCGAGGTCAGCATTTACTGCTGTGGTGTAACTCCCTATAATGACCCGCACATCGGAAATGCACGACCCTTTGTGACGTGGGATGTCATACGCCGCTATCTCGCACACAAGGGCTATCGCGTGCGCTACATCCAGAACTTCACCGACGTGGATGATAAGATCATCAATGCGGCAAACCGCGAGGGCGTGACGTGGAAGGAGATCTCTGATCGCTATATCGTCGCCTACTTCACGGCGATGGATGCGCTGAATGTGCATCGTGCCGATGTATTTCCTCGTGTCTCCGAGACGATGGCCGACATCATCCGCATGATCGAGACGCTGATCGAGCGCGGCTATGCCTACGTTACGGAGGCGGGCGACGTCTACTACAGCGTCGAGGCCTTTGCTCCCTACGGATGCCTCAGCGGACGCAGTCTTGACGACATGGAGGCAGGTGCGCGCGTCGAGGTCAACGAGACGAAGCATCATCCGATGGACTTTGCTCTGTGGAAGGCGGCAAAGCCGGGTGAGCCGTCGTGGGACAGCCCATGGGGGAAGGGTCGTCCGGGCTGGCACATCGAGTGCTCGGCGATGTCTGTGAAGTATCTCGGTGAGGCGTTTGACTTCCACGGCGGCGGCAGTGATCTGATCTTCCCGCATCATGAGAATGAGATCGCACAGGCGGATCCGTGCATCGACGCTGACGTGAAATTTGCGCGTTACTGGCTTCACAATGGCTTTATCACCATCGACAACGAGAAAATGTCGAAGTCGAAGAATAATTTCTTCACGGTCAAGGATATCCTGAAGGAATATCCGGGCGAGGTGATTCGCTTCTTCATCCTCCAGACCCATTACCGCAGCCCTCTCGATTTCAGCGACGAGCGGCTGAAGGAGGCACAGGCGGCTCTCGCGCGTCTGAAAGGCGCGAATGACGTGATCGACGAACTCCTGAAACGGGAGGGGACAGCGGACACTGCGGCGGATCTTGCCACTCAGGCGGAGGCATTTCTGCGCGACTTTGATGCGGCGATGGACGACGATTTCAACACGGCGCTGGCGATCAGCCAGATGTTTGGGCTCGCAAAGGAGATCAATCGCTATCATCAGGAGGTCGAGCACGGCACGGCGTTTGACGTGGCGCATTTCCGCATGGCAGCCGAGGCATATCGCAAAATGGCGGGGATCATCGGCATCTTCGAGCAGGATGAGGCTGCTCCCGCAGACGATGGCCTGACCAATGCCGTCATGGACTTTGTTATCTCCCTGCGGCAGGAAGCACGCGCAGAGAAGAACTGGGCGCTTGCAGATAAGATTCGCGACGGGCTGAAGGAGGCGGGCGTTCTCATCGAGGACACGCCGACCGGTGTGCGTTGGAAGCGGGCGTAACACACGCATGAAGTTTGAACGCTTTCAGCAGCTTGTCCGCACGATGTTCCTGCCGGATGGCGACGGGAATCCCGCTGTGCGCTATGATCATGTGGATGCTGCCCAGGTACATCCGCTCGTGCTTGCTCACATTGGCGACGCATATTTTCATCTCTATGTGCGCATGCGTCTCCTTTCGTACGAACAGGCGCAGGTGCAGGGGCTGCACGCATTCAGTGCCCAGATCGTCTCGGCGGTCTGGCAGGCACGCGCCTATCGCGGCATCGCCGCTATGCTGACCGAGGAGGAGCAGACGATCTACCGCCGTGCTCGGAATACGAAGAGCCATGCGCCGCGCAGTGCATCGGTTGCGGATTACCATGCAAGCACAGGCTTTGAGGCGCTCCTCGGCAGCCTCTACATCCGCCATGAGACAGAGCGTCTCGAGGAGATTACGGAAGCGGCATTTCAGATCATTGCCAGGGCGATGATGGAGGAGATGCAGGGGGAAAAAAAGCATGGAAATTAAACTGATCTCGAAGACGCCGAATTATCTCAAAACCTGCTGGACAGCGGCACGCACCTGCTATAGCGCGGATTCGCCCATCGAACTGCTCACCGAGGAAAAGACGGAGGAGGAGATGCTGCGCCTTCTCACACGCATTATGACGAGCAAACACCTTTCTGTCGTCGAGCACTGCTCCATGACCTTTGCCGTCAAGGATGTATCGCGCACGCTTCTCGCCCAGTACAGCCGCCATCGCATCGGCGTTTCACTGAGCGTACAGAGCCAGCGCTACGTCTCGGAGCAATCTGCAAAGCAGATGGACGGCCTCTTTGGGCACGTTGTCCCGCAGACCGTAGCAGAAAACGCAGACGCGTATGCACGCTATATGGCTTGTATGCAGGAGATCCAAAAGCTACACGACGAACTTCTGCGCTCGGTGTCGCGAAGCAGGATGCGCGCTTTGTTCTGCCGGGCGGAGCATGCACGAATTTCGTCACGACACTCAATCTGCGCTCCTTTATGGACGTCTATGAAAAGCGTGTCATAACGCCCGGGGCACAGTGGGAAATCAAAGAGATGATGCTGCGGATGCGCGATCTCATCGTTGCAGAGGAGCCGTGGCTTGAAGCGTTTATCCCGCGCAGCTGATGGCGCAGAAGGTGAATCCGATGAAAGAAAGCATGCACAGCGTAATGCTGTGCCGCAGGAGGAAAAGACCCCGCCCATCTTGGCGGGACGGCATGCCATCATCGAGGCGATCAAGGCAGGGCGCGGCATCAACCGCATTCTGCTTGCCGACGGCGTGCGCGGCAGCGGCGTCAATGAACTGCGGGATCTCGCACGTGAGCATGGCATCACGTTGGACACGGTCGGACGCAGCAAGCTCGATGCCCTCGTTCCGCAGGATGTACGGCATCAGGGGCAGTCGCCTGTGTTGCGCCCGTCGCCTACGCTGCAGTGGAGGAGATCATCGCGGGCGCGCGGGCGCGGAGAGGATCCGCTCTCCCTGCTCCTCGACGGCATCGAGGATCCGCAGAATCTCGGCGCATTGATTCGTACGGCGGATGCCGCCGGCGTCCATGGGATTCTTCTCCCGCGCCGTCACAGCGTCCCCCTGACGGAAACCGTCGCGCGCGTTTCGGCGGGGGCACTCGAATATGTGCCCGTTGCGCGCATCGGCAATATCGCACAGACCATGCGTGCGCTGAAGGAACAGGGCTTTTGGATTGCGGGTGCGGATATGAGCGGCGAGGAGACCTATGACCATGCCAATCTTACAGGGGCTCTCGTCCTCGTCATCGGCAGCGAGGGACGCGGCATGAGCCGCCTCACGCGTGACCTCTGTGACTTTACCGTACGCCTGCCCATGGTGGGGAAGATCAACTCCCTCAATGCCTCCGTCGCGGGGGCGATCCTCATGTACGAGGCACAGCGGCAGCGCAGGGCAAAGGCTGCGGTGTGACATGGCAGCGCAGCGGGAGCCCGCGTACTACCTCATCGACGGCTACAATGTCATCAACGCGTGGCCGGAGCTCATTCGCCTGCGCAGCAACCTCGATGAGGCGCGTGATGTCCTCATCCGTATTTTGACGGAGTACGGTGCGTTTGAGAATTACGAGATGACCGTTGTTTTTGACGCATTTGCTACGGACGAAGAGGAGCATGCGCTGGAGATCAGCAGTCGTATGCGCGTCATCTATACGGCGACGGGCGAGACGGCGGACAGCTGCATCGAGCGGCTCGCCTATACAGCGGTGCGCATGGGACGTGAGGTACATGTCGTCACGTCGGATGGAGCGGAGCAGAGCCTTATCCTCGGGCAGGCGCGTATCGCATTACCTCACCCGAACTGCGTCGTTCGGTAAAAAAGGCAAAAAAATTGATGCGTGCGGAGTACATCAGCACGCATACAAAGCCGCTCGGGCGCATCGAGGTGCATGAACGGATTGACCAAGTGACGCTGGCGCGACTCGAAGAACTGCGGCGAAAAATAGGGACTGTCCGGCGATGACCTGACCCCCAAAAGTTAGACTTAGAGAAACTAACTTTTGGGGGTATTGTAATGGCAAAATACAGTACAGAATACAAACTGAAGATTGTAAGGGAATACCTTGCAGGACAAGGAGGATACAGAGCCTTATCCAAACGGCACGGGATTACGAAATCTCAAATCGAACATTGGGTAAAAGCATATCAAGCATTTGGAGAAGATGGTCTGAGACGCTCCCGCGCACAGCAAACCTACACTTTTGAATTTAAGTGTTCTGCGGTAGAATGTTATCTGTCAACAGAGGCATCCTATCAGGAGATAGCCATCGCGCTTGGTCTGAACAATCCGACTCTGCTCGTCCGCTGGACCAAGGAATATCGCAGCGGCGGCGTGGATGCCCTCCGCCCCAAGCCGAAAGGAAGAGCATCCCACCATGCCGAAACAACGAAAAGAGCAGCTGCAAGATTCCCCACAAGACGAGACTGCGCAGCAGCTGAAGGCTCTGCAAGACGAAAATCTGAGACTGCGCATCGAGATCGCCTATTTAAAAGAGCTCAGGAGGCTGCGTCTGCAGGAAAAGATGCAGAGCAAAAGGCAAGGATCGTCCACAGCCTCCGAGGAGAATTTCAGCTGAAAGACATCCTTGCCGTCGCAGGGGTTCCCAAATCGACCTATATGTACTGGCAAAAGAAATTTGCTCAACCGGAAGTGCCGGATGTGCGGGAACAACTTATCCTTGCCATTCGTAAAGAACACAAAGATTATGGCTATCGCCGATTATGGGCACAGCTGCGAAATCTTGGGCACAAGATCAATCGCAAGACGGTGCAGCGGATTGTGCAGAAGCTTGAACTTCAAGTGCATTCCTTTACGCACAGAACGCGCAAGTACCGCTCTTACAAGGGGGCTGTCGGCAAGGTTGCAGACAATCTCCTGAACCGCAGATTCAAAACCTCTATCCCGCACCAGAAGATCACAACAGATACAAGTGAGTTCAAATACTGGCTGCGGGGCGAGGATGGGAAGTCCGTCGCCCATAAGCTGTATCTCGACCCATATATGGATCTCTTTAATTCGGAGATTGTCAGTTTTCACATTGGACAGACACCGTCTGCTGCGGGGATTCAGAGCGCATTGAACGAAGCAATTCGTGTGACATCGGATTGTCCTTATCGGCGCACCTTCCACTCCGATCAGGGGTGGGCATATCAGATGAAGTCGTACACGAAGCGGCTGAAGGAGGAGAGAATCTTTCAGAGCATGTCACGCAAAGGGAACTGTCTGGACAACAGTGTGATGGAAAACTTCTTTGGACTCTTAAAGCAAGAGATTTACTATGGGCGCATCTACCATAGCTACGAGGAGCTTAAGACGGCGATCGAAGAGTACATTGTCTACTACAACGAGTACCGCATCAAGGAATCTCTCGGTTGGCTCAGTCCTGCTCAGTATCGTCGCAAACAACAAATTGTATAACAAAAAAGCGCAGGATTTGCTTTCCTACGCTTTCAGGTCTAACTTTTTGGGGTCACTACATTCGCTGGACAGTCTCTTTTTTACCACCGATGCGTCCTGCGCCAGAACGACGGCTGCAGGAGAATGAGCAGGGTGAAGATCTCAAGGCGTCCGAGGAGCATTGTGAGGCAGAGTATCGCCTTTGAGAAGTCGGAGAGTGGTGCATAAGTAGAGGTCGCACTCACGATCCCGAACGCGGGACCGATGTTGCCGATGGTCGTGATGGCGACGGCGACAGCGTCGAATGGGAGGAGGCCGTCCATCGCGAGCAGGAATGCCGTGACGAAGATGACGGCGAGGTAGAGAAAGAAAGATGTCCCGACGCGCATCAGCATTGCGCCGTCCACATGTGCGCCTGTGAGCGTAATGTCCACCACGCGGTTCGGATTCAGCTTTTGAGGACGACCGCACGTGCGTTGCGCACGAGGAGGATGAGGCGAGCCACCTTGATGCCGCTTGCCGTTGAACCTGCGCAGCCGCCGATCACCATGAGAAGGAGCAGCACCATCTTGGAGAAGGTCGGCCACGTCTCAAAGTCCGCCGACACGAATCCCGTCGTCGACAGCGAGGTCACCTGAAATACTGCGACGCGTGCCGCCATGTCGCCGTCCATCCCCATCGAAAGGATGAGGTTGAGCGCGATGAGGAGCATCGCCGTGAGTACGATGCCGAGATAGGTGCGAAACTCCGCGTTGCGCAGAATGACCGCAGGTCCCTTGATATAGGCACGGTAGTAGAGTGAGAAACTGCCGCCTGCGAGGAACATGAAGAGTGCCGTCCACAGCTCGAATGGGAGATTGTGAAAGTGCATCGTGCTGTCGTCGTAGGTGGAGAAACCACAGGTTCCGATGGTGGACATTGCATGGGCAAGAGCAATACTGAAATCGACACCGCACACCATAAAAATAGCCGTTGTTATGACGGTGAAGATCAGATAGATCTTAAAGAGCGCGACGGTCATCTCATGCAGGCGCGGCATGACACGGTCGAGCGTCGGACCGCTGCCCTCGGCACTGTACATATAGATCGTGCTTGCCCCGGACTGCGGGAGCAGCGCGATAAAGATCACGATGATGCCGAGGCCGCCGATCCACGCCGTCATCATCCGCCAGAAGAGGATGCTGTACGGCACCCCATCGAGTGTGACAAAGACCGTCGCGCCCGTACCGGTAAAGCCCGAGATACTCTCAAAGAGTGCGTCGAGAAAACCGAGGTAGTGGCCGAGGAGGTAGGGAAGCATCCCGAGAAAAGTCCCCGTGAACCAGCCGAACGCTGTAATGGCGATCCCCTCGCGCGGGGTCAGATCGTCGGAGGGGCTCCCGTAACGGCGAAAGGCGATGCCGAAAAAGATGCTGACGAAGACGGACAGCATGAACGCCTCGCGGCTTGCCTCCTTGCCGACGATGGCGAGGACAAGGGGAATCGCGAGTGCCGCCGCCATCGCAAAGGAAAGGCGTGACAGGATATAGTTGACCGTATAGATATTCATAGTGTCCTACCAGTTATGCCCTGTGTCCTGAACAGCGCACCGACGAAGAGGAAAAAAAGGCAAAAGATCTCGATGCGTCCGAGGATCATGAGAAAGGCACAGATGATCTTTGTCCATGCCGGGAGTGCTGCTGTGTCCATGTGTACCAGCCCCGCGACACCGCCCGTCGTTGTGAGACAGGAGACCGTCAGGGCAATCGTCTCGATGGGGGCAAGGTTCGCCAGAGAGATGAGGAGGCTGCTGACCGCAAAGACGGCGGCGAAGAAAAAAGAGAGGACGAGCACCCGTCCGACCGAGTGGATGGGGATCGGCATTCCCCCTGCCGCACGGCGAATACCATGCGCGGGTGGAGGGTGCGCTGCAGCTCTGTCCACGAGAGCGAGAGCAGTACGAGCAGTCGCGAAATGCGGAAACCGCCCGCCGCCGAGCCCATGCAGCCGCCGATGGTGGCGAGAAGTGTCAAGAGCAGTACGGCACCGCCGTGGTCAGGGATCGCTCCTGCGAGCAGCAGCCCATTCGTGGAGAGAAAGGAAATAGCGTAGAAAAATCCGTAGGAAATGGCATCCATGGGGGCGGATGTACCGCGCAGCAGGGGCGGCATGGTGAGCGCCAATCCAGCGGCGAGAAAGAGCAGGCAAAAGGCGTGCAGCTCCGTGTGGCGCAGCACGTCCACCTCACTGCGTCGGCGCAGGAGCTGTCGGATCGTGAGGAGCGGAAGTGCTGAGAGCAGTGCGCTGAGACCGCCCGCGAGCATCAGGGATGGTGTCGGCGGGAGGTCACCAGCCATCGGCCCTGCCCCCGAGGCAATCGTATAGAGGGCGAGCAGCAGAGCAGAGAAGACCGTGTCGCCCGCCGCGAGATAGAGGAGAGCCGCAGCAATCGTGATGGCGATATAGAGCAGCGTCATCTCGTGCATGGGCCGTGTCATACGATTCCAGAGCGGACTGAATAGCCGCTCCTGCCGCACCGAAAAGTCCACGCCGAAGCAGCCGCCGACAACGGGCTGCACCGTCACGAGGATGACGACAAAGAGCAGACCACCGAACCAGCTCATCAGTCCACGCCAGAGAAGGAGCGCAGGCGGCAGATCCTCGGGTAGTGCCGTCAGACCCGTCGTCGTGAGCGCTGAGATACATTCAAAGAAGGTGTTGATCGGCGAGAGATGCAGCCCCGCCAGATGGAAGGGCAGCATGCCGAGCAGCGCGAGGAAAAACCACACAACGAGCAGAAAGAGCATCCCTTCCTGCACCGATAGCTGACGCATGTGGCTGCGCCCCATATTGCCGAACACCATGCCGAGGATAAAGGTCAGTACGCTGAGAACGGGAAAAAATCCGGTCGAGGTATCGCCGACGATTATCCCATAGGCAAAGGGAATGAGATAGAGCGGAGCGAAGACATACGCCGTGCGCCCCATGAGCACCCAAAAGAGATCAAAGCGCATCAGTCGTCTCCAAAGTAGGTGAGAGCTTTATTGGCAAAACTCTTCAGAACGAAGAGAATGACACGGTCGCCCGGCTGCAGCTCCGTCATGCCGTTCGGGATCGCCGCTTGTTCTCCGCGCACATAGGCGCAGACGAGACATTCGCGCGGGAGCCGTGCGTCCATCAGTCCTGCGACGGAGCACCGGGGCGGACGATCACCTCGAGCGCCTCTGCACGTGCGCCCTCGAGCAGGGTGACGCGCGCCACATCGCCGCCGCGTGCAAAGGCGAGAACCTCGCTCGCAGAGAGCAGACGCGCCGAGAGCGCAATGGTCACGCCGACCTTCTCCATGAGATCAATATACTCGTTGTGGTTGACGCGCACCAATGACTTGATGCTGCTGTTTGAGAGATGGCGTGCGAGGAGGGCAAGCATCAGATTCAGCTTGTCGTCCTCCGTCAGACAGACGATGGCATCCGCCTCTGCGATCCCCTCCTGCATCAGGAGATCCATATCCGTACCGTCGCCGCAGATCGCAAGCCCTGTCGACATCATCCCTGCGAGCAGCTCACAGCGCTCGCGGCTGCGGTCGATCACCTTTACCTGTACCCCTTGGCGCTCGAGCATGAGCGCGAGTGCGTCCCGTCCGTCCCGCGCCGATAATGGCAACGCGTGCGAGCTTCTTCGTGTCGCTGGGCACGAGGCTCTGGCTGAACTCCTCGATCCGTTCCTGCAGACCGATGAAGTAGGCATTGTCGCCCGGGAGGAACATATCGTCGCCGTGGGGGATAATCATCCGATGGTCGCGGAAGATCAGCCCTGCCAGAACGCCTTGCGGCAGGGTCAAGTCCTTGAGTGGAATGCGGGCGATCGGCGCATGGCGGCGGATGCGCGTCTCGAAGAGCTGCACCTTGCCCTGTGCAAAATCCTCCACATTGAGTGCGGCAGGGGTCATGAGGATGCGGTTGATTTCGTTCGCCGTGATGAGCTCGGGGTTCAGCACGAGATCACGTCAAAATTTTCCTTGAGGTACTTTCCTGCTTCCACCGTGACCTTCATATCGCGGATACGGGCAATCGTATGACGAATGCCGTGTTTTTTCGCGAGGACACAGGCGACAATGTTCACCTCGTCGCTCTCCGTCACCGCGATGAGAATGTCCGCGCTGTTGATATCGGGATCGTTCATCGTTATGGGGCTCGCGATATTTGCCTCGACCGTGAGTACGTCGAGCGTCGTCTTTGCTGCCTCCAGCTGCTTTGACACGCCGTCCACCACGACGATGTCCATGCCCTCCTCCGAGAGCAACGAGGCAATACTGTATCCGAGCTGCCCCGCGCCTGCTACTACAATTCGCACATTCCTACCTCCTGCACACGATAAATCATGGCAAGTATACCACACCACATGGCATGATGCCATATTTTTACCGATTTCGGCTCTATGATAAATGCTATGGTCGGTAAAATTTGGAGATTTGCTCATTGAATTGTCGCGAATCGGCTTGACACTGTCGGGCACGACACATAATATAGTAGTGTTGCGAATGGGACGAGTTTTTCGCCCATAGAGAATTTGGCAGGCGTGGAGGTGGATGATTGACAGCGATTACCATGAGCTGATTCGGAAAGACCCCTGCGACGGGAGCGCGTGCCGGTGTCATCCACACACCGCATGGGAGTTTTCCGACACCGATCTTCATGCCGGTGGGGACACAGGCGTCCGTCAAGGGCGTTTCGCCCGATGAGCTGCGTGATCTCGGCGCGGGGATCATCCTCAGCAATACCTACCATCTCTTCCTGCGCCCCGGAATGGAGCTCGTGCGGGAGGCGGGCGGACTGCATCACTTCATGCACTGGGACGGTGCGATCCTCACGGACAGCGGAGGATTTTCAGGTACTCAGCCTCGGCGATCTGCGCAAGATCACCGAGGAGGGGCGACGTTCCGCTCGCATATTGACGGGTCGAAGAAATTCCTCTCGCCCGAAGCGTCGATGGAGGTGCAGCGCGCACTCGGCTCGGACATCGTCATGGCGTTCGACGAGTGCATTCCGTATCCTGCCGATCATGACTATGCGAAGGCCTCGACGGAGCGCACACAGCGCTGGCTCATCCGCTGCCGCGATGCAATGGCGGTGCGGAGGGCAGGGCTTTTTCGGCATCGTGCAGGGCGGGATGTACCGCGACCTGCGCGCATGGCACGCCGCCGCCGTAACGGAGCTCGATCTGCTGGGCTATGCTATCGGCGGGCTGAGTGTCGGCGAGCCGCACGAGCTGATGGAGGAGATCCTCTCCCATACGACAGAGCTTCTGCCCGAGGAGAAACCGCGCCACCTCATGGGCGTTGGGACACCCGACTACCTCCTCACGGGGGTACGGCACGGCATCGACATGTTTGACTGCAGTATTCCCGACGCGCGTGGCGCGCAACGGCATGGCGATGACATGGACAGGGCGGCTCGTGATGAAGAACGCGGCGTATGCGCATGATCATACCGTCGCGGAGGACGGCTGTGACTGCTATGCCTGCCGCAATGGGTACACGCGTGCGTACATCCGTCATCTCGTACGGGCGCAGGAGATCTCTGACTGCGTCTGCGTCTCCTGCACAACCTCTACTTCCTGCAGGAGTTCATGCGGCGGATGCGTGCGTCAATTTTTGGATGGGACGTTTTTATCGTTTTATCAGGACTTTATGAGTCACTATCATAAGAAATAAGTGAAGGAGTTGTTTTTATGGATGCAGAAATGATGGCACAGCTGAGTTCGTGGGGGCCGATTGTTATACTGGTGCTCTTCTTTTACTTCCTCCTCTACCGCCCGCAGAAGCAGGCACAGAAGAAGCGTGAGGAGATGCTCAGCCGTCTGAAGGTCGGTGATGCGGTCATTACGCTCGGCGGAATGCATGGCAAGATTACGGCGATTGATGAAAAAACCGTTACCCTCAGTGTCGGCGAGAACGTCAGCATCGTCTTTGAGCGCTCTGCGATCAGTGGCGTGAATGAGGGGCAGGAGTAAATCCGCTGTGACGGCAGAGGATATACGTGCTGAGAAAAAGGTGCTGCGGCAGGAGATGTTGAGTCGGCGTCGTACATTATCACCGGAGCAGCGAGCGCATGCGGGCAGCGTCATCACGGCGCAGGTCCTGCCGGAACTGAAGCAGGCAGGGACGGTCATGCTCTACGCATCCATGCCGGAGGAGATCGACCTCTTTCCGCTGATGGAGGAGCTGATCTCGTTGGGGAAACGCATTGCTTTTGCCCGAGATTACGGGGCGCGGCACGATGGAGCCACGGAACCGCCCTGCCGCGGATGCTCTGACCCACGGTGCATTTGATATACCGACGCCTGATCCTGCACGTGGGGCGCGGATTCTGCCCCGAGGAGATCGATGTCGTCATCGTCCCCGGTGCAGCGTTTGATGCAGGCGGTGGACGGCTGGGACCGGGCGGCGGATATTATGACCGCTTCCTGCCGCGTGCGACGCATGCGGAACGTCTCGTTCTGGCATTCGATTTCCAGATCGTTCCCGCCGTTCCCATGGCGGCATGGGATGCACGCGTCGATCGGATTCTCAACCGAGCGGCGCAGCATGGACCGCCGAAACGGCAGAGTGAAAGAGGGGTAAAGGCTGTTGAGACAACATAGTCTCGTTAAAGCTGGTGATTACGGTCGCCGTCATCATCGCAGCTTTTCGTGCGTTCGGCAGCTTGCAAGCTCCATCCGACAGGGGCTTGACCTGCAGGGCGGTACGCATGTCGTTCTGGAGGCGGTCGATACGGAGCAGGCGCAGGTCAACGACGATGCGATGAACCGCGTGGTGGCGACTCGCGGAGAAGCGCGTCAACGCACTTGGCCCTCACTCGAACCGATCATCCAGCGCGAGGGGGAGCGGCGCGTCATCATCGAGCTGCCGGGCGTCAAGGATCCTGATGCGGCAATCAAGACCATCGGCAAGACGGCGATGCTCGAGTTCCGTGATGAGGACGGCAACACCGTCCCTGACCGGTACCGATCTGAAGGATGCACAGGCATCGACGAATCCTCAGACGGGCAGAACGTCGTCAACCCTCGAGTTCTCGGATGAGGGCGCACAGAAATTCGCCGACCTGACGATGAAGAACGTCGGGCGTACGATTGCGATCCTGCTTGACGGAGAGGTGCTCACCGCGCCGAACGTACGCGAGCCGATCCTCGGCGGGCGTGCGGAGATCACGGGACAGAAGACGCTCGAGGAGGCACAGAACCTCGCCGTCGTCCTGCGCAGCGGCGCACTGCCCGTGAAGGTCGAGATCATCGAGACGCGTACGGTCGGTCCGACGCTCGGACAGGACTCGAAGGACAAGTCCTCAGTTCGCCTTTTGCGGTTGGTCTTGGTGCGGTCGTCATCTTCATGATTTTCTTCTACCATTTCTCGGGATCTCATCGCCGACGTGGCACTGATGGCATATACGATCATGCTGCTCAGCATCCTCTACCTGATGGATGCACCCTGACACTTGCCGGGCGTCGCGGGTATCATCCTCTCCATCGGTATGGCGGTGGATGCGAACGTGCTCATCTTTGAGCACTTCAAAGAGGAGTATCAGATCAACGGAAAGTCTCTGCGCCTTTCCATGGACGCGGGGTTCAGCGTGCATTTACGACGATCTTTGACTCGAATGTCACGACGCTGATCGCAGCGGGCGTACTCTTCTTCTCGGAACGGGGACGATACGCGGCTTTGCCATCACGCTCGGCGTCGGCACAATCTCTCCATGTTCACGGCGATCACGCTGACGCAGTTCATGCTCAAGCTGATGATCAACTCGAAACTGTCAGAGAATCCGCGCCTCTATGGTGCGACGGGCTTCATGCTCGGGGGAAAGAAGGGGGCTGAGAAGAATGCCTAAGTTCGATATCGCAGGACATCGCAAAATATGGTTTCTGATCTCGCTGCTCGTCATTATCCCGGGGATTATCTGTAGTGCGTGCGTGGCTTCAACTTCGGCATCGACTTCACGGGCGGCACGATCATGGATCTGCGCTTTGAGCAGCCCTGTGACCTTGCAGGAGGTACGCAGCAGCCCTCGCAAAGTACGATCTGGACGGCAGCACGATCCAGTTTGCAGGCGCAGAGGCGGGAATTGATGCCTCTGAGAACGTCATGATCCGCACGATCGACCCTCGAGGAGAACCAGCGCAAAGAGGTCGTGGCATCACCACGCAGGATGTCGGGCCCTACACGGTGCTGCGCGAGGAGAAGGTCGGTGCGACCATCGGGGGCGAGCTGATCACGAATGCCGTGCTTTGCACTCGTGATCTCACTGGGCACTAATCATCCTCTATGTCGCCTATCGCTTTGAGTGGCGTTTTTGCGTGTCGGCAGTGCTCGCGCTCATCCATGACATCATCATCGTCATGGCAGTCTTTTCGTTCACGCAGCGGCAGATTGACTCGTTTATCGCCGCTCTGTTGACGATTGTCGGATACTCCATCAACGATACCATCGTTATCTTTTGACCGTATCCGTGAGAATCTGAAACCGCATTTCCGTCGCGGCGGGGATGTGAACGAGCTGGTCAACCGCTCCATCTATCAGACGCTGACCCGCTCGCTCTATACGGTGTTCACCGTATTGTTCACGACGTTCGCCCTGTACTGGTTTGGCGGTGAGACGACGAAGGACTTTGCCTTTTGCACTGCTCGTCGGTTTTGCGGTCGGCTGCTATTCCTCCATCTTCATTGCGAGCCAGCTCTGATCGAGCTGCGCACCGGACGGAGCATCGCCGCCCCTGCGGTAAAAACCTGCAGCGGCGGAGTGATTTTCATAGGAAAGAGCCTGCTCGGTCGCTGAGCAGGCTCTTTTGATGAGGTGGAAAAGGAGGAGAAAACGTGCTGAAAGAATGGATCGTCGCACAGCATACGGACGAGGGGGACGCGCTCGCCGCAGAGATCGGCGTCACGCCCATCATCGGACAGCTCCTCTGGCAGCGCGGCATCCGCACGGCAGAGGAAGCGCACGCCTTTCTCCACCCTGCGGATACGCCGTTTCATGATCCCTTACTCATGGCGGATATGGAGCGTGGGGCGGAGCGTGTCCTGCGTGCCGTCCGCCGTGGCGAGCCGATCGTGATTTACGGGGACTATGATGTGGACGGCATGACGGCAACCGCCCTCCTGATGCGGAGCATCCGCGCACTCGGGGGGAAAGTCTCCTACTACATTCCGAACCGTTTCACGGAGGGCTACGGGCTGAACGCAGATGCCCTGCAGCAGATCGCGGGGGAGGGCTGCCGCCTTCTTGTGACGGTGGACTCGCGGCATCGCCTCGGTGGATACTGTGGCAGAGGCGGCGGGCGGTACGGACATCGTCATCACGGATCATCATCTGCCGCAGATGCTCCCGCCCTGCCTATGCCGTGATGAATCCACATCGCGCGGACTGTGCCTATCCGGAGAAGAATCTTGCAGGTGTCGGTGTCGCGTTAAAGCTCGTTCAGGCACTTTGGCAGATGACGGGAAAGGATCTCTTTGCAGAGCATCTGGACATTGCGGCACTCGGCACGATCGCTGATCTTGTGCCGCTCGTCGGCGAGAACCGAAAAATCGTGCAGATGGGACTGCAGCAGATGGCAGAGCATCCCCAGTGTCGGCATACGCGCTCTCATCGAGGTCGCGGGACTGGCGGACAAGAGCATCAACACGGGACAGGTCGGGTTCCAGCTTGCCCCGCGTCTCAATGCAGCAGGCCGTATTGAGACAGCGCGTCATGCGGCAGAGCTCCTTCTGACCGAGGATACGGCGTGCCGCCCGCATGGCAGGGGAGCTGAATGCACTCAATACAGAGCGGCGTGATCTGGAGCAGGACATCTTGGCGGAGGCGGAGCTGCAGCTGGCGGATTTCACCTCGATGTTCCCTGCCATCGTCGTGGCAGGAGAGGAATGGAACGCGGGCGTGATCGGCATCGTGGCATCTCGCCCTCGTCGAAAAAAATATTATCGACCGAGCATTGTCCTCACGCGTCGGGACGATGTCTATAGGGCTCGTGCCGCAGCATCGCGGGACTGCATCTCTATGAGGCACTTTCCGCCTGTCGTGACACACTCATTCAGTTCGGCGGACACGCAATGGCGGCAGGGCTGACACTTCCCTGTGAGCGTCTTCGGACTTTCGCCGTGCCTTCGGAGGCAGTGCGCACAAGACTGACCGCGCAGGACTTTATCCCGAAGGTCGCTATTTCGGCTCTTGCGCTCCGCGGATTGGACCATTGGGACGGTGGAGGAGCTGGCTCTGCTGGAGCCGTACGGGATGGGAAACCACGCCCGATCTTCGGCGTGCGGAACGTCCGCCCGCAGAAGGCATCGTCCATCGGTGCGGAGGGAAAGCATCTGCGCATGGACATCGGCACGCGGGAGCATCATATCACGGCACTTTACTGGAACGCGGGCGATCTCGCGACAGTGCTGACGGAGGAGGGACAGCGACCCTCGCCTATACGCCGAGCATCAACGAGTGGCAGGGCGAACGCTCCGTGCAGTGCATGGTGGATACCGTCACGCCCGCCGCCCACGAGCGCATCTTTCCGGAGCGGGAACTGCTGCGCAGGATCTATGCCTTCCGCGTTCTCTTTGCGGTGGAGGATGGGACGATACGGGGAGTGCACCGGTGCTACCCACCGCTATTCCTACACGATGGAACATATCTCGCACTACACGATGGACTGCGCCCTGCAGATATTTTTTTGGAGCTCGGCGTGCTGGAATGTATCGCCTGAGGGGTGGAATTTTATTCCGCCGCGGGGTAAAATGGAGCTGATGGATGCACCGACCTATCGTCGGCATCAGGGAGAGAAAGGAGGCGGCAGCAGATGTCGGATGAACTGAAACCCGTGACACTCGATATGATCTTTTGGAGAAGATTGCCGCATATCAGCCAAACGCAGATATCAATAAAATCGTACGCGCCTACGAATTTGCGGCGAACGCCCATCGGGGACAGGAACGTGTCTCGGCGAGCCATATATCGTCCACCCCATGCACGTCGCCTATATCCTTACGACACCCATCTTGACGATGAGACGATATGCGCCGCGTTCCCTGCACGACGTGGTGGAGGATACGCAGACCACCCTCGAGGAGATCGAGGAGGTATTCGGAAAAGAACGTCATGACGCTCATCGACGGCGTGACGAAACTCGGGCGCATTGAGTCCATGTCCAGCGAGGACGTCAAACTCGAGAACTACCGCAAGATGTTTCTCGCATGGCGAAGCGACATCCGCGTCATCATGATTAAGCTCGCCGATCGCTCTGCACAATATGCGCACGCTGAAGTATATGCGCGAGGACAAACGCCAGCGCATCGCGCGGGAGACACTCGAAGTCATGCGCCGCTCGCCAACCGCCTCGGCATCTCCGGCATTAAGGCAGAGCTTGAGGATCTCTGCCTGCGATACTTGGAACCGGAGGCATACTATACTCTGGTGGAGGAGGAAGCAGAAGCGGCGTGAACGGCAGGAATTCATTCAGGATGCCGTTCAAAAGATCCGTGCCCAGCTTGAGGCGGCGGGAATCGAGGCGGAGATCAAGGGCGCGCGAAGCATTTTTACAGCATCTATCGCAAGACGAAGCGGGACAACAAGAGCATCAATGAGATCTACGACCTTCAGCCGTGCGCGTCCTCGTCTCGACGGTCAAGGACTGCTACGGCGTGTCGGCGTCATCCACGCGATGTGGAAGCTCGATCCCGGGACGGTTCAAGGACTATATTGCCATGCCGAAGTCCAACGGCTATCAGTCCCCGCATACGACCGTCGTGACAGAGGGGATCCGCTCGAGATCCAGATCCGCACCAAGGCGATGCACCAGATTTCCGAGTTCGGTATCGCGGCGCACTGGAAGTACAAGGAGGCAGGGGCGGAGCGTCGGCGCGGGCGATGAGAACGATCAAAAGATGTCGTGGCTGCGTCAGATGGTCAGCCTCCAGAAGGAATACGATGATCCGAAGGAATTTCTTCGAGGCACTGAAGCTCGACGTATTCTCCGACGAGGTCTTTGTCTTTACGCCGCGCGGCGATGTCATCGACCTGCCGAAAGGCTCGAACCCCATCGACTTTGCCTATCACATCCACACGGAGATCGGGCATCACTGCGTAGGTGCAAAGGTCAATGGGGAAAGATCGTGCCGCTCGAATACAAGCTGAAGAACGGCGACATCGTCTCCATCGTCACGAACAAGGCGAGCGGCGGGCCGAGCCCCGACTGGCTGAACACCGTTGCCTCTCGGCGACGCGCGGCAAGATACGCGCATGGTTCAAACGGGAGAACCGCGAGGCGAACATCGAGCGCGGCATGACCTCATCCGCGACGAGGCAAAGCGACTCGGCTATGCGGCAAAGGATCTCATGACGGATGGACGACTGCCAAGGTCGCGGAAAAGCTCAATGTACAGAGCGAGGACGATCTGCTCGCCGCACTCGGCTACGGCGAGTGTCAGCCTGCGCGGAGCGATGACGAAACTGATAGAGCCTCTATCAGCAGGCGATCAAAGACAGCACACCGCCCGAGGTCTCGCAGATGCTCTCGGAGCTCAAGGCGCCACGGCGCGGCAAGCGGAAAAAGGCAAGTCGTGGCGTCCCTCGTCGAAGGGGAGGGCGGTACCTCGTGCGCCTCGCGCGCTGCTGCAACCCTGTCCCGGGCGACCCGATCACGGGCTACATCACGCGCGGACGCGGCGTCTCCGTGCACCGCCCGACTGCCCGAACGTCCTCAACGACACCGAGTTTACACGCATGATCGAGGTGAGCTGGGACATCGGTCTGGACAAGGAGTACACCGTCGGCATTGAGATCATCTGCAACGACCGCAACGGGATGCTCGCCGAGATCCTCGCCGTGCCGTCTGGAGATGAAGATCAACATCCAGACCATCAACGCCACGCCGAACCGCCGCAATAAAACCTCCACCGTCCAGCTCGGACTCAGCGTCAGCAACATCGACCAGATCGAGCGAGTCGCGACGCGGTCCGCCAGCTCAGCGACGTCTACCGCGTCACACGCACCCTCGGCGCAGGCGGCGGAGAGGGACAACAGAAGCACCCCTGTATGTCGGAAGAGCATCTCGATATATGGGGTGCTCTTTGTTGAGAAAACGATGTGCCTACTGGAAGAAAATACGTGATGTCTGATAAAATAAAAAGGAAATGAACGGAGGAAGGAGCTGGCAATCATGGATCCTGCAATCAAACAGGCAATGGATGCGGAACAGACTTTTATGTCCGATCCAGATACCTACCTCGTTATGTAAACCGTCAGATGGCGATTACGGATTATAATACGAACAGCGCTGCGCAGAGAAGATGGGATTGCTGAGGGAAAAGCGGAGGGAAAAAGCTGAAGGAAAAGCCAAGGAGAAGATCGAATGGCACGGCTGATGATGCTCCTCTATGACAGGAGTATGAGGAGGCGCGTCTGCGACGATGGGATCGTGAGGTGCGAGCATCGGGCCTGCTGAGAAGTATCATATCGAATAACCAGATCATCATGAGAGAGAACAGGAAAAAGGAGGTATCTGCTCGTCGGAATACAGGATGATTCTGCGGCCGCGAAGGCCTCTGCCCCGCTTCGTGGATAAGACGACCAAACGGAATATCATTTGGGCGACGGACGCCTATCGTGCCTCGGCTTCTGCATACGAGCGGACACAGGAGATCCCTGCCTCGCCCTGATTACGCGGAGAGCACTCGGATGTGATCAAGACGCGGGCGCGCAAGGAGATGGAGCAGCAGTCGGAGCGCACGCGCCGTCATGCCGAGGTGTTTCACGCCCTCGCCGTCTGTCGGCAGATGATCGGCGACGCGGATGCGCGCACTTTGGCGGTGTGGATCCGTTCATCGGCAGACGGTGTGCCGTCCGCGCGTCAGTTTCGCGCCGCAGAAAGTGGCAGCACTATGTCGATGCGCGGCGGCTGGAGATCACCTGCGGCGAGGCGCCCTATCTCGTGCACCGCTATGATGTCGCGACGATGGAGGGCGTACCGCTCTGCGGAGCGACAGGGCGTTCCTGACCGCAACTGCGCATCGTGCGAGAATGTCGCGGATGAAACGGAATGGACGTGGTGGAGACTGCGCGCCTATCAGGCGACGTATGGCTACGAATTCCAAGGACATCCCCTCATCGCGCGCTCAATCTCCCCATGACGTCTCGAGGAGTATCTGCGCACGCTGGCGGCGAAAGCCGACAGTGCAGGAGGTCACCGCCATCATCCGCACGATAGCGTGGAATCTCTGGCAGATGGACGGGATCATGCGGACGATCCCCATGCGAGGGGAGAGTGAGCCGATGGAGTGATGCTTTGATCTGCCCGAGGAGATCGAGGAACTCGACCGTTCCCGCGCACGGGAGAGATGCCGCCTGTAGCGCATCTATGACTGGCGGCGGCAGAGTGACTGGAGTATCGTAGGGTAAATACAGGGGAGACGATGAAGTTCGATTTTGTCATTGGCAATCCGCCAGCAATGAGGACTTTTAACAACTCTGGCGACAATGCCAACTTTGCAAAACCTATTACAATTTGTTCATCGACGAAGCTCGAAAAGTATCGATAAAGTCACACTCATTCACCCCGCGTTTCTTGTTCAATGGGCAGTACGCCGAAAGACTGGAATAAAAGATACTCAGCGATAAGCATTTAGCGTGCTCTACTACGAACCGAACAGCGCACAGGTATTCCTCGAGACGGATATCAAAGGCGGGGTTACCATACATACTATGATGCGGAAAACATCTGAGCCGATTGGGACATTTACATGTTTGAAGAATTGGAATACATCTTGAAAAAGTCGCGCTGAGGATTGAACAGCCACTGGGACGATTATCTCTGGTCGAGGTGTATGGACTATCTACAAAAGCATTGGATGAGCACCCTGAGATAGAGGACATACAATCCAAAGGGCATAAGTTCGACGTGGGAACAGGAGCATTCAAAGTTAGAAGAAAATTGTATTTTTAAGGAAAAAGCTTCTTGACAATGAGGAATATGTGCAATTTTAGGTTTGATGGAAAGGTAAGCGGGTCTGGTATTGGGCACGAAAGGATTTTCTGGACCCTCCGGATAGTTTTTATACCTTTAAGGTGTTTTATCCTCGAAGCAAACGGTTCTGGAGCGTTAGGTGAGGTAGCTAAAGGCACGCCCTCATAGGGCCCCTCATAGGGCTATCTGAAACCTTCTAGCATTGGTGAATTGTGACAGAAGGAGACGGCAAATTGCTTGAAATACGTCAAGAGTAAATTTGCACGTGCCATGCTTGCGTGCTGAAAAGTACAGCATATACACACGAGAAATGGATCTATGTTCCCTTCAAGACTTTTTCTCCTCCTCCGATATTGACTGGTCGCAGTCTCATTGCGGATATCGACCAGCAGCTCTATACGAAGTACGGACTATCGGCGGAGGAGATTGCCTTTATCGAGTCCCATGAAAGGAGATGGCGTGATGGCGGTGGAGATTCGGTCCTTGCGCGCATTGTTCCGATGATCTATGCCTACACACGCCCGGTGTCTCCTATCACGAGGGATGGACGAAGGGTCGGCTATACGGAGCGGCAGACTAGTCGAGCAGCGCTTGAGCAGCAGACGCTACGGCGCATATCTACTGGGAGCCTGCGTGGGCGGATAATGCCATGGCAGGGCGACAGTTCGGGCGAATACTTTACCGACCACGATTTTTCACGACTATTTGAGTCTCTTGCAGTGAGCGCGAGCCGCGCACGGAGTGGTTTCACGCGGACGGTGGAGCTGCTCGGTCATTTTCAGCGTTTTGCGAGCCGTAAAGCTCCCGTGACGGAGAAGCGCCACACGATGAGCTGCGCCGTGAGCAGGAGGCTGCCGCAGCGATGACGGCGGACTCATCGCACGCGGCGGGACAGAGTCCTCTGGAATGCGAGCCGCGTTGGCAAGACTCTGACGGCCCACGATCTCATCTGTCGGATGGGCTTTCGAAGGTGCGAGTCGTGACGAATCGTCCGAGTATTGCGAAAACGCATGGGCAGAGGATTTTCAGTAGTTTATTGCGTGGCGCGGCGAGCTCGTCTTTGTCTCCGATACGGAGGCACTGCGCGGACATCAGGTGTTCTGTCGCGTGAGGCGTACAGAACCTCCCGAACATGGAGGGAGGTCGGTATGGTGGCGTTCGAGTCACTGCAGGGGCTCAAGGGCTCCCATCTATTTCGGCGGGGATATGGATAAGCTGCGCTGATGAGCGAGCCTTGATCTCCTGATCGTGGATGAGGCGCATGAGGGCGTGGATACGATGCGCACGGAGCGTGCGTTTCCGAATATCTATCGCACGCATACGCTCTGATCTCTCGGGGACGCCGTTCAAGGTTCTCGCGAGTGCGCAGTTCGCCGCGGATCAGATCTATAACTGGTCGTATGCGGATGAGCAGGAGTGCAAAGCGCAGTGGACAGACGAGGGTACAATCCGTACGAGTCGCCGCCGCAGCTCTCGATGTTCACGTATCAGCTCGCCGATGATTGCAGATCATCTGGGGCAGGGATTGATCTTGAGGATGAGAGCGTCAACTATGCGTTTGATCTGGAATCGAATTTTTCGCGACGAATGAGAGCGGACGATTTGTCCACGAGCTCAGAGGTGAAGAAGTTCCTCCATGCGCTCAGTACGAATGAGAAGTATCCGTTCTCGACGGAGGAACTGCGGAGAGAGTTGCCGCATACGCTCTGGCTGCTGAGAACCGTGCTTGCGAGTGCACGGGCCCGCAAAGCTGCTGCAGGAGGATCCCGTCTTTCAGACTATGAGGTCGTGCTTGCGGCGGGGACGGAGCGCTCGATGATGATCGTGCGAATGCGGCGGCCGGCGACCGCGTACGGAAGGCAATCGCTGAGTATGCGCGGACGATCACGCTGAGTGTGGGACAGCTGACGGTGGGCGTGACGATCCCGGAGTGGTGCGGGTGCTCACGCTGTGTAATTCTGTAGAGTCCCGCCTCCTATATGCAGGCGGCGTTCCGTGTGCAGAATCCATGCCGGCTGAGGCAGGCAGATGGACAGTGGATGCGTAAGCGAGCGGGCGTAGTCTTTTGACTTTGACCCTGCGCGTACGCTCATCATCTTCGACGAGTTCGCTAACAATCTTTCGCCGCAGACGGCGGATGGACGCGGAGATGAGGAGGCGCGGCAGAGAATATCCACCGCCTGCTGAATTTCTTCCCTGTGCTCGGTGAGGATGATGAAGGGAAGATGGTGCAGCTGGATGCGGCACAGGTCCTCTCGATCCCGCGCAGACTCAAGAGTATGGAGGTGGTGCGGCATGGTTTCGTCCAATTTCCTTTCAGAATATCGGGACTGTGTTCGGTGCGCCTGCTGTTGTGCGGAGATCGTGGATAAGCTGACGCCTGCACAGGATAAGCCGAACAAGAATAAGAATGCGTCGTTGGATGAGATTTCATCCGTCATGGTGGATGAAAAACGGTGATGCTGTGTCCAACGAGACGTGATCGGGCAGACGCAGGACATTTCTCGGCGCGAAACGCTATGCGGAGATCGAGGAGCAGATCGCGCCGCATATTGACCGCATCTCGGTGAGCGACGGGGCTGCAGCGGTGCAGGCGTCGATGGAACGGCTCGCTGACGCAGTACAGGAGAAGCTGCGGACGGAGGTCGTTGCACCTGTGGCAGAGTCTCACAGCGTCAAGCCCTCCATGAAGAAGCGCATGGAGCAGCAGGTGGGGCAGGAGATTCAGCGAAAGTTTGAGGAGCTGCGCGATGACTATGTGCAGCGGAGAACGTTGCGAAGGCGGGAGCTCACGCGCCGTCGGGATGCTGCTGCGTCGGAGGCAGAGCAGCTGGCGGCAGAGAAGGACTACGATGCTGAGATGGCAGCCGCACTGCACGCGCTGACGGAGGCGGCACAGTCTGCCGCCCGTGAGACGATCGAGAACAAGCCGCAGGAGCTCGTGGAACGCATGGAGCGTGTGAAGGCAGAGGAGAAGAAACGCTCGGTGGAGGATGAGGTGCGTGCGCGGCTGCGGGGATTCTCACGGACGATTCCGAGTTTTATCATGGCGTACGGCGATGCAGATATGACGCTCGCAAATTTCGATGACTCATACCGATGACGATGTATCTGAGGAAGTTACAGGGCATCAGTGAGGCAGAGTCTCGCTTTCGCGTGATGGCGGGACATATCGGAACCGGAGACGTAGAGGATTATTTCGCGGGTCATATCTTCGATGAGGTGGTATTTAACGACTCGATTGCGGAGTTCTTGAAGAAGAAAGAGGAACTCGCGAACTACTTTGATGAGTCGCAGGAGGAGGATATTTTCGACTATATCCCACCGCAGAAGACGAATCAGATTTTTACGCCGCGTCGTGTTGTGCAGCAGATGGTGGATGCACTCGAGTGCGAGAATCCCGGCTGCTTTGATGATGCGACGCATACGTTTGCGGATCTCATATGAAGTCGGGGCTCTATATCACGGAGATTGCGAAGCGGCTCTACCATTCGGACAATAAAGCAGAATACCTGAATGACGCGGAGCGATTCGGCATATTCTGCAGCATCAGTCTATGGGATGGCACTATCGCGCATCATCTATCTCTATCGCGACGAATTACATTCTGGGGTTCGATGAGAGGCAAGTCTGAGACGAAGAATTTTGTCCAAGCAGATGCGTCGCAGGCAGCAAAGGAGGGAAGCTCGCGGAGCTGGTGAAAAAGTGCTCTGGTTGAGTCTTATTTTTGCCATAAAGGCGCGGTAGGTGTGCTCCATCTCTTGCGGGTTTTTGCTCTGCAGGCCAGAGTTCGCCGAGGGCGCCTCGCGCATCCCAGCGGCGAGGTGGTTGTAGAGGTTGGGATTCTCCCGCACCGAGGCGTGCGATGAGCTCTTTGACGGTTTGCCGTGGTGTTTCCGCTGTGCGGACATGGCGACGGGATGGGAGCGAAGCCGTGCAGGGAATAGCGTCGATGATCTCCCTGCTCACGGAAGCAGACGAGCGGACGGATGACGGTGATGCCCGTCTTGTCGAGGTAGGTCTTGGGACGGAAGGTGTTGAGCTGTCCTGAGTAGAACAGGCTCATGAGAAAGGTCTCCACTGCATCATCATGATGGTGCGCGTAGGCGACCTTTGTTCGCGTGATGTTCCTTTGCGTAGCGGTTGACCGCACCGCGGCGGAAGAAGGCGCAGCAAAGCAGGGCTTTTTCCTCCTGCTCTGCGATTGCTCCGGCAATGTCAACGTCAACGACCTGTACGGAACGCCGAGGCTCTGGCAGAACGCCGCAATCGCATCGGTGTCAGCGATCGTCGAACTGTGGGTTGACGGTGAATGCGGCGATGGTGAAGTCTTTCTTCAGCCGTTCGCGCAGGATGGCGAGGGCATAGGTGAGAAAGATGCTGTCCTCGCCGGAGACACCGATGAGGATGCGGTCACCGTTGTCGATGAGTCTCAAACTCGACGACGGCACGCATGAGTTTGCTGAAATAGGTCTGCGGGATGTTGATGTTCTATAGAATTGAGATGTTTCCTTTATTCCTTGCGACAGAGATAGACGCTGAGGATACCAGCTCTCGAGGGCGACGAGAAGCGATGCTCTGTGTTGCCATTGGCGAGGACGTTGCTGATTGTCGGGAAGAGCGCGTGTATCTCGTGCATGGTTCAGCTCCCTATCGCAGTCCATTTGTCGTGATGCTGGTGCACTCGGTGAAAAGGAGAAGGGAAATCGCCTCGCGGAGGACTGTCGCACGTGATGGTTAGGATTCGTCACCTGCAGGAAGAACAGCGCCTCACATTCATCAGCGAGGACACAGGGAGAGCAGCGTGCGCCGCGACGGAGGCAGCACTCGTGAGGTGGTCGAATTCCCGCCGCCGAATGCGCCAGTCAGGACGACGAGCGCACGGGGCATGAGTTTGCGGCGATCCTGAGCGCAAGCTCTGCATCGGTAAAACTTTGCGGGTGGAAAGGCATGCACACGTGCGCCGTGTTCCTCTGCCCACGCCCACGCATCGTGCGCTGCGCTGTCCCTGTCACCGATCAAATGCAGGGGGAGCGAAAGAGCCCGGCAGATATTTACGCCGCGATCAATCGCCTCAGATGGGGCGGTCGGTGACTGCTCTTTTCGGATTTCTTTGCACTGAGCTGCGCCATCCAATCTTTTGCCGGTACCTCGCCTCCGCCGATACTAGATGATCTCCCGTGACGGCGGGGAGGGCAGCGCTGCGTGGAGCGCTGGGAGGATGAGATTAGCTGTATTCATACATGACAATAGTTCCTTTTGTCGAGTTTTATGATAGAATATGATTATATCATACGTTATTTTGGACGAAAAGAAAAGCTGAAAAAGAGGGGGTTGACAGGAGAAGTCTCCGTAGTAGATTATGACAGTCGCGCCGATGAGAGCGGCGGGCGAGCGAAAGCAAGCCCGAGCACTCAGAGCGGCGCAGGATGTACCCTGAAAACTATACTAATGCAAAAACAGTTAGATTTCGAATCAATAAGCCAGGATGCAACTATCGTTGAGAAGGAGCAACCTCGGTCAACGAAACAACACTTTACAAGACGACATTTTTGAGCCACAGGCTCTCGATAGACTACGGTCTTTGCAGGAGAGTTTGATCCTGGCTCAGGACGAACGCTGGCGGCGTGCTTAACACATGCAAGTCGAACGGAGCGAATGAAAGCTTGCTTTTATGAGCTTAGTGGCAAACGGGTGAGTAACACGTAGACAACCTGCCGACAGGATGGGGACAACATTCCGAGCGAATGCTATACTGAATGAAGTCAGAGGAGGGCATCTCTTCTGATGAAAGATGGCCTCATTTACAAGCTATCACCCGCTGATGGGTCTGCGTCTGATTAGCTGGTTGGTGAGGTAACGGCTCACTAAGGCGACGATCAGCAGCCGGTCTGAGAGGATGAACGGCCACATTGGGACTGAGACACGGCCCAGACTCTACGGAGGCAGCAGTGGGGAATCTTCCGCACGGGCGAGCCTCGACGGAGCAACGCCGCGTGAGTGAAGAAGGTCTTGATCGAAGCTCTGCTGACGGGGACGAAACGTGCGGGGAATAGCGCTTTGTAATGACGGTACCGAGTCGAGGAAGCCACGGCTAACTACGTGCCAGCAGCCGCGGGGATACGCAGGTGGCGAGCGTTGTCCGGAATCATGGGCAAAGGGAGCGCAGGCGGGCTGGTAAGTCTCTATTTTGCAAAGTGCGGGGGCTCCAACCCCGTGATGGGAGAGAAACCACGGTCTGAGTACAGAGAGGAAAGGGAATTCGCGTAGCGGCGAAATGCGTAGATATTGGGAAGAACACCAGTGGCGAAGGCGGCTTTCTGGACTGCAACTGACGCTGAGGCTCGGAAAAGCCAGAGCGAACGGGATTTAGATACCCCTGAGTCCTGGCTGCAAACGATGGATACTCAGGTGGGAGGATCGACCCTCACCGTGCCGGAGTTAACGCACAAGTATCCTCGCCTGGGGAGGACGGCCGCAAGGCTGAAACTCAAAGGAATTGACGGGGACCTCGCACGTTGCGGTGAGATGCGGTTTAATTCGAAGCAACGCAGAACCTTACCAGGCCTTTGACATTGACTGAAAGCGCTAGAGATAGTGCCTCTCTCGGAGACAGGAAAAACAGGTGGCATGGCTGCCGTCAGCTCGTGTCGTGAGATGTTGCCAGTCCCGCAACGAGCGCAACCCCTGCTTCCGTTGCCACCAGGTAGGTGCTGGGGCACTCAGGGAGACGCCGCGGAGAACGCGGAGGAAGGCGGGATGACGCCAGTCATCATGCCCTTGCGGCCTGGCCACACGTACTACAATGGAACGGACAGAGAGCAGCGAACCCAGAGGGCAAGCGAACCTCAAAACCGTTTCCCAGTTCGATTGCAGGCTGCAAACCCGCCCGGTACATGAAGTCGGAATCGTTAGCAATCGCAGGTCAGCATACTGCAGGAACACGTTCGGGTCTTGTACATACCCGCCCGTCACACCACGGAAGTCACTCACACCCGCCGCGCAGCCGTCTCATGGGGAAGGCACTGGCGTGAAGTCGGTACAAGGTAGCCGGATCGAAGGTGCGGCTGGATCTACCTCCTTTCTAAGGATTAGGATGAACTACGGTTCACAATCTTGAGGTCGGTCATTTGCTAAAGTTTTGCATTGTCTCAGTTTTTGAGGGCGCAGCTCACTGGAAACCAAACGATTTGTTGATATCGATGAAGCTCTTATTGTTCATCTGAAAACTGCATAGAAGAAACAAGAAAAATTCAAACATGGGAGATATTGTGAACTCAGTGTACACGATATTTTCCACACTGAAAGATTTTTCCTGGCAAATTAGGGATAAAGCGAAAAATACCTTTTAATCAAGACAGTTCTGCGCCACGTGAGATTGACGCGAGATTTCGCCGGATGCGGGAGGCGCATGAACGAGTTCGCATGGACTGAGCCGCACAGCAGGCGGAGATGCGTGTCCCTACGAAGCGAAGGTTAAGTCAAGTGAAGAAGGGACAGGCGGATGCCTAGGTGTTTCGAAACGAAGAGGACGGAAAGCCATGGATACATGACGAGCTGCAAGCAAGCAATGACCATGGATTTCCCGAATGGGCAACCTGGCAAGAGTAACGTCTGTCACCCTACTCTAGAGGTAGGGAGAAAACATCCCGGATGAACTGAAACATCTAAGTAGTCGGAGGAAAAGAAAATCAAAGAGATTCCTGAGTAGCAGCGAGCGAAACGGGAGGAGCCCCAAACCTGAGGACTTGGTTCTGGGAGGGTTGGACCTGCACAAGACATGCTTTTAGTGGAAGCATCTGGGAAGGTGCGGCGAAGAGAGAGACCCTCGTACACGAAAGAGCGAGTGCTGGAGGGATCCAGAGTACCACAGGCACGAGGAACCCGTGGGAAGCAGGTGACCACCATGCCAAGGCCAAATACATCGAAATCGACCGATAGCGATGAGTACCGTGAGGAAAGCAGAAAAGAACCCCTGGAGGGGAGTGCAAGAACCTGGAAACCGTGCATGTCTACAAAACAGTCGGAGCACTTTAGATGGCGACGGCGTGCCTATTGGAAGAATCGAACCGGCGAGCACTTTATGCTGCGAGGCTAGCGGGAGACGCGGAGCCGAAGCGAAAGCGAGTCTAAGAGGGCGGCTAGCATGGATTAGACCCGAAACCACAGTGATCTATGCATGTCCAGGTTGAAGCTCAGGTAAAATGAGTGGAGGACCGAACCCTGTGCAAAAGTGTTGAAAAACGTTGGGATGAGTGTGCATAGGGTGAAATGCCAATCGAACGTGGGATAGCTGGTTCTCCTGAAATAGCTTTGGGCTAGCCTCAGGCGAATAACCATAGAGACGGGAGAGCACTGATCGGGCAAGGGGCGTAAAAGCCCTACCGACCCCAGTCAAACTACGAATGGCTCATGATGGCAGCCTGGGAGCTCGGGGAATGCGAGTGATAAGACCTGTATTCAAGAGGGAAACAGCCCAGACCGCCGGCTAAGGTCCCAAATGCTGCAAAGTGGAGAAGGATGTAGGACTTGAAAAATAACCAGTGATGTTGGCTCAGAAGCAGCCACCACTAAAAGAGTGCTAATAGCTCACTCGTCGAGAGGCCCCTGCGCCGAAAAATATCCGGGCTCAGCACAGAACCGAAGCCGCGGCAGGGTGCTACAACGGCTACACTGGGTAGGGGAGCGTTCTTGATCTCGACGAAGGCAGACCGGAGCGACTGCTGGACGGGTAAGAAGTGAGAATGCCGGTATGAGAAGGAAACGACAGGGTGAGAATCCCTGTCCACCGAAAGCTCAGGAATCCCGGGCAACGCCTCGTCGACCGTAAGTCGGGACCGCCGAGGCGAAAAGCATAGGCGATGGACAACTCGGCGAAAATTCGCAGTACCGGGCGATCGTTTGAGGATGGAGGACGCAGGAAGGAAGCTGAGCGCGCGACTGGTAGAGCGCGTCGAGGTGGCAGGCTGGTACGGAGGCAAAATCCCATACCGTAACGGCTGAGAACCGATAGATAGGAAGGGCTACGCCCGACTGAATTCAGCCGCACAAACTGCCAAGAAAGCTTCTAACAGAAGTCGTCCGCCCGTACCAAAAACCGACAGGTAGGCGGGGAGAGAACTTAGAGGTGCAGGGAAACCTCGTTAAGAACTCGGCAAAAATGCATCCGTAACTCTGGGAAAAGGATGGCCGTCTAGGGTGAAGACATATACTGTTGGAGCGTTGGGCGGCGGCAGAAAAGAGGCCCAAGCGACTGTTTACCATAAACACAGGTGCCTGCGAAAGCGCAAGCTGGAAGTATAGGGCGCGACGCCTCGCCTGGGTCAGGAAGGTTATGAGAGTTGCTATCCTAGAGTGAAGCAGCGAACTGAAGCCCCTGTAAACGGCGGCTAAACTCATAACGGTCCTAAGGTAGCAGAAATTCTTGTCGGGTAAGTTCCGACCCGCACCAGAAAGGCGTAACGATTTGGGCAAATTGTCTCAACGAGGGACCCGGTGAATTGAAATACCTGTGAAGATGCAGGTTACCCATGACTGGACGAAAGACCTCGCATGGAGCTTTACCGCAGCTTGGCATGGTCTCTGGCATAAACGCGAGATAGCCGGGAGACTGGGAAACCTATCGCTAGATGAGGCGAGTCACCGCTGGGATACCGGCCTTATATGCTTAAGGATCTAACCGGAACGTGAACCACGTTCGGGACAGTACCAGGCAGGCAGTTTGATCTGGGGCGGTCGCCTGAAAGAGCAACGGAGGCGTCCAAAGGTTCCCTCAGCGCGGACAGAAATCGCGCGAAGAGCATAAAGCAGAAGGGAGCTTGACTGCAGACCGACGGCCGAGGGTACGAGTAGAGCTCAGTGATCCGGTGGAAAGAGAGGAACCATGCGCTCAACGGATAAAAGCTACCCTGGGGATAACAGGCTAATCTCTCCCAAGAGTCCATATCGACGGGAGGTTTGGCACCTCGATGCGGCTCATCGCATCCTGGGGCTGAAGCAGGTCCCGGTTGGGCTGTCGCCCACTAAAGTGGTAGGCGTGAGCTGGGTTCAGAAACGTCGTGAGACAGTTCAGTCCATATCCATCGCGGGCGTAAGATACATGAGGAGGCTGCTCGGGTACGAGAGACGGGAGTGGACGGACCAACGGGTACCGGTTGTCCTGCTGGCGTACGCCGGGGTAGCTGCGTCCGGAAGGGATAAACGCTGAAAGCATCTAAGCGCGAGCCTGTCCCGAGATGAAGTATCTATTCCTATAAGGAAGTAAGACCCTCGAAGAAGACAAGGCTATAGGCTGGATGTGAAGCACAGCAATGCGTGCAGCTGACCAGCACTAATCGGTCGAGGGCTTGATTCTAGCAGAGAGCCAAAACTGCGTGAGCGAAAGCGAACGAGTAAAGTTTTGTGCGATCACTTAGTCGACGTTGATGTAGCTCACATGTCGACAGTGTTATAGCAGAGAGCTTTCTTAGGTAATTCACTGCACAAACACATTGCTGACGTTTCTTCTGTGAAGTTTTGAGTGAGCGACTCATTCAACAAGATGCGGTGATGATGCCTGGACGGTTCCAATCTGTTCCCGCATTCCGAACACAGTAGTTAAGCGTCCATAGGCTGAGGTACTTGTTGGAGACGACGTGGGAGTAGGTTGTTGTGAAGATAGAACTCAGAAATGACGTGTCTACGAGTTCTATTTAGTAAATGAGCATGGCGGTTGGTGAAGCGGTTAACACACTGGGATTGTGGCTCCAGCATGCATGGGTTCGATCCCCATAAGTCGCCCCCAGTGGGTATAGCTCAACTGGTAGAGCAACTGTCTCAAAAACCGTAGGTTGTGAGTTCAAGTCTCACTGCCCCCGCTATTGAGGGTTCAGCCGTACTGATTTGATACGGTTTCTTGTTCTTTTTATCTTCTTTTCTTGTCAAATACTCCATTATAGTGTAGAATGACGAAGCAGCAGAGCTTTTTGCTGTCTATGGCGAGGAGATCGATCCATGAAGCAAAATTCGTCCAAATGGCGCTTGTCTTGAGTCTTCACGTTGCTTGCTGTACAGGTGAGCGCTTTCCCTTATAGCTGATAAGGGTTACGCTTCCTGAGGGCGCGCGTGATCACGAATGTAAATCGCCTTGCGGTAGTGGTGCCCTCTTGCGTGTACAGGTTGAGAATACAGCCCCTTCCATTGAAAATCTTGACCCAGATTAGTTGCGGATGCGGCCTCGTGTGACACGCAAAGCTAACGTGGTCAGCTATGATGCGGTGGCAAACGGAATCAAGGAGAGCAAGGGCATTGATCTTAAGACCCTTCCGCGCCGTGATGCTGCAAAAGACGTTTAAAGATAATGTTGCCTCTTTCGCAGATGCTTACGTTATCCTGACTGTGGCAAACAACAGTCGTACGGTCTGATGTTTACCGTTCCGGTTCAAATGAGCTTCTCTACACGTATGAGGTACGTGCAAACTCGACGGACGGTAATACGGTAGCAACGTTCTCCAATCTTTTCCGAGCAGTTCTATAAATTGGCAGCGTTCAGTGGAGGCACAGAACAAAGGAAAGTAATCTCTTCGTTACGACGGAGCTGCTGCACGAAGCTGAAAACATCGTGCAGCAGCTTTTTCTGTCTCTTGTGGAAAAATGTAGCATCTGCTCATAATTTTTATTGACAAAAGATGCCTTGCTATACTAAGATAGACACACTATCTTTTGGACAGGGAATTATGGGGAGGAAAATGATATATGGCGATCAATGAAAAACTGCGCAATATCGCGATTATTGCTCACGTTGATCGCAAGACCACGCTGGTCGATGCGATGCTGAAGCAGAGTCACGTGTTTCGCTCGAATGAGCAGGTGAACGAACGCGTGATGGACTCAGGCGATATTGAGCGCGAGCGTGGGATTACGATTCTCTCGAAGAATACGGCTATCCTCTATGATGGGATCAAAATCAATATCGTAGATACCGGGGCACGCGGACTTCGGCGGTGAGGTGAGCGCGTCCTCAACATGGTGGACGGCGTTCTTCTGCTTGTCGATGCGTTTGAGGGCCGATGCCGCAGACGAAGTACGTTCTGCGCAAGGCGCTCGAGCAAGGGCTGAAAGCCGATTGTTGTCATCAACGAGATCGACCGCCCGGATCAGCGCGTGGACGATGTGTACGATGAGGTTCTGGAGCTCTTTATGGAGCTGGACGCGGACGATGATCAGCTCGATTTTTCCCGTGATCTATGCTGCAGCGCGCGACGGTATCGCCAAGTTTAACATGGAGATACGAACGATAATCTCGAGCCGCTGATGCAGACCATCGTGAAGGAGATCCCAGCACCGCAGAGGGGATGCGGAGGGCCCTCTGCAGATGATGGTGACGACGCTCGAGGGCCGATGACTACGTTGGCCGTAGTTGCCATTGGGCGCGTGATTCGTGGTTCGGTGCGTCCCAACTCAAAATGTCGTTGTGATCAGCGGCGATCATGAGACGAAGGCAAAAAGATCGGCAAGCGTCTATGCGTGATCAGGGGCTCAAACGCGTCGAGGGTCGACGAGGGCAGGGCATGGGCGAGATCGTCGCTCTGACGGGGCTCGGCGATGTGAGCATTGGCTATACGGTGGCGGACGCGGAGAATCCGGAGGCACTGCCGACGATTAATATTGATGAGCCGACGCTCTCCATGACCTTTGGTGTCAATACGGAGTCCGTTTGCAGGCCGTGAGGGGCAGTTCGTCACGTCGCGCCATCTGCGCGATCGCCTGTTCAAGGAGATCGAGACGAATGTCGCCATGCACGTCGAGAGCGGATTCCGCCGATGTGTTCAAGGTATCGGGACGCGGCGAGCTGCATCTTTCCATTTTGATCGAGCAGATGCGCCGTGAGGCTATGAGGCTGCAGGTCAGGAAAGCCCTGAGGTTGTCTATAAGACGATCAACGGACAGAAGCTGCGAGCCGATGGAGAATCTGACGGTCGAGGTTCCGCAGGAGTATATGGGCGCCGTGATGGAGGCACTCCGGTACGCGCAAAGGCGGAGCTGTCGAATATGACCCGGAGCTGTCAGGCTATATTCGCATGGGAGTTCTTTATCCCGCGCGCGGACTGATCGGCTTCCGTTCGGAGCTCCTGACGAGTACGAAGGGCAACGGGATTATGAATCATATCTTTCCCACGGCTATGTTCCGTACAAGGGGGATATGACAGCCGTTCGCATGGCTCGCTTGTTGCGTTTGAGCAGGGCGAGACGACTGGCTACGGTATCTTTTCACTCGCAGGATCGCGGGAACGATGTTTATCTCGCCGGGGCAGCAGGTCTACGAGGAATGATCGTCGGGGAGAACTCACGCGATATTGATATGGACATCAATCCATGCAAAGAAAGATATGTCACGAATATGCGTACCTCTGCCTCAGATGAGGCAATCCGACTCACTCCGCCGCGTATTCTGAGCCTGGAGCAGGCACTGGAGTATATTAACGACGATGAGCTCGTCGAGGTGACGCCGGAGAATATTCGTCTGCGCAAGGCGATTCTCGATCGGACGGCACGCGGTCGTGCGGCGAAGAATGCACGGAAATAAGGGGTAAAAGGTTTTTTACAAAATTTTTATCATTGATGCACTGCTTTTCTGAAAGAAATGATAGTATTTCTGCGTTAGCAGGATGAGATATTGTCACTAAATTTAAGTGGAATTAACACAGTCACAGGAAGGAAGAGGTAAATGGGTGCAGGTTCTTTCTTTTCACGTGTGAAAGATACAGTTTCACACGTCGTGGACTCATTTATACCAGTCCCTGAGGATGAAGATGAGGATGTAGAGATTCAGGAGGAACAGGATACGCTGTCCGCATATACTGCATATACTGCACAGGGGATCGCTTCTGAGCAGCGTGTTGTCAATGGCGGAACGGTATCATCGTTCTCGTCGCCTTCCCTATGGCAGTTCTTTTCCAAAACCAGCGCCCCTGTTAACGGGAGATGGAGGAACACCTCCTTTGACCGTACATGCAACGAAGGTATCGGAGCTGCGTGTACGGATTCATCGTCCGCGCCGTTACGATGACGCAGGACCTGCGGTTACTCAACTGAAGCAGGGGATTGCGATTGCAGTTAATTTTGACTGTATGAATCCTCCTGAGCGACGTCGTGTTTGTGATTTTCTGAATGGTGCCTGCTATGTGATACATGGTACGGCACATGTGGTGTCGAGTACGATCATCCTCTATGCACCCAAAGGGGTCGATGTGACGGAGGCTCTTGCCACAGCGCAGACCAATTGAATGATGATATGGACATGGAGGAGCTCCTCCATGTTTTTTTGTAAAATATTTATGTGAGGCGTTGTGTTGCAGGGCATGGTATGCTATAATACCCCCTAGTGTAAAAAACACGCGTTTTCCGATAGCTGTTCTGTGCCGTATTGATGCGGTGGTACAGCGGATGAGGAGCGCGGAAGAACAACAGGAGGTATTTTTATGGCAGTCATTTCTATGAAGCAGCTTCTGGAGGCAGGTGTCCATTTCGGACATCAGACGCGTCGCTGGAACCCGAAGATGGCACGTTACATCTTCACGGAGCGCAATGGTATCTACATCATTGATCTGCAGAAGACGGTGCGCAAGGTGGATGGGGCGTACAATTTCCTTCTGCAGCGTTGCGCAGGAAGGAAGTCCGTGCTCTTCATCGGCACGAAGAAGCAGGCACAGGAGGCCATCCGCGAGGAGGCACTCCGTGCGAATATGTACTACGTCAACGAACGTTGGCTCGGCGGCATGCTGACGAACTTCCAGACGATTCAGCGTCGTATTCATCGTCTCAAGGCACTTGAGGAGATGGAGGAGAACGGCACGTTCGAGGTTCTCACGAAGAAGGAAGTGCAGGGGCTGCGCCACGAGAAGGAGAAGCTCGAGCGTTATCTGGGCGGTATTAAGGATATGAACCGTCTGCCGGGTGCACTCTTTGTCGTTGACCCGCGCAAGGAGCGTATTGCGGTTGCCGAGGCACGCAAGCTGAACATTCCCATCGTCGCGATTGTCGACTCGAACTGCGACCCGGATGAGATCGACTATGTGATCCCGGGCAACGATGATGCGATCCGTGCCGTGAAGCTTCTCACGGGCTGCATGGCAGACGCTGTGCTCGAGGGAAATCAGGGCGGCGCACAGGAAGCGGCTGAGTAATCAAAAACAGTGGGGTAAGGGAGCATTATCCCTACCCCTTTTTATGGAACGATCATGGGAGGAACGATACTGGCAATTAGTGCAGCGATGGTAGAGGAACTGCGTGAGCGTACGGGCGCAGGTATGATGGACTGCAAGAAGGCTCTCACTGAGACGAACGGCGATATGCAGCAGGCAATCGACTACCTGCGCGAGAAAGGGATTGCAAAAGGCAGAAGAAGGCTGGACGCATCGCCGCTGAGGGTGCGGTGACGGCATATCTCCGTCCGACGCAAGGTCGGTGTCATTGTCGAGATCAACTGCGAGACGGACTTTTGCTGCGAGCAATGAACAGTTCCGCGAGCTCAGTGCGAAAGGTTGCAAAGCACATTGCAGAGACGAACCCGGCAGATCTCGATGCCCTGAATGCAAAGCACGCTGGATGGCAGGATGTTGCCTCTCTCATTACTGAGGCAACGGCGACGATCAGGGAGAAGATTTCCATCCGCCGCTTTGCCGCTATGAGGGCGCAGGCCGTGTGGCAACGTACATCCACATGGGCGGCAAGATCGGCGTCCTCGTTGAGCTCTCCGGTGGGGATGAGCAGCTCGGCAGGATATTGCGATGCAGATTGCGGCAGCGGCACCGCTCGCGATTGATCGTGCCGGTGTGACGGCCGATCATATCGAGCATGAGAAGGAGGTTCTTCGCAAGCAGGCGCTTGAAGAGGCAAGCCCGAGAAGATCATCGAGAAGATGGTCGAGGGGCGTATCAATAAGTTCTATGAGGAAGTCTCTGCTTGAGCAGAAATTCGTCAAGGATCCGGAGAAGAAGATTGCAGATGTGCTCGGCTCGGTAGAGGTCAAGGCGTTTACGCTATCAGCTGGGCGAAGGCATCGAGAAGAAGCAGGAGGACTTCGCTGCAGAGGTCGCTGCTCAGATGAAGTAAGATGATTTGAAGAGAGGAGAGCTGCCCAACGGCAGCTCTTTTTGCAGATGGTCTGCGGATTTTGCAAAAATGTGCTATAATGGCGCAGAGAGTGTGCGTGACAGGGAGGAGTTGTCTTGGAAACGAAATATCGTCGCGTCGTGTTGAAAGCTGAGCGGAGAAGCGCTCGCGGGAGATCAGGGATTCGGGATCAATCCACAGGTTGTCGAGGCAATCGCCGCGCAGATTAAGAAGGTGCGCGATCACGGCATCGATGTCGCCATTGTGGTCGGCGGAGGGAATATCTGCGCGCGGACTCGCGGGCAGTGCGAAGGGATGGATCGCACGACGGCAGACTATATGGGGATGATGGCGACGGTGATGAACGCACTCGCCCTGCAGGATGCCCTCGAAAAATCAGGACGTTGACACGCGTGTCCAGAGTGCCATTGAGATGCGTCAGGTGGCAGAACCATATATTCGCCGCCGCGCCATTCCGTCACATGGAGAAGGGGCGCGTGGTGATCTTCGGTGCTGGTACGGGGAACCCCTATTTTTCTACGGATACGACGGCCGCCTTGCGCGCAGCGGAGATCGAGGCAGACGTTATTCTCATGGCGAAGAAGGGGACGGATGGTATCTACGATTCCGACCCCAATAAGAACCCAAATGCCAAACGCTTTGAGAAACTGGCATATATTGATATTCTGAACAGGGGACTCGCGGTCATGGACGCGACGGCGACTAGTCTCTGCATGGAGAATAATATCCCCATGGTGGTGTTTTAATATTGATGCATGAAAATATTGCACGGGCAGCATTTGGTGAACCGATTGGTACAACGGTAGGGAGGCGAAAGCAGTATGATCAAGGATATTCTGTCAAAGCACGAGGAAAGTATGAGTAAGGCGATCGAGGCGCTTCGCCGCGAGTTCTCTTCGCTGCGCGCAGGACGCGCAACGCCGAATCTCTTGGATAAGATCATGGTGCCCTACTATGGGACACCGACCTCAGTCAACCAGCTCGCCAAGGGTGACGGTGCCGGAGCCGCACATGATCGTCATTACACCGTGGGAGAAGTCGATTCTGCATGAGATTGAAATTGCTATCTCAGAAGTCCGATCTCGGCCTTTCGCCGAACTCTGACGGAAATGTGATTCGCCTTGCAATCCCTCAACCGACGCAGGAGCTGCCGCAAGGAAACTGATCAAGACGGTCGGCAAGAAGACGGAGGAGGCGAAGGTCGCTCTGCGCAATATCCGACGTGATGCAAACGAGGGCGATCAAAAACTCAGAGAAGGACAAGGAGATCAATGAGGACGAGTCCAAGCGCGGTCAGGACTCTGTGCAGAAGCTCGTCGATAAGTTCGTCAAGCAGATGGACGAGATGCGTGCAGCAAAGGAAAAAGAGGTCATGGAGATCTGATGGAGGATTCCTTTTTCAGCACGTCCCGTGGGATGAGGTTCGCCGAGAGCTGGATGCGGCAGGTGTGCCGTATATGGTGACGACGACATCGCATCACGTCGCTTTTTCCCGTCGTGGACGAGGCAGTCCTATGTCATTCGTATCGCAGGAATGGGAGGGAGTGCATGCAGGTGACGCTTGCGGACTCTCCTCTGCGGAGTGCAGCGGTCGCGGCCTATCGAAGAGCATCTCCGCTGAATGCGAGCACGCTTTCGGCATCCGCCGAAAGGGGTGTTTTAGTAGTGGAATTGTCTTGCAGATAGGGAAATGGAGCGAACGAGCATGGAGAAAACTCTTTGGCTGTGCTGGAGGACAAGCCCGCATCGTCGAAAAGCCAGCTTTCAGCTCGGCATCTCTGTATCTCAGGATATGCTTCCGCTGTCACATTGCCATTGTGATGGATGGGAAATGGCACGATGGGCAAAAGCAAAGGGAAACTCTCGTTCCGCAGGGACATGAGGCAGGGTGCGCGCACGCTGAAACGGATTGTGCGTGCTGCATCAGCTATGGGAATTGAGGTGTTGACGGTCTATGCGTTCTCAACGGAGAACTGGAAACGTCCGCATCAGGAGATCGACTTCCTGCTGCGCCTCTTCGATACATTTTTGGCACGTGAGATCGATGAGATGTGCGAAGAAAATGTTCGAATTCATTTTATTGGTCGACGTGATCGCTTCTCTGAACGTTTCCTTGCTCGTATGGAAGATGCAGAGCTGCGTTCAGCGCATAACACCGGAATGCATTTTAATCTGGCGGCCAGTATGGCAGCCAGGATGAGATCGTGCGTGCTGTTCGTCAATTGGCTGTACGTGTCGTGGAGGAGAACTTCGCCCCGAGGACATCGACGAGCGCTCTTTTCAATGCACTCGATACGGCGGGCGATCCGCCCGTGGATCTCTTCATCCGTACAAGCGGTGATCTTCGCCTGAGCAACTTCCTCCTATGGCAGTCTGGCTATGCAGAGCTGTACTTTACGGAGACGCACTGGCCGGATTTTACACCGGAAGAACTTAGGCATGCTATTGAGGATTTTGCAGGGCGAAGTCGGCGCTTTGGCGGGCTTTCTGCGGAAGAATAAGATGGGAGGTTGTCCTTGATTACACGCATTATCTCCGGCATTATCGGCATTGGTATTGCAGGATATGTTATACAGACGGGCGAAACCACGTTTACGGTTGCCAGCAGCGGTGCTCGCAGCTCTCGCGTGGTTTGAGTATACACGTGCATTTTTCGCGTCGTGGGGGCAGTCCAGCCCTTATTCTCCGGTATTCTTGGCATCGGGGGATGCTGTATGGCGCGTTCATCGGGCAGGAGGTGTGATTCTGCTTTGCATGATCGCATCCTCGATTCTTGCCCCTGATGACCTGCGTCCTTCTGCGTGGCGATGTGTCTGTTCACGATGCGACTGTTTCTGTGGCGGGTATTCTGCTACATCGGCATGCCGTTTGCCCTGCTTATTCTCCTGCGGAATATAACGGGACCTGTCTATACGACGCCGATTGAGACGTTTTTCCTGCGGAGCAGTGATGGTCTGGGTGATGTTTATCAGGGACATGGGCAAGTGACAGTTTTGCCTATTTTGCCGACGACGTGCGTTTGGCTCGCACAAGCTGGCACCTGCCATTAGTCCGAATAAGACGATCGAGGGGTTCTTTGGCGGCCTGATCGGTACGATCGCTGTCGTCGTGGGGCTCGGCTGGCTTCTCGCAATGCCGCTGCCGCAGATGGCTGCACTGGGCGCTACGATTGCCGTGCTCGGTACGCTTGGTGATCTTGTCGAGTCCATGATGAAGCGGCAGACGGGTATCAGGATTCGGGTGCGATTTATCCCGGGGACACGGTGGTGTATGGGATCGCTTTTGACAGTGTTCTCTTTACGGCACCGCTGGTCTATTACTATACGGTATACATTGTCCTGCGCTGAGCGGGGCAAAAGGGAGCTTTGGATGTTAGAGAAAAGTTGCTGCGACAGTCTTTTGTCTTCGGACTGCTCGTCTTTGTGCACGAGTTGGGGCATTTTATCACGGCAAAACTGACCGGGATGCGTGTGGATGAATTTGCCATCGGCTTTGGGCCGCGTCTGGTGCATTTTTCGTTATGGAGAGACGGTCTATTCGATCCGTCTGATTCCACTGGGGGCTTCACGATATTGCCGGCATGGCGGCAGATGACAACGATGCCGGTGATCGCGGCTATTGCCGCAAACCGATTCTCTCCCGCATGATTGTGATTCTTGCTGGATCGGCGATGAATTTTATCCTGCCGATCATTCTTTTTCGGCATTTTTCTTTGCCGGGTGCAGACGCCGAATCCTGCGCCTGTTCTTGGCAAGGTGCTTGCCGATAATCCTGCTGCACAGGCGGGGCTCATGGCGAACGACCGCATCATTGCGATTGATGGGAAGCCCATCGAGACGTGGCAGGGAGATGGTGGACGCCATTCGCACAAACCACGGAACGGTTCCGATGACGATGCAGGTGGAGCGCAATGAGCAGGGAGCTGACGGTCGAGTGTGACCCCACATTATGATGCATCACAGCAGCGTGGATACATCGGCATTGTGAATGCCTATACCAGTACCTATCCTGGCTTCTTTCCAGTCCATCTCGATGGCATTCGAGGCGGACAGGGATGATTGTCGTGATGATGCTCGATGCGCTCTATCGGATCATTCTTGAGCTCTCTGGCTCGGAACTGGCGGGGCCGATCGGTGTGCACAGATGGCGGGGAAGTCGCGGAGATGGGCATTGTCCGCTCCTCAATTTCGCTGCACTTCTCAGTCTCAATCTTGCGATCATCAATCTCCTTCCCGTACCGGCACTGGACGGAGGACACTTTCTAACGCTCTGTGTTGAGGCGGTGCGCGGTAAGCCGCTGAGTCCGAAGGTCGCGCACTATATCCAAAATGCGGGTGTGGGGCTGATTATTCTGTTGATGCTGCTCGCGATGAAAAATGATGTCGTACGTATTTTTGCAGGAGGTTGACCCGCGTCATGTCAACATTTGAGGCGCCGCCGCACCGGCAGATTCATATTGGGAATATCCCCATCGGGGGCGGTGCACCGATCTCCGTGCAGTCCATGTGCAACACGAAGACGACGGATACGGAGGCGACGGTAAAGACAAATCCGCGAGCTGGCGGCGGCAGGGCTGTGATATCGTACGCCTCGCTGTGCAGATATGGAGCGGCAAAGAACCTCAGCACATATCATTCGCCAGGTGAAAACTCCGCTCGTCGCCGATATCCGCTTTGACTATAAAGCTTGCGCTTGAGGCGATGATCACAGGGAATTGCAGCTCTGCGCATCAATCCCGGCAATATCGGTGGTACGGAGCGCGTGAAAAAGGTCGTCGCGGCGGCACGTGAGGGGGAATCCCCATCCGTATCGGCGTGAATGCGGCTCACTCGACCATAAAAATGCTCAGAAGTATGGCGGTGTCACGGCAGAAGCCTGGTTGAATCCGCCATGGAACACGTGCGCATTCTGGAGGAGCTGGATTTTCATGACATCGAAGATTTCGCTCAAGGCGCATGATGTTCCGCTGACACTCTGCAGCGTATCGTCTGATGAGTGAGCGTACGGATTACCCGCTGCATCTAGGCATCACGGAGGCGGGCACGGCGGGGACGGGGATCATCAAGTCTGCTGTCGGCGTCGGAGCTCTTCTCGCCGAGGGAATTGGTGACACGATACGCATCTCGCTGACGGGAGATCCTGTCGTCGAAGTCCGTACGGCAAATGAGATTCTGAAGGCGCTCGGGCTGAAGGAGTATGGGCCAACGCTCGTCGCTTGCCCTACGTGCGGGCGGACGAGCATCGACCTTGCATCCATCGCGGAGAAGGTCGAGGAACGTTTGCGCGGCATGGAGGATCCCATCGAGGTGGCTGTGATGGGCTGTGTTGTCAATGGTCCCGGTGAGGCACGCGGTGCGGATGTCGGTATTGCCGGCGGGAATGGCGAGGGCCTGATCTTTCGCAAGGGAGAGGTCGTTCGTAAGGTAAAGGAAGAAGAACTGCTGCCCGAACTCTTTCGGGAGATTGATGCGATATTGGAGGAACGGAAACGGTCATGAGAGCAACGAATCTGTACGCGCCTACCCTTAGAAAATACGCCTGCGGAGGCGGAGATTGCGAGCCATCAGCTCATGTACCGAGCGGGTCTCATTCTGCAAGTCTGCCGGCGGGATGTACACCCTATCTGCCGCTCGCATGGCGCACCATCCGAAAGATTGAGCAGATCATCCGTGAGGAGATGGATGCCGCGGGCGGGCAGGAGATCATGATGCCAATCCTGCAGCCATCCGAACTCTGGGAGGAGAGCGGCCGCTGGGGGGCATACGGTGCGGAGATGATCCGCGTGAAGGATCGTCATGGCCGCGAGTTCTGCATGGGGCCGACCCATGAGGGAGATGATTACGGCACTCGTGCGCGATGAGGTGCGCTCGTACAAGCAGCTCCCACTCATGCTCTATCAGATTCAGGACAAGTTCCGTGATGAGCGCCGCCCACGTTTTTGGGGGTGATGCGCAGCCGTGAGTTCATCATGAAGGATCTCTATTCCTTTGATAAGGACATCGCGGGGATGAACGAGTCCTATCGCAAGATGTCCGTGGCCTACACGAATATTTTCACGCGCTGCGGATTGAACTTCCGTGCGGTGGAGGCCGACAGCGGTGCGATCGGCGGTGGCACCTCGAGGAGTTTACCGTTCTTGCTCCTGAGGGGGAGTCGCGTATTGCCTGCTGTGATGCGTGCAGCTATGCTGCGAGTGACGAGAAGGCGGCACTGCGTCCCATCGATGCCGCTGCGGAGGAAGCACTGCCGCTTGAGAAGGTGGCAACGCCCGATGCTCATACGATTGCCATGCTTGCTGAGTATCTCAGGATTCCCTGTCGAGAAGACGATCAAGGCGGTTGCCTATCAGACCGAGGAGGATGTACTTATCCTCGCATTTCTGCGCGGCGACCACGAGGTCAATGAGGTGAAGCTGCGAATGCCGTTGGTGCGCAGGAGCTTCGCATGGCGGATGATGCGGCCATCCGCGCAGCAGGCGGATGCCCGGGCTTTATGAGCCCCATTGGCATCAAAGAGGGCACGTGTATCGTGGTTGATGAGACGGCAATGCGGATGCACAATGCGGTCTCTGGCGCAAATGAACAGGACTTTCACTATATCAACGTCAACCCGAAGCGTGACTTTGGGGTCAGTGACTGTGACGGATATTCGCCTTGTTGCGGAGGGCGATCTGTGCCCTGCCTGCGGCGCTGGACATCTTCACATTGGCCGCGGCATTGAGGCAGGGACAGATCTTTGCGCTCGGCACGAAGTACAGTGAGGCGATGGGGCGACCTTCCTCGATGAGGCGGGAAGACGCAGCCCCTGCAGATGGGCTGTTATGGCATCGGTGTCGGGCGCACGATGGCAGCGGCAATCGAGCAGAATCACGATGCGCATGGCATCATTTGGCCGCGTGCGATTGCGCCGTACGAAGTCGTCGTCGTGGCGGTAAACGCCAAAGGCGGAGGAGCAGCTCATATATGCCGAGGAGATTTACGAGGAGCTGCGTGCTGCAGGTGTCGATGTACTGCTCGACGACCGTCGTGAGCGTGCGGGCGTGAAGTTCAACGATTGTGACCTCATCGGTTATCCTGTGCGTATTGCGATCGGACCAAAGACCATGGAGAACGGAACGATTGAGGTGAAGATCCGCAAATCCGGTGAACTCGTGAACTTTGCGCGGGATACTTATCTGCAGGGCGTGCAGGATATGCTTGCAGTGCTGTAACATATTGCGGATGAACGGAGGACGAACCGATGAAACGCGGATGTATAGGGTATCGCTGCTTCAGTGCTCGCCATGTATCTTTCTATATCGAATATTGCTCATGCAGAAACGATTGTCCATAATAAACGCAGTATTCATCGTGCCGCAGAGCAGGTTGAACAGAGGACGCCAGATTCACCTGCTGTGGCGCAGCCAGCCCCACAGCAGGTGAGAACTGATTGTCCCAAATGAAAAACACAAAAACAGGATACTCCTCCTCCAACGAGTGAGAAAAATCAGTCTGGCGAGATGATGTCATCTTCTCCCATGATGCTTCCTCCTGCGGAAAAGAATCCTTTTTTTCAAACTTAATATTCAGGATGATTTTATTAGTTATGTGTCCATGTACTATATATTGGACAATGAACAGAACAAAGATTTATTGATTACCGTCGAGAAGCAACGGTCTACAACATACTTGTCGTCAGAATCATACATGATGTTCAAGATAACGGATATTAACAACGACCGTTCCAATCCACCGATCTTTTCTCAAAAACATCCGCCGCGACTGGTTTTTTAGAAAAGATGGCGTGAAAAGATTATTACTTTTTCAAAAAGTCTACATGATGAACAGTGATGGTGTTGTCTATGGCAGAGTACGCAATTCTCTTCGGGAATTGGTGTATGCTTCTGAAGTCTTTTTTGAAGTCTATCGTGAAGATGAACAATACCATCGTATCCACTTGCCGGATCAGGTCATACAGCAATGGAAAGAGGTTCTGGAATCTGATTTGCGAAGGGTGAAGCAGGAACATCTGAATCGATAAATATTACGATTCAGATAGGGACAGCATTTCATAGAGATAATTGAAAATAACGTTGCTTATTGCTATAATGAAGGCATTGACAGGTATATTTCATTGGAGGTGGCTGTTATGTTTCGTCCGTTGCCATTTAATCTGAAAGAGAATGCCGAAAAGGGACAGGAAATGCTGAGCAAGGCATTTGATACGGTGATGGAGCATTCCTTCAATCCATTCGATAAGGTCGGTGGGGTGCTCTTTCCATTTCGTGTTGATGTGACCGATACGGAGACACAGTACGAGATCTTTGCCGAGCTGCCGGGATTTTCCAAAGACGCCATAGAGGTGTCCTACAGCGAGGACGGACGGCTGAAGATCAAAGCGGAGCGCAGTGCATCCGAGGACTCGGAGGTGCATTATCTCTGTCATGAGCGCAGGACGGGGGCTTTTGAGCGTTCTTTCCTCATCGACGATGTAAACGATGCGGATGTATCCGTTTCCTATGAGGCGGGCATTCTTCATGTGATCCTGCCGAAGCTGGCGGAGAAGCAGTCGCGCCGTGTCTTTACGATACAGTGATTCGGACGGGAGTAGATCGAGAGAGCTAGAACGGGAGGACGTTATGTCGGAGGATCGCGATTGGGAGCTTTTTCAAGCAGAAGCTCAAAGGCAAAGACGGAGATTGATCTGGATCTTTACAAAGAACCGCAGATGAAGCGCCGCATCAATAATCTGGTTACGCGTGCTGGGTATAAGGAATGTTGCGCATATTTCGATCATGTGTGTAAGGACAAGGATGATTTTGCTGCGTTTATCGAGTATCTGACGATCAACGTGTCGGAATTTTTCCGTACACGGAGAAATTCAGCAAGCCTCGAGACGGATGTCATCCTGACCTCCTAAAACGCTCGTCAAAGCTCAATATCTGGAGCGCTGGCTGCTCCATCGGCGCGGAGCCGTACTCGCTTGCCATCATTATGAAGGAGATGACGCCCGGGACGCGTCACCGTATCCTTGCCTCCGATCTCGATATCGAGATTCTGGCGAAGGCGAAGCGCGGCGTCTATACGGCGGACGAGATCAAGAGCATGGCACCCGAGCGTCGCCGCAAGTACTTTGATGTCACGAACGGCGACCACTATGCCGTCAAGCGGGAGATCAAGAGCATGATCGAGTTCAAGCGACACAATCTCCTGCAGGATAAGTTTGAGACGGGCTTCGATCTCATCCTCTGCCGCAATGTGGTCATCTATTTCACGGATGAGGCGAAGGATCAGCTCTATCGGCATTTCTTTGAGGCACTAAAGCCGGGCGGCATTCTCTTTGTTGGTGCGACGGAGTCGATTCTCAACTTCCGCAAGATGGGCTATACGAGCTTTCAGCCGTTTTTCTATCAGCGGCCGCTCGAGTCATGAACGGCGCACTGCAGCTCACGCAGGAACAGCGGCGCGCGCTGCTCCTGCGTGAGGTCAAGTGGGCAGAGGAAAAGTCAGCGGCATACCGCGCTGCGTTCGCACGTGCCGGTGTGTCCCTATGCTGACGTGCAGGATTTCGCAGATATGTCACGGCTTCCGTTTTTGGATGCCGTGGCAGAGGAGGGGCGAATGCCCCTTTTTCGATGCTTACGCTGCCCTTATCGGGGCTTATGCGCGTGAGTGTGCTGCGGGATACCGCCGATGTAGGCGGGCAGGGTGCACTGCTATACGCAGGGGATGTGGCACGGCAGGTGCAGGCAGCGACAGATCTGCTCCGTACCTGCGGCGTGCACCGTGCGAGTACGGTGCTGCTCATCGGGAATGCTGCGGACAGCCGCACTCTCGATCTCAATATGCGCTCGATGGGCTCGGCGCGACGGTTCTCCCATGTGCCTCGGCGGCAGATGCTGTGCGGCTCATGGACGCCGTTGTACCCGATACGGTGATCGCATGGGAGCAGGATATTCCTCTGCTCGAAGAGACATTGGAGAGGATGGCACTCTATCGGCTGATCTCCATCGGTGCATATCCATGTGCGCAGGAGCGTACGCAGCGGATGACAAAGCGCATGGGAGCGCGTCATACGCACATCTTTACACGTGCCTCGATGGGGGTGCTGATTGGATGCAGCGACGATGATGGTGCGGGCATTCATCTTGATGAACGTCTGCTTTTTGCCGAGGTCATCGATGCAGCAGGCCAGAGCTCTGCTGCAGATGGGGCGTGTGGGGAGCTCATTCTATCGTCGCTGACGGCTGAGGCCGAACCTGTCCTGCGTTGTCGTACGGGACTGCACGTGCGCCTCTTACGAGAGCAGGATCGTAGGGGATATGAGCAGGTGCGGATTGTGGAGGAGTGATATGATGGCAGATGAACGGCTGATTGCAGCACTGGATGTCCATACACGCGAGGCAGCAGAGAGACTGGTCGGACAGTTGGGGGACAGTGTTTCCTACTACAAGGTTGGCATGGAGCTCTTCTATGCGCTCGGCGGTGACGTTGTCACATGGCTGAAAGGAGAGGGAAAGAAGGTATTCCTCGATCTAAAGCTGCACGATATACCGAATACTGTAGCAGGCGGGCTCTGCTCTCTGCTGCGCCTGCGTCCCGACATTCTGAATGTCCATACGGCGGGCGGTCTGCGCATGATGCGGACAGCAGCAGCGGCACTGCACCGCGCGGCAGAGGAGGAGGGCGTCCCCTGTCCGAAGCTGATCGGTGTGACGGTGCTCACAAGCATGGATGCGGAGGACTGGACGGGGCTCGGTCATACGGGAACCGTCGCAGATGCAGTGCTGCGCCGTGCAGTGCTGGCGCAGGAGGCGGGACTGGATGGTGTCGTTGCCTCCCCCGTGGAGGCGGAGGCGATTCGACGCGCCTGCGGCCGAGATTTTTGGATCGTGACACCGGGGATTCGTCCCGCCGGTGCGGCGCATGACGATCAGCGCAGGGTGATGACCCCGGCGGCGGCACTTCGCGCCGGTTCGTCGCAGATCGTGGTGGGACGTGCCATCTATGCGGCGGAGGATCCGCGTGCGGCCGCAGAGGCTGTTTTGAAGGAGTTGGAGGAGATATGATGACGCAGGATGAGGTGCGCGCACTGCTGGTTCAGACAGGCGCGATTATGGACGGGCATTTTCTCTGACATCGGGGCTGCACAGCCCGCACTATGTGGAGAAGTTTAACGTGCTGCAGCATCCGCAGTATACGCAGCAGCTCTGTGAGGCGATGGCGGAGAAGTTCAAGGATGCGCGGATTGAGACGGTTGTTGGCCCCGTGACGGGCGGCATCCTGCTTGCGCATGAGACGGGAAAGGCACTCGGAACCCGTGCAATCTTCACGGAGCGCGTGGACGGCAAGATGACATTCCGCCGCGGTTTCTCCCTGCGTGAGGGTGAGCGCGTGCTGATTGTCGAGGACATCGTGACGACGGGCGGCTCGATCAAAGAGGTGATCGACGTGGTGAAGACGGCGGGCGCTGTCCCCGTGGCGGTCTCGATGCTCGTTGACCGCAGCGGCGGAAAGGCGACATTCGGCGATGTGCCTGCGACCGCCCTCCTCACGATGGATGTGGAGACCTATACGCCCGAGCACTGCCCGCTCTGCGCCAAGGAATCCCCATGACGAAAGCGCGGTCGTACGGAAAGTAACGGACGCGTACGATGGCGGAGGAGTTTACGAAGGAAGTAGATGAGGCGCTTGCGTCATGGACGGTGCTCGATACACTGCCGAAGGAATTGGATGGGTTTACGCTCTCTAAGATGCGGCAGGAGCATGAGGGGCAGTATGATTTCTTTCGCTATGACGCGCCTGCTGAGCACCGTGCGATCGTGGGCTTCTATGACGACGGCACAAAGACCTACAAGGTGCGCGTTGCGGTCGGGGTGGTGAGTTTTGCCCTGCCCTCCTTTGTCTGTGGAGATTTGGAGACGTTCGGGCGGGAGCTCACACGGAATCTGCCGCGTGTGACGGCGGAGCTGCATGCGGAGGCACTGGCGACGCAGGAGCTTGCTCCCGTGTGCGATGCGATCCGTACGTGGGCGTATGGAGCAGCTCTTGCCGAGGAGATGGAGGGATTTTCGCTCTTCGTCCGACCTGCGGCTCCGGCACAGCTGACGAACGGTTCATTCCTCATCATCGACTATGTGGACTTTGCCAAGGGGAATGACGTCGGCATCTATTATAACTGCTATCGCAATGAGTTCTTCGGTGAGTACCACGTGGGAGGGATGCCCTATGTGAGCTATGACTTCGATGCGTATGATCTGGAGGAGCTGGAGCAGCGACTGGAGCTGCATCTCGTGCGCTATCTGCATCTTACAGCGGAACAATGGGCGAGTGAGCAGGAGGAAAATCGCGGATGATGGAAACGGGAGGACATTGTGCAGAGAGATGAACTGAGCAGTCTGCGGGCGGATGTACTGGCACGTGCGCGCAATGCGTTTGAGCGCATGGATGCAGTCGCGGAAGAGAACACGAAGAAGGTGCTCGATGCGATGCGGGAATGCCATGTCTCCGATGCGCATTTCAACGTGAGCGCGGGCTATGCGTACAGCGATCTCGGGCGCGAGAAACTGGATGAGCTCTATGCGCGTGTCTTTGGTGCGGAGCGCGCTCTCGTGCGGACGCAGTTCGTCTCGGGGACGCACGCTCTCGCGACAGTGTTGTTCGGGATTCTCCGTCCCGGCGACCGCCTCGTCTCCATCACGGGCACGCCCTACGATACGATGCAGACGGTGATCGGATGGGCATCGAAAGCTGCGGATCGCTGAGGGAGTTCGGTGTCTCCTACGATGAACTGCCCATGCATGAGGGGCGCGTGGATCTGGCCGGTATCGCACATATAGTGACGCCCGAGACGAAGGTGGCTCTCGTTCAGCGCTCGCGCGGCTACAGTGAGCGTCAGCCGCTCAGCATTGCAGATATCCGTGCCGTCAGCGCGCGCATCAAGGCGGCGAATCCCAATTGTATTGTCTTTGTGGATAACTGCTACGGCGAGTTCGTGGAGACGGAGGAGCCGACGGCAATCGCGGATGTGGACATTATGGCGGGGTCTCTCATCAAGAATCCCGGCGGCGGACTTGCCCCGACGGGCGGCTATATCGCAGGGCGCAGTGACCTCGTCGAGATGGCGTCCTACCGTCTCACTGCACCGGGTATGGGCGATGAACTCGGTGCAAGTCTCATCTCGAATCGCCTCCTCTTTCAGGGGCTGTTTCTTGCTCCCCATGTTGTGGCACAGGCACTCAAGGGAGCGGTCTTTGCTGCCGGTATCTTTGAGGGGCTTGGCTGCCGTACGTTTCCACGCTTTGACGAGGTGCGCGGCGACATCATCCAGGCGATTGAGCTTGGGGGTGCGGCGCGGATGAAGGCGTTTGCACGTGCCATTCAGGCGATGTCTCCGGTCGATGCGTTTGCCGCACCAGAGCCGTGGGATATGCCGGGCTATACCGATCAGATCATCATGGCGGCAGGGACATTCGTGCAGGGGCGTCGATCGAACTGAGTGCCGATGGCCCCATGCGCGCGCCATATTGTATCTATCTGCAGGGCGGGCTGACGTTCGAGCACGCAGCGCTCGGCGTGATGGCGGCAGCAGAAGCTATCCTGACGCAGTAGATTTCATCGGGAGGGATGAATGTGTGCGGGCATTGCTCAGAGGTCGAGGAAGTGCCTCATTTTCTCCTCTCCGCGCCAGTATGAGCGAACGATTGAGCAGATGAAGCGATTGATCGCCGACGAGGGCTTTATCCTCGTGGAGGGAACCTGTCCTCTCGGGGAGGAGAAAAAAGATGGATGTTGGGTGGACGACATCATCGATCATGTGATTCAGTGTCCGATGTGCGGACAAGTATTCACCTGCGTTGTCAATACGTACCGCGGCGGGGGATCGTTCCATCGAGGACGGTAGTATAGTTCTCAATGCGCTGCAGCTCATTCGCGAGAATGGGCTGCTTTTGTGTGTTCAGTTTTTCGGATATTTTTGCAGTTTTAAGGATATTATTCTATCGCAAATATTTGTATAATACATACAATTAAACAGATAATAGTGTGATCGTGCGTATTTCCGATTGGAGGAGTGAAAATGAGCGTAGCGATAGAGATCGAGAATGCCGTCAAGAAATACGGTGAGCTCACGATTATCCCGGGGATCACGGAGCATATCCGAAATGGAGAGTTTTTTACCCTGCTTGGTCCCTCAGGCTGCGGCAAGACGACGCTCCTGCGCATGATCGCAGGATTCAACAGCATCGAGGGCGGCGACATCTGCTTCAACGAGAAGCGAATCAATGACATTCCCGCACATCAGCGCAACATCGGCATGGTGTTCCAGAGCTATGCGATCTTCCCGCATCTCACCGTGCGGGAGAACGTAGAATATGGGCTGAAGCTGCGTAAGGTGCCAAAGGCGGAGATGAAGGAGCGCGTCGATAAAATCCTCGACGTGGTACAGATCACGGACTATCAGGATCGCCTTCCCGAACGTCTCTCGGGCGGTCAGCAGCAGCGCGTTGCACTTGCCCGTGCCATCGTCATCCATCCGAGCGTACTGCTCATGGATGAACCGCTTTCAATCTCGATGCAAAGCTGCGCGTGGAGATGCGTTCCGCGATCCGCGCGGTACAGAAACTAGGTCGGCATCACGACGGTCTATGTCACCCATGATCAGGAGGAGGCCTCTCGATCTCCGACCGCATTGCTGTCATGAACAAGGGCGAGATCCAGCAGACGGCGCGTCCGCAGACCATCTACGAGCGCCCGTGGAACATCTTTGTCTCGACCTTCATCGGGCACTCCAATCTCTTCCGCGCCACGGTGAAGCGGGCGGGGAGAAGACGAGCGTCGTCTTCCGCAATGGCTGGGAGATGCCCATGGAGGGGATCGAGGATGCGGCAGAGGACGGCATGGAGGTCGTCGTCTCCGTGCGCCCCGAGGAACTATCCATTCAGTCCGAAGGACTTTCGTGCGAGGTGCGCACAAAGTGTTCCCTCGGCAGGTACATCAACTACAGCCTCGGCTTCGCCGATGAGATGATCCTACCGCATCAGGCATCCATCGAGTTCTCACAGGATCTCGGCCATGCTGAGCAGCAGCTGGAGGTCGGGGATACGGTCTGTCTGCGCCCCAATGCAAAGCGTGTCAATGTCTTCACGAGCGGATGGCTCACGCAATATTTTGAAGGATGTGGTGCACTATGAGTAAGCATGGCGTGCGCCTCGACTTCTGGACGGGCATCACAGCTCTGTCGATTGCCGTGTTCGGACTCTTCCTCATCTATCCGCTCTTTTCCCTCTTCATCTCGGCGTTTCAGGATGCCGTCACGGGGGAGTTCACGCTTGAGCACTTCACATTTCTTCGAGCGAAAATATTACTATCAGTCGATGATCAACAGTTTCAGCGTAACGGCCGTGTGACGGTGCTTGCCATCGTGATCGGAACGGCACTCGCGTACTGTATGACACTCTTCCGTGTGCGCGGCAAGACGGCACTCGAGATCTGCATCATCATCTCGTTGTCTCACCGCCCTTCATCGGCGCGTACTCGTGGATTCTCATCGGCGGGCGCAGCGGCGTATTCTGACACAGTGGCTGCAGACAACGTTCCACTATGAGTTCCCGTCGATCTACGGCTTTTACAGGTATTCTGCTCGTGCTGACGCTGAAGCTCTATCCATTCATCTACCTCTATGCTGCCGGTGCGATGAAGAGCATCGATGCGGCGCTGGTTGAGGCAGCAGAGAGTCTTGGCTGCAGCGGCATCCGCAAAAGTGGCGACGGTCATTGTACCGCTCATCACCCGACCATTCTCGCAGGTGCACTCATGGTGTTCGCCATGAATGCGATGGCGGACTTCGGTACGCCGATGCTGATCGGTGAGGGTTCAACGTCATGCCCGTCGCGATCTACTCGAGTTCATCAATGAGGTCGGCGATCAGGCGAATTTCGCGGCAGCGATGGCGGCGATCATGGTCGTCATCACTTCGACGATCTTCCTGCTGCAAAAAGTATGTAGGTGAGCCGCAAGTCGTTTACGATGAGCTCCCTGCGCCCGATTGCGGTGAAAAGAGCTGCACGGTGCACGGAATGTACTGATGCACGCCGCCATCTATCTGCTCGTCGCGCTGTCGCTCATCCCGCAGCTCGTTGTGGTCTACACCTCATTCCTAGAGACAAACGGTGCGGTCTTTACGGGCGGCTACTCACTTGGAGAGCTATACGACGATCTTCAGCAGCCTGGGGACGGCGATCTCGAACACCTATCTATACAGTACGGCGGCCATCCTCATCATCGTCTTCCTCGGCATGACGGTCGCTTATCTGACAACGCGGCGCAAGAGCCTGCTTACGGACATCATCGATACGCTGACGATGTTCCCGCACATCATCCCGGGCTCTGTTCTCGGTATCACGCTGCTCCTCGCGTTCAATGAAGAACCTCTGCTCCTCCTCGGGGACGGCACTCATCATCATCATCTCTCAGTGATCCGTCGCCTCCCGTATACCCTGCGCTCAAGTTCGGCGATTCTCTCATCAGATCAGCCCGAGCATCGAGGAGGCATCCATCAGCCTTGGTGCGTCTCCCGTTGAAAACTTTCTTTAAGGTGACGGCGGTGATGATGCTCCCGGGGGTCATGAGCGGCGCGATCCTCTCGTGGATTACGGCGATCAATGAGCTCAGTTCCTCGGTCATCCTCTTCACGGGTGCGACCAAGACCATGTCGGTCGCCATCTACGGAGGTCATTCGCGCCAGCTACGGTGCGGCGGCGGCACTCTCGACGATCCTGACGCTCACGACGATCGCCGCGATGCTGATCTTCTTCCGCGTGTCGGGCAGCCGTGACGTTACCCTCTAATGCGTTTCTTTCGGGCACGTTCCCGATGATGTTATAGGTTTGGCAGTTTTTGTCAAAGGAGGTCATCTCATGCGATTCAAAAGGTGATTGCCGCCGTCGCGGCATCCCTCGTTCTCGGCACCGCGCTCAGCGTGCCTGCGGCGGCGGGAACGGCGGTGAGAAGCAGGCGGCAAAGGCGGACGACAACAGTCTCGTCATCTACTGCCCGCATCCGCTTGCCTTCATCAACCCTCTCGTCGAGGAGTTTGAGAAAGAGGCGGTGTAAAGGTGGAGGTCATCGCCGCTGGTACGGGCGAGCTCTTAAAAGCGCGTCGAGTCCGAGAAGGCAAATCCTCTCGGGGATATTTTTCTGGGGCGGCTCACTCAATACGAGTGAAGCCGAAGGCGGCGCTCTTTGAGAACTATACCTCGGTGAACGAGGATCACATTCAGCCCGCGTTCAAGAACACCGAGGGGCCGATGACGCGCTTTACGGATATTCCGAGCGTTATCATCGATCAATACGAACCTCATCGGCGATGTGAAGGTTGAGGGCTATGAGGATCTGCTGAATCCCGCACTCAAGGGCAAGATCGCGTTTGCCGATCCGTCGAAGTCCTCGTCTCTCCTATGAGCATCTCATCAATATGCTCTATGCGATGGGCAATGGTGACCCGGACAAGGGGCTGGGACTATGTGAGAAGCTCTGCCGCAATCTGGACGGCAAGCTCCTCTCCGGTTCGTCTGCCGTCTACAAGGGCGTTGCTGACGGTGAGTACGCTGTCGGTCTGACCTTTGAAGAGGGCGGCGCGAAATACGTCGCCGACGGCGCTCCCGTCAAGCTCGTCTACATGAAGGAAGGCGTTATCTCAAAGCCGGACGGCATCTATATCATCAAGAATGCAAAGCACATGGAGAATGCGAAGAAGTTCATCGACTTCATCACGAGCAAAGAGGCACAGAGCATTATCGCCTCGCAGCTCCATCGCCGCTCCGTGCGTGACGATGTGGATCCGCCTGTCGGCCTCCTGCCGAAAGGATCAGATCAAGATCATCGATGATAATGAGCAGGTTGTCAGAAGAACAAAAGAAGTCGTGGCTGGACAAGTTCAAGGACATCTTTACGAGCGTCCAGTAAACGCTGTGTGAGGATAAAGATACCGAGGCGCAATACCTCGGTATTTTTGTTTTTTTCCAAATTTGATATAATAGAGTCGGATGTTAATTATTTGCTGTGCTGTATGAGGAGGGAGTGCGTGCGGAAATTTCAAGATGAGGTGCGTAGTGCACTCCTTCTGTATGCCATTGTACCCGTCGTGCTCATCACGGTGATCTGTCTGTTGCTGGCAGCATTATACTGGCAACGGAATGTTGCCGCCCACACGGAGGAGGAGGTACGGGCGACAGGGGCAATCTTTACGGAGCTGACGCAGGACTATGAGGAGCGTGCTGCAGCGATCGCAGCGGGTGGACTCGATGGATTCCATGCGGGCGGAAATGGGCGAAGTGCCGCGATGGAGCGCATCTACGCGCAGCTCAACCGCTATGGTTCACAGCCGCATTTCTTCCTCCTAGACGCAGAGCGGCACGTGCTCTTTTCCACAGAGCAGGAAGTTCCGCCCTATCTTCAGCCTCCCGTCAATGCACTGGGGCGTACTCTCGCGCATGGAGCGGCAGGAGGGGAGCGTAGCGGGTTTGTCCCAAACGGCGCGCAGGATTGGGACTATGATCGTCGGGCAGGCAGTTCGCGATGCTCCTAGCACGGGGGACGCTGCGTCGACAATCGAAGGCTATGCCGTCTTTGTCGTGCCTGCGCGGGAACTGGGGCAGCATTTGCAGACGGGGGAGAAGTTACACTTCGTCATTACCGACCGCGCGGAACGTGCACCATTTGTCACAATGCCCACACTGCGGGACCGTGCGTTTCAAAAATCGTGCCCGCGTTGGACGGCGAGACGGGGCTGGTCAGCGTGGATGGGCAGCACTATTATGCGGCATCTGAGGGTGCTGGACGGGGGCTTTACCATCTATGCGCTTTTTCCGCTCGGCAGTCGAGATCGCTCAACTTTGCGACGGGGCGGCGATTCTTCTCGGCGTCTTTTTGCTCATGCTGCCGCTGATTGTCGTCAGTGTGCGGCGTGAGACACGCGATAAGACACAGGCGGTCAGCGAAATCGTGGATGCGTTTCGTGCGGTGCGCCACGGCGATCTGCAGAGGAGACTTGCGATCCGCTCAGATAATGAGTTTGAGGAGATCGCCTGCCGCTATAACCGCATGGCGGAGGTCTCGTCCGCCTGATGCGTGAGAACGAGGAGGAGGCGCGCGCGGGGTCATCTCGGAACTCCGCCAGCTGAGTCACAGTTCAATCCGCACTTTCTCTTTAACACGCTTGAGAATATCAAGTTCATGACGAAGCTCGCCCCCGACGATGCCGTGCGCATGATTTCTGCTCTTTCGACACTCCTGCGCTACAGCATTGACAATCGTGTGCGGCAGGTGACGCTCGCCGAGGATCTCTGTCATCTGGAACGCTATATTGAGATTCAGCGGCTGCGTTTTTGGGGTGCGTTTTTCCTATCGTGAGGAGATGGAAGAAGGGGCAGAGACTTGTCTCGTCCCGAAGCTGTTCCTTCAGCCCGTTGTGGAAAATGCCATCCACTATGGTGCGGATGCAGAGGGACATAGAGATCGTGTCGCGGATGACGATGGAGGCAGAGCAGCTGCATATTGTCAGTGAGGACAGAGGGCTGGGGATGGATGCAGAAACGCTGCATCGTCTGCGGACGATGATGGCGGAGGGGGAGAACCGCTCCGTGCATACGGGGCTCTACAATATCGACCGTCGGATTCGACTGCTCTATGGTACGGGATATGGTGTGCAGATTTCATGCCCACCATCGGGTGGTACGCGCGTGGAGATGGTGCTGCCGATTCGGCGCAGCGGAGGTGAGGAAAATGCAGCGTGTGCTGATTGTCGAGGATGAGGAGATCATCCGCAAGGGACTGGTATGTACCATTGACTGGGCGGCGATGGACTGCGTTGTCGTCGGTGATGCCGCCGACGGTGCGGCTGGGCTGGAGCTGCTGCGACGACGCATCCAGACATCCTCCTGACGGACATCCGTATGCCGCGCATGGATGGGATCACGATGGCAGAGCACGCACGCGATGAGGGGATTCTTCCGCAGCTCATCTTCCTCACGAGCTATGCAGAGTTCGACTATGCCAAAAAGGCGATTGAACTCCATGCCGCAGATTATTTGCTGAAACCGGTCAACGAGGAAGAACTAGCGGCGCTTCTGCATCACCTTGCAGAGCACGGCAAAGAACAAACACAGCCTGCTCCGCTGTCGGAGGGGCTCGATTGGGCACGATATTTTTTTCGGATGACGGGCTGAACCCCTACGTCCGCCATGCGATGGAACGGATTCGCCGCGATTATCATGAAAAACTCAGCATTGAACAGCTGGCGGAGGAAGCTGGTGTGAGTGCGAGCTATCTCAGCCGCAAAGTTCAAGGAGACGACGGGTCAGACATTCCTCGAGGCGCTGACGCGGGAGCGTCTGCATAAAGGCAATAAGTCAGCTGGCATCAGGAAAATATCGCGTCTACGAGGTCGCCGAGGCGAATGGGTTTGGCGACTATAAGAATTTTTGCAGTGTATTCAAGAAATATATGCACTCTTCTCCACGTGATTTTCCTGCATTCGCTTCAGCATCGTGTGCACCAAAAGGAAAAATAGGGCAGATGCATATGCTTCAATAAGTATGCGTGCTATTTTTTTGTGAGGGAAATGGTTGCATACCCCTGCGAAACATGGTATACTATCCCCTGTCGCGTGGGTGCGTATTTCGTGCGCACTCGCAGAGAATAACTCTGCCGCTGCAAAAACAGCGGCCATAGACCAAAGAGGAGGTGATTTTCGTGAGATTGTACGAAGTCATATTTATTAGTGAAAGCCGATGGAGGAAGATGCGACAAACGCCGTCATCGAGAAGTTCACAAAAGCTCATTCAGGCAAACGGCGGTAAGATTGAGAAGGAAGACCGCTGGGGCAAAGCGTCTCGCCTATGAGATCAGAGGACATGACCGAAGGATACTACGTTCTGCTGTACGTCAATGCAGAGCCTGCCTGTGTTGCTGAGTGTGATCGTGTGATGAAGATCACCGACGATCTGCTCAAGCACATGATCGTCCGCGCAGACGGCATCGAGGAGTAAGGGCGTACGGAGTCATCCGTACGTTCTGTATGCGTGACAGGGATTCATTCAGGAGAGAAACCGCATGAGACAGAGTCATACTGATCGGTCGCCTTGCGCGCGACCCTGAGATTCGCTACACACAGAGCGGCAAAGCGTTTTGCCGTTTTACGGTGGCGGTTGACCGCCGTTTCTCGCGTGCAGCACAGCAGGAAGGCCAGCAGACGGCTGATTTCATCCCCGTGACATGCTGGGAGAAACTCGCCGAGATCTGCGGCAACAATCTCACCAAGGGACGCCGCATCGGCGTCGAGGGCGCATCCAGGTGCGCAGCTACGACAGCAGCGACGGACAGCGCAAGTACGCGACGGATGTGGTGGCAGACAATGTGGAGTTTCTGGATTCCAAGAATGCCGGCGGCGCGCAGGGCAGTTATGATGCATCTGCGCCGCGTTCTGCCGCACCCGCTGCGGGCGGCGGAGCTGCACCGGATATGATGGGACCCGTCATTCCTGATGACGACATTCCATTCTGAGCATGAAGATGATCGAAATATCCTGAAATGAGGAGGGACAGCGAACATGATGAAACGAGATCAGGGCCGCAAAGCCTCGCCGCAAGGTCTGCTCGTTCTGCGTGGACAAGGTAGACCATATCGACTATAAGGATGCCGCAAAGCTGCGTCGCTTTACGACGGAGCGCGGCAAGATCCTGCCGCGCCGTATTTCCGGCAACTGCGCAAAGCATCAGCGTCAGGTGACGCTTGCGATCAAACGCGCACGTAATATTGCACTTCTTCCGTTCACAGCGGGTGAGGCAGATACGCCGCACCTTTTAGGTGCGGTGTTTTTTATCAGTGCAGAGGGGGAAAGGAATATGCGGCATCGGATGGAACGATGTGCTGCAGGCGTTCTGGCTGCAGCGGTTGGGTGTGGCGTCATGTTGACAGATCTGACAGCAGAGGCAGCACCGACCATATCACTGAGTTATGAAGATGGTGCATCGAGTGAATATAACTTTCGCATGAAGCGGGAAGAACGTATTCATAGAGAGAACATGCAGACCATTGAGTTTGAATTTCGCTGTGATGGCGATCAGGAGAAATATGATCGTGCGATGCGTGCTGAACAGAAGCGTCATAATGAAGCACTGAATGCGATTGAGCATGATTATAGCAGTGGTACGCCTTGGCATTAAGAAATTGCTGGAAAAACAAAAGAACGTGTCTTGTGAATGCATACTGTATCATGAGACACGTTTTTTGAATTATTTTTTCAAATCAAATTGGTCGATCACCGTTCCATCCAGTGCCTCACAGGTGATGCGGAGATGATGTGCATCCACCTCCAGATAGAGGTAGTTTGACGGTGCAGGGATTCGCTGGAGGCGGCGAGGTCGTAGGGCTCGGGAGGGACATCGAAGTACTCATCGCCGCCCGGTCCTCCGAGGAGATAGAGCGTCCCCTGAGCGTCCGTCTGCTCCGCGCGGATCTGACGCCGCCGATAGGCGTGGACGTGTCCCGTGACAACGAGGTCGATGCCGTACGCATCGAATGCATCCATAAAGACGCGCCCCACGTCACTGATGCCGTGCTGCGTCTCCTGTACGGTCTGATACTCTCCATAGGCGAGAATGTCCTTGTGCATGAGGGACGATTTTCCATGGGGCGGAGGATGTCGCTGCATCGCGTTTCAGCCAGGCGAGCTGCTCCTCATTCAGCGCCGCACCGCGCGCCGCACTCAAGGAACTGTGTATCGAGGACGATCACGTGCACGGTACCAAGATCAAAGGAATAATAGTGCCCGCGAAACGCCGTGCTGCCGTTTTTCCGGGCAGGGGCAAAGGTCTTTGAGATAGCGCAGCGGCAGGGTGATCTGTCACGCGAGGCTGTAATACTCGTGATTGCCGAGCACGGGGGACATGAGGGAGCGCGATGCGAGCGGGGAAGGATTCCCCTCCATCGCCGCGAAGAAGCTGTCCCAATGCCACGTAGATTCGCCATTGTCGGTGAGGTCACCGACGAGTGCAGCAAAATCCGCATCGCTGTGACGTTGCCATGCTGCCTGATAGAGGTCGTTCCAGACACTGTAATCCTCCCGCATTGGCTGTCCGAAAAGAGCAGGGCACGCACGGGCGTACGTACTGCATGTGGGGCTGACAGGGGAATCAATCGGATGTCCCTGCCGTATGCGTGATACGGTAGGCACCGCCGCCAGCGAGCAAAGGGATCTCTGCGTGAGTGAACGAACTGCTCTGTGTCGTCTATCGTGAAATGCGTGTAAGAGGGACGAATGCCGTGATATGTCCGTCTCTTCCGCTGCGCAGCTCGACATGTGCGCCGTGCGGGAGAGTGGGTGCGTCCCACTGGATCATACGCGTGCTGCTTGGCTGTGCCGTAATGGTCTGGCGCAGGTGGCGGATGCCGTCTGCTGCAGCTGCAGCGCAGGATGAAAAGAGACCGCCGAGGTCCCATTGTGAGAATGGACTGAAGGGCGGTCTGAAGGAAATGGCGTCGTGTCATGATTTTTTCTCCACATCCTGCATGGCGGTCTCTGTGCGCATCATGCGTCGTTCAAAACGGATGGCAGTATAGATAAGAATGGCAGCACAGATAACGACAATGACCAGGCGCGTCTTATCCTCCTGCTGCATGATGAGGTCGTGCCCGATGATTGCCCTCGATGCCCGTCGAGGGGATTTTTCCGACAAGAGAGGCGAGGACATAGTCGCGCAGGCGGATCGAGGAGAGAGCACCGACGGCATTCATGACGGCGGAGGGCAGGTACGGCACCATGCGCCCGATGAGCATGATGATGAAGCCCTTGCTGCCGCTGTAGTGATCAACCTTCGCGAGAAAGGGGCTCTTGGCGATCGCCTTTTCCGCCGCATCGCGGAAGTAGAAGCGCATCAGCACGAAGGCGACCGTGACGCCGACGGTCTCTGCGACGCAGGACAGGATGATGCCGGGCATAATGCCAAAGAGAATGACGTTTGCCGTCGAGAAGATGACGGCGGGCGGAAAACCAAAGTGCATTGGTAAAGGGTGAGCAAAAAGGCGAAGAGGACTCGCGCCCTCGCCAGAAGGTGTGAATGTACTCCACCGTCGCAGGAATATCACCGCTGGCAAGCAGCCCTGAAGAGCGAGGGAGAAACTGCGGTGCAATGAGATGGATGATGACAAAGAGAAGAATGATGGCGAGTGCCGCACCGAGTTTGAGGATGCCCATGCCCTGTGGTCGTTTCACGTGAGTACCTCCTCCTCAAAAGGGGGTCAGTTCATAAATAGCATGGCGAATGCGCCGAGAAGCAGGGCGAGACTAAAGCCCTGCATGGCGTTCGCGATGCTCTTGCCATAGGCGGCGGAAAAATGTGCTGCGATTTTGCGCAGCTCGAAGATGAGGAAGGACAGACAAGAAGAAGACGAGAGCCGTGTCGTCCCTGTGTCCACCCGTAGGCGAAGATCAGTGCCGTGAGGACGATGCCGGTCTGCTCCCCGCGGGAGAAGAGACGCTGCGGCTCCTGTGCCCGCTCGCGCTCGTCGATCTGGGCGCGGGTCAGCGGGATGCCCATCTCGTCCATTTTTTCCTGATCGCGGTCAAACCATCGGTAGTGGAACCCCATGGATCTTCACTCCATCGTTTTGTTCGGGCTAATTGGATGCGATGCGCCGCTGCGTCGGCTGGGTGCCGGGCTTCGGCAGGTCAGGACGCTTGCTTGGACGCAGTGATGGCTTCTCGGGCGCAGGCTGTACGGGCGGATTGGGCGCGCTCGGCGTGGGATGTGACGGGCGGCCGTTCTTATTCTGCGCCGCATCCATACGCGCGCGCATGCGTGCCCGCTGCTGTTCCTGCTCCGCACGTTCCTGCTGCATAATGCGCAGCCGCTCCGCCTGCAGCTCATCCGAGCCATAGTAGACGCGTGCCTCCTCCACGATCTCCGGCAGCTCTGCATAGAGATGGCGGCGGGACAGGCTGTTGCGTTAAAGTCGCGGTGCCCCTTCACCGTGACACCCCAGATGGGATCCAGCTGATAGACGGTGCAAAGTGCGGCGATCAGATGCGCGGCGCTGTGTTTCTGTGCCTCGGTCAGGGACAGCGTCCTCGAAATTCCCGACGATGTTGATGCCGACGGTATGTCGATTCTCGCCGTGAGACATAGTGCCGACGGTGCCCATGGGAGCGTCCCTCCTCGATCGTGCCGTCCTTGCGGATGAGGAAGTGGTAGCCGATGCCCGCCCAGCCATTGTGCAGATGCCACTCATGGACGGTCGCAGCGGAGACATCTGCGTTCGTGTTGCCGATGTGATGAATGACGATGCAGTCCGTGACAAAGCGGTTTTCGAGTGCACCAAAGGAGAGATACGTCGGCTTTATCGTCACGCCCGGAAGGGCGGAGGGAATGTACCATGATGCTTCTGCTGCATCGGGGAAAAAGGGGAAAAGGGCTGCACCGATGCCGACGAGGGTCATGCGGCGCAGAAAGTCTCTACGGTTCATGTGGAATCTCCCGGGAAATGATCGTGTGGTCGTGGATGCGCAGCTCCGTCTCATGCAGCGCATAGAGGGTCGAGCGATGCCCGACGCTGATGATGCCCGACGCAGGAAGCTCCTGTCGGAGCAGCTCGTACAGGGCGCGTTCGCGCGGCTCGTCGAGGGCGGACGTTGCCTCATCGAGAAAAATCCAGTCAGGGCGGATGAGCAGGATGCGTGCAAAGGCAAGACGCTGCTGCTCACCGAGCGACAGGATACGGCTCCAGTCGTCCGTGTCGGATAGGCGCGGTGCGAGGTGGGGGAGTCCGACCTGCGTGAGCACGCGCGCCATCTCCGTATCGGAGGCGGCCGCCGTGCACGGGTAGGAGAGTGCGCGGCGGAGTGTGCCGAGCGGCAGGTAGGGATGCTGCGGGAGGAAGAGGCGCATGAGGCCCTCCGGCATCGTCACAGTGCCGCTGCCGCGAACCAGATCCCGCGACAGCGCGCAGGGCGTGCTCTTGCCGACGCCCGACTCCCCCGTGACGAGCGCACGGCTGCCCTGCGGCAGGGTCAGTGCGGAGACGGCAAAGAGTTCCGCACCGTGCGGGAGCGCGACGTGTAGATCGCTGAGACGCAGTGCGTCCTCCGCAGCGTCCTCGTGGACGATCATGGGCGGAACAGCGGCGGCCTCGTTGATATGCGCCGTAAAGCCCGACGGTCGCTGGATGACGGCGGACAGCTCAGCGATGGAGCTGTAGGAGTCAACGAAGGACAGCGCATCCTGCACGGCCGAATGCCGAGATGGTCTGCATCAGACCGCCGAGGGCGATCTCGCCCGCATAGTAGCGCGGCGCCGCCATGATGAGCGGGAAGATAATGGCGAGCTGCCCGTAGCCGTTCACATAGAAGTTCAGCAGCTTCGTCCGCCGCATCAGCCCCAGTAGTTTTTTAATGACGTGGCAAAGCGCTCCTGAACCCCTGTGTCTCTGCCATCTCCGCCGCGATAGAACGCGATGCTCGCTGTTCTCCCGCACGCGCATCATGCTGAAACGAAAATCCGCCTCGTAGCGCTGCTGATCGAAATTCAGCGGATGAGTTTTCGCCCGACCAGATGGACGAGGACACTGCCAACGCCCGCATGAGGAGGGACAGCCAGAACATATAGCCGTAGATGGTGAATGTCTCACTCCCGATGGGGACAGTGAGCGCCCAGATAGATTCCACAGCACGACGGCGAATGCACCGAGTGTCGTGAGCTGTTTCAGTGCGCCGACGAGAAGCGTCAGCGTCAGCGTGACGAACTGATTGATGTCCTCGCTGATACGCTGGTCGGGGTTGTCCGTGTCGCTGCGCAGTACCTGCAGACGGTAGTAGACCTGCCCACGCATCCAGCGCGCTAGATACTCCTCCGTCATCCATGTACGCCAGTGGATCGTCAGCATCTGCCGCAGATAGACGGCATAGACGGCAATGACGATGTGAGGAGGGCAAAGCCCCTGTAAAACGTGCCGATGAGCGGCCAAAAGGAAGCCCAGTCATACGCTTGGGTGCATCGTAGAAATTGCGGTACCAGTCGTTGATGCGGACGAGCAGATGAGACCATGACGAGATTGAGCACGATCACGGATGCAAGCGAGTCCGCGCTTTTCCACTTTTTCCGCAGAGCTCCAATATCCCTTGAACAGCTGCCAAAAGCCACGGATGAGGGCAGTTTCACACGTATCCTCCTTTTTGAACGAACGGTATTTATTATAGTATTTTTTTCATCAGAACCGCAAGGGAGCGCATCAGGGAAATGAAAGATGCTATCATTGACGGGACACATCAATATATAGTAGAATACAGCCGTATCAACTATATGGTTATCGAGCGGAAAGGACTTGCCATGGATTCTATCGCGCAGGGCATCATATTTTTTTAAGCAGGGCAGCATCGTCATGTATTTCTTGGCGATTGCGTCCATTTTTGTTGTCTTTATTGGGATCGAGCGCGCATTTTGCTTTGCACGCGCGGATGCAGGACGTGCGTTTGCGCACGCCTTCATGCTCCATATTGCCAATGCTCGCTATGCGGAGGCGCGCCTTGCACGTGACCAGCGCGGCGCGATTGCCGACATTCTGTTCAGTGCGATCACCAAGAACAGCAGCCGCGCCGATCGGATGAGCGCCTACGCATGGAGATCCAGTCCGGCATCGCCCTCTCCAAGATGCGGCGGCGCATCTACTACCTGAGCGTGATCGTGACGATGGCGCCGCTCCTCGGCCTCCTAGGGACGATCAGCGGCATGATTACGACGTTCAGCGTGTTCAACATCCAGGCGGGCGAGCCGGCGGCGATCACAGGGCGGCATCGGTGAGGCGCTGATTGCGACGGCGATGGGACTCTGCGTTGCCCTCGTTGCCCTGATGGTGCATGCGTATTCTCCCAGCGGATCGAGAACATCGTCACGGATATGGAGATGTGCTTTTCCGCTGCTGAGCAACCGTCTCGCTCTCGCCGACGCTGCCGGCGTCACGGCGGACGATCGCAGCGGAGGGGCGGCACAATGAGACTGCGTGACCGCAGGGCATTCGGAAAGCCTGAGGTCGTCATCATCCCGATGATCGACATCATATTCTTCCTGCTCGTTTTCTTCATCATGAGTACACTCTACATGGTCAACGTCAAGACCGTGGATGTCAATCTCCCCCAAGGCGCAGTCGGCACAGACGCAGCTGAACGTGACCTATCTCGTCACGGTGCGCAAGGATGGCTCGCTCTGGCTCGAGGATCAGCCGATTGATGCGGATACCCTCGTGCAGCAGGCGCATGGAGTCTAAAAATCCGCGCTTTGCCGTCGTCGTGCGCGCGGATGGGGATATGAACTACAGCGGCGTCATGGAGCTGCTGGATCGCTTCCGCCAGGCGGGGATTACTCGTTTTGGATTGGCGGCGCAGTAAGAGAATATGAACAGGGGCTGCTCTGAACGATTTCACTTCGTGCAGCAGCCCCTATCTTTATGGCATCTTTCCGTTCCACCACGGGCGCAGACTCCAGTCGCACCTCGAACGTGCGCAGCCACGGATAATGCGCTGTGATATTGCTCCGCACGACCCGCAGCGTCATGTCGTTTTGGTTCACGGGCGTACGGAATGCAGCGGTCGACTCATAGCTCCTGCATGCGCCGGCTCAGATCGTTCATCAGGAGATCGTTCGCCCCAGCGCCAGTTTCGCGTGAGATCGAGATCGGCACTGTTCGCGCCAGCCCGCACGACGGAGCGCGTCGTTCACGCGGTCAATCGTCTCCTTGAGTAGAACTCGTCCTCTGCCATGCCGCCCTGTGAGAAAGGCGAGATTTTGCGGCGGCGCGTTCCCGCTCCTCTGCTGTCGCGGCATTTTTCATGGCGCAGTGATAGAGAACAGCCTCTGCGACTGCCGTACCGATGGCGTTGCTCGCCGTATTCCACCCAGCGTATGCCGTCAGAGCGTTCACAGGGGACATCTTTTCGGTCAGAATGGGGAGCAGCGTCTCCTCCGCGCGGAAATGGCGCAGAGATCGACGAGTGCGACGGATTTTCCTGCGGAAAGCAGTTGACTGATCGTGGCGGCAGAGGGGCGCGTGTGCCAAGCGTATCCGCGTCGCTGTCGCCCGCCGCGATGAAGAGCGTCAGGTCGCTGTTCGCATCATCCAATGCGAGCGTGCCGCCGAGCATGGCGACCTTTCTCCCGTGCCGTCACATCGTTCGAGACCGCCATAAAGGGAAAGACGGCGTCTGCCATATCGTCACGCGCATAGCGGGTGAAATGCGCGGAGGGTGCCGCCGCGCTCATGGTCATCGACGGCCATCCGCGCGAGCATCGAGGCGCGATCTCATCCGCCCGTGCACAATCATCGCCCGCTCCGGGGCGATATTTTTAGTGCCAGCAGGGGCGGAGAGTTCCGCCCTTTTTCAGATTGCCGACGGAGAACTCCTCGCCGTCGTCCTGCCCGAGCACAAGGCGCGTGAGCGTGCCCTCCTCGGTGAGCGTAATGAGCATGGCGGCGAGTGCCGTACTCTCGTCGAAGTGCGCAAGATACCTTTTGCAGATCCGCATCGGGGATCTCGGCGCGCAGACGTGCCATTTCCTCCGCATCGACCGGCAGGCCCTCGCCCGCGCGCCCTAGGAGACGTGCATAGGCGAGGAGCGCGCGCCGCTCGCGCCAGCCCTCGATGCCGTCCTGCGGGATCGCGCGCGGCAGAATATAGAACGCGTGCAGGGGGACATCGGGATGCGCTGCGTGCAGGTCACGGAGATACGCGGCCAGCGCATTGATGTCCTCCGCCGAGATATGCGCCTCGCGTGCGGCGAGCAGACCGCCCGAGAGCAGCTGATCGACCGAGAGAATGGCGGCATCCGCCTCATGGATATGAGCAGCCACCCAGCTTCGCATCGCTGCCGTATCGCCTGCCATGGAGTAGTAGTCCATCAGCTCGGACGGCGGCGTCATGACCTCTCGTCCGATGATTTTACCGCCGTTTACGACAAACGCCCCGCACGGCGGACGCGAATCGAGTGGGACGAGCAGAATGGGGCGCCGCACCGCCCCATCCTCCATAGCGGCGGAGAGCGGCAGCCACTCTCCCGCGTACGTGGGGTGGAATACAAAATGAAAGAGAAGGAAGGAAAGCGTGAGGAAGACTGCGACGATCCCCGAGTTCTGTCTCATGGGGTACACCTCCCTTTTTTATGCCCTCATTCTGTCGTTATTTTACTGGATACGGTTCCGTTTCGCAATCCATTCTTTGTTGAGGACGGAGGCACCTTCGAAAAGGTGCAGGGGATATTTCACAATGTAATAGGGAGCTTCTGCTAAGATATGCAGCAGATCAAGCACAATATTCTTAACAATGCCTATGGGAAGAATCTGAGGATAAAGCACGATGATGGCTCTTGGCAACAAGTAGGAGGGAGAGATTTTTCCTGGTTTGTTGAACAAAATATAAAAAGGCTCGTATTCTATATATGAATACAAAAAAAGCACCCTGCGGGCGCAGTCTGCTAAGAGCGATTCCCTTAGCAAAGGCACGACACAGGAGGCTTTATCTGACTTTATTGTATCAGATGCGTTTAAGAATGTAAAGTCCGTTTCTGGGTACGCCTGCGTCAAAAAAGCCTATACACGCTCTATCGCTGGTCTTTATCGCTGCATGAAACGCCTCGGGCTGAAAACAAGCACGCCAGAAGAAACCTGTATATCAGCAAAACCATATCAGCAGGCAACCTTCCCCGGTGAAAAGGTTCAGATTGATGTTAAAGTCGTTCCCGCTGCCTGCATTGTCGGACAGGCAAAAGAGCAGGGCGAAAAGATGTACCAATATACAGCGATTGACGAATGCACGCGCTTTCGCTTTATTGCGGCATTTAGGAGCAATCGACGTATTCGTCCATGCTCTTCCTGCAGCAGCTCATCCGCCGTTTCCCGTTCCAGATACATAAAGTACAGACGGATAACGGTGCGGAGTTTACAAGCGTTTCAAGCGGCGGATGAAGAAAATCTGACGCTGTTTGAAAAGGAGTTAAAGCGTCTTGGCATTGCACACCGAAGATTCCTTCACGCCAAGACATAACGGTAAGGTAGAGCGTTCTCACCGAAAGGACAACGAGGTTTACGCTGCGCATACGTTTTTCTCGTTTGAGGATTTCAAGGTGCAGCTTGCACGGAGAAACAGAGCGTATAACAATTTTTCTATGCGTCCCCTAGGATGGAAATCTCCTCGTGAGGCTCTTTCTCTATTTCTCTCTTGTGTAACATATGATTGACAAACCTACATTGTTGGGCATCTGGATGAGAACGGTGAGCCGCTGCCGTCTTCGTTCGCCCCGCGTCATGCGCAGGCGGGGGGCGTGAGTCCTATGGGGAGATTGTCCGCGATCCATCAGGGCGGCGAATGATTACGCTGTTTGCAGGCGCGGATGAGTCGACGTTTCTCCATGAGTTGGGGCATTTGTTCTTGATGGATCTCGATGCGCTCGCTGCGTTCGCTGCGTTCGATGCGGTGTCGGCGCATGATCGTGATACGACGGTGGATGCGTGGGCTCAGTGGCATAAAGGGAAAGTGTCTGTATTCCGTTGAAGCTCTGGAAATAAAAAAAGCCTCCCGGAAGTGGAATGCCGCATACAACGCCAAAGAGGGTGTGCTGACTTCATTCCCACAGGAGGTCTTTGGGGATAGTATGCAGAATTTTCGTCAGAAAGTAAAGTGTCCGCAAAAATCGGCAGGTAACTTGCCAAGGTCTGCCGTAACACGATCCTCTGCCACTGCCGATCTCTTTGAAAATCAGTATAGTAGATCTGGCGAGATAAATACAATCCGTTTGTTGGGCATCTGGATGAGGAACGGTGATACAGGCATAACAAAGAGAACGACACGCGGCTACGATCAGGTGCTTTTTCGTTTGGGATTGAACAAACTACTGCCTTGTGTCAAAAATTGGGTAAGAGAATGGCAATGCAGGAGGAGTGTGCAATGGCAATTTGGGGCCAGTTAGGAAATCGAGGAATAAGCTATGGCAAACTGACTGGTGGGAGGTGCCTGTATGAATCCGGCAGAAAGATATTATTGAATTTCGATTAACAAGTTACTGCTACGGACCGGATATATTTCCCACACTAACTGTGGAAATATATATTAATGGCGAGAAATTTTTCGTGATAAAGTCCGTGACGTAGAACGTCCTTTTGCTGAGGCTGAAGGTAATCCAGGCATAGCAGGTCATGCCACAATAACACCTAGAGAACTATATGAATCCTTGCATAATGACTATTTGGAATTTGACAGCGTATCTATTTTTTTGGATGCGACTGCGAGTCATTGATTGTTGGCCGCTTGATGTAGCGGTAGATGTTGGGATAAAGACGGTTTACATGGTATGGTTTTAATATGTACCATCGAGAAAAAAATGGGACTACACCGAATTAGGAAAAATTTGTTTTTGATAAACAGCAATATTTCCGAAGTAGATAAGCTATTGATTTTTTTGAAAAACAAGGCTTGGACATATACAAAAATTTTTCAAGTGGCATTTGAGCCCCAAAAATATGGTTGGATCAAGATGTATATGAGTTTGGAAGGAACAAGACGTGTCGCTACTTATCTTACTTATTTTCGCCATTTGATGGATTATTGAATTTGCTAAAAGGTCTGGAATCAGGCAGTTCCTACGAGGAGGTTAAACATTGACGAAGAAGGTAGCTGTACGAACATAAAGATCGAAAGCAACGGAAACAAATGATATATTGAATGTAATGGTCATACAGGAAAACGCTGATGATACGCCAGGAAAATGTTATAGTTGTCAATCGTCAAGAGCAAACTTCATACAAGCATTTAAAATGGCTTTTCGGATATTAGAGGATGAAAGGATTTGATCCGAATTTCTGGGATGAACACGAGCCTGATTACATTTACGATGATGAAGATGACGTCAATCCTCGTGATGTAATGGAATCATTTTGGAATGATCCCTGGTTTCAATTTTTGCGTGAGCCATAAAAAGCTACGGAAGGTCATTGAAAAAAACTTCGTATATGATTGACACGAGAGGCGAGGTGTATGGGGCCGTACAAAAAATGAAGGAAGCATCGCTCAGTGCTAGAATTTTGTATTTATTTTCCATAACTGTGACATTGGGTACGGAAAAAGTAATTGATTTTTCTGAATGGAGATGTTATAATGATTTCATAGTTCAAATCTATTGGTATACCTTGTTTTAATTGTGTTGCCAAGAGCAAAATCGGCAACGCAAGAGTCTTTAAGGAGGAAATACGTATGAAGGTAACTGTTGTTGGTGCAGGTAACGTAGGTGCTACTGTAGCAAACGTCGTTGCGCTCAAGAAGTTTGCGAGCGAGGTTGTCCTTATCGACATCAAAGAGGGTGTCTCCGAGGGCAAGGCAATGGACATGATGCAGTGCTCGCATGCGCTCGGCTTTGACACGACGGTCAAGGGTGTTACGAATGACTACGCTGCGACGGCAAATTCCGATGTTATCGTCGTTACCTCCGGTCTTCCGCGTAAGCCGGGCATGACGCGTGAGGAGCTCGTCGGTGTCAACGCAAAGATCGTCAAGAGCGTTGTGGAGCAGGCGTTGAAGCACTCCCCGAATGCGATCTTCATCATCATCTCCAACCCGATGGATGCAATGACCTATCTTGCACTCAAGTCCACGGGACTTCCGCGCAACCGTGTCATCGGCATGGGCGGCATGCTCGACAGCAGCCGTTTCCGTTATTATCTCTCCGAGGCACTCAACAAGGCAGGTCATCCCGCAACCCCGACCGATGTGGACGGTATGGTCATCGGCGGTCACAACGACAAGACGATGGTTCCGCTCGTCAGCATCGCAACGCTCCGCGGTATTCCTGTCACGCAGCTCCTCTCGAAGGAAGTTCTCGCTGATGTCGTTCAGAAGACGAAGGTCGGCGGCGCAACGCTGACGGGGCTTCTCGGCACGTCCGCATGGTATGCGCCGGGTGCATCTGCAGCAACGCTCGTCGAGGCGATTGCTCTCGATTCGAAGAAGGTTATTCCTTGCTGCGTCTACCTCGAAGGCGAGTATGGCGAGAAGGAACTCTGCGTTGGCGTTCCCATTGTTCTCGGCAAGGACGGCTTTGAGAAGGTTGTCGATGTGAAGCTCGAGGGCGAGGAGAAGGCGAAGTTCGAGGAGGTGTTGAGGCTGCACGTGCTGTCAATGCACAGCTCGCTGATGCGCTGAGTAATCTTCTCTCCGTGAAGGAATAAAAGGATCTCTTCGGAGATCCTTTTTTTGTACGCGTGTTTTATTATGGAAAACACGCGAAGGGGATTGACAGGCGTGTATTGTTCCTCTATAATAGCTATGCGTCATGAGGTGCAGACGACTCACTAGCTCAACTGGCAGAGCAACTGACTCTTAATCAGTAGGTTCACGGTTCGATTCCGTGGTGGGTCACCATGAATGTTATCCGTGTATGCGGTTTTTGAGGCAGGTTGGCATACCAACCTGCCTTTCGTATATCAAGACGAGAGAAGGGGAGCGGACATTGAATATCCTGATTTTTGAACGATGACGGGATCGCCGCAGAAGGGATCCGCGTACTTGCGAGACAGTTTGGCGGAGTACATAATGTGACGGTTGCGGCTCCCATGCATCAGCAGAGCGGTACGTCTCATGCACTGACAATCGGACGTGCCATCGAGGTTCGTGAGGATACGTCCTTTGATCGAGCAGCGGGGATTGCGGCATGGGCGATCGACGGCACGCCGACGGACTGCGCAAAGCTCTATCTGGATGCGATTGCGTCGGAATCGCCGGATGTGGTGCTCTCGGGCATCAACCACGGCTCAAATCTGGGACAGATGTGATCTATTCGGGAACGGTCGGTGCCGCCTTTTGAAGGATATTTTCACGGGATTCCATCGTTTGCACTTTCCCTGCTTGACGGCAGCAGTCTTTCATTTGCCGATGCGGCAGATTATTTTGTCCCATTCATGGAAAAGGTTCTTGTCGCTGCAGACCAGCCATTTTTGTTGAATATCAACTTTCCGAAGGAGCTGGCAGGAGATGAGCCTCGCTTTGTGTTCTGCCGTCAGGGCGGACGCGACTACGTAAATGCGTTTGAGCGCATTGAGATGGAAGAGGGGCGCGTGCATTACAAGGTGGCAGGTGAGGTGTCCGATACGGATAAGGGGATTGGAACGGATATCTATGCTGTGGAGCACGGGCTGATCGCAGTGACCCCGCTGGGCGTGGATATGACGGACTATCCGCTGCTGCACCAGCTAGGGGAGCTGCTATAACTACATTGATAATCACTATAAAGAGAGGAGATTCGGACTTCTCCTCTTTTTTTTCATTCCTGTATGCGGTATAATATCGAATATGAATAGGGGATTCATGTTTCTGTTGGGCAAAAACTCGTACGATGAAGAGGAGTGAGGTGCGTGCTGTATCCGCTGAATGTCGATCTGAGCGGACGCTCTCTTATCCCTTGTCGGCGGCGGCAGGGTGGCGGGCGTAAAGTACGCAGCATTCTCTCTGCGGGTACGGAGACCTCCATCTGTGTAATCGCTCCGAAAATCACAATGGTGCTGCAGGAGCATGCTGCGGCAGGCAGGTTATGTTGGAAGCAGGCCTGCTATGCGGACGGGATGCTCGAAGGTGCGTTTCTCGTCTATGCGGCGACGGATCTGCGCGAGGTCAATGCGGCTGTGGCTGCAGAGGCAAAACGCAGGGGATTCCGTCAACGTTATTGATGATCCTGCGGCTTCAACGTTTCAGGTGCCTGCCTCGATACGCCGTGGAGAGCTGATACTGTCCGTCTCGACCGCAGGCGGCAGTCCGGCGCTCTCGCGTGCGATACGGATGGAACTGGAGGAGATGTATCCGCCCGCCTTTGGAATGTGGCTGGAGCGTGTCTCCTGTCTGAGGGTGGAACTTCAGGAGAGTATCTCGTCGAGCAGTGCACGCACGCGCTTTTTGGCATACAGCACTGCGCCCCGATATTTTTGACCATGGTTCGTCATGGTGCGATGGAGAAAGCAGAGGTTGAACTACGGAATGCGGCTCTTGACTTTGGGGCTCAATCATCGGACTGCACCGATTGATGTACGTGAGCGGGTTTCGTTCTCGCGCGAGGAGCTGCGCACGGGGCTCCAGAACCCTAGAGCGACTACGACGGGGTGAGCGGGCTTGTGGTTCTGTCTACCTGCAACCGAACGGAGCTCTACGCTGCTGTGGAGGATCTCGCGGAGGGGCGCTCCGTGCGGCAGTTCCTGCATGATCTGGCGCAGGGCGGCGATGATCTGGATGCGTATCTCTATACGTACACTGACGATGCGGCGATTGAGCATCTCTTTCGCGTGGCGTCAAGTCTCGACTCGCTGGTACTCGGTGAGGGACAGATTCTCTCACAGGTGAAGGAGGCGTATGCGCTGGCACGAGAGCAGGGGTGACCGGAACGGTACTCAATCTGCTCTTCCACCGTGCGATCGCCACGGGAAAAACGCGTACGGACGGAGACGCGCATCGCTTACCGTTCTGTGTCGGTGAGCTATGCTGCTGTCGAGCTTGCTGCGGCGTCGCTGGGCGGTCTTGGGGGCTGCGGTGCGCTGATCTTCGGTGCGGGAAAAGATGGCGGAGCTGACAGCGGAGCATCTGCGTGCGCACGGGATCGAGACGATCTATGTTGCCAACCGTCACTTGAACGCGCACAGGTTCTTGCTGAGCGTATCGGCGGAGAAGCCATCGCTTTTGATCGTGCAATGGACTATGCGACCCATGTCGATGTCGTCGTTACATCGACTGGGGCGCGCACTATGTCATCAAGGCATGGGAGGCGCGCCGTCTCATGACGCGCCGTCAGGGACGCAAAGATCTTCTTTATCGATATTGCCGTTCCGCGTGATGTTGACCCCGATGTTGCGGGGATCAGGGAATTGAGCTCTATAATATTGACGCGCTCGAGGCAGTGGTGGACGAGCACATGGGAGAGCGGCAAGCAGAGGCGGTCAAGGCACAGAAGATTGTTGCAGAGGAGGTTACGGCTCTGCAGGAACGCTTTAAATATCTTTCGTTTCAGCCGCTTATGGCACTGCTCTCAGGTCGATGCGAGCGCATTCGCGCGCGAGAGATCAAGCGCGTGAGTGCGAAGCTTCCCGATCTCTCGGAGGAGGAAGGCCGTCAGGTTGAGCACATGAGCCGCATGATTGTGCGAAAGATACTGCGCATCCCGATGATGAAGCTGCGGTCATCTGCGGGAACCAAGGATGAGGCATTTTTACATCGAAGCAATGCGTTCTCTTTTTTAAGTTAGATGCGATGGGAGACAGGGAACCAGTGAACAGCGGCACAATCACTATCGGTACACGAGCGAGCAAGTTGGCTCTCTGGCAGGGCGAGCTATGTGGCGGAGGCCATTAAAAGGAGCATCCATCCTACTGCGTGGAGCTGCGTGAGCTGACGACAGAAGGAGATCGTATCCTGGATGCCGCTCGCCAAAATCGGCGGCAAGGGGCTCTTTACGAAGGAACTCGAGCAGGCGATGCTGGACGATGCGATCGATCTTGCCGTGCATAGTCTGAAGGATATGCCGACGGAGGTTCCCGACGGACTGGTCATCGGTGCGATTACAACACGGCTCGATCCCGGTGATGCCTTTTGTCAGTGCACACTACGCTGCGGTGGAGGATCTGCCTGTCGGGGCACGCGTGGGAACGTCGAGTCTGCGCCGCCGCGCACAGCTCCTCGCCGTGCGCCCCGATCTAACGATCTGTGATCTGCGCGGAAATGTCAATACACGTCTTGCCAAGCTCGACGCGGGGGAGTTCGATGCGATTGTGCTTGCGGCGGCAGGACTAAAGCGACTCGGCTTTGAACGTCGTATCCGCAGCATTTTGCCCCGCTCTGTGATGCTTCCTGCGGTTGGGCAGGGCGCACTTGCCATTGAATGCCGCGCTGGGGATGCCGCGATTCTTTCCACTATTGCGTTTCTGCGTGATGCGGGGATGACGACGGCGGCACAGGCAGAGCGCGCTTTCCTGCGTCGCGTTGAGGGCGGCTGTCAGATCCCTGTCGGGGTCTATGCTGAGGTCGATGCCGATGGTCAGATTTCCATTGATGCCATGATTGCTTCGGTCGATGGACAGCGTATCTGCCGCTCTGATGCACACGGAGCAGGCGAGCAGGCGGAGGCTCTTGGAACTGCTCTTGCCGAGGAGCTCCTCGATGCCGGCGGACGTGAGATTTTGAAAGAGATTGGAATTACAGCATGAAGAACGGAATGGTGTTTCTTGTTGGCGCGGGTCCCGGAGATCCGCGCCTTTTGACCGTGGGGGCGATGCATTGCCTGAAACGGGCGGATGTTGTTGTCTATGACCATCTTGCCGATGAGAGTATTCTCTCCTATGTGCCTGAGACAGCAGAGCGGATCTATGTCGGCAAGCAGTCCTGCCATCATACAATGCGACAGGAGGAGATCAATGTCCTGCTCGCAGACAAGGCGGAGGAGGGAAAGACGGTCGTTCGTCTGAAGGGCGGAGATCCGTTCGTCTTTGGCCGCGGTGGGGAAGAGGCTCTCGTTTTGCTGGAACGTGGGTACCCTTTGAGATCCTGCCCGGTGTCACCTCTGCGATCAGCGTGCCGGCCTATGCCGGTATTCCTGTGACACATCGAGGTGTTGCGGTTTCCTTTGCCGTGGTCACGGGGCACGAGGATCCGACGAAACCTGAGTCTCACGTCCGCTGGCAGCATCTCGCAACAGGTGTGGATACACTGATCTTTCTGATGGGCGTGGCAAATCTTCCTGAGATCACGAAAAATTTGATCGAGAATGGGCGTCCCGCAGATACCCCGCAGCACTTATCCGATGGGGGACGCGTGCCGATCAGGGAGACGTACGTGACGACGGTCGGTGAGGCGGCTGAGATGGTGCGTCGTGATGGGATACGACCGCCCGCGATCTTCATTGTGGGGGATGTGGTGCGCCTGCGAGATCGTCTGCGCTGGTTCGACCGCAGAGAGTTCCGTCCTCTTTTTGGAAAACGCATTCTTGTCACACGCGCGCGTGCCCAGGCATCGGCATTGACGGAGAAAGCTGACGGCACTTGGTGCATCCTGTGTTGAGGCACCGGTGATTCGCATTGTTCCGCCGTCCGATTCGTACGCGGGACTGGATTCTGCCATCGGAAAAACTGCAGGACTATCACTGGGTGATCTTTACCAGTGTCAACGGTGTGGAGCATTTCTTTTGCGCGACTTCATCACGCAGGAAAGGATACGCGTGCACTCGGCTATGCTAAAAATTGCTGCCATCGGTACGGCGACACAGGATCGTCTGCGCACCCTACGGGATCGAGGCAGATCTTGTGCCGCAAGAGTTCCGCGCAGAGGCGGTCGTGGATGCGCTCCGTCCGATTCTGCCGCCGCGTGCCCATATCCTCCTGCCGCGCGCACAGGAGGCACGCGACGTTCTTCCTGCGTCCTTGAGTGCACATGGGGCGACCGTCGATGTTGTCGCAGCCTATGAGACAGTACCCGAGACAGAACATGGGGAAGAGCTCGCCGCCCAGATGATGGACGGTGCGTTTGACTACGTTACATTTACCAGCTCCTCAACCGTCAAGAATCTCGTGCGCATGCTCGGCAATATTACGCCGCTGCAGCACACGAAGATTGCCTGCATTGGACCGGTAACGGCGGAGACCGTAAAGAGTTATGCGCTGATGCCCGCCATGACAGCCATGACCTATACGATTGATGGACTGGTAGACTGTATAAGGGAGAGTGTAGAATGAGTATGATTCAGCGTCCGCGCCGTCTGCGCATCTCGTCCGGAATGCGCGATCTTGTGCGTGAGACAGAGCTGTCGGTGCGCGATTTTGTCTATCCGATCTTTGTTGTTCCCGGAGAGAAGATCAAAGAAGAGATCCCGAGTATGCCGGGCTGTTTCCACTACTCTGTGGATCAGGTCGCAGCGCTCGCACACGAGATCGCAGCGCGTGGGATTCGCGCCGTCGAGGTGTTCGGCCTTCCTGCTTATAAGGATGAGGACGGCAGCTCTGCATGGGATATGGAGAGTCCTGTCCAGCGCGCGATCGCTGCGATCAAGGATGCTGTTCCTGACCTGCTGGTCGTTGGTGATGTATGCCTTTGTCAGTATACGACGCATGGACACTGTGGGCATCTCACAGGACACTATGTCGATAATGACAGGACACTCGCACTTCTGCAGAAGGTTGCCGTAAGTCAGGCGAAGGCGGGGGCAGACATCGTTGCACCGTCTGATATGATGGATGGACGCATCGCCGCCATCCGCGAGGCCCTTGACGAAAATAAATTTGAGAACACCTCCATCATGAGCTACGCAGTAAAGTATGCCTCGGGATACTATGGACCTTTTCGCGATGCGGCGGACAGCACGCCCGCCTTCGGTGACCGCAGGCAGTATCAGATGGATCCGGCGAATGTCCGTGAGGCACTGAAAGAGACTGCATTGGATGTGGAAGAGGGCGCTGACATCATCATGGTAAAGCCGGCTCTTGCCTATCTCGATGTGGTACGCCGTGTCTATGAGGTGACAGATCGCCCCATTGCCGTCTACAATGTCAGCGGCGAGTACGCCATGGTCAAGGCGGCGGCAGCAAACGGCTGGATTGATGAGCAGCGGATTGTTCTGGAGACACTGACGGGCATGAAGCGTGCCGGCGCAAAGATCATCATCACCTATCATGCCTTGGATGCTGCTGACTGGATGAACGGATAAGGAGGGAACTATATGCGCCATACCGAAAAATCAAGGGCTGCCTTTGACGAGGCAAAACAGTATATGCCCGGCGGGGTCAACAGTCCCGTCCGTTCGTTTGCCAATGTGGGAGGCAATCCGCTCTTTATTGCACGTGCAGAGGGGGCGTATATCTACGATATTGACGGGAACTCCTACATCGACTACGTGGGATCATGGGGACCGATGATCGTCGGGCACGCGCATCCACAGGTGGTGAAGGCTCTGCAGGAGGCTGTGGCGCGCGGGACGAGCTACGGTGCACCGACGCTCATGGAGACGGAGCTGGCTAAGCTCGTTCAGTCGGTCTATCCGACCATTGAATGCATCCGCATGGTCAACTCAGGAACTGAGGCGACGATGAGTGCACTGCGACTGGCACGCGGCTATACCGGACGGGATAAAATCGTCAAGTTCATCGGATGCTACCACGGGCATAACGACAGCCTTCTCGTCAGCGCAGGCTCAGGCATGGCGACCTTCGGCGTCCCGAGTTCTCCCGGTGTGACGAAGGGGACAGCGGCGGACACGATTGCTGTTCCGTACAACGATGAGGCTGCCATCCGCGATGTGATGGAGCGTGAGGGCGATCATATTGCCGCCGTCATCGTTGAGCCGGTTGCGGGAAATATGGGGCTGGTGCTGCCGCGTCAGGGCTATCTCTCCCTGCTGCGTGAGCTGACCGAGCAGCACGGCACGCTTCTCATCTTTGATGAGGTGATGTGCGGCTTCCGTGCGTCCTTGGGCGGCGCGCAGGCTGCCTATGGCATTCGCCCCGATCTCACCTGTCTCGGCAAGATCATCGGTGGCGGTCTGCCCGTTGCGGCATACGGTGGACGCCGTGAGATCATGGCGCAGATTTCCCCCTCGGGTCCCGTCTATCAGGCGGGCACACTCTCGGGCAATCCGCTTGCCATGACGGCGGGCATTGAGACACTGAAGCTCATCACGGCAGACCCCGAAGAAGGCAAGGCGGATTACAGCCGTGAGCTGACTATCAAGACGAAGAATCTCCTGCTTGGCTGGCAGCGTACGGCGAAGGAGGCAGGCGTGCCGATATGCGCGCATCAGGCGGGCTCGATGTTCGGCATCTTCTTTATTGATCGTGATGTCTATAACTATGAGGATGCCGCTGCCGCTGATCAGGATGCCTTCCGCATCTGGTTTGAGACGATGCTCGACGAGGGGGTGTATCTTGCCCCGTCCCAGTTTGAAACGGTATTCATGTCGGGAGCGCATACAGACAAAGACATTGAGCATACGATTGCCGCTTCGGAGAAGGCGTTTGCCGCAGTCAAAAAAGCACGAAAATAATTTTTCTCAAAGACCTCATGCGACTGTATCGTGTGAGGTCTTTTTGTGGTTTGAAACATCTGTCCGTGTGAGTGAAGTCCATTGATAGTGGAGGCAGTTCATGATATAATTCAATCGATATTATTCTCATAATTAGTAGTTGAGGCGGTGTTTCTCATTAGTGAGATGAATGTTGCGGAAGGGAAGAATAGCAAAGGAGAATCCTTTCTCAAGGGTACTTTTGTTCTGACCATCGCAGGTTTTGTGGTTAAGGTGATCGGGTCGCTGAACTGGATCTTCGTCTCCCGTATTCTGGGCGGCGAAGGTATTGGTCTCTACCAGATGGCGTTCCCCATTTATTTTTTTGCCATGACGGTCTCGCAGGCCGGTGTCCCGGTAGCGATTTCGATTATTACGGCGGAACGCGTCGCACTCAAGGATATCTACGGAGCGAAGCGTGTGTTTCGCATCTCTATGATGCTCATGGTGCTGACAGGACTGCTCTTTTTCGATTTTTGACCTATTTGGCGGCAGACTGGCTGATCGAGTGGCAGCTGATTCGTGATGCGCGTGCCTACAAGGCTGTGGTGGTGCTTGCCCCGACGGTCTTTTTCGTGACCCTGCTCGCCAGTTCCCGCGGGTATTTGCAGGGATGGCAGCGCATGACACCGACGGCGGTGTCGCAGATCGTAGAGCAGATTTTTCCGCGTGGTGACCATGATTGTCCTCGCGAGTCTTCTCATGCCATGGGGGCTGGACTACGCAGCCGCCGGCGCGTCACTCGGGGCTTTCGCAGGAGCAGTGACGGGCCTCATTGTTCTCGTCTACTTCCATATCAAACTGGAGCGGGATATTGCTCGTGATTACGGGACGGAGCTGAAGCCTCTGCCGAATGTTCCTTACGAGACGCGGCTTTCGATCATTCATCGTATTTTTTTAAGCTGGCACTTCCAGTCTCGGCGGCGAGCATTATGCTGCCCGTGGTCTCGAATCTGGATCTGATGATTGTTCCGCAGCGTCTTGAGGCAGCAGGCTACAGCATCAGTGAGGCGACGGAGCTTTTCGGTTATCTGAACGGCATGGCCGTTCCGCTCGTCAATCTGGCGACGATCCTGACCGCATCCATGGCGATGAGTATTGTGCCCGCCATCTCGGAGTCACGCGTGCTTGGCGATCAGGCGCGCGTCTACGATCAGACAGCGGCGTCCGTGCGCATTTCGAATTTCGTCTGTTTTTCCCGCCTTTGTCATTGTGTTTATTTTGGCGACGCCAATTTCTTCGCTGATCTACAATGCACCGGGAGCGGGGCCTGCGGTCATGATCTCGGCGGTGAGCATCATCCTGCTCGGTCTGCATCAGGTCTCAACAGGGGATTTTTGCAGGGACTTGGTCATCCGACCATCCCCATGGTGAACATGGTGCTCGCAGCGGCGGCAAAGATTTTTTTCTAAACTGGCATCTGACGGCGATCCCATGGCTCGGCATCATGGGCGCGGCATGGGCGACGGCGGCAGATATGGGTGTCGCGGCGATCATCAATCTTTACTTTATCTACCGTTTTATCGGCTATCGTATCGAGCTCCTCCAGCTCATCAAAAACGATATGTTCTGCCGGAATTATGGCATGTGCCGTCCATTTCTTCTACGCATGGACACTGGCATGGTGGGGGATTGCAGCGATCTCTACCTTTGGTGCGGTGTTCTTCGGCTGCTTCGTCTATGTGGCGGCGATGATCCTGCTGCGCGGCCTGATCGAGGAGGATCTGCGCCGTCTGCCGATGGTCGGTACGGTCGGCATCCGATTTTTACAGCGGATTGGGGTGTATAAGGCATGAAGAAAATGGCATTGATCTACAATCCGGTCTCGGGACATGCTCTCTTCAAGGGTAAGCTGGATATGCTGATCGAGCTTTTTCAGCATCACGATATCATGCTTTGCCCCTATCGCACGCGTGGGAACGGACAGGATCAGCTCAGCCAGTTTCTCTGTGAGATTGCCCCTGCCGGCGTACTGGCAGCGGGCGGTGATGGAACGGTACACGCAGTAGTGAATGCACTGCAGGATGCCAAGATCGACATACCGCTCGGCATCTTAGGCAGCGGCACATCAAATGATTTTGCTACGCACCTTGGGATCGGCGGGGATTGGGAATCCTATGCGGAGCGCATCGCGGCGGATGAGTCGCGCCGCGTCGATCTGGGGGTTCTGGAAGGGCAGGGACGCTATTTTGTCAACGTCCTCAGTGCCGGTGTTCTGACAGGGATCGCCCATGAGGTGAAGTCGGCCTATAAGAATGCACTTGGCAGAATCGCCTACTATCTGAAGGGGATCGGGGAGCTTCCGCGCCTGCATTCATTTCCGGTGCGCATCACGGCGGATGGTGAGCACTATGAGGAAGAAATTTTCCTGTTCGTCATCGCCAACAGCCCTGTAGTGGCTGGGATGAAGCAGATCGGCAGCGATATTGCGATCAATGACGGGATGCTCGACCTCCTTGCCGTAAAAAAAACAGGTCTGCCGCAGTTTATGTCTGTGGCGGCAGACCTGTTTGCCGGAAAGTCGGTATCGGAGCGAGACAATATCCTGCACATACGTGCGCGGTCATTTGAGCTTACAACGGATGCACAGCTCTTTAGCGATGTGGACGGGGAATGCGGACCGCGTCTTCCGCTGTGTGTGAAGACCGTCCCGCTGGCACTCTCCGTGTATTGTTGAGCCACTTCATATTATTCGTTGTTCCCTAAATAGTAGGCAACAAATTGCTGGGCCGTGCGTCCACTGCGCCCGCTGTGCGTCATCTCCCAACGAAGTCCAGCGATGCGCAGCTCCTCGGGTGTCAGGTGGATGCCTTTTTGTGTGAGCATGTGGTCGATGATCGCCAGATATTCCTCCTGATCCGGCGTATGGTACTGGATGATGAGACCAAAGCGATCCGAGAGGGAAATCGTTTCATTGATGCTGTCATCGCGATGGACCTCATCCAGCTCGCGTTCACGCCATGTTTCACGAATGAGGTGACGGCGATTGGACGTCGCATAGATGCGTACATTGGACGGGCAGGACGATACACTTCCTTCGATGGCAGATTTGACCGCCTTGAACTCCGTGTCAGAGTCCTCGAAGGACAGATCGTCTAGAAAGATGATAAACTTTCGTCCCGCGTAGCGGCGCAGTTCATCCATAATAGTGGGCAACTCGCACAGTTGATCCTTGGTCACCTGTACCAGACGCAGATGGTTGTCTTCGTATTCACTGACCAGAGCTTTGACGGCGGAGGATTTTCCTGTCCCGCGTGCCCCAACGAGGAGTACGTGGTTGGACGGTTTACCGAGAACGAAAGCGCGCGTGTTGCGGATGAGCAGTTCCTTCTGGCGCTGATAGCCGATGATGTCCTTCATACGCGGACACTCAAAGTGGTCGATGCCGCAGATGTGATGTGCTGCACTGTCCCAACGGAACACGGAATAGGACGCCATATCTCCACAGCCATAGCGGGCGTAGAATGTTAATAATGCCTCGGCGTAGTCCTCCGTCGTCTTTGCCGCATCGAGCAGCGGGAGAAGGAAGTCTTCTGTCTTATCGTAGACATTTTTTCGTTGGCTCGTAGTCGTCCAGCGCCTCAGTCCTCAAAAATGCACTGGTCGGAAGCGTGAAGATCGGATACAGCAAAGCAATATCCTGATGGAAGATATGGCGCAGGCTGTTTCCTGGCGGCAGTCCCGTCCGCTCCATTGTCTCCGAGACAATATTTGGTGTGTGCGTAATGCTGTGAAGAAGGTAACGCGGCAGCAGATTTCCGCGCAGACCGAGATTCTCTGCAGCGGCAATCAGCGCTGCGCAGCATTCACTACGCTCCTCTGCGCCCTCATCTCCGTACATTATGGCGTCCTCCAGTGCGGCGAGAACAGGATCCATGCGCAAATTATGCAGGGTGAGCAAGTTGGAAAGATTGACTTGTGGTGCCATAGAACATAGTCCTTTCTGTAACTCATTCATGATAGATCGGTGAGGAGAGAAAATCTGTACCGCACGCACTGCCGTATTGCTGCGGCAGTGTCAACATACGCAGCTCTGTGGCGCGCGTATCGAAGGCAAGCATTTGCTGCAGCAGAGACAGCTTTGCAGGGGAGCGCGCACGCGCGTCACTCGACAAAACTTCTGCCGTACGCGTGATGATCGGAAGTGGAGAATTTTTTTTGATGCGCCGCAGCAGTATTTTTCCTCTCATTAAATACCAATGGACGGATGTAGAGACAGCCGGCATGGTCAAAGTCCTCTGTCTGCACTTTTTGCAGCCGGAGCAGGAGGTGGATGGCGAGACGTCCGATGCGGCTCTTCGGATAGCGCTTGGCTGATGCATGTGTCAACAGCTCTTCGTAGGTCTCTGCCATACGCAGTGCACGTACCAGACGGTTTTCGATCCCCTCGGAGATGCCGTAGATGCTGCGGAGCTCTGTGTCCGCCATGGTGAGGATCTCATAGCGCAGGAGACGCAGCAGTTCTCCCTGAGAGGGGAGTGCGTGCGGATGGGTACGACGCAGATCACCAAGCACATTTGGCATGACACACGCTGCGATATGCTCCCATGGGGGAACATCCTGCCCCAGTGCTGTGCGGATGGAGGATGCACTGGTGATGCCGCTGCGCAGCCGTGTCTCTCCGTGCTCCGCTGTTTTGCGCGGCAGGGCAAGCGGCGTGATGTCAGCATCCTCGGCATGGAGTGCGCGCAGGTACTCCATGCCGAGAATATTGTTCGGTGTACGCAGGATACTTTCTGCGATGCCAAGCTGCTCCGCTAGGGCAGAGGAGAGTGCCGCCGCGTAGGACAGCCCCATGGAGAGCCCATGCGCAATCCTGCGCTGGATTTTTTCGGTGTCAATCTCCCGTGCAGCTCTTTCGAGTGGGGCAATGTCCGCAGCCTCTGTGCCGAAGGCAAGGTGACTGACGACGCCGAGCTGCATGAGGGAGGGAGACGCCGCCGCGTGCAAAGTCCTGTGCGCTGCGGCAGGCAAAGACAAAAGGAAGCTCAAGTACGAGGTCAGCACCACCGTCGACGGCGTGCCCTGCCCGTGTCCACTTGTCGAGAACGGCAGGCGTTCCACGCTGCGTTATGCTGCCGCTCATGACGACGATGATGCCGTCCACAGAGGGGAATCTCCGGCGCAGTTCACGAAGCTGCCAGGCATGTCCGTGATGGAATGGATTGTATTCGGCGATTACCCCGATGACGCCCATAGTTCACCTCCCCTTTTTTCTTTTTAATTTTATCAAAAAAGAATACGTTTGTGTAGCCCTTCGTTCACAAATACAATATCTTGTATTTTCGGAATGCGAATGCTATACTAAATTCACATTTGATTGAATTTCGTGGTGGGGCAAAGGATGGAGAAACAACGTGTTGTCGTCGCGATGAGCGGAGGTGTGGACAGCTCGGTTACGGCTGCACTGCTTCAGGAGCAGGGATATGAAGTCGTCGGTGTGACGATGCGTCTCTCGGAGGAGACGCGCGACGCCGACCCCGATGGGCGTAGCTGTTGTTCTCTCTCGAGTGTGGACGATGCGCGCCGTGTCGCAGATATTTTGGGGATTCCGCACTATGTGATGGACTTCACCGAGCCGTTTCAGCGGCTGGTGATTGACTATTTTACGCAGGAGTACGCGCGTGGGCGCACACCGAATCCGTGTATTGCGTGCAATCGCCATATTAAGTTTGAAGGGCTGCTGGAAAAAACACGGGCGCTTGGTGCACAGTATATTGCCACAGGGCATTATGCGCGGATCACGCGCACGGACGATGGAACCTACCATCTGCGAAAGGGAATTGACGCGGCGAAGGATCAGTCCTACGTGCTCTATCATCTGACACAGGAGATGATGGATCATGTTCTCTTTCCGCTCGGGGATTATTGCAAGGACGAGATTCGGCGTATGGCGGAGGACTATGGGCTCCCCGTTGCCCACAAGGCGGAGAGTCAAGAGATCTGCTTTGTTCCCCGTGACGACTATAAGTCCTACCTGCGTACGCACGCACCGCAGACGATGCAGACGGGGGCGATCACGGATCGTACAGGACATGTCCTCGGCACCCATGAAGGCATTGCCTTTTATACCATTGGGCAGCGCAGGGGACTCGGGATTGCGGCAGAGCATCCGCTCTACGTGATCGCTTTGGATGCAGCTGAAAACCGTGTGATTGTCGGTACGTCAGATGAGGTCTTTGCACGCGCGCTGACAGCGTCCGATCTGAGTTGGACGCTGCCGCGGCCACCACACGAACCTCGTCGTGTGCGGGCAAAAATACGCTATGGAAAACGCGAGGCGAATGCGTGGATGGAGCCACAGGGCGATGGTACTGTCGCGATACATTTTTCCGAGCCGCAGCGTGCTGTGACGCCGGGGCAGTCCATTGTATTCTATGAGGGCGATGTCGTGCTGGGCGGCGGCAGTATCGACCATGTGACACCATGAGCCGCCATGATGGAGAGAGGGAACAACGATGATGAGCCATGCCACGAAAATAAAGGCCGCATGTGCCGCACTGCTCTGTGTGTTGCTGGTACTTGCAGGGCTCTTTTGGTATTTTTCGCGTCTACACGAAGACGCCGGAGTATGCGCTTCGTGCAATTGAGCGCGCCTTTGAGACGCATGATGAGACGCTCTTTCTGCGTTATGTGCGTCTGGATGATGTCCTTGACATGGGCTATGATGACTTTATGGCCGGGACGATGGATACGGAGTTCGGCGGAGCGCATGATACGTCTGCAGCTCTGGCGGATTTTTCAAAGATGCTCAAGCCGGCGTTTATCAAAATGCTGAATGATGCGGTTCACACGTATTTGACGGAGGGCGATTGGCCGCCGGCAGATGCCGCAAAGGACGGTTCGGACGCAGAGAATATCCTGTCCCGTATCGGTCTGCGTGACCTCTCGTTCCGTGAGACGACAAATCTGACGGTGGATCAGGCAGCACATACGGCGGTGGTCGATGTCGTCGCGCATCAGGATGAAGCGGATGCGGATTTCACGTTCCAGGTTTGCCTTGCTCCTTCGGATGATGGAGATTGGCAGGTCGTATCGATACGGAATCTGTATGATTATGCAGCCTTCTTGGGCAATGCGCGCCGCCTGCGGGTTCAGCAGTATCTCGAGGAGACGGATGCCATCATTCGGCGGCATGATCAGAGCGTCAGTGCGGCACAAATGCGTCTCTATCGTGTGCTCGGCGCAGGAGCACTGGGGAATCAGACAACGCGGGACATGGCACGTCAGATCATGGAGCAGGATGTTCTCGCGGACTGGCAAGAACGGCGCGAAGAGCTGAGTGCTGTTTCTGTCCCCCGTACGATGCAGAGTCTCCAGCAGCTGCGTCTCAAGATCTGCGATCTTCATATCGCATACGCAGAGGGATATGCAGCGTGGATGACGGATAAGAACGCAGCGACGATCCGCTCTGCCGAGACGAATCTGCGACAGGCGGATGTGCTCGAGGAGAGGCGACCTTCCTGGCGCAGCGCGCACGGCGTCTGTTTTTCCGACGCGGAAGAGTGAGGAGAGATAGGATGCTCGATTCGAGCAACGATACCGTGGCGATCCTCTACGACATAGAGAATGCGCCGATTGAAATGCTTCAGTATACCATCGACATTGCACAGCGTTACCAGCCATGCCGCATGATCGTCGTCTCGGATTGGGAGGCACATCCCGATCAGAAGCGCTGGGATCGGCTCATGGAGTCCCCGGACTTTACCTTTCGGCAGATCAGCCGTACCTTTCTGGGGAAAAATTCTCTGGATTCCGCTCTCTATGACTCAGCGCAGATCCTCTATCAGGAGGGGGTGCGCAAGTACTTTATCATTACGACGGATTCCGACTTCGTACGTATTGCTGAGTCGCTGAATGCTGAGGATCCATCGTACATTATCGGTATTGGAACAAAGCAGGCAAGTGAGGACTTGCGCAACGCATACAACGAGTTCTTCGTATATCCGCCGCCGACGGAGAAAGAGCAGAAAGCGGCGCGTAAAAAGAGGGAGAAGAAGACGGAGGAGAACGTGGCAAAGAAGAAAGCAACAGAAGAAAAGACGGCAAAGAATAATGCAAAAGTAAACGCAGAAACAGCAGGGAAGGCACGCGAGCAGAAAAAACGTACGGCATCTGCGGCGAAGAAGAAAGACGCGGCAGAACACACGGCAGAGGCACCAGCACCAAAGGCATCCGCGCCCAAGGAGACAAAGAAGACGGCAGCCAAGGCGAAGGCAGCGCCTGCGGCAAAGGAAGCAACGCCGAAGAATGAGGCGGGAAACTCTGTCATGAATGGATTTCTCACCGTTCGTCTGCCCAAGAGCCTGCGTGCATCCCTTGACCGCAAGGTGCTCGAAGAGGAAGTCTCTCTGGACGAACTCGTGACGTATCTCCTCATGCGCGGTCTCTCTGTGAAATGATGGAGGGCTTGCCATGGCGAACAGCAAGGAGCGTGTTCTGCTCTATCAGTTTCCTGCGGATCAGGCGGCGCTGATTACGGGTGCACTGCGTCCGATGGGGGTGGACGTTCAGATCCTTTCGCCGGATGCATGGTGTGAGAAGGTCGGCTATCTCCTTGGCCGCAAAGGTTTTTTGAAGCACGCGGCGCAGGAGGGGGCGCGTTCTCATTTCCGCATCGTGTGATGCTGCTGGATGCAGTGAAGGGGAAGCGTCTGACACAGGTTCTTCGTGCCGTGGAGGATGCGGGCGTTCCACATATCACTTACAAATCATCCATTACGCCGTACAATACGCTGTGGACACTGCGCTATCTGTGTGAGCATATGGCGAAGGAACACGGCGGCGGAGTGCCTACAGAAGGGAATACAGAATGAGGAAAATTCTTGCCTGCCTATTTTGTCTGACGTTGCTCCTTGTGGGAGGCTGTGGGTCTCCTGTGCAGGAGAAGAGCGAGCCGCTCCCGAAGCTGACCATCGGGCTGATGCCCGATACGGACTCCATTCCGTTCATTATTGCAGCGGAACGCGGCTACTTTGCCGAGGAAGGCGTCGAGGTGGAGCTGCAGCCGTTCAAGAGTGCAATGGATCGTGATGCGGCACTGCAGAGTGGAAATCTCGATGGAGCGGTGTCTGACCTGCTGGCTGTAATTTTCGCCCGTTCCGGTGGATTTGATGTCCGTGCCGTTTCCTATACGGACGGCAATTACAATCTCGTTGCATCCGATGGGGCGGGGATTACATCCCCTGCCGATCTGCGCGGCAAGGAGATCGCAGTCTCCAAGAACACGATCATCGAGTATGTGACGGATGAGATCCTCGCCGCCAACGGGATGCGTGAAGAGGATGTCGCAAAGGTCGTCATCCCACAGATTCCGGTACGTCTTGAGATGCTCCGCAGCGGAAATCTCGGAGCGGCAGTTCTGCCTGAGCCGATGGCGAGCGTCGCGGCGGCATCGGGCAGCCACTATGTGATCGGCTCTGGTGATCTCGGCATCAATCCTGGGGGTAATCGTCTTTTCTAGGTCTGCCCTTCAGGATAAGGAGAAATCCATTCTGGGCGATGTATCGCGCCTACAATAAAGCAGTCGACGATCTGAACAATACGCCGCAGTCCGAGTATCTGGATCTCGTCGTGGAGCGGAGCGGATTCCCGCCTGCGGCGAAGGATGTTCTCGTGCTGCCGTCCTATCGTCATGCGGGAAGTCCGGCTGAGCCGGATGTGACGGAGGCTGTGCGTTGGGTGACGAGTAAGGGAAATGCAGCCGCCTACGGCTATGATGATCTGGTCTCTCGCCTCCTGTCGGAGGAGAAGTAATGCCCTATCTCTCCCAGACGAATGCGCCCATTGAGGAGGCACTTGTGCGGATGAAGCGGGCACGCCTCGTTCCGTTCGATGTGCCGGGGCACAAACGCGGCCGCGGCAATCCGGAGCTGGCTGCGTTCCTCGGGGCTGCCTGTCTTGATGTCGATGTAAACTCGATGAAGATGCTCGACAATCTCTGCCATCCCGTCTCCGTGATTCGTGATGCAGAGCATCTGGCAGCAGAAGCATTCCGTGCCGCCCATGCTTTTTTCATGGTCAGCGGGACGACGGGCTCGGTGCAGGCAATGATCCTATCGACGGTAGGCCGCGGTGACAAGATCATCATGCCGCGCAATGTCCATCGTAGTGCCATCAATGCACTGATTCTCTGCGGCGCTGTGCCGATCTATGTCAATCCCGGCATCGAGGATACGCTTGGGATTGCGCTCGGGATGCGCACGGACGATGTCGCAGCAGCAATGGAGCGCCATCCGGACGCCAAGGCGGTATTTGTCAACAATCCGACCTATTACGGCATCTGCTCGGATTTGCGTGCCATTACGGAAAAAGCGCATGCCCGCGGGATGAAGGTATTGGTCGATGAGGCACACGGTACGCACCTCTATTTCAGTGATCGACTTCCAACGGCGGCGATGGATGCGGGCGCGGATATGGCCGCGATCAGCATGCACAAGTCCGGCGGCTCGCTGACGCAGAGCTCCATTCTTCTCTGTGCGGATACGATGCCGCTCGGATATGTCCATCAGATCATCAATATCACACAGACGACGAGTGCCTCGTATCTGCTTCTCGCGAGTCTTGATATCAGCCGCCGCAATTTGGCACTGCGCGGCCGTGAAGTGATCGACCGCATCATCGGACTTGTCGCCTATGCTCGTGATGAGATCAACGCCATCGGAGACTACTATGCCTATGGGCGTGAGCTGATCGACGGCGATGCCGTGTATGACTTCGATACGACGAAGCTGTCCATCTTTACGCGTGCAACGGGGCTCGCCGGCATCGAGGTCTATGACATCCTGCGCGATGATTATGACATCCAGACCGAGTTCGGGGATATCGCAAACTTGCTTGCCTATGTTTCCGTCGGCGACCGTCCGAAGGATATTGAGCGGCTTGTCGCGGCACTGGCGGAGATCCGTCGGAACTATCGCAAGGATCCCTCCAAGACGCTCAAGATGGAGTATATCGATCCCGTGGTGGTCTGCGGCCCGCAGGATGCGTTCTATGCGGAGAAGGAGTCCCTGCCCATCCAAGAGACGAAGGGACGTATCTGTGCCGAGTTTGTCATGTGCTATCCTCCCGGTATCCCGATCCTTGCACCGGGGGAGGAGATCACGGACGAGATTCTGACGTATATCCGCTATGCGAAGAAAAAGGGCTGTCAGATCACAGGACCGGAGGATATGAGTATACAGCGTCTCAATGTAATGACGGAGAGATAGGCCATGGAATTTTGGTATACGGAAGAACATACACCGAATGTGCGGTTCTCCATCCGCGTAGATCGTCAGCTCTACAGTGGACAGAGTGAGTTCCAGCGCATTGACGTATTCGAGTCGCCCGAGTTCGGGCGATTTTTGACGCTTGACGGCTATATGATGCTCACAGAGAAGGATGAGTTCATCTATCATGAGATGATCACTCATGTACCGATGTGTGTGCATCCGGAGGCAGAGAACATTCTCGTGATCGGCGGCGGGGACGGGGGGACGGTACGAGAGCTGCTGCGCTACCCGTCGGTGCGGCATATTGATCTCGTGGAGATCGATGAGATGGTGATCGATGTCTGCCGTGAATATCTTCCGTCGACGGCGGCAGGGCTGGATGATCCGCGCGTGAGCATCCACTGTGAAGACGGGCTGCGCTTTGTGCGCCGACCGGTCGATGTCTACGATCTCATTATTGTGGATTCGACGGATCCTTTTGGGCCGGGAGAGGGACTGTTCACCAAAGGAGTTTTATGGCAACTGCTTCAAGGCTCTCAAAGCTGACGGCATCATGATCAACCAGCACGAAAGCCCCTTTTACGAGCAGGACGCCTATGCCATGCAGCGGATGCACAAGCGCATTGTTCATTCGTTCCCATACAGCCGCGTCTATCAGGTGCATATTCCGACGTATCCGTCGGGCCATTGGCTGTTTGGCTTCTCATCCAAGAACCGCCGCCCCGTGGAGGGCGTCGATTTTGCACGATGGAAGGCACTCGGCATTCGGACGCGCTACTACAATACGCAGCTTCATGCAGCAGCATTTGCTCTGCCGAACTATGTGGAGGAGATACTCGAAGATGTGGAACCGCAACGTTGAAACATTTCTCGGCTGCGATAACACCTATGAGGAGAGCCATATCGTCCTCGTTGGTGCGCCGTTTGACTCGACGACCTCCTATCGTCCAGGGCACGCGATTTGCTGCGCGCACGATGCGGGCGGAGTCATACGGACTGGAGACGTACAGCCCATATCAGGAACTCGATCTTGAGGACGCACGCGTCTTTGACGGGGGGGATTTGGAGCTGCCCTTTGGCGATACCGAACGAGCACTAGCGATGATTGGGGAGCGCGCAGAGACGATCCTGCACAGCGGAAAGCTGCCCTTTCTGATCGGCGGGGAGCATCTGGTCAGCCTCCCCGCAATCGAAGCTGCGGCAAAGCGGTACCCCGATCTCTCCATCATTCACTTCGATGCACATACTGATCTGCGCGTAGAATATCTCGGCAACAAACTTTCCCATGCGACCGTTATCCGCCGTGCGTGGGATCTGCTCGGCGATGGGCGCATCCATCAGTTTGGGATACGCAGCGGCGAACGTGCGGAATGGCAGTGGGCACGGGCAGGGCATACGGATCTCCATCCATTTACCTTTGCAGGCCTCTCGGATGTGATTGCCGGCCTCCACGGACGTCCTGTCTATCTGACGATTGACCTCGACGTCCTCGATCCCTCCGTCTTCCCCGGTACGGGAACGCCGGAGGCAGGTGGTGTCACGTTCATCGAACTGATGAAGGCGGCACTCTCCGTTGTGCGTGGATGCAGGGTTGTCGCATGCGACATGGTGGAGCTCTCGCCGCCGCTTGACGCCAGCGGTACATCGACGGCAACGGCACTTAAGCTCCTACGGGAGATTCTGCTCGCACTCTCGGCAGATTTTATCCGTCCGCCGCAGGTGTAGTGATTTCCGTTTGATACCGATGAAGTGATTTGTTATAATAGCGAGGAAACTGCGACTAAGGGAATCGCTGATAAAACGAGGTGTGCCGGATGGTCGTACCGCATTTATCAGTGCTTCCCGAAGCATGGAAAGATGGTGGAGTCTATGAAGGTAACGGAACAGGATCTCAGGGTAACCGCGCATCTCTCGCGTCTTTCAATTCCGACCGAGGAAAAGGAAGAGGCACTGGCGTCTCTGGGAGACTTTCTCTCGTACGTGGATAATCTCTCGCGTGTTGATACGGAAGATGTGCAGCCGACGACGTATGCACTGCCCATCGAGAATGTCTTTCGCGCAGACGAGGTGCGCCCGTCTCTTTCCAACGAGGCGGCGCTTTCGAATGCACCGCTGCAGGAGGACGGGTATTTCAAAGTGCCGAAGGTACTCGAAGGGTAAGGAGGGGCTGTTTTGAGTCTATATGAAAAACCGGCGCATGTCCTGCACGATATGCTCGCGCGCAACGAGATCAGCGCCCGTGAACTGACCGAGGATGTGCTTTCGCGCATGGATGCCGTAGAGGGCGATGTCGGCGCATACCTTCTGGAAACACGCGAGGGTGCGCTTGCTCAGGCGGATGCCGTGGATGCAAAACGTGCCGCAGGAGAGAAGATTCCGTTCCTCGCAGGGATTCCGGGTGCTGTTAAGGATAATATCTGCACCATCGGTGTACGCACGACAGCTGCGTCCAAGATCTTGGAGAACTTTGTTCCGCCCTATGATGCGACGGTCATGACGAAGCTGCACGCAGAGGACGCCGTCATTCTCGGAAAGACGAATCTCGATGAGTTTGCCATGGGCGGCTCGACGGAAAACTCTGCCTTTCAGCCGACGCACAACCCTTGGGACACGGCACGTGTTCCCGGCGGGTCGTCGGGCGGCAGTGCCGCTGCCGTGGCATCGGGAACGGCAATTTGGGCACTCGGCAGTGATACCGGCGGGTCGATTCGTCAGCCCGCATCGTTCTGCGGTATTGTCGGACTGAAGCCGACCTATGGGCGCGTGTCTCGCTACGGTCTGATGGCGTATGCGTCATCACTCGATCAGATCGGACCGCTCACGCGCGATGTCACGGATGCAGCCCATCTCATGAACGTAATTGCAGGGCATGATCCGATGGACTCGACGGCGAGCCGCGCCGATGTCCCGGACTATACACAGGCACTCCGTGCAGATGTCAAGGGGCTGAAGATCGGACTCCCAAAGGAATATTTTATTGACGGAATGGATCAGGAGGTTGAGGCATCCGTCCGCAAGGCGATTGCGGATATGGAGGCGATGGGGGCAGAGGTTCGCGAAATCTCCCTCCCGCATACGGACTATGCCGTCTCCACCTACTATCTGATTGCACCTGCAGAGGCTGCGACGAATCTGGAACGCTATGACGGGGTCAGCTATGGCGCACGGGTGGACGGAGAGGATCTCGTCGATATGATGACGCGGACGCGCACGGAGAAATTCGGCGCGGAGGTAAAACGACGCATCCTCATCGGCAACTATGCACTCTCCGCCGGATATTACGATGCGTACTACCTCAAGGCACTGAAGGTGCGGACGCTCATTCAGCAGGACTTTTACGCGAGCCTTTGAGCAGGTGGATGTCATCATGACACCGACAGCACCGACACCGGCGTATCGCATCGGTGAAATGACGAGCCCCTACAGATGTATCTGCAGGATATTTCGACCGTTCCACTGAATCTCGCGGGGCTCCCCGGGATCTCCGTCCCTTGCGGCTTCACTGCGGCGGGACTTCCGATCGGACTTCAGATCATCGGTCGTCCGCTGGCGGAGGAGACGATCCTGCGTGCGGCGTTTGCCTATGAGCAGGGGCATGATTTCCATACGAAAATGGCGCCGATTGGAGGAAGGGCATGAAATACGAAACCGTCATCGGCCTTGAGATTCACTGCGAGCTCAAGACAAAGACCAAGATCTTCTGCGGCTGTGCTACGGGGTTCGGAGCCCCGCAGAACACATGTCTGTCCCGTCTGCCTCGGTCTGCCCGGCGTTCTCCCTGTCGTCAATCGTGAGGTCGTCCATTTCGCCATCAAGGCGGGGCTGGCGACGAACTGCACGATCAACGGATACAGCAAGTTTGACCGCAAGAATTACTACTATCCGGATTTGCCGAAGAACTTCCAAACCTCGCAGTACGACCCTGCCTATCGCCGAACATGGCTGGGTGGATATCGATACGGAAGAGGGAAGAAGCGCATTCGTCTGACGCGCATCCACATGGAGGAGGACGCAGGAAAACTCGTTCACTCCGGTACGACGATTAAGGATTCTGCCTCGTCCAATGTGGACTACAACCGCACCGGCGTTCCTCTGCTTGAGATTGTCTCCGAGCCCGATATGTCCTCAGCTGAGGAAGCACGTGCCTACATGGAGAAGATCAAGTCGATCATGGAGTATATCGACGTCTCGAACTGCCGCATGGAGGAGGGCAATCTCCGCGCGGACATCAACGTCTCCCTGCGTCCTGTTGGCTCAGATCAGCTCGGCACACGGACGGAGATGAAAAACATCAACTCCTTCAAAGCGTTGGAAGATGCGATCAACTACGAGATCGAGCGTCAGACGGAGGTGCTCGAGGACGGCGGACACATTGTGCAGGAGACACGCACGTGGGATCCCGAGCGCGGTATGACGCTCTCCATGCGCAGCAAAGAGGAGGCGCATGACTACCGTTATATGCCGGAGCCTGATCTGCCGCCCATCGTGACGAGTGAAGAGGAAATTGAGGCGGTGCGGCGTGAGCTGCCGGAGCTGCCGGACGCCCGTCGCGTGCGTCTGATGGACGAGGCAGGACTCTCCGCATACGATGCGGGCATCATCACGAGCTCGCGTGCGATGGCTGAGTACTATGATGCCATTGTTGCAACAGGAGCGGATGCGAAACTGGCGGCAAACTGGCTGATGGGCGATCTCCAAGAACCTGAACGCAGAAGGGAAAACGATCGAGGACTCTCCTGTCGATGCAAAGCGCCTCGGCGAGATGATTCTCCTCATCGCCAAGGGGACGATTTCGTCTAAGATCGGCAAAACCGTGTTCAAGGAAATGTGGACATCTCCTGATGCTCCCGAGAAGATCGTCAAGGACAAGGGGCTCATCCAGATTACAGACACCAAGGAGATCGAAGGCATCGTCGATCAAGTCATCGCTGCCAATGCAAAGGCGGTAGAGGACTACAAGGGCGGCAATAAAAAGGCGATCGGTGCCTTGGTCGGACAAGTGATGAAACAGTCCAAGGGCAAGGCAAACCCGCAGATGGTCAATGAACTTTTAGCAAAAAAACTTGGCTGAGAAAGCAAGCAGTCTTTTCCGCAGGGGAAAGGCTGTTTTTCTCAAAAGGAGAGACTGCCATGCAGTATAAGGCTGCGATTTTCGATTTGGACGGCACGTTGATCAATTCGCTTGAAGATTTGGCAGACAGTGCCAATGCTGTCCTGTCAGCATATCATTTTCCGACGTATGCAGCGGAGAAGTATCGATATTTTGTCGGAAATGGAACACAGAAACTGATTGAGCGGATTCTGCCGCCGCATCAGGCGGAGGACGCAGCATTTGTCCATCGTTTTATGGCAGAGTACAAAGAACGCTATGCTGAAAACCTCCTGCATAAGACCGTTCCCTATGACGGTATTATGGAGATGCTGGAGGAACTTTGCCGGCGCGGTATTCCACTGGCTGTCTGCACGAATAAACATCAAAGTGCGGCAGAACGCATCATTACGGCGCTGTTTCCTCCGCGTATGTTTCGGGAGATCATCGGTGATCGGGAGGGACTTCCGCGAAAACCGGATCCAACGAAAGTGTTGCACATCATGAAAGAGTTTGGCGTTACGGGGCAGGAAACAGCGTACTTCGGAGACAGCTCGGTCGACATGGACACCGCAAGCAATGCGGAAACGCTTGCGGTGGGCGTTCTCTGGGGATTCCGCACGGAACAGGAGCTCCGGGAACACGGCGCGGATGTGCTCCTAAATACCCCGATGGAAGTATTTGAAAAGGTGACGTTTCGAGAGTCATGAAAAAAACAAAAAAGGCGCAGACACGCGTGCAGACGGCTCCCGTACGTCGAGGGGAAGTCTATGAGATTTGCATCGACCGGCTCGGAACGAGCGGCGAGGGCGTCGGGCGATATGAGAACTTTACCGTATTTGTCCCCAATGCACTTCCCGGCGAACGGGTCATGGTACGCATGGAGGAGGTAAAAACCTCCTATGCCCGTGGACGTTTGACGGAAATTCTTCAGCAGAGCAATGATCGCATCACACCTTTATGCAGCCTTTATGAGGAGTGCGGCGGCTGTCAGCTCCAGCATCTCTCCTATGCGGCACAACTGCGCGCGAAGCGTCAGCAGGTGATTGATGCACTGTCTCATATCGGCAAACTTCCTCATGTCTCGGTCAGAGAGACCCTTGCGGCACAGTCACCGTGGAACTATCGCAATAAAATGCAGTTTCCCGTCGGCCTCGCTAAGGGGAAAATCGTCGTTGGCTGTTTCGCGCAGGGAAGCCATACGATCATCGATACGGAGAACTGTCATATTCAGCGTGAGCCGAATAATGCGCTTGCCAATGCCGTACGCGCTATTGTCGCGCAGCTTCGCATTCCTGTCTACAATGAGGACACACATAAGGGCATCCTGCGTCACATCGTTGGGCGTGTCGGGCAGAATGGCGACCTTATGGCGGTGATCGTCACAGCGACCAAACAGCTGCCGCGTGCAAAGGAATTTGTTCGACTGCTGCGAGAGCATTTGCCGAACCTCGTCAGCGTACATCAAAACATCCAGACCTATCGGAACAATGTCATCATGGGGCGTGACACAGTGCTCCTCTGGGGGAAGCCGACCATTCTCGATGGGCTCGGACGGCTGCATTTTCACATTTCACCGCGATCCTTTTTTCAGGTCAATACACAGCAGGCTGAACGCCTCTATGAACAGGCGCTTTCCTATGCGGATCTCCATGGGACAGAGACCGTCATTGATGCCTACTGCGGCACAGGGACAATCACCCTTTTTCTTGCCCAGAGAGCACGTAAGGTCTACGGCATCGAAATCGTGCAGCCTGCCATTCTCGATGCACGAAAGAATGCCCGCGATAACCATGTCAAAAATGCAGAGTTTATCGTCGGCGATGCGACAAAAGTCATGCCGGCACTCTACAAACAGGGATTCGTCCGGATGTCGTTGTCGTGGACCCGCCGCGTGCGGGCTGCACGCCGACCGTCCTCCAAACCTTCGCCGATATGAAGCCGCAGCGCATCGTCTACGTCTCGTGCAATCCCGCCACTCTCGCACGTGACCTCGCCATACTGAAAGAACACGGTTATCATACGCAGGAAGTACAGCCGGTCGATCTATTTCCACAAACTTCGCACGTAGAGACAATATCCGTACTGTCACAGGGGCATCCTGCCAGGCAAATGAGCGGGATGTATGTGTCAGTTTCTTGGGAGAAGAAAACATGGCAAGCTGGAGCGGAATCCGAAAAAAACTCGAAAAGGACTATCTGGCGCTGAGCCTCAGAGGGCATATTCAGTACTATGCGACATCGTATAGCAGGAGCCCGGATCACGAGGGACGTGCCGCTATACGATACAATGGAAAAGAAATCATCAAGGGCTGTTACTACAATAATTGGCTGAAAGCGACTCATTTTCCACAAGATGAGACTTACGAAAAAAACGCATGAAAAAAAGAATTTGCGTTCATGGATGACACTGCCTTACGGTTGGGCGTGTTTCGATCAACGATCATTCTATCGTGCCTTTACGGAATTTGAGCAGCAATGTATTGAAGCGAGCCTCAAGAGCGAAAACTTGCTCGTACGCATATTTGCCGTATTGGATCGGCGCGTTGGGAAAAGGAGGCTGCTTGCGATGAAAGAATCCATCACAGAAGAACCAGCAGTGTTTCAGGAGTTTTATGCCATCCGTGCGAAGGCAGAAGAATTGGAGTAGAGAGGAATAAATCCGTTTTTTGTGCATGTATCTTCGCGTGGCATATTTCAAAGCGGACAGGATGAAAAAATATGATGCAAAACGACAACGTAATCGACATTCCCAGTCTCCAGTGGTACCCGGGGCGAATCTAAAAATAGGGAAGAAAACCCTTATATTTCAAGGGGTTTCGTTATTTCCCGTCTCCCATTCAAGTAAAATGTCTCCCGTTCGTCTCCCAAATTTCGAGGGAGACAAATGGGAGACATATGTTTTACAGCACGTTCTTCACCTTGTCGGAGATGATCTGCACGGGCACCTCCTGCATCTCGGGGACGGTTCTCGATGTAGCGGAGCGTCGTATCATAGTCGGAGTGGCCGGCACGCGCCATGATGTCATTGGGCGCTGCCTGTGATTCGCCGAGCATGGTGAGATTCGTATGCCGCATACAGTGGAAATCGAAGTCATGAACACCGAGCTCGCGGATCCGCTTGCACTGGTAGCCCAATGTGGTCGGCTTGATGTATTTCCCATTCGGCTGCGTGCAGATAATATCGATGCGCGGCCCGGAGCAGGATAACCCTTTCTCAAGGAGACAATCTTTTCGATATCGCGCCCTGATAATCCTTTCGCCGGGACAATATAGTTGTAAAAATAATCCTCCCCATAATAGAGCTCATTCTTCGCCTGTTGTCGCTTCCAACGCTGCAGGAGGGAAGAATGACCTGCGCATCGAAGGAAAGCGTCCGACGGCTGCTCTCGGTCTTGAGATCGCAGACATAGTGCAGGCCGACCTTTCCGCGCATGGCAAGCCGCTGTATCTGCTGCGTGATGGAAAGCGTCATGCGCTGCATATCGCAGTTATCCCATGAGAGACAGAGTGCCTCGCCGATGCGCGTGCCAAAAATAGAGACCAATGACAAGCGGCATGTGGAATGTCGAGCCGAACGGATGCCGCTGAAAGATCAATGCAAGCTCATTGTCCTCGATGCGCCGACGCGGCTGCCGATGACTGAGCGGGGCAAACTCCTTGCCCGGCACCTTTGATAAGGCGTGCCGGATTCTCCCGCAGCAGCTCCATCGGATAGATCGCATAGTCGAGTGCCGTGGAGATGTTGCTGAGGATCCGCGCAACAGTCTCATAGGCATAGCCATCCTTGCGCTTCTGCTGGACGAACCGGTCAATGATGGCGGGGAGAGGGAGGAGAGACGATACTCACCAAGCGCAGGCTTTTATGTGCAGGCGAATGTTCTTCTCTCGTAGTTCCAGCGTGTTGTTTCGCGCATAGAGCCGCGTGCGTTCATACCAAATATCGAGGTAGTCGGCAAAAGCTGATGCCGGCATCGTTCTTCTTTGCACCGCCGCCGATGTAGGGCATTGTATGCCCTCAACTCCGGCCATGCAGTGCATCCTGCTCCGTGGCATATCCGCCGCCTTCGCCGCGACGGCGCTTGCCGTCAACCTTCGCCTTCTCGAAATAGTATGCCCACGATGCTCCGCGTTGCTTTACGCGGACGTGATCGAGTGGGTTATTTCGATTTTTTCGACATGATAAAAGCCTCCTGTTGAAAATTGGAGGCTAATCCCTATAATAGAACATGGTGTAGATGTGATTAGCCTCACATTTATTCTTTGCCGTCCGGAGGTGGTGCTCCGGGCGGTCTTTTATTTTCATGAAAATGCTTCAATACGTCTGCGTTCCTCCGCCTGCAGTTCCTCGGCGAATGTTGCGAATCCCTGCAAAATCCTCTGTATTGAGATAGTTGATATACTCCTTGCGCCGCTCCACGGGAATCACGATCGGTGTCATGTCGAAGAGGAAACAGCTGTACACCATCAGCGCACGGCCGACGCGTCCGTTGCCATCCGGGAACGGATGAATATGCTCGAATGCGATGTGCTGGCGGCAGATAGCGAGTACCTTATCCGAATCGGATGCAGCGGCATCCATCTGCGCAGCGAGATTGTCGATCCAGTCCGTCAGCGCCGACGGAACGAGGTAGGGCGGCGTAGGGTGGAAGGCTGCGCCGATAATCATATTCGGGCGCTGCTTGAACTGTCCGGGTACGCTCTCGATCGCATCCTTGCAGAGGATTGCGTGCACCTCGCGGATCAGAGAGAGGGAGAGCGGTGTGCTAGATGTCGACTGCTCGACAAGAAATGTCATGAATGCCTTATAGTTCAGCACCTCGTTCAGCTCACGCATATCCATTGCTCGCGGGACATAGCCATCAACGAGCACGCTCTTTCGTCTCGCCCTGCGTCAGCGTGTTGCCCTCGATCGCGGTGGAGTGATGCGCCATCCGCACCATGAGATCACTGAGATATTCGGGTGAGTATGTCATCGTGAGCCTCCTTTCTCAGAGAATACTTGCTTCGCCGCTCATCGTGTTGGCGCACGGTGGGCGGTTTTTATTGAGAAATAAAAGCCCCTGCATGATTCATGCAGGGCTCTGTAGCTCAAGACCACGAAAATGAACTGGTTAGCGACTTGATGCCGCTTCGTGTCCATAGTATAACCCCCTACAACGGTTAATTGTCAAATTTGTCAATTTGCGGTGATGCTTGTAGAAAAGAAAGAACCCAGTCAAACTTGACTGGGTTCCCCTGTCCTAGCGGTCATACGACCGAGCCCGCGAAGGGCATGTGTATTATATAATACACGAACAGGGAGAATCCGTCAAGCGGAAAGGCCTAGTTGCTAGTAAACCAAAATGTCCTCAAAACAGTGTCGATGCTATCAATCTCTGTATCTCCCAAATATCATCCCTTCCTATCGTCTATGGACGCTTTTGCGCCCTCTTCAGCTCCACAAACTCCTCCGGCACGCCGACGGATCGCGCGAGCTGGTAGATGGAGGAGTCCGCATACTACGCAGCAGTTCATCAGGAAGAAGAAGCTCGACGGCGAATGTGTTTTGCTTGGCGTTCGAATCGGCTATGCGGGGTGTATGTCAATCCCAGTCGATATCTTCCATCCGTACTGTGCGCCCTTCCTGCAGATCACGCTCGGATTCCTCCAAGCCAGTGCGTTCGGAAGGGGTGAGTTTAGCAAAATCGGGATCCCAGGCAAGAACGAGACGGCGCAAAAGCTCGTAGGCAAGTCCCTGCTCCGTTTCAGGCAGGGTGTTATACATCATCAAAATTTCCTGTTCCTGTGCGGTCATGTCAATCACCTTCCTTATTTGTAAATTCCGCCGCGCGACCAATATCTCTGATGTAGAGATAAGTGTCGCCGCTTTTCCTTTGCAGATAACTGTAGACAACCCGATATTTTCCAATCCGCAGACGGCACGAGAGCGGCTTCCATCCCTGCAATACCTTTTATATCTCCTATTGGCGGCTGCTGAATTAAGCCGAGGATCCCTGCCTTGACGCGGCTGCGTGTAGGACGGTCGGCGGATTGTAGAAATTTCGCTGCAGACCGTGAAAACTCTATATCCATATAGCCTCCTTCCCACCGCCTACGATGGCGGTTTTTTTATGCCCTCCATCCCGCCGAGAGGAACTGGCTCACATAATATTCGTCCAGATTGTAGCGGTAGGCCATCAGATATGTTGCAAACTCATCTGCCTCTCGCTCAATACGCGTATTGGAGTATGAGACATTTCGCATCGAGAAGGCGGTATATCTTCCATGGCATACGATGCCCGAGCTCGTGACAAAGGACAGCCGCTTGCTGCCATTCAGGGAGATTCTTGTTGATTGCGATTGTCCTGCGCCGCAGTGTTCGTTTCGAAGCCGTTGACCGTTGACGGGAGGTCGAGGAAATAGACGCTGCAGTTCAGTTCCTTTGCGATTCGGTATGGGTCTGATGTATCGTGTCGATTTACTAGATTTCTGACGCGTAAAGGGATATTTAGAGACACGACAGCACCTCCTACATTTCTCTCTTTCCCTTATTTCTTGCGCTTGTTCTTCTCTTTGACATCCCAGAAGATGAGTTCGAGCGCCTTTTTACCTTTTCTTTGTCCTCTCCATTTAGGACAACGCCGTTATAGGTGAGGTTGTCATCATCGAGTACCTTTTCAGCTGGCGGCGCGTGCGTGCGTCGATCTTTTGCCCGTGGGGACACGTCGGGCAGATCGCTCGAGGCGGGGGTGGGGGGCGGGGGTTGCACAGGAGATCGTGGATCGTCATTAACTCCCATTAAGTAGCTTTGAGGGATACATTCAGTGCCTGCGCTATCTTAAATATATTCCGCTGTTTTGGTTCATAGTTACCCGATAAATATTCACTGATTGAAGCTTGCTTTATGCCCGTCCGCTCATGAAGCTCAACTGCTTTCATGTTTGCAGAATCCATTGACGCGCGTAGACGTTCTGAAAACGTACCCATATGGACAACCTCCTTGATGTGATTATATAGCAGAAATTCGGAAAAACACAACTAAAAATACCGTTTTTAAGAAAAAGTTCGGAAAAACTTGAAAAAGATATTGCAATAATTTCGTGAAGGTGGTATTCTATCTTTAGTTAAGAAAACCGAACAATGGAGGCGAGGTGAAATTGGTGAGTTTTTCTTACGATAAGCTGCGGGGGAAAATCAGGGAGGTATTTGGCACTCAAGACCGATTTGCTGAGGCACTTGGTATGTCAAAGTCTACGCTGAGCCAGAAGCTCAATAACAGCTCGGAGTTCACGCAACAGGAAATGATGGACTCGATGAGACTGTTGAAGCAAAGCCTTACGCAACTCGATGAATATTTTTACTCCAGAGGTTCGGAAAACCGAATAACAGTAACTGCGAGAGGAGGTGAGGGGAAATGCGAGTCACATACTACACGTTCCCGGAAGAGGTAAGCCCGGCGGACTGCATCAGTGCATATCTTAAGGCGAAGGGATGGGCACCGGACATGAACGACCGCGAGGACATGGTACACTACCGCAACCTCAAGCAGAAAATTGAGGAGTACGGAGAGATTGAGTGCAGCGTGTCTTTTGCGAAGAAGCTGCTCCGTGCGATCGGCGGCAACGCCTATACGCAGCATTTCGACCGCAGCGGCGGGCTGTTCGAGACAACACCGATCCTTCTGACGGGAACAACTCGCAGCATCACTACAGCCGCCATCTGTAAGAGACGAAAATCCCCCGCCATGCGGGGAGCAACAACTGCGAGAGGAGGTGGGGGAATGGAGCTTTTTATCATTGCTGTTCTTTTTGTTCTTCGATCTTGTCCTGCTGATTCAGCTTGGTTTTGCAATCAGCAATCTGCGGAATGAGGTAGCGCACCAAGCAAACGAACTTCAGACAAGGATTGATCTGGTGCAGGGCGCGTATAACACGCGACTTTGAAGGCGATTTGAACCGTCATCACAATATGGTGATGAATACCATTGCGGATATGTATAAGGATATTGTCCGCAATGGGGGTCAGAAAAGGGAAAGATGTGAGTTGGACAGGCGTCCGAGAACAATCCCGCCAATCATTGACAGCACAGTGAGGATGGCAGCGGCGATCCAGTTGGTTTTTGCAAAGTCGAAAATCTCCTGCGGTGTGAACCCACACTGTTCGTACCACTTAGTGTTGGTCTTGAGTTTGTTCCGAGCAGCAAGCTCAATGATTTTCTCGAATGTTGCCACTTTCCCCAATGTGGATTGATGCAGACGTATGAAGTCGCGGTTCTCAAATGCTTCCGCTTCTTCGGCACCGGTCAGAAATGTGACAGGGTGATGCCGTTCAGCTTTATGATGCTCGGCATACGGGGATCGCCGATGTAGGTCTGTCCGTATTTTTGAATTAGGAGTGCAGAGGTCAATCTTATGATCATCCGCTATCTTGTAGAGTTCGACGGGCTGCACATCATCGGAGTTTCTTCGCCGCATCTCGTTGCGTAGTACCTCGAAGCGGTGCTCGATCGCGTGAAAGCCGTAGTTGATGTCGCGCATGTTCCAGTGAATGAATGTCTTGTCGTCACGTTTTTCCAGAAAGGTCATGTATTCGCAAAGCATGTCGTATTCAAGTTCGTTGTAGTGGTCGCTGATCTGCTCCAATGGCACGCCTTTTTTCTCGGCGATCTTGTGGATGGAAAAGGATTCGATCTGTCCGGATTCGAGGGAGCGGATTGCGATGGAGGTGATGCGCGGAGATTTTGCCTGATTACGCTCTCGGGAAGCTCTCGCAGGAGTAGTGGATGATGAGATAAGAGCGCGGTTGTCCAGTATCCCTTTGAGTTTGGCAACGGCGTTTCGATAATTCGTAATTTGCATGGTGTTGGCTCCTTTCCTGCTTATTGTATCACGGCGGGGAGGAGGGCAACAACCGCGAGAGGAGGAATGCCGCAGAAGTAATTCGCCGGACGGTCAAGTATGATGTGAGGCTAAACAAATAGAATGGAGGTGTAATGATGGACAGTGCAGCGATGGAGTCCATCATCGCCAGCGCGATTGAGCGTGCAAGCAGGTCGGTCGCAGTCGTGCGGGAGTGTCAAACACCAGACGAACTCCTGACAGTGGTCGAGGTTGCCGCGGTGCTCGGCGTTGGTAAAAACTACGCGAATATGCTGGTGCAGTCCGGCATTATCCGGGGCATCAAGCTGAATGGCATGAAGGTGCGCCGGCGTGAATTGGAACGCTGGATGGCTGCCATGGACGGGATGGATTTGGAGGATCCTCGGAATCCCGTTCCGATCGAGAGAAAGGAGGCGGTCGCATGATGAGCGGAAAGAAAACTGATTGCAGGGGTGCGGCATCGCAGGGGCAGCGATCCTCCTCGCGGGAGCCTGCAGTCCTCAGCCCGATGGACGGAACGCCGTCCTCGTGGAGGAGGTCTACGTCGTCAAGTCAGGCGATACGCTCTGGA